>Ga0265338_10000141_pt1 | contig 133058 bp, 115 predicted proteins | sample 42126metaG_FD_193579 | JGI IMG/M metagenome (GOLD analysis project Ga0265338, IMG submission 193579) | Rhizosphere microbial communities from Carex aquatilis grown in University of Washington, Seatle, WA, United States - 4-21-26 metaG | ecosystem: Host-associated > Plants > Roots >...
GGCGGATCCCTAAACGGGTTCGTTACCGAGTATCTAAACGGAAGTACTACACCGAGTCTAACGATTAGCAACTTTGGGGACTTAACCGGCGAGCCGTTCGGCATGGCGCTGGATGCCGACAACAATCTTTACGTTGCGTTCAGCCCAACTGGTAACGTCGAATCCAGGGTCTTTAAGTTTGCGCCCGGCTCTACGCAAGGCACCGACCTCGGACTTCAGATCCCGACCAGTAGGACGCTATACGGACTTGCACTCGGCCAAAAAGGTCACTTGTTTATTGCGTCGCCGAACGAGCCGGGAATTTACGAGTTTCGCCTTCCTTCAACAGCGCTATACCGGACAATCGGCAAGGGTACGCTGAGCTCGCCTGAAGCGCTTACCATAAATAGAGGAGCTTCGCGTTTATGGGCCTCCGATCTGTGCTGTGGTGGAATGTGGCACGTCTTCGGTTTTAGCGCAGCTAAGGGGACTCTACAGGATGAGCTATCCATGCCTGATCCGCTAGGTGTCTCAGGCATCGCCGCGTATCCGCCGCCGAACCAAGAAAGCCTGTGAACCGCCGTCTCGGCATCAATATCTCGGACGGGGAAAAGCTGTGGAACAGTGATTAAAATCAAAACGCGCCAATGCTATTTGAGTGGCACTCGTGCAGCGACGATCCGGTTGGGATAATCCGGTCCAGAGTCGTGGCCAGAGCACTGGCCGTTATGCTGTGCTGCGTAATCAATGACGAAGAATGGACGCGGACGTCTTCCCAAAACCGATTCCACCTGCGCAAACTGGGCCGTGGATGGTGCATGGCTAGCATTAAATATGACTGCGCAATCTTCGCTAGAAACCGACGAATTACGCAACTTTGCGACATGGGAGAACCTTCGGCAGACAGCCCGGAGGATGGCGTCTACTCAGGTAGCGCCGGCCAACAGGGTGTACGCGAGCAGCTCCAGGTAGGTGGCGACATCAGAGATGGGCGACGGTCCGGCAAGATTTCCCTTGAAAGCGTAGTCGCTGTGTTGATATTGTTGTTCGTCAACGCGATTACCGAGGCGGTGGGTGATCTCATTGCGTAGGTACACGGCCCTTCCGACAAAAGCCCTGGCAAACTCTGCGGCAAGCTCGTTGTGGATTTCTTGTGATATGGCTATGCCCTCGTTCCACAGTTCCCCAGCAAGGGCTTTGTCACCGTCGCGGTTGGCTTTCATCCGTTTGAGATCGTTCTTGGCCTGTTCACGATTCTCCCGAGCACGATACTTTGCGTCGAGCTCCCGCATACTGCTTGCCAACATGAGGGCCTCTTGCGCTAGGTCGCGATCACGGGGAGTAAAGTTCTGGTATCGCTGCCGCCAGATAAGAAATAGTCCGAAAAAACCAATCGCACAGAGAATCCTGAAATATAGCGGGGCAATCGATTGATACGCTGCTGGCAGGCTCGGAATGAACCACTCCGCCACCAACAGTGCAATAACCGTACCCAGCGCTTCGGCAAGCGGCAATGTCGCCCAGAGGGCCCGCTTCGTCACAAAGCCGGAGTTCCACTAGGCCGTGGGCCGGCCTTTCCAAATCTTCGCTTCGCCCCTGTTAGAAGAATGCCAACCCCTTGGCTCAGTCCAGGTAAGGTTCACCAGTATTGGCTCCCTCTTAAACAAAGCCCTTAGGGCGGAAACGGACGGAATAAATGACGCGGAACGACTATGACGAGATCGTTGGCAAAGTGGTCGAGGAGCTGCGGCCGCATCTCGACCCCCAACTAAAACAGGCGGTCTCTTGACATATACGGCACGCGCGACTCTGAGCTGACAAGGGCGTAACTTGCTCTGGCCCCGAAGCCAGTCAGCGCCGTGCTACGAACATGACGCGGCCTAAAAGATGTCACTGCCCGAATGGCTGAAAATCAATACCGGCGATTTTCCCAGATTGATCGAAGGCAATTGCTTCTAGGATCGTTCCTGATGGGAACGTCAGAAGAAAATCGTAAGCGTTAGTCCCGGAGACTTTTCGTCGACGTAAAAAGTTGAATTTCTTAGGCGTTCCAAAGTTTTGTAACGTGTGTTTTTCTCGTTCGATCATATCGGTTGTGAGCTCTAAATTTACTCGGTCGTTGAGTTGAGAACGATCAATGTTACCGCTTTGAAATCTGAAGAACCACTCCTTTGCTTTCGCCACGATCGCGGGGCTCGGAGTAGGCGGCGAAGGAGAGACTAGAGTCGTAGTTTTCGAAGTGCCTGCATCTGCACTAACGAGGCAGATGATAACTGCTGCTGTTGCCCCGATAAAAACCAGCGTCAAACGCTTTGCTGCTGGCGTGAATAGAGCGTCTATCATGGAGACCTCACGACGACGTGTAAAGAATAGTAATTCCATAGATATCGGGGATTTGCTTCTTAATAATCCAAATCCCACTCGCTTTGACTTCCAGTAGTGAACGGTTTCTCCAGAACAGCCTCGGCGGAGGCGAAAGCAAGTACGAATACCCGTGTTGCGCGGGCTCATATTGAAAGACGAGGTTTGCGGCGCTACTTTCGACGTTGGCCGCATGCACAAAAGTAACGTAGTAGGTGGTTCCTTGAGTGAGGGGCCCTGGGCAATCGGCGATTCGGACGACTGCGACGTAGCCACTGGCCCGATTCAGCACGGGCATTGAATCGCGAAGATTGCAAGCGTTGTGAGGACCTGTCTGCGTCCCGACGACATCGTCTTGCACCGATAGGTACCAGAAACGCAACAGTAATATAGCGCTAGCGAGAATAGCAAAGCCCGCCAAAGTAGCGAACGCAACCATTGTTTTGGTGCTTGGGGGTAATGGTAGTTGTGGTGTCGGTGAATTCACTGAGACTCTGATCCTGTCATCAATAGCGTTGCGTAAACAAGCGGTGGAGCAAGTGTTACGCTGTGGTCTATCCGACTCATAAACACACTAATGGCTCACCTTCCTCGAAGCGTCAAGCAATGTTAAGCGGAACGCAACACGGTCCTGACGCGCTTGGAGTCTTCGCGAGAACCCCCCTCCTCTTTAAATAGCGGGACAGTTGAACGAAGCCCATAGGAAGCCTTCTTGGGCGAGCAAGATGTCTTTCGGGATTTCTTCGGGATGTAAGTGAATAAGCGCAACACCAACAACCGCTGCATTGACTTCGTCCGGGGTCCATCCCGCCGACTGCCCAAACACGCCGAGTCCAAAGTTTCCAGGTGGCCGGGACCTCGCGAATGGCCCTTGATACTGAAGATTATAAGATGCCTCCTTCGGCACTAAGTCCATCCACGTTGTATAGTAGTTCCGGCCACTTTCTAGACCTTCTTGATATTCTCCCGACCAAGAGGCCCCGTTTTGCGGCGGTTGTTGTGGGGCTATAGGAAACGTCGATTCTTCGTTACACCACTGCACCGGTGGATGTCGGTGTGCCGTGACATGCGCGATTGTGTATAATAACGGCCGCTTAGAAGAACCCTCGCAAACGTCGCCTTCACATTTGGTGTTTGTTGGTGGCCCGGGCGGGAACCATATTATGTTGTAGTTTTGAGATTGCACGTCACCTCCTCCGCAGCCGTTGCAGGTGAAGAATCCAGTGGGATCGCGTGAGACGAGCGGATTATTCCCATTCCACATGTAGCTTTTTTGCGTAGCAGGATCGGTGTCAATCCCTTGGTACGCATCAGGCGTCATCCAAAGGCTGCCGGTATTATCATAAGCCCGCGTACCCTGAATGGTGTCAAGTCCATCGACAAAACCATCGGTTCGAGGCATCCCTATGGTAAGGCCAGTTCCGAGCCCGATGCTTCCACCGTACGGTGTACCCTGCCAAAGAGTCGATATCGGCATCTGGGGAGGGGAACTAGACACAGCACACGGCATTGTCGGAGTCCCGAGCCAGCTATCGGTCAAACCAACGTACGTCGTTCCCGTCTTGTTGTGGCAGCCCAGGATCGTACCCCCGGGACCGCGATCGTAAAACGTCAGACCTTTATACCCGTTGTCTCCCGGCAAGATGTCACCCTGGACGTCCACTTTGATATCATCGAGAACTTCGCCACTTGACTGATTGGTGAAGAGCAGTTGGTCGCCGTTCCAATGGAGGCGCTCGATGTGATCGGGGTTGGTACCCAGATGCGTCCCGATCTGGATCGGGTGCCCGTCTGGGCCCCAAGCGGTCGTCTCCCACAGGGGTGAAGAGGTCGGGCGAACGAGTTCCGTGGTTAGAAGGTGATTTTCCGCATCGTACGTATGCGTGGCCGGTACGTTGTTCTGGTTCACGTCAATAACTGGGTAGGGCGCTTGTTGACTGGCCATTCGCCCAGCTGGATCGTAAAGCCAATACGATTCGCACGTCGGGGCGCTGGAGCCCGTGCCGCACAACGACGTTCCCAGGATGTCGACAATCACGCCCAACGCCGGATTCCAGGTATACTGCTGACCACTGTTGGACGACACATGGAGCGCAAGGCCATTGGCTTCCCGTGAAACCGTTGCGGTCCCGGTTGGACACTGCGGCGAAAAGCGAAGCTCTCCCCGCACGGTGTAGCCGTAGGTCGTGGTTGGTGACGAGCAAACCTGACTACCGGCAGACGTTACCTGAGCGATTTCGCTCTCAGCGGTGTACGTAAAACTATTCAGGTTTCCGACCGGCGTGTCTTGTTCGCTAACGAGCCCGGTCGCTGGACCGGTTTGATACAGGACCGTCGTCTGCGGAGACGGACTTGGAAGCGCTGCCGCACCGGTTTCAGTACGTCCAGCTAGGCGACCCGCGTCGGTATACCGGTACGCCAGGGTAGTTTGACCGTTATGAAAGATGTTCGCGACATTTGTGTCATCGATCACTTCCGTTTGCAACGGCCCGTCGTTGCGATACGAGTAAGTAAAGAGCCCCGTCTGGCTCAGCGGCCCCGCCACATCGAGGCTCTCCTCCACACCGTCGGGATAGCGATTGTGCGTCAATGTCGCGCGATCGCTTACGCTTCCAGCGTCTTTCGAACTTTGCAGCGCGCCGTTGACGTCATAGACGTACGTCTGCGGGTTGGCGTAGCCAGCCTCAACGATTTTCGTTGCTCTACCGTCGGGATCGTAAGTATAATCGCGCTCCGGAGACGATAAATCGCTTGACGTCGCTTCGAGAACTTCACCGTCGGGATAATAGTCGAACTGTTCGCACTGCGACGTCATCATACTGTTGCAAATCTGACCGAGCAAACCCGTGATATTGTCACCGTTTATGGGAGTTGAGTCCCAGATTAAATTTTCACTAATGATACTCGATCCGCCTGCAGTAGAAAACTGCGCTTGCGTACGATCGAGTCCATCATAGGCCGTGCCTTTGATTGCAATATAACTATTGTTAGGCATCGCTCCGGTGGGGATTGGGGCGGTCGCCGACACCGTTGCGGTCGACGGCAAGAGCTCCTGCGTCGTGAATAAGTTCCCAAAAGCGTGAAATGAGTTGCCTTTAAAGCTTTTTGGAGCGCCATCTAAGTCATAGAGGTACCTCGTGATCCACGGATTCTTATAAATATCGACGCTTTTTTGATATGGTTGTTTAACCTCGACGAGCCTATCGAGGCCGTCGTAGTAGTTGCAGGCCGTCCCGCCGGCGGGATATGCGTTGTAGCATTTAGTAGAAGCGACACTGCTCGCGGGACAGGGCGTTGGAGCGGGACTGGCGTTCGGGTTCGTGCAGTCGTGGTGATGCAACTCCGTGACGACGCTACCATCGGCGTCGTAGCCGTAGGCGGCCGCGAACGGTGGTGGAGTGGCGCCACTGATGAGCGGTGACGGTGAGGGGCACGGGGGCCCGCCGGGAAAGTTTTGGTCGAACTTATTTTGAATCGGCGACTCGCTGTAGAATACGCTCTCATCCAGGTTATAGCAGCGGTATGACGTGACGCCGTCTGGGTCGGCAACGGAATACACTTGGTGCATCCCATCTTGGGTATAGTTGATCTGCCATGTTGCGTTATTCGGATAGTTTTTGGTGTAAGTCCGAACGTTACCGGCAGTTCCGTATGTAAACGTCTGCATCGCGTTGCGCGTCATTCCGTCTGCCTGCACGTAGGTGCCCGGCTTAATTTGGTAGGGCAAGCCAACGTTGCAAGGATGTGGCGGACTGATGACCGCGCTATAGGTCACTTGGGTGGTATAGCCACTCGGAGTCACATTGGTCGCAACGCAACCGTAGGGTTCGTTCGCATCCGCAGTGCTGTACGTGTACTTCATGTAGGACGTGCTTCCACTGCCAGAACAGGGTGTGGGTCCGGGGCTGGGGTTCCACGTATTGTTTGAGTTGTTCGCGGGATCGCAATAGTTCAATAAATTGTTGTGGCTGTCGTAGTCGAACAGGCTCGTTGGGCGTAAGGTGCCCTGCGATGTCAGCTGGCTGGGTAGCGAAACCTCCGCGACATTCCCATTGGCGTCGTACGCCATGTTGGTCATATAGCCTCGCGCATCAGTGACCGTTTTGAGATTGTTGTCCGAATCCCAGCTCTGTGTCGTTGTGATGTACGTACCGGCGCCTTCCAACCGCGACACTTCCGTTACTCTGCCGGTCGTATCGGGGCACCACTGCGTATCGTGATTGTAGACGTCACTGACATCCGTTGTCGCAGAGCAGATCAAAGAAAACAAGCCAAAGAATGTCTCGTCCCACTGGGTAAAGGCGGTACTCTCGCCTGTTTGGATTGGAGAAGGCGAGACATTATCACCGGGCGTCGGGTTGAGCACCCCTCGCGCGTACCAGTCGAAGATCTGATGCGTAGTGGGGTTGAAATCAAAATCCACGCAGGCCCCATCCGTGGGTTGCTGATTGGTATCAATGATTGAGATCGCGGCTCGGGGGCCGCACACCTCGATGTCTCCCACCTGCCTCCCGTAAGTCTCAGGGACGTTGCCGGGCGCTATCGGAGCGCCATCTAGAAAAGAAGTTGGCACTGTTTCGCCGCTCGGCAGGACTGGCGTGTTACGCGGTTTGTCGACATCAGAGAGGTCCCCATTGCTCGCATAGTGGTAATTGATCGTCACGAGGTCCGGGCGCGTTACTCTCAACAACTCGGTGGTTTTCGGCGACGTGTTAACCTGGCCGAACGTAAGAATGAGTTGCGTATTATCTGGCTGATGGGTGACGAGGATTTGCGCGATGTTCTCGGGATCGCTAGCATCGGGATTCCAGCTGTACGAAAGCTGAACGAAGAAACTTGAATTTCGCCCGTAAATGGCCAACAAACGTCCATACTGCCCAACGCCATTGTTGCAGGCGGGATACGGGGCGTTAAAAATATAGCTAACGCCGGATTTTAAGGTCCACTGCAGCTGACACGCTACACCGCCCGTGACTTGCGTCGTGGCAAGCAGATCATGGATTCCAGGTGATGATGTACACGTGGCGGCGGTATCCGTTTCGCAGCCGTAATCGTCGCGGGCGCCGTCGGCAGTGTATACGCTGACCGTCCCGATATTCGAGCCGGTTGACGTCCAACCCAGATGTACATCCAAATTGTTCGTCCACCGATTGCCGTAGACTGATGGCGTGGAACCGTCGTCATTGCTCGCGTCGTGACCGGACTGCGAATTATAAACGCGCTCGAAAGCGAGATCCGGTCCGCTACCAGGTATGGCCACATCGGTTTCCAGAAAAAGGAAATTCAGGTTGGCAACATTGGCTAGGGCGGTTCCGACGCCCGGAATCGCACGGGTGTCGTACGTCCACCATGGCCAAATTCCAGTCGTCGAAGGGGATAGCGTGGTTGTCGTCGCGACGGTCGATCGCTGATTGCCGGCTGACCGCGCGATAAACGAGCGCGGAGCCGGAACGCCAGAGCGCGGAAGGATCGTGAGGTCGATTGGGCGCGCCGCGAACTGCGGCTTCAAGACGGCATTTGTCTTCGCGACGAACGGCGCATAACGGTTGGGGTCTTTGTAGTTTGGTATGGGGCGCTTCGGCAGCGGCGTGTGGTGCGCTCTTGGACGAATCGCCGACTTCCCCGAGGCTGGCTGCGAGTGCCTGGGCTGAGCGGCAACGTCGACCGCCGACGCCGGCGTCGAGTACAACGCGAGGCCGATAGCGGAAATTTGTAGGATGACCAGAGCGGTCAGCGCCGTAGAACGCGACATCGCCACCTCCACCGGCCTATGATTACACCCACAAGCGGGCCTTCGGTCCTAAAGACTTACCTATTCAAGCCTAGCCTCCTCTGGCTACGCCGCCGCCTAACAGATTTTAGGGCCTGGGTTGCTTTCTCAAGCCCTCGGGGCAAGCGGAATGATCAGGCATTGCCGGCGGAGGAAAGGTTATTGACGACGCAGGGAGCTCAGCGCGTGTCGTAGGGTACTGCCCAGAGTAAAACCTGCTCGGGGAGTTGGCCCGTGCCGGGACGATTGCCAAGCCGGCAAAGGGAGGGCTCTTTTGGCTAGCCAAGGCTGATAGTAACCAACCTCTTTTTAGGAGCATCGTTTATGTCTTTGCCGCCCGACGGTCAGCCGTATCACACGACGACCGACGAAGTGCCCTACGGACAACGGAATGTCCACCACAATCGCAACATTTGTCCCGACGGTAAGCGTATCGAACCGTACAATCTCGAATGGAACGATGGTGGCAAACCGCTCTGCGACTGGTGTAAAGGACACCCGCGTTAGCAAAACCTCTCGCCAAAGCGGCGCGCGTATAGATATCGAGTAAATCCCCCAGGAGATCGGGTACTCCACTCGCGCGACAAGTGTTCGTCGCTGATCGGTGCGCGATATGCCCGAAGCGGCCCCATTGGCATATACGACGCACGCGCGCGTCAGGGTGGCAATCGCGGTGTCGAATACTTTTGGATTGATGGCGCCTGGATTAGCGCGAACGACTATTTCGCCAAACGCCAAAAGTAGAGGTCTTGGCTCAATGCGGTTACGTCTAAGTCAGAGAAAGGCTTAACAGTCATGCACATTTTGGTAAGGGTCGAGTTGCATGCGGCTACTACGGCGGCACAATACGAAACGCTCCATAGGGCGATGGAAGGTGTTGGATTTCAGCGCACAATCCCTGGCGGTCAGGGTAGCCAATGGGAGTTACCAACGGCAAGCTATTACAGCAATGCGTATAACAATGTCGAGCAGGCAAAAAACGCAGCGTGGCAAGCGGCTCGCGGAGTCGCGACCGCTCAGGCCGTGATTGCGTCTGGGCATTTTATAGCGTGGGAAGGACTACGAAGAATCAACAACTGAGATGACCGCCGCTGAACATAAACGCCCAATGCCGCTAGGCTATGAGCCGCCCGAGGCGGGTTCATCTGCATACGTTGCTTTTGAAGAGGCCTATTGGGAACTCTTTCAGTTTCTCGCCTTCGTTCTACACGTAAGTAGCATAGCAGACGAGCTTCGGTCGCGTATCAGCCAAATGCGCGATATCCTTACCCAGGTACCAAGCAATGGAGGAAAACCTGATGCGAGCGACGATGCCGCCACGGTAGCAACCTTCGCTCAAGCGCTGGAGGACCAAAATCGCTTCATTTTTGAAACTCTTACTGTTCGCGGCGTTGATAACTACCTTACGTACCTTAAAGACATACTGTACTTGATCTGTCGCGCGAAGCCAGAAGTGCTGCGATCAAAGAAGCTCGTAAGGATGGACTTAGTCCTAAACTTTACCGACATGACGGACCTCGTAGACGCTTTGGCGGAAAGGACGGTTCAGGACCTTTCCTACGGCAGCCTGTACGACTTGGCAGACTTTTTCGAGGACCGCTTGGGGCTACGAATCGCAAAAAACGCTTCCGACCTCAGCCACCTTGTAATCCTGGTGGAAATAAGGAACCTGATCGTACATAATCGCGGGATTGTTAACGCCGTTTTTCTGAAAAAGACCGCTACTGCCATAAAGATACTTGGGTCGGAGCTTAAAGCGAATTGGAAAATTGGCGATACAATAGACTTTGGAGCTGGGCAAAAGGGAATGTCTTTTTTGGCAAAATCGGCTCATTTGATCGACACGGAGGCGTCAGCTAAGTTTTCTTTGGAGCAAGTAGCAGCATACGTTGTGGGGCAGAACGTCCCAGATTTTGTTAAAGACGAAAACGAACAAAGCTGACTTCGCGGGCACGCGGGTACGCGTGTATAGTAAGGCCCCACGGGACGCTATGAACCTCACTCATTCGCGTTAAGGTGTGGGGGAGATGTTCCGCGCGACGCACTCGAGGAACTCTTGACATATTCGATACGCTCGCACGCGTCCGGCGACAAATCCAGACGTAGGGCGTCGATCCGATCCTGTCAAACCTCCGGTCTGCGCGGCTATCGCATATTGATGAGCCTCGAAGGCCTTCATCAACTCCAGAAGGTGGTTGCCATAACCGAAATACTAATCATGGTGACAAAAATTAATCGCCGATGGGCCCATGATCCGGGGTGCTGGTGTTTACTAGGCTAACCAGCAGTCCAATTGTTTCCGACTTTTGCCAGAAGCCCGTTCATGTCATAGTTGCGTTGGCCCGGGGCACGCACCAACGGGCTGGGGCGAAAATCGCGTTAACACTGAAGCCGTCGGCAATGGGACGACTCCCGAGAAGTTGAACATGTCGGCGAGGTCATCGTTGCTTTGATCGTCACCGTTTAAGGAAGACAGGCCAAAGGTATCTTCCACAAATGCTAGGATCGCTCCCTGACTGCGTTTGGTAGATGAAACGTAGTTGCTTTGCTTTACCCATGGCGAGATGACGATCAATGGCACCCGAAATCCCCATTCGTTGGGATTCGACGCATTGTAGGGACTTGGCGGAGGCGTATGGTGGAAGGGCCAGGGCGACGGCGTGTAGTTGTCCCAAAAGCCGCCCCAGTCGTCCCACGTCACGATGATCACGGTGTTTTGCCAATACGAACTGGACTCAATCGAATCAACGACCCACGCTAGCCATTGAGGCCCGTTATCAATGCCCGCACTATTAGGATGGTCGGATTCGAATAGGCATGGAGTCAAATATGTAAGGGCGGCAAATGGACGCAATGGACTTGGGGCAGGGGATGTGCTTCCAGTCACATTAAGCACAAAGTTAAAAGCATCTGGGTCGACCGCGAAGGGTTGAAACTGGAACAACACGCCGCTATTGTACGCTTGATATAGATGCTTCACGGACATTGGAGCCGCCCATATGCTTTTCTTGCCGGAAGCCACGTATTGCCATTGGTAGTATGGCGCGGTTGATGGAGCTGCGCTTGCCATTTCGTCAAGAATTGTAGTGTACTCGTTACACGGAGTGGCGGTTGGTGCAGCGGTTTGGTTGCCTGGGTACGGCGTTGTCATATCAGTCATTTCAACGTCCATTGCGGAACTTGGCGTATTGAAACATGTACCGTCCCCGACGTCGTCGACGAGAGGCTCGTCGTCGTTGCCAGCCATGGCACCAGGGTTATTGACCATGCCATAGGGCGTTAGACTCGATCCTGGCAAGCCGCCGCTCTGTGCCGCTATCGAGTATTGATGGGCCTCAAAGCTAGGACCTTCATTTGACTGCAGAACGTGATTACCATAGCCAAACTTTTCAATCAGAGTTAGATAATTGACTACGGATGGATCCGTCGATGCCGGTGCTGGCGAAGGCACGTAGACAAGTCCCTTGAGCGCCATCCAGTTCATGTTGCTAGCCTTATTCGTAAAACCCGGTTCATGTTCATGATTTGGATTATATTTAGCGTTCAATGGTTCGGGCGTTAGAGCCGTCGCGGTTGGAGCAACCAAATCCAGTTCAGTTAAATCGCCCAATGGCGTGCCATTCGGCGCCGGCGAGTTGTAGTATGCCCCGAAAAGATCCTCCGGAGTGCGGTTTTCCATTTCAATAATGACTATGTGCTGAATCGGGGTACTGAATGCGACCAGTTCCCGCTTCCCATTATGGATTCGCCACGCGTAGGACGGCCTCGCACCACGAAATCGCGCTGGCATCAACGCGTTCACCGGATGCACGCCCGCAGGCGGATTGAAAAAGCCGGGGCTAAATGAATCGCTCGAGGCAATCACCTGTTTTCCACTATCACTTGCTCGAGAACAAGCTACAGCCCATATAGAACATAGCGCTATTGCTGTGAACAGTCTGCGCGTTACGTCCGTGCGGGTACTCATAGCCTGGTCTCCTCGGACATCGTTCGAACCTGAACAGGATTACTACAAAGATAGCATTGGCCACCATTGGCGACAAGTAGGGCATTGGTCACCCCAACCTGCTGTCCGCATGACCGCTTGCTTGGTCGTTCAATAGCCAGGCTAGCCGCTCGTTCGAGTTGCGCGAAACAAGCATTCGAAAAAGCTGAGAGGGTGCGGCCAGAGAGTACGTTGCGGCCGGTACAGCTGGCCCGAGGCTGCGGTGACCCCAGGCATCGTGCGAAGATGCGCTAAAAAGGCCGTAAAAACTCGGGCAGCCAAGGTGCCGAGCAGCTTCTGCCAAGTCTGCCGCGCACTGGCACCATAGGGGACGACGAATGAGTGGAAAGGATCACAACGATGGTATTCCGCGTCGCGGCTTGAGAAATTTCCTCGAAGACGTCGGCCGATGACATAGCGCCAGAAAACATGGCTAAGAGGACCTCGTGGTTCACTAAGGATCGTTCGGGCGAAATTCAAAGTGAGCGATCTCGTGGAAAAACACGCGCTGATTTTGTAACTGCATTTGAATTTGGCGCCGGTGCCTCTGCCATTGCAGCGCTACTATCGCATTTCCAACCAACGCCGTACGACAACTACGTTTTATTTGCCCAGGCGCTTGTGCGCGGGCACCTTTGGATAAATTGGCCGGGACCCACGATCGATGCAGTATTGGTAAACGGGCACCGGTACATCGTTAATGACCCGCTTCCAGGACTAATGCTCGTGCCGTTCGTTGCCGTCTTCGGCACGGCAAACCAGACGATGCTTGACGCGGTGCTGTGTGGCGTCGCAACGGGCGCTGCCTGGGAGTTGTGCCGGCGTTTCGGCTGTTCTGTTAAGACAGCCGCCTGGTTGACCGCTTTTATGTTCGCCGGAACGCAGTTACTCTGGTGTTCGGTTTACGGAGACGTATGGTTCGTGGCGCAAACGTCCTGTACCGCCATGGTGCTATTGTCGCTATGCGAGTTAATGGGTAAGAATCGGCCGTGGCTGGTAGCTCTGCTCTATTGCGCAGCAATAGGTTCACGCTTTACTCTTGTGATGGCGTTGCCGGTTATCGCGTGGTTGATGTGGCGCGACAAGCGGCACGGCGCCGGACAATTTGTTGCGACCCTGTTACCGTTCTTCGCATTGTGGGTTTGGTACAACATTGCCCGTTGGGGCGTACCATGGGATGCGGGACACACGATATTCTACCATCAAGACGCCGCAGCGGGCTCACTTACCGGGTCGCCGTTTTCGCTAACGCACATTCCTTACGAGCTTGAGTCGTTCTTCGCGCAGGCGCCGAAGCTCCTGTCTGGATATCCGTGGTTGCGCCCGACGCTTTCCGGCGTGGCGTTGACTTGGGTATCGCCGGCGCTCGTTCTCGCGGCATTCGCGCGCAGGCCGAGACCGCTCGTCCTCGCGTTTTGGGCAGCGACGTTACTTGTAGCGGGCCCAAGCCTTCTGTACTACGTCAACGGGTACGTGCAATTTGGTATGCGCCACGCCTTGGATTTTGAGCCCTTCCTACTTGCGCTAATGATATTCGCCGTTCGCGACAGATTCACGCTTTGGAGCAAGGCATTGATTTCATACTCGATAGCGGCCAGTTCTTGGGGATGCTGGTACTGGCTCACCTTCGTGAGGAACTCTTAAGACCGAAGTTGCTACTGGGCGAACAGAGAGTCCAAGTCGGCTGGACTTCAGCAACCGGAAACCGCGCGGCACTCCAAGAAGTAAAGCCAACTGTTCGTTCCCTCGGCAAAGATGGAGTTGGCCACTTGACTGAGCCTCAACGGGAAATTCAAAAAGATAATCCGGCTCAAAAGCCACTCGCACGTCGAGTGATTACAAAGAATATTCCCCAAGCGTTTTGCAAGGGTCTAAGGTCGGATCTCGAAGCTTAAGGATCCGCTGTTGTACTGGTCCGCGGATTCAATACGGCGTTCGGCCACTCGCTAGAGCGCACGGCGCAAAGACTGCTCGGCTCGAAGTTTTCGGAAGCGCGATAGCTCTCTCTCCAGGTCGGTAAGCGAACGCGAGGTTGTACGTGACCGATTGCGACTGGATACCGAAAACGTATTGTATTCGCTTCGTTCCTCCAAGAATTGCCTTAGGAGCGCCCGCGCGCGGCCGTTATCGCCAAGAAGAGGACAGTCGTAGACCTTCCACTTCTATCGAGAGGATGTTGAGCGGAAGCACCCTGGGAAAATTCCGAAAGCCGCTTTATTGCGACGCCTCTCAACGGCGTCGCCGCGGCCGCCGTACGTGAGAGCATATGGCACACCTACGGGCGAAGAAACCTCCGAGCACGCCGACTGCTTGCCCAATTCGCGGACAGCCGTGCTTAGGCAAGAGGCGCCGGCATTGCGAGGTGTGCATTCCCTAAGGTGCGCCCGGAACACAGGCTAAGCGCGATTGCGGCGGCTCGCAGCGCCCTCGCGACCTCGACGGTTCGAGGTGACGATCCTCGCAGTAGTGCGGCTATGAACCGCGCAGCGAGGCGGTTGCCGAATGAAATCGGGGCAATTGTCGATGGCCTGCCAAGCACTCGGATCAGCGCGACGACGAGTGGCTCAAGCGGATGATTATATTAAGGCTTGATGCGTCCGCTCTGAGCGCGCTCGGCAAGACCACGGGGTTATAGCTCGCAGCCCGTTCGCGTTTCCGAGCCGGAGCACACGTCCCGCATCCGCGTCACTGGGAGACCGTGCTCGCGCGGACTGAGGGCTAGCGGAGCCTTCACGCGCAAAGCCGACCCTAGTCTCCGGGGAACGCTAATCGCCCGTCGAAGTTGAGTCCGTGACCAATTTTGCTCGGAGGCGGAAATCATGAATCGAAGTCGTAAGGGCGCGCTTTGTTTCACCGTTGCCTTTGCTTTGCTAGGCGGTTGCGGCGGATCCCAACTGCCCATCGGGGCGCCGCGAACGATACCGCAAAGCCGCGCGATCGCGCAGCCCCTGGCGCATGGCAGCAAGACGTTCAACTACACCGGTAGCGAGCAGTACTTCAAGGTACCGCGCAACGTAACCCAATCAACCATCGTAGCCAGCGGAGCCAGCGGACCAACTAACAGTTATCATGGCTGCGGTTACAGAGGTGGAAGCGGTGGACTGATAAAGGCGAGGATTCCCGTGTCGCCTGGAGAGCAATTAGCGGTTTTTGTTGGGGGCGAAGGAAGCGGCGGCACCGCCTGTTCTACTACCGGCAGGGGCGGCTTTAATGGCGGGGGCAATGGCGGCGGAGGCGTCAGCAGCTCTAACGGAACTGGTGGCGGCGGCGCGTCTGACGTACGCGAAGGCGGCGATGCATTATCAAACCGCGTTCTCGTAGCGGGCGGCGGCGGTGGCGGAGGGGAAAACTTGAGCTATGGCGCTGGACGCGGAGGCGCCGGCGGGGGAAGCGTCGGCGGCCGTGGCGGAAGCGGTTACCGATGCTCCGCGGATGGTCACGGCGGCAGGGGCGGAACGCAAAGCGAGGGGGGACGCGGCGGGCGTGGAGGTCGTCCGGGCTGCGGCGATTACGAGCGCGCTCCACGTGGCCATCGCGGTGCTAATGGCGTTGGCGGCGATGGCGGCTCAGGCTACTATAGCGGCGGCGGTGGCGGAGGCGGCGGTGGATACTATGGCGGCGGTGGTGGAGGCGCGGGAGCAGATGATACCAACGGAAGCGGTGGTGGTGGCGGCGGTGGCGGAGGATCGTCATTCATCGAGTCGAGCGCGACGCTAATCAAAGATCTCCAGGGGAAAGCGCCTGCCGGAAACGGTTCGGTTACCATTTCATGGTAAGGAGTCCGCATCAAATGACGTTTTCAGGGTGCATACTCGAGCGCTCACGCTTCGTTGCTCGACTGGGATGCTAGTCGCAGCGCACGTATCGCAGCGGCCGATTGGCGTGCCGGGGCGCATATGCGCTAGAGGCGCACCCCCTCGTGCTTAGCCTTTTTGCTGACCTTTAGGGGCAGAACAACTTCGTCACCCCCGCCAGAGCCTACCGTCAGCTCGGCGTCACCGTCGCCAGAGCGGACGCTTTCCATTCAAAACTTAGCCCGATATGACCTGAGGTGAGCCTCCTCCGTCGCGCGTTTTAGATGTCGAAAAATACACAAGATATTGGTACTCCTCTTGCGTGACCACTGTTCGGGAAATCGCTTGGCAAATCTTCGGCGCTGATCGGTGCCCATTGCTGTGCCGTGTCATTTAGAAAAAAGCCCCGAGCGTCTCTTTCTCTTGGCAGTCGCAGCCATTAATTGTGACCTCGGTCGGTCGTCAGGCCGAGTGGTTTCCCGCTTCATGGTAGTTGTCGGCACTTATCTTGTTGAATGCACCCGAACCGCTTAGCACAAGTCAAAGTCACGTACCCAAGTTAAAGTCACGTAATTGATATTACGTCGCCCCTCAGTCCGCAGGGCGCCACGCCGCGCCAACAAGCGAATCCCATCGCCCACCGCATTAAACCACGCGTTCGTGAATGCCCTTGGATTGCGCGACCGTTAGTACGCTCGCAACCGATGTCCCAGTCTAGTGAGAGCGAGTCCGGCTTAAAACAAAAGCCTCCGGACAAATGAGTTCCTCTCTGGCAGCCGCTTGACATCGCTGATACGCGCACGCACATTGGGCTTTATCGAACCTCCCACGCCGAGTTGTGGATTTGTTCGACGAGGCGCCCACTGATCAGTCTTTGACTTTAGATCTTACACTCGGCGCTCGACGAAGGGCTACTTTCCCCACCTCTCTGCCTGCGAGATCTCTAGGTCGAATCTTCTAGGCGCACGACTACCTGACTTTATAGTGACCAGTATCTGTCTCGCTTCGGGTAAGCTCACCGCGGTTTACTAACGCTTCGCAGGCCATAACTATTTCCCACGGGTCGAGGTTGAGCGATTCGGCGAGTATCATGGGATCTATAGTACCAACTTTAGAAACGTGGCCGCGTACCTCGGGGAACAACGATTCAACGCCATTAAGTGTTTCAGATATTTCTCTGAGTTCGAAGTCAGGGGCAAACAGATAGACCTCATTGCGCCATATGATGAAGTGACTTCTACAATCGCTTTCGCGCCAGACCGACGGATAGATACTCGTAGTGCCCCTTTTTGCGTCTCGGCGTACTCGCCACGCCGGACCCCGTCTGCGATACGCTGATTGGCGGTAAGCGCGGCAATCTCTTGCCAAGCCGTCTCGCGATAAAAAAACCATATGCTCGGAGAAGCTTCTTGTGCCATAGGGTCACCGCGCGCGAGTTCGGCCCTCGATTCGAAAGGCAGGTTGTTAATTGATAGTGCGTTTCTTGACAAGCTCTTGATGAGTAGAGGCACTTCCTGGTCGCTGCCAACGATGATCACGTCACAGCCATGATCTAAGACACGAACCGCATGCCGATCGAGGGCTTGCACGTAGGATCTTCGCGCGATAGTCCAGCTCTATGACTATCGCAGCGTACGTAGCAAGCGTAGAGCCATCTACGGCTTCAAGTGCGGTTAGTTTTGAAGCAAACAACTCTCGTTCTGCAAATCGTTGCACGACCTCATAGGGGGGCTCGATTCCTAGAAATCCCACGCGGGTTCTCGATGACCTTGCGCCAACCGCAATGGCCACTTAGTCCTGCCTTCCTGGGAAAGGCCAGCTGTCGCCCTTGGCCAGGCGACCTTGGGAAGAACAAACAACGCAGCCCGGTGTTGGCAACGATGTGACGTCGCGTATCGACGACGTCAGCGCCCGATAGATGATGTGTCTCGCGGGAACAGGCAGGCTCGCGAGCACAGCGAGTGCCATCGTAATAGACAATGAGGCGACGGTTCCATTAAAAGAAATCACGGCCGGTGCCGGCCCGCGGGCTCCCAAAATGTATGGATCGCTCTTCCGTTCGGAAGGCGTCATCATGTCGCGCTGGCGTATCGCCTTCTTCCTCAAGGTACAGTTGGTAGTTTGGCGGTACGGAAGCAATGTTCTTGATTTCAAGCCCGCTGAGAGCGCTCTTTTCTGACTCATACGCCTGCGCATCTACAAACAACTTGTACTCACCGTGTTTGACGTCTTCTACCATGTCTTAATCCCTTTCCTAGTAGAGATTCGCGAGTTAAGTAGCTCGAAGTACTCATCCACCTTACCCCTGGACGGCCTTTGGCACCCATGTGGCCGGTGCCCCGTTAGATTCTTAGATTCGCACGAAATCGCTCCAAAGGCCTGTCGCGCATTCAGCTCGCCAGTCGTTGGCAAATCCCCAGTTTCGCAGTCGTAACACTATACAAAGGGCCTTGCGGCGCTAGTCCCATAGCGCACGCGCTCTTCAATGAACCCGGCGCCCGCTAGACGATCCGTCCATTAACCCGAACCGGCAAGGAACAACGTCATACCTATAAAGAGCGCATCGAGCCGTGGTCTCGTGCGCACGTGCATGCTTCGGAAAAGGCCAGAGGCCAAGCCAGGGAACAATCCTATTTCCTTACCTCAGTCATTCCAAGCAAAGGCCCAAACTGCTCGCGGGCCACAGCATAACACTCGCACGATGCTTCTTCCAGGCCCACTCGATTGAGAATCACGATATGTCCGCGAGCATAGCGAATGAATCCAGCTTGCTGGAGGGTCGCCGCTGCAATCGTTACGCCCGAGCGGCGCGCGCCTAGCATCATGGCAAGGTATTCGTGGCTAAGCGCAATCTTATCGGAATTTACGCGGTCGTGTGTCAACAAGAGCCACCGGGCGCATCTCTCATATATGCTGTGCTTCCCGTTACAGGCTGCAAGCTGTCCGAGCATATTTACATACGCTTGAAGAAATCGATCTAGAACGCTTCGAAACCTATTGTCCTCGGCGCTAAGCAATCTTCGAAAGTGGTCGCTGCTAATAACGACGGCGCGCCCGGGAACCTGGCAATAGCTTTCATTTGCGGACGTAGTAGCTCCGAGCAACAATGGGATTGCTGATACTCCTTCTCGGCCGACAGTTCCAACTTCGATGGAGCCGCCGTCCCGCATCTGGGTTACGACTGAAAGCACCGCATCGATCGGAAAATAGACTTCGAATATTTCACGCCCAGCCTCGTAGATCTGCTGGGGCGTCTTAAGGTCGATTAGCTCCCCAATGTCGAGCACTTTGGCGATCATGGAATGGCTTAAGCCAGCAAGGATCGCGTTTTCCTTGAGCACGCCTTGGGCCAGTGTCAGCACCCGGCTCGCCGCGTGGACCTTCAAGGCTCCTGAACTCCCGGCGGAATGTGATCTGGCCGAATCCCATGATAAGACCAGACCCCAGAACAAGGCACACACATCAATTGCGTGTCACGGAGTCCCCTCGCGGGATTTCTGCCAGCGAGCTTCATTCGCGCTGCTCCATTTTTAGAACGAACAAACCTTGCCGATAATCAAATCAGCCAGCCTTCTCTAAGCTAGCCACGTTGGGACGATTTCGGCACCAAGAGTCTGCCTGCCAGGTTCATTCGCGATGCTTTTTCGGAAGGTTTACTCGGACCAGCCTGGTCAACTAGCCTTTTCTAGTTAGCCAGTCCAAGGGCCTTCGGTTCCATTGGCAGACCAAGGCGCGGCGCACCGCCTAAGGCGGCCCCCTTGCTTGGTGAGCGCGGTGTCTTTGGTGGGCACCCCGAAAGCTGGGCCAGCCGGACCACACTTTCGGGCGTGATTGACGGGCGTCGCCGCCAATGCTTGTGACCCTGATCCCGCTGGATGGGCAACGGCTCAAGCAACTCGAAGCCGATCACACGCAGATGCAGCGCATCATCGCTCGGCAAACGCTTGAGTTTCACGCGATGAGGAACCTGATCGCAAAAAACGGCTGGGGCCTTCAGCGCGGGAAGACGCGGTGAGGGCGTTGCAGGCCGACGGACTGACCCAACGCCAAGCGTGCCGGCTGATCTCCTGCTCTCGCAGTACGCTCAGCGACCCGATCGAAGCGTCCGAGTGATGAGCCGATCGCGGCAAAGATGCGAGAGCTGGCGACGCAACGGCCGCGCTGGGCATCATGATGGGGTTACTCGGCCTTTGTGGACTGGAGTCCTACTGCTGCTCATTCAGGCAAGAGGAGGACCGTATCGAGAACAGCCTGACACTCCACAAGATAACTAAGTGTAATGTAGGGACAGTTGCCCCCATCGTCAACGCTTTGCTGATTATCGGAGGCTGCCCACGGCCTCTTACAGAGGCGAGCCGATGCGCTATTGATGAGGTCTAACGCATCATTGACCGTTCTCAGTTTCGCGATCACCCGCTGCATCCGCGTCTTTCTTGCAGACATACGCGCCGTGCTTTGTCTTTCCATACCAGCGCTCGCCCTTGAGATGATAGATCCCAGAAGCCGTGTTAAGCCAGACGACAGTGTCGTGGGGACAATGCGCCTGAGCCTCTGCCTCGGTGGAAAAAAGTTGCAGGGAGGACGCGATCGCCACAATCGGTTGAACAAATATTGACGTCGCGGTGCCGCCAGTTAGCAGCGCCAGCGCGAGAAGTATTTGACGCATAAATAGCTCCTTTACTGCTCGGGAGCTGGAAGGTGCGATTGATGTGGCGCGGGCCATCGGCGCGTGGTGTCCAGAAGGTACACGACGTCGATCCCAACCCTCCCGTCGCTCCCTCGATGGACCCCACTCGCATATAGCGGTGCCAACGCCAAAGCTACTGTCTCCACGAGCCTTGGGGATGGTTAGCCCATTAAGGTCAGCCGCCTGCCCTGGTGGCGGAACCCTTGCTCATGCGGCAACGCCCCCTTTTGCGAGGGTCGTCTTACGGATCCCCGACGCAGTGAGCTGTGGATGACCTGCGGATAGAGCTGGGCCATCCGGCGACTCGAGATGTCTATTCTGCAAGGAAGCGTCGATTTGCGACTCGCGCGGTCGGATAGTATGTGGCCTTCGCCCAAAGGGCTCGCGCCCTTAAACTGCCACTTGGTTAGAGTCGTCTAGTCGGTCTTTTATTCCGTAAGCAGAGCAACGCGGCGGCTTTTCCGAGCCAAAGCTTGCTTCCTAATCGAGCCGGAATCCCGACGCACGCTCCCGGGCGATAGGAGCGGCCCGCCGAGGGGCCCCTCCGGCGACCATCGCGCCACGCTAATCTGTCGGGCACCTCAGCGCTCACCGCTAGGAAAAAGCGCCCCGGCCATTTCTTCAATTTTGCACCCCAGTGCAAACGGGCGGTCTTCCGCCTGAGGAACTTAGTCAATATAGCTAGAAGAGGTTAGCCTCAATGCGTTAGGGGTTAGACCCCTGAAAGGTAGGCTTCTCTTGAAAGCTTGGCATAAGCTCTGCTTCGCTATTGGTATCGGCTCGATCTTAGCGGGGTGCTCCGCGCCCGGCACGCTTCCGGCCACGGGGGGCGCCCCTGCTGCGGCAGCGGGACAAACCCATCGCTTTTCTCCCAATGATTGCCCGCTGGACTCAGGCGGCATAATGACCGGGGACGGTCATTGCCTTCGGGTTTACCGGAAGCACTGACGACCGAACCAGCTGGGTGGCGGGTACTTACTGCCCGTCACCCTAATCATGGTTAATCAAATGACGAGGACGAATGTTCGTCGCGGCCAAGACTGGTTTTCCCAGATGCAGCGACATTTTCAAAACGCCGAATATCGTGACGCTGCAACCGTCTATGATGGCGTCGCAGAAGTCGGCGGGGAACGCCCGAACGATGCGATCCTCTTGCGAGCTCGGTTGTTCCTCAAACTGGATAGCCATCGAGTTGTTCCGTTCCTCTTAAAGGAGAAGTTAAATCGACCGAGTGCGACTCAGATCGCTCGGCGAGAAATGTACCTTGGGACCGGCTACTCCCGACTCGGTGACTTCGGCCAAGCTGACAACCACTACCGAGAGGCCGGCATGACCTTCACGGATGGCGCGCCATTCGCTGAACTGGCTGCCCATATTACTCGCCGTTACCTAGACGAAAGAGATTTCTCGGCCGCTGAAGAGTGGCAAAAGAAAAGCGAGATTGATCGAACTCGAACAGGGAAGATCCGCAGCGAACATTTGCTGTCATATATATTTGCCCGGCGTCAACGCTACGAAGACCAGGCGCGCAGTATTATGCACGTGCTGCAACTCATTGGCGATAAGATCGATGAATATCGAGAAGATTGGTATGCAGCCGTCCACACCCTTTCCGTTTTGGCCCGAGAGCTGCCGTTACAAGAGGCGGCGCAAATGGCGAAAGAGGCAGTCGACGCCGATGTCTATTGGTCGGAGGACTTCGTCGTTAGTCGCTTCCAAGCTCTCAAAGGAGTAGCCTGGTGCCAGGCGTTGGCTGGCGATGAGTTAAGCTGTCTACGCTACCTTCGACTTGCCCAGCATCTTCGCGTATCGCCGGTCTGGCAAACGATCCTTTACCTCGATAGATCTCACTTCGCTTCCATCGTCGGCGAGCACCAATGGGCAAAAAACGAGTTTGACGCCGCCGTGGACGTTGCCGAGGCAATTCCCTGGGACGAGACGAGTGGCGAGGAGCGCATTGCCCTTCTTCTGTTAGCCGAACTCGCCACACGACATGCTCCTAAAAGTGCCCCGTTTTATATCGCGCGGTTTAACAACCTTGGAAAGCTGCGGTCGAACTTGCAGCACTTCGCCTTCGACGAGCGGCTACAGGCGATGGCGTCCTACGCCGCCGGCATTGTAAAGCTATCCTTAGGTAGCGACACAGCGGCGGAGGACCTACGTGATGCCTGGGTAGTGTTCGACCGAATCGGCTACGACGCACGTGCGGCGCTGACGGCGCTGGGGCTCCATCGCGCTACGAATAAGTCGAGATGGTTGCATTTAGCGGAAGACAAGTTAGAGCGATATCCAAACTCCTGGATTGCCAGGGGGCTCACCGAAATACCTAAGCAATCAAACGAGGAGCGGCTGCCGCTTTCAGCAATGCAGGAGAGTGTCACGAGCTTGGTTTGCGAAGGCCGATCCACTGATGAGATTGCTGAAAAACTCGGAATCAGTCGAAATACGGTCTTAAATCATTTGAAGGTTGTCTACCGTAAGCTCGGTGTTAACTCGCGACAGGGACTTGTGGTCGAGGCCCACCGACGAAGACTTTTTGGTAGACCCTGAAAAAGCTACCTTATCACCAAGGTAGATGATCCGCGGAACCGAAAGGGCGCGCTCGGTCCATTTCAAAGCCCCGAAGAGTTAGTCATTTGCCGGGCCATTAACCACCGTGCCCTCGCAAACTGCAACGGCGGATCGGGTGACTGTGAGTGGATTTTGGACTTACCTCGCGCGAAGTGTCCGAGGATTCATCGGAAAGCAACACCCCCCAGTTGAAGTTCGCGGCGCAGGCGGGTTACAGCGAGGAAGTTAGTCGGAGTCCATTTACCTCATGCGGCTGAAGCGCCGTCCAATCCGGGGTGGCGGATTCGCTGCTAAAACTGCGACCCTCAAGTCGGCGGCTATAACGGGTTCTCATTCGATCAATCCAACAAGGGAGACGCGTCTAGCTCATCACTCTTGCCTTAGTTGACCACAACAGCCTATACTCGCAGAGCCGGCGGTAAATGCAGTGGCTGCGCGGCGGGGGCTCGGATTGATCCGGGCCTCTTTTTCTTTACGCGTTACCAAACTGCATACAACTGGAATGTTAACCGAGCCGTCAGGACGACCTCAGGAATAGCCCGCTCACCGCTGCAGGCATTTTTGACTCGGACGGGCTGCCCGATCAAAGCAGACTGGCTTGAAGAGGCTAGCCTGTTATGGTGGGCTGTCCTTGTCTTACTTGAGCGGGTTGGGCCGCGATCTGGAATCCCGCCCCAGTTGGGCTACTACGGGCCAGGGTTACCGACCTCAATTGCCGCTGCCCGCGCAGCCGTACGGCTTCAATGCCACGATTTTGACCGGACAAACTGGCCTGCCGCACGTTCCTGGGTCAAACTGACCACCCTTTTGCTAGGCCCTCAACCTTTCGAGGAGTACCAAATGAAACGCTACACTCTTGCGCTCGGTATCTTGGCCGCCTTTCTTGTTGGATGCGCAGCCTCGGCGCTGCATGTAACCGATCCAACGCCCACGTTGGCACAATCGCACCACCAAGTGCATCCCAACACCGTGACCGGGCCCTGTTTCAAACCTGCCGGGACTGATTGTGCTAGTACCTACCATTTTGTCCATGGGAACACGACTCTGACCACAGGGCCGGCTTGTGCCACCGGAGTGGGCTGCACGTTCACCTCCGATGTTTTCTTCTACAGCAGTGCCATATTTGCCAACACCAACTACCAATGCAGCGTGATCGGCTCGGATGCCAACAACGATGGCGTGATTTTCAATGCATTCCAAGTCCACGTTGACGAGGTCAAGTTCACCTTCAGAAACGAAACACCAAGCACGATACCTATGGGTACGAACTTCGATGTCTACTATACCTGCGATGGGGCATAGCACCGCACCGAAGTATCTGGTTTGCCTGGTCTAAGCTGGGTTTCCTAAAAGTGGAGGCGTGGCGCACGCTGATAAAGCGTGACCACGCCTTTCCCCGGCACGCCTTCTCGACTCATTAGTCGATGCCTGGGCTCGCCGTCGTGCTATAGCTGCTCCCTGAACCAGGTCCCGATATCGTTGGCTGCATGGGAATCGCGATAAGCAGGGGTTTTCGAGCTTTGGCGATTTCGGTGGATCCAAGAAACCGCTGCGCGTCCGCGTGACGACGAATCGGGATTGGGATGGCCCGTGGTTGGCTGGGCTTATACGTCTGTGGTCGCTTCACGAGCCCCCAATACGCGCGCTCGACTGCGGTACCGTACACGCACCTCAGTCGCCTGGCTCGCACAATCGGTCGTGAATAGCACAATGGCGGTACCGGCGACTGGATTCACCGGTCCGAACACTTTTGCGCAGGCCCGCCACGCCAACCGTGACAAGAGTATGGCGCGACACAGCTGCTCGCGCAGGGACTCCCTCGGCCATTGGGGCGCGCTACGACGGCGCGTTCTCAAGTACCGGGCCCGGGGGTGGTCCGGGTGAAACCCGGCACGCCCGCCGATTCGACGAAGGCTCGTCGCAAGGGCTCCTCTAGTCTAAAAGTATGGAGTCGCTGGAGAGCCTGCCCTGAGGCTTGGGTGTGAATGCGTGGACGCTCGAGTCCCCGGTATCGCGTAACGAGGAAGCGTCGCATCGACGCGAAGCGTGGTCGATCGCTCTTCTCTTTGCAAAATGGCCTAGGGGGCACCACCCCGCTCGGCCATTTGTTTACAGCGCGGCGCTGCACATGCGACCCCCTATGGCCCTGCGGCGCGCTATCACCGCTGGGCACCAATTCACGAAAATAAAACGCCTGGCGCTGAAGCGAGCGCGAAAGTCATTGCAGCAACGCCGGTGCTGCCGGCAACATCCGGCCTCGGAGCCTAAACTCACCACCGTCGCGCAGATAAGGCAAGCGCCTGACTAGCTGGCCGCCGATTGAGCGAGGCCAGCGCCGTTTGTCGAAGATAGTACGCCCTCACGCGTATCGATAGACAGGCTCGGGATTTCCGATCTCGCAGGTTAGCAGGAGTTTCGTAAGCTGTAGCCCGCTTACACTTCACCTGCCGCTTCCTTCCAACGCCTTTCATTCAGTCATGTGTGTGCGCCTGGGCACGATCGTTGCGCCCACTTCCGATCCTGACCTCGGTATAACTATTGCTCGAGCTTGTGCAGTTCGTTAGAGTTTGTGTCGGTATAATATAGGGCGGCGTTGCTGTCGTTACTGCCGACGCCCGCCAACGCGAAAATGCCCGCGGTTTGACTGCTATCGATCACCTTTGTGGCCAAGACCTGGCCCGTCGGCGTGATTTCGACCAGCGTGTTCCCACCTTTGGTGTTAGCAACAATCAGGTTTCCATTAGGCAATAACGTCAATGCTACGGGAGCATTGAGGGGACTACCACTGTAGATGAGCTTTGCGCAGGTGTCGGCCGGATGAGCACACTTGAAAGTCTTTCCCCCTGGCTGAACGACGATTTCATTCTTAATGAGCAAGTCGCCTGGATGCGATACCGAAATGATTGTGTTTGTGACACCGTCTAAAATGTACAACTTGTCTTTTTTCAGATCGTAATCCAACCCAGAGGGACCCAGTGCGCCCCAACCGTTGCCGCTTACCGCAAAACCACTAATAACTTGTGTCGGCTTGGGGTTCCCGTAGCCACCGACGGCAAAGTTAATGACGCCTCCAGTTTGCGCATCGCCCACGAACATATATTCCGTTGAATACTGCTGAGTATTATAAAGGTCCCCTTCTCCGAGAGGCTGCTTAAGAGGTGGGCCTATGGACTTTTTGTATTTAGCTTTTTCATCGAAGTAGGCGACGACTCCGCTGCTGTAGCCAGCCGCATAAAGCTGATTGCCGCTCGTTAACGCGTCGCCATCGCAGCCCTGAATTTTGGCGTTGGTAACATACGTTTTCGGGCTCGAGCTTGGAGTCGGATTGAACACTTCAATAGTCGTACCTTTACCTGGAGTCCCGGACGCATCCGCAAAGTTGCACACGAGAACCTGCCCCTTTTTGAGGCCGAAGTTTACTCGAGCGATTGAAATGGCGCGAGGGCCCGTGTCGCCATTCTTAGGGTCGATGGTTGACCCGATAAGGACGTCCTTCGTCAGCTTTTTCAAGATCGACGTGCTATCAGCGGGGGCACTACTTATGCCAGCATTAACGGGGTTAACGGCTGCGCTTGGGAGCCCTGATCCCGAGCCACCGCATCCTGTAGTTATCACTGCAGCAGTTGAGATCGCAACGGTGACGCGTCTGGTGAAAAAGAACACAGCTACCTCCAGATAAGAGTTACGCGATTCTTCAGCCGTGGCGCATGACGCGCCTGCCAGAACTGACGCTCGGGTCGTCTGCTTTGGATGATTTTTAGCCTCAAAAGGCTATAAGGAAACCCTGGTCAATCTTCAAGCCGCGTTGACGGCCGGTGCTCCATGGCTAGGTTCGCGGCCCGTTGTGGGCCGGCGCGACGGTACTCGGCGGTCACGGATTCGCTGCTCTCCAATGCTTCGCGCACCCAGTCGCTGAAGTTGCGGTAGCCCTGCTCGGTTGCTATCATCTGGCAGCGCTTAGCATCGGGCAGACTCAACGCGAGCGCCGACGACGACTGACCCTGGTGAGATTCGTATCCCGTGCCGTTTGGCGTGGCGGATGAGTGCCACACGCTGTGGGGGATTGGCGAATCGCGCTGGGGTTTCTCACCGATGGGCCTTGGCAGTCTTTCGCGTATAGTTATCGTTTGGTCGCCGCTGGTCGCCGCCTTGTTGAGTTTTGGCATAAGGAATCGGTCGCAAATGGAGCCGTTTGTCGCCCTTTGCGCGGATGGCCACCTTATCGCCCAGGCATTTACTTGGCCGCCCGGCAACGTTAATACGCTTGGCGCATGCCCGCTGGTGGGGACCATCCTGTTGCGGTGATAACGCGGGACAGTAGACGATTTGTTTATTGCGGGCTGGGTGGCCCTGGTCGCAAGCACACTCTGGCTTGGATTATGAAGAAGCCCAGGCTCCTTACCATAGATCACGCTTCGCTCCACCCATCCGCCCCCGCCGTCTTCCCTAGGGGCACATCTGCAACGGAACCGCGCCACAGCAAGCCTACGCTTCCCGCGGGCCATTGGGTCGGAACCGTCGTCAATGCCGTCGATGAAAGCCCGTCTGAACGACCGACGAATTGTCGTCGCGTGGAGGATTGGAGAAAGCCTACGATCCCGCTTAGCAGCCTCGGACCCCTAGGTGCCCTGCATCGAAATCACGCACCCAGTCTGCTGATTCGCGAGCGCTCTCACCTAAGATACATGGTCCGCGGGGACGGCCGGGAACAACTGCTTCGGACCGCAAATAGTATGGCGCGGAGATCTTCACGTTTGATCACTGCCTAAACAGTTCCAAAGAAATTGCGCTATCGTGCTCACGCGCGTGCTTCATTCCATGACCCCCGGCCGGCCGGTCGACGCCGAATAGAACGGAGTTTTAAATGAAACGCCGCCTCGCCGCTATCTCGATCGCCCTGGCTGCAAGTGTCGGCCTGAGCGCCTGCAGCAATGCGACTTCGTCGGTTCCGACCGCGTTGAGCTTCGGCAAGCATCGCGGCTCAGGCAGCACACCGATCCAGCACGTGATACTGATGGTGCAAGAGAACCGCAGCTTCGATAACCTTTTCGCAACCTTCCCAGGCGCCAACGGCGCTACGCGGGGCAAAGAGAAAGTCAAAAGCAAGGGGAAGTGGATCGTGAAGACGGTCAAGCTCAAGCCCCAGGACCTGCTGCAAACGAAGTTCGATCTTACGCACTGCAGTGCCGCGTTCAACGTTGCCTATGACCACGGCAAAATGGACGCGTTCAACCTAGAGCACCGCGGCGTCTGCGGTCAGGGCGGGACGCTGGGCAACGGACAGCCTGCCGGGACTTTTCCCTATCACTACGTCGAGCCGTCTCAAATCCAACCGTATTGGGACATCGCCAACCAGTGGGTCCTGGCAGACGAGATGTTTCAAACGCAAGGCAGCGGGAGCTTCACCGCCCACCAAGATCTGATCCGCGGCGGAACGATGATCGATTCCACAGAGGCGCTGATCGACAATCCGACCGGAATGCCTTGGGGCTGCGATGGAAACGGCCACCTTTGGGTGCTCACTACCGGCGGACAATACAGCACCGGACCAAAGCAGTGTTCCAACTACTTTCCCAACGGCTCCGGAGGTTACCAGACGCTTCGCGATCTGCTTGAGGCTAAGTCTGTGTCGTGGAAGTACTACACGCCGTGCTTTATAGCGACCACTGACTGCCCGGGCAGTAAAAAATGCTCGGACTGCGCCGGCGGACTCCTGAATGCTTTCGACCTCGTCTACCCCGTAAGGTATGGGCCAGAATGGGATACCGCCGTCTCAATGCCGGAGACCAATATTTTTACCGACATCCAGAACGGTACGCTTCCCAGCGTTTCGTGGGTAATTCCTGATGACGAGAATTCCGACCATATCGATGATACCAAGGTTGACAACGGCCCGTCGTGGGTAGCCAGCGTCGTGAATGGAGTCGGCCAAAGCCAATATTGGAATTCAAGCGTCATTGTCGTGCTTTGGGACGACTGGGGAGGCTTCTACGACCACACGGTACCTTTCTTGCGAGATAATATGGGTGGTCTGGGCTTCCGGGTTCCGTGCATGATCATTTCACCGTACGCGGTCGCCGGATCTGGAAGTCGGGGCGGCTACGTTTCGCACACGCAGTACGAGTTCGGCAGCATTCTCAAGTATATTGAAAACAACTGGAGTCTCGGTCGCCTCAACACGACCGACGTGCGCGCCACTAGTATCGGCGATGTTCTTAATTACACCCAGAACCCGCGTCAGTTCACCCCGATTCCCTCGCAACACGACGCAAGATATTTCCAAGCGCATGCGAGAAACCCTCAGCACGGCGACCCCGAGTAAGTCGCGGGGAGTTGATCTGTCGTCGACAATCCGCTGCGCCGGGACTCTCGCGCTCGGTGCGTTACTAGCCTGCTCGAGAAGCGCGTTGTTTCCTCCATCTCATCCGGCTCAACCGCATTGCGCCCCCGTACTATGGGCGAGCGCATCGCAGACGCTGCGGTCAACCCTTGATAGTCAGCGACGATTTCGACGGTGACCTTTGGCGGCAGCACTTGAGCGCTTCGCCCACGGAGAATATCCCGAACATCAAATAATCGTAGCGCGCCATGAAAAAGATTACGCAGATTATTTGCAGCCGCTTTGAGCGTTATCAAAGCATAAGAAGTAAGCGAGGCCCTACGAAAAGTCGCCCAGCTCCAGGCAAAAAGGGACAGTTCCCCCATGCAGGCAGACTTCGACTGATCTGACGCGACCTTTTCAGGTCGGTTTCCCGAGCATTATCCCCCGCTAGACGTCCTGGGGCCCAGGTTGGTCGCTTACGGCAAACCGGCTACGCGTGCCTGAAAGTCATCCTTGTTTCACTTAACTCGCTCAGCGCGAGCTCCCGGCCCTTTCGTTCTGCGAGAGGCATGAACTCACGGATCAGCGCTAGGTCCGCACCGTGTTCAGCGTACACGTCCAACCAATCCCGAGGGTAATACCGCGTGAATTCGGACAGCGCGTACAAAACCGAAACGTAAACAGCCAACTCTGGAATATAGCTTCCATCGAGTCGCATCTCCGCAACATATCCCTGAGGTGTTCTTATCAGTAGTGTTCCCCGTTCATCCTCAATGTCATATTCTGAGGCCCACATAAGAGTCCTACCTTCAACTGGCGCGAGCTTCGCGCCTCGATCCTTTAAAGCTGTAGCAATGGGCAACTCGTTCACAAGGGCCGGTTCCATCTTCAAGGTCAATTGATGCCCTGCTCGTAATGCTAGCACGTCCGGATGCACCGTTACCGCGACCGCGCTCATCCCTTCATTTAGCGTGTCACGCAAAATATCATCCATCTCCGGTATGGCACGCAAGAGGTCTACGATCCTGACCGTCTGATTTGCGTGTACATTTTCCGCGAGTGCCTCAACAAGTTTTGGAATCGTCCCGCGACGATGAAAACGCACCGTTGCTCCAAGCATTGTTAGATCACTGGTAGCACCGGGGCTTGGCTTAGCTCCGTGTGCTTTCTGCGCAGCCGCAACGTCTAGCCCCAATCTCGCGCCGATTATCGCACGCGCTAACCATTGCTGAGCGAACCCCCTCGCCTGTCGCTGCGGCGGAGGCGGTCGCCGCGAAGCTACGCGAGTTTGCCACTTACCATGGCGATTGCGACGGAAAGGAGACGAACTGACTTTCAAAAGTGGGCTAAGGTCCTGGTGGCTGGCGCTGCAGTAATCGTTTCACTTGCAACAGCTTCTGCGTGTGCTGCGCGACCTTTAATCGCAACCCAAAAGAGCGGCAGTCGGGGTCCGCTAGCGAATGCCAGCCGGACCGCCGGCCACAGCGCTTCGCTCTTCGGTCAGAGTAGAAGCCAGGGCCCCATTCCTATCACGTTCACTATTATTGGAAACTGCGCTTATGCGCGGTAGGAGTTCCCACGTCAAACAGGTAGCTATGCGCCGGCAGGCTAACCCTGGCTAGCTATGGGCTGGCAGGCTAACCCTGGCTAGCTATGCGCGGCAGGCTAACCCTGGCTAACCTATGCATCGCTCGAAGAGGTGCCCACTTTGCGTCAAACCGCTTCGCTCAGACTAAGCGCCGTCAACATCGTCATTGTGAATTCGGAGATGCACACGCCGATGGCCTATGCCCGACTTATTCGGGCTTTTGCAAAGCTGGAAACGGCTGTCAAGGCACGTGGCGAGCAGTTTCTCGAGATGGACTCTGTTCTCACGACGTCGGAACCCTCAGGCATGCTGTACGGCACGCTGCATCGATTCACGGCCCTCGACGCAATGAACTGGTACAACACGGAGAAACACCGCAGGGCCACGGATGCTGAGCGAAGTCAGATACGCGTACCCAGCGACATCGCTGCCAATTACCGCGAGATTCCGTTCGCGGTGGACCTGAAGTCGCACACGATGGTATTTCCGACGAAAAGCAGCCGTACGCTGGTCTCACCGATCCAGGTCGAGAATTTCGTCACCCGTCTATCGGCCAATCCGGAGATATACTCGAATTTCGGCGAGGTGACCGCGACGATCGAGCAAGACGACCAAGAGCTGCAGCGGATACTTACCTCAGGCAGCATCAAGATGCTTAAGCTCACGGTAAAGCGACCGAACGAGAGCTTTCGCAAGTATGACAAGCCTCTTTTTGAACGTCTTAAGCGTATTCGGGCCAAGAGTGTGAGCGAGGAATACTACGCGGAAGATAAGGACGGAATCAAGCCAGACGAGGAACTTGTTGCGAGGGCGGCTTCAGCCACCTCGAATGGCGAGGTGAACGCTAGGGTCGTCGTCGACGGCTTAACTGAAGAATTCTCCACGAAAGACATGCCGATCCAGGAGCGGGTGACGTACGACGCGCAAAAGGAGAATCTACTCATCGGCTTCCGCCGTGGAATCAAGCAGATACTGAAGCGCATCAAGAGCAAGAACAAGGATGGATAATCTCCCGACGACGACGACCGACGAGAAGCCCGACCGCTTTCTGCAGTTCAAGGCGCTCTGGGGCGATTTGTCCGACTACTATCGGCGTTACGGCGGCCTTTGGGCCGTCGTCGTATCGCCGTACACGCTCGGCGCTGGGTTCATAACGGCCGCGTGCTGGGGTTCGTGGCGTGCGTCCAGTTGGCCCGAAGGCCCTATCGCTGTGCTTCCCGCGCTTCTGGGGTTTTCGCTCGCCGCGTACGCTCTGTTGCTTGCGTTCGGCGACGAACGGTTCCGAGCGTTTCTGGCGGAAGAGCAGTTCGACGATGGCGGCATGAAGGTCCCGAACGACAACGTGCTTCTGGGAATGTCGGCCATATTTCTCCACTTCATCATCGTTCAAGCTCTCGCGCTGCTGCTAGCCATCGTAGCTAACGCGCATCCGTTGACTGCGTACGGGGGTGTTGTTGCAACGACCAACGTCTGGTTTCACTGGGGAAGAAATGCCTTCGCGTGCTTCGGATACTTTCTGTTCCTGCTCTCGCTTGCAACGGCTGTCGCGGCCGCGCTCAACATCTATCACGCAACAAGACTCTATGTGCTGTTCAAGGCGGCGGAGCGGAGCAAAACTTCGTAGAGCCGCGACCGCGTGTCATGACCACCGCGGTTGCTGCCGTTGGACCGGTTGCCGAAGTAGAGCGCATCCTGGTTGCCGGTGTCGGAGACGTAGCCGCCGTAGGTCTTGAGCGCACGCACGACCATCGAACCTTGCGGACCGCAGCTGCCGATTGACGTCGACGCCTTCATCCGCAGATGCGCACCGTAGGGAGCTGGTAGGAGCTCAAGCCTTTGAAAGCGACCCAAATCCGGGGTAGACGAACCCGTATTGGGCCAGTGTGCCGGCGGTCACATCGAGATCTAATGCTTGGCAGATGCAGCCTGCGTCGAGATCTTCAGCCCACGCCATGCCTGACGAGGAGCGACAACCCTGACGCCATCGCTGATGGGTTACCGGGCGGCAGCTGCGTCCACGTCGACAGATTCCAGTTACAACCGGAGTATGCGGAAAGAACGCCGGCGCTATACGTGGTTTGGTACGCCTCGTACAGGTGGCAGCTCTGTGTTTGCACCACAATCGCGTGCGCATCGGATAAAGGCTCGATCCAGAATTCCGGTTGCCACGGTAGGGAACCAGGAACTGGTGATACTTCACCTTTGGCACCACGGTGAGCAGCGGCGTCGAGTCGTCGGCTACATTCGCCTGCTCGTTACCGATGGAGGCGTGGAAGGCGCCTTTATCGCCGGCCTGCTGCACCGAAGCGATGTAGTCGTCGCTATGCGGATCAACCGATGCGCCGGCGACCACTTTTCCGTAGACGTCGGGGAAGACGGGGCAGCCATGAGGGTGCGCGATCGTCGACGTCGGTGCGGCGGCAAGCGTCACAGGAGGGCGAGGAGTAAAGCGTTCATTGCGGCCAGCTACGGCGGGCTGCCGCAGCGCTGGGCCGGGGATGTCCGAACGACTAAGACGTTATGTACTCTTCGAGTGGCAACTCCCACGGCGGACGTCCCAAATCAACGGCTCGGCGACCGAAATGCAGTAGCACAATGATTTCATCTTCGGAAAAGGCTGCCATTTGAAGCTCGTCACGATATGCTTGCCAGGGATCTCCGGGTCTACGTAGGAGTGCCTGTACCGCCCGATCGGCCGCCTCATGGCAGCGGTCCTTCGCCATCCTCCACTTAGCCAGCCCCTCGATTTTACTGAAGCGGAACTGCAGATTGATTTTTAGGGCCTCCCAGACTTCGTCTGTAAGACGATCGCCCCATTGGAAACTCCGGAGGTGATCGTTTGCTTCGAAGATCCACTTCACCGAATCGACCAGCTCTTGCTTGTAACGTATCGGGCGTGTCGTTGCGATGGGCAAACGCACGTGGAAGCCGTAGACGCCGAACAGCAGGACAGTAACGAACGTCTCTTGTTCCACAGGATAGGTGCGGATGTCGTGGCGCGGCGGCCAAGACTCAGGGAAATACATTTCCGCGAGCGGCAGCGAGTGGACGTGCTTTCCGATGGCAGCTTCGGCGCCAAGAATGTACGGCAAGAGTGCTGTCGCCGCGGCGCGATTGACATCGGCGACGAACGATGCCACGAAATGTAGCGCTATTTTTAGCACTCCTCGATGCACGGCATCCGCTATAGCCACGTCAAAATTTACGATTGGCGGCTTTTCAAGCGTTGCAATAACGGGGCCGTTTTCGTTTTCAAATGCGCCCTGCGCGCGTAGCTCGTCGAGCTTCGATAGCTCGCCTTTGACAAACTCGATCTTACCGGAGGGCGCTATACGCTTTTGATCAATGCGACGGCGCTCGACCTTCCAGTCGTGGCGCACAACCAGTCTATCACCGGAGTCCGACTTGCCCTGAAGTGACGCAAACTTCGCGCCACGGCCGCGTGGCGTTCCAAGCATAAACATCAGTGGGCTGAGCTGCGCGATCATTGGATCGTCGCATTTGCCGCCTATCAATGTATTGTGATGAAGGCAAAGTATGTTGGCCCCGAGCCGACCGCCGAGAGCCTGCGGCATAGCGTGTTCCTCAGTGTCCGGAACGTGAGCGCAATAAAGGCAAGTCGCTGGAGCGCGTCGCGCCTTAATCAGGTCATCCCGAAGGTCGGGAATTATAATCCCGCCTACTTGCCGTTCCATGTCGAACCGTTAACCTCAGAGGGCGCTGTATAAGATGCGCCCTGGAGTGCCCGAACAGCGTTCTAGGTAAATCTCTCCTTGGCCGTGTTGAGCGCTTTCATCAAGCGTTCATCGCCGCCGGCGTCAGGGTGGAAGACGGAGGGCCAGTGCACGGTACGGCAATTGCCGGCGACGACAACGGCAACGGCCCAAGGAGCCGCCGTCGCCGACCAGGCTGCTGCATAAGAAACCCGACGGCGCGGAGCAGGGGTTCGCTGGCCCAATTAGGCCGCCGGCGGAACGTCGGGCATGACTCGGCGCATCATCAATGCGCCTTGGGTAGCCTGCACGCCGCGGCGTAGGCGGTACGTGCCAATCAGTAGCTGCTCCGAGACAAGAAACCAGCGGCCGGCGCGCCCGGCGACGAGTTCGATCGGATCCGCATGCGGCATCGCACCTTCCGCCTCATAGTCGTCCCGGCCGAAGCAGTACTTCATGAGATTCTCGGGCGTCATGAGATAGACCAGGCCCGACGCGTCGACGTGGAGCTCTACGATGTGGCCGCTCTCTAGGTCGAAGGCTTGGCAAAACGGGTTGCGGCGCATGGGGGTGTTGGTACCGCGACTCGGTCAATGAAAACCTGCTGACGTCGGTGGCTCCTGGATAGGGGATACGGGCCACCGATGCGCCCAACGGCAGTTTGCCACACAGTTTCCCACACAGTTTATGCGAGGGCGCGTCAACGGCTCACGTATAGGGTATTAGCGGACCAGAACGACGCCTAAGGAGAACCAAAAATCCGTTTCAGGAAGCGGAGCACAAAAGAAGCTGGAGGAGTTCGCGGCAACCCTCCAGCTTCGTCTTTTCGCGAGCGTTTTTGGCGTGCCATAGGAGCTAAAATGCGATGAAGTATTCGCAGGACGTTTGTCCGTGTGGTTATCTGCCGCCCATTATCATGACGACGAACTATAAGGACGAGGCGATCGTCTTCGACGTCGTCACTCGCGTCGCGGCGCGATGCCGTCTCTGCGGCCGCAAGTTCACGCTGGAGCTTATCCCCGGCGACTTCTCGCTAGAAGGAAATGAAGATCTCGCGAGCTGTGGCTACGAGGGTGAGCCGCTCTTGTCTATGGGGGCCGAACCCCGGGCTGATGCGTTCAGAATCGAAGAGGCCGCATCGAGTAGGTAGAGCGGCACCCCTCGAGACGCAACCGAGTAAATCTATCTCGAAGGATGCCGCGTCCGAAGTTCCCCTAGCTTTCATCGGACGGGAAAATATTGGGCGCCTGTACCGAGCCCAACCTCTTTAGGGCGTTATCGACAGATTCGCCTGGCCCCCGCGAGATCAGTCTAGTGAGTTTTTCGGAAGATCTACGCACCGCCGGTTTTGTCGTTGTAGATGACGACGCGATTCTCGGACGGGAAGCTGCCCCAGACTTGAATGTCGTAGCTGCGCACGGTGTCGGCGTCGTCGGCTTTCGGGTCGTCGTTGGCCGGGCCGCCGAAAAAGTCGCTGCGCTGCGCGGCACGCTGAACGAGCCCGCGGATCTGCTCCCAGCTGCCGTCGGGCGCCACGGGAATGTACTCGTGTTTTGCCAGCTGCGCCGGATCGAACTTCGTGTTCTGGTGCGCACGCCTGACCACGGCGCGCGCGAACTTGTACGCCTGCGGGTGATCGGAGGGCGGCAGCGGATAGCCGTAATCGCAATCGGCCCATCCGCCGGCGGGCGGCTTGCCTTTGGGCGGAATGCCGAATTTTTTGCGAAAGCTCGCGTGAATGGCGGGCAGCTCGGTAAGCGGCGCGACTTTGGCTAGACGTAACGGCCATGGAGCCGCCATGTCGCGCCTGATCACGCTCGGACCTCGGTAGCGAAGTCCACCGAAATCCGGTCGGGAAAGGTGCCCTTTTTCCTCAATGGATATTGGGACGTATCGATCGATAGCAGACCTTGATCTTCCATGGGCTTCAGGGCCTCGCGCTTATAGTAGTAAAACGAAGTTTCCGCGAGCACATACAGCTCGATCTCTTCCATTGGAACCGACCGTCGGCCGCCAAAATGCTGCGCGAGCTGGCGCCGCAACGCGTCGTAGTCAGGACTCGGCTGCACCAGCATCGGGCCTTTCGCATACGTGTAGTCGCTAAACGAAAACTGCCCGGATTTATCAACCTGCCACATTGCCCACTTCATTGCCGCAAGTCCCGTTGCACTCTTGGTAGCGAAGAAAAGAAAGTAATCGGTGGCGTTGGACGCGTTTTTCATCTCAAAGGAAAGGACGTACTTCGCTCCCGCCTCGAGCAAGCGGTCGCGAAATATCTCAACGGTCCTGCGGCGGCGCTCTCCAGAATTTTCAATGTCGCGTAGCACGCGCCAGTCTTGATGGCCAAAAAACCGATCGAGATGAGGTTCAAACTCCGGTCCACCTCTAAATCTATTCGTTTCCTCGTACATCAGATTTACGAGCACTTCCGTTTTGGGATACGATAGCAGCTTCGCCGTGTCATGGTAGCGAACGCCCTTGATGCCGGTCGGATCGATAAGAGCGAACGTCGGCGCAATATGAGCCTTACCCGCATCCAGGATGCTCCAAATGCGTGCCATCGTGCTCGCATAATCGGACTTCTCGACGAAGCATGTTATGCCCGAATAAGCGGGGTCCGCTACATTAAGGGCCCTTACTTCTTCCGATAGTAGACGATGCCGGCCAGTCTTTTGCTCGACGAAGATCGCCGTCAACTGTTGTGGACGCAGGACACCAGACGCTAGGAAATCGCGAGCTATTCGCAATGCGATGATTGGTGACCCGTCCTCCCCTTCCACGTAGCGTCCCGGGCCAGCAAAACCGTCCACATAGATGATCCTGGCGTTGCGCTTAGCCATAATTGGGAACCAGCGCCCAAGGTAGCGCCGAAGGATCGCGTGCTTTGCCAGAGTGTGTGGCTCGATCGGCCAACGTGAATGATCTTGTTTCGCCACTCTAAGCCGATAAAGGTTCTGGCATCTCGTCCCAAGTGCGGCCATCGAGTACGCGGCCTGTAATCTGCTTCCGAACCCCGCCCCACTGCTTAAAAAAGAACGGCACACCGCGCGCATTGCAGTCGTCCCGGATTTCTCTGACCCACTCTGGTCGCATCAGCCTCGCGCCAGGGCCGCTTTCGCCGCCCACTATCACCCATGAGATTCCGTCTAGCGGTAATGATTGAAGCGGCGAGAGTAATGGCTCGCAGGAGAGGAACTTAGTTCGTACCGGCGCGTCTTGTAAAAGGCGAATACGCCAATAGTACTCTGGTGATTCAACACTTACGCCTAGCCAAACGTTATCGCTCACTCCATACTTTCGCGTTAGACGGCGTAACCGCTCGGCTCGCTTCGTTAACACTTGGAAACGGTGCCAGCTAGCGGCACGCATAACTGAAAACACCTCAACGATGTATTCGTCCGGAATAGCCGCATGGAACAAGTCGCTCATCGAGTTGACGAAAACCAGCCTCGGTTTCACCCAAGTTAGAGGCTGCCTTAACCTTTCCGGTCGTAATTGCAAATCGAAGCCATTCTCATAGACGTGGCCTGGCGTGCCACGCCAACGTTCCGCAAATGTCTCGGCGTAGCAATGTTCACATCCCGGGCTCACTTTAGTGCAGCCGGTTACTGGGTTCCACGTGTCAGTCGTCCACTCGATCTTTGATCTAGCCACAGCTAGTTATGGGCTTCGACGTGGCTGAGGCCCGTTGCTGCAAATCGAGCCATCCAGCTGGAAAGGGTGAGGGCCTCATTTTTAGCGGGGCTCTCAGCATGCTCGGAGTGACTCCACAGTAACCTCGACGCGCGGCTTGCCGGCGTCCGAGCCGATATCGTTAATCCGTAGGTGCGCGACCCGGTCGTTGGCATAGATGACGCCCTGCATACCGTCCAGCGTCAGCTTCTCCGCGGCCAAGCAGTCGTGGCGCGTATTCCAAAGCACGATCGTAACGGCGCAATGCTTCACCGCATCAGGAACGGGCCAACGCGATCGAGACCGCGCGGCAAGTGCGTAATCGCGCACCGCCTTTTTGAACTCGAGATCGCCTCTCGATGTCGACGATCCTTCAACGATCCGACAGTGGAAGTCGGCGGCGAGATTGGGCTCGGGGTTATCGCGGGTGGCTACCTCAGCGAATAATGCCCGGCGACAGCAAAGCTCGCGTTATGTCTGGATCGAGGGTTTGGGTCGCGACACCATACTGTTAGCCGCGAGCACCTCACGCGGGTAGTGTTTGAGCTTCCGAAGCGCCGCGGCATGTACGATGCATTTCTAGCAGGTGCCGCACTGAACTGAGGCGGCCAAAACGGCTCAAATTGAAACTGTGAGTTCCGGGGCTACGGCCTAAGGAGCACCACGTGACGAAAAGTCGCTCCACCGAAGCACAGATCAACGCCATCCTTAAGGGCTCCGACATCGCCGCGGCGGCGACCAAGCCTTCGCCGCGACCCGGTGGTCACGGCGCGAGAAGTCCGGCGAGCGTGGCTCAGGAGTTAGCCGGGACGCTGCTCAATGCTTGCGCCGTGCAAGCGGCCTGCGTGAACCACCTTAGACAAACTCGCCATCCGTCGAAGGTTTACTGGAAGGGGACGCCACGAATCGAGGCGTTACTTTGTTGCGGAGACAACCGCAGTACCTACCAACAGGGAGTAGATTTCGGCTGGAACAATGCTCCGTTTAGGTTGCCCTCCAGCCGGGAGTGCCCAGGTGTGAACTGCGTCACCGTAAACGTCTGCCGCGACGACAGTCTTGTTGTTCTTTAGGATAAAGAACTGCAAGACTTGTTGAACACCGAGCAGTTGAACGGCTCCCTGGCCGCAGTCGACGTTCGCTCCAGACGCGTTGCAAGTGTATAGTGTTTGAGGGTAGTCGGTCTGCAACGACATCACCAAGTGAGTCCCATCCCACTGCAATCCACCGGGCGCGCCCTTCGGGCCCGAATAGTTTACCGACTGCCAAGTACTCGAGCCTTTCGGCAGATACGCCATACCGAAGTCGAGCGCCGTAAATCCATTTACGTAGAGATCTCCGGAGTCAGTGTAGGCGACAAAGTACGGCGTCACGAGGCTGCCGGGGTGTTGAGCGTTCTTACAGTGCGTTGTGCTGCTGCAAATCGTGACGGCACCGTATTGCCGTTTACTGCCGTGGCCGGAACTCACCGCGAGGTTTCCAGTAGTTGGGTCGATCGAACATCCCACGGGTAGCTGCTGCCCTAACATGTAAACGCCGCTGGGTTCTGATGCTCCGGCTGCGTACTTGAAAACGCTGAAACCTTCGTTGTTCGTGAAGTAGAGGTTGTTGCTGCTGTCAACGCACATGCCAAAGCTCTGTATGTGACCCCCGTGGCGCTGCGTTCGCGAAGACTGTTATTCTTCGGCCCTTTTGAAAGGAGGCGTGTATGTCGGAACGGACATCGGATGGTCAGAACGCTGGCGTCGAAGGCCCAGCAGGCGAAACCGCGGGGCGATTCCGCATCGTTGTTCATGGGCTCGACCCCGTGCCCCAAATCGTCGACATTGGACCCGCCGAGCGAGGGTCCGACCTACTTGCTCGGCTTCTCGAAGAGTCAAGGGTGGTTACTGCGGACCTGGCGTTACAACTGCGCGATGCCGACGAGGAAATTGACCTCAACATCGTGCTGGCAGTGGCCGTGCGCGAGGGCGACCACCTCTACGTACACAAGCACAAGTGCCGCGAAATTGACGTCGATGTGCGATTCGCGGGGCATTCCCCTAAGGCGCACAAGTTTTCTGCTAGCGCTACCATCGGCCGCGTGCTTTCATGGGCAGAGCGCGAGTTCGAGATCATACCAGCCCAACGTGGACAATACCGTCTAAAGCTGTCTGATGTGAGCGAGTATCTCGACAACGATCTTCTGCTTGGTGAGATCGTTACAAAAGAGCCATGCTCGTTGCGCGTTGACCTGGTTCGCGCGGAGCAGAATGCCGGCGCCACCGCCGCTGAGGTGCTTATAAAGCATCTCAGCGAGATGCCGTTTCGGCGAGGTTTTGTTAACGGCAGGTGGAGGAGCGCGTGCATCGACTTCCCGATCGTCACGATCTCAGTTGCGACGGGGCAACCCGAACCGGTTTGGATCGGCCTGCGCCTTGATCTCAGCGGCTATCCGAACACCGCTCCCCAGGGCGTCTTTTGGGATATCGAGCACAACGTCAGGCTGCCGGACGCACGCTGGCCGATTTTACAAGAAGATAACAAAGCCTTCCGGGTGGATTGGGCCGGGGGAAACGGTCTCTATATTGCCTGCGATCGCAGCGCATTAATGCCGGGCCCTGGCCATCCCGAATGGGCTACCACGTTCCCGAACACTAACTGGCAGCCGGAGATCGGAATCGCGCGCTACTTGTCTGTCGTCTACGGACTATTGAAAATAGCGTATTTTTGCGTAGTTGCGTAGGATGGGAGAAACAACATCACTTACCTTCCGGTCGGCATACGCTTTCGCCCAAATCGCGAGCGAACTCTACACGCGAAGCGGGCGGGGGAAGACCGAGTCGGGAGCCTTTCTACTCGGGTCGACCTCGGGTACTGTGCGCACGGTGGAACGAGCGATATATTTCGACGATGTCGATCCAAATGCATATCACCCAAGCGCGATCACCTTCGACACAACCAAGATCGGTGCCGTTTATGACCTCTGCGAAAAGCAAGGGCTGGAGATTGTTGGCGACATCCACGTCCACCCTTCGACGGCGTTCCTAAGTCCGACCGATGCGGCACACCCGGTGATGGCAGTAGCTGGCCACACGGGTGTGATCTTACCGTATAGCGGTCGGTACGCCACCTTAGAGCAAATCGCCGCTCATACACTCCTGCCCTCGGGAGATTGGCGATCCATTCCACGGAACCAAATCGCGAGCTTTCTCGGTCTTCGAAATACACCGGTGTTGCACTCGACGTTCGATCGGACGGAGCTCCTGCTACTGAATAGCAACGTCTCATCGCAGCGGCGCGCAATATTATTAGGGAACCTCGCCCTGCAAATCGACGTAGGCTTATCGCAATGTACGAGTCCAGCGGGGCAAGCTTCGATTTTGACCGCCGTCGCGCTGGGAACGCGCTTTTGCCGTGCCGGCGTTTACGTCAATTTGCCCGCGGACGCTGGATTAGCGGCACAGCCGCGATCCACGCTACGTTCTGTAATTGAAGAACTCGGCGGACACTTGGGATCGGTGGAGGCATCGGCGACGCTCCTTATCGGAAGGGACGCTAAGCCAGCGCGGGGATTTGTAATTGGCATTCAAGCAACGAGTGGCAGCTTTGGGTGTGCTGCAGGTCACTCCATTGTTGAGGATCACTTTGTTCCTGGAGTTGTTGCCGCTACGGCTATCGCTATGGGCGAGATCTTCCGCACGATTATCATGGAGAAAATCGAGGTGCGGCCTCGTGAGCGGTGGTTGAAGCTATTCGATCAAGAAGAGCGTCGCAAGGTTCCCGAAGACTTGGGCAGTGCGATAAGGGAGTTGGCGATCGCCGGATTTGGACATCTTGGCAACGCGTACGCCTGGGTTTTAGCGATGACTCCGGGCTTGCGGCCGACATTGCGCATTATTGATAATCAAAAAGTCGACTTTGCGAACCACTCGTCGCAACTCTTTGTACGACAGGCTGACCTGGAGAGAAGTAAAGTGGACGTCGCGAGGGAACAGTTGAAGAACTTCGGCTTTCGGATCGATGCCGATGATCGCGCTATTCAAGAGATCCCTTCAGCAGAATTGCCAGCGTCGATCCTTTCTGGCTTTGATAACGTCGCTGCAAGGAGGGCCCTGGCGCGGACGAACGCCAGGTTCATCGTGGATGGTGGCGTCGGTGAAACCGCGACGACGTTTTCATCATTTTCGGTTTATTGTGTAACGGATGCTGCAGCGATGTGCGATCTTTTCGAAGATTACGGCTACATAACTGACGTGAACCGCCTAGTCGGGTTGAATTCGTACAAGGAGCTGCGGGAAGGTGCATCAGCGGACGCTACCTGCGGCATTTACGGTGTCGCCGAAGCTGCTGTTGCCGTGCCTTTTGTCGGAGCCGTCGTGGCCGCGCTTGTCATTACTCAACTGCTGCGCTCTTCGTTCGGTTTACCCGTTGCCGAGGTCACTTCTGGAGATGCGCTGTCAACAAATTTGATAGCTCTATGACGGTGCAAGGGCGAGGAGCGAAGCGTTCATGCCGGCCAGTCACGAAAAGCCGGCTACAAGTCAAAGCCCCTTTCCGTGCAAAGGATGAACCAGCGTAACGACTTTTGAGGAAGAAGCCGCGATCTTCGAAGCCGCCGTCGAGAACAACCGGCCGACGATTGACCGAATGGCGGAGCGCGACCGCGAGCGTTACGTCGAAGGGCTCGCTGACTACGTTGCCCACGCCCCCGGCGCCGGCGCCGCGGTCGGATAAGCCAGACAACCTCTTACCTCAGAGCGGACCCGAGCAAAGCCTGCAGCCAACAATTGCCGCGGGTTTTGCTTATGGGTATGTCAATACTTACTCCCGAGTGTTACAAGTAGCCAGGTATGCCTGGCGCCTCCCGATTCGGGAGCTTACTTAACATGGCCCACAAAAAAAGCCGCCTCGAAGGTACCAAGGTCGAGGTACGAATCAGTCTGTACCTACGGAAAGTCGCACTTCTAAAGCTGGCGTCTTTGCCCGCGTTCGCGGCCATCGCCGCTTTACTTCAGAAGTTGCACGGAGTATAGGCTGAATAAAAAGGGATGTCTGCGTTAGCGTGGGCGCCTCTTAGCGTGTGGCGCGTAAATATGTGAGTCTACGGGATAGCAAAAGCGGCCTGATGCACAGACGCGCCCATGCCAAAAACCCCTGTAGATATTGACCAACGGTGGCTTCTCCCCAGATTCCACCGCTCTACTGCTGCTACGGCTTCTTAGTGATTCTGCGAGGAAAACGACGCTCCGCGAACAACGTTTCATGGTTGAGGGGCAAAGAGAACGGCCCGCGCTCGAAACGCGGGCCGCAGAGTCCCCGAGGGTGGGGCGCCTACCGTTTAGGCGACTATTCTCGACCTCTCCGAGGGAGGGCTATCCAACCCGTTGGACCTCGGAGTGACCAGGCACCGCGATCTCGCGCCAGCGATTGGATCCCAACGGCGCGGGACGCGGTGTTCTTATTTCTCGGTTTTCAACTGTGAATTCTGTGGATTATTGAGGATTTCTATGTATAACGTGTGTAACACGTTATACGTTTTCAGAGCGCTTTCTTCCCCTATTGAGGGGAATATTTGTTTACCTTTGGGCTCCAAAAGTGTTTATGATACCCCTCGGTTTGGAGGTTCGTCCCGTTCGCTTTCCTGTGCACTCCCAAGGCGGTCACGACGAAAGATGAGCTGCCCAAACGGCGGCAAGAAACCCTGAGCGCCCCTCAAATGCAAGAGCCCGTAGTTAGACGCCTACGGGCCCGTGCGTACTCCGAAGCCTTCCTAAATAAGCTCCTCGCTATTTGCCGATAATGACGATCAGCGGTGGCAAGATTCCACCCCCAGAAAAAGTCATGTTTAATACGCGGCAAACTGGCGCGACCACTAGGGGATGCACAAGGGCAGTATAACAGTGGTGCCGCTCAGGCCCCCGTGATGGCGTCTCCTCAAGGTCGGAAGGGGACACCCTCCTCGCGATCCTCGCTTTCTTCATTGCACCCCGAGTGCGTAAAAAGGACCGACTATGGTTCGTGGTAGGGGTTGGCCTTCTCTCATCCCATCTACAATAAGGCCCTGCAAACATCCGGTTTTGACCTTTGCGACGAGGTACTGCGTTGTGCGCAAAGCACGGTAACCGTCACGCGGGGATAACCCGCTAATTGTAAGCCCCCTCCCAGCCTGACCACGGCGCCTAGCGGGCTTGGCGATCGTAGCGGCTTAACCGATCGGTAGCGTTGCTACAATGCCCGCAATGCGCAATGTGCCTACGACGCCCTCGCAAAGCCCAGCGCAACGACGCGACGCGGGCGGGGGCGTGCTAGGTGCCTGCGGTCCGGCGCAGTTTTGCAAATAGTGCAGTGGATACGCAAAGGCCCAGCGCGTAACGGTGGAGCGCTTGAAGTTTTCATACCGTCACCAGCTAACCACGACGATGCCGTACGGCAGCTTCCATCCCTGCCAGTTTTGTACGTATGACGCGCTGGGCTCAACGTACGAGGATCCGCCGCCTCCGCCGCCGCCGCCGCCCGAGTAACCACCATAGCCCACGCCAGCACCGCCACCGCCTCCGCCGCCGTAATAACCGCCGCCGCCTCCCCCACCGTCGCCATACGTCGTGGCATAACCGCCGGAACCGCCCTGTCCGAGCGAACCGTCGCCGCCAGGCTGCCCCGAGCCGGAATGGCCCTCGCCGCCCTGCCCCCCGCTTCCGCCGCTGGCCTGCGTGCCGCCGCTGCCACCGCGGCCGTAATAACCGTAGCTGCTCGTGTCATAACGGGTTTCGCCGCTACCCACAGTGCCGCCGCCCTTGCAGTCGTTGCCCTTGGGGGAAATGTTCTGAAAGCCATCTTGGCCGCTAGCCCCAGTGCTGCCGCCACCGCTGCCGCCTTCGCCGTAGTGTTGGCCTTTTATGGCGTTATCAAAGCCGCCTTGGCCGCCACCGCCCCCCGCGACGACGATGCGATCCCGCAACTTGCCGCCACCTTCGCGAATGTCGCTCGCTCCGCCGCCGCCGTAGCTTGCGAAGCTTGAATACGTCTCTCCCGAGCCGCCGCCGTTATAGCCCCCGACAGCGCCATGGCCGTTGCTGCCGACGTACACAGCGAGCCGTTCGTTCGGCTTCACTTGGATAGTTGCAATAACGCGCCCGCCGCAAGCGCGGACCTTGCCTGCTCCATTACCGCCGTGAACGTCGACCTGAAGCGTCGTCACTCCGGCCGGCACTTTGAAAAGTTGCTTCTTGCCGGTGAAGCGAAAGTTTTTGTGATGCCTCAGAGGGCCATCGGCACTTGCTATCGGCACCAAGCCGTTGTCGTGACTCGGGCCGCATCCCGTGAGCAGCGCCGCGACGACGATATAACCAAAAAGATTCTTCATTTGCTTACCTATTGCGATTGCCATGAAATAATGATTCCGTTTCGGGCGCGCCGATCGGCGGCGACGCCGATCGGCCGCAGCCCGGCAAAGAGCGCAGCCGCGCACATCGTAAGCGCGGAGCGACCCAAGTATTCCATGAGCGATGTCTCCCTGAAGCAGAACGGACGAGGGGCAAATAAGGTTCGCGACTTCTCGCCTTGGTTCCGGCGCAGCGATTGGGGCGCTACGCGTCGGGTTGGTCCCCTGAGCTGATCCCAAGTTCGCCCTATGTAGACTCCGCGGCCTGCCTCCTAGCTACTAACAGTTCGTGGGGGCCGTTGACCGTTCGGTCATGCACGATCTCTTGTCTGAGGCGCGATTCGTGACCGAGGCATCGATGGTGTAAAGCTACTTGACTCAAAAAGGAGGCAACCGCTAACTGGTCAATCTAGCCTTAGAAGCGCTGGGCCTGCAAGCCCTTGAGTCCCCAAAGGAGTTGTCCATGCTAAAAGGACTAACGATCTTGCTCCTAAGCCTGATCTCCATCCTGGGGCTTAGCCCGCGGACCTTCGCAGCCCCTAGTGGCGCTCCTGAAAGCGTACTTGTCGCTCAGCTTGTCCCGAACTACATCCCGTGGTATACGCCGCCTCCGGCTTCTCCGTGGCCAGATCCGTGGCCCGCTCCGATTCCCAGCGCTTACGCGGCAATTGACGGGGCCTTCGCCGCAGGAATTGTCTACAACACCGGAAGCGGTGGAACGGGGTCCAATTCTGGGTTTGATACCTACATCACGAACAAATGCAACTTCATTTGTTTTGGAAAGCCAGGAACTGCGTCAACGAATGTCTTCGTGTATGGTAATGACTTCAACAGTACCGCCTTTACCGAGATCGGCGCCCCAGACGATTGCACTGGCCATTGCCCTGGTTCCATCGTCAATAATGTCTTCGGCGTTACGGTGAACGCCCAGCCCTCGCCAGTAAATAGCGGTTACTTCGTTTCCGTAAGCGGCAAAGGAAACCTCGGCATCTATAACGACATCGTCGCGGGCGCTTCAGTTATTGCTGGTGCCGGAACGGCGCCTAATCCCTACCCTTCGCCGACCACTGCTGGTGGGTCGCTTGTCTCATATACAGGCACTGGAACTGGAGAGTTGCGCATGGGAAGCGCGGCCGATTATGTCAGGTGCGACTACGGTGCGACGACCACCGATGTGCTTACCTGCAATGCGCCGCTGATGGCCGCAAAAACGACAACCTCTGCGCCGGGCCCGGTAGCGCCTTGCTATGATGGCAGTGGTAATGCATGTGGCAGCACCTTCCATACGGTCAAGGCAGCGGCTAGTGGCACTTTCGGCATAACGACCGGCACGAGCGGCTGTGCAGCAAACTCGTGGTGTTCATCGCTGACCAATGCGACTATCTCGTTATCGGGCGCTGCGGTTTTTAGCGATGGCAACTATGCCTGTACGTTGAGTTCTTCATCAACTTACAAACTGGGCCTGATGGTTAACGGGCAACTGTCTAACCAGTTCACGATTCAAGCATACAACCCTGGAAGCAGCATAGGCGCAAACGTCCCGCTCGGCATCAGCTACGCTTGTTCCGGAACGTAGACTGCGGTAGATGTCGCTGCTGAATTTTAGGGGAACAAGCTAATGCAAAGAAGACTAGCGCTTCTGCTGCTAATCGGTACATTCATCGTTGCGCTTAGCCCGCCAACCGTCGCAGACCCTAAAGGTGCTCCGGAAAGCGTACTTGTCGCTCAGGCTGCCGCGAGCAACATACCGTGGTATACTCCTGCGCCGTCTCCATGGCCAGATCCATGGCCATCTCCCATTCCCAGCGCTTATGCCGCAATTGACGGTGCGTTCGCCGTGGGAAATATTTATAATACCGGTAACGGTGGATTCCAGCATAAGCCGGGTTTTGACATGTACATGTCCGGACTGTGTAATTTCGTATGCTACGGTATTCGCGGCGTCCCATCACATCATGTCTGGGTGTTTGGGTCTGACTATAATTCAGTTTCGTTTACGCATCAGGGTGGCGCAGACGACCATACCGTGGCAGGTATTTCGAATACAATTTACAGCGTTGCGATACTTGTTGATTATGGGCCGCCGGTTACCGAGAACCACTTCCTGGCGGCCGATGCAAAGGGAAACCTCGGCATCAATAACGACATCGTTGCGGGAGCCTCAGTGATTGCTGGAGCCGGAACGGCGCCTAATCCCTACCCTTCGCCGACCGCTGCTGGTGGATCGCTTGTCTCATATACAGGCACTGGAACTGGAGAGTTGCGCATGGGAAGCGCGGCTGATTATGTCAGGTGCGACTACGGTGCGACGACGACCGATGTGCTTACCTGCAACGCGCCGCTGATGGCCGCAAAAACGACAATCTCTACGCCAGGCCCGGTAGCGCCGTGCTATGGTAGAAGTGGTAATGCCTGCGGCAGCAGCTTCCATATGGTCAAGAATCCGCCCGGTACGAGTCTGCTCATAACGACCGGCGCTAGCGGCTGTGCAGCAAACTCGTGGTGTTCGCTAACCAATGCGACTATCTCGTTATCGGGCGCTGCGGTTTTTGCCAATGGTGGCTATGGTTGCGCGTTGAGTTCCTCCTCATCCTACAAACTGATCCTTATGGTCAACATGCAAACCGCCACGAGTTTTGAGATTCAAGGATACAACCCTGGAAGCAGCATAGGCCCAAACATTGACTTGGGTATCAACTACTTCTGTTCTGGAGATTGATATTGCCAAAACAATCTCGATGGTACATGCGATTATCCGCTTCGAACTCTTCCCGCCCGGATTCTGAAGGCCGATAAGGGCTCCAACGACGCGCCTTCTCGCGGCAGCTCGGTGCCAACTCAGCTCTCTGGCCACGCATCCCCTCTCAAACCAGCGGTCTCATGCCCGGGGACTGGCATTACATTGAGTAGCGGCGATAACGGGACCTATACCGTCGCCACAGGAGACTCTTGCATACTTTTCGGTCCTCCGGACCAAGCGTGTGTCGGAAGTTTCCAGCCAAACTACCGGTTCGTTATTGCAAGCGGCGGGTCGAACGGAAACTTGAGTGGCACGACACGAACCGGATCGAATAGCAAAGCAACGTTCCACCGTACCTCTAGTGGTAATGTTGAGGTAGATCTGAGACAGCAGACTGCCGATGTGGTCGACTGCCATATATCAGGCGGTTGCGCCCACCGTTGTTTTGCGAAACGCTGCGCCAAGCGGAAGCCAAACGTTCAAGTACACGGGCGCTGCTCAACACTTCAAAGTCCCAACCGGCGTTACCGAACTCACCGTCGTGGCTCGTGGTGGAGGCACGCCGAGCGGCCATTTCCCTTCGCAGTCTCCCCGATGTGTTTCGGATGACTGCGCGATCAATATACTCCGGCGCCGCGCCGAGGACGACGAATCGCGGCGATCGCGACGCTGCTGCCGCGCGATGCTCTCCTCGTTGGTGCTCCGGACCCCGAGGGCCGCAACCTGGGGCGACGTCACCGGGATGGCTTTTTCATAAGCCTGCTAGAGCTAGGGTGTTACATAATACACCGTCCCGCATCCGCTGGCGCATCCGCTTGGTCCTACATTATTGCCCCCGCCGGCGGTAGTCCCATAAAGCCGGCCGTTGCCGGCATCGAAAGCGACGCCACCTAAAGGATTATAGCCGTCGTGGGGTGGGCCCTGAAAGTCATGAATATCTGTGTACGTCCCTGACGAACTTATCTCGTAGACGGTACCACACCCCGAGCTATTATAACTGCAATATCCTCCAAATTCGGTTGTCCCGAAGATATTACCGCTAAGATCAGAGGCCGGGCGAAGAGGCCCTGGGCCATAGCCAATTGGGGTAGGCTGGAAATCGTAGACGACGCTTTCTGTGTAGCCTGAGCCGCTCGAAGCGATCTTGTATAAGACGCCACAACCCTGACCTCCGCAACCCGGCCCACCGTTAGGGGTCGTTCCATAAATATTTCCATTGACGAGAATTACACCAGAAAATGGATTAGCGCCGTCGCTCGAACCCCCCGTGAATTTGTGCAAGATCGAAAAATGTGAACCGTCTGTTCGTATGCTAAAAACAGCCCCGCAATTGCAAGAGTTTCCGCTGCCGCTAAAGGTCGTTCCATAGAGGACGCCAGAAGCGTCGCCTACAAGCGGACCCTTAGGCGACGAATTCACACCTCCTGAGAAACTGTGAAGGACGGCGTATCCAGACCCATCTGTGTTAACCTTATAAATCGTGCCGGGTCCTCCGGAACCGGACCCGCCTCCCCCGCCTTCTGTGACGCCATATAGAGTATTGCTGATGAGTAATGGCGTCCCAGCGGGAGATATACCGTCGGTCCCCCCGCCGAAGGAATACAGGATTGTTAATAGCCAGGATCCGCTAGCACTCGAGGCGGTGAGTTTGTATACCGTTCCGCAACCATGACCTCCAGCACAGCTGCCACTTCCTCCAGTTAAAGTCGTTCCATACAGCGCGCCGGAAGAATCGCGCACAACTCCGTAGGAGTATATGGTATACCCCCCAACAAATCCAAAGTGATAAAGATCTTGTTTGGAGGCAGATTGATTTATCTTAAAGATTCCTGCGCAACCCCCGCAGCTACTGCCCTGCACTAAAGTCGTCACACCATAGAGGCCACCTGTCGGTCCCACAAATAGCTCGTTGTGCGGGTGAACGGCTTGATTCGAGGTCCCGACAAACTTATAAAAAAGTTGATAAGTTGATGGCGGCTTCGTTCGCGCCTTCCAGGAACGCGCTCCAGGATGCTGCGAGGATATGATTGCCACTGACCCATTGGGCGTGGGCGACTCTACTGGGCTTGAACACGCAGTAGTCCCTATCGAAACGCTTAATCCAAGTAACCCGAAAATCGCGAGACGCATATCAGCTTCCTTATCGGCGGGCATAGAGTTTTCAGGTCTTATTCGGTATCTACCGGTTCGTTTGAGGGTGGCTCATGGAGGAAGTGCTCCTTGGGATATTTCGATCCGATCGGTACGAACTGCCGCGGGCTTTGGGTGAAGTCAAAGGCGTCGTTTAAGTCGTTGGCCCGCTGGTCGCTGTAGCCTTGCGAACCCGGTCCGATCGACCCGAGACCGTAAGTTTCTTCGATGAACTTCAGCACGCTGGCGAACTCTAGCTGCGTGTGACTTACATAGCCTTGCTTCGCGTAGGGCGAGATGATGAGGCACGGCACGCGTATGCCGAGTCCGCGGAAGTCGGCATACGGCGGCGGCGCGTTGTCGAAAAAGCCTCCCCAGTCGTCCCAAAGGACGATGATGGCCGACGTGTTCCAATACGAGCTTTCGCCGACGGCATTGACCACCGAGGCCACCCATGACGGCCCCGTATCTTGATGATACGAAGGATGGTCGGAGTCGTCGTGGCTCGGGGAGACCCAGTTAACGGAGGCGAGATTTCCGTTGGCGGCATCGGTGAGGAAGCGCGTCTGGGGAGCGATGATGTTGTTCCAGTCCGGACCGTAGCGCACGTACGACATCGCCTCGAATGGTTCCCAGAAACCGGCATCGAGCTGTTTCGAAGCGTAGTACTTCCACGGCACGCCGGCGATGTCTAGAGGATTGGCAATCGTGTTCCACTGCGTGAAGCACGGAAAGGGCCCCGTAAAGCGATGGACTTTGCGATTGGTGTCCACGTACGAACTCTTGGTGCCCGGTGGCGAGTCGCAGTCGTCGTAGAGGCCGTTCGGGAAGTCTACCTCCGCCCTACCGGGATTGAGATCGTCCGTGCCGGCTACGAGGGTAAGGTGTCCGGTAAAGCTGCCACCGAACTCGGTCGGAAACATCGCATCCGAGAGCACGTATTGGTTGGCCATGTCCCAGTACGGTTGGATTTGAGCGTGGTTCATATATTCATAGGCAGTATATTGCCCGTGCTTGAGACCGTAGGCCCCGAAGCCGTCCATGTGTCCTTTGTTCCATTCGGTCATGGACGAGTTCCAATCGTGCGCAATATCGGCATTCTTCGCAAACGTCGTCTCTGTAAGCGGGACCGTTATGTCGGTGGTTGGGCACCCAGAGCCCGACCCCGACCGAAATCGCTTCGGCGGCGCCTGCAGGTGCTTTTGGTGAACGGTCGGGTCGACGCATCCAAACATCGGCGCATTTGCGTTGGGATAGCCGGCGAAGAAGTTTTCGAAGCTACGATTCTCTTGAATGATGACGATAACGTGGGAGATGTATCCGCTCGGACCGGTGCCGCGTTTTGTCTGCGGAAGAAGCCCGTGCATGCGGTCGGCCGGGGTCGAAAGGCCTCCTCCCGTCGCGGGGCTTCCGCCGAGCCCGGTAGCGGCAGGCGAACACCCGGCCGAAACGAGCAGGGCCAGCGAAGCGGCGGCGATCAGCGGCTTGCTAACCATAGTTCCTCTCCTGACGTAGCGAGCAGGTCCACTCATGTAAGAAAGGGATGCGAGCCGTCGTTCCAAGGGCGGCGTTCCGACTCCTAGCACGTTGTTCCGTCTTTAGATGTCCCAAATTATTTGATGCTGTCTTAGAAGGTTGCCTAAGGGGCTATGCCCGGCTAAGCCGAAACGATGCCGGGCCTCGTGAATCGCTAAGCGAGGATCAAAGCTGATGAGCGGCTTAGATTTTAAGAGTACTGCCCTAACCGTGGGCGCGGCTGCGGCGCTGCTCGCCGGTTGTGGCTGGATCGCGTTCGCCGCTCGCACCGGGACGCGACCCAGCCGGCTACGCCGCCTTCGCTGGCCGAGATCCGTCTTAGGATGCCTGCTGGCTTACGGGTCGAGGCTTTAGACTCCAGGCTGTTGAGTTCGAGATACTCCCGCCGGCCGTCGATGGTCGGCAACGAAAGCTCGATCGTCGCGCCAGCCTCGATCGCCTCGGTGAAGCGCCGATACGGATCGTTGGCGGGATCGACTTCGTACGCTTTGAGGTCGGGCTCGTACGGTGGCAGCTCAACGGTGCGGGCAAACGCGACCTTCTCGCCACCGCCCAGCTCGCGTTCTGATAGGGACTCTTCGGCCATTGGACGCCGCTACGACAGCGCGTTAGAACGCCGGGCCCGGGGTGTCCGAACGATCAGGGGCAGAAGCGTTCTTTCGCGGAGTTGAGCGCTTTCATCAGTCGCTCGTCGCCGCCGGAATCGGGGTGAAAGACTGAGGCCAGGGCTCGGTACAGCAGCCTGGCGCGATCGCGACCGACGGCCGTAAAGGCGGCTTCCAGCCACCGCGGCGCGCCCAGAATGAAGGCGCAGCGCTTGCAGATGGGCTTGCCTTCGTTCTCGATGTTGTCCAGGGTTTGGGTGCGGCACTGAGCGCAGACCGGGATGGCTTGCGGAACGTACGTCGTGCCTTGGAAGACGATGGTGACGTTCGTTTGACCGAAGCCGTTGCCGTTGGTGAAGTTCACGGCGCGTACCACCAGATGGCGAGGAGTAGGGCCACTCCACCGATCGGGCCGCCGATCATCCAGGCCGCCGCATCAACGCAGGCCGCGTAGCCGACCATGACGATGAACGCCGTCCAGTCGAACCGCCGGCCGAAGTTGTCGTCGATGGTAAACACCGCCCGGACACCGCGGATGCTGAGCACGTTAGGCCGCTACGTCGCGATTGGAGCCGACATGCCAGCCGTGTTCGTCGCACCGATAGGCGTGCACGCGGCGCTTCTGGGTGGCAGCGGTTGCCAAAACGACGTCATGCGCTTCGTCAAAGCTGTTGTAGGCAAGCTTTGGGATGCCGTGGGTGGTGAAGCACTGACGCCTCGGAGCAAAAACGACGGGAGATTGCGTCGACGGCTGAGTGATCGCGTCGACCGAACGCGAGACCGGCTCCCCGCCGCACTGGGGGTTCTGGCAGATCCCCACGCCGTTGGGATTTGAGCAGTGGCAGCGGCCGCAGTGTGTAGCCTTACTTGCAGACCCCACGTGCGCGCGCGCGTACGCGTACATCTAATCTGGCCCCCCAATTCGGCGCAATTTGACGCATTAAACTCAAGCGTCAGCGCGAACGAATAGCGCCGAACACTTGTTCCAGAGGCAACGCGAGACGCAGTGCTGGGCGAATCGGAACAAGTGTTTCGCGCGACAAGTGTTCGGTTGTTCTTCCGCCGGATGCTCAAGCCGCGGTTGGGCGTTCGTCGCGCTCGCATCCCAATTCGGCGCAACTTAACGCGTTAATTCCGGGCGTCAGAACGAACGGTCAAGGGCTCAGAGCGAACGGAGAGGCCGAACACTTGTCGCGCGGCTACGAATGCGGCAAAGCCGCGGTTGGACGTTCGTCGCACTCGCATCCCAATTCGGCGCAATTGATACGTTAATTCACGGGGTCAGAACGAACCGTTAAGAGCTCAGAGCAAACGGATAAGCCGAACACTTGTCACGAGACTACGAATGCGGGCTCTGGTTAAACGAAGTCAAGAATCATGCAGCGTGCCTTTGAAAGGACAGCCGCGTCTCGGATATTTAGCTCATGAACGTTGCTCAGCGCGGCGTTAAGCGCGCTGATACCGAGGTTCCGCGCCTTTACGATTCGGTACGCCGAGCGTGCTCTACGCCAATTCCCATCCCTAAGGCCGGCAGACGCAGATTATTTAAATTTTGCGGACATGCGTCGAATTCGCTCGCCGCTTCCCCGGAAGAACCTACGCGAGCCTGAGCATCTACGCAAGTGGTGACAGCGTCCCCGATACGATCGAAGATTAGGAGTGGAATCACCTCGATCGAATTTACGAGGTCAGATCGGTGGGTGTCACACGCGCGGGAGCCAGCGGAACACTTATCTCGCTCGAGGAGACATCTCGCAATGAAAACGAAGAGCAAAGGTCGGGAACACGAGGCTGGGGTAGCGTTTTCGCGTGCCGATACCGGCTCAAAGCCAGCAATGCAGCTTCCGAGCAGCCGGAGTATGCGTGAGTTCGTTAGCCCCAAAAATCCGGCGGCGCCCATTGGGCGGATACCAAAAAAATGCGAGGGGGACGGCGTCCGAGCTGGCGGACGTATGCCTATTCAGATAACCCGCCACGAGATTGTGACGATGGACATCGCCGTGCTTCGAGCATCGCACTATAATCCGCGCAGGATCTCCGCGGCCGCAATGGCCGCGCTCACCACATCCCTCGAACGATTCGGCGACGTTCAGCCAATCGTGTGGAATAAGCGTTCGGGCCTGGTGGTGGGTGGACACCAGCGCTTGAAGATTCTCAAAAGCAAGAAGGTCAAGCAAACCAGCGTTGTCGTCGTGGACCTCGACGAGCGCTCGGAGCGGGCGCTCAACGTCGCGCTAAATTCCTCGGCGCTCGCCGGTACGTTTACTGACAGCTTGGAGGCGCTACTGGCAGCAATCCAGCGTGACGACGAGGTGCTCTTTGCTCAACTTCGGTTCGCCGAGCTGCTCGACCGCGTCGCGCCTCGAGCTGCGGGCGATCCCAACGTCGCCCCTCCTCTTCCATCCAAAGCCACGGCAGCACCAGGCGACCTCTATTCGCTTGGTCGGCATCGGCTGCTCTGTGGTGATAGCACCGATGCGGATGTCGTTACGGCTGCATGCGCCGGCGAGCGGGTGGACCTCATGTTGACGGATCCGCCTTATGGAGTGGACTACGTCGGCAAGACCCGCTATCTCGCCAAAAGAGGCATTGGCACCGCGACGTATCGAGATATCGCCTCCGACGCCGAGCCGGACTATCGCGCATGGTTTGCGCGCTTTTTGCAGGTTGTGCCGTGGGCCGATCCCGCGACGTTTTACATTTTCATGTCGAGCTTGCACATCCATGATCTTCGCCTTGCCCTCGACGACGTGGGTCTCACCTGGGGCGACTATCTTATCTGGGTCAAGAACGCGCCGGTACTCTCCCGCAAGGACTACAATCAGCGTACCGAGCTCGTCGCCATGGGATTTCCGAAACAAGAACAACAGGAACGCGCCGAGTTCACCGTCTATGGCTGGCCGCAGCGTCATCGCTTCTATGGCGGGTTCAAGCGCAACAACGTCTTGGAATATCCTCGGCCCAAGATCTCCAAGCTGCATCCCACCATGAAGCCGGTCGAAATGCTTCAGCAGCTCATCGAGGACGGTAGCCCCTCCGGTGGGGTCGTTTATGAACCGTTCTGTGGGTCGGGTTCGACCATCATTGCGGCGGAGCTGTTGGACCGTCGGTGCTATGCCATCGAGCTCGATCCGCTCTATGTCGATGTTGCCGTGCAGCGATGGGAAACGTTCACGGGCCGCAAAGCTGAGCGCCGCCATGTCGCGTAAGAAGACTCCGAGTCGCAGGGGCCGGCCGGTGGGAACCTCGCAAAACCTCACGCGGGCAGTTCAAGACCGCATTTGCTCGGAGGCGAGGCTTTCGGTCCCCCCACATCATGCTGCCGAAATAATGGGGATTGCTGCACGAACTTTCTACTCTTGGCTCGAGAAGGGCACCAAAGGAATATCACCCTACGCCGCCTTTGCGCGTGCGGTACGTCGTGCAGTCGCCGAAGCCGTTTGTAACTTGACGGCTAAGGCGCTGGCCGGCGGCCCTGGCTCGGCACAAGCGCTCATGATACTGGAGCGGCGCTTTCCCCGCGAATACGGCCGTCGAATCCCGATCAGCAAAACGCGTGAAGACGTACAGCGTCGTATCGAGGCCGACCGGCGTGCCAGCGAGACGACCCGCATGTGCCCCGAGGCGCAACGCAAATTGGACGAAGCGATCGCCCTTGCCATGTCCACCCTTAGCGACGAGGCCAGGTCGAAGATCGCTGGTCCACTCGGGCGGCCAGCGGGAAGGGGGCAAAAACTTACGCCGGCCGTGCAAGAGGGCATCCTCGCCGCGCTGCGGATTGCGGTGCCAGCAAAGTACGCAGCGGAAAAGGAAGGCATCGATGAGTCGACATTTTACGAGTGGCTCGCGAAGGGTGATCAGAGAATAGCGCGCTACGCCGACTTTGCCCTCGCAGTGCGCTCCGCCACGGCGGAGGGCGTTCGCAACCTAACAATGCGGGCGCTCGGGGGCGGTGCTGGCGCCACAGAGGCGCTGCTCTTACTGGAGCGCCGTTTCCCCGAAGAATACGGTCAGCGGCTCTCGATCGACCAACCCTCGGACGCTGATACGATCGGGCGTGAAAACGCGTTGCGCCTGGCGGAGGCGGTTGGTTCGAACCCCAAAGCGCTTAGATTGATGCACGAAGCAGCGGCGATCGAGATTGCCAATTCTAGCGCTTCCCGAGCTTCAGTTGATCACGAATCTGGCACCTAAGTCTCGATGAGGCATCGCCCCCGAAACGCCCCTTTCCGACCTTCCTAACGCGCAGATGAGGCGTCTCTCTAGCGAGGGGGTCGCGTGGCGCCCGCGATGACGGTGAAGCACGCGCAAGCAGACCTAGACGGCACCAAGCTCACCCCGGAACCCCCCATGAGGCACGCACTTTCAGTTCGTCCGACCCGAAATGTAGGCGTCCACCTTTTTGCGGACACGATCGGTTCGAAACGCTTCCACGGTCCCGTAGACCCGCTGGTGCACGTAACGCCCACGCCAAACACACCTCCAGGAAACGACGACGCGAAGCCCGCAGCGACGGCGCCACTTCGCCAGGGCGCTGATGGCGAGCTCATCCTTATTGCCGTAACTCCAGCCGTGGGGAGCCTCGCTCGCGTGGCGCTGGCCATCCGCGAAGGGCCTAGGACGGCCGATAAGGCCCCGAATTCAGCCATTACCGAGCCAAACGGGCGCCCGTCGCAACCTTCACGGCCGTCGGGGGTCTACGACAGACTAAGGCGGACAGAGGCGAACGCTTGTTCGCTAGACCAGAGGCCGCCCAATAAGGGGGAACTATGGAAAAAAGACGGATCTCAATAAGAACCGGCGCGGGTCGACGCACTGACCAACGATGCAAGCGCGCCAACTGCGTTTTTCCGGATCCAGCCATTCGCTTTGATCTTGAGGGTCATCGGGCGGTCGCTGTCTGGAGCTGGGTCGGCGTCGGCGTTCTAAGCGTTGCCAACGGCGTAAAGATCGAGGTCATGCCGACGATGCGGTTAGTTCCGCTCTCATACAACTAGTGGCCAGCCGAATGAGCAGCGACCCCGTGGTGGCAGCACCAACCGCAGTCTGGTTGTTCGCCGCGGTCTCAAGTTCGCCGCAAGAGGCGACTCTCGAAGACCAGCGCCAATGGGCAAGGGAAACGGCCATCGGTCACGATTGGGTGATTAGCCGAGAGTTTGCCGGCGTCGGTTCAGGCGCCAAAGGCACTCGCGAGATCCTTACAAATCTCATTGACGAACTGGAGCGAACACCGAAAGCCGCCCGACCGAAACGCGTGTTGATGATCCGCATCGATCGCGTGGGCCGACAGGCACTGGACTGTATTGCGGCAGTGGCCCGGCTTCGCAAGCTCGGGGTGGTCCTGCACACCCGCCAAGACGGCGATGTCAAGCTTGAAACGGCCTTGGACTCTCTTCGCCCCATCTTTGAACTCGTGACCGCGGAAATGGAAAACGCGGCTCGCTCAGACAAGTGGAAAGCTGTCCACGCCCGGCGCCGTGCCGAAGGCAAGCACGTCGGAAGCATTCCCTATGGCGTTATCCTTGTCGACGGCAAGGCGATTTTGTTTGAGCCTGAGGCTCGGATCGTTCGCGAGATCTTTCGGCTTGCCGAGGAACGCTGGGGCTATACACGATTGGCACGCTGGGCCCGGGAACACGCACCACCAAAACGGGGACACGATGGCGGCGATAAGCCGTACCGTTGGTGCGCCTCCAGCATCAAGAGCATTCTGACGTCCAAGACCTTGCGCGGCTTGATCGTCTCGGAAGACCAATGGCAGCGTACGAAGGCCGCTCGACAGACTGATTTTCGCTCTCGCGCTCCCAAACGGTGGGATTGGCCGCTGCAGGGCGCGGTGCGCTGCACGTGCGGCAAGTTGCTTCGCGGCCATTGCTCGGGAGCGGGCCCCTACCGGACTCGATATTACGTCTGCCGACACCATACGCTCGAGCCGGGAGCCAAATCTCATCCGGGTCACCGGGCCGACCAACTGGAAGCGGACTTCTTGCAACTGCTGCGCTCTCTGCGAGCCGATCCGAAGTTGGCTGATCCGTTACCGAACCAGGAGCCCAATACGAGATGGGACATTGTCGAACTCGAAGCCCAGCGGCGTATGGCGGACGCGGAAAAGCGGATTCAACGGGCCTGGAAACTCGCCGAGGAAGCGCACCTCGACGTCAGCCAGCTACAGGTTCGCCTCGCCGAGCTGGATGCCCAACGCCGCAGCGCCGTAGAGGCGAGAGATGCGGCAAAGGCTGCGCGGGCCAGCGAGGCTGAGTATCAGCGAAACGCGTGCTCGTTCGCACAACTTCTCGAAGAACTCCCAGGCCTCTGGACCGAGACGACGGTTGAGCTGCAGCAGGAGCTCGCGCGGGCGCTAGAGGCCGTGCTCGCGGAAAGCCCGGAATTCGGCGGACTGTTCGCTGACCCGTCTTGCCGCGGGCAGCTCGTGTTTCGTCCTGTCGCAAAGCAACGGAAAACCGAGGACGAGATTACCAAGAAGTGGATCGCGCTGATCTAGCCCTTATTTATGGGACGGCGCGTACAACGCGGAGCTAAAGGGAGCTGTAAACTGCCTATTGGTGACCTTCTTCCAATGGTTTTGGAGACTCGGCCGATGTCGAGCCAACCGCTGTGCGGGCCGCTGGATCCGAGCGCCGTACCGTCGCCGACGACGATGAGCCTGTCTTTACTCTTGAAACCAAACCCGTGGGGATCGCATCCTTGCGAGCACGGCATGAGCGTATTGAACGGTGAGCCGCCGTACGCCACCGGCAGGGCGTATTGATAGATCTTATGACTGGAATCCCCCACGTTGAGTACAGTTCCAGCGTTACTGATAGAGAAGCCCGCGATGTCGCCATAATTAATCGTGAACGTGAGCGGCAGGATTTGTCTCATGCTTGGGGCGGTGGTCGGATTTGTGATCTCCGCAACTCCATAACCGCCGCCTCCAAAGTCCCGAACCCAGAGATTACCGGAACTGTCCTCATCGCCGGCATCGATGAAGCAGATCGCCGAGCAATCACTGCTGAGAAGCACTTCAACAGGGGTCGCCGACGGATTTCCTTTAGGCCAGTACTGGTATCCGCTGGCACTGATAGTATTGCCACCAACCTTGTACTGGATTTGCTTCATAATCGCGAAGACATAGTTGTTGTCGACGACGGTGTCGGCGAGCGAACCTGTAAAATTGGAGCAACCGGAAACCGCGCACTCGGGTGAATAGGCGCGCGTAAAAGTTCCGTCCGTGTACTCCTGTATCACGCCGGCCTTGCCACCGCTGACGTCGGTCACAAACAAGTTGTTCGCGCGGTCGACTTTGAGCGTCAACGGGCTACCGCCTTTGACCGGCTGACTCTCTGTCGAAATAACTTTTAGAACGCGTTTTGCGCCCGACGATAGACCGAATACCGTGCTGGTCTGCTCCGCGGCCGCCCATATCTGTATGCCGCCGGCATCGGCATGGGGCATCGTGAAGTGCGGCGAGCCGGCCGGGATCGCCGGCGGCGCGGTTCCACCGTTACAGCCCGCGAGAAGCGGCGGGACGCATGCAAAGCTGAGCGCGAGAAGTGCGCGATTGGTAAAAGCGTTCATTGTAATCCCTTCAGACCATAGACTCCCGAGAACGCCGGATCGTTATTAACCTTATTGCCGAAATGTCGGGGCCCTCCACCGCCTCGGTCCAAATGGCGGCGCTGCTTGAGTTCTTGCAGGCGCAGAATCGGATCGGCTAGTATACTGCCAGTTCTTTGAGCGCGGGCCGTTAGCTCAGCTGGTTAGAGCGCATGCTTGATAAGCATGAGGTCCCTGGTTCGATCCCAGGACGGCCCACCATCGAGACAGATAGAACCGGCTATAGCCGACTTGCGAAAAACGATAACGAGCTTAGACCTCTCGGCATCATAGCTACCCCACCGTTAAGGAGAAACGCTTGATTACTCGTATCGTAGCCGCGGTTGCTTTTGCCGGTCTTATTACGGCGATGGCTCCGCCCGTCGCGGCGCAGGGAGACATGCCGCCGCTGCCGCCCCAGCCCAAGGTGCATCCCGCCGGAATTCCAAAAGATGCCATGCTGGTCTCGCCCTGCATCGCCCGCATGGGCGAACACTGGGCCAATCTCAAGAATCTTCCGCTCGGTCCGATCTATGGAACGTGGGAAGGCAAGCCCGTCTTTACCGAGATCATGGTGACCGTCAAACAACTCAACGAGGGATTCGCCTACCAAAACATTCGTGCCCTGCCCGGCTATACGATCGATCACGTCGACTTCCGCTACGAACCGAAGGGCCACGAAGGGCTGCCGGTTCCGCACTATGATTTACACGCTTATTATGTCTCGGCGGCCGTGGTGAAGACGATCTGCCCCAACGGAATTCCCGACCCGTCGATGCCGGCATCAAACGAGTAGCTAAAGATACTTAGCAAACCAGTTGACGGTTTGCTCCAGCACGTCGACCTGATCGGCCGTCTTGACAAAGCCGTGTCCTTCATCGGCATATACGACGAGCTTTGATGGCACGCCAAGGGTTTCCATGGCGTGCCAAAACTCGAAGGATTGCGGCGCCGGCACTTCCTCGTCACGCTCGCCGGAGAGAATAAGCACCGGGGTATGCGAGTTATTGATGAACGTGATCGGAGAGCTGCGCGCGTAGACCGCCGGGTCTTGGTAAACGGAAGCCCCGAAGAACGGAATCATCCACTCATCGATCTTGTTTTGCCCGTAGTACGATTGCCAATTAACGATGCCCGCACCGGCGACGATAGCTTTGAAGCGAGTGGTCTGCGTCTCGACCCACATCGCCATATAGCCGCCATAACTCCATCCCATCAGGCCTAGGCGATTGGGGTCGATCGGAGCTGAGCGTACCGCGGTGTCGATGCCGCCGAGGTCATCGCGCCAGTCGCCATAGCCGAAATCTTTGATGTCGGCACTCGTGAACGATTCGCCCTCACCGAAACTTCCGCGCGGATTGGGCATAAAGACGAAGTAGCCGCGCGAGGCGAGCGCGCTGACGTTACGGCCGCCGAAACCGGGCACCGAGACCGCCGACGGACCGCCGTGAATCATCGTCACCATCGGATAGGTGCGGCTCGCGTCGTACTCGAGCGGATAGACGAGCCATCCCTGAACGTTGAGCCCATCACGGCTCCACGTCAGCGAAACCGCTTTCCCGTAAAGCCTGACCGCACCGCGATTGCTCTGCGTGACCTGCCGCAGCGCTTGCGGGGCGCCGGCCCAAACTTCGGGCGGGCTGTCGAATGAAGCGCGTACGACGGCCACCATGTTGCCTTGTCGTGCGCTCGACCAGCTCCACAACGACTCCGGCGCGCCAAGCAGCGTGGTACTCTTTCCATCGGCAGCATTGATTTGCAACAAATGCATCGCCCCCGAAACATGCGCGACGCAATTCAAACTGGAGGCATCGTTCCAGCGCAGCGATTGCACTGAAAACGGAGCGCCGGCCGTCAGGTTGCGCGAGCTTCCCGTCTGCGCGTCGACGAGATAGAGATCGCCTCCGGTCGAGCCGAAATCGCTCATGATGCCGCCGATCACCGCGATCTGCTTTCCGTCGGGGGACCATTGCGGATCGTCGATTTGAAAGGACGGTGCGAGCAGCTCGCGCATCGAGCCGGCCGCCACGTTGACGACGGCCAGTTTCGCGACCCACCAGTTGTTGTCGCCGTTACCTTTGGCATAGGTCGCGGCGATCGAACGACCGTCTGGAGACCATCCGTACTCGTACACATAGGAGTCGGCCGGCGTCACGAAACGTAACGCGCCGGTGGCAACGTCGACGACGGTCAGACGCTGCTCGTCGACCAGGCTGCCGATGACGCCGACGTCGCGCGCACCCGGCTGCAGCGCGCCGGTCTTACGATGGGCGGCAGCAATATAGAGCAGCGCAATCGTTCGACCGTCCGGCGACCACGAGAGGTCTTGTACGTTGCCGTCGAGCCGGCCGATGCGCCGCACGGGCGCGCCGCTTGCCGGCGCCACAAAGAGCTGCTGCTGCCCGTTCGATCGCGCGTCGGAGAGAAAGGCGATAGACTTGCCGTCCGCAGAGAACTGCGGATCTTCCTCGTCGTAGTAGCCCGCGGTCATCCCGGCCGTAAGGCGGACGGTTTTACCGCCATCCACGCGTTTCACGTAGACCGCATCGTGCCGCGGCGAGTGCAGCAGTTGCTGCGGATCGTGAAAGCGCTCTTGCCAGGCGACCGCGGTTCCGTCGGGCGCCAAAGCAACGCCGGTTAACTCGCGCACCGCGTACGTTACCCGCAGCACGTCCTGCATCGACGGAGGCGTCGCGCTCGCGGGTGCCGGCGCGCAGATCCCGGCAATGGCGAAAATTAGACCGGTAAAAAGTACGCGCTGCATCGTGTCTCCCTAGCCTCCCGCCATGGCCCCGACCACAAGAAACGGTTCCGCGCCGCTCGTGACCGCGGGCGGCAACGGTTCGTCGGGCCGCTCGTGCGATAAATCGCGCTCGCAGGCAAAAAACCGAACGTAGGCGCGGCGGCGGTGCGTTACTTGGTCGCGAATGGTTCCTCGCAGCACCGGAAAGCGCGACTCGAGCTCGTCGAGCAGCGTCTGCTGCGTTACGTTACCGTTGACGTCCAGATGCACTTCGCCGTCAACTCGTGCCAGCGTGCGCAGATGCGCCGGCAAAACGACGCGGATCACGCCAACGTCTGAACTTCGACGGAGAGTACGGCAGGCAGATCGCGCGCGATCGGCTTCCAGTTTTCACCGGCGTCGGCCGACGCATAAACCTGACCGCCGGTCGTTCCGAAGTAAATACCGCACGAATCGAGCGAGTCTACTGCCATAGCATCGCGCAGCACGTTGACGTAGCAGTTTTCCTGCGGGAGGCCGTTGGTCAGAGCCTCCCACTCGTCACCACCGCTCCGGCTGCGATAGACGCGCAGGCGACCGTCGAGCGGATAGTGTTCCGAATCGCTCTTGATCGGCACGACGTAAATCGTTTGCGGCTCGTGTGCGTGCACGTCGATGGCGAAACCGAAGTCCGTCGGCAGGTTGCCGCTCACTTCGCGCCACGAATCGCCAGCATCGTCGGTACGCATGACGTCCCAATGCTTCTGCATGAAGAGCACCTCGGGGTGCGATGGATGCATGGCCAGGCGGTGCACGCAGTGCCCAACCTCAGCCTGCGCCTCCGGAATTCCCTCGGAGCGCAGTCCGCGATTAATCGGGCGCCAGGTGACGCCGGCGTCGTCGCTGCGAAACGCACCGGCGGCAGAGATCGCGGTAAAAATGCGATTGGGGTCGCGCGGGTCGACGATGATGGTGTGCAGGCACATCCCCCCGGCGCCCGGCTGCCAGCCGTCCGCGGACGGATGACGTCGCAGCCCCGAGAGTTCTTCCCAGTTGTTGCCGCCGTCGCTCGAGCGGAAGAGGGCGGCGTCTTCAACACCGGCATAGAGCAGATCGGGATCCGCGTGCGACGGCTCAAAGTGCCAGACGCGCGCGAACTCCCACGGATGGGGCGTGCCGTCATACCAGCGGTGCGTGCCCGGCTCACCGTCGTAGACGAAGCGATTGCCCACCGGCTCCCACGACTTTCCGCCGTCGTCCGATCGCTGCACGATTTGTCCGAACCAACTCGACGACTGCGACGCGTACAGACGATTGTGGTCGGCCGGCGAGCCCTTGACGTGATAGATCTCCCAGCCCCCGAAAAACGGGCCGGAGATCTTCCAATCGTCGCGCTTGCCGTCGGATTCGATCACGAAGGCGCCCTTACGCGTACCGACGAGCACGCGCACGCCGCTCACGCGCTCGCTCCGTTTGAACCCGGACGCCGGTTAAGCGGCGACGGATGGCGCGGTTCGTAAAGTCCCAAGCGTTCGCCGCCGGGCAGCACGATCGTCGTCAGCAAACCCCAACCGCGGTCGGCGATGCCGCCGTCAGTTTCGATGCCTCGACCGGCCAGCGCGGCGATGGTGGCTTTGATATCGTCGCACATCAAGTAGAACTCTTCTTCGGGCTCGTCCTCGCTTGGATGAACCGCGAGTTCCGTCGGCGGAGCGGCAAAGATGGGCCAGCCGCCGCCGGCGTCAACCGACGGAAGCTCGAGCACGTCGCCGAGAAACTCACGTACTTTGTCGGCGTGACGGCTGTAGAGAATGACGTGCATTCCGGTAATCATGGCGCCGGTTTCTTACGGCGCACCGGCGCAAATGCCTCCGGCTCGCTCGGCAAGCGGACGGCGAAGCGTTTGCGGCGTCCACGCGCTCCGCGCACCAGCTCGACGGCGCTGCGCGCGACGGCGAACTCCGCGGCCAGTGCACGCGCGCACGCCTCGTTGGCCGCGCCCTCGATCGCCCGTTCGCGGACGCGAATCACGAGCTCGCCGTTCTCTTTCGAAATCCCCGGATGCTTCGAGCCTGGCTTAACGAGTACGTCGACGAGCACGTCGCTAAAGGCGTCGCAAGAATCCGAAGCGCGCGCGACCCCAGCTCCAGTAGAGCGTCGCGCCGAGCCCAACGATATTGAGCCAATAGATTACCAGCGCGGTGCGATAGGTAATGAACGCCGCCAGCAGCGTGGTGGTAAACGGGACGAGCGTAACCATAAGAAGGAACGCGAGGTGAATCCAGGTTAGGGTGCGGTCCGAGTGTTTGAGCTTGCTGATCTGCGTGTGCTGGCCGACCCAAAAGATCCCGAGCGCCATAAAGCCGAGTAGATAGGTCAACAAATTCGGCCCCAGGTTGCCCAACGCAAGGCGCAAAGCGGTCTCGGAGGGGGCTTGCGTGGTTACTGGAACGCGTAAGTCGAGCGCGAACAGAGTCATTGCGAAAGCAAAAACGCCATCGGTCAGCGCCGCGACACGCTCGGCGCTTCGTCCGGCAACTTCATTATATGAGAGAGCCATGTTTTGGTGTTATTCGTCCGGCGCCCGACCGCTTAGAAAACCTGCACTAATCCGGTGGAGGCTCCCAGAGCTCGATCGCATTGTTCTCCGGGTCGTGTACGCGCGCAAAGCGCCCGGTTTCCGGCGTGTCCCAGCTTGGATCGGTTGACACTTCAATGCCCGCGCGCCGCAACTCGGCCAGTAGCGTATCTAGGTCATCCACTCGCAGATTGATCATGAACTGTTTGTCTGAAGCGAAATAGTCCGTATCGGCGGCGAACGGCACAAACACCGTAGGCCCGGCCTGCTGCTGCCAGACTGCCTCACTAGGATCGGTAAGGCCGAAGTGGGTGCGATACCACGCGGCCAACGCCTCGGGATCACGCGCCCTGAAGAAAAAACCCCCAATGCCGGTTACTGCCATGGTTCGTTGCCTCCCAGGAGCACAACTAGAAGATTGTGCCGGTGGCCGCTGGCGACATGCGACATTCTGCGTCGCTGCAACGACCAGGATTATGCTGGATGCCTACGGACACGTTCCAGCAAAAATGGAGATGAGGGGGCTCGAACCCCTGACCCCCTGCTTGCAAAGCAGGTGCTCTACCAGCTGAGCTACATCCCCGTGCGGCGGCCCTGCTTCCGGGGCGCGCGCCTTAGAGCCTGCGCCCGAGAGGAGTCTCGGGGCGGCGGCCCCAAGAGGGCGGGTCGCAAGCACCTCGGTTTTGTGGGGGCATAGCTCAGCTGGTAGAGCATTACGCTGGCAGCGTAAGGGTCAGGAGTTCGAGTCTCCTTGCCTCCACCAAAGAACGCTCGTTTTTGCGGGCGTTTTTCTTTGTCGTTGGCGTGACGGTTGCTATACGGTTGCGTTATGCTCCGTTCCACGCGCGAAACATAAGCGCTATATTCACGACTAAAACGATTGATGACAGGTGGGTGCTACGCTGGGAGTAGGCCTCGCGGCGGCGAACGACCTTAGTCGCTTGGTCCGTTCAGCTTCCGGGAGGCATCGCTCATGGAAACTCTCTCTCGCTACGCATTAAGCATCGGGGTGACCGCACTTTTTGCCGGGTGCGGCGGGTCGCAGTCGTCGCTCACTCCAACGGCGGTCATCTACCAATCTAGTTCACGCTCCCACTCTCCGATTCAGCACGTTATTTTGATGGTTCAAGAAAACAGAACCTTTAACGATTTATTTGCGACATATCCCGGTGCGGACGGCACCACGACTGGCGTCATAAAGAAAAGTGTCACGTGTCAGGTTAAGAAAACTCACACGGTTACCCTTAAGGAGGTGCCGCTCAATCTCCTCAAAGATCTTAATCACCATTACCAGGCCTATTGGACGGCATACGATAGCGGCAACATGGATGACTTTGATGACATTAACTTTGCCGATGGTACTCCAGAATGCAAGTACCCATATCAGTATACGGACCCCGCTGACATTCAGCCGTACTGGAACCTTGCGCACCAATACGCGCTAGCCGAGCGCATGTTTACGACGCAAGGTGGTACCAGCTTTGCAGCTCATCAGGATCTCATTCGTGGTAGCAGTCAGATCAGCTCAAGCGTCGCGCTTGTCAACGATCCGACCGGAATACCGTGGGGATGCGACGCGCCTCCGGGGAAAAAGACGTCGTTAATAACAAAAAATGGCCATCTCGAAATTCGACAAGGCCCCTTCCCATGCTCGAACCAATTTCCATCATCGTATAGCTACAATACTCTTCGAGACCTGCTTGATGCCCAGGGCATCTCTTGGAAATACTACGTCCTCCCGCTAAGGACGAACTACGGTGGTCTCATGACTGCCTTCGACATGATCTCTAGCGTGCGATATGGACCTGAGTGGAAAACAAACATCGCAACGCCACAAACGAAAATTTTTGACGACATATACGACGGGACTCTTCCTGCGATGTCGTGGGTAATTCCCGACCGGCCAGACTCGGATCATCCAGGCGGAAAAATCGATAACGGGCCTTCCTGGGTGGCGAGCGTCGTGAATGCGGTCGGGCAAAGCTCGTACTGGTCGTCAACGGCAGTTATTGTCGTGTGGGACGATTGGGGCGGCCTGTACGACAATGCACCCCCGGCTCAGCACGGTTTCGGCGGACTGGGGTTTCGCGTTCCGGCGCTGATCATATCTCCGTATGCCAAAGCCGGCTATATCTCTCACACTAATTACGAGTTCGGGAGCATACTAAAATACGTAGAGAATAATTGGAACCTCGGTTCGCTTGGAACTACAGACAAAACGTCTACGAGTATCATCGATTGTTTCGACTATTCGCAGAGGCCGCTCAAATTCAGGAAGATCGGCGCGAAGTACTCAGAGCAGTATTTCAGGAGCCGCAGGCCTTCTGGATTACCGGTCGACAACGATATGTAACGTTACGGCGATAACGAAAAGACGGTCCCTGCGTCTTTTGCGCCGCCGGCAGTAGTCGTGCCGTAGAGCGTATCGTCCACATTGATGAGGCCCGAATACGGATATTTGCCGTCCTTAGGGGCGCCGAAGCTGTGGAGCACGGTTTCCTTACCGGAGGCCGCGATCGAGAAAACGGTTCCGCATCCATGGATGTTGCCGTAACGCACACCGCAAGAAACCGAACCACCGTTCGAAGTCGTACCGTAGAGCGTGCCGTTGACGTCAATGAGGCCCCCATATGGATAGATGCCGTCTCCCGAGCCGCCGAAGCTGTGGAGCATGGTTTCCGTGCCGGAGGTCGTGATCGAAAATACCGTTCCCCGGTTCTTCGTACCACCGCGTTTAGTCGTACCGTAAAGCGTACCGTTGACGTCGAGGAGGGCCGCCTGCGTTGGCCATTCGCCGTCTCCCGAGCCACCTTTGAAGCTATAGAGCACCGTTTCCGCGCCGGAAGCCGTGATCGTAAAGATCGTTCCGCAACCGCCGTGTGAGGTGCAATTCGCGCCGCCATAAAAGGTCGTGCCGTAGAGCGTGCCGTTGACGTTGATGAGGCCGGATTTTGGGTGTGCACCGTCTGGGTCACCAGTGAAGCTGTGGAGTACGGTTTCTGTGCCGGAGGTCGTGACCGCGAAGACCGTTCCGTCGCCGTTTGTGCCGCCGTTTGCCGTCGTACCGTAGAGCGTATCGTTGACATCGAGGAGGCCATATTCCGGGCCGAAGCCGTCTGGTTCATCTGCGAAGCTATGGAGCACGGTTTCCGCGCCGGACAGTGTGACCTTGAATACGGTTCCGCAATAGCAGGAGGCAACTCCACCAGCGACGGTCGTGCCGTAGAGCGTGCCCCCGACGTGAATGACGCCTGCCCGTGGGTTTTTACCGTCTCCCGGGCCAGCTTCGAAGCTATGGAGCACGGTTTCGCTGCCGGACGTTGTGATCGCAAAGACCGTGCCGCCGAAGCAACGAGCTTGACACGGGCCGCCGCCGTACACGGTGGTGCCGTAGAGCTTGCCCTTGACCTTAACGAGAGGACCCGCGTGCGGGTCTCTGCCGTCGTCGCCGTCGTGCCCACTTTTGAAACTGTAGAGCACGCTGTACGCGGGACTCACGTGCGTTCGCGCCGTCGCAACTCCGGCAGGCAATGGGCTCAACGGCGGCGTGATTTCGCTTCTGCACCCCGCTACCATCACCGCTAGAATCACTGCAGCAAAGGTCTTCATACGTCCGTCCCCCTGAAGCGGTAACTTCGATAGCCTTGAGTGTTCCCCCGTCCCCACGGCGTTCAGGCGAGTCGCAGACACACGCTAATCGGAGATGCATCAACCACCGTCTATCAGTTTATACGGCGCTCGCGAAATAGGATTTCCTGGAATCCACGAGGAACGCCGCCACACGTTTCAGCACCAATACAATATTGGGGGGTCGCATGTCTGCGCAGCTGTTACTCGTCCTTGCTTTCCTCGGCCTCATCGTCCCAGCCGGATGTTCTTCTTCCGGCGGTGCGCCTGTGGTTTTGAGTCGAGCGCTGCCGCAGGGCGGATCTCCGAGCCAATACATTAGCCACGTTATCGTCATCATCCAAGAGAACCGCAGCTTTGAAAACTTCTTCACCGGTTATCCCGGTGCCAACGCGCCGCGGTCGGGCTGCGCGATTCCCGAGAGCAACGCGCGCCCGGGGATTTCCCGGCGTGTCGGGCGCCGCGGCTCGAGTTCGTGTCCGCCCGGAGACATCTCGGTTGCGCTCAAACCGATCACCTTCAACTCTGTCGACTTAGGGCACAACTGGCAGTCGTCCCAGGTCTCTTGGGACAACGGGAAGATGGACGGCTTTTCGCAGTTTTGCTGCCGAGGTGGCCCGTATCCGGCGTATTCGTACGTGATTCGGTCTCTGATCAAACCGTACTGGGACATCGCGCAGCACTACGTGCTCGCGGATGAAATGTTTCCGACGGAGTGGGGCGGGAGTTTCACCGGACATCTAATGCTGGTTGCCGGCACCGACGACATCGATCACGCGCCATCCGAGGCCGAGATAGATACCCCAACAGCCGGGCCCTACGATTGCGATTCGCCGCCGGGGACGAAGAGCTCGTATGTGACGTCCACACAGAAAGTGGAAATGGATAAGGGTCCGTTCCCGTGTTTCGACCAGTGGCACTCGATAGCCGACGTGCTCGATGATGCCGGCGTTTCGTGGAAGTACTACGCGACCAGAAAGCTCGACGCAGGCATCTGGGAGCCCTTTGAAGCGCTGCGGTACGTTAGGTACGGCGCCGATTGGGCCTCCGACATTATCGCGCCGCAAACCAAAATACTAACCGATCCCGGCAAAGGGAACTTGGCATCGGTAAGCTTTGTTACTCCCAGCCTGGCCGACTCCGATCACCCGCCGCTCAACCACAAAAAGGGGAGCGACCTCGGCCCTTCATGGGTGGCATCGGTCGTCAACGCGATCGGGGAGAGTTCGTACTGGAACTCTTCGGCGATCATCGTCGTGTGGGACGACTGGGGTGGATGGTACGATAATTCGAAGCCACCGCAGCTTGATTATCGTGGGCTCGGTTTCCGCGTTCCGTGCCTCATCATCTCGCCTTACGCCAAGAGCGGTTACGTCGATAGTACCCAATACGAGTTTGCCAGCATTCTGAAGTTTATCGAGGAGGTCTACGGGACCGGAAGCATCGGGCCGCGATCGCGAGGCTATACCGACCAACGCGCAACGAGTTTGGACGCCGCCTTCGACTTCAAGCAACCGCCGCGGCCCTTCACTGCGATTACTTCGAAGTATCCGGCGTCGCACTTCCTGCATGAGCCGCCGTCGAACGAACCCGTCGACACGCAATAGATAACCTACATGGCACGGCCGCTTCGGCGGTGCCGGCACTCCCAGGAAGGTCCCGGTAAATGCTGCGGCACCGCCTTTGCGTTTACTCCCTCATCTAGCAGCCTTTGTTTGTTCCCGTCAACACATAGTTACGCGATTTGAGCGTCTTCTCGTAACACGAGCCATCGAGGTTGAGCGATTTGTATTGTTGGTGGCTCTTGCCATTTGACGGAGTAAAGCCGGCTCCCTTAAAGGTCAGTGTATCGCTGGTGTTCACCGTGTCGAGCAACGACCACGACGACGCGCGTTTCTTGGTCTGATCGAGTCCGCTGCCGCTCTTCGTCTGTTGGACGTCGGCAGTCTGCGTCGCCGTCCCTCCGGATGCGACGTAGTTGTATTTCAGATTCAGTGGATAGCTCCACAGGCTGTGGGTTTTCAGTGTGTGCCCGCCCGAGGTCGTCTTACTGTTCGAATCGATTGTCGTCGTCTGAATGATGTTCTGTAAGAACTGCGTCGCCGACACTACGATTTTCTGCTTGTTTGAGAACGAAACGTTCTGCGTCACGGTGGTCGTCACACGGCCGTGTGAGGTAAGCACGTAGCCCTTGAGACTAACCGGATGCGTGCCCGTTACCTTGATCGACCCCCTGGCATCGCCGTACTGGTCGATCTTCACGCGCTCCACCACCGACTGCGCCGGCGACATCGCCGTGCCGTTTTTAATCAGTCCGCCGGTAACCTGTGTCGAGCCGTGATCCTCGTACACCACCAACGTGGCGTTGGCAGCAAAGTAGTTATCGTCGTTGAACACCGAAACCGCGACCGTATGCGGGTTACCGTCATCGAGTTGAGCTGCAAACGGCGTCAGATCGATGCGGTACGGTTTGAAGTTGAGCGTCTCGACGCCCACGATGGGAATCCAGAAATACGGATCGATGCCGCCCGTGTAGATCCAGGGATAGATCGGCGCGACACCGGCCGGCTGTCCGTCTACCGTCACCTCGCCCTCGCGGAAGGCCGTGCTGCCGCAGTTGTTGAGCTTCTGCGCGAGGTCATTTGGGAAGCACGTGTACCAGAACTCGTCGCCGCCTTGCGATTCGAGGAAGACGTCGAGATATGCCGCTTCCACGTTGGTCGGGAACGTGAACGATCCGCTCATCTGATCGGTCGGACCGTCGAGATATACATATCCGCCGGTTGCGCCGGCCGAGAGCGGATAGACCGCGTCGGCAACCGCCGCCGCCGGATATTGCTTGCTTGCGGGGTAAAAATCGAGCTCGGCCGTGCCGTAGATGATGCCCGTGTACTGCGAGTTGACGATATTATAGACGGACGCTTGTCCGACCGACGCCTGCGAAAAAATCGGCGCATACTCGGTCACGTCGCGTTCGACGTTCCACTCCGGACTCGCATTGCGGCCCGGCTCCGACGTCGTTCCAAAGAAGACGTTGGTCGCGCCGATCCACACCGCTCCGGTTCGATCGTACTGGACGCCGGCCGTGACGCGGAAGTGCATCCTGAAGACGATCTTCGCATATGGTCCGGGGCAGTTCGCCGGCGGCGTGTAGTTGAACGGATGATCGCTATAGTCGGCAAAATCTCCGACGTTCAGTTGTCCCGAGACAAGCGGCGGCGTGTGCGGATTGAAGAGTTTGTCGACGCACGGCTTCTCGGCCGGGTGTGAAACGGGTGGCTCGGCCGTCGCCGGATAACCGGCCCCGCCTGACGCGTTAGCGCCCAAACCGCCCTTCATCAAGAAGCGTAACTTTTCGGCGCTGCGCGCTGGGGCGAGCGCTCCTCGCTGTGCCGGCCCCGCCGCGCCGTTGGGAATGGCTCCGTTAAACCCGCCGCGACCCGCACACGCGGTTGATGCGGCAAAAACCACCAGCGCGGCCGCGCACTGCAGCCGGCGAATAACATCTGGGCGCATCTCTAAGAACCTCCGATAAAAACGAGCAGGCAGCGTTGCTTCCGCGCGCCGCCTTGACCTCGCCTTCTCCGCCCGGAGGTTTAGTGGATTACTGGCTCATGCTTAGTTCATCACCAAGTAGTTCGGCCCACTCAGGGTCGTCTTGACACCCTCGATGGTGCGCAGCGGGGTCGCGTTGCCGTTAGCGGTAGGCGCGAACTCTTTGATTGCGTTACCAGTGAAGTCGGCGACCCAGATGTGACCGTTAGAATCGGCCGCGACGCCTGCCGGGTACGAGAGACCGGTGATTTTTTGCAAAGGAGCGACGTTACCGTTGGCACCCTGCGCGAAGACCAAAACCCCGGCATACTCGTCGGCGACGAGCAGCTCGCCACTGGCGTTAAAGGCCAGTGCGAAGGGCTTCATCAGCCCGGTGTTGCTGCCGGAGATCGTGACGATCGGCGTCGCGTTGCCTTTCGCGCTTTTCGCAAAACCAACGATGGAAGCCGAGTAGATGTTAGCCGCGTAGAGCTGACTTTGGCCGTTCATCGCCATGCCGGTCGGTCCGTCGAGCTGGGTTTTTGCACCGGCAATCGTTCTGACCGGCGCGACGTTGCCGTTGGCGTTCGCGCCGTACGACGTGAGCGCACTGGAGGAATAGTTGCTGGCCCAGAGGTGGCCCGCCGGATCGACGTAGAGGCCTTCGATAGAGCCAAGCTGTGTATTGCCTCCAGCCAGGACGCGCGTCGGGCTGATGTTTCCGTGGGCGCCTTTCGCGAAGACCTCGACCTGCGAGGCGCCGTCGTCGGCCGTATAGAGGTTGCCCTTACCGTCCATAGCGAGCGAATCGGGCTGGTAGAAGCCGGTCTTCGATCCGCTAATCGTGGTGGATGGCGCGGCGTTACCGTGCGCGTTTACGGTAAAGCCGAGGACGCTGGCTCCGTCGCGGTTAGCGGTGAAAATCTCCACCTGATGGTGGTGCCCGTCGGGCTGCGCAGACTGGAAAGTGGGCGGAGCGGGGGCTAAAGGCGTAAAGCCCCCGCTCACGGGGGTCTGTCCGGCGCAAGCCGTTAGGCTCGCGGCCAGAGCGAGGACGGGCAGGACGTGCCGGGCGATGGATGAGGGATGCATGATAGCTGAAAATCTCCTGGTAGCTTTTCGGGTGGTGTGGCCCCATCGTAGCCGCCGGGGCGTACCAAAACGTACGGGCCGGGAAGCCGTCGCCGGACGCGAGAACCTCTCTCGGACGTGGCTAAGGCCGTTGCTAAAAAGAACGACCCGGATCGGGCGCAGGCTGCGACGCCGGGGCGCTTGGAGTTTCGCCTCTTCGGCCATCTCGAGGTAACCCTCGACGGGCAGCCGTTCAAGTTGGCGACGCCGCGTAAGTCGCTGCAAGTGCTGGCCTATCTTCTGCTGCACCGCGGTACTGCCGTGTCGCGCGAGTACCTCGCGTTCTTGCTCTATCCCGACGACGAAGAGACCGCCGCGCGCGCAAAGTTGCGCGCAACGCTCAGCGACCTCATCAAGACGCTGCCGCAGCCGGCATCGCAATATATCGTCGTTGACACCGATAAAGTCTCTTGGAACCCCGAAACCGCGGTTTGGCTCGACGTCGACGTTTTTGCCGACGCCGCGGCGGATCGACGGCGGGTGGCCGAAGCGATCGAACTGTACCGTGATGACCTCTTGCCGGAGATCTACGACGAGTGGCTGGAGGCCATTCGCGAGCGGCACCGCAACGCGTACTTGCGCTGCCTCACCGAACGCGTCGCGGAAGCGCGGCGCAATGCCGATCTAGCGCTGGCAATCGAAACCGCGCGTAAAGTTCTGGCCATCGACCCTTGGCGTGAAGACGTGGTGCGCCGCATCATCGCGATGCGTTACGAGGCCGGAGACCGCGCCGGTGCGCTGCAAGAATACGCGTCCTTCACAAAACGACTGCAAGACGAGATGGGTGCGAAACCGATGGCCGAAACGACGGCCGTCGCCGAACGTATCGCCAAAGACGAAGCCCCCGGCGACGACCAAGACGAGCCGGCGCGATCGATTACGACAAGCGGTGCGGCGATCTTACCGTTCGTGGGGCGGCGCGACGAGATGGAGCGTCTGCTGGAAATGTGGACACGAACGGCGGCCAAGCGTGGCGCGTGCGCGTTCGTCGGCGGCGAGGCGGGAATCGGAAAGTCGCGACTGGTGCTGGAGTTCGCTCGCGCCGTCGAGGATCGCGGCGGACGCGTCCTCTTCGGAACGACGAGCGCCCCCGAAGCCGTGCCGTACGAATGCATCGTCGAAGCTATGCGCTCGGCGCTTCCACTCGTTGCGGCGCTCAAACCAAGTATCGAGCTAGCCTGCGTCGCGGCGCTGCTACCCGAGCTTCACGCGCGCGCCGAGCTTCCCAACGCTCCGCGGCTCGACGCCGAAAGCGAACGCATCCGCCTCTTCGAATCGCTATTCCGCTGCGCGGCGGCGATGGCGACGCCCCGGCCGTTGCTATTGATCCTCGAAGACGTGCATTTGGCGCAGGCGGCGTCGCTCGAACTGCTGCAGTATCTGCTCCGGCGAATTACCGGCCTGCCGGTGATGGTCGTGCTGACCTATCGCGACGATGAGGGTGCACAATTGCATTCGCTGCATCGCTTGCGTCGCGAGGCGCGCGTTTCGGTCGGTTCGCAAAGCCTTTGGCTGAGCCGTCTCTCCGAGAGCGACGTTGAGCAGCTGCGCATTACGGTAACCGAAGCGACGGGCCGTTCTGCAAAGGCGCTGGTCGCAGCCTCGCACGGCAATCCGCTCTTCCTGACGCAGATCGTCTCGGATGCACGAGAGGGAGAGCCGGGCGCCGAACCCGCCTCGCTGCAGCAAGTCGTCGCGCGGCGCATCGAGCGCCTTTCGGATCCCGCGCGGACAGTCGCAGAGATTGCGGCCTGCATCGGCGATCGGTTTTCGCGCGACACGGTTCGCGAAGTCAGCGCGTGGGACGAACCCGAACTCAACGACGCTCTCGACGAACTGCTCGACCGGCGCATCGTCCGTGAAGCAGGCGGGCGCGGCTTGCTGGAATACGCTTTCACGCACAACCTCATGCTCGAGGTGATCGCGCAAAGCATTGCGCCCAAGGATGCCGCCGTGCGTCGCCGGCGCATCGCACGCGTGCTCGAAGAGCTCTATCCGGAGCGCTTCTCCGAATTCTCGCCGGTGCTCGCCGCCCATTACGAGTGTGCCGGCGACACGGCCAATGCAGCGCGCTGCTATCTGGAAGCGATTCGCCGTTCAATTTCCATCGGCGCGCTCGAGGAAGGGCGCGCGCTATGCACGCGCGCTTTGGCGCTCGACCTGCAAAAGAAGGCTCGAGCCGAGCTGCTGCTCGAGGCGGTAACCGTCGCGGCGCGGCTCAACGACCGCGAACGGCGCAGCGAAGCGTTGCGCGAGCTCGAGGGCTTGGCTCGCGACCTCGGCGATCGCTCGATTTTACGCGAAACGCTGCTGCAGCAGATCGAGTTTGCCTCGGCGACGGGGGATGCCGAAGCACAAGAAGTTGCGGTTCGCGCGTTGCGCGAGGCCGTCACGGAAGGCGATGACGGGGCAGATGCGGTGGCGAGCCTGGCGGAAGCGCGGGTCGAGCTGACCTACGGCCGTCTCGCACAAGCATTCGACGCGGCGCAGGCCGCGTTGCGCGGAAGCCGCGCGGCCGGCGACGAGCCCGGCGCGGTACGCGCGCTCTGCTTTTTGGCCAAAGTGGAGGGCTACCGCGGCAATCTCAAATCGGCGGCAACACTCTTTGACGAAGCCGCACAGGTTGCGGCGCTGGCCGCCGATCCCGTCTTGGAGCTTCTGGCGCTGGGCAGCGGTTGGGTCGTGGCGTATCAGCACCGCGACATGGCGCGCGGTCGCGCCCTTGCCGAACGGTGCGTAACGCTTGCTGTGAAGATGGGCGACCGTCCGAGCGAGGCGCAGGCCTTCGGCCGTCTGGGCATCTCGCTGCTGGCATCGGACGCGCAGATCGCCGACGCGCGGCGTTACTTCGCCGCCGCCGTCCGAACCTACGAAGAGAGTGGTGACAAGATTGGGACCGCCGCGCAGGCGATGAACCAATCGGTGCTGGAAGCGCGAATCGGCTTCTTTGACCGCGCCGTCGCCGCGACCGAGAAAGCGTTGCGCCTCTTCGAAGAAGCAGTGGATGCGCGCGGACGTCTAGGCGCGCTCTCCAACCTCATCTATCTGCGCGCCTGTGCCGCCGACGTTCGCGGCGCGCAAGACGCCGCCGATCGCGCCCTCGACGACGCGCGCCTGCATGGATTCGGGCTGCTCGAGGCGTCTGTCTTAGAAAACCTTGCGTTCGCCGAAGGCTCGGTCGGAAATTTCGATCGCGCCATCGAGCTGGCGGAAGCGTCGTTTGAGGTGCGCTCGCGCTCGGAATCTATGGTTTGGTCGAGCAAGACCCTCGCCGACGTTGCCGTTTGGTACGCCAATCGCGGAAAGCTGGATGCGGCGCTCGACGCAATTACGCGGCTTCTCGCCGACGACGACGCCATCGTGCGCGGCGCCGACTGGCCGTCGTACTGCTATTGGGCGGCGGCGCAAGTCTTACATTTCGCGGGTAAAGCTGATGAAGCAGCGCGCCCGCTCGCCAAGGCCAATCGCCTCATGCGCGAAAGCGCCGCCAACCTGGAGGCCGAAGATCGCCGGCAGTTCCTCGCGATTCCGTTTCACGTCGATCTGCGCAGCGCCATCGAGAGCGGCGTGTGGCCAGATCCGCCGCGGTAAGCGGCGACCTTGTAGCGGTGTGGGTCAGGACAGCCACGAATGTTTCGGTCCTAAGGAGATTAATCGCCAATGCTTCCTCTGCCAGGTAGGACCGCCGCAATAGCGGCAGCCGCGTTATGTCTCGCGACGCCGTTAGCCGCGCAGGCAACGGGCACGCTCAGCATCCATCGCCAGAACGGCGGTATAAATACATACCGCACCGTCGAGATCAAGGTTTTATCCGGGGCGCTGTTCGTCACGTCCCAAGATGGCGCCGGGACGATCGTGGTCAGCAACGCGGCCTGCTCGTATCAAGCAAAGATCGTCGTCTGTCTACCGACCGCCGTGGCCCTCGTGCAAGGCGGCTCGAGCCACGCGCTCGACCTTAAGAGCGGCACGGTTTATCTGAACTATACCGACAGCGACCAGCCGATGTCGCGCACCACGACGAAGCTGCCGGCGCACCACGTCATGCTGGCGTTTTCTACCTCAAGGGGAACTTCGGTAACGCTGAGCGGCGTTATCGATCAGGTGATTAAACGATGAAATATCTTGCTGGGTTTCTGGTGCTCGCGCTAGCATTTCAAGTTTGCGCGGCGGCCGACGCCCGAGGTGGCGGCGGGCGCGGTGGCGGCGGCGGACGCGGCGGCGGCGGCATGCGCGGCGGTGGTGGTGGTGGTGGCGGCTATCGCGGCGGCGGTGGTGGTGGCTATCGCGGCGGCGGTGGCGCAAGTCGGCCAAGCGGCGGTGGCGGGTTCAATCTCGGGTCGGACTATTCGCGCGGCGGCGGCTTCGGCGGAAACGGTGGAATGCAGCGGCCCGGAGTTGCGCAGCGCCCAGGCGACATCGGCGCCGGCGGAATCGGTAACGGCAACGGAATCGGTAACGGAAACGGCCCGGGCGGCGGAAACGGTAACGGCAATGGGAACCGGCCTGGCAACGGCAATGGCAATGGTGGCAACGGTAACGGCAACGGAAACCGTCCCGGTAACGGTAACGGTAACGGTGGCAACGGCAACGGAAACGGCAACGGAAACGGAAACCGCCCCGGTAATGGTAATGGCAACGGTAACGGAAATGGCGGCAATGGTGGTGGCGGCAATGGCAACAACAACGTCATCATCAACAATCCGGTGATGGGTGGCGGAGGCTACTACGGCTGGAACGGCGGCATGGCATGGTATCCCGCACCGTACTACTGGGGCGGCGGATTTTGGGGTGCGTGGACGATCGGTCTTACCTCGGCCGCAGTCTACGGTTCGATCGTCGACGAGGAAGATGACGTGACGTACAACTCCTATGAAGTGCAGCAAGGAACGCCGGGCGCCACGTTTCTCGCAAACTACCAGCTCGTACAGGTTAAATGCGGTTTGCCGGGACTCGTCGTCGTTTACGGTCCCGAAAACAGCGTCATTTGCGCGAGCCCGAATAACTTCGTCGGCGAGGGAACGTACCGGCTCGACACGGTCACGATGTCGCTCATCCCGATTAAATCAACGCCGCAGCCTACGGGCGCGGCGCCAGGCACCTCACCGGTCCCCGCAGCAGCGGCCAACCCAGCTCCACCTCGCTAAGGCGATCTTTTAGTCTGGTCCCGGGGTGGGTAGAGTGCTCGTATGACGGCCGCGCTAGCCGCCCGTTACGCCATTGGGGCGATCGTCGTCATTCCCATCGCCGTGGGCATCGTGCTGGCGGTCTGGTACGCACAGTCCGCGACGGCGCAACGGCGAATTCGAGGACAGTACCGCCGCTTAGCACGCGAACGCCTCGACCGCGATTATCGCTCGTAGAGCCAGCGCATGAGCCCGGCACCAACGATCTCGCGTTCGACCGCGTGCACGCGTTCCATTAGCGCTGCCTCTTCTTCTCCACGCTCGACACGCAGCGGTTTGCGCGCGAGTACCGGACCGCGATCGGTCGCGTTGGTAACGCGATGCACCGTCGCGCCCACCCACGGGGCCGATGCCGCCAATGCGTCGCGCACGGCGTACGCGCCGCGAAAGGCGGCAGTTCGCGCGCCGTCCGGAAAGACGACGTCGTCGCGCTGCGGGTCGAGCGGAAGAAATGCGGGGTGCAGGTTGATTAACTCGGGGAACGTCGCGACGAAGGTGTCGGAGAGCAAATGCATCCAGCCCAAGAGCAGCACCAGGTCGGGCGTAGCGGCGCGCGCCGCCTCCAGCAAACGCTCGTCGTAGGCACGGCGCGTTTCGGTTGAACGATTCCAGGCGACGGAGCGAACCGCGATACGCGCCTTTTTGGCGCGTTCGATCGCAAAGGCACGCTCGTCGTTTACCAGAAGCGCCGCGATCTCCAAGGGCAGATCGCCGCGCTGCACCGCATCTACCACCGCCTGAAAGTTGCTGCCGTTGCCCGATGCCATGATAAGAACGCGGCGTCTTGGGCGCAGCAGAGTGACTCGATCGAACTCCTGGGCGACGCGCGCCCCGGCAGCCTCTTTGTAGTAACGCACGAGGCGTTCATCGCCGACCGCCGGGATGATCCCGCGCGCATAGCCGCGTTCGCGCAAAACGTCGAGGGCTCGAATCAAAAGTACGCGCCCGAGCTCCGTCTTTCGTTCGCCCGGTGCGACGCCGAACGGACCAAAGATGCCGGCGTCGTGCTCGCGCGCAATCCCGTCGAGCCACGCATAGGTTAGACCCTTAGGATCGACGGTTGCAAAACCAACCGGCGCGCCCGCACGACGTGCGACGACGTTGATTCCGGCGTGAGCTTCCGAGCTCCACGCGCCGCCGAAGCATTCGTCAATCCACGCCAGCGTACGATCGTCGGCCGGACCGGCAGACGCTACTTCGATGCCGGCAGGCGCGGGCGTCGCCGGCCGCTCTAGGAGGTCGACGACGAGATTATAAAGCCGCGCCATCTTTAGTCGAAGAGTGGACGCAACACCGCCGCGCAATCTTCGAGAAATGCCACGTCCTCGGTCGAGAATGCGCCGGTACGATCGCTCTCGACGTCGAGCGTTCCGATCACCACGCCGCTTTCGGGCCCAAGGACGGGAACGACCGCCTCCGATCGGGTACTCTCGAACGCCGTCAAGTAGCGTGGATCCTCGGCTACGTCGTTGCTCACGACCGTCATTCGAGTGCGTACGGCTTCACCGCTGAGACCCAACGACACGTCGAAACGCGGATGAGCGGGCGCTTCAGAACCGGTATAGGCGATGGCGCCGATCTCCTCGTCGCCGACGTCGTAAATGCCGACCCAGCGATAATCGCGAGCCCCCCGCACTATCTCTGCCGCGGCACGGGCGCGATCTTCGCGCGGGGCCTCGGTATCGGCTACCACGGCGAGCGCGCGAACGACGGGATCGCTCACGAGTCGCCGCGCGCCGGGTGTACGATCACGCGCGGCTCGCCGGGGAGCCGCGATTCGATCCAACCGACGACTTTAGCGCCGGGTGCAGCCGAAAGTGCAGCCGGAGCCTCGCCCAGCGGAACGACGAGCGTAAAACCAATGCCCATATTCAAGACGCGATAGCGCTCTTCGACGGAGAGGTTTCCCCGCTCGACCAGCTCGCGCATTATCGACGGTACGCTCCAGCGCTGCTGCTCGAAGACGGCTTTGACGTTCTCGGGCAGCGTTCGCGAAACGTTCTCGAGCAGTCCGCCGCCGGTAATATGGGCCATGGCCGTTACCTTGGCCACCTTTTGAATGGCTCGGACCGCCTGGTAATACGAGGGATGCTCCGCCAGCAGCGCATCGGCGACGGTACCGCCGTCAAATGCAGATATCCATTGCTCGCGCGGGATCAGCGCGCGAGCAAGCGAGTAACCGTTGGTGTGTAGACCCACCGCCGGCAGGCCGACGATCGCGTCACCCGGTTCCGCTCGATTCAAGCGTGCCAGCGCGGCGGTCTCAACGACTCCGACGATGGTGCCGGCCAAATCGAAGTGACCGGCCTGATAGAGGCCCGGCATCTCGGCCGTCTCGCCGCCGAGCAACGCACAGTCGTGCGCTCGACAGGCACGAGCGCAACCGAGTACGATCTCAGCCGCGACCGCCGGATCGAGCTTTCCGACCGCAAGATAGTCCAAGAAAAAGAGCGGCGTCGCGTCGCTGACCAAAATGTCGTTAACGCAGTGATTGACGAGATCGGCCCCGACGGTATCGTAACGCTGCAACTCGGCAGCAATGAGGATTTTCGTACCGACGCCGTCGGTCGAGGCGACCAGCGCGCGTTCGGAGTCGCCCGGCAGGCGAAAGAGGCCGGCGAAACCACCGATTGCGTCGATCTGTTCTGGGTGGCGCCAGCCTGCGAGAAGGCTTCGGTACCGGGCTACGCTCTCGTTACCGGCGGCGACGTCGACGCCGGCACGGGCGTAGCTGTCGGGGGAGGGATTCCCCTCCTTACGAGGATTCTCACAGCGTTCCGCCATAGGCTGGCAGTAGTTCACCGTTCGAAAGGCTCACCATGCAAGTTCGTATTATTAACGATGCGCCGCTCGCCTTGAGCGCCGGAGCACTCGTCGTGCCCTTTTTCTCGCAAAGCGATCTCGACGGCGTCGCAAAGGAAGTCGACGCGAAAATCGGCGGCGTAATCGCCGAGGCATTGCGAACCGGCGAAATCCGCGGCCGGCTCGCCGAACACGTTCTTATCTACGCGCCGGGAGAACCATATCGCCGCGTCCTGGCGATCGGTCTGGGCGAGCGCGGTGCGTTCGAACCCTATTTATTGGCTCGATATGCCGGCACCGCGGTGCGTTATTTGGGACGCCGCAACGTCGAAGAGATTGCCATCGCTCTTCCGGAGGAAGCGCGCGGACGCGAAGCCGCCTGCGCATCGTTCGTCGCGGAGGGCGCGGTGACCGGAACCTTCGATACGGCCATCTACCAAGAGAAGCCCGACCGGCGGGTCGCAACAAAAAGCGTCGCGGTGCTCTCGGCCGGTTTCGACACGGAGCAGCTGGAGCGCGGCCTCGCGCGCGGCACGGCGCTCGGCGAAGCGGTGAATCTGGCACGCCGTTTAGCGATCACTCCCGCCAACGATATGACGCCGACCCGCATGGCCGAAGAGGCCACGGCGATGGCGCAGCGCACCGGCCTCGAGATCGACGTTCTCGACGAAGACCGCGCGCGGCGCGAAGGCATGGGATCGTTTCTTTCGGTTGCCGCCGGAAGTGCGCAGCCTCCGAAGTTCATTGTCATGCGTTATAACGGCGATCCCGGCAACAAAGAGCTCTTGGCGCTCGTCGGCAAGGGCATCACCTTTGACACGGGCGGCATCTCCATTAAGCCGGCCGAGCGCATGGAAGATATGAAGTACGATATGTCCGGCGGCGCGGGCGTAATTGCTGCCATGTCGGCCTTGGCAGCAATCAAACCAAAGCTCAACGTCGTCGGCATCGTTCCCGCGACCGAGAACATGCCCGGAGGCAAAGCCACCAAGCCGGGCGACATCGTCAAAGCGATGAACGGCAAGACGATCGAGGTGATCAATACCGACGCGGAGGGCCGGCTGATTCTGGCCGACGCGCTCTGCTACGCCAATAAGCTGGGCGCGACGCGCATCGTTGATGCAGCCACGCTCACCGGCGCGTGCGTCATCGCCTTGGGGCATGCCAGCTCGGCAGCGATCACGAATGACGACGCGTTCGGTTCGGAGTTTCTCGCCGCAGCGAAAGCGACCGGCGAACGCTACTGGCAGATGCCCTACTACGAAGACTACACCACGCAGATGAAAAGCGACATCGCGGATTTGAAGAACACCGGCGGTCGCGCCGCCGGCACGCTCACCGCGGCCGCTTTCCTGCGCGAGTTCGTCGACAAGACGCCGTGGGTGCATCTCGATATTGCCGGCACCGCATACCTGGATAATGAATCGGCCTGGCAGGCTAAGGGTCCGACCGGCACGCCGGTGCGGGCTTTCGTTGCCATCGCCGAAGCGCTCGCCGGCACTCCGTCGCAAGCGGGTCGCGCACCGGGTGAGGGTCACGGTAACGGCGCACGCTCGGAGGAAGCGCGCGTGTGAAAATCCGCGACAGCGTCGATAGCGCCCGCCCGTACGAACCCGAGAAAAATCCGGCGATCCGCCGCGTCACGGCGGGCGCGATCAAACGCCGCAAAGGCAAGACGCTCTTCCCGATCGCCACGGCATACGACGCGCCCTTCGCGCAGTTCGTCGAAGCGGCCGGGATCGACGTAATCTTGGTCGGCGACAGCGTCGGCAACGTCGTACTCGGCTACGACGAAACGACGCCCGTCACGGTCGACAATATCGTCTACCATACGCAGGCCGTCGTGCGCGGCTCGACTCGCGCGCACATCATGGCCGATATGCCCTTCGGCTCGTATCAGGTTAGTAACGAGGATGCCCTGCGCAACGCTATTCGCTTAGTGAAAGAGGGCGGCGCGTGCTCGGTCAAGCTCGAAGGCGGTCGAGATCAAGCCGAGCGCATTCGCGCGATTACCGGCGCGGGGATTCCCGTTGTCGGACACATCGGCGTAACGCCGCAGACGGCGGGCCTGGGGCCGGGCTTCAAAATGCGCACCCACCGCGACCGTTTGATCGACGACGCGCGATCGGTCGAAGCGGCCGGCGCTTATGCCATCGTTTTGGAAGTCGTGGACTACGAGATCTCGCGGGAGATTACCGAGCTGCTCACAATTCCGACGGTCGGCATCGGCGCGGGCCCGCATTGCGACTCGCAGGTCCTCGTGCTACACGACGTTCTGGGGATGTATCCGCATTCCCCAAGCTTTGCCAAGCGATACGCCGAGATCGGCAGCGTGGCCACGCAGGCCTTGGAGAATTACGCTCGCGAGGTTCGTGCCGGAACGTTTCCCCCTTAGTGCCCACCAGTTGGCACTCGCGGCGGTTAGGATCGCCGCATGTTAGATAACGACGAGTGGTCCGATCCCCTGATCATCGCGTTGCGCGCTTTCGAGCGCGTCCTTCTTGCGTGCGACGCCAGGTCTCCAGCGCCTCGAGGCGCCGCCGAATCGCGCGTATTTCCTCGACCAGAGCAAGACCGCCCGCGGCAAGCTGACCCGCTTGGGCCGGCAACGGTGATTCCGCTTCATCCTCGCCCGCATCGCTAGGCGAAGCGTCGCGCACGCGAGCGCCGGCCCGTTCGAGCGCCGCCGTAACCAAACCCGCGGCGCGAAGACGGGCCGCTTCGCCGCCTTTGCCTCCCAGCGGCCGCACTTCCACGATCATCGCGTTCTTATTTGCTTCGACCAAGAGGCGCGTTTCGTCACGTTCGAGTCCGTAAAGGATCTCGGCGCTCGTGCCCAAAGCGCGAGCAATGCGCAGCACGACGCCAATCGTCGGATTGAGCCGCTGATCCGCTTCGATCTTGAAGAGCGTTGGATGGTTGACCTCAGCCCGGCGCGCGAGCTCGTTCTGCGACCAGCCCAAAGCGCGGCGCCGCGCGGCGATCCTCTTTCCAAGCGTCACGCACTTGGACTGTAGCAACCACCGACCGGGGCCCTTGAACCTACTGGTATTGACGAACGGTTAGGCGGTGCTTTTGGCCGAAAAATGCGCCGCCGGCACGTTGGGATATTCGCCGACGAAGCAGCCCAGGCACATCTCGTCGCGGGTGCGCCCGACCGAGGCCATCAATCCATCGATGCTGAGGTAGCCCAGCGAATCCGCGCCGGTTTTTGCGCGGATCTCCTCGACGGTGTAGTTGGCCGCGATGAGCTCGTCGTACGTCGCCATATCAACGCCGAGGTAACAAGGATGCTTGATCGGCGGCGAGGTGATGCGGAGATGGACCTCGCGGGCCCCGGCTTCGCGCAGCAATGCGACGATGCGCGGCGTCGTGGTGCCTCGCACGATCGAATCGTCCACGACGATGACGCGCTGGCCGCTGAGATTCTCCGCGACTGGATTGAACTTGAGATGGACCCCGCGATCGCGCATGCGCTGATCGGGACTGATGAAGGTGCGCCCGATATAACGGTTCTTGATCAGCCCTTCGATGTACGGCAGACCGCTCTCGGTAGCGTAACCGATTCCCCCGGCGACCGCCGAATCGGGAACGGCCATCACCACGTCGGCATCCACCGGATGCTCTTTGGCCAGCTCGCGGCCCATTGCGTAGCGCGCGATATAAATCGAACGCTCGTTCAAGCGCGAGTCCGGCCGGGCGAAGTAGATATATTCGAACATGCAGAGCGCCGGCTGGGCTCCCTCGACTTCGACTATTCGAGATTCCAGTCCGTCGGCGCTAATGCGGATGATCTCGCCGCGTCCGATCTCGCGCACGTATTGCGCGCCGATCGTGCCCAGCGCGCACGACTCCGATGCCACGACATAGCCGCCGTTGTCGGCGAGCTTGCCCAGGCAAAGGGGCCGCACGCCCCATGGGTCGCGGAAGGCATAGAGCTCGTCCTGCGTGCAGAGCACTATGGAGTACGCGCCGCGTGCAACGGAGAGCACCGACGCGATACGGTCGAGCATCGAGCCTTTCGACTCGACGATCAACTTGGCCATTACTTCCGAATCGGAACTAGCTTGAAGAACCGTCGTGGGCGCGAGCGACTCGCGCAGCTCGTCGGTGTTAGTTAGGTTACCGTTATGGGCGAAAGCAAAATCACCGAGGTCGGATCGTTCCAGTAATGGTTGGGCGTTAACGACGATCGAGGAACCCGTCGTCGAATAGCGCGTGTGCCCAATTGCGACGTGGCCGCTGAGCTGGCCGAGTATGTCTTCGTCGAAGATAGCGCCCAGCAGACCCATCTCCTTGTGCGAGCGGATCGTGCCGCCGTCGGCTGCGGCGATTCCCGCCGACTCTTGGCCGCGATGCTGCAAGGCGTACAGCGCAAAAAACGCTAGACGGGCTGCGTCGCGACCCGGCGCGAAGACCCCCGTTATCCCGCACATCTTAGGTCATTATAGCAGAGCGCCTTAGTTTGACGACCGCCTCCCGCCGAAGATCTGCAATAAAGCGAGGAAGATATTGATCGCATCGAGATAAATGCTCGTCGCCATCAAAACGGGCGTGAGGCCGTCTCCACCGGCGCGCAGCCGAGCGAAGTCGATCAGCACCAGACCGGAGAAAATGATGAGCGTCAGCCAGGCATACACTTCAGGATGAATGAAGCGCACGAAAATCGAGATAATGCCGATGACGATCAATCCCAGGAGCGCAATCATGAAGATGCCCTGGAAACGGCGTAGGTCGAGACCGGTCGCATAGACGATCGCGGCGAGCGCGAACATGCCTAGCCCGGTCGTCAGCGCAGCATCTACGACCACACCGGGGCCCATCGCCCGCACGTACTGTCCGATAACCGGCGCGATGCCGACGCCTTCCAAGAACGTAAATGCGTAGAAGAGCAGCAGCGAGAGGCCTTCGTTACGGCGCGTCGCGTTGATCGAAATGAGCAGGATAAAGCCACCGATCATCGCGATCAGGCCGAGGCCTGGAGCGATGCCTTGGCAAAGCCAGGCCGCCAATGCGGTAATGCAAAGGCCGAGCGCGGTTATGCCCAGGACCTGGGCAAGCAGCGACTGCGCCGGAATCGAAGGCGCCACCGGTCCGCCATACGGCGTTTGCGGTTGGATACGATAAGCCATGACGTCTCTTACTAACCTTTCGGAGGGACGGAAGTTACAGCGGGGGATTCCAGCAGCCTTAGGCCCGCCGCCTTTTATCGAAAGGCGGCGATGTCGGTGCGGTAGGTGAGCGCCTCGGTGCCGAGGCGCTTCGCGAGCTTGATCGCGCCCGCGTAGGCGCGTTCGCGCGCCTGCGCGAGCTCGTCGCCGATGCCGACGACGGTTAGGACCCGGCCGCCGCCGCTGCGCACGCGACCGCCGGCAAGCGTGGAGGCTCCCCAGAAGACTTGGGTTTCGTCGTCGAGCGTTACGTCGGGATTGAGGTCTTCGAGCGGCGTATTGCTGCGCGGATACTCGGCCGTCGCCAGGACCACGCCGACGCTGTGCCGTTCGGAGATCGCGGCGGCCGAGAGGTCCATGGCGCCCCGCGCGGTCGAGGCCAAGAGTTGCGCGAAGTCGCCGGCGACGCGCGGGAGCAGCACCTGGGTTTCCGGGTCGCCGAAACGGACGTTAAACTCGATCACGCGCGGACCGTCCTGGCACCACATCAGCCCACAGTACAGAACGCCGACGTAAGCTTCGTCTTCGGCGATTAGGCCGGCGAGCACCGGAGCGAGAACTCGCTCGCGCACTCGATCGAAGAGATCCGGCGGAAATTCCGCGGGCGGCGAGTAGGCGCCCATGCCGCCGGTGTTGGGTCCGGTATCGCCGTCGCCGGCGCGCTTGTAGTCGCACGCTGCACCGAACGGGACGATGGCGCGCCCGTCGCAGAGCGCAAAGACGCTAACTTCGCGGCCTTCGAGCCGCTCCTCGAGCAGCACGTCGGCGCCGCCGCCGGGAACGCGGTTGTGTCCGTACCAGTCGGCTAAGACGGCTTGCGCCGCGGCGACCCCGGGGGTCACGACGACGCCCTTTCCGCCGGCTAAGCCGTCAGCCTTAACAACGACGCCCCCTTGCCATCCGGCGAGCGCCTTTTTTGCGCCTTCCAACGAGTGTACGATCACGGCACGCGCCGTCGGAATACCGTGGCGCTCCATAAACCGTTTGGCGAAAATCTTGCTCGATTCGAGCCGGCCGCCGGCGCGATTCGGGCCGAAAACAGCGATACCGGCCTCGCGCAGCCGATCGCCGACGCCGGCGGCGATCGACGTCTCGGGACCAAGAACCGCAAGGTCGATCTTTTGATCGACGCAGTGCTGCACCAGGCCGCGGCCGTCCGTCGCCGCGACGTCCCAGTTTTCACCGCGCGATGCCGTGCCGGCATTACCGGGTGCGGCAAATATCGCCTCGCACGATGGTGATGCTGCGATGCGCCAGGAGAGCGCGTCTTCGCGCGATCCGTTACCGACGACGAGTACGCGCACGCGCTACTCCCACTCGACCGTAGCCGGCGGCTTGGTCGTGACGTCGTAGGCGACCCGATTGACGCCGGCGACTTCGTTGACGATGCGCGAGGAAATGCGCTCGAGCAGCGCGTGCGGCAGGCGCGCCCAATCGGCCGTCATGCCGTCCTCGCTGGTGATGGCGCGTATCGCCACCAAATTGGCGTACGTGCGTCCGTCGCCCATGACCCCGACGCTCTTGACCGGCGTGAGGACGGCGAAGTATTGCCATGGGTGCGGCTCGAGCGTCGCGCCGTCGATCTCTTCACGCACGATCGCGTCGGCCGCGCGGACGACGGTCAGGCGCTCTTCGGTAACGTCGCCGATGATGCGCACCGCCAGGCCGGGACCGGGAAATGGCTGCCGCGCGACGATCGCGCCGGGCAACCCGAGTGCGCGGCCGAGCTCGCGAACCTCGTCTTTAAAGAGCGACCGCAACGGCTCGATCAGCGCGAGCCCCATCGTTTCGGGCAGCCCACCGACGTTATGGTGTGATTTTATCTTATGCCCGGCCTTGCTCTGCGGCGTCTTCGACTCGATAACGTCGGGATAGAGCGTACCCTGCACCAAATACTTAACGCCGGGGATCTTAGCCGCTTCGTTCTCGAAGACCGCGATAAACTCGTGCCCAATGATGATCCGCTTGCGCTCGGGATCTTCGACGCCGCGGAGTTTGCGTAAGAAGCGCTCGCGCGCGTCCACGGCGACGACGTCGAGGTGCAGCACGTCGCGAAACGCTCCAACGACCTGCTCGGCTTCGCCCTCCCGCAAGAGCCCGTGATCGACGAAGATGCAGGTGAGCTGTTTCCCGATCGCCCGCGCCACCAGCGTCGCTGCAACCGCCGAGTCGACGCCGCCGGAGAGCGCGCAAATGACGCGATCCTCGCCGACGCGAGCGCGGATTTCCTCAACGGAACGTTCCAAGAACGATTCGATCTTCCAATCGCGCTGCAGCCCGGCGATCTCCCCCAAAAAATTGTCCAGCACGGTGCGGCCGTGCTCGCTATGCACGACTTCAGGGTGAAACTGAACCCCGTAAATCTTCTTCTCCAGCGAACCCATCGCGGCGACGTTGCAGCGCGCCGTGGAGGCGAGCGGGTAGTAACCTTCGGGCAGGGTCACGACCGAGTCGCCGTGCGACATCCAAACGCGTGATTCGTTGGGAACGCCGCGGAAAAGCGGCGTTCCTGGATCGGTGACCACAAGTGTAGCCGGCCCATACTCGGCGCGATCGAGCGGTACGAGCCCCGCGCCGAGATCGCGCGCCAGCAGCTGCATGCCGTAACAGATGCCGAGGATCGGAACGCCCGAGTCAACGATTGCCGCATCCATCTCGGGGGCACCCTCGGCCAGGGCGCTTTCCGGACCACCCGAAAGAATAAGAGCGGCCGGGCGCCGCAACGAGAGTGTGTTCCACGACACGTCGTGAGGCACGATCTCGCAATACACCCCGAGCTCGCGCGTGCGCCGCGCGATCAACTGGCTGTATTGAGCCCCGAAGTCGAGGATAAAAACCGTCTCCGGCATGACGCTCTGCGTCGCTTACTCCGCGGCTGCGGCCGCCGCCGCTTTTAACGCGGCGTCGTAATCCGGTTCGCTAGCAACGTCGGGAACGAGCTGCACGTAGCGGACCGTACGGTCTTTGCCAATGACCACGATGGCGCGAGCGTGGAAACCGAGCTCCTTAATTATGAATCCATAGTTCAGGCCGAAGCTATGGTCGCGGTAATCGGAGAGCATTTGCAGTTTGATCTCGCCCTCTTGCGCGCCGCACCAGCGCGCTTGCGCGAACGGCAGGTCCATGCTGACCACGCCGACGGCGACGCCGGCGGGAAGCTCGCCAAGGCGGGCGTTGAACTTCTGCGACTCCAGGGAGCAGACGCTGGTGTCGAGCGATGGAACGACGATCAGCATCGCGGCCCGCTTTCCTTCGTCCACGAGAATGTCCAGGTTAACCGCGGAGAGATCGCCGCCGCTCAAGTTAAACTGCGGCGCCGGATCGCCGGCGTGCAGCTCGGGGCCGAGCAGCGTCATGGGGCTTCCTTTGAAAAGTACGGCTCCGGCACGTTCTTGGACGTTATCGACGGGCATCAGGACCTCCTAAAAGACAATGGTAAGGGTGGCTATGTCAACACATCTTGAAGCCGATCGGTGTCGCGCGCCATGACGATTTCCATTGCGATGCGCTCGCCGACCGAAACGTCGCGTCCCCAGCGATAGGCCGAGTACGGCGTGTAACGCGTCCCGGGCGAACCCGGAATCCGCAAGGAAACATCGTAGCAGACGAGCTCCTTGGGCGGCCCCGCGGCAATAACGCACTGCAGGGCAAAGGGCCCGATCACGCCCGGTGGACTCAGCTCCCGCGCGGCGGCGACGAAACGCTCACCCATGGCAAAGGCCGGCTCGAGCATGGACTCCAGAATTGTCGCGGCAACATGCCCGGCTTCTTCCAAACGCATCGGGACGCCGCGCAACGCATCGAGCGATGCCGGCGGAATATTTCTGAAACCCTCGAGATTCGTTTGGCGGCGCGTATCGGTCCCGCTGAGTTCGAGCTCGCCCAATAGCGGTGAGTAAAAGAAGTTTAGATTTACCGATGGCCCGAGTGCGTATTCCTCGATCCGCGCCTCAGCCAAACCCTCGGCCGTGAGCACACCGTCGTCGATCAATCGCGCCGCCGTGGCGTCGTATTCTGCCGTCGAAGATGCGAGAAAAAAGGCGCGCTCGAAGGAGACTCGCGCGTGCGGTGCCTTTACCATGACAAGTCGATCGATATCCTGAGCCGAGGCAAAGGCTTTAGGATGGCGGATGCCGGCGCGCTCCATCAGGGCGTACTGGTCGGCGCCCTCGGCCGCACCGCCTCCGGAACGCTCCTCGGCCCGCAAGAGATAGCGGTTGCCGAAGAACGGGACGAGCATGCGGCGCTCGATCTCGTCGTACTCGTACTTCTGATGAAGGTAGACTTCAAAGGAACGGTTCGGGACGAAGATTACGTTGCGCGCCAGCAGCTGCTGCTGCGCGTCCTCGTCGAGAATTTCGGGGAACGAGCCCAGCTCGAGAACCTCGTCGACGCAGCCCCGCGCCGGTGAATCGGAGCGGGCGGCAAAATACCGCGCGTAGGTAAGCTCGCGCCCCTTGGCCGTCACCACCAGATTGCGTAAGCCGGCGGCACGCGCGCCGTACGCAACCTCGAGTGCCGAGTGGCTTCCAACCGAAGCCAAAGTGAGCCGCCGGCGATCGTAATCGCGCAGCGCCCGAGCGACGTAGCCGGCGCTCACGTCTTGAGAAGCTTGCGGGCTTGCGGACTATCCTGGTACTCGACCGTCAGAATCGCTCTCAGTTGCGCGGCCGCGCGACGCGACTGCGTGTCGGTCATGCGCTGCAGCGTGTTGTAGCACCAGTACAGCAGCATCGGCAGATCGCGATCGCGCGGGTAGACTTCCTGCATCGCCACGATCGCCTTGGCAATCTGAAAGGCCGCGTCGCTCTCCTCGTTGCCGTAGTTGTAGTCGAGCATAAAGTTGACGTGTTTGAGGCGATTCTGAATCTCCAAAATCGACATATTCATCGGACCGAAGTACTCGTCGGCCGGCGCCAGCGTTGAGAGGTACGCATCGTGTGGAATCGCCGTCACGGTCGTGATCACCCGAATGGGATCGACCGCCTTCAACCGCGCAAGCAGCGTCTTAGCGTTGGCGAGATCGGCGTCGCTGTAGCCGTCGTTGCCGGGCGAGGCGGCCTGAGCCGCGGAGATCAGCTCGTTGCCCCACGTCGTCGGAAGGTGCGCGATCGGAAAGTTCGGCCCGGCGGCTCGGCGCAGCGCCAAACTTCGCCAGGCCGCATCGTGCGTCAGCAGCCAGCCGCGCCAGTTCGCCTCGACCTGCACCAACTGCGCATCCACGTCGCCAGGATAGGATCGCAGGTTTGCCGTTGCGTCCTCGTCGGCATAGTGCGCCAACTTTTGCGGATCTTCTTCGGAGTTGACGCGCAGAAGCAGCGCCTGCGCCTGTTCGATGGTCTTGACGTCGTTGGCATGCTTGCTGGCCCAATCGGAGGCCTCGCGCACCCACCACACGGCGCCGTCGTGATTGGTCAGCGGATTATAACGCAAGCCGCTGCCGATTTGCACGGTCAACGTCGCCAGCACGGCGTAGTTGGGGTCGGTCGGATACTGCAGCGAGTACGCGCGGCCGGCGTTGAAGATGGTCGCCAGATAGGTTGCCTGGCCGCGAAAGTTCCAACCCGAGGCGGCATCTTTGGCGTAGGCATCCTTCATCTGCTGGTAGAGCACGGCAGGGTCGGCGACGAAGGTCGCGCGCGCACAGAGCGGCAGGCTCACCAGTAGCGCGCCGACGAGCGCGGCTAAGCGGCTAGAGAACGCTCGAGTCATCCAAAACCAGTCGCAGATTGTTCGTGAGCAGCGCGTTCTTGATTTCGCGCGCGATGCGGCGGCCCGTCGACATCGGCTCGGAGTAGTTGAGATACGAGTACGGCGAGCCGTCGATGAAGAGATTGGTTCCGGCCACGATGCGCGCCGAGATCTCCATCACGTAAAAGTGAATGTCGGGCGTAATGATGGTCTCGATGCAGAACGCCCCGAAGAGGCCCTTGGGTCCGCAAATCTCCTTGCTGACGCGGACCACGTCGTCGCCCATTCGCAGCGCTTCGGCAAGCATCGATTCCCGCAGCGAAACCGGCTGGTTGCCGACGACGACGTAAGAAGGATCGACGTCCATACCCTCTTGCGCGGCGGCGGGAATCCGCCCCAGCGAGTCGACGTTGGTCTCGTAGCGGCGGTCCATCGACATAATCTCGAGCTTGTCGGCTAGCGGCGAATAGAAGTAATGAATGTACAGCGGGACGCCGATGATGTACTCTTGGATCATGTAGGCTTCTTTGAGATGCGCGGCGCGAGCCTCAAAGTCGTGCGCGTCGCGGATGAACATGTAGCCCTTGCCGCCCGCCGCCCCGTAGAGCTTGACGATGACCGGACGGTCGATCTCGGCGCCGCTGCGAAACTGACGCGGCAGCTTGAGGCCGGCGCGCGAGAGCCACTGGCGCTGCAACTCGCGGCTGGCCTCCCAGTCGAGCACTGCTTTATTCCCGAAGTAGGGAATCGTCATTTTCTTGTGCTCTTCGAGGGAGAGATAGGCGACGAACGATCCGTGGGGGACGATAATGACCTTGCGCTTGAAGAGCTCGTCCATGAGCGTCATAAACTCGGAATAATTGTCGAGAGCAATCACCTCATCGACGAAGTTAAAGGAACGGTAGAGCCGCTCGGTATCGCGATTGGAGATGGCCAGCGTGCGGAACCCCTCGTCGTGAGCTCCTTTGAGGATCTGCAGCGCCGAATGCGAGCCCAGCGTGGCGATCGTGTAGGGGCGATTCATGTAGAGAACCTCTGTACGCGCTCGCTCACGCGTCGTTCCTTTCGCTTGCGCCGCTTGTATCGCTAATCGTCACGGCTTTCTCGATCGCGGGATTGCATAAGAGGCGCTCGATCGCCGCTTGCAGCACGCCGCGCTCTACGGGGAGCCCCTTGGCGTCGAAGAGGCGCCATGCCGTCGCCCGCCCCCCCTCGAGGGGCAGGATCCAGACTTCGCCGGGACGCGGCGTGTTGGAATCCAGGACGCTAAGGCGATGTTTGTTGGGATTGAAGAGCGTTTCGTCGCTCATCACGCGAATTGCCAGCCCTTCCGGATCCTCGTCGGGAAAGAAGAGTATTTCGCTGCGCGCAACGCGATCGGTATCGACGCCGAGGCGGCGCAGCGCGACCAGCGCGGTATAGGCGGCGTTGTCGGGAATTTTCAGGCTGATCGAAACGGCGGTCACGATGCGACCGCTTCGACGAAGCTGCTGAAGAGGGCGGCGCCCCCCGAGGGCGAGAGCACGTCATCTCCCTCACGCCGGTCAAGGTGATTGTAGTTCCACCCGTCGCGTTCGGGATGGGGCATGATCGCCAGCACGTTGCCCGCCTGGTTGACCAAGCCTGCGCAACCCAAGGCCGACCCGTTAGGAATCGCCGAGTCGTCCACGCGCCCGTCGGCGTGCGCGTACACAAAGGCGAGGTGGCCGCCGGCGACGATCTGGTCGAGATGGTTGGGCGTCGCCGCGAGGCGCCCTTCGGCGTGGGCCGCCCACGCCGGAAAGAGCGCATCGCTCGGCAACGCTGCCGTGATGCGGCTACGCGACGGTGCGACGGCAAGCTTGCAGTAGACGTGCCGGCAGATGAAGTGCGGCTCCGGCGCGTTTTTGGTGAAGGCTGCCGTCGGTTTGCGCGGCGCACCTACTCCGGGAACGAGCCCTGCTTCCAGCAAGATCTGCGCCCCGTTGCAGATTCCCAAGACCAAGGAACCGCTTAGCGCCGCTTCCATCACGCGATCCATCATCCGGTCGTGCGCGGCAATGGCACCGGCCCGGATACGGTCCTCGTATGCGAAGCCGCCGGAGAGCACGAACGCGTCAAACTCTTTCAAGCGCGCGGCTTGCGACCAGTGCACCAACTCGGCGTCGCCGCCGCAATCCCGAAGCAGGCGCACCGTCTCGTCTTCGGAGTTGGTTCCGGGAAAGACGGGGACGGCGATGCGGCCGCTCACGGGAAGAGCTCCGCCAAGGGCCGCGACCAGATCTCGAAAAGCTCCGCAATCTCGAATCGAGCGCCGTTCACGATCAACTCGGAGCCTTTGGTCGTCTCTCCGATGCGCAAAGTGCCGGTGAGGTCAACGACCGACGCGTCGCTGACCTCACAGAGAAAGCCGCCGGCTTCGCAGAGCGGATTGCCAAAGTCAATCTCGGCGCCGACGCGGCGGCCGGCCAGCATGGCATCGAAGGCTAAGCGCGCCAGCGCGGTCAGCATTCCGCCGTCACCAATCGCGCGGCACGAGCGCAGTACGCCAAGATCGTTCGCTTGGCGCACGATGGCGATGGCGACTCGTTCCGCCGGATACGCGATGCTCGGCAGCGGATCGCTTCTTCCAAGGAGTTCGCCGAGTACGGAGCCTCCGGTCAAGAGCTCGCGGCTGCCGATCCACAGCAACGTCGATCCGGCCTCCTTGAGACCGGGCGTAACGACGCCGCCAACGTCCTCGATAGCGCCGATACAGGCGACGATCGGCGATGCCGGAATCGCCGATCCATTCGCCGCTTCGTTATAAAGACTCACGTTGCCGGAAACAAAGGCAAGGTCGAGCTCGTTAGCGGCGCGAGCCAAACCCTCGACGCCTGCGACGAAGGCGCCGTACTGTTCGGGCTTGCGAGGATTTCCGAAGTTCATACAATCGGTCAAGCCGATCGGACGCGCACCAACGGCTACGACGCGGCGCATTGCCTCCAGCACGGCAGCCTCGGCGGCATAACCGGGATCGATCTTCCCGTAGCGCGGATTACCCGCGACGGCAAGCGCAACGCCCAAGCGCGATCGCGGCACCGGTGCGAGGACGCCGGCGTCGGCGGTCCCGCGGGGCAGGACCGTGCAGCCGCGAACGACCGCATCGTAACGCCGGTAGAGCGGTTCGCGCGAGCAGACGTCGCGATGCGCCAAGACTCTTGGAAAGAGGCTCTCCACGTCCACCGCGGGCATCGCTTCGACGACTCCACTGTGGCGGATCACCTCGGTATACGGCAACTCGTCGCGAACCGAGCCGGTCAGAAACTCGCTCTCGACGTCCATCACGATCTCGCCGTGGTGGCGCATTACGTAGCGCCGCGCGGCGGTGACGCGGCCGATCACGGTGGCTCGCGCATTGTAGGCGACGTCGGGAAGCGTGAACTCTTCATTATAGATGCGCAAGATCTCAGACGCGAAGCCGGGCGGCACGACCCAGAGCAAACGTTCTTGCGTCTCGCCCACGGCAAGAACTTCGGGCGCCATTCCCTCGACGGCAACGTTGACCGCATCGAGGTCGATCTCGGCCCCGTAGCCGCCCTGCGCGGTGATCTCGCCGGAGCAGCCCATAATGCCGCCGGCGCCGAGGTCCTTGAACGCCGCGGGAATTTGCCGCTCGCGCAGAACCGCGAAGACGCGATAGCTCGCGCGCATCAACACGTTCTTGAGGAATGGATCCGGAACTTGAACGGCGCCCTTGTTGAGCTCGGAATCACGCGCGTCGAGCGTCAGCGACGAAAAGGAGGCGCCGCCAAAGCCGCTGGGATCGGTCGCTTTTCCGACGAGCACGATCGGCCAGCCATCGGCGCCGTGCGGCACGTACGAGTGAATCAAGTCGGCTTCTTTGACGATGCCGAGTGCGACGACGTTCACGAGACAGTTCTCGTCGAATCCGGAATCGAAGTAGACGTCGCCGGCAATATTCGGAACGCCGATGGCATTGCCGTACGCGCCGATGCCGTCGACGACGCCGCGCGCCACGTGCCGTGGATGGCCGTCGCGTTGTTCGGTACGCCCGAAGCGCAGCGGATCGGCCACCGCGACGACTTCGGCGCCCATGCAGAGTACGTCTCGCACGATCCCCCCAATGCCGGTGGCGGCGCCTTCGAAGGGAACGACTTGCGACGGGTGGTTGTGTGACTCGTGTGCGACGACGACCGCGTAGCGTTCGCCGTCGTGCGTACCAAGGTGCAATGCGCCGGCGTCCTCGCCTGGGCCGAGCACGACCCCCGGGCCGCCTCCCGGCAGACTCTTTAAGTGATGGCGGCTCGACTTATAGCTGCAGTGCTCGCTCCATTGCGCATCAAAGGCGTGCAGCTCGACCACGGAGGGTTCGCGCCCGAGCCGCTCCGCGATTCGCTGCAGCTCGTCGTCGCGCAACGCAACGTTCGCCTTTCCCGGAAGCCCGACACTAGCCAAGCGATACCCCCGGCGGCATTCCCGACTGCTGCAGTGACGCATCGGCGTGCAGAACCGCCGATCGTGCGTTGGCCTGCATGAGCAAGGTGCGCCCGTAAAGCACGGTGTCTTCCAGGCCGAGGAGTTTCGCGCACTGCATCGTCAACTGCGCCGCGTCGGACTGTCCGTCGAGCACTGGCGCCGAGGAACAAGCGTCGAGCATGGTCTGTAATAAATTGCTCTGGCCCACCGCGACGATGATCAGACGGGCAAAACTCGCTTCGAGCTGCTGCGCCAGCTGCAAGACGTACCCCGGCATGGAGGCCGGATCGGCGACGTGACGGACCGTCGGAAGGCCGAGCTGTCCTAACGCTTTCACGACTTCATTGACCCGTTCGACTTCCCCCGGAGAGTCGGCAATGGCCGCAACCATGCCCGGACGCATCACCGGAAAGAGCCCGACCAAGTCGGCAACGCGCTCGTAGGCTTGCTTGACGTGCTCTAACGCACCATCGTCGACATTTTCAAGGTTGCGATAAATCTGCTTGTCGAGCATGAGTTCTTCGCGCCCCTGCGGCCAAATGCGCCACGAATCGTTATCGATGACGTCGGCAATCACCAGCTGACCTTGATTCTCGCCGCCGGCTAGGCGCCCGAACTCGATCTTGAGATCGACCAGCAGTACGTCGCGCTTGCGCCAGGCATGCGACAGGACCTCGAAGGTCAAGCGCGCCAGCTCGGTCATGACGCCGATCTCTTGCGGCGAAGCGATGTTGCGCGCCACGATCTGATCGGGCGAAATCATCGGATCGTGGTTGGCGTCGTCTTTGAGAAAAAACTCGACCAACCGTGGAACCAGCAGCGTCCCGCGCGCGATGCCGGGGTTGCGCTTAGCGAAGGAACCGGCCGCCACGCCGCGCGTGACGACTTCCAGTGGAATCATGTTGCAGCGCCGGACGACCATCTCGTTGTTGTCGTCATCTTCGCCGCCGTTAAGGTAGTGGGTCGGAAGCCCGCAGAGATTGAGCAAGCGAAAGACGCGCGCGGTGGTCTGCGCCGCCAAACGCCCCTTGCCGGCGATTTCGTGACGCCGCGCACCGTCGCCGGCAGAGATCGCGTCGGTCTGCGCCACGACGAGTTGATGCGGCTGCCCGGGATTCTCGTAAAGAACCTTGGTCTTGCCGCGCGCGATTTCGATGCCTTTGTTCACGTTAGACGTACCTCGGGTTGGCGCGGGAAGGGTGACAAACTTTCAATGCGGTCGGCGAGCAGCCGGGCGCGCTGTGAAGCGGTCCCTACCTGGCCGCCCGGGTCGAGCAGCCGCCGGATCTCGGCCGGATCCACGAGTGCGGTCAGCTCCCGCTCTTCGGTCAACAGCCGCGAGAGCGGATTGTCTTCGCCTCGGCGCACGGCCTCCCACGCTTCCATCGACGCACTGCGAATCGACTCGTGCAGCTGCTGCCGGTCGCCGCCGGCGCGGGCCGCTTCGAGCATCACTGCTTGCGTGCCGGCAAACGGCGCGTAGGTGCGGAGATTGGCGGCAATGCGACGTTCGTCGACGCGAAGACCGTCGACGACGCGCCGCGCCAGCGTGATGATCTCGTCGGCGCAGAGGATGGCTTCGGGAAGAATGGTGCGGCGATTGGCGCTGTCGTCGAGGGTGCGCTCGAGAAAGTTGGTGGCCGCATTCTGCCACGCCACGTCGCCGTATGCCGGGAGCAGCCGCGCCAGCGAGCCGATCCGCTCGCTGAGGATCGGATTCTGCTTGAACGGCATGGCCGAACTTCCGACTTGTGACGCGCCAAACGGCTCCGCCAGCTCGCCAAAGTAGGGACTGCTGAGAATCCGCACGTCGGCGGCAAACTTGGAGAGCGACGCGCCGAGTCCGGCAACCGCCGAGAGCAGCAGATAGTCGAGCTTGCGCGGATAGGTCTGCGTGCTAATCTCGCGTGCCTGCAAACCGAAGCGTTCTAAGACAAAGGCTTCGACCTCGGCCGAAGCCCCCGGCTGATCGCCTAAGCGCTCGTAGGACGCCGCCGTGCCGACGGCGCCGCGTAAACCTTTCGTCGTGAGATTCTCGAAAACAAAGCGCAAATTTTGATCGTCAATCAAGAGATCTTGCGCGTAGGAGGCGAGGCGGTATCCCAGCGTCGTCGGCTCGGCCGGCTGCAGGTGCGTCAACGCCATGCAAACGAGGTCGGCGTTCGCGCGAATCTTCGCGGCGAACCCTGCGAGCAGCGCGCTCAGGTTCTCGCCGACATAGCTTAGCGCGAGCCGCAACCGATAGGTTTCGACCGTATCCTCGATGTCCATCGAGGTCGCGCCGAGGTGAAGCTTGCCCCCGGCCGGCCCGGCCTGCTGGGCGAAGACGCGAATCTCGGCCATTAGGTCGTGATGGATCTCGCGTTCGATCGCGATCGCCGCTTCCACGTCCACGGCGGACGCGTGCGCGCGCAGGACGGCGACCTCTTCTTCCGAGATGAGCCCCTGCTCCGACTGCGCCTCGGCGAGGGCAACCCACACCGCACGCCAGAGCAGCCGGCGCGTTTTTTCGGAAAAGAGCGAGCGAAGCTCCGCGCGCCCGTATCTCCAGGAGAACGGCGAGGCGTAGGTAGCGTGATCCATGCGTGCCGTTGGCCTTCGCCCCACGGGAAGCCGCCGCCTCGTCACCGTACAGACGGGCATGAGGCGCGCGACATTATTGCTGCTCGCTGCCGTAACGTTGCTTGCCGGGTGCACGAAGAGCGCGCCGGCGACTCACGGCCGGCACCCGTGGTCGCGCGCGGGCGTCTTACGCGTCGCCATCGGCGAAGAACCTAAGAATCTCAATCCGCTGCTAGCCGGGACCGTTCCGGAAATCTTCGTCGATCGGTTGATGTTCGAGCCCCTGGTGTCGGCCGACGCGCATGGCAATCCTTTTCCGATTCTCGTACAAACCGTACCGACCCAAGCAAACGGCGGCATTAGCCGCGACGGGCTGACCGTTACCTATCGTCTGCGCCGCGACGTTCGCTGGAGCGACGGCGTCGCGTTGACGGCGCGAGACGTCCGCTGGTCGTGGCAAGCGATCGAAAACCCGAATAACGACGTCGTTTCGCGCCACGGTTACGACGACGTTGCGTCGATCGATACACCCGACGCTTACACCGCCGTGGTGCACCTCAAACGTCCCTTCGCTCCCTTCGTCAACACGTTCTTCGCCGAGAGCGACCAGCCGTTTGAAATTCTGCCGGCGCACGTGTTGGAGAAATATCCCGACATTAACCATGTTCCGTTCGACGCGCAGCCCACCGTCTCGGACGGACCATTTCTCTTTACCGCCTGGCAACGCGGCGACCGCGTCATCGTCGACGCGAATCCGCACTTCTTTCTCGGCGCGCCACACTTGCACCGGATCGAGGTCTCCTTCGTTCCCAACGAGGACACCGAGGTAGCGCTGCTTCGCACGCACGCCATTGACTACGTGCACGAGCCGTCGATCAAAATGTTTCCCAGTCTGCGGACGCTCCCCGATGCGCGAATCGTCTGGGTCAACGTCAACGGATTCGAGGGCATGGAGATGAACGTGTCGCATCCGCTCCTCGCCGACCGGCGCGTTCGCAGCGCGATCGCGGCAGCAATCGACAAGGCCGCCCTAACCCGCCAGCTCGCCTACGGCCAAGTCTTGACCGCCAGCGAGGATCTGCCGAATTGGATTTGGGCGTTCGATCCGTCCGTACGCTCCGTGCCGTTCGATCCGGCATCGGCACGAGCGCTGCTCCGGAGTGCCGGCTGGGTCGCGGGCGCTGACGGAATCGCCCGCAAGAATGGCCAGCCTTTACGATTGATGTTGACGACCGATTCGGCGACCGCGGCGCACCGCTCCGAGAGCCTGCTCGTTCAAGAAGCGCTCCACCAAATTGGAATCGAGGTCGACGTCCGCTACTACCCGCTCGACGTACTCTACGCGCCGGCGGGCCTAGGCGGTATCCAACATGGCGGCCGGTTCGATCTCCTGATCTTTGGCTGGTACGCGGGAATCGACCCCGACAACTCATCGCAGTTTACATGTGCGAACGTCGCTCCGCGTGGATACAACGACACGCATTACTGCAGTAGGCAGATGGAAGCGGCACAATCCGCCGCGCTGGCGCACTACGATCGCGCCACCCGCAAGCGCGCCTACGCGCAGATCGAGCACCTTCTCTCGGTCGACAATCCGGCGCTCTTCTTCTGGTGGCAGCGCCAGCAAGAACCGATCTCCGTTGACTTTCACGGATTTGATCCCAACCCAGTGATCGAATCCTGGAACGCCTGGCGATGGAGCATCTAACTCGCTTTTGTCATCCTGAGCCGCGCCCGAAGGGCGCGTGTCGAAGGACGAAGGACGCGATCGTGTGTCACCCTCAGCTTGTCGAAGGGTGAGACGAAGATACCCTCGATAAAAGGCGATTGCTAACGCTTCGCACAGGCCGGTCCTTCGACTACGGCGCCACGCGCCTCCGCTCAGGATGACAGCCGCGCCAGCTAGCGCGCTAGTCCCGATAGTTCGACGGTGATGCGGTCGACGAGCGCGCGTTCTTCGTCGGAGCTGCTGCCGACTTTGCCGGTAACGACGGCTTCGAATCCACGGACGGCACGTTCGAAGGCGGCGCGCGCGCGCCGCTCGCCGATGCGGCGGGCGATCGGCCGAAGAGCTCGCTCTCGCCAACGCATACGGGCGGGAAGCTCGCCGTTCGGACGGGCCAGCTCCCAGAGATAGTTGCACTCGTTCGCCAGCGCCGAGAGTAATGGAATGGCGGCCCGCGACTCGTTGGCAAAAAACTCGTGCGCGATAGCCATTGCATCGGCAATGCGGCCTTCGGCAACCGCGCCGGCGTATTGGTAAGGCTTAGGATCCTCGATGCTCAGTGCTTCGCGCTCGAGCTCTTTAAAGGTAATCTTCTTTCCGCTCAACGCGAGTTTTTCTAAGTCGTTGCGAACCGCGGCCAAGCTGCTCTCGCTGCGGGCCAGCTCGTCGATCGCGCGCGGCTCCGCCTTAGCGCCGAGACGTTCCAGCAACTCCTCCACGTAGCGGGCACGCGTAGCCTGATCGGCGGTCGTATCAATTCGCAACGCGCCGCGCCCGGCCAACGCGCCGAAAGGCTGCGGCCGCTGCGAACGCGGCGCAAGCAAGTCGAGAATGACGAGCGTGTTTCCCTCGGGCGCTTCTTGAGCGATCTCCCAGAGCACCCGGCGCGGATCGGCGCGCAGCGTCTGCGCGTCGGTCACGACGACGACGCGGCGTTCCGCCAGAAACGGCATCGCCTCGACCGCCTCACGGATGCGGCTCGGTTCGCCGACGTCCTCGGGCATGAAGCGCGCTAGATTCAACTCGCGAACGTCAGGCGGCAGCGTGCGGTCGAGCACGACCTCGAGAGCGCGGTCGGCCAGTTCCCGTTCGGTGCCTTCAACGATCACCAGCTTGCCGACGGCCGGCGACTTGTCGAGAAAATCGTAGTACTTCAGGGATGCAGCTCCAGATCGCCGATCGACTCCGCATACGGCGGCCGCAAAATGCCGCGCTCGGTGACGAACGCGGTGATGAGATGCGCCGGCGTTACGTCGAAGGCCGGATTGAAAACCGCCGTGTCGTCGGGCGCGACTCGCGCTCCGCCAAAAGAAACCACCTCTTCGGCGGCGCGTTCTTCGATCGGGATTCCCGTACCGTTGGGTGTGTTGAAATCGAACGTCGAGCGCGGCGCGGCGACGTAGAACGGAATCTCGTGATGGGCGGCGAGCACGGCCAGCGAATACGTGCCGATTTTATTGGCCGTATCGCCGTTGCGCGCGATGCGGTCGGCGCCGACGATCACCGCGTCGATTTGCCGGCGCGACATCGCCAGCGCGGCAGCCGAGTCGACCATGAGCACGGCTTCGACGCCGGCATTGCGTAACTCCAAGTAGTTCAAGCGCGCGCCTTGCAGCAGCGGCCGCGTTTCGTCGACGTAAGCTCGCGGCTTTTTACCGGCGCGGTGCGCGGCGATGATAACGCTTAGCGCGGTGCCGCCTCCGGCGGTGGCCAACGGTCCGGTGTTACAGTGTGTTAAGACGCCGGCCCCCTTGCGAATCAGTTCCAGCCCGTGTTCGCCAATGGCGTCGTCGGTGGCGATCTGTTCGGCGTGAATCGCCCGAGCCTCGGCTAAGAAATCGGGCGACGCGAGAACGCGATCGACGGCCCAGGCTAAGTTGACCGCGGTCGGACGAGCCTCGCGAACTTGCTGCGCCGCCCGGGCAAACTCGGCGTCGTCGGAGATGCGCGAGCGCAGCAACGCGACGGCATAGGCGCCAAAGATGCCAATGCAGGGCGCACCGCGCACCGCCAGCGAGCGAATTGCCTCGACGAACTCTTCGACGCGTTCCGCGCGCACGTATTTGGTCTCGTGCGGAAGTAAGCGCTGATCGAGATAGCGTACCGCGTCGTCATCCCACGCGACCGCCTCAAACGTCAAACGCCGACTGGTACCTTCGTCGAAAAGCACGTGCGGCAATAGACGGGCCGATCGCCGCGCGGACGGAACGGCAAGGTCGTCTCGACGCCGCATTCGGCGCAAACCGCGTCGAAGCTGGGACGCGTTGTGGAGCGCGCACCGCCTCTGTCGCCTTGGGCGCGACGCGCTTGGCGGCAATCCCGGCAGCGCAGAGGCTGATTTGAAAAGCCCTTCTCGGCAAAAAATTGCTGTTCGCGTTCCGTGAAAACGAACTCGTTTCCACAGTCTTTACAGTTCAGAATTTTGTCTTCCAATGTTCGCTCTCCCAGTTGGTCGAGCGAGCTAGATGCGACCACAAGCGGTCAGTTCCTGCGGAACCCCATGCGGGGCATGTCGGCCATGATTTTTAGGAGCGCCGCCGCTGCCATGGCAGCATCGTAGCCTTTGTTTCCGCCGTTACGGGCGGCGCGCCGCTCTGCCTGCGCGCGGTTCTCGGTCGTCAGCACGCCGAAGCCGATTGGCGTACCAGTAGAGAGCTCGACGTCCATGATGCCGCGCGCGCACTCGGCGGCGACGAAATCGAAGTGTGCCGTCTCGCCGCGGATCACCGCCCCCAACGCAACAAGGGCGTCAAAGCGATCGGTGTTGATGAGATTGCGGCAGGCGAGCGGAAGCTCGAAGCAGCCGGGCACATCGTAAACGCTGATGTCATTCGCCGCAACGTTACACTCGCGCAAGGCGTCCATCGCTCCCGCAACCATCTCCTCGGCCAGATCGGCATAAAAGCGCGCTGCCACGATGCCGAATCGCTGTCCGCTGCAGTCGGGCGTCACGAGACGCCGACCTCGTCGAGCATGTGCCCCATCTTCGAACGCTTGGTCTCGATGTAGTGCTTGTTGTGCGGCGTCGGCGCCGTCTGGAGCGGCGCACGGCCGACGATCTTGAGGCCATAGCCCTCCAAACCGTAGATCTTCTTCGGATTATTGGTAAGCACGCGCATCTCCTTAACCCCGAGATCGACGAGAATCTGCGAGCCGATGCCGTAGTCGCGCTTGTCCGCGGGAAGACCCAGGGCCAGGTTTGCCTCGACGGTATCGGCGCCGCGATCCTGCAGTTCGTAAGCGCGGAGCTTATTGGCCAGACCGATGCCGCGGCCTTCCTGGCGCAGGTAAAGGAAGACTCCCCGCCCTTCCTGGGCGATGAGTGACATCGCCGCATCGCGCTGCGCGGAGCAATCGCAGCGAATAGAGTGCAGCGCATCGCCGGTCATGCATTCGGAGTGGACGCGCACCAAAATGTCCTTGCCGTTCCCGACGTCGCCCATGACCAGCGCGACGTGAGTGTTGTCGTCGATGCTCGTCGTATAGGCGACGCCCTTCCAGGTGCCGACCGTCGTGGGCAGCTCGAACTCCGCGATCTGGGAGACGAGCTTCTCGGTGCGCATTCGATACGCGATCAAATCCTTGACGGTGATGAGCTTGAGCCCGTGGCGGTCGGCGTAGCTACGCAAGCCTTCCAACCGTTCCATCGTGCCGTCGTCCGCCATAATTTCGCAGATGACGCCGGCCGGATAGAGCCCGGCCAGGCGCGCCAGGTCGATTGCCGCTTCGGTCTGGCCTGCGCGAACAAGAACGCCGCCGTCGCGAGCGCGCAGCGGAAACGTGTGCCCGGGCCGCAAGAAATCCGCTGCCCGCGCCTCGGGATCGAGCAGCCGTTTGATGGTGGCGGCGCGATCGTGCGCCGAGATTCCGGTGGTGGTTAAACCGCGCGCCTCGACGGAAACGGTGAAGGCCGTTTCGTGCACCGCGGTATTCTCGCGCACCATCTGCGGAATGTGCAGTTCGTCGAGCCGGGCACCGACCAGCGGCACGCAAATCAGCCCACCGGCGTGCTTACGCATAAAGTTGATCGCCTCGGGTGTGACCAACTGGGCGGCCATAACAAGATCGCCCTCGTTCTCGCGGTCCTCGTCGTCGAGAACGACCACCATCTTCCCGGTACGTACGTCGGCGATAGCCTCTTCGATCTCGTCGAAGGGATCGTCGCGTTCGGCCAACTGATCGCTTAGCGAGGGGAACAGGTGGGTGAGGCGCTGGAGCGTGCGGTACGACGGCTCGCGGCGGCCCGAACGCAGGAGCGAAATGGCCGACTCGGTCAAGCCGGCACTCTCGGCGACCCCGGCGGCGCTCAGGCCGGCCTCTTCCATCGCGGCGTTCAGGAGATCGGCAAAACGGCTCATTGCTTCTAGGGTACGGCGGCCTTTACAAATGTCAAGACGAATCGGTCGCTTAGGCTTTGCCTAGATAAGCGTGGTTGCCCATAAAAGCCGTGGGCTGCCCAAAAAGTCAGTCGTCATTCTCTGGCACTAATCCGAGGGAAAGCTGCTCGCCTGGTTTCGGAAAAGCGTTCTTGAACAGGGTATTAAACTTCTCAAACAGTCTGCCAAACGGTTCGAGATGCAGCGCGTTTCCGCCGATAAGGGATATCTTTCGGAATCCAACGTCCAGGCCATCGTAGATCGCGGAGCCGAGCCTTTTATCGCACCCAAGGCCAACACCGCCTTCAATCGCCCCAATGATGCGAGCCGCAAGAAAGCCGCTTCGTGGGACAAGATGCTGCATTACTATCTCTACCGCAAGGACGACTTTCTTCGGCACTACCACCGCCGCAGCAATGTCGAAGCCGCCTTCCATATGATCAAGGCAAAGTTTGGTAGCCGCATCCGTTCCAAAACGGACGTTGCCCAGGTTAACGAAGTCCTGTGCAAGATTCTCTGTCACAACCTCTGCGTGTTGGTGCAGTCCATCTACGAGCTTGGAATCGAAGCAAAGTTTTGGCATGGCGCAGCGTAGCACGATAGAATCGCTACAGCGGGTTCTATGGTCAGTCATTTTGTGGAACTCTCGGAGCAAATTCTGTGCGACTCGCGTTCCCACTCATTTATTTGGGAAACAATTCGCGATGGCTGCACTAGCGATGAACGAACCGGGAAGAAGCCGTTAGCCGAAGCAAGAAACAGGTCGCTATGTTGGACAAGCTGGCTGTGCCCATTTGTGTATGAATGATAAACGTACAATGCAGAAATAGGCGTAACTGGGCTTTTTGCAAGCCAGGGTCGCTCTAACTGCACAAAGGTAGACAATGCGGATGAGGGCTCCGTATTACCCGGGAAAAGACGGATTGGCACGGGGTTATGAACGTCAGAGGGTAATTCAATTTCAAGATGCCGGGCGTCATCGCTGGCAAGAATCGGGAAAATCCAAAAGCAAAAATTGTCTGCCAGATCGCTGCCCCGGTTCTTAAAGGTCACGATTGTCTGATCTGGGGTTGTTGGTAGGCCCGAGGGGCGGGCGTCCACATAGGAATCTGGCATTAGCGCAACACGCTGCTCCGCCGGGGGCGATGCGGGGGGCTTCGTTGCCGGAATTGACGGAGCAGCGACCTCTTGCGGCGCTGGCCTTTCCGGTGCGGATGGAGTCGTAGGCAGCGGGGTGGGCGATGGGAGTTGCGTTGGTTTCGGCGATCGGTGAATCAGCCTGTAGGTTAGGCCGCCTTGCGCAGCGACGGACGCTTCGGTTTTTGGAAGCGCCGATGGATTCGCCGCGGTGTGCCCAGCGAAAGCGCTCGGATTTGCGTCTTTTAAATGCCCTGCTATAGGCCATAATATTTGATATGCCATGATCAAAAAAATCACGCAGTTGCACAAGACGGCAACAGTAGCAGCGCGTCTATTATGCTTTACGTTTCGCAAGTAGCGCGCACGCCAATCCAATGCGAACACTATAACGCCAAGGCCAGCCGCCCATGCGGAAACAGGAATCAGCCACGGCTGCTTTGCTATCTCGGCGGTCACAGCAAGACTCGCGGCCGTAAAAAAGAATGCGACAAATTCAAGAACGGGTAAAGCCCCAGCCGCATCATCTGCCCACGCCGGAAAATTAATGCGTGACGCTTTAATGCGCTGGATAAGAGAGCGGCGAACGGAGTTTTGAACGTCCTGCGGCCAGTTAAAAACGGCGGATGGTCGCGGAAGGTCGTCTGGCCAGCCGGGCACCCCGTTCGTCCAATCTTCGCTCCCAAGCCCCCGGGCGTATCCCTTCGCAACGTCCCAAGCAGTGGGAATGCTTGGGTCGGGCCCGTACGAGTCTTTGCTCTTTCTTCCCTCGGACTTATTGGGGTCGAATGGCTCGCCCGTAATGCCCGGCTCGTCTTTGTCGGCCATCCACACCTATTGCCCCAACCTAGGCAAGCGACCCGCTGCCTATAAAATCGGGCCACTGCCCACAAAAAGGGCGACAATCCCCTATTCATGGGCAAAGCCGGTCGCTTACTTTTCACCCGCGTTACGTTCCGGCATACTTGAAACGGTCGTTTCAATTATGCTAGGATAGCCCGTGTCACGTACCCCGGACGAGGCCCGGCGCGCCGAGCTGCTCGACCGAGCCGTCGACTACGTCTGTCGCCAGGGTTTGGCCGATCTTTCCTTGCGGCCGCTTGCCAAAGCGGTGGGCTCGAGTCCCCGCGTCCTTCTCCATTACTTCGGTTCGAAGGAAAACTTGGTTGTCGAAATCGTTGGGCGCGGACGCGCCCGTCAGCGCGCCATGATGGCGCAACTCAAGCTCAGCGACCTTTCGCCGCGCGAAATCTCGCGGACGCTTTGGCGCGAGTGGAGCAAGCCCGAGTGGGAACCGCTGACGCGACTCTCCTTCGAGATCTACGGACTGGCGCTTCAGGATCGCGCGCGCTTTCCCGGCTTTCTCGAAAACGCAATCAACGAATGGCTCGCAGCGCTCGAGACGTGCACGCAGCTGCCGGGCTATAGCCGCGTGCAATCGCGCGCACTGGCGACCGTCTTAATTGCCGGCTTCCGCGGTTTCCTACTCGACCTTTTTGCTACTCACGACCGCCCGCGTATCGATCGCGCGGTCGACCTTTGGCTTTCGATGCTCTATGCAGAATAAAGGCGCCCGTCGCGGAGCGACGATCTTTATCTTCGTTACGGTTCTCATCGACATGTTGACGTTCGGCATGATCGGTCCGGTACTCCCCAAACTCATCGCCGGCTTCGTCGGCAACGACTATGCCCACGCCGCCGAGATCATCGGGCTCTTCGCCACGGTCTGGGCGGTGATGCAGTTTTTTGCCTCGCCGTTTCTCGGGATGCTCTCCGATAAGGTCGGCCGGCGTCCGGTGATCCTGTTGTCCAATGCCGTCAGCGTTGTCGACCTTGCAATCATGGCGCTGGCGCCGAACCTCTGGTGGCTCTTTGCCGGCCGGATGCTCTCAGGTGTCGCGTCGGCCAATATGACGGCAGCTAGCGCATACATTGCCGACGTCACTCCGCCCGAGAAGCGCGCCGCGGCGTTCGGCATGATCGGAAGCGCGTTTGGTCTGGGATTTATGGTCGGTCCGGCGATCGGCGGCGTCGTCGGAAACATCAACCCGCGACTGACGTTTTGGGCGGCCGCGGCCTTCGCACTGATCAACTTGCTTTATGGCCTCTTTGTTTTACCAGAATCGCTCCCACGCGAGCGGCGCACGCAGCGCATCGAGTGGAAGCGCGCCAATCCGGTCGGCTCGTTGCGGATGCTTGGGTCGCATCACGAACTCTGGGGCCTGAGCTGGGTGAACCTCGTAACCTATATCGGGCACGAAGTCTTTCCCAACGTGTGGGTCATTTTCTGCATCGCGGCGTTCGGGTGGAGCACGGGCAGCATCGGCCTGACGCTCACGCTGGTCGGCGCGGTCGCCGCGGTCAATCAGGCGACGTTGGTTGGTCCGGTGGTGAAGCGCCTCGGAGAACGGCGCGTACTGCTGGCGAGCCTCGTCGTTGCGGTCGTTGGTTTGGCCCTCATGGGAATCAACAACGGCTTCGTGTTTCTGGTGGCGGCGGTAATTATCTCGCTGCCGATGTACCAGGCATCGTCCCAAGCGCTGATGACGCGCCGCGTGCGTCCCGAAGAACAGGGGGAACTGCAAGGCGCGCTGGGATCGCTGCGCGGCATCTCAATGCTCGTCGGACCGGGAATTTTTTCCCTAACGTTCGCGCAGTTTGCCGGTCCGTGGCGCTCCTTGGGGCTGATCGGTGCACCGTGGCTGCTCGCGGCGATGCTCTACACGGTCGCGCTCGTTATCGCGTGGCGCGTAACGTCACGGGCCGACGACGTCGTGCTTCCCGCACCCGAGCCGGGGCCGACGGTCTACGCTGAAGGCTAAGTTCGTTACGGGCCGGTGGCCATCGAGATTACGTTCGACGCCGCAAACGAATAGAAGGGCGACTGGTTCCCATTTTTATGCGCATGGTATAAGTCTACGCCCTTGTCTTGGCCGTCGACGTAGACCACGCGGCCGCGTTCGGCGATCGTTTCCAAAAGATACACGCCCGACGGAAGGACGATCGTGCTAGTCGGTGGACCGGATCCATCGGCATCGGGGGCGTAGCGCTCGATCCGGCCCGTCTTATAACTCGCGTCGGTACTGGCAATATAAAGATTCCCCGTACCGTCGGTCGCAATAGAGTGAGCGTACCCGACATATCCGCCTTTAAAAACCCGCGTTTTCTTGGGTTTGGAAAGCGCGTTTACAAATTCGTCGACTTCGTACGTTGAGTCGTCAACGAAGAGGTTATCCGATGCGTCAACCGCCAGACCCATTAACCAGTGCGGCTTCGGGAAATGTATAAGTTGAATGGGAATGGCCTCTCCGTCCGCCGTCGGTGAGTAAACGGCAACATCTTCGCAGAGCCGCGGAGACTTGTGTTTGCCGCGGTGCGAGCCCCTTACAGGTGCGGCCGTGCCGGTCGTATAGATCCCGGCGAAGAGATAGCCTCCCGCATCGGCCGCCAGGGAGCTCACGCCCGAATAGCCACCGCTTCCGCGACCACATACGCGGTGTTCCGGGATGGTTATCGTTCGACTGGGCTGGTCGGCGTTCGGGGGAAATGCCACGACGCCATTTCCATAGTCGGGGGCACTTGCGTAGAGGGTTCCATCACCCGCTACGGCGAGCAATCCGCCGTACCCGTTGTAGACCAGATCCGGAGTGGCTTGTGGCACCCCGTTGACCAACTTAAATCGCTCGATCGACGGGTAGTGCGTCGCGGTCGAGACCGAGATCCACAGGTGGCCGGTGCTTGGCGCAGCCGTTGCTTGGCGAGTCGCCGGTTGCGACACTGTGGGTGCAGCGGCCGTTACCGGCGCTTGGCATGCCGTCAAAGAAACTAGCCCGAGAAGTAGTGCGATTTTCATTTCAGCCCTCCGGGAAAATGACGATCGGCTTGACCATCCGTAATTCGGCAAGGTCGCGATAGGCTCCCGGAACCTCGTCAAGAGAAACCAGGGTCGCGCCGACCTTTTCGGCCGTTACGATGCCCTGCTCGATCGTCGCCAAGGAGGCGCGGGTGTCGTCAGGCCCGCACGAATAACTTCCAACGACGCGCAGATCTCCAAAATAAAAACGCTGCGAGTCGAACGTCACGGGAACTTCGGGCGGAAACGGGGTGAACATTACTACCGTGCCGCCTGGCGCGGCCATCTCCACGGCAGTCTGCAGCGCGCCGGCGGTTCCGGGTCCGCAGATAACGACGTCGGCGCCGTCACCCAGCACGCGGCGCGCGTCGTCGGGGTGCACGGCAGTGGCGCCGTTACGCTGTGCCAGTTCGCGGCGTTCGGCGATGAAGTCGCCGCCGATGACTTCGGCGCCAATAGCGCGCGCCGCCAGGACGTGCAGCAATCCCATGACGCCCAGGCCGATGATGTAGCAACGGTCGCCGGCACGCAGCCCGCTGCGGCGCAACGACTTCAGAACGCAGGCCAACGGCTCGACCAGTGAGGCGTCGGCAAAGGGCACCGTAGCCGGCAGCACGAGCGTATCGCGCTGGTTTTCGCGAGCGACGCGGAAGTATTCGGCGATTCCCCCGGGGTCGATCTTGGTGGCGCGCCACGTTGCGCACTGAACGTAGTTGCCGCGCCCGCATGCGCGGCACTCAAAGCATGGCGCGTGATGGTGCACGAAAACGCGGTCCCCGACGGCAAATTCGGACTCGCCGCGCACTTCGGCAACCACGCCGGCCGGCTCGTGCCCAAGCACGAGCGGCGCTTTTCGGCGGATGTACCACGCCATCACGTCGCCGCTGCAGATGCCGCTTGCCGCCGCTCGAACGAGCACGTCGCCGTCGCTCAACACCGGAACCGGCCGCTCTTCGATGCGAATGTCGTCAATGTCGTAGAGGACCGCCGCCTGCATCGAACGCGTCACGGTTGTATCATCGCTTTCATGCCTTCGCCGACATCGAGGTGCTCGAAGGCCGTGCCGATCTCGTCGAGACGATAGACATGCGAGATGAGCCGTTCCAACGGCAAATCGAGCTCGGCGATTAGCTCGTACGCGACGCGAACGTCGGCCGGGCTGAAGTGAAAAGGCGCGAGCAGTTGTACCTCGTCGTAGTGCAGGCGCGCCGCCAGAAAGTTTACGCGCGCGTCGCCCGGCAGGCCGGCAAAAAACGAGACGCGGCCGCCGCGTCGCACCAGCAATGGTGCGCTCTCCCACATCTCGACCGTTCCGGTACACTCGATAACGGCGTCGGCGCCGCGCCCGTGCGTTCGCTCGAGGATGCTGCGCTCGATCGGCGCGGCGCGTGAATCGATGCTTTGCAAGCCGAGTTCGGCGGCGAGCGTCAATCGTTCGGATCGCCGGCCAAAGAGCAGCGCGTCGACGCCGTGCCGTTGCAGCAGCAACGCATGCAGGATGCCGAAGCCGCCGTTGCCGAGCACGGCGACCGTGGAGCCGGCCTCCGGCGCGAGCAGCGCCAGCGAATGCACCACGCAGGCCAGCGGTTCCAAAAAGGCGCCCTGTGCGTAGCTAACGCCGGCCGGTTTGTGAAAACAGTTCTGGTCGACGACGCGCGGCGGCACGGCGATGAGGTCGGCGTAGGCGCCGAGGATCATGTCCGGCATCACCCGCTCGCAGAGTTCTTCCTGGCCCTGACGGCACCAGAAGCACGTGCCGTCGGGAGCGGTATGCGTGCACATCACCGCGTCGCCCGGAGCGAATGCCGTAACTCCCGCGCCCACCGCTTCGACATCGCCGCAAAACTCGTGCCCGAAGCGCGTCGGCATCGGCATCTTGGGATGACCACGGCGATAAGTTTTCAAGTCGGTACCGTCGGTGAGGGCGGCGCGGATCCGCACCACGATTCCGCCCGGCTCGGCTTGCGGCGAAGTCTCTTCGCGCAGCTCGATCTGCTTTGGCGCAACGAGCATCGCTACACGCACGCGTGCATCGCCGATCGAATGGGTTCGGGCAGCGGACGGCTCGATTTGGTCGTCGCGTCGATGGCGGCGACGATCAGCGTGAAGGCTGCGCCCGGCTCGGCCGTCCGCTCGTTGAAGAACACAGTCTTCCAACGGACGCTCGATGCGCCGACGCGCTCGATGTGCGTGCGCATCCGCAGCCAATCGCTCATAAACGCCGGCGCGTGATACTCGGCCTCGACGCGAACGCGCGGCAGCCAAAAGCCGTACTCGGTAAAAACACTTTCGTAGGGAAATCCGAGTTCCGCAAAGAGCTGCATTTCAGCGTACTCGGCAAATCGCGAATAGGCGGCAAAATACATGATGCCCGCCACGTCCACGTCGGCCCACTGCACCTGCAGGCGTGCCTCGAACGTGCGCGCGCCGGCCGGCAGCGTATCGCGAAAACGAGTCAATCGTTGCTCCTTCCTTGCTGTGCGTAGCGTGCTACGGGATCGGCTTCCAGATTGACGCGCGTTCCCGCGGGACGCTCGCCCAGGGTGGTTCGCGCGAGCGTTTCGGGAATCAGGGCAATCTCGAACCATCCATCGCCGGTCAGCGCGACGGTCAGACTCACCCCGTCGACGGCGACGAATCCTTTGCTCACGACCATCGCGCGCAACGCCGCCGGCAGTTCGATGCGCGCCCGCTCTCCCTGGCCTTCGGGAGCGCGCGTCAGCACGCGCGCCGTCGCGTCGACGTGACCGTACACGAAATGTCCGCCCATCCGGTCGCCCAGCTTCAGCGAATATTCCAGGTTCACGCGATCGCCGCGCTCCCGGTCGCCGAGCGTGCTGTGCGAGAGCGTCTCGGGAACGAGATCGAACGTGATGAGATCCCCGACGATGGCCGTCGCGGTTAAGCAGACGCCGTCCACGGCGATCGAATCCTTGGGCAGCGGCTGCTCGCGATCGATGCCTTCGCAGCGCAGTTCCAATCGGGCGCCTCCGGATGCCAGCGGCTCAAACCTGACGACCTCGCCGCGGTAGCCGATCAATCCGCTAAACACGTTCGAAGGTACCCGCAATCATGAGGTCGTCGCCGAGGCGCTCGAACCGATCGAATCGCGGACGGAGCTTGGTCTGGGTTAAGTCGCTGCCCGAGAGCACGGCAACGGCGCGTTCGTTCGCCAGCATTGTGGGTGCGATCGCCCAGTAAAAGCGATCGACCGCATCGGCCGCGATAAGCGCGGCGGCCAGCTTTGGACCCCCCTCGCAAAGGACGCTAAAAATGCCGCGCAGGCGCAGCGCTTCCAGCGCCGCAATTGGATCGAGCCGCAGCGCCCCGCCTTCACCCACGTAAACGACATCGGCCTTCTCACGCAGCGCCTCGAATCGCTCGCTCCGGCCGGACGGCGCCAACACGATGGTGCGGTCGTAGCCGGGCTGGTCGTCGAAAACGCGACTGGTTTTCGCAATCGGTTCGCGCTCGCACGCGACGACGCGGCGGTACGGCCTGGCGCGATGACGTGGCGGCCGCACGGTAAGAAGCGGATCGTCAACGCGCACCGTGTTGGCCCCCACCATTACCGCATCGCACGCCGCGCGCAAATCGCGCACGTACGACGCCGTGCGAGCGCCGGTCAACTGTTCGCGCACGCCGGGGCGGCCTCCGATGGCGCCGTCCAGCGACATCGCCATCTTGAGTGCGACGTACGGCTTTCGGCTCGTGCTCGCTCGCGCGAAACTCTCGATGAGCTCCCGTGCGGCCGCGTCGTTAGTTACGGCAACGTCGACGCCACGCGATTTTAAGAGCGCCGCTCCTCCGCCGTGCTCGCTGGGGTCGTGCGTGCCGGCGACGACGCGCGCGATGCCCGCTTGCAGCAACGCTTGAGTGCAGGGCGGCGTGCGGCCAATGTGCTTACAGGGTTCCAGCGAAACGTACAGCGTGGCGCCGCGAGCCTGTGCGCCCGCCTCGGCCAGCGCCTCCGCCTCGGCGTGCGGCTCACCGGCGCGCCGATGAAAGCCCTCGCCGACGACTCGGCCATCCCGGACTACGACCGCGCCGACGGGCGGGTTGGGGGCGCTGCTGCCGATGCCGCGCGCGGCAAGCTCGTAGGCGCGCTGCAAAAAGAGCGCGTCCAGCGGCGTCAGTCCCTCGTCGGCGCTCTCCACGGCTGCTGGCTCTTCGTCACCGCGACCACAACGGCTTGCTCGACCCTGCCTCCGGCGGCGCGCAGGGCCGCGGCGCAGTCGCGCAGCGTCGCGCCGGTCGTGCAAACGTCGTCCACGAGGATCACCGGGTGCGAGGCTACGGCGCCCGGCACGCATGCGAAGCGTCCAACCGCCGTCAGCCGCGCGGCGCGCGAGCGCCCGCGCTGGGTATCGCCCGCCCGCTGAACCAAGGCGGCAGCGACCCACGCGCCTGATGCTTCGGCCGCACCGCGCGCGATAAGTTCGGCCCCGTCCATGCCGCGAACGCGGCGGCGCTTGGCGGTGGTGGGAACCGGAACGAGTAACGCGCCGGCTTCTAGAAACGGCGCGAGCCGTTCCGCTAGCGCGTCGGCAACATCGCGCCGTCCGTCCTTGAGCGCAAGCACGGCCGAGCGAAGTGCACCCTCGTAAAATCCACTCGCGGTAACACGCAGCATCGGAAGCCGTATGTGAATCGGTTCACGGCGAGGCGCGCAGGCCATGCAAAGCCCGCTGCCGAGCGCGTTGCAAGCGGCACACTGAGCGGGGAAAACGGCATCGAGAAACGCACGCCACGCCACCGCTTTCAATCACGGCGACGCGGCGCGCGGCTAGGCGCGGCTACTTCTTACTGACCACCACGCCGCGCAGATCTCTCAGACCGGTGATTTTTTTGCTTGGCTTTCCGTTGCCGGGGTAGGGATAGAACGCTACGACACCAAGCGAAACGTCGACGCCGATAAGCGTCTTTCCGTCGATCGCAAAACCCTGCACGTCGGTCGAACCCTTGAGTTCGATCGTTTTGAGAATCTTGCCGCCTGCGCCGGTCGTGATCAGAATCGCAGAATCGTAGTACGCGCTTCCAAGATATTCAAATTGCTGATTGCCGACGACGACGTGTGTTCCGTCCCAGCGGATCGTCCCGGGGAAGCCAAACTGGCCGGTGCCGCCCTTGACGTCGATGAAGGTGAACTTCGACTTGCCTTTGGGCAGCTCGGCAAAGAAATTTTCGTACGCGGGCGTAAGTCCGTCGACGAAGAGATTGCCCTTGTTATCGTAACCACAAAAGAGCGCGACCGAAATGTTCGGGTCGGTGTAATAGACCGGATTGTTCTGCGCCTTCGGATAGATAACGAATGAGCCCGGGTCGCTGAAATACGAGTCGTAGTTAGAGACGGCGACGTTTCCTGTGACCGGGTCGACGTCGCACGACACCGCGTACTGCGCTCCGTCGTCGAGTTGTGCGATCGGACTCTTACCGCCGTGGGCGTACTCGGTGATGCCCCGTCCCGCCCCATTGTTCACGACGAAAACGTTGCCTTTCTTATCGGTGCAAATTCCGTCGGGATAACTCAAGCCCGTGAGCTTACCGGCCTTTTTCAGCGCGGGATAGGTGTAGACTAAGACCGTGCCGTCGGCGTACTCGCTGACATACATCAGATCGCCGGCCTTTGCCCTCGGATTCATCCACGAGCCGTCGCCCGAGCGGCCCGGGACGACGCCCATCCGGGAAACTCCGCCGCTCCTGTCGAGTGAGGCACCGCGCGCGGTAACGATGTGCGCGGAACTTTGAGATGGGTCGAAAGACCCATCGAACGACCGGGACCCACCACAAGCGGCTAGCGTCATCGCGACGAGCGTCCAAAACGCGCTGCGCGCGAGCTGTAAAACTCTCACGGAAATGATGCTCCTATTCTTTTGCGACAAGAAGTAACTGCCAGGTTCGCCGGTGCACCACGGCCTCCTCGAAGCCGCACGGGTGCGCTTACATGGATGCGAGCTTCGAGAGTTCGCTCACCAAAACGTCAGGTGGGATAAATCCGCGATAGATGTAGCGCACGACGCCTTTGCGGTCGATGAAGATGCTCTCCGGCAATCCGCCGACGTTGAACGTAGCAGCAAACTGACCGCCATCCACGGCTACACCCGTCGCGATGTCGAAACGCTGCACGAAAGCTTTGACGACGCTTTCCGGTTCTTGCTCGTCGACCAGCAGCGTGGCGATGTTTCCGCCGTACCGCTTAGTTTGCGCGAGGATCGACGGCAGCTCGCGCTGACAGGGCGAACACCAGGTCGCAAAAACGTTGATGTAGGCCGGTTTTCCGTGAAAGTCGGCGGTTATCGACCGGCCGTCCAGGGTGTCGATCGCAAAGGGCGGCGCTAAGTCGCCGACGGCAACGTTCCCCGCCCGGCCGCGCTCCGGCACGTTCGCCCCAGCCAGGGCGACGGTGACCAGAAGTAAGAGCACGACTCTCGCGCGCGACACGATTGGAATATACCCATCTATTCGTCCGTTGCGACGAGCGCGTTCTCAATTTTTGCCCCCGGCAAAACGACGTAATTGGCGCCCACGACCGTATCCTCCAGGTGGGCGCCTGTGCCGATCTGCGCCCCTTCCCAGAGTATGGCACGCTCCAGCCGGGCCCCGGGCTCGATTGCGGCGCCTTCGCCGACGATGCTCGGCCCGACGATGGTCACGCCGTCGCCGACGCGCGCTCCGGCGCAGAGCCGAACGGGACCTTCGATGCGGACGTCGCTTCCGATCTTGGCCGACGGATCGACCCCGGTGGCCGGGGTCCCAGGGATCGTTATCACGCCGCGCAGCACGTCGTAACTGGCGCGGCGATATTCGCCGGGGGTTCCGATGTCGGCCCAATAGGCGCCGTGCGCTTCGAAACCATAGAATGGCTCGCCCGCCGTCTGCAGCGCGGGGAAAACCTGTTTCCCGAAATCGTGGAATTCGTTTGCGGGAATATGAGCAAAAATTTCCGGAGAGAAAATATAGACGCCGGTGTTCGCTAGCTTGCTGAGCTCGGTTCCCTTCGCCGGCTTCTCCTGAAACCCGACGATTTTCCCACGCTCGCCCAACACCACGACGCCGTACTGCTCGACGTCTTCGCGCGGGACCAAGCCGATGGTTGCCGTCGCTTGGCGATCGCGATGAAACTCAAGGATGCTGTCGAGTCGCAGATCAGTCACTTCGTCGCAGCCGATCACGATAAAATCCTCGTCTCCGAAATACTCCTCGATCTTCTTCACGCCGCCGGCGCTGCCCATCAGTTCGGGTTCGTACGAGTAGTGCAGCTTTACGCCGAAGCGGGAACCGTCGCCCAGCGTGGCGACGATGGCGTCGGCGAGATAGTGAACGTTGATCGCGATCTCGTCGAAGCCGTACGACTTTAAATAGCGGATGAGGTGCGCGGCATTCGGTGCGCCGGCAACCGGAACGAGCGGCTTGGGAACCGCTTTGGTCAACGGATAAAGGCGGGTCGAGAGACCGCCGGCTAAAATCATTGCCTTCACGAGTTCACCACGCTCTTGCGCGCCGGAAGAATCCCGAGTTCGTCGAGTGCGACGAGCCAGACGAAGCGAGGCAGCGCCAGTTGCCGGCGCCAGCGCCATGGTTCTTTGAGCAAACGATAGAGCCACTCCAAACCGAGCCGCCGGAACGATTGCGGCGCGCGCGCGACTCGTCCGGCGACGACGTCGAACGAACCGCCGACACCGATGCCGGCTCCGCAGCCCGTTTCGCGCAGGTGATCGGCGAGCCAAAACTCCTGGCGCGGCGAACCGAGTCCGGCAAAGAGCAGTCTCGCTCCGCTCGCCGCTATCGCGGCGACGACCGCCGGCGTCTCTGCTTCGCTAAAGTAACCGCTGCGCGCGCCGGCGACGCGCAGTTCGGGATAACGCTGCGACAAGATGGCCGCGGCTTCGGCGGCGACGCCCTCCGCGCTGCCGAGGAAGTAAACCGGCAGTCCTTGCGCTGCCGCTTCGCGACAAAGACTTTCGATCAGCTCGACGCCGGCGACGCGTTCGCGCAACGGCGCGCCACGTTTGCGCGCTACGGCCAGCAAGCCGACGGTATCGCAAAGCGAGAGCGCGCTGCCGTTTACGATGGCGCGAAAGCGCTCGTTATTCTGAGCGTAGACGACCATCTCGGTGCCGAGCGTCACGACCTGCGCGCCGGCGGTCGTACCCGCGAGCTCCACGATGCGCCGCGCGGCTTCGCCGGCATCGATCGGATCGAGGCGGCAGCCCAGAATTTCGATCGCCTTCACCGCGTCTCGACGGGTTGCGTCGCGTACGGCGCGAGCAACGGACGCAACCGGTCCGCGACGGAAGCGGGAATCTCGTCGAGCGGCAGACGGCACGGTCCGACGTGGAAGCCCAACTGCGCCATCGCCCATTTGACCGGAATCGGACTGGTCGTTGCAAAGAGGGCGTCGATAAGGGGTAGGAGCGAGCCGGCGATGGAGGCGGCTTCGTCGACCTGCCCCTGGCGATACGCGTCGAATATCGCGCGGTACTCCAGCGAACAGAGATGCGAGGCGACGCCGACGACGCCGTCCGCGCCCAACGACAGACAGGGTAAAAAGAGATGATCGTCGCCGGCCCAGACGCCGAATCCCGGCGTCCGGTCGCGCAGAATCGTGCCGATTTGCTTCAGGTCGCCGCTCGATTCTTTTACGCCGGCGACGTTACGATGGCGGCGCGCCAACTGAAGCAGCGTTTCGGGGAGCATGTTGGCGCCGGTGCGCCCCGGGATATTGTAAATGACGACCGGCAGACTCGTTGCCTCGGCAATGGCACCGAAATGAGCGAGCATTCCGCTCTGCGTCGGCTTGTTGTAGTAAGGGACGACGGCCAAGATAGCATCGGCGCCGGCCGCTTGCGCCTCTTTGACGGCGGTAATCGATTCGCGCGTCGAGTTCGTCCCAGCGTTGGCCATCACGATTGCATCGCCGGCAACGGCCTCTTTGACGGCGCGGTATAGTGCGACGCGCTCCGCCGCATCGAGCGTTTGACCCTCGCCGGTCGACCCAGCCACGACCAGGCCATCGTTCCCGCGCGCGACGAGCCATCGCGCCAGGCGTTGACCTTCGCTCAAATCAAGCTCGCCGCGTTGGTCAAACGGCGTTATCATTGCGGTGTAAATTGCACCTAAAGCGTGCGTCATACCGGTGGATCTCCTGCGTCAAGTCCGAACTGCTGGTGCACCGCGCTCTCCGCCTGCACGATCTCGTCGGCCGGTACGAGCACGGAAATAGTGACATTGCTGTCGGTACAGTGAATGATTTCTACGTTGACCCGCGAGAGCGCGTCGACGACTTGGTGCACCACGCCGGGCGCGGTGCGCATGCCGGTCCCGACGATCGACAGCTTGGAGCAACCCTCGCGTATGCGGACCGCCAAGTTCAGATCGCGCAGAAGATCGCGCAGCTCGGTACCGCGGTCTCCCTCGACCACAAAGGCCACTCCCGCTTGATTGATCGTCACTTGGTCGATCGAGATTTCTGCCCCGGCGACGCGGCGAAACATCTCCAGCTCCGTCTCCATGCGGCGGCTGGGCGATTCAATATCGCCGCGAATGATGCGAATCCACGTCACTCGCCCCGAGGCGGTAACGCCGGTCACGGGCCGATGGTGATCGATGCCCGCGTCCACTAACGTGCCGCGGTCGGTATCCAGGCCTTTGAGCGTGTAACTCGTACCGGTGCGATCGGCATAGTGGGCCGCCTTATGATGCATGACTTTGGCGCCGTGCGAGGCCAGCTCGGCCATCTCTTCCAGCGAGGCGCGTTCGATGGTGCGCGCGCCGGAGATGCGCTTGGGATCGGCCGTCATCGCGCCGCTCACGTCGGTGTAGATATCGACCCGCTCGGCGTCGAGTGCGTGTCCGATAGCGATGGCCGAGAGATCGGTTCCTCCGCGTCCCAGCGTCGTGACGGCACCCTCTTCGCTAACGCCTTGAAAGCCGGCAACAACCGGGACTGCGTCACGCTCGAGAACTTCGCGAATTGCCCGCGGGTCAACTCGCAGAATCTTTGCGTCGCCGTGGTTTGCATCGGTGATAATTCCGGTCTGCGCCCCGGCCAGCGCAATTGCCGCGACGCCCGCTTGCGCGAGCTCGTCGGCAAAAACGGCCGCAGCGATCTGCTCGCCCGCGGCGAGCAGCAGGTCCGCGTTCGCGCTGTTCGTCCGGGCCGTGCCGCGCAATGCAAGAAGGCTGTCGGTGGCGTACGGTTCGGGCGCGCGTCCCATCGCCGAAACAACGGCGACGACGGAAAAACCGCCGTCCAGCGCGTCGCGCACGCGGCGATAGGCGAGCTCGCGCCGCTCGGGCGTGGCGACCGAGGTTCCGCCGAACTTTAGAACGGCGATTCGAGCCGTAGCGTTCACGCCGGCAAGTAGCCTCGTTCGAGCAGGAGTTCCAAAATCTGAACGGCGTTAGTCGCCGCGCCTTTGCGCAGCTGATCGCCGACGCACCAGAACGCAAACTCAGTGCCCGCCGTGCCGGCATCTCCCGGTTCGACGGAACGTAAGCGGGCGACGTGAACCTCGTCGCTTCCTTCGACCTCGCGCGGCGTCACGATTCCATCGCGATGGAAGACGATGCCCGGCGCCGTGTCGTAGGCGGCAGCCAACTCTGCGACGGTAACGGGGCGTTCCGTTCTCACGAATACGGCTTCGCTGTGCGCGGTTCGCACCGGTACGCGCACCGACGTCACCGCAACGGTGAGATCAGGGAGGTCGAGCATCTTGCGCGTTTCGGCGCGGATCTTGAGCTCTTCGGTGCTCCATCCTTCGTCGTCGAAGGAGCCGACCTGCGGAACGACGTTACGGGCCAGCGGACGCGTGAAGACCGACGGCGGCGGCTCCGCGAGCCCTGCCGCGAGCGCACGTTCGCCTTCGAGCAGCTCCTCGATTCCGTCTCTACCGGCGCCGCTTGCCGCTTGATACGTCGCGACGTTCACCGCCAGCAAACCGGCGGCATCGCGAATCGGACGAAGCGCCGTGCACAACACGATCGCCGTGCAGTTCGCGACCGGCAGCAGCCGGTGTTCGGCGCGCAGCGCGCCGGCATTAATCTCGGGGACGATCAGCGGTACGTCGCGTTCGAGCCGGAACGTGGCGCTGTTGTCGATGACGACGGAACCGTTCTCGACGAGCGCGCGCGCGTAGCGTTCGCTGGCGTCCTCACCGCCGGCAAAAAAGACGACGTCGTAACCACGCAACGCCTCGCCCGATGCCGGCTGCACGTCGAGCGCGTTGCCGCGAAAGCGTACCGCAGCGTCGCGCCGGCGCGACGCGAATGTTCCGAGCGAATCGACGGGCAGATTCCGCTCTTCCAGCAGACGCAAGATTGTCTCACCCACGGCACCGGTCGCACCTACGACTGCGACCTTCACGGCTGTGACTCCCAAACGCCGGGTTCGTCGAGAATCGCCTCGAGCCCGACGGTAAGACCGCGGCGGCGCCCGACCGCACGGACTGCCGCGAGCATGCCGGCGACGAACGACTCGCGGCTCAAAGAATCGTGGCGGATGGACAGCAACTCGCCTGTTCCACCGAAAAGCACCTCCTGATGCGCGACTAGCCCCGGCAGGCGTACGCTGTGAATCGCCGGAGAACGCGCGCCGGTTCGCTCCATTCGAATTGCCGTCTCACGCGCGGTGCCCGACGGCCGGTCTTTCTTGCCGGCGTGATGCATTTCGACGATCTCGGCATCGGGAAAGAAGCGCGCCGCCTCTTGTGCGAAACGCATCATGAGAACCGCTCCAACTGAGAAGTTGGGTACGAGCATCGCGCCGACGTTATGCTGCTGGGCCATGACGTCTAGGGCCTTTCGCTGTTCGTCGCTCCAACCGCTGGCGCCGACGACGATATGGCATCCCGCCGCCGCCGCGCCAAGCGAGATCTCGTAGCTCGACGGCTGCGTCGTGAGGTCGAGCACGACGTCGGGTTTTGCGGCCAGGAACTCCTCGAGGCGATCGTAGATGTGCCGCTTCGCGTCGGCGACGCGAGCCAGGCCGCAATAATACTCGCCGCTGCCTTCGAGCGCTTCGCGTGCGACCGTGCCCATGCGACCCGTCGCTCCCGCGACCGCAACCCGCATTCTTCGAGTCATCTTTACGCCTGCCGGACCGGCGTGCGGTTAGATTTTTTCGAGCGGCGCGTATTTGAGCATCAGCATCTTCTGCCCCACGTTGGGAAAGTCGATGGTGACCAAACCGTCGCCGCCGGCTCCTACGATGCTCTCGATGCGCCCTTCGCCCCACTTCGGGTGGCGAACCCGATCGCCGTCCTTCAGCCCAAGGTGCACGCCGGCACCGGCCGATTCGTGGATCGCGACCTCGCGCCAGCGGCCACCGGCCGGACGCGGCAGCGGAATGCTGTCGCTCTCCAGGACTTCCAGCGCCGGAATTTCTTCGATGAAGCGCGATTTCGGATAGGCGTAAGTGTTGCCGAAGAGCGCGCGCCGCGCCGCATACGTCAGATAAAGACGATCGATCGCGCGCGTGATGCCGACGTAGGCAAGCCGCCGTTCCTCCTCGAGCTCTTCGGGCTCGGTGAGCGTACGGCTATGCGGAAAGACGCCCTCTTCCAATCCGGTCAGGAAAACGTTGGGAAACTCCAAGCCCTTGGCACTGTGCAGCGTCATCAGCGTAACGTAAGACGCATCTTCTTCCAGCGCGTCGAGGTCGCTGACCAGTGCGATGTTGGCTAAGAATCCGGCGAGTGACGGCTCCTCGTCGTTGGCCTCATAATCGCGCGCCACGCCGATGAGTTCTTGCAAATTCTCGAGACGCGCTCGCGCGTCGTGCGTGTCCTCGCTCTGCAGCTCTCGAACGTATCCCGATTCCTCCATCACGGCCACGAGCAGATCGGCGACGCCGCCCGCCTCGGCGCGCCGGCGCAAGTTGGAGATGAGCTCGGCAAAGCGCTCGAGCTCCTTGAGCTTCTTGGGAACCGCCGAGCGCAGCAGATCGGCACTGAAAATGGCTTCGCCAACGGAGACTCGCGCCGAGTTTGCCGCCTGCACGAGCGCCGCCAGCGTCTGTTGCCCAATGCCGCGCCGCGGCACGTTGACGATGCGTTTGAACGCCAACGCGTCGGCCGCATTCATTACATAGCGCAGGTAGGCGATGACGTCCTTGACTTCGGTGCGCGCGTAGAAACCAACGCCGCCAACGATCCGGTAGGGAATCCCCTCGGTCAGCAGCGCTTCTTCGAAGACGCGCGACTGAGCGTTGGTGCGGTACAGGACGACGAAATCGCGATAGGCGGAGCCGTCGCGCACCGAGCTCTTGATCTTCTCGACGACATAACGCGCTTCGTCGCGCTCGGTCGCCGCCGGATAGAGGGTGATCGGCTCGCCCTGCGCGCGCGTGGTGAAGAGCTTCTTAGGCGCGCGCGAGCGATTGTTCGCGACCAGGGTGTTGGCAGCGTCGAGGATGGTCGACGTGCTGCGATAATTCTCTTCCAGCGTGAAAGTCTTGGCGCCGGGAAAATCTTCTTCGAAGCGCAGGATCATGCGGTAGTCGCTGCCGCGCCACGAGTAGATCGACTGATCGTCATCGCCGACGACGGTGACGTTACCATGGCGGCCGGCCAACAGCGCGATGAGCCGGTACTGCGCGGCGTTGACGTCCTGATACTCGTCGACGAGCACGTACTGAAACTTGTTCTGATATTTTTCGCGAGTCGTGCGGTCGCGTTCGAGCAGGTCGATGGTGCGCGCGATCAGGTCGTCGAAGTCGAGCGAGTTCGACTCGCCCAAACGCCGCTGGTACTCGACGTAGACGTTTGCGATGCGTTCGCCGACGAACGAGGTCTGGCTCTGCACGTATTGGTCGGGCCAAATCAGCGCGTTCTTTGCTTTATCAATTTCCGCGAGCACCACCGAAACCGAAAGCTGACGTTCGTCGTAATCGAGGTCGTCGAGAATCTCGCGGACCAACTGGCGCTGGTCGGCGTCGTCAATGACGGCAAAACTCGAGCCGATTCCGATGTGGCCGCCGTCGCGGCGCAGAATCCTCACGCACATGGAGTGAAACGTTCCAACCCAAACGTCGCGCGCCGGCGCGCCGACCATCGCTTGAGTTCGCGACTTCATCTCGCCGGCAGCCTTATTCGTAAAAGTAACGGCGAGAATGCGATCCGGGGCTACTCGCAGTTCCTGGAGCAGGTAGGCGATGCGATGCGTCAGGACCCGCGTCTTACCGCTGCCGGCCCCGGCAAAGATCAAAACGGGGCCATCGGTATGCTTAACGGCGGCAGACTGCACGTCGTTGAGAATTTCGGTTTCCAGGAGCATTTATGGCGGTTCGGCGTAGAGCCCCGCAACGCCTGTTAATGATACGCGCGTTGCGACGTTTGCCGTAGTTGACTAGCGCACGGCGCGGAGTACCCGAGCCCGGCGCTGCGCCATCGCGTAGGCTGCGGCGAGCAGCGCGAGCGTCGACTCGGCGCCCATATTATAGTTTACCGCTTCTTCATCTAACCCGTCGTAGCAACCGCCGCCATTGGCCATGGTCACGCCGCGCGAGTTCTTTCCATAATACCACGCAAGCGCGACTTCGGCGGACGCAACGTGCGTCGCATCACCGGTGCTGTCGAAGGCCGCAAGCTGCGCGTCGACCATCGCGTTCGCCTCGAGCGGTTGCTGAGCGTAGCGAGCGCGGCGCCCGCCACGAACATACCATCCGTCGTTGCCAATGGGTACGTGAATGCCGTTCTCAACCGTTACGCTCTCGTAGAAGGCCAGAGCCGCGAGCCCCGTGGCGACGTAGCGCGCCTCGGAAAGTACTTGCCCCGCGCGCAGCAACGCCTCGGGAAGCCGAGCGTTATCGTACGTCATCGCGTTTTCGAACCAGCGCCAATCGTCGGTCGCGGTCGTTTCGTACGCGCCGGCGATCTCGGCGACGAGATAGCGCAGTGCCTGCGCGTAGCGGTCGTCTTGCTTGGCCGACAGCGCGTGAGCGAGCCCGAGCGCGGCATACGCGCGCGAACGAATATACTCCAGTTTGTCGAGCGAAAGGAGCGCGCGATCGAGCATGCGGCCGCAGACGCTGCGCCACGTTTCGTTCGGCGCGTTGGCGACGCCGTACCCGAGCGCCCAAACGGCTCGCCCGCAACTGTCGTGCGTTCCGATTTCATCGAGCCAGCGGCGGTCGTACGACATGAAGTTGTGAAAACGACCGTCTTCCAACTGCGCGTGGTGAAGGAAGGCGAGAGAGTTGGAGGCGATACGTTGGTTCGCGCGATCCGAGGGCGCGAGGCGGGCATGCGCCAGCGCGACCATGAAGGCGCGCGAAATATCGTCGGTACAGTATCCGGTCTCGCGATTCGGCACGTTTTTCTCGGCGTGCTGGATTACGCCGACGTCGTCGGAGAGCGCGAGCAAATAATCGAGCGGCGGCGGTGCCGGTACGGTGCGCGACTTAGGCAGAAGACACCAGTTCGAGCGGTCCCCGCGGACAGAGCTCGCTGAAGAGCGCTCCGTACTCGGACGACACGTGCGGCCACGTCATCTGCCGGCCAAAACGATAGGCACGCCGTTCGATCGCGCGGCGCAGCGACGGATCGTCCAGGAGGAGGTTTAATCTGGTCGCGATAGAGTTTGCGTCGCGGAACTCACAGAGAAAGCCGCGATGGAACGCTAAGAGCTCCTGCGCGTAAAGGTAAGGCGTCGAGACGATCGCCTTGCCGCATCCGACAGCGTAGGCCAGCGTGCCGCTGACGATCTGCGCCGGATTGAGGTAGGGCGTGAGATAAATATCGGTCGCGGCGAGGTAGCTCACCACCTCGTCGAAATCGAGGTATTTGTCGATGAGCTGGACGTTATAGTTGAGGCCGAACTCGCGAACCATCGCTTGGAGCGATTCGCGATACGACTCGCCCTCCTGGCGACGCACCACCGGATGGGTTTCGCCGAGGATCAGATAGAGCGTCTCGGGGTGACGCCGGACGACCGAGCGCATCGCTTCGATCGCATATTCAAGACCCTTGCCGCGACTGATGAGTCCGAACGTCGAGATGACGGTGCGCTGTCCGATTCCGAACGACGCCTTCGCGGCCGACGTGTCTTGGAACGGAACGTCGGGCACGCCGTGATGGATAACTTGCAGCGTTTGCGGATCGATGCCGTAGACCGTCTCCAGCAGCCGGCGCCCCGTCTCTGAAAGAACGACGACCTTTGATGCCTGTTCGCAGAGCGCGCGTGTAACGCGCATGTACGCTTCTTCCGGCTCGGGCAAAACCGTGTGCAGCGTCAAGACGACGGGCTTATCCACGCGGGCGATAAAGTCCACGAGCCACTCACCCTTTTCGCCGCCGAAGAGTCCGTATTCGTGCTGGATGTTTACCAGCTCGACGGGCGAGCGATTAACGAAGTCGGCCGCCGCGGCGTAGCTGTCGCGTTCCTGTTCGGCGATGCGGGCGATTACTTCGGGTGAATAGTGACGCACTTCCGCGCCCGGCTCGTCGACGGCGATGACCGGACTGGAATATCCAAAAGCGCGGTCGTACGCATCGACGACATCCTTAGTAAACGTCGCGATGCCGCACTCCCGCGGAGGATAAGAACCTAAGAATAAAGCGCGCGGCGGCAGCATGTGTGTAAAATTCCCCTCCACTCTAACACTTATTACCCGGCGTTAGAGGCGGGATAAACCGGACGTTCCCTTGCTAGCCCGCCTTTCCCTCGGCCGGTTCGCCTAGGCGAGCGCCTGGTTGCAGCTGCGCTCCGGGTTCGATCGTGACGCCGTGGCCGATGACGCTGCCCGCGGCAACGTGCGCTTTGGGGCCGATAATAGCGCCGCTAGCAACGATGGCTTCTTCCACGAGCGCGCCCGCGCCAACGCTGACTCGGTCCCAGAGGACGGAGTCGCGGATCACCGCCTCGGCACCGACGCTGCAGCCGCGACCGAGCACGACGTTGGGGCCGATCCTCGCTGCGGCATCAACAACAACGTCGCCGGCGACATGCACCGGCGCGATCACACCCGGCACTTTACGCAGCGCCTCGGCGCCTTCGCCGCTGATTCCCGGCTCGATGTTGAGCGGCATCGCGCCGCTTAAGACGTCGCGGTGCGCGGCGAGATATTGATCGGGACGGCCGAGGTCGATCCAATAATCGGCGGTCGCGTAGGCGTAGATCGGTTTATGGGCTGCGATTATGGCGGGGAAGGTTTCACGTTCGATCGAGACGGGGCGCCCAGCCGGAATAAAATCGAGAATCTCGCGTTCAAGCAGATAGGTCCCGGCATTGATGTCGTTGGTCGGCGCGGTCTCTTTGGGCGGCTTCTCGATGAAGGCGCTGACGCGTCCGGTCTGGTCGTGCACGACGCAACCGAAGGGCGAGGGATCTTCGACGCCGATGCAGTGCAGCGTCGCAACGCCGCCTTTTTCTTGGTGGTACTTTTGCATCGCGCGGAGATCGAGGCTGGTGAAGATGTCGCCGTTGAGCACGAAGAACGGACCTGTTATATGTGGCTCGACGTTCTTGAGCGCGCCGGCCGTTCCGAGCGGCGTCTCTTCGATCGCGTAAATCACGTTCATCCCGAGCTTCGATCCGTCGCCAAAATAATCCACGATTGCTTGCGGCATGTAACCGGCCGCCAACACGACGTCGCGAATCTCGGCCTCGTAAAGCCGCTCTAACGTGCGTGCGAGAAACGGCACGTTCATTATCGGCACCATCGGCTTGGGCGTGCCGTAGGTCAGTGGGCGCAGGCGCGTGCCTTCACCTCCAACCAATACGATTGCTTGCATTGCTTCGCCCTTTCGCCTTATCGGTTGGTTTTGGCCTGCCCGGCGCGATTGTTTTGGCTTTGGGGGTGGCGTTGGCGGAATGTGGGTGGGATTGTTGCGGAATCATTTCGCCGGCCGCGATTGTTTGTGGAATTGTCTTTTTTGTTTCGCTTTGCGTTAGGCGAACGCAAGATCGCAGCGTTGCGTTTTCTCGAATGCCACCCTGTTGGCACACACTTTACATAGGGTTCGCGCATGCCGAGAAAACTACATGATTGGGATGCCATACAAGCGTACCATGACGACAGTCATGGCTTCGCCGACTGCTCTCGCCGATTTGGTTTTAGTTACGCAGCTTGGGCCAAAGCGGTTAGGAGAGGCTCGCTACGCTTAGCGCCTTCTCCATTTGACGACCGTCGCCGTCGATACGATTGGGTGGAAATTCAAAGCCCTTACAACGGCGGCGCTAGCTACCGTCAATGCAAGGCTAAGTTTGGTTTCCACGCCGCAGCTTGGTCGAAGGCAGTACGACGAGGAGATATCAAGCCCCGCAACTCAGCCAAGACTCTCCTCGAGGTGCTGAGCTCGCGATCTTCCCGCTGGTTGAAAAAGGCTAAGCTGCTTCAGGAACGCTATCTTCGCGATCGCTATTAGCAGTGCGGAATATGCGAGTGGCGCGGCGAGCGCCTCGTGAGTCAGATAGACCATGTCAACGGAGTAAAGGATGACTGGAGGATGGAGAACCTGCGCATGCTGTGTCCGAACTGCCACAGCCAGACGGAGACCTTTAGCGGCCGGAACCTGAAGCGGGTGGCCCAAGCAAGGACGGGAGGCTCCAGCGTGGTATAATCGCTGGCTAGCCTGGTCCCGGGTAGTTCAGCTGGAAGAACGGCGGCCTCTGAAGTCGCATGTCGGTGGTTCGAGTCCATCCCCGGGAGCGCGGCCCTATCGTCTAGAGGCCTAGGACGCCGCCCTCTCACGGCGGTAACGCGGGTTCGAATCCCGCTGGGGCTATTTAAAAACTCCTTATGGCAAAAGGGTTTTTCGTGTTGTTTTGGGCGCTTAGGCCACAAATGTCACAATCGTGTCACACAGGTCCGCGCTCCTCTTATCTACGAGCCGCTCGAAAGCGGTCGCTGCGGCTACGTCTCGGTCGCTGTAAACGTCGAGATACCGCTCGGCGGTGATGGCGATATTCGAGTGACCGAGGCGCTTGCTGACGACTTCCAACGGTACGCCCGCCGTCGCTAGTAAGCTCGCATGAGTGTCGCGCAACCCACGCAATCGCCCAAGAAATACGGCTAAGCCATGTTGGTTCGGCAAAAAGGGGCGTTGGAACGGGACCACCACCCCTCTTGCGCTCGCGGCACTCGAGACTACGCTGTAGCAGCGTCTCCGTCGTCGGAGTACTCGCCGTCATCAGGACTGCCGTCCGTCGTCGGATGATCTATTCCGGGCTTTTGCACCGGGTCTATGGGCGGGTCTGTAACCGGGTCGATTGGCGTCGGGTCGTCGGGCTCTGGAACCGGTGATGACATGGTATCCTCCTTGTGCGACTGCCTTTACCCCGTTTCAGGCAGCTTCGTCATCGCTGAGGTGGTCGAACCTACTTGGCGGTTTTACGGTCCGCAGCACCCAGCGGCGCCGGTCAGTAGTCGCCTTGCATTGCAGGCGCCGACGGCGCACCCGGGCTCGTCATGATGGCCGGATTTGTGTGAGCAATATTTACAGCGGTAGATCGTTGACATGGATTGCTGTCGCTAGGACTAGGCTTGGTCGCGACTCTGATAGCAGCGCTGGGATGGATTCTGATGACTTCGGGCGGTACGGCTGCGATGGCGCAAATCTGGGTTGCGCCCACTCCTCACGGCTGGACGCGAGTACAGTGGATAACTACACTGCGGCCGTAGTTGCGCGGCTGCGCAAGCAGCTTCCTAAGGAGGCACGCCGGTCGAGGCTAACCCCGATGAGGTCTCGTAGCTCCTTCGATCGCAGCACGCAGTTCTGCTCCGCGCTCGCTCACCCGTTGCCTGCGCGTTCCAAGCGGAATAAACTCTCTGGCCGAGGGATGCACACATTTCACAGCACTTGCGTCCACTGCTCGAACCCGCGAATAGGCGTCTCCGCCGAAGGCGATGACTACGGATGGCCGGACGATCTCGATCTGTTCTCGCAAGAACAAGGCACACTCCGCTTCAAACTGCCGCGATGCGTTCATGCTTCCAAGAGACGCTCCGTCTTTTAGGCCCATCAGCGCGTTTGTGAAAAAAGCTTGAGTGGGATCTATTCCAGCTTCGAGAAGCAGCGGCAGTACGATGTCACGCCACCAGAATCCGCCTTCGCCCCCCTTCGCTCGAAGCCGCCTAAAGGCTTCGGCGCCCGCGTAGTTATGCCCGACAAACATTACTGGCGTCTCAGGAAATCGCTGCGGCGCTGGGGCGAATGGCGCAAGACCACACCACAGCCCGCAGCCGCCCGGGAAAAAGGCAGTGCCGGCAACGAAGGGTGCTTCAATTTTGTAGATATGCGGCGGGTAGCTAACGACCAGATCCGCCATTCGACGTCGAAGGTCGCCAAGCACGTCGGTCGTCAGGCGCGTCGAGTGCATGTAGCTCCTATCGTAGCAGCCCTACTCTCGCCTCTCGGGGAAGCCCCCCAAAAGTGTGACCTGGAAGGACGTCCGCATCCCGCCTCCGATGCAGCGTGTACACCCCAAGTTGTTTCTAGATGTCTCACCGCTAGTTACTCACTGACCCGTAAGGCAGCATCTTGTTGTTAACGCCGTCGAACCGTACGTTGGCAAGTGTCCCGCGAAGGCAAAGGAAGCCACGGCCAATGTAAGGCTTTAAAACATAGCACGAACCGTTCAGATCCCAAGGACGGGCCCTCAGACTTATATTACGGCGCATCGTTCCGCATGCAATCCATGCCCCTCCGGCACGCGCCTCCCCACACCTGGCCAACGTGGAGCGCGCCCGGGCTTGGACCGGAGCGTGCTGAACGTGTAGGGCCGATGTGCTTCACCGCCGGAGTGGACGCGGGCTGGGGCTTGCGTTCGCGGCCTGCGCCTCTTCGTCCGAGACGACCAGCGGCGAAGGAGTAGGACCGGGTGCCGCCATTGTTGCCTCGGCACAAATGTTTTTTTCCGGCCGATCAGTTTTTGCTTTCAGGATCGACCCCTTAGCAAAAACGGCGTCGTGTGCGTGGATACCAAACGACATAAACCCGCCGCGCGCGCCGCCGACAAACGTGCGCTCGAACTCTACGTGGATTGTGTCCGCACAGAATGTCACAATGTCATCGATGTCAAGAGCGACCTCCTGTGACTCGTTAGTCGAAAAGACGCGTTTGGTAATGTTGCTTTGGTTCGTGTACTCGCCCTCGGCAAGATCGCCCGCCTTAGCAATGACATGTCCGTCGAGGATGACGTCTTGCGTGACCTCAAACTTGACTTTATGGGCTTCACTATTCGTGCCTGCGCCGCCAACGCGAATATCTTTGGTCACAGTGACGAACACCACAGTTCCGCGAGGGACATAGACGGTCGGCGAGCTTGCCGATGGAGACGGACTAGGCGTAGCGGCTGCGGTAGCGAGCAGGACGATAACGGTTAACGCGACGCTGATTGGCAATCGCGCAGGCTTAAAGCGGCTACCAATACTGTGGCGAACCGTAGCGGCGAGGCTCGCGGACGGCAGGGCAGCCGAAAACATAAATGCTGCCGGCGTTACGGCAGAGCGTTTCCTCATAGCAAAAATCCTCCGCGGTCAAAGTCGGCGCTAGGTGCTTATGATACTACGCCGGGCAACCAATCGACAATCCTGGCTATCCCCGTCTTTGCTAGGCGCTGGGTACGGAGAGCTCGCCTGGGGCTTCGACCGCAGCCAGACTGTACAGCGAAGGGGCAACGCCGATCGGGCCGTGGCCGCCGAGGCCCGCGGGAGGTGGCTTCCGAGATTAAGGGCTGGGTACGAAAGCGGTCCTTAGGTATTGCGGTACACTTACGCGAGACGCTCACGGGAAGCTGGAGTTAGCTACTCCGCGCCGTTTTCGCATGTTTAGTCTTCTTGAATAGCGTTCGGACGGTGCCGAACGCATACGGCTCGTTTGGCTAGGGCCCCTCGTTTTTGGGCGTAACGGGCATCGGGATAGCCGTCATCGACCGGCGCGTGTTGACGTGCACCTCAATCCACTGTGGACTTTAAGGCGTCATGCGCGGCCAAAAATGCCTGGCGGCCCGCGGGCGTCCCGCAGTACACCGTTATCTGAACCAAGGCTTCTGTAATCTCGTCGATCGTTACACCGCTCGCCACCGCAGCATTCGTGTAAATGCCTAATTCTTGGAAGCGGCCTAGTCCTGCAAGGATTCCAAGGGTCAGGATGCTCC
>Ga0265338_10000143_pt1 | contig 132132 bp, 85 predicted proteins | sample 42126metaG_FD_193579 | JGI IMG/M metagenome (GOLD analysis project Ga0265338, IMG submission 193579) | Rhizosphere microbial communities from Carex aquatilis grown in University of Washington, Seatle, WA, United States - 4-21-26 metaG | ecosystem: Host-associated > Plants > Roots > Rhizosphere...
TTGAACAAGCTGTCTGTGTCGTAACGCCCACCAAACGGACCAATCGCGCCGCGCTGCGAAAGCTGGAGCAGTTCTGGCAGACCATCGGCGGCCGGGTGGTGAGCCTCACACCGGAAGCGCACGATGCACTCGTCAGCCGTTCCAGCCATCTGCCGCACGTCGCGGCGGCTGCCCTGGTGAACCGCGTATTGAATAACGGCCAGCCCAGCCAGCAATCCTCGCTGTGCGCCAATGGCTTTCGCGATTCCACGCGCATCGCCTCTGGTTCGCCCGAGATGTGGCGCGATATCGCCTTGGCCAACCGGAAGAACCTGTCCAAAACGCTCGGCGAATTTGTCGGCGACCTGCAAAAGTTCCAGAAGGCCCTGAACAAGTCCGACGCCAAAACAATTGCGAAATTCTTTGAGACGGCCAAGAAACGTCGTGACGATTGGTGCGCCGGCTGTGCCTCGCCATCACCTGAATGAAAATTCCAAGCGCCAAATCCCAAATTCCAAAGAAGCTCCAAATTTCAAGCTTCAAACAGGTTTCCGCGATTTTTGATTGGAGCTTGGTGCTTGGAATTTCTTTGGGATTTGAATTATGGGATTTGGAGTTTTTTTAATGCCTCTTCCCGATCTAATCGAAATCGTCCCTCTCGCCCAACCCGTGCGCGCGGAAATCACCGTGCCGGGTTCCAAGAGCATCACCAATCGCGCCCTCGTATTGGCCGCGCTCGCCGATGGGGAAGTGACGCTTGAAGGCGCGCTCTGGAGCGAAGATACCCAGATCATGGTCGAGTGCCTGCAAGACCTCGGCTTCATGGTCAACGTCGCGCCCGACCCGAACGAGTTCTGCAACCGCACCATCACCGTCTACGGCAAAGGTGGAACCATCCCCAACGGGGGCACCCCGGAAAATCCCTTGGAACTCTTTGTAGGCAACGCCGGCACCGCCGCGCGCTTTCTCTCCGCGATGGTTTGCCTCGGCAACGGCGTCTATCGTCTGCACGGCGTCCCCCGCATGCACGAACGCCCGCAAGGCGCGCTCTTCAAAGCCCTGCGTGATCTCGGCTACGATGTCAAATCAGAGCACGGCAACGACAAGTTGCCGGTGCGTATCTCCAGTAGCCGCCGACGTGAGTCGGCGCAAAAATCCGCTGCCACCGTCAGCATCGAAGAAAGCTCCCAATTCGCCTCCGCGCTCTTGCTCTGCGCTAAATTTGGAGGATGGCAGATTAAAGTGGTGGGAGAAAACGCGGAAGAATCCCCTTATGTGGCCATGACCACAAAGCTGATCGAAGCTTTTCCGCATCGCGGCGGAAAATTTCAGATCGAGCCGGATGCGAGCAGTGGAAGTTATTTTTGGGCAGCAGGACAACTTGAAGTAGAAAAAAGACCGGATAGTCCGACAGGACAAGTCATGTTTATGGTTGATCATAGACATACAACCATACGAGTTGTTGGCTGGCCTGATTCCAATTGGCAGATTGATGAAAAATTCGTTAAGCAATTTTCCCAATTGGAAATGCGCACCAGCGTTTTTGTTGGGAAGGTGACTTGCGTTTCGAAAAAATTACTGACCGATGAACTGGCGGCTCAATATTTTGATGTAGCAGGCTTCCGACCGCTAACGATTTCCCGTTTGCGAGATCTTGGCGATAGTATTATGACGGCGATAGTCATCGCGCCATTGATAAAACAAAAGACGACATTCACAGACCTTGGTCGTCTTCGCCTCCAGGAAACCGAGCGAGTCGTCGCCTTGCGAACCGAATTGACCAAGTGCGGCGCGAAGGTGATTGAGGAAGGCGATACGCTAACCGTTTATCCGTCCCAACTTCACGGTGCCGAAATCGAGACCTACAACGACCATCGCGTGGCGATGTGCTTCGCGATTTTGGGTCTGAAGGTTCCGGGGATTAAGCTCAAAAACCCCTCGTGTGTGAAGAAGACCTTTCCCAATTTCTTCCAAAAGCTCGCCACGCCACCGCCGCACGGCCTGGGTGTGACGATTTTGGACGCCAAAACCGGCCGGAAACTGGAAATGGCCGAATTGTTCGCGGAATAATTCGAGGGGCGCATGCCCGAAATGTAGCGCAGAATTCCATTCTGCCGTATCGCGGATTTGTAATCCGCAGACTACCCAATCCACGCGAGTCACAGGAGTATGCGGACCATCTGCCGAGTGAAACTCGGCGATACGGCAGATTAAAAATCTGCGTTACATAACGGAGTGCGCCCGTCCTCGGGCGCTGCAACAGCCTTACGCGCGACCTCTCAGGAAAGTTCAAAAATCCTCCTTCCGCCCAGCCTTGCAGTGGCCGGAGACGGCCCCCACTCCGTATTTTGAAGACAGCCCGAATAATTTCTAGCGGCGAGCGGTTATTCCAGCTAACTTATTGGCGAACTGATTCCTAGCGGTCAGATCGGTACCGCTACCCCAAGCAAGAATTGAAAAATATTGTCATAGCCATTGATGGGACGAGCGCGAGCGGCAAGAGCACGACGTCGAAGTGCATTGCGCGGTCGCTGGGATATATCTACGTGGATACCGGCGCGATGTATCGCACCCTGGCCTGGTATTGCCTCAAAAACCACATTGATCCCCATGACGCCAAAGGCGTCGCCAAGGCCTGCCGCTATTGGAAGACGTCCCTGGAATGCGTGAACAACCAGGTGCACCTGCTCGTGGACGGCTATTATCCGGAAAAAGAGATGCGCACAGCCGAGGTCAGCGCGGCCGTCACCCACGTCGCCGCGGTGCCGAAGGTCCGCGATTGGATGAAGAAGAAGCAGCGCGAGTGCATCCAATTCGGCAATCTGGTCATGGAAGGCCGTGACATCGGCACCAATGTCTTTCCGGAGACGGACTATAAATATTACTTCGACGCCAATCTTCAGGAACGCGCGCGCCGCCGTGCCGCTGAAGGCGTGACCGAGAACCTGGCTGCGCGCGACCAGCGGGACAGCCAGCGCGCATCGGCGCCCTTGATGGTCGCATTGGGCGCCAAAATCATCGATAACTCCGGCATGACGGTCGAGGGAACGGCGGAGATCATCGTGGCTGAATTCAAAAAACGATTGGCGGAGCACGGGCACGGTAAGCTGGTGGCGCGCTAATCACGATGAATTCAGTCTATCTAGTGGGTTGGCTTTTCTTCCGGACGCTCTACAAATTTTATTTCCGCTGGAGTGTCTACAATAACGAACGTGTTCCCTTGAGCGGCCCGGTCATCCTGGCGTCCAATCATTCCAGTTTTCTCGACCCGCCGTTGGTGGGCTCCGGTGTGCATCGGGAAATCAATTATCTCGCGCGCAAATCCCTGTTCCGCTTTCCGCTCTTCGGCGTAATCTTGCGAAAGGTGCGTGCTGTGCCCGTGGATCGCGACGGCGGTGGCGCGGCCGGCCTGAAGGTCGTCCTGGATCGTTTGAACGCCGGTGGCGCAATCATTCTTTTTCCTGAAGGTACCCGGTCGTTCGATGGAAAATTGCAACCCGCGCGTTCAGGCATCGGCCTGACCGTCATCAAATCCTCCGCGCCGGTCGTGCCGGTGCGCGTCTTCGGAACCTACGATGCCTGGGGCCGCCATATCCGCATTCCACGTCCGCACAAGGTAGTCTTGAAATACGGCAAACCGATGTATTTTACCGAACTGCGTGCGGAGGCGAAAACCTGTTCCAAAGACCGGCTGAAGCAGATCTACCAGCAGATCGCGGACGAAATCATGACGGCCATCCGGCATTTGGAGCCGTGTCAGGACGTCGAAAGTTTTGCGTAGAGCACTAAGAGCCTGACAGAGGATTTTTGAACTTTCCTGAGAGGTTGTGCGTAAGGCTGTTGCAGCGCCCGAGGACGGGCGCGCTCCGTTGAGGGCGTTTGGGCATTTTGAATGCACGCCCCCGACACACTCTAGGACACCCCCGGGGGAAATAAATGGTTCAGCTTCTCGAATTTCCCCGCGAGATACCACGCGGTGAGAAAGCGCACCAGGCCTGAAGTCATCACGATCAACATACAACTCGTCAGATAGAGTCCGAATGCATGCGGCGGGTCCGGTTGCATGATGCAGGGGAGGCCGTAATACAGGATGGAAAGTGAGAGCAATACGCCGACGATATATCCAGCCCACGGCGTCAGACCCGGAATCATGTCCGCAAAGCGAAAAATGAACAGCGGGCTCAGGCCGTAGGCGATGGCCACAAACGTTTGATCAAAGGTATGCCGGCCATGAAACGTTTCGCCCATGGATTTGATCAATTTTGCGCAGAAGAAGATCACCATGAGCGTCAGCAGGAATTGCGCACCCTCGTAGGCGAACACTTCCGGCAGGCTGTATTTCTTGAGCTGCAGGTTGACGATGTTCTGGACGCGCCCCCAATGATGCAGGCTATACCCTTCAGCGATGGAGGTCAGCACCAGCAGTGGAATCACGTGGGTGAAAAGAACACTGACCCACTGGCGCCGAACACTGGCAATGCGTTCCCAGGTTTTCGCCGTCTCAAACATCAGCATCAAGCCCTTGATCATCTCACTCTTGGATATAGGTCTACGCTACGACTGACAACTCAATAAATAAGCCGGTGGTAAACTTTTAGATTGGACACACAGCGGCGGGTTGCGTTCATATCATTCCTATGAACCGTGTTATTGAAGTCGGTGCCCGTACTTTCTTTGCCCTTCTGCTTCTGGCCGTCACCGCCGGGTGCGCGACCAATAAAATCGATTGGGCCGCGCGGGTTGGCTCATACACCTACGATCAAGCGGTCAATGAACTGGGACCGCCGGTAAATTCTGCCACGCTCGCAGACGGCACGCTGGTGGCAGATTGGATGTATAGTCGCGGGCGCACTTATGCTTATGCGGAGTCAAGCAACGTATCGCCGGATTTCGGTCCCACTAACTACCGGATAAACCAATCGCCGGATTTTTATTGGCGTCTTACCTTCGGGCCGGATCACAAACTGCAGTCCTGGAAAAAATTTGCGCGATAATCTCCTTTTGCGGAAACGCTGCCTGTGCTTGACTGGCCGGAATGAACGTTGACCTCGGCATCTGGCACAAACTCACCCGCGTGGTGATCTTTTTGTTGCTGGTCTCCTATGCCTTGCTGGTGTTCGTCTGGTATCTCCCGGTCATCCAGCAGAACGAACGCATGCGCCAGCAGATCCTCCTGCTCAACGCCGAGGTGGCCAAAGAAAAGGAAGCGGGAAAAACCCTCCAACTGGAACTGGATGCCTTGCGAAACGATCCCCAGGCAGTCGAGCTGCTGGCCCGTCAACTCGGCTATGCCAAGCCCGGTGAGACCATCCTCCGGTTCGGTAATTCGCTGACCAATCGACTTTCCGCCCAGTAAAGTCTCCGGCACCTCTCAGACGGTCATGATTTCCCGCTCTTTGACCACCAGATGATGCTCGATCTTGGCGATGTAATCGTCCGTCAGCTTCTGTAAATCTTTTTCGGTCTGCTTGACGTCATCTTCCGTTACGCCGCTGTCATGTCCGTGTTTCTTGATCAATTCCATGGCGTCACGGCGCACGTGGCGGATGGCGACCCGGCCGTCCTCAGTCATTTTTTTGCAGATTTTGACGAATTCCACCCGCCGTTCCTGGCTGAGCTCCGGAAAATAGATGCGCAAGGATTTGCCCTGGACGGCCGCGGTGAGGCCGAGGTTCGCCTTTTGAACAGCTTTTTCGATGGCCTGGAGCGAGCTGGCGTCCCACGGCTGGATGACCAGCATGCGGGGCTCGGGTGTGGTGATGCCGGCGAGTTCGCGGATGCGCATTTGCGACCCATAAGCTTCCACCATGATGTTTTCCACGAGGGTGGTGGAGGCTTTGCCGGTGCGCACGCCGGCGAATTCATTCACGACCACCTGCTCGGTCTTGATCATCCGGTCTTCAGCATCCAACAAAATATCATCCATGGCCATAGGTCAGCAACAGTAGCAACGAAGGCAGGTTTGGGCAAAACAAAGTTCGCGGGTCAATCAAGGACGGGCGCATCCTGACACTGTCCCCGTTTGGAGTTCCGCCTTTAGGCGGTCGGGGCCGATGTTCCCATGACAGTGCCAGGATGCACCCATCAATGGCCAGCCGCCCGTTGCTTATTTTTCTTTTCCGCGCGTTCCTGGAAGAACTGGTCCGCCATCACGGCGATCAGGATCACGGTGCCGGTGACCACGGGATCATAGGCGTTTTGGATGCCGAGGATGATGATGAGGTTGCGCAACACCTGCAACAGGGTCGCCCCGATCACAATACCGATGATGGACCCTTCGCCGCCGCGCAGGCTGCAGCCGCCCAATACCGCCGCCGCAATCGCATAGACCTCGAACATGTTCGCGTGGATGGACGGCGAAACCGAACTGGAATAAAACGCACACATGATCGCGCCAATGCCCGTGAGCAATCCCCCCACGACGTAACTGCTGCCGATCACGAGCTTCGTATTGATCCCGGAAAAACGCGTCGCGTTCTCGTTGCGGCCCGCCGCAAACAGGTAGCGCCCGTATACCGAACGATGCAGGAGAAACCACGCCACGATCGCAATGATGACCAATAGGATAAACGTCATCGAAACTCCGCAAAACGTACCGGAGGCGAGAAATTGAAGGACCTTGAGGTTTTCCACCCCGGAGAATCCCCGCGTGGCTTCATTCGCAGTGGTCCTGGCCAATCCGCGATAGATCAACATGCCGCACAGAGTCACAATGAACGGCTGGATTTTCCATCGAGTGACCAGGTAACCATGCGCGGCGCCAAACATCATGGAAATGAACAGGATAAACAACACGGCCATGGGCCAGTACCAATGCCAGTCCTGCAACGCGATGGACACCAGCACGCCAGTCAACGCGCAGACCGAGCCCACTGACAGGTCGATGCCGCCCGTGATGATGATGAACCCCATCCCGATGGCCAAAATCCCATACATGCCGACGCGCTGCGACAAGTTCGAAAGATTTTCGGGCGAGAGAAATCGCGGCATGCTGAGGGTGGAGAGCGAAGCGCCGTGTTGCAGCTGCTGGGCGAGTTCAATACCGCAGACGGCGAGACATAGCACCACCAACAAAGTGAAAAGACCGAGTTCCTTTTTCATTTTCCCTATTCCAAAAATGCGGGCTTGGCGGCGGCAATTTTTCTCCCGACCGCCAATTGCATCACGTTTTCCTCGGTGCAATCCGCGCGATCCAATACTCCGGTGATTTCGCCTTCATGCATCACGGCCACGCGGTCGCTGATGTTCAGCACTTCTTCCATGTCGCTGCTGATCATCAGGATCACCGTGCCTTCCTCGGCCAATGCGCGCATCAACCGGTAGATCTCCGCCTTGGCGCCAACATCGATGCCACGCGTCGGTTCATCCAAAATCATCACTTTGGGATGCATCGCCAGCCATTTCCCCAACACGACTTTTTGCTGGTTGCCGCCGCTGAGGTTCAACGCGAGCACATCCACATTCGGCGTCTTGATCTTCAGCGAGGCAACCTGTTCATTTGCCGTCACACGCTCGCGGCTGTGCTGGATGAGGCCAAAGTGGGTATACTCTGCCAGCGAGGGCAGGGTGATGTTGTGGCAAATATTCATGGCGGTGATCAATCCTTCGCCACGGCGGTCTTCCGGCACGAGGTAGATACCGTGATTGATGGCATCTCGCGCTGAGCTGATGGCGATCCTCTCCGTGCCAAGCGTGACCTCGCTGCTCCCATCCGGGTCAAGGCCCACGATGGTTTTTGCCAGTTCAGAACGTCCCGCGCCCACCAGTCCGGCAAACCCCAAAATCTCACCCTTGCCGGCATCGAACGCCACGCGCCGGCCGGGATAGCGGCTGGAAACGGCATTGCGGACCTTAAGATAACCCAGGGCGCGAACACCTTTGGGTTCAACGTAAAAGTTTTTGATCTCCCGTCCTACCATCAAACCCACGATGCGGTCATGGGATATTTCTTCTGCCGCCAGCGCGCCCGCATTTTTGCCGTCGCGCAGGACGATGACGCGGTCCGCGCAGTTTTCGATCTCACCGAGGCGATGCGAAATATAGATCACACTGACGCCTTGTTCACTTAGCTCGCGAACAAGCTGCAACAGCCGCTCGGTTTCCGTGAGTGTCAGTGAGGACGTGGGCTCATCCATGATGATGATGCGCGCATTCAACGACAACGCCTTGGCGATCTCCACCATTTGCTGTTGGGCGATGGACAATTTGTCCAGGCGCGTGCGGCTGGAAATCTTCAGGCCAAGCCGGTCCAGGTAAGGCTGCGTATCCGCATGGATTTTTTTCCGGTCGATCAGGCTAAAAGGGCCGCTGAGCGGTTCGCGCCCAAGGAAAACGTTCGCGGCCACATCCAGGTTATCCAGGACGTTCAATTCCTGGTGGATGAACGCAATGCCGAGCTTCATGGCATCGGTGACGTTGTTGATCTGCACCGTCTGCCCATCCACTTTGATTTCGCCCGCATCCGGCTGGTAAACGCCGCCGAGGATCTTCATCAGCGTGGATTTGCCCGCGCCATTCTCCCCGCACAGCGCGAGGACTTCGCCTTTCCCCACTTCAAGGTTCACCTGGTCCAAAGCGATCACCCCGGGAAAGCGCTTGGCGATCCCGTGCATCTGAAGAAGTGGCGTGGTATCCATAAAAGCGGCGCCGGCCCGGAGACCGGCGCCCATCATATTCCAGCAAGCAGTGTTATTTGCCCAACAATTTTTTCAACCGGGCTTGAAAATCCGCGACAGTGTCTTTCTTGAGGCTGACGGTCGGAATGATCTGTTTGCCGCCCGCGAGCGCTTCCTTATCTCCTTCGAGGTACTTCGCCATCTTGGTGATGGCCTGTTTACCGAATTCAAACGGCTGTTGCACCACCGTGCCGTAGATGTCGCCCGAGGCGACGCCCGCCAGCGTTTCATCGTTTTCGTCAAAGCAAACGATCTTGACCTGGCCGGCTTTGCCTGCGCCACGAACGGCGTTCAGGATGGCCGGACCATTGTAGTTGTACAACCCGACCAGGCAGGAGATGTCAGGGTATTTCACGAGCACGTCCTGGGCGTTGTTCTGGGCACGGACGGGGTCAGCGTCGTCAGTGCGCAGGTCGATGATCTCAATATTGGAGCCTTCCAGTTCCTTTTTGATGCCGCCAAAACGGTCTTTGGCGTTTTGCGCATCCGCAAAGCCGACGAACACCATGATCTTGCCGCCATTCGGGAGGGCTTCTTTGATCAATTTGCCCGCTTCCACACCCGCAGCGAAGTTATCAGTGCCGATGTAGCAAACGCGTTTGCTGTCCGGTGCGTCGCTGTCGTGGCAGATCAATAGCGTTTTAGCCGCGATGCTGTTGAGGAATTCTGTCTGGTTGCCGGGATCGATCGGGCTCACCGAAATGCCGTCAACACCCTTGGCCAGCAGGTCGTCAAGAATCTGGCGTTGCTGGGCGGCAGTGCCGTCGGAAGGAATGCGGAAATCCACTTCCACGTTACCAAGTTCCTTGGCGGCTTCTTCGGTGCCCGCGCGGGCGATGGTCCAGAACGTCGCGGCGTTATTGACCACAAAAGCCAGGTGGAGCGTTTTCTTTGCGGGCGCGGCGGGTGTGCCGGGGGTTTCCGACGAGGTTTCGTTTTTGCTGCAACCGGACAGCGCAACGGCCAGCGCGCAAGCGCCTGCAAACAATAGGGAGCGATTCAATTTCATGGCGTCAGTGATTGGTTTGGGTTAACGGGTGGAAAACTTATAGACGATGGTGTTCTTGTAGGTTTCGCCGGGCTTCAATTCCGTTGTGGGAAAGGCCGGATGATTCGGTGAATCCGGGAAATGCTGCGGCTCAAAACAGAAGGCGTTGCGCTGTTGATAGACCCAGCCGCCCTTGCCGGTGATAGTTCCATCTAGAAAATTCCCCGTGTAGAATTGCGTGGCCGGTTCCGTGGAGGAGACCTCCAGCACGCGGCCACTGGTCGGTTCATAAACGCGCGCCGCCAGGCTCATTGCGCCGGCTTTCTTGTTGAGGACCCAGTTATGGTCGTAGCCTTTGCCGTAAACCATTTGCTGGTCTTTATCATTGATCCGCGCGCCGATGGCGGTGGGCTTGCGGAAATCAAACGGCGTTCCGGCCACCGGCCGCAATTCTCCCGTGGGAATCAGCGTCTCATCCACCGGCGTAAATTTATCCGAGTTGATGTACACCTCGTGGCTCAGCACATCGCCATGACCGGCGAGGTTGAAATAGGAGTGATGTGTCAGGTTCACAACCGTGTCCTTATCCGTGGTCGCGGTGAAATCCACCCGAAGAGCGTTATCGGTCGTCACGGTATAGACCGCCTTGACCGTGAGCGTGCCGGGGAATCCTTCTTCGCCGTCTTTGCTCACATAGGTCAATTCCAGCGCCTGGCCGAGCGGCGTATCATACGAGCGCGCCTGCCAGACGACCTTGTCGAACCCTTTCAAGCCGCCATGCAGCGTGTTCGGCCCGTTATTTGCCGCGAGCGTATAGGTCTGTCCATCGAGGGAGAACTTCGCACCGCCGATGCGGTTGCCATAACGCCCGATGAGCGCGCCGAAAAACGGACTATTGGTCAGGTAATCCGGAAGATCATCAAAGCCGAGGACCACGTCACCAATGGCGCCAGTGCGGTCCGGCACCTTCAGCGAGACCACGATGCCACCGTAATTGATGATGCGCGCTTCCATTCCCGAGGCGTTGTGCAGGGTGTAGACATCGATCGGCGTGCCGTCCGGCATCGTCCCAAAAGCTTTTTTGCTGGCGGCCATATTGGTTGATTGGTTGGTGGTGCAGCCAACGAAGCCCAGAGACATCGCGAGCGCCGCACACAGGATGGTTATTTTAACTGGATTTTGCATAAATGGATGGATTGTATTTTAAGAACCTTTGTTTTTGCTTTTAAGCGCAAGTGTCAGCATGAAAACGCCGAAAGCGAGCATCACGATTCCCCAGACCAGATTGATGTTGATGCCGAGCGAACGCTCATATTGTGCTTTATCGCCGACCAACCCGTAGATGGTCAACAGCGCGCCGTAAAAGCTGAACATCAGCCCGATGGGTAAGCGAAGGTCAAAGTTCATATGGGATTTGGGTTAAGGGTTACCAGAAAATGATGTTCAGGAGAACGGTGATCGCCAGCACGATGATGCCCAGTGTGGCGGGTTGTTTATACCATGGCTCGTCCGCCGAACTGATCTTCGGGGTGAGCGAATAGACCAGTCCTTTCAACTCCCCGTCCGTCTTGTTTTGTTTGGTGGCCAGCGAAATCACGATGGTCAACACGAAGCACGTGGTCCAGGCGACGAGGGCCATGTAGAAATTTTGGCCCATGTCGTTGTGGTAGGGAATGGGGCTCAGGTGAAGCCGCTCTGCCAACCAGCCACCCTTAATGCCTGGAACATTGCCTTTGGCAAGCGCCATTCCATGGAAAACCGCCGCGCCCAAAGTGCCGCCGAGCAATCCAAAGAAAGCGCCATGGCCGGTTGCGCGCCGCCAGAACATGCCCAGCAGGAACGTCGCAAACAACGGCGCGTTCACAAACCCGAACACAAGTTGCAACATGTCCATGATGTTGTTGAAGCGGGAAGCGAGGTAAGCGCAACCGATGCTGATGATGATGCCCGCCACCGTCGCAAACCGGCCCATCCACAGGTAATGATGGTCGGATTTGTTAGGCGCGAGATAGCTCTGGTAAATATCGTACGTCCAAACGGTATTGAAGGCCGTCACGTTGCCGGCCATGCCGGACATGAACGACGCCATCAGCGCGGTGAAGCCGATTCCCAGGAGGCCAGTGGGCAAATAATGCGCCAACAGCGTGGGAATCGTCATGTTATAATCGGGAGTCCCATCTTTACCAGCAGGCAGGAATCCGCCGGGAGTCGAATAGTGCATGGCGATAGCAATCATGCCAGGGAGAATCACGAGGGCCGGGAAAAGCATTTTGGGGAACGCGGCGATCAGCGGGGTGCGGCGGGCCGCATTCATATTCTTGGCCGCCATCGCGCGCTGCACCACGAGGAAGTCGGTGCACCAGTAACCGAATGAAAGCACGAAGCCCAGGCCCATCACCATGCCGAACCATTCCACGCCCATCGGGTTGTCTCCAACATGCCCCATGTGCGACCATGATTGGGTCCAGGTGCCCGGCGCAAAATTCTGGCCGGTGGCCACCGGGATGAGTTTCTCCTTAAGTCCGGACCAGCCGCCGATGTCTTTCAAAGCCAGAAACACGAGCGGGGTAAAGCCGAGCACGATCATGAAGAACTGGAGCACTTCGTTATAGATGGCCGAAGTCAATCCACCGAGAAAGATGTAAACGAGCACAACCACGGCCGACACAATGATGCTGAGATGGAAATTCCAGCCAAGGATCAGCTCTAGCAGACGCGCGAGCGCATACATGGAGATGCCGGAGGAGAAAACGGTCATCACCGCGAAAGAAATGGCGTTCAACCCGCGTGTTTTTTCATCGAAACGCATCTTCAAATATTCCGGCACGGAACGCGCCTTGGAGCCGTAATAGAAGGGCATCATGAAAATGGCCAGGAATACCATCGCCGGAATCGCCCCCACCCAATAGAAGTGGCTGGTCATGATGCCGTATTTGGCGCCGCTGGCGGCCATGCCGATGACTTCCTGCGCCCCAAGGTTAGCGGAAATGAAGGCCAGGCCGGTCACCCATGCGGGAATGGAGCGGCCGGAAAGGAAAAAGTCAGCGCTTCCTTTCATGTAACGCTTCAACATCCAGCCAATACCCAGGACGAAGAGGAAGTAAACGATGAGAATCAGGTAATCAATCGGGCCAAGTTGTATGTGCATAGTGGTCAGTTAATTTGAGTTTCACCGTGACCAAATCTTTGGTCTGCCCAGCAATTTGGTCCGTGGATTGCGCGGGATGTTAGGTAGTCGTTCCATTTTTGTCTATCACTTACATGTATGACACTGACCACATAAACATGGGGCGTCGAAAAATTATTTAGCCTGGCCATAAGTCGCTTTTGGCCCGTGTTTGCGCATAAAATGTTTATCCAGCAATACCGATTGCATGGGTTTTAATTTTGGGTTGATGCGCAGGGTTTCGCTCGCCAGTTGCGCGATGAATTCCAGCACGCCAGCATTGTGGACCGCATCGGCCACGTCTTTGCCCCAGGTAAACGGCCCGTGACTGGCGACCAGCACCGCCGGATGTTGCATCGGGTCAAATTTCAATTTCTTGAACGTTTCCACAATGACATCCCCGGTGTTCGCCTCGTAATCTTTTTTGATTTCCGCCGGTTTCAGCAATCGTGTGCAGGGCACATCACCGTACCAATAATCTGCCTGCGTTGTGCCGTACGAGGGCAGGGGACGCTGCGCCTGCGCCCAGGCTGTCGCATGAAGACTATGGGTGTGCACCACGCCGCCGATCTTGGGGAACGCGCGATACAGGATAAGATGCGTGTCCGTATCCGAGCTGGGCTTGAGGTTGCCGTCCACGACCTCGCCGGTCATGAGCGAAACGACGACCATGTGTTGCGGCTTCATACCATCGTAGGGCACGCCGCTGGGCTTGATGACCATGACGCCTTCCGCGCGGTCCACGCCGCTGGCATTGCCCCAGGTCTCGATGACCAGCCCCTTGCGGACGAGATCGAGGTTCGCTTTGCAGACGTCTGCTTTTAATTTTTCCAACATAAAAGTTATTTTCTTACCTGGCTTCTTATTTCAATCAATTCCTTCATCACATCATACAAATTTCCGTTCCACGATTTGGTGCCCAGGGCATCGTGAAGCTTGCGATAGATACGATAGAGCTTTTTGTAGGTCGCGTGGGACTTGGCATTCGGCCTGAAGACGCGTGGCTTGAGGCTGGTCATCTTCTTTTGGGCTGTGGCAAAATCTTTGTGGGCACCGGCCACCACTGCGGCAGCGACGGCCGAACCTAGCGCGCAGGTTTGAGCCGAGCGTGAGACTTTCATCGGTCGACCGGTGACATCCGCATAGATTTGCATCACCACGGGATTTTTCTCCGCAATGCCGCCACAGTTCACGACCGAGGAAATTTTCACTCCATATTCTTCGAAGCGATTGATGATGGTCAGAGCGCCGAACGCCGTCGCTTCGATGAGCGCGCGGTAAATCTCCGCCGGCGTGGTGTAAAGCGTCTGGCCGATTAGCAGGCCGGTGAGGCGCTGGTCAACCAGGATGGTCCGGTTGCCGTTGTTCCAATCCAACGCGAGCAGGCCGGATTCGCCGGGCTTCAATTTTGCCGCGTCCGCCGTCAGGGCTTCGTGCGTGCCCGCTTTGCCGCCGGGCTGGATGTAGTTCACAAACCAGTTAAAAATATCGCCTACGGCGGATTGTCCGGCCTCGAGCCCGAAATTTTTCGGCAACACGCTGCCATCCACGATGCCGCAAAGCCCCGGCACATCGGCCAGTTTCTTGTTGTTCGGCGAAATCGCGATGTCGCAGGTGCTGGTGCCGATGATTTTCACCAGCGTTCCCGGCGCCACGCCAGAACCGACCGCGCCCAGGTGCGCATCAAACGCCCCGACCGCCACTGGAATTCCTTCCGGCAATCCGGTCTTGCGCGCCCATGCGGCGGTGAGTCCGCCCACCGCGCGATCAATCGAATGAACGCGCGGCGTAAGATTCGCGCGCAATTTGCCGAGCTTGGGATGCAGTTTGGTAAGAAATTGTGCATCCGGATAGCCATCCCAACCGGCATTCCACATCGCCTTATGTCCGGCGGCGCAAACGCCGGCGATAAATTTAAGCGGATGTTCCGTGCCGGTGAGCGCGGCCGGAACATAATCCGCCAATTCCACCCAGGAATGCGCGGCATTGAAAACTTCTGGTGCGATGTGCAGACAGCGCAGAATTTTGCTGAAGAACCATTCGCTGGAATAGGTGCCGCCACATTTGGCGAGAAAATGCGGGCGGATCTTTTTGGCGAGCGCGGTGATCTCAGCGGCTTCCGCAACTCCCGTATGGTCCTTCCACAACCACGCCATGGCCGCCGGATTGTTCGCAAATTTTTTGTGGAAGGAGAGGGGCTGTCCGTGCGCATCCACCGGCAGGGGGGTGCTGCCCGTGGTATCCACGCCGATGCCGATGATCTGTTTGGCGTTGAAACCTTTCACCGATTTCTTCGCAGCGGCGAGTGCTTGCTTGATGGTGATTTCCGCACCCTTGATATAATCGGCGGGATGCTGGCGCGCAAGATTAGGGTCGCGCGAAAGGATGACACCGTGCGTGCCATGCGCATAATTCCAGACGGCGCTGGCTACTTCCGCGCCATTGGCCACATTGACAATGAGGGCGCGAACGGAATTCGTGCCATAATCCAGACCGATCGTGTAACGAGCGCTCATACTTAGATTTTATTTCTCCGCACCACGCAGCATCGTCAAGCCAAACAATCCTCCGGCGTAATTGCCCGGTTGCGCTTGAAATTTAACGGTGACCTTTTCTTTTCCGCGCGTCAATTCCGCCGGGATCGGATAAGTCGCATCCCAAAATTCCCCCGCATGGTTGTGCAATAATTTTTGGGAAGCGATTTTATTTCCATCCACCAGGATATCGAAATTGCGCTCGCCGGCTTCGTCGCCCCACCACGTGCAAACGATTTCATTGGCCAGGGAACCGTCCACTTTTAGTTCATAGGAGAACCAGCCGCCATCATAGGCGTGGCGCAATTTGCGCCCAAGCGCTTCGGTAGGGTCGGTTTTTTTGCCTTCAACCTTGTGGTCGGTTTCAGACTGTTGTTCGCCCGGTCGCACCGTGTCCACGACCCGTGCTTCGTTCGCCTTCCGTCGTGCGTCGACAGCGGCAAGATCTGTTGCGTGTGTCACCCAGCCGGCCTCGGATAGCACATTCCAATAAACGGAATAGCGTTGGCGGTTCAATTGATAGAGCGGAATCAATGTCACATCTTCCGGACGGCCGATGCCATGCGTGCGAAAGGTGAGCGGTTTGCGGGAATATGGCTTTACATGAGAAAGTAATGTTTTTGCGTCACCAACAAAGACCGGCACGTTAGGGTCCGGCACGGCACTATATTCCGTCTGATTTTTGGCGAAAGGCGGAGGGAGATTGTTCGTTCCCAATTCACCGGCGAGAACGATCGGGCCGTACAGTAACGCGATAATATTCGTCGAGCCGGGCAGGGTTTCGGCGTGAAGTGTCATCGGCAAGCGGACCTCGACTTTGTCGCCGGTCTGCCAATCGCGTTCAATCGTAAAATAACTCCCGGGTGAGGATTCGATGGTCTGTTTTTTGCCGTTCACCCAGACCATGACGCCCTCGGTGGCCCAGGCGGGATGGCGGATTTTCAAAGCAAGGTGAGTAGGCCGGACGGCTTTGAACCTCAAAATTGTCGTGTCACTTTCGGGAAATTTGGTTTCCTGCTGCACGGCCACCCCGCGTTCCTGCCACACCAGGTCCGAGGGGATAAACAGGTTCACATACAGAGTATCGGCATCGTGAAAATAAATGGTGTCGCCGTATTTCGAATGGTTCTCCATCCCGGTGCCGACGCAGCACCAGAAGGAATTTTCCGCCGTCGAGTAGGTCTTGAAATGGCCGGGCTTAAGCGACATGAGATAAACGAACATGCCGGTATCCGGATCTTGCGACGCGAGGATGTCGTTGTAGAGACCGCGTTCGTAAAAATCCATTTGCGCAGCGGACGGTTCGAGCATGAACAGCTCGCGCGTGAGCTTGAGCATGTTGTAGGTATTGCAGGTCTCGCAGGTTTCCGGACTGAGATGTTTGGCGAAGTCATTTACCGAAAAGAAATGTTCATGATCGCTATCGCCACCGATGACATAAGAACGGTGCAAAGCGACAGCATCCCAAAAAGTATTGGCGACGGTCAGATAATTCGAATTGCCGGTGTACTCATATTCCCGTGCCGCGCCGAGAATCTTGGGGATCTGGGTGTTCGCATGTAGCCGGTCCAACTTGTCTTCGCCGCGTTCCAGCGGGTCGATCACCCGCTCATGGTTGAACGCTTCGGAAAGTTGCAGGTAATTGGTGTTTCCAGTGACGCCATAGAGATTGGCAAGCACCTCGGTCATGCCGCCCTGTTCGGTGTCGAGCGATTTCTGCATCTGCTCATGGGAGAGATGATCCACACGAAACTTCACCCAGTCCGCCATTTTTTCCAGCACGACGAGCGCCTGCTGGTTGGTGCAAAGCTGGTTGGCATCCAGCAATCCGGCCATAATTTTGTGCAGCGTATACCACGGAGCCCAGACGCGTTTGCCCTGCTCAACGCGATCAATAAACGATTCCGGAAAGGCCGACAAATAACCCTCGTGAAATCCGGCCGCCGGCGAATTGTCCTGGCATTTGCCCAGTTCGATCACGACATAATCAACGCGACGTTTCAGTTGCGGGTCACCCGTGCTCGCGTACATCAGCGACAGGGCGGAGAGATAATGGCCGATGGTATGGCCGCGCAGTTCAACAGTTGGTTCCTCCCAGCCTCCGAGCGGTTTGGCCGACGAGGGCAGGCCGACGTTCAGGCGAAATGTATGCAGCAAGCGGTCCGGATCGAGGCTCAGCAGATATTTATAATCGCGAAACATCGCTTCGCTAAACGGGCTTTCGAGGAGACGCACTTCCTGAAGGCGGAATGGTTGCACCTGGCGTGAAACGGCGGGCGTGACGGAATCCGCGAGCGCTGCGGAGATAAACAGCAGCAGGCCGGCAACCAATACATTTGGTTTAATGGTTGTAATCATTTTGCGTTTGACCGCTTTTTCTCACGAACCGTTCGGTTTGGTTTATATCAATGCGCCGAATCCGCGCATTTTCCACCAGCCTAAACCACAAATCCGCTGCGCAGACCAAAGGCGACTTCGTTCCAGTTCAATTCCTGCCGGAACTGGCGCAACTTCGTGCTGCCATCAATCACGACGAGCTCGATCCCGGCAATGGACGCGAAATCTTCGAGCATCTCGGTCGTCACGACCTGGCTAAAGCCGGTATGATGCGCGCCGCCGGCATGGATCCAGCATGCGCAGGCTTCGTCAAAATTCGGACGGCAGCGCCAGACCGCCCGGGCGACCGGCAACTTCGGCATATCATGTGGCGGCTTTACCACGTCCACCTCATTCACCAGCAGGCGAAAGCGATTTCCAAAATCCATCAAGGCCGCGTTCAACGCCGGACCGGCGGGTGTGTTGAAGACCAATCGGGCGGGATCGGCCTTGCCACCGATACCAAGCGGGTGGACCTGCAGCGAAGCTTTGCCAGCTGCGATGCTGGGACAGATCTCCAGCATGTGCGCGCCGAGGACGAGTTTGTTTGCCGGGTCGAGATGATATGTATAATCCTCCATGAACGAGGTGCCGCCGTTAAGGCCGCTGGCCATGACTTTCATGGCGCGAACGAGGGCGGCGGTCTTCCAATCGCCTTCACCGGCGAAACCAAAACCGTCGTTCATCAAGCGCTGCGGTGCGAGGCCGGGCAACTGGGCGAGGCCATGCAGGTCTTCAAACGTGGTCGTGAAGCCCTTGAAATTTCCTGCGTCCAGAAATGCTCGGAGTCCGGCTTCGATGCGCGCCGCTTCGCGAATCGATTTGTGGCGCTTGCCGCCTTTGCGCAGGTCGGGCGTCATCTCGTACGTGCCTTCATAGCTTTTTACGAGCGAATCGACCTCTTTTTCTGTAGCCGCGTTAATGAGTTTGACCAAATCTCCCACGCCATAACCGTTGACTGAGAAACCGAATTTCATTTGCGCGGCGACCTTATCGCCTTCTGTCACCGCCACTTCGCGCATGTTGTCGCCGAAGCGGCAGAACTTCGCGCCCTGCCAGTCATGCCACGCGGCGGCGGCCCGCGACCATGCGCCGAGTTTTTGTTGGACGGAATTTTCCTGCCAGAAACCGACGACCACCTTCCGGTTCAACCGCAAGCGGCTCATGATGAAGCCATGCTCGCGGTCGCCGTGCGCCGCCTGGTTCATGTTCATGAAATCCATGTCGATGGTCGCCCACGGGATGTCGCGATTGTATTGCGTGTGCAGGTGGCAGATAGGCTTGCGCAACAGCTTCAGGCCGTTGATCCACATCTTCGACGGCGAAAAAGTATGGCACCACGTAATAAGTCCGATGCAGTTCTTTGCGTTGTTCGCTTCCTGGCACAACTCTGTGATGGCCTCCGGATTTATCATCACCGGCTTGAACACCACCTTGACCGGTATCGCCGCTGAGTCATTAAGCGCCTTGGCGATCTCCTGTGAATGCTTCGCTACGGCTTTGAGCGTTTCCGGGCCGTACAGATGCTGGCTGCCGGTGACGAACCAGACTTCAAGTTGTTTGAGGTTCATTTAGATAAATTCGTTGATGAGATTTTCCAGAAATTCCTGGCGGCCGCTGGTGTTGGGCGAGGCGTCACCTTTCTTGAGCATGTAGGTTTCAAGTTCTTTGAGGTTCGCTTTGCCGGATTCAATTTTCGCGCCAATGCCGCTGTCCCACGAAGCGTAGCGTTGCTTCACAAAGCCAGCCAGCCGTCCGTCTTTGCGGATGGCGGCGGCGATCTTCAACCCACGGGCAAAGGCATCCATGCCGCCGACATGCGCATGGAACAGGTCCATTGGCTCGAAGCTCTCGCGGCGCACCTTCGCGTCGAAATTCACGCCGCCGGTCTTGAAGCCGCCATATTTCAACACTTCGAGCATCGTGTAGGTCGTCAGATAAATGCTCGTCGGAAATTGGTCCGTGTCCCAGCCCAGCAATTCGTCACCGGTGTTGGCGTCGATGGAACCCAGCGCGCCGACTGAACCGGCTACTTCAAGTTCATGCTGCATCGTGTGGCCGGCCAGCGTGGCGTGGTTGGTTTCGATGTTCAGTTTGAAATGCGAAAGCAGGTCATACTCGCGCAGGAAATTCAGGCATGCCGCCGCATCCGAATCATATTGGTGTTTAGTGGGTTCTTTGGGTTTGGGCTCGATGTAGAACTGGCCTTTGAAACCGATCTTCTTTTTGTAGTCCACGGCCATATGCAACAGTTTCGCCAGATGGTCGAGCTCGCGTTTCATGTCCGTGTTCAGGAGCGTCATGTAACCTTCACGACCACCCCAGAACGTGTAACCCACGCCACCCAGCTCGTGGGTGACCTCCATCGCTTTTTTGATCTGCGCCGCGGCGAAGGCAAAGGCGTCGGCATTGCAACTCGTGCCCGCGCCATGAACGAAGCGCGGATTGGAAAACAGGTTGGCCGTGCCCCAGAGCAATTTGATGCCGGTGCGCTTCTGTTCTTCCTTCAAAACTTTTACGACCGCATCGAGGTTCTGATTGGTCTCGCGGAGAGATTTTCCTTCCGGCGCGACGTCGCGGTCATGGAACGCATAGAACGGCGCGCCAAGTTTTTCAATGAATTCAAACGCGACCCGCGCGCGGTTCTGCGCATTGGCCACGGTATTGGAGCCGTCGTCCCAGGGGCGTTGCATCGTGGCGGACCCAAAGGGGTCGGTGCCCATGCCACGAAAGGTATGCCAGTAGACCACCGCGAACCGGAGATGGTCATGCATGGTTTTGCCTTCGACGATTTCGTTGGGGTTATAGTGTTTGAAAGCGAGCGGATTGCGGGAGCGCACGCCTTCGAAGGCAATTTTTTTGACGTTCGGAAAAGTTGATTTCATTATTTCTGGTGAATTGTGCCTCAATCCTATCCTGCGGTGTCTCGTCGCACAACGCCACTTTGCGAAAAAAAATCGCCACTTTGCGACTATGCCGTCGCGGCGGATTGCGAGCCGAACTTTCGCCGGTAGGCCAGCGGGCTGACCTGTTTGCCCGCGCGAAAATAGCGGGCAAAATGTTGCACGTCGGGAAAACCGAGTGATTCCGCGATTTCGCTGATGGGCATATGGGTTTCCACGAGCAACCGGGCAATCTGGTCAGTCCGGACGCGGCGTATCCCGACCTGGATGGAAGAATTGAATTCCCGCCGGAAGCGCCGTTCAAGGACCCGCCGGGAAAGCCCCGAGACTTCGGTCACCTCATCTACCGTCACCGGGCCGCGCGTATGGTCGCGGATGAAGCGCATGGCGCGGGCCACGGCCGCATCGCTCACCGCGACGACATCAGTCGAACGGCGGGCGACGATGTGGGTGGCCTGCACGATGATTTGCGGCGAGACCCCGCGTCTGTGCCGCATCAAATGATCGAGCGCCTGGGCGGATTCGTAACCGGCCCGCTCAAAATTGAGCGCCACGCTGGACATAGCCGGGTCGGCCAGCCCGCAGACCAGTTCATCGTTGTCCGCGCCGATGACGCCGACCGAGTCAGGCACGGGCAAGCCCGCGAGCTTGCAGGCTTCCATGATCTGGACGCCGATGTCGTCGTTGCAGGCCATCACGCCGACCGGTTTAGGCAGGGATGCAAGCCATTTGGCCATCACGCGGCGTTCCCTGGGCCAGTTGATGCGCGCGGGCGGCGGCGTCAGGTATTCCTGAATGTCGAATCCCTCCGCGCGGATGCGTTTGGAAAAAAACTTCCCGCGCGCTTCCGCCCAGGGCGTGCGCTGATAACTGCAATAGGCAAAGTGCTTAAAGCCGCATTGCAGCAGATGCTCAGCCGCCATCTGGCCGATCCTGGGAGAATCGGTGACCACGTTGATGAACCCGGGGATTTCCTTGCGGCTGTAGCCGACGACCACGGCGGGAATGCCGAAGGCCCGGGCTTCGCTCAGTTTATCCACATCGCGGAGAATGATTCCATCGGCATCGAGCGTCTTGAGCATCGGACCGACTTTTTCCAGGCCGCCCGGTTCCCAGAAAAAGGCCCATGGTCCGTGATAGCGGGCATAGTTGGCGACGCCGTTCAGGATGTCCCGTCCGGAAGCGCGTGAAGATTCGACCAGCAAAACCACTTTAGGTATCCGCTTCATTCAGTTCGACCACCATTAAACAGCAAAAACAGGATCTATCCTGACATTTTTTTAGAAAATTTCTATGAGGCGAATGATTGACAACGTTGCGTGGATTGGAACAAATTGGACATACTTTCGGGTGTGTGAATCGTCAAATATGAATAAATTGTCATCTGATACTAATCGCTGGCTGCTCCGTCCGGATGTCGTGGCCACGATCGTGAACGATGGGGCTGTCATCCTCGACTTGCGCACGAAATTCTTTTTTTCCGCCAATTCCACCGGTTGGGCCATCGCCCAAATGTTCGAGACCGGCGCGACGCGCGCAGAAGTCCATGCGGCGAGCAGTAAGTGGGGTGCGGTCAATGGGGATGCGGTGACCATTGATGCGGTGATCGACCAGTTGATCGCCGAAAAGCTGGTCGAGGCCACGACCGGAACTGGCGCTGGAATGTCCGCCGTCACCGTCGCCGCGTGGACCTTGCCCACCTTGAACAAACACAAAGAACCGCTCCAAAGAATCATGACGAGCGCATTTGATCCGGGACTGCCCCTTGCCGAATGATTTCCGATGTAGCTACGCCTGCTGCCAGTGAGGTCTGGTATTCCTGCGGACCTGTGGGGCTGAGCCTCGTGTATGATGATCCTGTTTTGCAGCAGGCATTGCACGGTTTGCTTTCCCAATACGATGCGCCGTGGCCGGAAAACAAAATCAACATCCGGGTAATCGTTTCGAGCAAACAACCTCCCGTCAGCCAGCCGCCGGGTGCGGGAACTTATCTTTCCTTGACCAGGCTCAAAGCGGACCGCCGTGGCTCACGACTCGTCTCCTGCGGCAACCTGGGTACGTTCATGGAATACGACATGGCTGCGGCCGAGGCGCGCATGACGGTACCGGAAAATCCTGATTGGCCGTTGCTGGTGGAGGAAGTGGAACACCATTTTATCATGCTGCTGGCGCGCGCTTGGGGGCAGGCGGGCTGGACGCCATTGCACGGGGGCACATTGATCGCCCCCGGTAGTTCGCGCTGCGTCATTTTGTGCGCGCCCTCCGGCGTGGGCAAAACCACCTTGACCGCCGCGATGCTGCGCCGCGGCTGGCGAACTTTGGGCGACGACAAAACGCTGCTCCAAAAAGAAGGGAACCAGGTCATTGGTCGTTCGCTCGCGCATCGGTTCCATCTGCACCCGAATTCCTCGCGCTGGTTTCCCGAAGCGGGCGACATCACCAAATGGCCGACGTATTCGCGCTGGACGGATAAACGCGTCGTGCGGATCGAGAAACTTTGGCCGGGGTGCCTGGCGGAGCGCGCCATTCCGGGCGCGGTGGTGCAATTGTTGCGGGACGAAAATGGTCCGGCACTCGCCATCCAGCCATTGAGTCGGGAGGCCACGTTGAACACGTTGCTGTTGCAGGTCGCGATACCCAGTGATGCCGAGCACGCGCGACCGTTGTTTTCCTGCATCGCCAGCCTGGCGGCCAACATCCGGGGAGCCGTGTTCAAGATTGGCAACGAAGCTTTTGCCGACCCCACCACGGCGGAACGCATCGAGACAGAATTTAAAAAATTGCTGTCATGAACCCAAAACCCGCAGCGAGCGTGATCATCCCGGTGCTCAATGGTGAAAAGCACATCGGTGAACTGCTGGTCGCCCTGAAAGCACAGGCCGGTGTGCCGGATGGGTTTGAGATACTGGTGATCGACAACGGCTCGACCGACCGCACAGTGGAAGTGGTGCGCGGCCATGGCGTGACGCCGCTGCATCAACCCAAACGCGGCCCGGGAGTGGCGCGCAACCTCGGACTGGCCCACGCGAAGGCCGACATTATCGTTTGCGTTGATTCCGATTGCATCCCTTCGCGCCGCTATATCGCGACCTTATTGGCCGCTATGGCTGACCCGACCGTCGGCATCGCCACGGGGCCGATCCTGGGCTGGCAGCCGACCACCGCGGCGGAGCGTTATATCAATGCCAGGAATTCCACCTCCCAGCGAAAGACGGCTGAGAACCCCAAGCACCCTTACGCTTTCGGCATGCACACCACTTTCCGGCGCGCGGAAGGCGTCGAACTGGGCGGCTGGGACGAGACGATGGACAGCGGCGAGGACATGGATTTTTGTTTTCGTTACGCGAAACGTTTTAAAAAACCGATCAGGTACATCGACCACGCCGTGCTGTTCCATAAGCATCGCAGCACGGATGAAGCGCTATGGAAACAAAGCCGATGGCACGGGACGGGTTACGCGGCGGTCCAGCGGCGGCACCCGGAAATGGTGCGCTGGGGTACCGTGACGATTCCATTCGTCTACCTATCCATCGGCATGATAACCGCGACGAAGCCGATCGTGTGGTGCGGCGGTGCTTTGCGCCTGCTATCGCGCGAACGCGTGGAGTTTGAAAATTATCACCGCCGCTGGTTCCGGGAATTTTGGGGCTCATTCCTGGTGGAACGGAGGAAGCGTTCTCCATGAATCCACGCATCTCCGTCGTGATCCCGGCCCACAATGCCGAAGAATACATCGCGGGAGCGGTGCGCGCAGTCATGGAACAACCTTTGCCGCCGGATCAGTTCGAATGCCTCGTCGTGGATGACGCCTCGACCGACCGCACCTGTGACCTCGCCGTAAAGGCCGGCGCCACCGTGGTGAGTCTGGAGACCAATGCGGGGCCAAGCGGGGCGCGGAACGCCGGGGTGGAGGAAGCGCGGGGCGAATGGATCGCGTTCACGGATTCTGATTGTGTGCCGTCACGCCGCTGGCTGTCGTCCTTGCTGGCGGCCATCGAAACGGCTGACCGTTCCACGATAGCGCTGGCGGGAAAAACCATCGGGTTGGATTCCCAGACGCCCGCCGCGAAGTTCATGGACCTGACGGGTGCGCTGGATGCGGAAAATTATTTGCGCAGTGAAGTATTACCCTGGGCGCCTACCTGCAATATCGCCTATCGCCGCGCCGACCTGCTGGCGGTGGGTGGATTCGATACGGCTTTTCGATATTATGAGACGCCCGTCCTGCATCTGCGGGTGACGGAACGTTTCGGTGGAGCCATCCGCATCGTGCCTACGGCGGTGGTGATGCATCATCATCGCCCGACGTGGAAGGCACTTTGGAAGCAGCAAACTAATTATGGGCGCGGGTATGGTCAGTTTTTGCGCGTATACGCCGACCGCTGGCCGTGGCCCTTATGGCGCGAAACCTGGGCCTGGGTGCGCGTGCTGGGCATGGCCGTTCCCGCCGCCGTTGGTCGTGGTGATAAAGGACTGGTGCGGCGCGGAAGTTTTGTGAAACAACTCGCGCAACGCACGGGATTTGTTTCAACTTATTATTTGAAGCGCGCGCGAAAACCGGTCGCTGCCTCAAAAAATCCGGCATGAAACCAAAACCGCCACCGATGAAGCTCTCGGGCAGCAGCCTGCCGGAATGGCTGGCGATCGGGCATTTCCTGGTGCGCGCCCCGGCGCGCTTGAGCCGGACGGAGCTGCCCACGTTTCTGGCGCGCCTCGCGGCGCATCCGCGCAAGGGTTCGAATTTTAAACAGGTCAGCCGCCGCTTGCGGCGCTGGTTGCGATTGCCGTTCTTTCGTTCGCGCGACACATGTTATTTGCGTTCGCTGGCGTTGTTCCGTTTCGTTGACTTTGGCGATGGCGACCTGTGCCTGCACTTTGGCGTGGATGAACCCAAAGATGCGAATGAGCGATTGCATGGCCATGCGTGGATAAGTCTCAATGGGAAAGCGCTGAATCCGCCGCACAGTTTTGGCGAAGGGCGGTTGAAGGAGATCTATCGTTACTCGACGCTCACCGGCGGGTCTTCAACATCTGGCGCAGCATTCGCCGCCGCCATGTTGTCCAGCGGCGACGATTTCCCTGGGAACGGACGACCATCGCCGGAGTCACCAGCAGGCGCACGCACCGGCGCGGCCAGCGCAATTCCAGTCGCGCCAGCAGTTCCTCACAAGACCGGTCTTTGAACGCGCGCGCGGTCAGGTCCAGCGCCGTGGCCAGCGAAAATCCGGCGCCGGTTTTCGCAGCGCATTCGCGCAGCAACTTTTCATCAATGGCGCCCGCGCGACCGCGCGCAGCTTGCGCGATATCGCAAAGGTGTTGGACCTTTTCAAAGCTGTGGCTGGCTGCCGCATGAACGGCGGCGATGAGCAACAAGCCCGTTGACGTGGCGCGCAATTGTCTGTCGGGAGCGCGTTCCAATGGCAAATCCTCCAGCCGCACCGACACGCCGCGCCGGATGGACGGCGAATTGACGAGGTTATCATGGACTTCGACGGTCGCGCCGGGCATCGCCGGATTTTGCCACGAGCGCTCGGCGTAGCCATCGGCATATTTCAAGATTGTGTCGTGCGCTTCGTAGCCCAGGCGCGTCATCAACGTGCTGACGGTTTCCCAATCGGCGGGCCGGATCAACAAGTCGATATCGCCAAAGGTCCGCAGGCCCGGCCGGGCGTAAATACGCGTGGCAAAATCAATTCCTTTCAAAATGATGGCGTCCACTTTTGCAGCGGCGAGCTCGCTGACGAGCCGCTTTGATTCCGCGCTCAGGAACAGGGACATGGCCGCGCGTTCCGCGAGGCGGTTTTTCAGCGGTGCCAATGCCCGGGAAACTTCGGGGGCGGTTTTCGGTTCCAAAAGCAGGACCTGGGGGTCTTCGCGCAGCAGGCGTTCAACGCTTTGTAAAACAGCCGGGAGAACGCTGTGCAGATTGGCGCTGCCACAAAGCAACTGAACACCTCGCGCATCGAGCCGTCCCGCCAAATCAAATTTCGTACGTTCGGAATCGGCCAGTGCGAGCAGCCATTCCTCCTCCGGCTTCATACGTTCGCGCCCGATTTAAGGCGCGCTTCCGCTGCTTCATTGGTCAGATGGTGTTTCGCGCGCAACACAGCCATGCCGACGACCGGCGGATAAGCCTGGTCCGATTTCATGCGCGGCTCGACGTATTCGATTATCTCGAATAGCAGATGGTTCGCGTGCACGTAATCCAGGCCCGTTAGCTTTTCAATGTAACGCGTGGCGCGATCAATCAATTTCAGATTACTCGGCACGACCCATACCATGTAGTTGCCCATCACGCGGCCCAATCGGACCATTGTGCAGGTGGAAAGCGCGTTGAAGACCAGCTTCACGCAGACGCGGGTCGGTGCGCGGAGTAAAAATGTGTCCATGGGCAGCGGAACGGAAATGGAAAGACCGCCGGGATTGGCCCGGGCGATGACGTCGCGGTTTTCCACGGGGATTTTTCCGAACCACAATACGGCGGTCTTGATACCGGCCACGCGGGCGGATTTTAATTGTCGTTCCACGAAGCCTTCGTGTTTGGAGAGATGCTTGCCTTCGCGGCCGGACAGGACGAGCACGAGGCTGTCATCGGCTTTCGGTATCCGATATTGGATGCCGTCCGAGCCGATACGGAAACGCATCAGTTCCGCGCAACTGATCTTGCGGATGGTCTCGGTGGTGCGCGCAAATTTTTCGTCACCGACCAAAGCGCGGATCTCATCATCGCTCCATTCCACGCAACGGGGATGACGTTTCAGCAATCGCTCCCACGCGCGCGGAGTTTCGGTTTCGGGCGTGAACAGAAAGGCCCAGGATTCCGTAGCTTTCGGATCATCAAATTTCCGGAAGGGCGGGGTGCAGTAGGTCGGTGAACGTTCGGTGGTGTCAGTCAAGACATCGATGCTGAAACGGTCGGCGAAATAATTATTGCGATGCCCGGTGCGATAGACCGTCTCCTCCAATTCCACGAGGGCGGCGAGATGCGACAAAAAGTCTGGCGAACGGAGATTGCGCAATAATTCCTCCAACTTTTCCAGGAAGAGTTTCGGCACCGGGTCGGAATGCAGGGCGGAGGGTGCGCCCGGGTCCGCTTCCCGCGCGAGGTCGCGCACGACCATCTCGAGGAGGGTGAGCAGCACGCACAATTGGATGGAGGTGGCCTGCATCCGCGTGGAGCCGGTGATGGACATCGGCCCGGTGGTGAGATTTATTTTCTCGATGCGGGCATCCTGGATGACTTCGCGGCTGCGTTCGACTTGCGCGCAGAGGAGGTCGTCGGGATTGTTATAAACAAAATAGACTTTCGCTCCGGCGTCCACGCCCTGCCAGGCGGTGCCGATGACGAAGGAGGTCTCGCCGCCTTCCGTGATGGCGAACACGACGTCCTTGCTGGAAACATTCAGGTCGGCGAGCTGCTTTTTGCCGAAGGCGGTGAAATCTTCGAAGCCTTCGACGGATTTGATGAGGGCATAATCGCCGCCGGCCATGACGCTGACGGTGCGATCCTCGAAATGATCCGAGGCGGCGGGGGTGTGCGCGCGCTGTTGCTGCCAGAATTCGCGCCAGACGGAATCGAGTAGGATGCTCAACCGGCCGGTGGAGCCGCAGCCCGTGAAAAAGATCCGCCCGCCACGTCGCACGCAGGCCAAAAGCTCATCGCGGATGGCGGCGGCGCGGCCGGAGCCGGCAAACTCTCGATATTTATTCAGCACATCTTCATCCGCCTGGAACAGGAGGTCCAATCCGGCGGCGGTGCGCGCTTGGGCGGCGGCGCTGAGGTGGGCGGTAACGGGATGCGATGATTCAGTGACCAATGCGCCGAGCTTGAACTGCCCGGCGATCTTCAAAAAATCCTCTGCGCGCTGGTGCGACGTTGCGCTCACAAGGCACAGGATTGACTGCCCAACGTGATTTGTGCGAGCGGAAAATGTTCCGCCCCTGCACTTGAGAGTTTGCTTTCCATCAACCAAACGGAATTTACCATCCATGAACCGAAATGCGCAGCGGCGTAGGAATGGAGCCGGGAAGCTAATTCTCGCGCATTGTTCGGGCGAAGATCTTTCAACCGTGCGAGAGTGAGGTGCGGATGAAAAGGCTTTGATTCCGGCTGGCTCCAGCGGGCGGTCTGGTGTTCAATATTTCGCTGCAACTGCTGGCACATCCCGACATCGCCGCCCAGGCCGGCCCACAAAACCTGCGGTCGCCGTTCATCCGGAAAGACGCCGAGACCTTCAGCGGAAAGCGTAAAGGCGGGAATGCCCGCGCAGGCTGAACGGATGGCCTGTTCAATCTCGCCGATGGAACCGGCAGGGACGTTGCCGAGGAATTTCAACGTGAGGTGTATTTGCTTCGGATCGACCCAGCGGATCTCGTTAGCGGCGAGCGCGGTTTTCAATTCCCGTTGCACATTTGTAACATTATCGAGGATCCGTTGGATCGGATGGATGGCGATAAAGGTGCGCAAGTGCGGCGCGCTCATGGGAGAATTTTCGCCAATTGCCCAGAAAACGCAATGGATTTGAGGGCGGGAGACTTCACCGGTTGCGTTTGTGGAAGAGCGGAATATATTGCGCAGAGGATTTTCCGACATGAGATTTTTGTTTAGAGGTGGTTTTTGTTTTTTGGCCGCAGCCATTGTACTGCCGGCCGCCGGACAATTGACCCGCGTGCCGAATACGACCCTCACCAATGTGCCGCCGCAACCGCCGGTTTTTGGTTACACGGTGAATAATGCTTTTCCGGGCCTCAGCATCACCCAGCCGGTTTGCCTGGCCGCACCGCCGGGCGAGACGAACCGCTTGTTCATCCTGAACAAGCTCGGCTTCATGGTGGCCATCACGAATTTGGCGGCGCCGACCAAGACGTTCACCCTTTCCGTGCCGGTGATGTCAGACAGCGAATCGGGTTTGATCGGGCTGACGTTCCATCCCGGGTTTGCGACGAACGGTTATTTTTACATCTTTTCGTCACGCAGCAATGGGGTTAATAACCGCGTCCAATGCATCTCCCGTTTCCAGATGACTTCCACGAACAACAACATCGCGCTGACCAACTCGGAGCAGGTGTTGATCGCCCAAATCGACCGCGCGGGCAATCATAACGGCGGCGACCTGCATTTTGGCCCGGACGGGTATCTCTATGCGTCGGTGGGGGATGAGGGCGCCCAATACAACGGCGATTTCAACGCGCAATCCATCACCAATTTCTTTTTTTCGGCCATCCTGCGCATTGATGTGGATAAGCGACCGGGAAATCTTCTGCCCAATCCAAGTCCTTATAACTCCACTAATTATTTCATCCCGGCGGACAATCCGTTTATTGGAGTGACGAATTTCAACGGGCACACGTTCGCGGCGACGAATGTGCGGACGGAATTTTTCTCGGTCGGCTACCGGAACCCCTGGCGGTTCAACTTCGACCCGGTCACGGACATCATTTATGTGGGCGACGTGGGCCAGGACCTTTTCGAGGAGATCGACATCATCACCAATGGCGCGAATTGCGGCTGGCCCTTTTACGAAGGCTTGCACGTAGCGACCAATTTATATCCCACACAGCCGGGAATTTATTTCACCAACGTGCCGCCAAACCTTGTTTTCCCCATCCAGGAATATCCGCATAGCGGAACGTCCACCCTCATCGGAAATTCCGTCATCGGCGGCATCGTTTATCGCGGGAACCGGCTCTCGCAACTTTACGGCGATTATGTTTTTACCGACAATGGCTCGGGGAACGTGTGGATGTTGCGTTATAACGTGACCAATACGGTTCCGTATCAGCAAATTGCCGTCGCCTCCGGCCCGTCCTCCCTGTATGCCGACCCGCGCAACGGCGACGTGCTCATCGCGCAGATCAACAGTAGTTCGATCGGCCGGTTGGATTATAATTCCACTTCCAATGGCGCGCCGCTGCCGCCGACGCTGGCGGATACCGGAGTGTTTTCAAACGTCAGCAATCTCACCGTCAATGCGGGCATTGTGCCGTACGACATCAATGTGCCGTTCTGGTCGGATAACGCCATCAAGACGCGCTGGTTTTCGCTGCCGAACACGAATCTGGCCTTTGGGTTCAACGCGGATGGCAATTGGTCGTTCCCGACCGGTACAGTCTGGATAAAACATTTCGAGCTGGAACTGACCAACGGCGTGGCGTCCTCGCGCCAGCGGCTGGAGACGCGGTTGCTGGTGAAGAATGACAACGGCATCTATGGTGTGACGTATCGCTGGGGAAGTTCGCTGACGAATGCCACGCTGGTGCCGGAAGAAGGTTTGGATGAGAGTTTCGTTATCCATGATGGTCTGACCACGCACACGCAGGTGTGGCATTATCCCAGTCGCAACGAATGTTCGCTCTGCCACACACCGGCAGCCGGCTTCGCGCTTGGTTTTAATACCGCGCAGTTGAACAAGAGTTTTGATTACGGCACGGGCCCCACGAACCAACTCGCCACGCTGGCCAATGCCCATTATTTCAGCAATGCGATCCCCAACATCCAAACGCTGCGCGCGCTGGCGCCGGCGACGAACACGGACGTGAGCCTGGAGTATCGAGTGCGTTCTTATCTGGCGGCGAACTGCGCCCAATGTCATCAACCCGGCGGTACGCCCGAGGCCCAATGGGATGCGCGCATCACCACGGCTACGGCGGATGCCGGGCTCGTCAACGGCACGCTGGTCAATAACCTGGGAAATGGCAGCGCGCATGTCCTCACGCCCGGTTCGGTCGCCAATTCCGTGATGCTGACGCGGCTGGCGAACCTGGACGCGCTGCACATGCCGCCGTTGGATACCACCGTAGTGAACACGCAGGCCGTCGCGCTCATCAGTGCCTGGGTCACGAACGATCTGCCTAATTTTAAAACCTTCGCCGATTGGCAGGTCCAATATTTCGGCTCGACGAGCCTGCCCAACGCCCAGACCAATGCCGACCCGGACCTCGATGGCAACAACAACCTGCTCGAATATCTCACGGGCACCGTGCCGACGAATGGCGCGGATGCGTGGAAATTGTCCATCGCGCGGAGCAACGCGCTGGCGCAGGTCAAATACCTGCAAGTGGCCAATCGCGGATTTGAGGTGCAGTACACGACGAACCTGGTGGCGCCGGTGTCGTGGCAGGTCTTAAATGTTCCGGCCAACGCGCCGAACTTCGCGGCGATCAGCCATACGAACGTCGTGCCGGATTCCATCACGAACTCGATGCGGTATTACCGGGCACGCGTGTTTGCGCCGTGAGGAAGGCGGTTTTAGAGCATTTTTTCAAACGCTAGTTTTTGAACTCCGACCGGAGGCGATAGAAGCGGCCGGGATAATTGGTCGTGTCCGGATCGCTGAAATAAGAAGAGCCGCCCGTAAGGGTGTTGGTTCTCACCGGAGTCCAGACGGGATCGGCCAGGTTCGTGCAGGCTTCCACGACGACGACCAGGTCACTGGCCCAGGTCATGTTGAATCCGAATTGATTCGACTGCACACCAAAGCCGGGATTGCCGGTTTGCGCCTGCGGGAGCCAGAGAGCGGTGGTACAAGCATCAAAGAGCGAGCCCGGTGGCGGCCAACCCGTGGTCCATGGCAGGTAATAGACGATCGCTTTGACATCTGTGCTGAAGGCGAACGCACCCAGGACAGGGGCGTTGCCCTGGAAATAGAATCCCCTCATGCGGGAGCAGTTGTAGAACGCATTGATCCCGATGTAGGCGACGCTCTTGGGGAAGATGACATTGGTCAGAAGTTGACATTGAAAGAACGCCTCGCTCCCAATGCCGGTGAGGTTGGTATCCAGGGTTATACTGGCTAGTTTGGCACAATGGAGGAAGGCGTTGGTGCCGATGTTGGTAACGCTGTTCGGAACTGTATAGGTTCCGGCTCCCGCAAACGGATACTGAATAAGCCTGGTTTGGTTCTTGTTGAACAGGACCCCCGCTACGCTGCTATAGGCGGGGTTGTTCGCATTCACCGTTATCGCTGCCAGACTCGTGCAGTTATTGAACACTTCGCTGCCGATGCCAGCGACGCCGCTGCCGATCGTCATATTGGTCAGGCTGGTGCAAAATGCGAACGCCCAATCTGCGATGTTGGTGACGCTATTGGGGATGGTCATGTCTTTCAGGCTGGTACAGCTATTGAAGGCAAACCCTGCAATGCTGGAGATGCTGTTTGGGATCGTCACACTTGTCAGGCTGGCGCAGGTGTTGAACGCATCCGCTCCGATGGTGGTGACCGGCAGGCCATTAATTGTGCCGGGGAGGATTATGGCGTTGCCGGGACCGTAGTAACCCATGAGAGTGATCGCGCCGTTAACGGTCGTGTAAGTCAATTGACCGTAGGTGCCGCTGGCGGTAGCGGTGGAATTGGCGGTGACGGTAACAGTTTGAGTAGCGGGCATCGCCCAGCCGTTGACAGGGCTGAAGCTCACGGTATGGTTGCCGACCGACAGACCTGAAACAATCGCTCCGCTGGGCTGGGCAACGCCGCCATCCACCTGCCATTGGGCGCCATTGGTGATCGCCGCAGTGGGAGAGAGGGTCAGTTGCAACGAGCCCGATGGGTTCGGGGGGTTCAACATTACGGCAGGACGACCACCAAACGGCGAGCTCCAACCGCTGGTACCCGGCAAATAATAGACGAACGCATAGTTGTCACCGTAGAACACAGCCGAACCAAGGCTGGGGGCATTGCCTTGAAAAGAGATCCCCGTAAGCCTGGAACAGCCGTAAAACGCGAAGTCTGCGATGCTGGAGACGCTGGCGCCTATGGTGACGCTGGTCAGACCGCAATAACCGAACGCATTTGGCCCGATGTTAGTGACGTTATTAGGGACCGTAACGGAGACCAGATTCGTGCAGTAATAGAATGCCATACTGGTGATGCTGGGGAGGTTGGTGCTGATCGTCACGTTGGTAAGGCTGTAGCACCCTCCAAACGCCTGTATTCCGATGCTGGTAACGCTATTGGGAATGGTTAAATTGGTAAATCCGCAACCACCGAACGCATAGGCTCCGATGTTGGTGACGCTGTTGGGGATCGTCACCCTGGTAAGGTAGGTGCAGTTACCAAAAGCATCGTCCTCGATGCTGGTGACGCTGGTGCCGATAGTGATGTTGGTCAGGATGCTGCAGTCAAAGAACGCATCTGTTCCGATGCTGGTGACGGTGTTGGGAATTGTGTAGGTTTGGGCTCCCCCCATCGGATACTCGATGAGCGTGGTTTGGCTTTTGTTGAAGAGAACCCCGGTCACGCTGCTGTAGATGGGATTGTTGGTATCCACCGTTATCGTTGCCAGGCGGTTGCAGTCAAAGAACGCATAATCCCCGATGTTGGTTACGCCGCTGCCGATAATGATGTTGGTCAGGCTGCCGCAGTAAAAGAACGCCTCTTGTCCGATGCTGGTGACGCTGTCCGGGATCGTAACATTCGTCAAGCCACCGCAGTATCGGAATGCTGCATATCCGATGCTCGTGACTAACAGGTCATCGTTTGTGGCGGGGATGACCACCACACCGCCGGGACCGGTATATTGGCTGAGGTTGAGCGAGCCGTCGTTATTCGTGGTGAAAATGAACTGGGCATTGACCATGTCAGGCACGGCCAACAGCAAGGCGCCCAGGAACATTGCGAGGAGGTTTGATTTTGTTTTCACAGTTCATCCATTTACCCATAACTCGCAGGGAAAATGACGTTTCTTGCAAAAATCTTTCCGGGGTTTTCCAACAGTTGGTGTTTTGATAGAGGGTTGATTATATGCAGCTTGAGTCAAATTGAGGCGACGAGCCATACGAACGTGGTGCCGGATTCCATCACGAACTCGATGCGGTATCCGTCCTATTCCCAAGAGGCGAAGTCTCCCTTTGTTCCTTCGTTTCTTGGTTGTTAATCCCAATTAGCGTGCCTTAGCAGTTAACTCCGTTTCCGCCTTCCCGAATCCGTGGTTAAACGCTCTGTGGCAAAACCCTTTGTGTCCTGGTGACTTGGTTGGCCAACAATCCGCGTTGTTTGCGGCGGGTGTCCTGATAAAATACGGGCGCATGACTGAACTGGAACATTCCATCCTGAAGGCGTTGATCGACCTGGACGCGGCGGTGAAATCGATGCCGACGGCCAAGCCCAAGCCGAATCTGGTTCCGTTGTTCATGCATCTGGATGAACTGACGCGAAAGCTGCCGGTCACTGCGGACCCGAGCCTGTTGCATTATCTTCACAAGAAAAGTTACGAGAAGGCGCGATTATTTTTGCAGGGGAGGGATTCGGAAAATAAGGTGGGAAATTGCGGCCATGTTTGAGGACACCATCGCTGCGATAGCCACGCCGCTGGGGGAAGGTGGATTGGCGGTCATCCGGCTTTCCGGCGCCAACGCGCTGAGCATCGCGGAAAAAAGTTTTCAACCGGTCGGCAAAAGTTCCTTAAAGCCGACGGCGGCATTAACCCACACCATCCATTACGGGAAGATTGTGCGGCGGGGCCAGGATGTGGATGAAGTGCTGCTGGCCATCCTGCGGGCGCCGCGCACGTTCACGCGTGAGGATGTGGTGGAGATAACGTGTCACGGTGGCCTGCTGCCGGCCAAGCTGGTGCTGGACACGGTGCTGGAAAATGGCGCGCGATTGGCCGAGCCGGGAGAATTCACGCGCCGCGCTTTTTTGAATGGGCGGATTGATTTGGCGCAGGCGGAGGCGGTGGCGGACTTGATCCATTCGCGGACGGAACTGGCGCTGGTCGCCGCGAACGAGCAACTGGCGGGGAAACTTTCGCAGCGCATCAATCAATTGCGCGATGACCTGGTGAAGACGCTCGCGCATATCGAGGCATATATCGATTTCCCCGAAGAAGACATCGCCGAAGAAACGCGCGGACAACTGCTCGGGCGGCTGGAAAGCGGCGTGGCGTTCATGGACGAACTACTGCGCACGGCCAACGAGGGACAGATTTTGCGGCGCGGCATCCGGGCGGCCATCATCGGTCGGCCCAACGCCGGGAAATCCAGCCTGCTCAATCAATTGCTCGGCCACGACCGCGCGATTGTCTCGCCGATTCCGGGCACGACGCGCGATACCATCGAGGAAACGGCGAACATCCGCGGTGTGCCGGTGGTGTTCATCGATACGGCGGGGCTGCGCGAGGGCGGGGATGAGATTGAGGTAGAAGGGATTCGACGCAGTCGCGCGACGCTGGCGAAGGCGGAATTGGTTTTGCATGTGTTCGATATTTCCGAGCCGCTGACGAAGGCTGATGAACTGTTTTTGGAAGAGTTTGCAGGAAAGAAGCGCATTCTCGTTCGCAACAAAATGGATTTGCCAAAAAAGCTGACCGACCACGCCTTTGATAATAGGGCGGGCAGTCCTCTGCCCGCCGTCGACGTCTGTTGTGTGACGGGGCAGGGGATCGAGCACTTGAAAGATGCCATCAAGGAAATGGTCTGGTCGGGCGAGATCAAGACGGAGATGTTGCAGGTGATGATCAATTCGCGGCATCAGGACGCGCTCAACCGCGCGCGCGTGGCGGCGTTGCGGACGATCGAAGCGATGCGCGCGAACGTGTCGTTGGACCTGGTGGCGGTGGACTTGCGCATCGCGGTGAGTGCGGTGGGAGAGATTGTCGGCAAGACGACGACGGAGGATTTGCTGGATTCAATCTTCAGCCAGTTTTGCATCGGGAAATAGTATTTCACCTCGCCCATGACTCGCCCGATTGATTATTCTGCCGCGATGTCACAACCGACTTTGACGCTCGGGCATTCGCCGGACCCTGATGATGCCTTCATGTTTTATGGGTTGGCGAAGGAATTGATTCCCACGCACGGATTCAGGTTCGAGCATGTTTTGCAGGACATCCAGACGCTGAACGAGCGCGCCACACGCGGCGAACTGGATATCACGGCGGTGAGCATCCACGCTTATGCGTACGTGAGCCACAAGTATGCGCTGCTGCCCAGCGGCGCGAGCATGGGCGATGGCTACGGCCCGATGCTGGTGGCGAAACACAAATTTTCCCGGGAAGAAGTTGCGCGCAAGAAGATCGCCGTGCCGGGGACGATGACAAGTGCGTTCCTGGCGTTGCAATTGTGGTTGGGCAAACCGGCGAAGGAGATTGATTTTGTGGTGGTGCCGTTCGACCAGATTTTCCGGGCGATTCGCAGCGGCAAAGCGGAGGTGGGATTGATCATCCACGAGGGACAACTCACGTATCAGAATGAGGGATTGGTCGTTTGCGAAGACCTCGGCGTCTGGTGGGGAAAACAAAACGGCGGATTGCCGTTGCCGCTCGGTGGGAATGTCATCCACAAACGATTCGCGCCGGATGTGCGCAAAAAGATTTCGGACGTGCTGACGGCGAGCATTCAATTCAGCCTGGACCATCGCGCGGAAGCGGTGCAGCACGCGTTGCAATATGCGCGCGACATGGGTCGCGACCTGGCGGATAAATTTGTGGGCATGTACGTGAACCATTGGACGCTGGATTATGGCGAGCGGGGCAGGGAATCCATCCGGCGATTTCTCGGACAGGCATTCGAGCGCGGCTTGATTCCACACCGGCAGGAACTGGAGTTTGTGAAGTGATGATTCCATGAATCGATACGAGTTTCATCTTCGCCTCACGAGCGATCAATATTTGGAATATTATCGCGGAACCGCCCGTCATGTGGTGGTTCGGTGCATGAGCGGTCAGAATGTTCAGTTCCCGGCTTCGCTGCTCCAACAATTTGTCACGACCGATGGAATCAGTGGCACTTTCGCGCTGACCTGTGACGACCAACACAAGAACTCCCGTTTGGAACGATTGAAATGATATACAAAACGCCAGGCAGCGAGAGCTTGCCGAGCTGCAGATGGGTTGGTGCCGGTGGTGGGACTCGAACCCACACGACTTTTTACAGTCCCAGGATTTTAAGTCCTGTGCGTCTGCCATTTCGCCACACCGGCATAGGTCGCGTAATCGCTCGACGTACTTTCTCAAAGGCCGTGATTGGACGCAAGCAGCCGATTCGCGGGTTTCGGGAGCGCAAGGGCCGGTTCTATGTGCAGTCTCGGCTTGATAATGCAACTGCAAGTTCGTCCATCAAAGCGACCAGCCATTTTTTTATTCCAGATGCCCCATTCATCGAACATTACCCGGCGGGAGATCTTTCAGAGAGGAACCAAACGCTTTGTTTGGTGTTGGCCCCATTGTTAGAATCAGTTTCCCGCCAGAAATGATTTCCTCATGTGAGATCCAACTCCGCGTCATCGGGTGACCATTAAGGATCGCTGACTGAATGTAGGGGTTGGCAGCGGAATTGTTCCTCGCTATGACAGTGAAGGATTTGCCTTTGCAAAATTTTGGGTCCAGCTTCAAGGTAACTTTGTCCATCAGAGGACTGCCAAGAATGTAAATGCCGCTGGTTGGGTCAACTGGATAGAAGCCCAGCGCCGTGAACACATACCAGGCCGACATCTGGCCGCAATCATCGTTACCGCAGATGCCCCCGGGTGAATTGTTGTAAAGCGAGTTGACGATCTGCCGTACGCGCGCCTGTGTTTTCCACGGATGTCCCGCATAATTGTAGAGATAGGCGACGTGATGGTCGGGTTCGTTGCCATGCGAATACATGCCAATGACACCGGTGACATCGGGAATCAGGGTGAGATTCGGGATGGCCTCCTTCGTGTCAAACATCTCGTCGAGCCGGCTGCTAAAATTGTCGTTACCGCCCAATTTGGCGATCAGGCCGGGGATATCCTGCAGCACAAAAAAGTTGTATTGCCAGGCATTGGCCTCAGTGTACTCGTCGAAATTGATGCTATTGATCTCCTTTTCACCAAAGGGCGTCACCCAGCTTCCATCGGCATTTTTGCCGCGCATGAAGCCTGTGGAGGGGTCGAACACATTTTCCCAATTCCGGGAGCGGCTGGAATATTTCGCGGCCAGAGAATCCTTGCCCAGCGCTTTTGCGAAGCGCGCGATGCAGGCATCATCGTAAGCATATTCCAGCACTTTGGAGACACTTTGCACCCCTTTGCCGGTCGGAATGAAACCCTGGTTCCGGTAGGCATCAAGCTGCGCCCGGTTCTTGTCGGTGGACGTGATCATGTCATCCAGGGCCTCATTAGCGTTCCAGTTCCGGAAACCTTTTTGATAGGCTTCGGTAATGACGGGAATCGCATGGTTCCCAATCATGCACCAGGTTTCCTTCCCGCCTTCGGGCCACACTGGAAGCGTGCCCTGGCCGAATATTTTGTAATGATCAAGCATCGTATTCACGAAATCGTTGATCCGTTGGGGCTGGATCAGCGTCAGTAATGGGTTTTCCGCGCGGAAGGTATCCCACAACGAAAGCTCGGTGTAGTAATTATAATCCTTCGACTGGTGGACATTTCCATCCGGGCCTCGAAACTGTCCATCCACGTCACTCAGCAATGTCGGTGCAACGAGCGTGTGATAAAGCGAGGTGTAAAACGTTTGCTTGAGATTAGTGTCGGCAGTCTCAGCATCGATCACGCTTAATGCTTCGTTCCATTTCTGACTGGCCGCCCTGGCAACGGCGTCAAACTTCCAGTTAGGGATTTCCGTATGCAGATTATTGCGTGCCCCTTCGATGCTGACCGTCGATAGAGCAATGCGGACAAGAATTTGTTCACCAGCACTGGTCTTGAAATCAAAATGCCCTTTAGTTTCCTTGCCGGTAGTTTGCCTGCCAGCCACGTCTTTGTCGGCTTGCGCCACGCCGGCAGCATCGAAAGGCCGGGAAAATTCCATGACGAAGTAATAAATCTTTTCACCTCCCCAACCAACGCTTTGGCGATAACCGCTCACTGTGCGGTCATTTTCAATTGTAAGCTGGGCTTCCTTCACGTTGTTGCCCACACCATGCTGTAAGTCCACAATGATATGTCCGTTGGTTGTGGCCGGAAACGTATAACGATGCATGCCGGCGCGTGCGGTGGCAGTGAGTTCGACTTTCACCTGATAATCCGGCAATAACACGGAATAATAGCCAGGCCGTGAAATTTCATCGGCATGTGAAAACCGGGCGCGATACCCTTCGCCGGGTTTTGCGCCCGGCGTCAGTTTCAATTCACCCGTCGTGGGCATCACTAAAATATTTCCTAAATCGGCGCAGCCAGTGCCGGTGAGATGGTTGTGGGAAAATCCAAGGATGCTGGTATCCGAATAATGGTAACCGGAAGACCCGTCCCAGGTGTTGGTGCGCGTGTCAGGCGAAAGCTGCACCATTCCGAACGGCACGGTAGCCCCGGGATAGACGTGACCGTGGGCATCCGTGCCGATCATTGGATTGACGAAATCAACGGGCGTTTTGGCAGAACATTTAGCTGCCGTTACCAGCAACGTGAGGCCTAAAAAAACTCCCAACAACCGCGCGCATCGTGTCCTGCGGAGTGCCAGGTAACTCTGATAGTGACTGGTGTCTTTGAAATATTTAGGGATTACGCTGGTTGTTTTCATGACTAATTTTTTACGATAGCAAGCCCGGGCGTTCGTTGAATGTCTTCCATATAAGTTCGCCAAAAATGGTATTGGCCCAGGCAAACCACGCACGGGTGAATTTATTCGGATCGTCCTTGTTGAAAGCCTCGTGCATGAAGCCCGTGCCTGCGTGGGTCGTTTGCAGAGTCTGCAGGCATCGTTTGAGTTCCGGGTCGCCGGTTGCCGTCAAACCTTCGACGATCAGTCCAAGTGGCCAGATCATGTCCACACCCACGTGTGGTCCACCGAGGCCGCTGGCTGCTTTGCCGACGCACCAATAGGGATTGTCTGGCGAGAGCAATAACTTGCGCGTAGTAAGATATATTTTGTCGCCTGGCTTCACCGCCCCCAGGTAGGGCAGGGAGATCAGGTTCGGAATATTGCCGTCATCCGTGCAATAGTAATTGCCAAACGCATCCACTTCGTAAGCGTAAACCCTGCCTGCCTTGGGATGATCCACAATGGCGTATTGATGCAAGGCGTGCTCCACTTCATCTGCCAGCGCGCGGCATTGTTGCGCGAGTTCTTGGTCGTGTCTGATTGTCTCCACCATCTCAGCCGCCTGCCGCAGGCTGACGATGGCAAAAAAATTCGACGGCACAAGATACGGGAAGATTGTCGCGTCATCACTCGGCCGGAACATGGAGCGGATCAGGCCGACGGGCCTGGCGGGATTGCCGTAGCCGCGTCCGGGCACAGTATCAGTCGCCCACTCAGTGCGACGCATGAAGTGATACGGTCCCTGATTTTCCTTCCGTTGCTGTTCGCGGAATGTTTGCAAAATCAATCTTATCGCGTCATGCCATGCATTGTCGAACGGTGCGGTATCGCCGGATTGTTTCCAGTAGCCGTTCGCCAGCCGGATGGTATAGCAAAGGGAATCAATCTCCCATTTTCGTTCGTGCACGCCTGGTTTCATGTCGGTGAGATCGCCCTGCCATTCGCTCACCTTGTTCTCGTCCTTGTAAAAGGCGTTTGCATACGGATCCTTTAGTACACATCGGGTCTGGCGGTTGATGACGCCGCCGATCAGTTGCTGCAAACCTGCGTCTTCCTTTATCAATTGCAGGTACGGATAGACCTGTGCTGAGCTGTCGCGCAGCCACATCGCGTCAATGTCGCCAGTGATGATGTAGGTGTCAGGCCGGCCATCGACCATGTTGAAATCCACCGTCGTATCGAGCGTATTGGGGAAACAATTACCGAACATCCAGGCGAGCTCTTTGTTGCCGATGGACGACTGGATGCGTTCTATCCTTCGTTCGACGGCAGCACTTCGGAATTTTCGTTTTGCCTCCGAAATCCGGACGACCGGGAAACTTAATTCATCGGCCAATCCCGCTGTTGGCACAAGGACGAGACTTGCTGCCGCAAGCGACGTGGTGGCCAGGAATTCTCGTCGGTTCATACCAATGTTAAATGACCCCGGGCGACGCGATTGCAATAGCGCCCGATCAACGCGTCGGAATAAGGGCTGTTGGTGACATAGTCGTTCAAACGGTTCTGATGTTATTGATCATTTGAGGATGGAAGGTTGCGTCCGACGCGGTGTCCGTAAAGGCCGTAGAAACAAACATACGCGTAAGCGATCAATGGGACGATGAAGGAGATTTGCAGATTTCCCGTCAGATCAGCGACCTTGCCTTGCAGCGGAGGAAGGATGGCGCCACCGAGAATAGCCATGACCAGCAGCGACGAGACCTGGCTCTTGTAAACGCCCGTGCCCTCCAACGCCAGCGAGAAGGTGTTCGACCAGCCGATGGAGGTGAAGAGACCCACGGCCACGACGCACCACATGGCGGTCGTGTGGCCGACGATGATCGCGGTCAGCAAAAGCACAAACACAGTGGCTGAAAAAATGGCGAGTGTACGGGCGGCCTGTGAGCGGCCAAACTGGAACAGCAGCCAGCAAAGCCCGACAAAAGGCAGGTAATTCTTGAACACTTGCCAGTTTTGGATGAATTGATCCTTCCACAGTGCGAACACGGACTGCCCGGCGCCTGTCCCCCCCTGCATGGCCGCAAGCGGAGCGCTTTTGGCTATCCAAAGAAGCAGGAAGGCGAGCAGCGGGATGACGATTAGGAGAACCTGTTTTCTGGCCTTGGCCATCTCGCTTAATTCGACTGCGCCCATGAAACGCCCGATCATCAAGCCGCCCCAATAGATGGAAACATATTTGCTCGCGTCATCGGCGGACAGACCGGCGACGGAGGGTTGCCCAAGGAAGTTGATGATGGCACTGCCGACGGAGACTTCGCCGCCGACATACATGAAAATGGCGATGACGCCGAGAACGACGTGGGGATATTTCAGGGCCCCGGCCCCGCGTTCGATGGTGCCTTCACCAACGTGTGGCAATTTAATGAAAAAGAAAACGGCAGCGAGCACCAGAAAGATTCCGCAAAAGGCGAGATAAGGAACCCTCACCGAATCCGCACCGTGCGCCCCGGTCTTCGCAAAATATTGAAAGATGAGATAGCCGCCGATGAGCGGCCCGATGGTGGTGCCGATGGAATTGAACCCCTGTGCGAGGTTGAGGCGGGACGAGGCGGTTTTTTCCGGCCCCAAAATGGTCACGAACGGGTTGGCGGCGATCTGGAGCATGGCGAAGCCAAGCCCGACGATGAATAGCGCCATCAGGAACATAGGGTAGGACAAGGCATTGGCCGCCGGCCAAAACAAGGCGCTGCCGGTAGCGGAAATCAGCAGACCGATGACCACGCCGTTTTTGTAACCAATCTTGGCGATGGGATCACCCGTCTTCCATGAAATGATGAAGTAAAGCAGCGAGCCGATGAAGTAAGCGCCAAAGAAGGCAAGTTGCACAAGCATCGCCTGAAAATAATTCAACGTGAAAGCCTCCTTAAACCGCGGGATCAGGATGTCGTTAAATACCGTCATGAATCCCCACATGAAAAAGAGCGAGGTCATGATCGCAAACGGCCCGCGGTAATTTGTACCATTCGCGGCAGGCGTGGAAGTGGTCGAAGTGGTGGTTAGGCTGGCCATGGGAATATGGGTTGGTGTTTTGAGTGCTGTCAGTTTGCCGGTTATGTTACTACGAATCCAAAAAAATCAGCATGCAATCCGCCGTTGGTTTGGCCGGCCATGCACCGTGACGAGTTTTTTTCTGGCCTAAGCGCAACTTTTCGCCGGGGCAGCAAACGGAGAGATTCATAGCTTGAAATAAAGCCACCCTCAGCTTTTCAGATGAAAATGGATAGAGTTTTGAATTCGAGTTGCGATTTGTTTTTCAGTCTAACTTCACGAGGGAACACGGTAAATACCCTCATTTGTGGGTATTTGATATACCTTTGAAACCCTGAAAACATGTGGTTTGTTGTATTGTTCAAGCTGGAACATCGGCGGCCACTCGTATTGCGGCTTTGATGTTAATCCACTCATCCAATGTTGTGTCGTTACCTGCCTTTAATACCGGATTATACTGAATGGGCTGGTTATCAGATTTAGCAATACCATTGAAGATCGCGGCTCGGGGAAAAATTATGACCTCAAGTAATCCTATATTTTCTGACAAGCGCGTTGTCATGACGCTCGACGCTGGTGGAACGAATTTTCGTTTTTCCGCCATGCGCAGTGGAAAATTTATCGTCGAGACCGTAGCGATGCCCGCATGCCCCGATAATCTTAAAGATTGTCTGGTACGTCTGGTGGAAGGATTCAGGCGAGTCAAGGCCAGCTGCCCTGAGCCGCCCGTAGCTATTAGTTTTGCCTTCCCTGGCCCGGCGGATTATCCCCGGGGTATCATTGGTGATCTGGGGAACCTGCCTTGCTTCCGTGGCGGTGTTCCGCTCGGTCCCATTCTGGAGGACAATTTTGCGATTCCTACTTTCATGAACAACGACGGCGACCTGTTCGCTTATGGCGAAGCCATCGGTGGATTTTTACCCTATGTAAATGGCTTGCTGGAAAAAGCGAATAACCCCAGGCGTTACCGGAATTTGCTGGGCGTGACCATCGGCACCGGTTTCGGCGGCGGAATTGTTCGTGATGGGGAACTGTTCATCGGGGATAATTCGATGGCCGCTGAATTATGGCTTATGCGCAACAAGCTTCTGCCGGCAATGAATGTCGAGGAAAGCGTCAGCATCCGGGCTGTGCGTCACGTATACGCAGATTTATCCGGCGAGCCGCTCATCAATACGCCCGAACCTGCCGAGATTTATCGCATTGCCCGCGGCGAGTGGATAGGCAACAAAGCCGCCGCCATGGAAGCTTTTCGGAGACTTGGCGAATCGGCTGGCGACGCGATTGCGAATGCCCTGACGCTGGTGGATGGTTTGATCGTGATCGGTGGCGGGCTTTCTGGCGCGGCATCGTTATTCCTGCCGGCGCTGTTGGCCGAACTAAACGGCGATTACCTATTGCCCGGCGGAAAAACCATCCGCCGTTTGGCTTCGCAGGCGTTCAATCTCGATGACGAGCAGTCCCTGAATAACTTTTTAAAAAGCAGTGTTCGCAAGATCCAGGTTTCGGATTACATCAACATCATGCCCAATCTTTCCCGCTCCATTGATTACGACCCGCTTTCACGCGTAGGTATTGGCATTTCACGACTCGGCACCAGTGAAGCTGTTGCCATCGGGGCTTATGCATTTGCGTTGCGCAGATTGGGTGAAGCAATCACCCGTTGATCTTCCCGCTATTGTTCAGCCCTTGCGTATCTGCCGATAGGCTTGTGGTGATGTTCCATTTACCTGCCGAAAGACCCGTGAAAAGTAAAACGGATCGCCATATCCGACCGACGAAGCGATGGCTTTCACACTGGAGGGGGTTGTGTCCAGCAACTGGCAGGCACGGTGCATTTTCAAGCGGATGAAATAGTCAATAGGCGCGTAACCGGTCTGCTGTTTGAACAGCGCCGTATATTGCGATTTTCCAAAACCGGCCACTGATGCCAATGTGTCGAGTTGTAATGGTTGATGCAAATGCTGCTTCATGTAGGCGATGGTCTGCGCGATTCTTTGATGAACGCCTGGTTGTTCATGGTGGTTATCCTGATGATGGAGAACCATGGCAGCCAGTAGATGAGCCAGGATGCTGGCGGCATAGGACAACTGACTCGGCGCATATCCGTGCTCGACGGCGTCGAGTGCTTCCTCAAAGAGCACCAGCAACTGCGGGTTGTTGCCGATTTGAATCATCGGCTGATCCACAGTGGTGCCGAGTGCATCAAAAAACACTTTGATCAATTCGCCTTTGGCATGGAACCAGTGAATTGTCCAGGGATGTTTTGGATCCGCACCGTAGGCGTGTGGAGAACCGGCAGGAATGACAAGCAAATCCCCAACCCTGACGGAATGATATCGGCCTTTGATTTCGCACCACCCCGCGCCTTTCGTGCAATAGATGAAAATGGTCTGATCGATTCCCACCGTTCGTTCGCGGAGATGCCCACAGGCGGAGGGGAAGTAACCCACGTCAGTCGGACAGATTTCTGCCAATAACGGATGATGACGCGCGCGGGCCACTACGGTGCGGGGTAGCCTGACGATTCGTTGGCCGGGGAAACCTTCAGGCTTTTCCAGACGATTCATTGCAAATGACAACCTGGCTTGAAATCGGAAGATTGTCCATGTGAATCGGACAATCCTCTATTCCGTGTCGGCGATTCTGTTTTTAGAATAAGTATTGAATTGACCACCGTTCGTCACCGTTCATTTATGGACCGCTCTGCCACAGTTCGCGTATCGACAGGAACCATTTTGATTCCTACTTATTTGCCTGCGTCGCCGGACAGGAATCCGATGTTTCTAGAGAAGCGGGTATATCAGGGCAGCAGTGGCAAAGTGTATCCATTGCCGTTTACGGACCGTATCGCAGAAAAGCCAGTGGACCGCAAATGGCAGGCAGTGTGGCTCGAAAACGAATTTCTCCGCGTACTGGTGCTGCCGGAAATTGGCGGACGGATCCATGCCATTCAGGACAAGACCAACGGATACGATCTCATCTACAATCAGCGCGTCATCAAGCCTGCGCTCGTCGGCCTGGCCGGACCATGGATTTCCGGCGGCATCGAGTTCAACTGGCCGCAACATCACCGCCCCGCCACGTTTTTACCGGTGGAGTTCAAAGTGGAGAATCATGCAGACGGTTCGGCGACAGTTTGGTGCAGTGATCACGATCCAATGTGCCGGATGAAAGGAATGCATGGTATCTGCCTGCATCAGGGGCGTGCCGTGGTGGAGTTGAAAGTCCGCGCCTACAACCGCACGCCGCATATCCAGACATTTCTCTGGTGGGCGAACGTTGCTACGCAAGTCCACGAGGGGTATCAAAGTTTTTTCCCGCCAGACGTTTATTACATCGCCGACCACGCGCGCCGTTCAATGAGCGAATATCCGCTGGCCAAGGGATTTTATTACGGTGTGAACTATGGCGAACGCGGGCGCAAAGGTATTCCGTCGAATGAAATGCCCGCGCAATTCATCCCGCCGCATGGTTGTCCAAAATCTGGGAAATCAAATTTCAAATCTCAAGTTCCCGACTACGCGCCGAATGACATCTCGTTTTATGCCAATATTCCCGTGCCCACCTCCTACATGTGCATGGGCAGCAAGGAGGATTTCTTTGGTGGTTACGATTACAAAGCGCAGGGTGGCATCGTCCACATCGCTAACCATCACATCTCGCCCGGCAAAAAACAGTGGACCTGGGGCAACCACGAATTCGGCTATGCGTGGGACCGCAACCTGACTGACGCTGATGGGCATGGCGAGTTCGCCCCTTACATCGAAATCATGGCTGGTGTCTATACCGACAATCAGCCGGATTTCAGTTTCCTGCAACCGGGAGAAACCAAATCGTGGAGCCAGTTTTGGTATCCGATCCAAAAAATTGGTCCGGCTCAGCACGCGAATCTGGAGGCGGCGGTCAGCCTGAAGGTGGTAGACGGTAAAATCCAATTGGGGATTTCTGTCACAAAAAGATTTCCGCAGGCGGGCATCGTTCTCACAGCAAAAGGCAAAAATTGTTTCTCGGCCACTCGCAACCTTGTGCCCGGAGAGCCGTTCCTGACGGAAGTTGAATCTCCGCGTGGTACGACGGAAACCGATTTGCTGCTCCGCGTCGCGGCTGCCGACGGCGGTGAAATCATTTCCTACCGGCCCAAGCCGGCGGTGAAAGGCGAAGTACCCTCGCCGGCCACTGAACCGCCCGCGCCCGAGGCCGTTTCCGGCGCCGATGAGCTTTTCATCATCGGCCTGCATCTTGGTCAATATCGCCACGCGACGCGCAGTCCAACGCTTTATTGGCGCGAGGCGTTGCGGCGCGACCCGCTGGATTCCCGTTGCAACAACGCAATGGGCGCGTGGCATTTTAAACGGGGAGAATTTATCGCGGCGGAAAAATATTTTCGTAGCGCCATCGCCCGTCTCACCAGCCGCAACGGAAATCCTTACGACGGTGAGCCGCTTTATCACCTTGGCCTTTGCCTGCGGCATCTGGGTCGAGACGATGATGCCTATGCTGCCCTTTACAAAGCCACGTGGAATCAGGCGTGGGCCGCTGCCGGCCATCACGCACTGGCGGAAATTGATTGCACGCGGCAAAATTGGGTGGCAGCGCTGGAACACCTGAACCGTTCGCTGCGTCTTGACACCGAAAACCTCCGTGCCCGCGACCTTAAAACGGTCGTGCTGCGAAAAATCAACCGCAATAATGAGGCGGAGGCACTCCTCCAGGAAACGCTTGCGCTGGATTCGTTGGATATTTGGGCGCGGCAACTTCGTGGTGACGCGGCGACCAGCGATTTGCAGTCGTGCCTGGACCTGGCTCACGATTATGCCCGGGCCGGGATGTTGGCAGAAGCGATACAGGTTTTGCGATCCGCGGCCGCCCGACCCGGCGATTTGCCTGATCAAAGCTGGGGCGCGTTGCCCCTGGTGCATTACACGCTGGGCTGGCTGCACGAAAAGACTGGTGATACTCAATCAGCACTCAAGTCATTCCAGCACGCTTCGACGCTGCCGCCGGATTACTGCTTTCCCGCGCGACTGGAGGAAATTGAAATTCTGGAAACCGCCATGCGCCTGCAACCGCGCGACCCCAAAGCGCCGTATTATCTTGGCAATTTGCTTTACGACCGCCGGCGTCACGAAGAAGCGATCCGATTGTGGGAAAAATCCGCGAAACTCGGCGGCAAGTTTTCCGTGGTTTGGCGAAATCTGGGCATCGGCTATTTCAACATTTTGAAACAGCCGGCCAGGGCGCGCGCCGCCTATGACAGGGCATTTCGGGTGAATCCAAACGACGCGCGGCTGTTGTTTGAGCGCGACCAGCTTTGGAAACGACTTAACGAAAAGCCAGAGATGCGGTTGCGTGAACTGAAAAAGTATCCGCAGCTTGTTTCGCAACGCGACGACTTGAGCGTCGAGCTCTGCGCGCTATACAATCAAACCGGTCAACATGAAAAAGCCGCACACCTCGTCGCCACACGACAATTCCAGCCCTGGGAAGGTGGGGAAGGGGGGCCGTTGGGCCAACATGTTCGCTCGCACCTGGCGTCGGGCCGGCAGGCGCTGGCGCAAAGCGATCCAGCGCAAGCCCGCTGGCACTTTGAAGCCGCGTTGAGCGCGCCACCAAATCTCGGCGAGGCCAAGCATCTGCTCGCCAATCAAAGCGACATTCATTACTGGCTTGGCGTCGCGCTGGATCTGCTCGGTGAGAAAAAAGCCGCGCGTGAACACTGGCTGGCCGCCGCCAATTTCAAAGGTGATTTTCAGGAAATGAGCGTCCGTTCCTTTTCGGAAATGACTTATTATTCGGCGCTGTCCTGGGAAAAACTCGGTCAAAAGGCCAAAGCGCAAAAACTGTTCCGCGACCTGCTGGCTTACGCACGCAAATTGCAAAAAGCGCAGGCGAAGATTGATTATTTTGCCACGTCGCTGCCAACCATGCTGATTTTTGAGGATGATTTGTCATTCCGGCAGGTGACGGCGGCGCTATTTATGCAAGCACAGGCGCAACTTGGTCTGGGCAAAAAGGCGGCAGCAAAAAAAATATTGTCCAGGGTTCTCCGGCGCGACCCAAACCATGCGCTGGCAGCGGATTTTATTGGAAATTTTTGAGACATGAAATCCGCCTCGCCCAACAAGATATTTGTCCGGCACGAACAGGGTTTTGAAGTTTATGTTCTCCAAAACGAAAGTCTGGAAATCAGCCTCATTCCCGAACTCGGTGCAAAAATCATTTCGCTGGTCAATCGCCGGAGCGGCCGCGAATGGATGAGCTGTCCGGCGGGCGGCCTCAAGCTGTTTCGCAACCGGCCGGGTGATGATTTTGCCAGCAGCACGCTAGTGGGCTGGGATGAGTGTCTGCCCACTATCGCCCCCTGTATCCACAATGGACGCGCGTTGCCGGATCACGGTGAAGTCTGGAGCATGCCGTGGGCAATCGATCAAGAAGCCATTAACCAGTGTAGGTTGAAAACCTCAGTTGCACTGGTGGTTTCACCCTTTCGTTTTGAACGCTGTATCGTGTTGCGTGGAAATGAAATTCACCTGCATTACAGACTGGAAAACCTGGGCAACGAACCGGAGCGCTTTCTTTGGGCGATGCACCCGCTGGTGCCAATTTATCCCGGCGACACTTTGGAACTCACCGCCGAGTCGCGCGACCTTCTTGGAACACCATCGTGGCTCTCCACCCTTGATATTGGCGCCATGGAACCGGCCTGTGTGAAAACTTACGCCGGACCGGTTCTTGAAGGTCGGGCGGCGATCAAAAACCTTCAGAGCGGTGACCGCATGAGGTTTTTATGGGACACAAAATTAAATAATACGCTGGGCGTTTGGCTGACGCGTGGCGGCTGGAACGGCCATCATCATCAGGCACTAGAACCGAGCAACGGGTGGCCGGATGCCCTTACGGATGCCTCCGCCCGAAACACATGCGGTCTGATTCAGCCCTATGCACAACTGGACTGGCAAGTGATAATTGAAATCGAACCTTCAAAAAAATATGAATAGAATGCAAATGATTCTGGTAACAGCCTGTTTATTGATAAGCCCGATCGCCATAGTTGTATCGGCTGAAACCAATGCGCCGGCAATCTCCCCAGCGGATATTTTAACTCCACAGCCCGGGCCAGAGCCACACATCAATGGTCCGCTGGTTTATGGGGTGCGCCCGGGGTCGCCATTCCTGTATCGCATTCCCTGCACAGGTGAACGGCCGATTAAATTTTCCGCTAAAGATTTGCCGGCCGGTCTGACGCTCGACGCACAGAGCGGAATCATCACCGGTGCGATATCAGCCGCCGGTACCAATCGTGTGACGCTCATCGCGCATAATTCACGTGGGACGATGAAACGCGAATTTCGCATCATCGTAGGCAAGCAGCTTGCCCTCACCCCGCCGATGGGTTGGAACAGTTGGTATATTTATTTGCATCACGTTACCGAAGCCGGGATGCGCAATGCGGCCGACATCATGATCTCCTCTGGCATGGCGGATTATGGCTATCAATATGTCAATATTGATGATTGTTGGGCCAGACAGCCCAGTTTGATGACTAACGCCGAAGTTGGTGCACCGACTCGAGATACAAACGGCCAAATACTGCCTAACGCGCGCTTTCCAGACATCAAAGGCATGGTTGATTACATCCATTCGAAAGGACTCAAAACCGGCATTTATACATCACCAGGACCCAAGACCTGCGCGGGTTTTGAAGGGGCGTGGCAACATGAGGCGCAGGATGCCCGTACTTTTGCCGATTGGGGATTCGATTTCTTAAAATATGACTGGTGCAGTTACTCCGGAAAAGTCGGCGAACATACCGTGGATAACTTCAAAAAGCCTTACCAGCAAATGTGGGATGAGTTGCAAAAGCAAAATCGAGACATCGTTTTCAATCTTTGCCAGTATGGCATAGGTGACGTATGGAAATGGGGCGGGGATCTTGGCAACTGCTGGCGCACGACCGGCGATCTGGGAGCTGCACGGGACACGAAACTGCCGGGATTTTACAGCATCGGCTTCAGCAATGCGAAGCATTGGGAATATGCGCGGCCGGGCGCCTGGAATGATCCGGATTATATCCTTATCGGATGGATCGGCGCTGACCATGGCAAAAGCTTCAAGCAGACGACGCTTACGGCCAACGAGCAATACAGCTACATGAGTATGTGGTCGCTCATGGCCTCGCCGCTCATTTTTAGCGGCGACATGACCAAGCTGGACGCTTTCACACTGAACGTGCTTTGTAATGCGGAGGTCATCGCCGTGGACCAGGATCCACTCGGCCGTCAGGCGAAAATTCTGCGCCAGTCCGACGGGGAATTGGTGCTGGTCAAGGATCTGGAAGACGGTTCCAAAGCGGTCGGTCTATTCAACCTCGGCGACCAACCGGCGAAGCTCGCCATTTCCTGGTCGGATCTCGGTATCTCCGGTAAACAACATGTGCGGGATCTGTGGCGGCAAAAAGAATTGGGGAAATTCAACCAGGAATTCCAAACCGAAGTGCCCCGCCATGGGGTAATCATGATGCGGATATGGTCAAAATAAAATCTAAAGATTTATGATAACTGTCGCGCCAACAAAATCTTCCAACCTCAAGGCTGAATACAACTTCGGCTATATCTGGCTTATCTCCATTGTCGCCGCGCTGGGCGGATTACTCTTTGGCTACGACTGGGTAGTCATTGGCGGCGCGAAGACGTTTTTCGAGCGCTATTATCACATCGCCAACAATGCACAATTGTCCGGCTGGGCCAACAGTTGCGCGCTCATCGGTTGTTTGGTCGGCGCGCTCGTTGCGGGCGCGTTGAGCGATAAATTCGGGCGCAAAAAACTGCTGCTGCTCTCAGCATTTTTATTCGCGGTAACCTCGCTCGGCAACGCGTTAGCGCCGACCTTCACCATTTTCATCGGCTGGCGGATCCTGGGCGGCGTCGCCATCGGCCTGGCGTCCAACCTTTCGCCGATGTATATCGCGGAAATTGCGCCCGCACAAATGCGCGGCCGGCTGGTGTCCATAAACCAGCTCACGATCGTCATCGGCGTTCTCGCGGCGCAACTCATCAACTGGCAGATTGTCCGGAATTTGCCTGTCGGCGCGACCGACGAGTTCATTCAAAATTCCTGGTATGGCCAGACGAGCTGGCGCTGGATGTTCGCGTTGACGGCGGTGCCATCATTGTTTTTTTTCCTGGGCATGTTTTTTGTTCCCGAAAGTCCGCGCTGGCTTGCGAAAAACGGCCGGCCGGCCGAAGCCAAAATTATCCTGAACAAAATCGGCGGCGAAAATTATGCTGCGGGCGCGCTGTCCGAAATCGAGGCCACCCTCGTCAACGAAGTTGTCCGGGTGGATTTTCGCGAGCTGCTTCAGCCGAAACTGCTTCGGGTATTGTTTCTTGGCGTAGGCCTGGCTGTTTTCCAGCAATGGTGCGGCATCAATGTCATTTTCAATTATTCGGAGGAAATTTTCCGGGCGGCGGGCTACGACATTTCCAGCGTACTAAAAAACATCGCGTGGACCGGATCGGTGAACCTGGCGTTTACCTTTGTCGCCCTCGGCATGGTGGACCGCTTTGGGCGTCGTCCACTCATGCTCTTTGGCGCGGCAGCGCTGGCGGTCATCTATTCGGCGCTGGGCTTGTGTTATCACGGTGGTGTGCAAGGCTTGCCACTGCTGTTGCTGGTGCTGGCGGCCATCGGCAGTTACGCCATGTCATTGGCGCCCGTGACCTGGGTGGTCATATCGGAAATATTTCCGAATCGCATCCGTGGCGCGGCCATGTCTGTCGCGGTAGCGGCGCTTTGGCTGGCGTGTTTTCTTTTGACCTTCACGTTTCCATTGCTGAACGCCAAGCTGGGAGCGGCGGGAACCTTCTGGCTTTACGCGGCGATTTGCGTGGCGGGGTTTGTTTTCATATTAAAGAAACTGCCGGAAACCAAGGGCAAGACTCTGGAGCAGATTGAACGCGAACAGACCGATTAGCGGAGGTGCATAATGTTTAACGCCCGCCTGTAATGAAAAAGCTGGTATTAACATTTTGCAGGAATCGGGTGGCAAGGCATCTCATAGCGGAATCCAGCACAGTCTTAAAGATTGTCTTTTTGGCTGTTTTTACGCTGTGTTTATCCGTTCAGTCAGCCGTTGCCTGGCAATCTATCGATCAAGCGTTGCCAATAGTCGGAACGGACGGACACGGCCATACCTATCCCGGCGCAACCGTGCCGTTCGGTTTTGTGCAATTGAGTCCTGACACGCGCACGGAAGGCTGGGACGCCTGTTCAGGTTATCATTATTCCGATACGAACCTTCTGGGTTTCAGCCATCTGCATCTTTCGGGAACGGGCGGCAAGGATTTGGGCGATTTGCTCATCCTGCCTGTCACCGGCCCACTAACAAATACACCATTGACCTGTGAGAACTTTAAGTCCGGTTTTTCGCATGAAAAGGAACTAGCCGAGCCGGGCTATTACCGTGTTTGGCTTGAACGCTACGATGTCCTGGCGGAATTGACCGCCACCGCTCATTGCGGAATGCACCGCTACACGTTCCCGGCATCGGGCCAAAATCATGTGCTGATTGATTTAGTGCATGGCCTGGACGCACAGGTGATTGAAGCCGGCTTGAAAGTTGAAAGTCCCACGCGGATCACCGGTTGGCGCAATAACAACGGCTGGGCCAAAAATAGAACGATATATTTCGTCATCGAAAGCTCGCAGCCGTTCAATGGCTATGGTCTCGAAGTGGATGGGAAACCGTTGCCATCAAACCAGAAAGAATCTAAAGGCAAAAGTGTCCGCGCACATTTGGATTTCCAGACGAGAAAAGGAAAGCGGGTTATCTTGCGCGTTGGACTTTCGCCCACGAGCGTCGAAGACGCGAAAAAGAATTTGCACGCTGAAATTACCGGCTGGGATTTTGATGCGGTCCGCCAGGTGGCACTGACGGAATGGAATGACAATCTCTCGCGGATTCAAGTCGAATGCGCCAACCCCCGGATTCGCCAGACATTTTACTCGGCGCTCTACCACACCATGCTGGCGCCGACATTATATAATAATGCGGATGCTTCTTATCCTGGCGCGGACGAAAAAGTTCACCCGTCGCCCGGTTTTCAAAATTATTCAACGTTTTCCATGTGGGACATTTTCCGCGCCGAAGCACCGCTGCTGACGCTGACCCAGCCGGAGCGAATCAATGATTTTGTGCAAGGTATGTTGGCTTTCTACCAACAATCACCCGCTCACGCGCTGCCGGTCTGGCCGCTGGCCAATTCTGAGACCTGGTGCATGATAGGTAATCACGCCATTCCGGTCATCTGTGATGCCTATCAAAAAGGCTTCCGTGGCTTCGATGCCGAACTGGCGTATCAGGCGATGCGTGATTCCGCTTTTGGACATCAAAAGCGGCAGGACGAATACAACCAGCTCGGCTATGTTCCGTGGGTCAAAGGTCAGGGTGCCGCAGTCTCCCAAACGCTGGAACTGGCGTATGACGATTGGTGCATTGCCCAAATGGCCAGGGCATTGGGCAAAACCAACGATTGCGAGACGTTCTCCAAACGTGCCGACAATTACAAAACCCTTTGGGATCCGAAGACAAAATTTTTCCGTGCCAAAAATCCCGACGGAACATTTCACGAGCCGTTCAATCCGGTTGAAGTGGCCAAAGGAGGCAACACCGCCGATGGCAGTTACACCGAAGCTGACGCCTGGCAATATGCCTTCGCGGTGCAGCAGGACGTTCCCGGCATGATTCAACTTTACGGCGGCGACGAAGCTTTCACTCAGCGATTGGATGAACTTTTTAACACGGATTCCAGCATGAGCAGCTGGCGGATAGACGTTACCGGCCTGATCGGCCAATACGCGCACGGCAACGAGCCCGACCAGCAATGCGCCTATCTTTACGCCCTGGCCGGCTCACAGTACAAAACAGCCCGGCGTGTGCGGGAAATCATGCTAACGCAATACGACAACACACCCGACGGTCTTTGTGGCAACGATGACTGCGGCCAGGTCTCGGCCTGGTATGTTTGGAGCGCGATGGGATTGTATCCGGTCAATCCGGCCAGCGGGATTTACGTGATCGGAAGCCCGCTTGTGCAAAAGGCCAACATTCACCTGGACGCGAAATATTATCCCGGTGGAACTTTCACGATCGTTGTTCACTCCCAGCGGACCGGTTATGCGTCCGACCCGAGGATGGACGTTTACATTCAGTCCGCCAAACTCAACGGCCAACCGCTAAATCGCCCATGGATCACCCAGCAGGAAATCGCCAAAGGCGGCACGCTGGAATTGGTAATGGGAATTTTGCCGGATAAAAATTGGGGCAAAGAAACCGAGCAAAAAGAACGGTAGCCGAGTCGCGCAGATGATTCTGCGCGCCAGTAACCCAATTGATCCGGTTGGTGTGAGAGGGATTATTAACAATAGAACGAAAACAAGTGAACGAGAGGCAATTACGACGGACTTATTTGGAGTTGCTGCTGGATGGCATCGTGCCGTTCTGGGCACGCCACGGAGAGGATGCAAAGCACGGTGGGGTCCTCTCGTGCATGGAAGAGGACGGGAAGCCGGTGAGCGGGGACAAATACATCTGGTCACAGGCGCGCTGGGTCTGGACTTGCGCGGCGCTCCATAACCAGATCGAAAAACGGCCCGAGTTCTTAACCTGGGCACGGGCTACGATTGATTTTCTTCTCAAGCACGGTCGCGATGAGAAAGGGCGCTGGGTTTATCACACAACGCGCGAGGGAAAAATCGTCGAGGGCGCCACCAGCATTTATTCCGATTGTTTTGTGGCCTATGGCTTGAGCGAATACTGCCGCGCCGTGCCGGACGCGGATTTGCTGGCGCTGGCCAAACAAATTTTTGCCGACATTCAAAAGCGGGTTGAAAGGCCGGAGTTCGCCGAAACCGCACCCTACCGATTGCCGCCGAACCGCCGTATTCACGGCATTCCCATGATCCTCACCGAAGTAGCCGGCGAACTGGCCCGCACCACGGGTGACCCGGCCATTGCCCGCGCGGCGAATGATTATGCCGCTCGCGTGATGAACCATTTCGTACGGCCAGCGCGGCAATGCCTGTTGGAATATCTCGACCGCGATTATCGCGAAGTGCCGTCGCCGGAAGGGACGTTCGTCATGCCCGGCCATGCGATTGAATCCATGTGGTTTCAGATGCACCGGGCGCTCGTGCGAAACGACCGCGACACAGTCCGACGCGCTGTTGAAGTGTTGCGCTGGCACCTGGAAAAAGGCTGGGACAAAGAATACGGTGGAATTTTTCTGGGCATTGATGCTGAGGGGCATCCGCCATTTCATGCAAATTCCGAGACCAAAGTCTGGTGGCCGCATACCGAGGCGCTTTATGCCTTGCTGCTGGCGCATAAGTTGACCGGTGAAAGCTGGTGTGAAAAATGGTTTGAGCACGTCTATGAATGGAGCTTTGAGCATTTCTCCATGCCAGACGTTGGAGAATGGCGGCAACGGTTGGATCGAACCGGCAAACCGATGACGACGGTCGTCGCGCTGCCGGTCAAAGATCCATTTCACCTGCCGCGTGCGCTCATTCTTTCTCTTAAACTGCTTGGTTAGAGTTCAACTACGAATCGTACATGAATGCCCGTTTCACGATCCCCAAACTCCGCTGGTTCATCGCCGGTCTGCTGCTGGTGGTCACCTTGATCAATTACGTGGATCGGATGGCGATTTCCGTATTGGTAAAAAATATCCTGGGAGACTTTCACCTGAACGAGAACGATTATGGTCAAATCCTGGCGCTTTTTATGATCGGGTATGCGGTGATGTATGCGGGGTCAGGCTACATTGTGGATCGGTGGGGAACGCGGGTGGGGATGACTTTCTTTGTTAGTTTCTGGTCGGTCTGCCAGATTCTCCATGGTTTGACGGTGGGCAAATGGTCGTTCGCCGCGTGTCGGTTTGGCCTTGGGTTGGCGGAACCTGGAAGTTTTCCGGCGGCCACGAAAGCGGTTAGCGAATGGTTTCCAGCAAGGCAGCGCGCGATCGGGGTTGGTATTTTCAACACCGGCTCGGTCATCGGCGCGGCCGTGGCTTCACCGCTGGCGGCGTTTGTGGCGCTTCGTTTCGGCTGGCGCATGGCGTTTGTTTTTACCGGCATGCTGGGATTTATCTGGTTGATTGCCTGGCTCGTTTTTTATCAGTCCCCACAACGCAATCGCTGGTTAGGGCGAGAAGAAAAGGCGGAACTGATCAGCGAGGGAGTTATCGCCGAGACGTCCGCTGATGAAGCGCCGGTCGCCAAAAGGACTGGGAATTGGATCGGTGTCCTGATGAGTCGCCCGGGATTCATGTTGATCCTGGCCCGCTTTCTGACCGACCCAGTTATTTATTTCGTCATGTTCTGGCTGCCAGCCTACCTCGAAAAGGAGCGTCATTTTGATCTGAAAATGATCGGTGAATATACCTGGATACCGTGGACGATCGGTGGCATGGGCTATGTTTTTGGCGGCTGGTTGTCTGGCCGGATGATGCGCGCGGGTCGGAAAACGGGCAGGTCCCGCAAGATGGCCATGACGGTTGGCGCTGCACTATTGCCGAGCGCGATCCTTGCGCCGCTGGTCCCGTCCGCCGCGCTGGTCATCGCGGCAATGAGTGTGGTGGTTTTGGGTCATGCGATTTGGGTAACCAATCTGATGACTTTGCCGACCGATTTATTTCCATCCTACAAAGTGGCAACTGCGGCTGGACTCTCCGGCATGGGCGGTGCCATTGGTAGCGCGCTAGCCAATTGGTTCACTGGTTCGGTAGTCACCCACTTCTCTTACGCACCGATTTTTATTTGTGCGGGGCTGCTGCATCCCATAGCAATGCTGCTGCTTTGGCGGTTTTTGCCCGAAAGGCACTTTGGGCAAAAGAGTGGCTGATTTTATTTGGCCGGTGAGTTGTCGGTCAAAAGGTCATGGAGCGGTTTGTAGTAATAATGGAAACCGCTAAACAACGGTCGTTTGTAAGCGCCGTCCAAACCATTATGTTTGGAACAATCCCAGTTGTTGCCGTTTCCCGCGTAAATACCGCCGTGCCAGTTCTCTCCCCAAAAATGTCCTTGGTCGGTTGCCAGTAAATCTCCCGGGACAAGGACTTCGGGACCGGAAAAATAAATCCAGTTTGTGTCAGGGTGAGTGTTTACCGGAATTCCGCCCTTGAGGTTGATCCAACGTTTCTGGTCGTATTGATTCGGATAATAATCTTCGGCATGCTCTTTTCCATCGGCAAGGACCGCATTCCATACCTGGCGACAATATCCGTAGCAATCGCCGATGCCGTTGAACCGGTAAGGCCGGTTCCAATAAGCAATTTTTTTGCACCGCCGCATGAGCAATTCCTGCAACCGGGTGCCGCGCGTGACAGGCTGGTCATCGCTGGTTTGGGCCGTAGGTTTGGTCATGACCTTGCTCGAAAAACAGCCTGTCAAAATCAACAAAATGGCCGGAAAAGTTAAAAGCCAGCGATTTTTCGGAAACACATTTTTAATGAAAATTCTCACCTGCCAAAGAGCTCATTCTGGCTGCTAAATGTCAAGGCGAACCCCTTATCCCCCTGATAGGACGCGCGCCGGGGTCAATCACAGCAAATAAGCGATGGATTTAATATTTACAATAAAAAATATTGACAAATATACAATAATTGCTATAAAAACGTTTATATTTTAAAAATTAACAATGTTTTATGAAAGGCTAATGAAAGTATGGCTAGAATCAGTAAAACAGCGGGTTTGCCCCAAGTGGTCCAAGAGGGGTTGAATCGGCGTTCGCGGGATATGGAAAAGGCGGAAATTACCGAAAATAGCGTCCGAAACCGAATCGGAGCTGAGCACGAATCAAGGTTATTCAAGGTTATTCAAGGCTATTCAAAGAGGGATTTTATTTTTTGGAAAAGTGACGGGTCGCGAGTTACAAGAAAACATCCAAGCACCAAGCGTCCAAGCTCCAGAGAAGCATCAAAATCCAATATTCAAAGAAGACTTGAACCGATGGCTTTAAAGCTGTGCGCCGTTTGCACGCCAGATTCTGAATGCTCGTCGAACGGCGGTCGCAGACCGCCGTTACAGGGAACATGGCTCTCCCGACAAATCAGGATTTCGTCCCGCGATGCGTGACTCAGCAGGCGAATCTGACTGATTCAAACCGTTTTAAGATATTTTAAGAAATAGTTGGGGGGGGTACGCCGGGGTGAGCATCGGAACGCCAGCGAGCTTCCCATACTCGCTTCACAAGCCAATGGTGCTGACTTACAATGAACCACATAAAACCATTTTGTTTCATTGCCATGGCCCTGCTTGGCCTGAACGCCGACAGCCTGGCGACGGGATATGCCGAGGCCGTGCAGCCATTGTCGGTCGCTTCGCCCGGTGGGCGGATTGAGTTGAGGATTTTGCCTGTGCTTTCTGCTTTGAAAAGCCTGAATCCGGAATTTCAGGTTTCTTTCCAGGGAAAGGAATTGTTGCATGGGGAATTGGGTCTTTGCGTGAGCGGGACCAACCTGCTGGAAAAAGCCGTCCTGAAATCCATCCGGTCCGGCGAATCTGATTCCACTTACAACATGTCTTACGGGAAGAACAATCCGATCCGCAATCATTACCGCGAGTTGACCCTGGATTGGGAAAGCGAAGCCGCGCCGTTGCAGAAATTTCAGGTAATTTTCCGGGTTTACGATGACGGCGTGGCTTATCGTTACCTCCTGCCCAAACAAAAGGGAGTTGAATCCATCAAAATAACCGCGGAACCCGGGATATTTCAATTCGTTGGCGATCCGCAAATGTGGCCGCTGTATTTCAAGAGTTACGTGAACAGCCATGAGGGCACTTACGATTCCGGTCCATTCTCAGCCCTGGCCACCAACCGGCTCATTGATGTGCCATTGCTGGCGGAGTTCGCGGACGGTGTCAGCGTGTCGTTCACCGAGGCGAATTTGAAAAATTACGCCGGACTCTATGTCAGGGCGGAAGAGATCCAGGGTCAAAAATGTTTGCGTTGCGATTTGTCCCCGCTGCCGGACGGATCCGGCGTGAAAGTCATTTCGCGCCTGCCACTCGCATCGCCATGGCGAGTGTTTCTCATCGGCGCGAAGCCGGGGCGGTTGATTGAGTCTGATCTGCTCCTGAACTTGAACGATCCCTGCGCCATTGGCGATACTTCGTGGCTCAAGGCGGGCAAGACATCATTTTACTGGTGGAACGGAGTTCAAGAGCCAGTAGATCCGCTGGCAGCCTTCGAGTGGGAAAAGAGCTATATTGATTTTTGCGCCAGCAACGGCATCGCTTTTCACGCCATCATCGGCACTGAAGGAAACCATCCCTGGCATTACCAAACCACAGGTCATTACGATTCGCCGGGACCGAACGCGGACGTGACGCGACCACGTCCCGGTTTTCCGATGGCGCAACTCGTGAAATACGCGCACACGAAAGGCGTCGGCATCCGGGTTTGGGTTCATTGGAAACCGTTGAGCGAACATCTGGAGGCGGCGTTCGCACAATATCAAAAGTGGGGATTGTCCGGGGTGATGGTGGATTTTCTGGAACGCAACGACCAGGAGATGGTGAACTTTGCCAACCAAGTCGTGCAGGCAGCGGCCCGGCATCATTTGGACGTTAATTTCCATGGCGTGTGGGCGCCCACTGGCCTGGAGCGGACTTATCCGAATTTATTCAACCACGAGGGCGTGCTCAACCTGGAATATCTCAAAGGAACCAACCTTTGCACGCCACAACATGATGTCACCGTATCATTCACGCGCATGGTTGCCGGGCCAATGGATTACCATCTGGGTGGATTCCGCACGGCTTATCGCGACCAGTTTAAGCATCGCAACATCAAGCCCATCCTCATGGGCACGCGCTGCCATCAATTGGCCATGTATGTCGTCTTTGAAAATCCATTGCCGATGGTATGCGACACGCCGGACAGTTACACGAACCAGCCCGGATTTGATTTTGTTTGTGAAGTTCCAACGACGTGGGATGAGGCGCGCGTTTTAAGCGGCCAGGTGGGCGAGTATATTGTCGTGGCCCGGAGAAAAGGCGCCGGTTGGTATGTAGGCGCGATGACCGATTGGGCACCGCGCGAACTGACCATTCCGTTGAACTTTCTACCACCGGGCGAATATCGGATCGAGACGTGGACGGACGTTAAAGGAGACCCGGATGCGAATCACCTTGCTTTCGAAAGCCGTCGAGTGACGGCGGGCGATGCATTAAACCTGAACCTCAACAGCGGCGGCGGTGAAGTCATTCGCCTTGTGCCGGAAAAGAAATGAAACGTTCTTTTCAATCCTGATGACTCAATAAATGCCGGATCATTATTTTCATATTTTCGTGCTTGATCGTTTAGCTGCATCAAAGAACTCGAACCCTGCATGAAACCAGAATTTGGCAACTTGCCTCAGATCTCCCGACGGCGTTTCCTTCACGATTGTGCCATCAGCGCCTCCGCGCTGGCCTCGCTTTCGATGGTTGGTTGCGGCGGGTTGATAAGCGGCCCAACGGCCCGTATCAGCGGGCCAACCAGTCGGAGTTTCTCCCTGGACCGAGGGTGGCTTTTTGGAGGGAAGTTTGACGCCGCTGCTTTGAAACCGGACTTTGACGACAAGGCATTCGCCAAAGTCATGCTGCCACACTGCGTTACCAAACTTTCATGGCAGGCCTGGGATCCCTCCGAATGGGAAGACGTTTGGATTTACCGCCGCCACTTCTCGTTTCCTGAGGAATTCAACCACCGGCGCGTCTTTCTGGATTTTGACGGCGTGATGAATACTGCGACGCCGGTCATCAACGGCCATACGCTGCCAAAACGCACCGGTGGATATTTGCCGTTCAGTTACGAAATCACGGATCAGCTTAGACATGGCGACAATATCCTGGCTGTGGCTTTGGATGCGCGCTGGAACCCCGTGCCGCCAGATGGCAACCCTAAAGGGCCAACGTCGGTAGATTACCTTGAAGCCGGTGGCATTGTCCGGTCAGTCTCTTTGCGCGCCGTGCCGCAAATTTTCATCAGCGACGTCTTTGCTAAACCGGTCGATGTGCTCGACTCACATCGCCGCGTGGAGGTAAATTGCACTTTGGATGCCGCCATGGTTTCTGAAAAACCATTGCAACTCAAAGTAGATTTGCTGGATGGCAACCGTGTCATTGCCAGTGCAGTCACGAACGTCACTAAACTTGAAAAACCCGGCAAAATAGAAGCCACACTGGTTCTATCGGATTTGGGCAACATCAAGTTGTGGGATTTAGATACGCCACAACTTTATCCGGTAGTCGCCACACTCCTGCTTGATGGCAAGCCGCTGCACGATTACCGGACGCGCATCGGTTTTCGTGAGGCCCGGTTCGAGGTTGACGGCTTTTTCTTGAATGGCCGCCGCCTATGCTTCATGGGCCTGAACCGGCATGAGATTTATCCCTACGTCGGCTTCGCCATGCCGTCGCGCGTGATGCGACGCGACGCGGAGATTATCCGTCACGAATTCAACTGCAACATGGTCCGCTGCTCGCATTACCCGCAAACGGAGGCTTTTCTCGACGCCTGCGACGAACTGGGGCTGATGGTCTGGGAAGAAACGCCCGGATGGGGCTACCTCGGTGACGCGGCGTGGAAGGAGTTAGTTGGACGCGACGTGGGCGAGATGATTCGCCGCGACCGGAATCATCCGTCAATCATCATTTGGGGCGTCCGCGTAAATGAATCCAAAAATGATCGACCATTGTATGAACGGACCAAGGCTTTGGCAAAAGCACTGGATGGATCACGTGCCACTTCCGGCTCGATGACCGCGCCTTCCACCAAGGACTGGGATCAGGATGTGTTTGCGTTGGATGATTACCATGCCGCTCCCGATGGCAGCGTGGGCGTTCGCGCACCATTGCCGGATGTGCCGTATATGCTTTCCGAATGTGTCGGCCAATATTCTTATGGGGACTCCGCCAAGGGATTCAGCAACATCTACCGTCGCGCTGGTGACTTAAAATGGCAAACCGACCAGGCTTTGTTTCACGCGCAGGCTCATGATCGGGGCAGGGGATATCCCCGCATGGCTGGCATTATCGCGTGGTGTGCGTTTGAATATGCCAGCCAGACCCACGGCTACAACGCAGTGAAATATCCGGGCGTAGCCGACGTTTTCCGGATCCCGAAACCGGGCGCGTCCTTTTACCAGACGCAGGTAAGCCCCAAAATCCGTGCGGTGATCCAGCCGAATTTTTACTGGGACTTCGGTCTGCACTCGCCCCGCGGCCCTGGCATGCACGCCGCAATCTTTTCCAACTGCGATCGGCTGGAAATCTTCGTTGGCGGCAAGCAAATCGCCAGCGCTCAGCCTGACCGCACGAATTATCCCCACCTGGATCACCCGCCTTTTTTTTGTGATCTTGAAATGACCGATTCCGTTACCAAAACCAGGCCTGACCTTCGGATTGATGGTTACGTCGGCGATGTGCTGGCACTCTCGCGCCTATTTTCCTCCGACCCGAATCAGGATGGTCTGTTCCTTGCGGCGGACGACGCGGAAGTGATCGGCGACGGCATCGACGCCACGCGCCTGGTGTTCAAAGTCGTGGACCAATACGGCGCGAACCGCGCTTTTGCCCGTGGTGAAGTCATCTTTCAAATCACTGGGCCGGGTGTTATCGTGGGGGACAATCCTTTCGCACTCGACGATAGCGGCGGAGCGGGTGCAGTCTGGATAAAAACAGTGCCGAATGGTTTGGGCGAAATCACCGTGACAGCTGTCCATTCTTCATTGGGCTCAAAATCTGTGACCATCAATGCCTGGTCCGATATGGGTTCAGAAAAAATATAGCCGCAAGATTCCGTAGACCAAAAGCGTTGCATCTAACTACTGGATCTGCAGGCGATAAAACTCCTGAGGCGCTCCCGGTGTCACAGTGTTAGTAACGGAGAACGCGCCGTTCGCATCAAAGACATTGGTGGTTTCAAGCGTCCAATTCCCTGAGGTCAGATTGGTTGAAGAAAGCAGATAATAATTGTCCCCGGCAAAGCCGTTCGTGCCGGATAAGACGAACTGTCCGTTATTCAGAAAAGTGCTGTTGGTGATGACGGGCGGTTGTTCTCCCAGGCCGGTGGCCAGGGCGACTTGATCCACTATGACGGTGTTAGTGTAATTATCAAACGCGATTGTTTCAGGTGACGACTGCCCGCTGATCGGTGTGCCGCCACTGCCGCTGCCGGCCCAATATGACAAGCCCAGCGCCTGATGAGTTAACGCCGGATTGTTTGCGTCGCTGGTATAAATGTTCACATACGGCGTGGATGCAGCGTAATTACCGACAATTCTTATGTGATAAACATTGTTCGCGGAAAATGAAACCGTCCCCAATGGCGGCAAAGTCTTAAAGGTGCCATTGTTATAAATGCCAAATTTTCCTTGATCGTTGACGCCTACTGAAACTTTGCTGCCCGAGAGGTCATCATGGAAAAGGTCCACCTTGAACTTGGTACCTGTGCCGGTGAATCCGGAATCCATAGCGAACAGAAAATCCAACGTCCAGGTTGGACCGGGCGGCGTGATCCATTGGTAAACAGTTTGGGCTGCCGCATTATTAAGCATCAATGCGTTCGCCGTCCCGTTAAAGCCGGCATGCTGCAAAATAGAGGTGTATTGTGGCAGGCAGTACCAATTGCGAAACAAGCACTCATTATTCTTGAGGCCGGCAGAGATCGACGTCAGCAATAGTCCCTGCCGGTCGAAATCGCCGTTGCGCAGCACCGGTATCTGCCCTAGCAGCGCACCGCTGGAATCGGGCGTGACTGAGATGCCAACGGTTCCCTGCCAACCGTTCCAGGGTGCAGTACCATCCCAGATATAGGTATAGTCCACATGATAATCCACCCCCGAATTGTAAGTATTGCCAAACATTTTAATGGCGGTGGCGTTGATACCCATGTTGGTTTGCAGGAATGCTTGTTTGTCGATGGTGGCAGTGGCGCCGCTGCCCAACATGGTGGCCTGCGCTGAGGTCAGGGCGCAATTATAGCTTTGGGGGGAATAACCATCATCACTGAAATGCAAGGCGGCTCTTGGTCCTACCCCGCCCGACACATTGTAATTGAAAGAATCGTTGATGATTTGGAAAGAGTTTCCGAAGAATTCATCGCCGATGGAGTCAGAGCCCGACACCTGAAACAATTCACAACTGATGAACGGCCAAACCGAAGCAGTCGTCGTGCTGGTAAAGGTACTGTTTTCCACGGTGCAGTATTCCGAGTCATCCCGGAACCGCACAAAATCCGCGTAACAATCTTTGAACGAGCAGTTGGTCGCCACCACTCCCACGATGTCGTGTGAGCCATAAATCATGTGTTGATGGTTGCCGTTGTTGGCGGTGAGATCGGCGAAGGTGCTGTTGTCCACCAGGATGTCCCGGGCGCCGTTCAACAAGCCAAGGGCAGCGTACATGACGCCGGTTAAGTTGGTGAACTGACAGTAGGAAAATTCGAGGTTCCGGCACGGATAGATACCATTCGGTATGCAGTCAACTCCCCAGGACTTGGCCGCGCCAGAAAATGTAAGGCCATAAAATTTGATATTCTGCGAACCAGGAAGATAGAGATAGGCGTCGGGGTTAGAGGTGAAAACCGGTTTGTTAAGATTCACCGCTTGCAGCGTGAGCTGGTGCACCGCATTCCCCATATTAGCAAGGGTCAGCTCGCCTTGAGAATAGGTGCCGTCGTTAAAATTTACGGTGACATTTGTGAATTGAAGCACGTTTTGAACACCGCCCCAAAAATTTGCATCCAGAAAACTCGCCGCATTGGCTGAAGATGATCCATCGCCATTGCCGAGTGCCGCGGGAGCCGCCCAGTAGGTATTGTTAGTAACTGGAGCCATTGGCACAGCCACCGCGCTGAACGTAAAAGTATTCCAATGGTAGGTGCCGGCAGTCGTCAACTTGGTTTGGCAATATCCAATTGAACTGATGGTCGGATTGCCGCCATAAGTATAGTTTGCAGTCACCAGCGTGCCGTTCACATACTCGGAGATAACCCACTTGAGGCCACTGGTATCCAATACCATGCTAATGGTGTTGGTATTCGGATACGTCGTTGGAATCAACACCTGGTTGCCGACAAGCGCGGTTCTGGACCAATACAATTGAACCCCACCGTTTCCAGTCCCTGGACGAAAGAGCGACCAGGGATTGCCGTTTACGCCCGGGTCATTGAAGCGATCACCAGTCGAACCAACAGTATTAGGAACCGGCAAGTTCGCTCCAAACCCCATAGAAAGCCAGTTACCCGGATCCGCGGTGAAGGTAACTGAACCGGACAGAGTGTAAACGTAACCAAACTGCGGCGTAAATGGCAGAAGAACGGTGTTTCCACCCAGCCCAACAGTGCCGTTTTGATACGCGGAATATCCAGGACTCGCACCGGGAGCGTTACTTACTACGTCCCATGATGCGGCGCTGGTACCGCCCGCGAAGTCGACGGCGTAAGTGGGCGCCGTTCCGTTAATGTCCACTGCACTCGCGTTAAAAGAATTGGAATAGATGAGCGTTTGGGCATTTAGGATTGAGTTGCAGGACGCCAACATGATTCCGAGCGACAGCAATTTTATCAGTTTCTTCATTGAGTTGGCTTATCAAATCTCAGCATTCCAAGTGGTTCAGACGACCATGGATAGGCTTTGAATTAGTCTGTGACTTGCTAACACTCTAATTGCGTGATGTAACTCCCGTAAATACCCCCAATTGCGGGTATTTAGAAAAGCTGTCGTCCCATGGGATAATCTTTTTGATAAATGCCCAAATTGTTTACTAAACGCTGACGGTTCACCTTCAACCTATCGGGATCATTTATCATTAAGCGCGTCAACCAAATGCCTGCGACCCGACATTCAAATGCCTTCACTCTGATAGAGTTGTTGGTCGTCATTGCGATCATCGCGATTTTGGCGGCGCTATTGTTTCCGGCTCTATCAGCGGCAAAGCAACGGGCTAAGGCTGCGCAATGCCTTAGCGATATGCGGCAGATAATTTTGGCGACGAAATCTTATGTGGACGAAAACCAGGGGGAGATGATTCCTCTTTGGGTCCAGAAAGGCGCGCCTGGTTGGAGCAGTTGGAATTATTCTGCCAGTTCTTTTGTCGTCCAAAATCCAGATTTGCTTTGGTGGGAAGACATACTTCGCCTGGGACGCCATGCTGAATCGCAGGCCCTTTTTAATTGCCCGTCGCTGATTCAACCTGCCATGGATAGCGCCGGTGGTTCTACCAACGCAAACAGTACTTTGGGTATAGGCATGAATTATCCCGAATACGGATGGGTTGCGCCAAGGGCAGGAATTCCACTTCCGGTTTACACCATCGGCAAGGAGAACGAAGTTGTGCGACCCAGCCAATCCATCGTCTATGCAGATGCCGCCGGCATTGATAATCCAGACGACGATCCTGATGACTGGCAGGAAATACCCGCCACCGGCTGTGCCGCTTTTCGAGTGCCGAGTGATGCGTATTATGTTTCTCACGCCGGCGATGCCCGATCAGTCCCGCGTCACGGTCGCCATGTAAACACGGCGTTCTTTGATGGTCACGTTGAAAGATTGCGCAACGGTGCCATCGGCTACGATTTACCACGAAACAACGCCGCAAACTTTTGGTCGCGAAATTACACCAGCCCAACTCAGTAAAAACGTTGCCATACAATCTGAACAGTCCGTTCGCGAAAATGGATCATACGCCCACTTGTAAAAGGAGATGGAATATTCTTCGAAGATGGCTTGGGCTGGCTTTTCCCTCCGCGATTTTATTATTAGCAGTTCCATCATTCGCAGTATCTATCAATAAAACAAATTACTATTGGGCGATTCCATTTTCGGTCAGCCAGTCATCGAGCAACGCGGTAATCTACCGTTACGGCGTTCCCTTCGTCAAAGGAGCGCTGCCTTTTCAGACCAATGCCCAGGCGCGCATTGAGGTTGCAACCGTCAATGTCGGCGGCACGGCAAAGCGAATATTTCTTTTGGGCATGACTGATACCGCCATCGCCCACGGTTGGACCCTTCTTGGAACTTATGCCAGACGATATTTTATCGGCGATGACATGGGCAAGATCCGGTTGGATTACGCGGATGGCTCAGCACAAATCTTCCCGCTGATTTTTGGTGAAAGTCTTTGGTGGGGCGACATGTTTTATAACAATCCAGAGCCTTATTTTTCGGACGCAAATTTTCGCAAGGCGCTTGGGAAGAGCCTCCGCTTATATCCGCCCGCGCCGGTTGAAGACGGTAACTACGTGGGGGTCATTGTTCCGAAGGATTGCCCAATCAAAGACATCGTCGTGCAAAGTTCTCCAGCCAAGCTTGGAGATCCGGTGATTGCCGGCATTACGGTTGAATCCACTGCCGGGAATAAAATCACAAACGGAATCGAGCTACCTGGTCAACCTCTTTCTCCGGACTTTGCAAAATTTGCGGCGGAGAAACCTCTATGTCTGTTGGATGCGGATACAAACGGGATTCAGACTGCGCTGGAAAATCTCAAACGCGCGTTTTATACCAGTGACGAAGACTTTAAGGGACGCGTGTCAGCGCAAATACCTAACGGATACTCCGGGCCGACTGTTTCTTTTTCCGGGAATATTTTTGCGACAATTTTGGCGAATGCATTTCATGCCAACGTCCAGGACATGAAGGATAAAATCGGCGCCGATGGTATGTATCATACTTCAACCAAAGGCGCTCCCAACTGGGGCCTCTCTTTCGGTTTTGGCACTTACTCAACCAATAACCGTTACACCGGTCGTTATTACAATGAATCCTGGTCGCGGGACATGGGCCGAAGCCTGTTGGAATTGACCGTGCTGGGTAATACCAACGAGGCGCGGCGCTGCGCGGACTACTGCCTCCAAACCGCGCGCCTTTGGGAAAATCCTTCGAACGCATGGCATGGCCAAGTCCGCCCTGCGAACTGGAATCGTCTGGCCGCAGCGTTTCCAATAGCAACCAATGTTTCAGGTCTAATCCTGCCCCCGCATTGGGGCCGTATTGCCAACATACCGCAAGGCTGGTGCGTCTTTGAAAATGATGGTCATGGGCTGACCGCCATGTTCCTCTATCGTCTTTGGCAGCGGCTTCCGAACCGGGACGAATGGCTCCGCGCCCGATGGCCGGACATCAAAGCCGCCGGTGATTGGGTTTTGTGGGAGTTTGAGCATCCTGAAATATCCGGAGCCACCAACGGAATTCTCTTCACCACCAGCGAATCCGCCTCGATGATTGGTAATTCAGTTTATCCCGATTACACCTGCATGAACGCGCTTCTGGCGCTGGCCGACATGGCGGATTCCATTTCAGAAACCAATTCGGCGGCGCAATGGCGCGACCGGGCGAAGAAAATGCGGGACGCAATGGCCAAACAATACACGATTAACGACGAGAAGTATGGCCGGATTTGGACATTGAATCGCGCCGGCTTTCCCAACCGAAGCACGGTCCTTGGACCTTTAATTCTTCTGGCCGATTATGAAGGGTTCGCGCCGGAAGATGATGATCCAAACTGGCGACCGGTCAATCAAGCCGCCTATCAACGGTTGATTGATACCTATAAACCATTCGGTTTTTACGGGCAGGCGTTCGGTTATGGACAAGGTTACGTCACCCAGGCAGCCCTATTGTTGGACCGAATGAACGATGCCACGGAAATGCTGAATTGGGCCGCAAAGCAAATTTACTATCCGCACTATGACTCGTTTATCGCGCCGGAGGCCTGTGATATCGATCCCACGGGACGTTACTGGTATCGAATCGGTGATTTGGGGAATGGGGTACAGGAAGCGGAGATCGTCAAAATGTTGCGCCTGGTCATCGGCGTGGATGACACGCAGCCGAACCGTCTGCGGTTTTATCCCCGAATGCCTTGCGATTGGAACGAAATTACTGTGACGAAATATCCGGTGTTGCTTGAGAATTCTGGGAATACGAAAACGGCTCTTCTGGATTACAAGTTGAAGCGGGTTAGCGGCGGAATGAAGCTGAAAATCAGCGCCGATAAAGTGCTTGGGCCGGTCGTAATGCGATTGGGACCATTTGATAACCAGCCTGAAATTTCAAAAATTCGCGTCAATGGACATAGTCCGACAAATGCTTTGATTGAACCGAGCGGTGATTCCTGGTGGGTTGGATTTACTGCAAATGTAGGGATAACAAATTAACGTGCTTAAAACAAAAATAGGCCACTAAAAACTGGTGCCAGAAAATTCAAATTTAAGTTCATATCCGCCGCCGCGCCGTGATTTAACGCGCATGGAAAGAATGGTATTTTGGCTGTGTCCAGCATCGGTGCCGGCAGTTGTGTTCGCTGCCTTTGTGATGGGCCCGACAGGTTTACTGGCTGCGAACACGGCAACCACGATGAACGATGAATTGTGTTTTGTCTCTTCGAACATCGATTTGCGGCTTTCTCCACAAACACCGGGTCTCGAAGCGCTCGATATTGACGGTCTCGGACTTGGCAAGCGCGGACTGAATATCCTAACAGAGCAGACTTCATCCAATACCGGTTTCGTGGCCGTTATTTCGACTATTGCTGGCGGGAAAAAGGTTGATTATCGCCGCATTGGCCAGATGACAAACACACCGCCGCCGTGGAGTATTGAAGCAACTGAGCGATGCGTGAAGCTTGTTTCACGATGGACAGCAGCAACTGCTCCTGAACCGCTCGCATTGATGTTCGATGCCAGTCGGTGTCATACGACTATTCTCGGGATTCTTAACGTCGACGGCACCCTGCGTCTGCCGGCGCTGATGCATCTGCCAGGTCAAGGTTCACTGCGGATCACCGCCACAGGCGCAAAGGACGCAACACTTGGCTATACCTCGGTTCGCGGGGGAAATATCACTGTGGAATTTTCGGCGGCGACGGCGGCGACGCCGCGCATTGAATACAATCTTGAGGTGACGGCGATTTATCCGGAGTTGCCTGGCCTCGCGGGCGACCACCGCTTTGACAGTTTCCGACGTAACTGGCTTGACGTGCTACAGTTGAATCCGGGCCGCCGCCAGTTGGCGAACAACAGCGGCAGCACATCATGCGCGTTCTGCTACTACGAATACGGTGACATCGCGGCGAAGACGCCGCCGCTGGCGGATGGGCTGACCGCGCTGGATGTGTTGCGGCAGACGCTGGACTCCATTCTCGGTGGCGCCACAGCCTATGGTTTGCCCCATCCTGGCAACTTCCCGGCTGAGTCGTCGGACACTTTGCCGTCGCTGCTCATCGCGGCGGATGATTGTGTGCGTGGCGGAAACAGTGATGAGTGGCTTCTCACCAACTATACGAAAATCAAGGGCTGGGCTGACAAGATGCTTGCCACTGATACGAATGGCAACGGGCTGGTCAAATATGTTCTCAGCGGGAACTCCGGCACCTGGCCGCCCGGATTTCCAAAAGTGCGACCGGCTAACTGGTGGGACACGATTGGATTCGGATACGAAGACGCCTACGGTAACGCCCTTGCTTATCGTGCGCTCGGCAGCATGGAGCACATGGCCAAGCAGCTTGGCAAGTCAACGGACGCCGCCCGCTACCGCGCCGCAGCCAAAAAATTGCACGCCGTATATTTCAAAACCTTCTACGATCCCGCCACTGGCGTTATTGGCGGCTGGCGTAGCGCTGACGGCGAATTGCACGACTACTACTTTCTCTGGGTGAACGGCATTGCGATTCATTACGGGCTGGTCCCGCCTGACCAGGCCAGCGCCATTGTGAACAAGTTGATGGCGAAGATGAAGGAAGTGGGATATACGCAATTTCACATGGGCCTGCCGGGTAATTTGATCACTGTTCCATTGAAAGATTATGTGCATCGCACCCCGGATGGCCATTTTGGGGGCGGCGTTCGGGAAGATAATGCCGATGGGTTTCAGAAATACGAAAATGGCGGAGCCACCGGTTGCTTTGCTTATTTTACGCTCGCCGCTCTATATGATCTTGGTCGCCGCGCTGAAGCTGATGCGATTTTGTTCCCCATGCTCCAAGAGTATGAAAGGGGCGGATTCGAAGGCCGCGACTCCCAAGGACACTCGAACGACTGGCGGATGTGGGACGGCACAGCGAAAGGCTACGAAGGCTTTCTCACTGACAATTATTATACTCTATTGGCCGTCCCGTTACGGCAGGCAAATGAACAGTAAGACGAAAATAAAATTCAATTACACCGGTAAAAATTGTCGCAAACAGAAATATGAACGCGGGAAATTATTTTGGAATTTTTATTTGAAAGCTGGCAAAAAATGAGCGCACAGATCCTTAGAAGCGCAACCTTGTTATTGCTCGGCCTGCTCTGCCTGGTTCTGGTGCAGCCGAAGGCTTTCGCTGGCGCTGAACCGGTTGCAGTGCCCCCGGCCGGTTTGCCGGCCATGCAAAAAATCGAGTGCCTCCCACGGCTGCCCGACAGCGGGATGCAGACGCGTCAATTTTCCTCCTATGACCCCTCGGGCGGCAATGAGGACGGGAACGTACCCACGACCTGGGTCCGCCGCCTCAATGAGCGGGGCGAAATGGTCTTTTTTGACGAATATGGCCCGGGCTGCCTTTACCGCCAGCAGATGAATCTCTGGAAGAGCAAGCTCGACCCCAAGGCGACGTGGATTCGGTACTACTTTGACGGTCAGAAAGAGCCGGCCATTTCGATGACGGTCGATCAATTCTGGGGGCGGAAGGGGTTCACGGCGCCATTTGTGCCGCCGTTGAGTTATTTTGATGATCTCAGCAATCCCCACCGCACTAATCTCTTCGACCGGATGGGCGTTTGCTACTTGCCGATGCCGTTTAAGAAACGGTTGCAAATCACTTTGTCTCCCGCCATCGCGCCGCCCGGAAAAACCGCCGCCTGGTTTCAGTATACCTATCAGTTGCTGCCGGCCGATAGCCACGTCCGTTCCTGGACCAAAAAGCAGGATGCAGGGGGCGTGGTGACCCAATGGCGGAACCTGGGCCAGGATCCGAAGTCCAGTGTGGGCAATCAAATCTTCTCCAAGACGGTGCAGGTGCCGCATGGCCAAAGCATGGAGCTGCTTAATTTCCGCGGTGAGGGTTCACTGGCGGCGCTGCACTTCAGACTCCAACCGTTTACCGCCGAAACCTTCTATCATGCGGTCATTCGCATATACTGGGATGACGCCGCTACGCCGGCGGTAGAACTGCCGCTGGGCAATTTTTTTGGCGGAGGCGGTGCTTTGTTTCCCGCTCATGAACAAGTTTGGAACCGGGACTTGAAGACCCTGCTTTATAGTTACAGCAAGACCAATGGGACCTTTGATTGCTACTGGCCAATGCCATTTTGGAAATCAGCGCGCATTGTCGTGGAGAATCAGGATTCCAACACTGATATCGAGTCGCTCACCTTGCAGGCGGCTTATAAGCCGGCCTCGGTGCTGCCAAATCCGGCCGCACAAACCGGCTACTTCCATGCCCGGCGCACTCTAGACGCGGAAACCAATAACGCAGGCTTGTTTGTCCATTCTTTTTCCGAGCGCGGCTATGGCAAAGTGGTTGGGTTGACCTTTTTTGCCGACCACTGGTCCGCCGATGGGGATGAGTTCACGTTTATTGACGGCAGTCTCACGCCGCAAATTCACGGCGACGGGTCCGAAGACGACCACAACGCCGGCTGGGGCAACGACCGCTACCACCAACCGTTATGGGGCAGTTTCACCCGCTGGGCTGACTTTCAGGGCATCCAACAGGATTACCGGCTCTACCTGAACGACAGTTACGTTTTCCATCACGACATCAATATCCTCTACGAATGTGCCCACTTCGGCGACCGCAAGTGGGCCCGAACCGAGAGCACCGTTTTCTACTATTTGCGGGATGGGATGGAGAACCTTCACGAGACCGACGAGTTGGACGTGGGTAACGGCGACTCGGAAAGCGCCCATGCCTACCAAGTGACTGGCGAGACCTGGCAGGGCACTCTCACAAGCGCCTATGATGGGTTTGAAAAGAAACGCGATTTCCACGCCGTCACGGATGATGGGCGCGCCTTTACCGGGGCGAGTTCGTTCGTCGTGGCGATAGATCCCAATAACGATGGAATCCGGTTGCGGCGCCGGATCAACCGGCGTCAACATGGGGTGCAGTTGGCGAGCGTCTGGGTGGATGGCCGGCAGGTCCGCGAGCGTCCGTGGCTGATGAGTGATCTGTCGGACGTGCCAGAAAACCAATGCTGGCGCGATACGGATTTTGATATTCCGGCCCACTACACGCGAGGCAAACAGCGAATCCAAGTCAAAATCCAATACCTGGCCGAGCGCACCGCGTCAGCGGAGCTTAATGAGTTCTATTACTGGGTTTACAGTTTCGGGCTGCGGCCATGTTCCATGCAGGAGACCGCGCAAAGCCTCGATGAAACAAGCAACTGACGATAAAATGAACAAACGCATCCATAAAAGCATGACCTTAGCGTTGCTTGGCCCGCTCTGCTTGCTACTGGCGCAGCCGAATGCTTTCGGCGGCGTTTTGGCCGGCCCGGTTGTGCCCGGATTGTCTGCCGTGGAACATCCCGAGTTGCTGCCACTCTTCCTGCCCGATGGCACGGAGACCCGGCAGTCCAGTTCGTATGATTCGAGTGGCTCTAATAACGACGGCAATTTCAGAACCGCTTACACCAAATACATTGATACCAACGGCGAGTATGTGATTTTCGACGCCTACGGCCCGGGTTGCCTCTACCGTCAACAGATCAATGTCTGGTCGCGCGGCCGTAAAAAGCCGGCTGGCCAGTCGCATATCAAATATTATTTTGACGATGAGCCCAAACCACGCGTGGACACCACGATTGATGATCTTTTCGGCGGCAAAACCGCTCCTTTTACCGAGCCTTTTGCATTTCTGGATCCGCGTCCGCGCTTCGGGATCCTTTACTATCCCTTCACCTTCAAGAAGCATCTGAAGGTCACTACAACCGATGACTTCACTCCACTTCCCGATCCTAATGGTTGCTGGTATCAGTATACTTATTTGAGCTATGCAGATTCCAACGCGGTGACGAGTTGGGCCAGTCCGCAGGAAGACAGCCCGACTGTGCGCTCTCAATGGACTCATTTAGGGGACGATCCCAAACCCACGACCGGCAATGTCACAGTATCGAATACAGTCACGATTGCGAAGGAGAAGAGAGTCATTCTGGCGGAATTGCACGGTGCAGGCTCGATCGCCAGTTTCAAACTGCGGCTTGAGCCATATGGACGAGACCAATTTTACCATACCATTCTCCGGATTTATTGGGATGGCGATAAGCACCCGGCGGTGGAGATGCCGCTCGGTCTTTTTTTCGGCGGCGGCGGCGAATCGTACGCCAATTGCACCAACCTGCCGGCAATGTCGCTGCGCACACTTTTTTATGGTTTCGATGGAACAAACCATGAGTTTTATTGCTATTGGCCGATGCCTTACTGGCGTTCGGCGCGTCTGGAACTTGCCAACGAGAGTGGCGTGGATTTGAAATCGGTATCTTGCGAGCTCCAATTCAAGCCGATGTCCGTTTTAACTTACCCAGCCGAACAAGCCGGGTATTTTTACGCCAAGCGCACACTCGCACGTGACCCGGGTCATGGTCTATTCAACACTGTGTTCGTAGAGAGCGGTCGTGGGAAAGTTGTCGGGCTTTCTTTCTATTCGACCCAATATGCGATGGACGGCGATGAATTTACTTACATCGACGGTAGTCGCACGCCGCAGATTCACGGCGACGGCACGGAAGACGACCACAATCAGGGCTTTGGCGGCGACGCGTATCAGAAGCCGCTTTGGGGCGGGTTGGTGAATGGGTATCAAACTGCTTACCGCTTCTATTATAATGATTCCTACATTTTCAACCAGCACATCAAGATCAACTACGAATTTTCCCGGGAGGGTGGTCGCGACAATGGCGGCGAAAACGATGCAGTGGTTTTTTATTATAAAGCGGTCTCGGCCGGTCACCTATGGCTGACCGACCAATTGGATGTCGGTGACACGGCTTCCGAAGCTGCCCATCATTATTCGGTCACGAGCCAAACCTGGACCGGAACCCGTCGCAGTGGTTATGACGGGTATGAGCGCGACTACGAATATGATAGTTGCCAGGATGACGGACGTGCCTTCAATGGTTGCAGTGAATTCAGTGTTGCCATTTCACCTGACAATCACGGTGTGAAGCTCCGCCGGCGGCTGTTTCGCTCTGATAATGGCCAGCAGCGCACATGGGTGTATGTGGATGGCGTCCGCGTGAATGAACGGCCGTGGGATGTTTGCACTTACTCGTGTGCCCCCGTTTACCAGGGCTGGTTCGATGATGATTTCGAGATTCCAGCCGCCTATACTCAAGGAAAACGCCGTTTAAACCTAAGGGTGGAAAACGCCAGCGGCGACAAATCCGAAATCAACGAGTTCTATTATTGGGTCTATAGTTACGAGGATCATCCGGCCATCAAAACGCCGCCCGTCCGTGGGCTGAGCGCCGCGCCGGGTGGAAGCAGCCAGGTTGAATTGCAATGGACTACCGCGCGCGTGGCTGGTCAGGTCAACTATTACCAGGTTGAACGCAGCGAACAACCGGACTTTTCCCTTTCGACCTCGCTTGGTCGAAGCAATGCCGGTCACTTTAGCGACCTGCGTGTAAAGCCATCCACGACCTATTACTACCGGGTAGCGGCTATGGGTCTTTCCGGGACCGTCGGGCCGCTCTCCAAATCGGTTAGGGTAACTACCGGAGCCGATACCCAATCGGCCACCGCTGACTTTCTGGGAATTGACGCAACCAGCAAAGGTAATTGGCCGACCAATTACGGCTCTGAGGGTTTTATCATGCTGCGTTACTTTTACGGTCGTGACTGCCAGGCGTGGCCCGATTATCTTTGCGCTGTGGATTACGGTGGCTTTACCAACCGGCAATTATCCCTCTGGAAAAATGCGACCGCCTCAACGCTGCTCACCAGTCCCATCTCCTACTGTGCACGCTATCTTGGTGCCCTGGACACTACCAACTCTGGATCGATTAAAATTTACGTCAGTGATACTCAGCCGCACCAACTGGCGCTTTATGTTTGCGATTACGACAAGAAGGGGCGTGAAGAAACGATTGAACTTGCGGACATGCAAGGCCATGGGCTGGCCCCGGCTTGCACAGTGAGCAATTTCGAGGAAGGAAAATGGCTGCGGTTCCAATTCTCCGGCAGCATCCAGGTGCGTCTTACCAACCGAAAGATTGATTCCACCGCCGTGCTTTCAGCTCTAATGTTTGATAAAGTACCACGAGTGGGCAGTTTGCGGATGGAAACTAATCAATGATTTAAAATGAAATCAGGTTTAAAAATTGGCGATATTGGCGAGCTGACCTGGGTCGTTGACCCAACGATGACCATTACCCTGGGCGGTGTCCCACAGGCCACGGTGTTTTCAACGCCCAGCATGATCATGCTCATGGAACTATCAGCGCGTGAAGCGTTGCGACCGTTTCTGGAAGACGGGGAGGAATCCGTCGGAGTGGAAGTGCAGGTGGAGCATACCGGCGCGGCGGTGCCGGGGACGTCTGTGCGCGGCGTGGCGAAAGTGCTGGAGATTGACGGTCGCCGTGTGGCCTTCGAGGTGTGGGCTTATGTCGGCGACCGCGAGATAGGCAGGGGCAGGCACAGCCGTGCAATAGTTCGGCTTGACCGGTTAGTTGCCAATGTGATGCAAGTGCTGAAAGAAGAGGACCGCGTGATGAATCTCAAACCTAATGCCGGGGAACTTGGTGAATTGGAAACTGTCACGGTAGAAGTCGCGAATCGGATTGCGACTCTGACTTTGAACCGTCCGCGTGCGGCTAACGCAATTAATATGCGGATGACCGATGAACTGGAACGCGTGGTGGCGTGGCTGGCCGGCCATCCGCAGGAGGTCAGGGTTGTGGTGATCACCGGCGCGGGCGACGCTTTCTGCGGCGGCGTTGATTTGAAGGACGTTGCAGGATTGTCGCTGGAAGCGGCGCGCACTCTGAGTCTGCGGCAGGCGAATTTATGCCTTGCACTGGAACGATTGCCGCAGCCGGTGATTGCGGCGGTCAATGGCTCGGCTTTCGGCGGTGGTTGCACGGTGGCATATTCGTGCGACTTGCGACTTGCGTCACACGCAGCCCGTTTTGCCATGCCGGAGATAAAACGGGGCTGGACGCCGGGTTTCGGTATCGCGCAATTGACCGCGCTGGTTGGCAAGGCGCGTACGTTGCAGATGTGTCTTACGGGCGAGGCCATTACCGCCAATCAGTCGCTGGAGTGGGGGCTGATCAACGAACTCGTGCCCGGCACAATGCTGATGAAATCCGCGCAACAACTCGCAGAACGTTTACTGCTGCTGCCCGCGGAGGCTCTCCGGCAAACCAAACGTGTGGTCCATTTAGACGAGGGACAACTGCCCAAGGTCACCCATCGTGCCGACACGGACGCCTATTTGCGCTGTCTCGAATTACCAGATGCCCGCGAGGGTATCTTGTCCTTTGTAGAGAAGCGGCCGTCAAAGTTTGACGGAAAATGAAATCTACCCGTAACCGGGCGGCCTGATTTAACCATGAAGCGCGCAAAGCAAATTTATGTCGGTATTGATATGGGCGCAGCGAGCGGGCGCATTGTCGCCGGCCTTTGGGATGGCAGAACGATGGCGCTCGACGAGCTTCACCGGTTTCCCAACGGACCGGTTTATCTGGGCGACACAATGCGTTGGGATGTCTTACATTTTTGGACGGAAATCCAAGACGGCCTGGCCGCCGCCGGGAAAAAATACAGTAAAAAAATTATTTCTGTCGGCGCAGACACCTGGGGATCGGACCATGTGCTGCTGACGAAGAGCGGCGAAATCCTCGGCCAGCCTTTCCATTATCGCGACGCCCGAACCAGCGGCATGATGGACAAGGCGTTCCGGGCAATGCCGCGCGCCGCCATCTTCAGCCGCACCGGGACACAGTTTCAGCCGTTCAACACGCTATACCAATTGCTCGCCATGAAGGAGCAAAGTCCGGAACTGCTTGCGCAAGCGGATTGTCTGTTGCTCATACCCGACTTCATTCATTGGTGCCTTTGCGGGTCGCGGCGTGCCGAGTTCACAAACGCCACGACGACGCAATGTTTGAATCCTTCGATACGAAAATGGGCCGGTGATTTGTTGAAAAAAACGGGGCTGCCCACGAGTATTTTTCCGAAAATTGTTCCTCCCGGAACAAAACTGGGAACACTGCGCGCCTCCGTTGCCTGCCAGCTTGGTTTGGAAAAAATCCAGGTCGTTGCGCCGGCGACGCACGACACCGCTTCGGCGGTGGTGGGCGTGCCGACGGTTCACAGCGGGAAAACCAACTGGGCTTACATCAGTTCAGGCACCTGGTCGCTGATGGGTGTCGAGGTCAGGCAAGCCTGTCTTTCGCCGCGCGTTTTGGAACTGAACATGACCAATGAGGGCGGCTTCGGCGGCACTTATCGCTTGCTGAAAAACATCATGGGCTTGTGGCTGGTGCAGCAGTGCAAACGTTCTTTTGACGGCCGCGGCGGACAAAGTGATTATGGCGAATTGGAACGGGCGGCTGCCGCCGCCAGGCCATTGCGCTCGCTGTTAAACGTGAACCACCCGCAATTCTACAATCCCCCGGACATGCCGCGCGCGATCCAGGATTTTTGCCGCGAAACCGGACAATACATTCCGAAAACGAAAGGCGAGTTGATCCGTTGCGCCTATGAAAGTCTGGCGTTGCAGTATCGCCAGACGCTCGGCTGGCTGGAGGAATTGACCGGCGAACGCATCGAAGTCATTCACATTGTCGGCGGTGGTTCGCAAAACCGCATCCTGAACCAATTCACCGCTGATGCCTGCCAGCGACCGGTGCTGGCTGGCCCGACCGAAGCCACCATCATGGGTAATCTGCTGGTGCAGGCATGGTCCGCCGGCGAAATCGGTTCGTTGTCAGAAATGCGCGAGGTCATCCGCCGCTCCAGTTCGATGACGACCAATGAACCTACGGATTCGGATATGTGGACAGTAGCAGCCAACCGATTTGGCCAATTGCAAAAAGAACCAGATTGATTTCAACTCGAGACTTATGATCGTAACTTTGTTCTTCCTATTATTTAGCAAGTATTTCAATACTCAAACCTATCCAACCTATGAATAAAATCATCCTTTTCATCATGTGCCTGGCCCCAGTGGCCAAAGCCGCCGAGACACCGGCTGAAACGCAACACTACATCGAAGTCATCCAGACAAATATTTTCAAGGAATACAAGGGCATGTTCAGGCCGGCCAAAGGAAAATTGAAATATCCATTTATCACACCGGGCAGCAGTTCGTATCAGGACCAGCTTTGGGATTGGGACTCCTGGCTCACGGACATTGCTTTGCGGCAAATCCTTTTGGAAAACGGTTCGCCCGAGGACAAGAAGGATGCAATTCAATATGAACAGGGATGCATCCTGAACTTTCTCGACAACGTCAGCAGCGGATACATTCCCGTGGTTATCGGCCCCAGCGGCAAGAGCTTTTTTGACAGCGAGACGAATTTTATCCCCTGGCAACACAACATGCACAAGCCGTGTCTGGCCCAACATGCTGCATTTATGGTTAAATTAAACGGCGGCGACGCCGAGTGGCTGCGCACCCAGTTTCCCAAGATGCAAGCTTTCGTGAACTGTTATTACAATCATTACCGCAATCAGGCTACGGGACTCTACTACTGGCAAACCGACGAGTTCCTGGGCGTGGACAACGACCCCAGCACGTTTTTCCGACCTAACGGAAGCTCCGGCTCGATTCTGTTGAATTGTTTTATGTATAAAGAATTGGAGGCGATGGTCTATTTGGCCAAGTGCTTGAACCAGGCTGAGATTGGAAACAGCTATCAAAAGGAGGCCGATGAACTGCTTCAATCCATCCGTGAGCATTGCTGGGACCCAAAAGATGGTTTTTACTACAGCGTTGACCTTAATCTTCGGCCCGTGACGCAGCCTCTGGACAAAGCCTGGCAATTTCACATGGGCCAGCCAAGGAATTGGGATTGTCTGATTCAACGGTTGGGCTGTTGGTCGGGCTTTTTGGCCATGTGGTCCGGAGTGGCCACGCCGGAACAGGCGAAGCTAATGGTCGAAAAGAATGCCATGGATACCAATACTTTTGATGCGCCCTATGGAATCCGCTCCCTTTCCAAAATGGAAAAAATGTATGACTTGCGCTCCACCAGCAATCCATCCAATTGGTTGGGCCCCGTTTGGGTTAATGCTAACTATTTCGTTTTCCGCGGTCTCGTCAAATATGGATACAACGACCAGGCGCGCGAATTGGTCGAAAAGACCATCAAATTGATCGGTATGGATTATGAAAAAACCGGTGTATTACACGAATTCTATTTGCCGGACAATGGCGAACCTGTCATGAACCAGGGATTTCAGGATTGGAACTTACTCGTTTTAAATATGATTGCCTGGTATGAGGGTAAACCCAGCGTGGAGGAGTATTGATTGGATTAGGGTGTGTTTGCAATAATTGACATTTTCTGATTTTATGAAAATTGGGGGCAGGGAAATCACCCAAGCTCAATATCAGCGGATCGAAGAACTATCAGAACTGACTCGCTATAAATATCAGAAGGTTGAAATTAGTGCCGATCAATGGGAGATGTTTGCAGTGTCACCGGGCCAATCAGGCCGGAAGGCACCAGCGCATCGTCGGGCTTAAACCGCGTGGAGTTTGATTTCGTGAACTGTTTATCTGTGGGAAGCCGGCTGTCGCCGATGAGACGGTTCGGCCATTGGTTGATGACGTCAATTTCCAGGATGTTGCCTTTTTCTTTGATAGCACTGCCGATGTCAACACGCCAAGGCGCGCACCAGACGATGCCGAGCGATTGACCATTTAAACGCACTTCGGCAATGTCTTTGACCACGCCTAAATCGAGATAGACCGGCGCTTTTTTTGCCTGGCTGACAATAGACTTCGGCAGATCGAAACTTTTTCGGTAGGTGGCCTGCCCGGAATAGAACTGGATGCCCGCTTCCGTCCGCTGCGACCAATCGTCCAATTGGTTGAACTCAACCTTTGCCGGTCCTCCCCACCTGGGATCGAAACTTACCTCCCACGGGCAATGCAACTCCAGCTCAGCTCCTACTGCAGGGAAATTGGCGCCGCCCTGTGGCTTTTGCCTGCCTGCGGTCACGGGGTTGAATATGACAAAGAAACTTTGTCGCGCCGCCATTTGAAGCGGCACAACGGTAACATCTTTTTTTACATTGTATTCCGGCAAGGTACGCCGCGTTCCTGTCACCGGGTCCCACAACTCCGGCTGCTTTCCATTCACGCGGAAGGCAGCCTCGACGTTTTTAACAGCCTCCGACTGGTTCGAGATGAAATAAATGTCCGTCTCCCCCGCGCCATAATGAATCCAATCGAAATCGGCTGGCGGTCCGCCACCGTCGATTCCGAAGTCTTGTGGAACCCCATCGGCCGTGAGCAAATCAGCGAGGTCATAGCCCCATACCACACGCCCCTGGCCCAGGATGCGTTGACCAGCGGTGGCCACCGGAGTTGGCCCCCAAATCTCATCCGCAAGCGCCTTTACCTCGGCATCGCACTGCGGATAGTTTTGCAGACCCGCCGCCGAAACGGGGCGCGGCCCCAGCGCAACGGTCGCGCCAGCTTTCACCAGTTCTAAAACCTTGCGCAACGATTCTGGCGTCACCGTATCCCGTGTGGGCGGCAGCACCAGATAACGATAGGAAACGCCGTCCGGCAAAACCAATCGGCCAGCTTTCACCGTCAGCCGGTTTATCAAGACATCGGTGTTCACCAAGTCGGCATTGCAGCCAGCCGGCAGGGCGGGGCGCATGGCGGTGCGGTCGGGGCATTCATAGGGCATCGTGTCGCCAGTCCAGTAAGCGAAATCCGCCATGAACTTTCCCTGGCGCAGCATGAGCTGGCAGCGCGAAAGGTATTCGGTGAACGCGTGGGCCATGCTCCACCAGGTAATGTTACGATTGAATTGCATTCCGACCCCGTTCCAAACCCAGCCCGGCTTGTCATCGCCAGCGGGTTGAAGACTGTAGGCATGGAAGACCACGCGTCCCAGACCGTCACAGAAAGCGCGGTCCGCGGTGGCCTTAACCGAGAACGGGGGATTGTAAAGATCGTAGCCCCCGTTCTGGGTATAGGAAGTGAATGTTTCCGCCTGGCAAAAAGGCTTGCCATAAATGTGTGCCGCCGATGCCGCCAGGCGAACCGAATTCAATCCGAAGCCATAGGGAAGAGCCCGCTGCACCAGCGGGGTATTCGGATCCATGTGGTGAATCTCAATTTGGCGGTCAAGCAATTTGCCAGTGATGGGATGCCGCTGCGCGTGCCAGGCTTCACCCATGGGCAGCTCGGCACAGGCTTCGATGCGTAACCCGTCGGCAATGGCCGAGGCCCAGCCGTAGCCGCCTTCGGTGGAAAATTTCAGGCCCATGCCCTCCAGGCGTTGCGCAAAATATTCGAAATGATTCTCAACATACAGGTCGGAGATCGTTTCCCGGTATTCATGCAGAAACCGGTCGCTCAATGCCCGCGAGCCAATCACCTGTCCCTCAAGTGTGGGCATCCACGGCGTCATGTCGTAGCCGCGGCGGCGCCGAAACTCATCGCGGAACTCCGGCGTCCATGTCTGCGCGCCGTTCTCGTAGCTGTCTTCATGCACGTGCGTCCATTGCTGGCCGACAAACGAGTGGTCCGTGAGCACGAGTTTATCTATCATCTGCCCCAAATGATAATCGAGTGCCGCCCGGCTAAAGAAATCAGGACTGCGGCTGCCGTCCTTGTTTCTGACGGTCGTATAGCCGAAGCGCAGGATGGACCAGGAACCCGCTGGTGCTTCCCAGTTGAGCGAACCATCCGGTTGCATTTGAGAGGTGATATCAATGATCTGGCCTGGCTGGATGCTTTCAGGAGTGGCCGGAGCCGCCGAGCGTCTGTAAAACACGTCCAGTCCACCAGCGGGATACGTGTTGAACATGCTGGCGGCGGTCTTGAGCTCGTTTTCCTGCGCAGCCGCTTTAACTTCCGCTTGGCTGGACGCTGTTACATCTCTGGCAGGACAAGCCAATACGACCACGTCACAATACTTCTCGCCCTTCACCGCCGCCGCGTCCAAAACGCATTTGATGCGCAGGCCGCCAGCCAGGACGCGGGTGGTGCAGACGAGCTTTTTCATCGACAGCTCCGGCGTCATCCAAGGGACCTTGCAACTCCAGCCGACGTCATTATTTAAAACGATTTCCAGCTTCAGCCGTTTCGCTTCCTCAAGGACGTGTAGAAAAAGTGCTGGCCATTCCGGTTTGAGATAATTATCGAACGGAAACACAAGCACGACCTTGATCCCCTGTTCGCGCATGGCCGAAAGATCCTGACTGATGGCCTGTCGGCTGCACGTCTTGTCCTGCCAATACCAGAACGCTGAACACTGAGCATCGTCAGATGGCGATTGAAAGGCTTTGGCCAGCGGTTCCCGGGTCAGCTCGTTTTTTTCGGCTGCCCAAACGATGCTTCCTGCCAGCAACAAGGTCGGAATCAGAACCCTTGCGAATTTAAAGGAAGAACAAAGATTTATTTCTAACTTCATAATCCGGGATTTCCCGCTGACTGAAAGCGGCAACTGCGGTTTGCAGTCGGTTGGCGTTGGTTGCCGTGTAGAACGGGATTTCCGCCCTTGGTTTCCAGCCCTCGACTAGCCTGGGGCTTTTCGCGATTATCTTCCTGCTCCACAGATTTGCAAGTCCGTTTTCCAGTCCGTCCCCGGTCTTTGGCAATGGCTCGCCGCCAGAAAATTTCCACTGCACTGGAAAATCGCCGCGCCGGACTTGGCCGGGCGTTTCCATCCTCAAGCCGTTGGAAAGGCTGCGACGCCACTTAATACCGCGCTGGAGCCAATGACGAGTACGCCGTTGACCGAAGCCTTCGCCTGATTTGGCGTTTGTCATTCTTCGCGCCGTAGCTCATAAATTTAATAATTCTTGCCATGTGAAGTTAAGGCGCAATGTAAGCGTACCGCCGCCCGGCAATTTGAAGCGGCGATGCCCGGCTGGCGCAGGCCCGCCGGCCTCCGGCAGTTGGATAGCTTCGTGCTGCCGCAAAACCAGTTCGCCCTGACATCCATTTGGCCAGTTGTCGGTAAAATGTAAGCCCTTTGCGGGTTGCGCTTCTATCTTCCTTAAATAAAAAACCTTACGGAGTGTTTCTGAAAGTTTGGGAAAAGCATACATTTCCATGGCATAGCCGCCAAAAATTGTTTCCATTGAAACGCCCTTTTCTGCTAACGCCGGATCCTCAAAAACCCAATGTTTTCAATGGTTTATAAAAATACCCACAAATGAGGGTATTTACGGCTTCCCCTCATGCAGTTAGGGTAGAGCACAAATCGCAACCCAAATTTACAAAATCGACCCACTATCACCTGAAAGTTGAGATTTAATAGAACCAATCGAAATCCTGATCAAAAAGCAACTCAATGAAAACAACCCTAAAATTGCTGCTGTCGGCATTTATCGCAGTGCTCAGCTGCTCCATTGCAAACGCGCAAGGTTATATGCACGCCATTGATGGAGCGACGCTCGTCTATTCCAACACCTTTAATGGACCGGCGGTGGACATCAAAGGAACGGCACCGCAATACATCAATCCAAATGCGATCAAGTATGGCGGCACCAATACCGCATTGTTTATTCGTGCGACTAACAATGTCGCTGCTGGATGGTGGGCATACCAGGACGGCACCCTTGGCAATCAATTGAACTCCGTTCTCCTGACGAATGGGATACTGCCTGGGTTCGTTTACACCATCCATGCTCGAATGAGCATGCCAGTAGCACCAACCTCAGGCGGCTGGGCTGGGCTGGGTTTCGCCCAGGCAATACCGGGGGATCCCCACACCGGCTATCGGATTAGTGACACAACTGTTAGCGGTAATGCCAGGGTGTTTTGGGCGCTCTTAAACTATCAGGCTCAAGGGAATGGGACAGTTTTAACAAGTGGCGCTCAAAACAGTGCTGTCCTTTTCTCTGGCGTAAGCGCATTTAATAATTTGATGCCTACGTTGAACGTGGTGAACACCATTAACGTGACCTTGGATACGACTGGTGCCAAGTGGATTGGATCTGAAAATATAAATGGCACCTTTGTAGGTAGTATGGTCCTTAATGCCAGTCCAGTAGGCCTTCTCACTGGATTTGGATATACCCAAACCACCACAGCCGCTGGTGCCTACAAGTGGATTGATATGTCGCTTTACGCCTCATCGCTGGTCATCACGACCAACCCGGTGTCGGCCACCGTCTCCGTAGGCAGCGCTTATACCAATACAATTGAGGTTGCGTGCACCAGCCCCGGTTTTCAATGGTACACCAATAACGTTCCCGTCAATGGAGCCAATACCAATATTTTGGTGTTTAATCCGGTTACCACCGCCAATGCCAGCGCCAATATTTATTGTGTCATAACGAATAGCGATATGACGGTCACCAGCGCGGTGGCCAGTTTGGCGGTTGTTACCGCTCCGACAATTACAGCAACGACGCCAATAACTTACAGCAATTCAGTGGCGTTGGATGGAGCGCCAGAACAATTTATCTCCTTGTTTGGAGGGCACGCTTTTGGCACGACGAACTATCCAGGTTCAACTCCTACGTTCACGGTGTCGGCACTTGGCCAGGCACCCCTTGCCTATCAATGGAAGACCAATGGCGTGGCGGTTGGCGGGGCTATCAGCCCCAGTTTCACAGCCACAAATTGTTCGTTGACCGGCCCCACCAACTTTACGTGTGTGGTAACTAATTCGCTGGGTTTTGCCACCAACGAGTGGGCAGTGTCTTATGTTTCGACCCCGCAGGTGGCCTATATGCAACTTATATTGTCGAATACTCCTGCCGCCTTCTGGCGGTTAAATGAAGCACCGGACGATTTGAATGGCGATCAGGGTCTGCCTGCTCTGGATTTTGCATGTGGCAATAACGGCTTATATCAAAATGGTGACATCGACTACGCGGGTTATACCAACGTCGGCTCCTCGTTCTATACCAACCCGGATACGACTGATGGGTCCGCGGAATTTGGTATTGTTTCTTCTGCTGGCGGTGAAATTAAAAGCATTCAGGGAGTAGATTTCGCAACTAATGGTAATGCGGCATTCACAATTCAAGCCTGGGTCAAGGCTCCAGCACAGTCAATTTCTCCCGCGACTATTGTCGCCAAAGGCACTGTCGGCAACGAACAATTTGACCTGGACGTAAACAGCGGCAAATGGCGCTTTTTGATTCGAACTAACTTGCAAATCGCTGAAAGTGTCACGGCCGCAACCGGTCCGGATAACGCCTGGCATTTGCTCGTCGGTGTTTGTGATGAACCCAATAAGCTTTTAGCGCTTTATGTTGACGGCCTCTCGGTCGGCACTTTTGGATTAACGTCTGGGACTTTAATGGCCAACACCAATTCGGTTACGATCGGATCGAGACCCGCGAGTCCTCTCGATACTACTGATGCCGCACAATTTACGGGCAATATCAGCGATGTGGTGGTTTATAAGAGTGCGCTCAGTTCCGGGCAGATTGCCTCACTATGGCAAGCGTTCGGCGGCCAGGTCGGATTCCAATTTCTTCCTCCGTTGCCGCCGACCAATTTCGTGTTCCAGGGGTACGGGACATTCAACACAATATTACTTCCGGCGACGATCATCGGTCCGGCGCCCATGGGTTATTATTGGACTAACGTGACCATTGGCGGGATTGTGGCGTCGGGTAGAACCAATGTTTTTGGAAATATGAACTGCACTTTGACCATTCCGAATGCCAGCCCCAGCTTAAGTGGCGACACGTTGGAATTGGTTGTCACCAACGCCGCTAGTTCCACCAATTGGTTTACCACGTTGTTCTGCCAGCCGGCCCCGATACAATTGGGTTATTCCAACACTATCATGTATTCCAACTTCTTTAATGGAGGGACATGGTCGGTTGAAGGGCAGCCGATGACGGCGGCCAACCTTTTGGTCACCAATAACTCATGGCATGTTACGAGTAACAATGTCGCGGGTGGATGGTCCGCCACCGCAGACGGCACCCAGGGCGCGAATTCGGACAGTGTCATGGTGCCATTTACGCCGGCTGCCGGTTACGTTTACACGCTGGAGGGTTCACTCACCTTCCTGGTTACTCCAGCTGCGGGCAGCTGGAGTGGGTTAGGTTTCGCGGCCACATTCCCCACCGGTTATGTTCCAGAGCCGCGGGTTATGAACAATTGGACGCTCCTAAACATGTTCGCCAATGGTGGCGGGGCACAATTATGGTCGAACTCTGTTGTTGCATACCAAGTGCCTAATTTGATGACAGCACTGAACACGCCCTACGACATCAAACTTATCTTGGATACGACGGGTGCCCAATGGACTATGACTGAGTATGTTGCTGGCACCCTGGTGGGAAGTTATACCTATGGCGCAATTCCTACCATCCGATCATTTGGCTATGAACAAACCGGCACAGTCCCTGGTGACACAAAGTGGAATTATATCTCACTGACTCAAGTAGCGCCCGACGGCTCCAGCGCCGGCGCGCCCTATCCCCTGAATCCTTCGGTGCTGCCGACTGGTATAACGGTCGGGGCGGGCAATCCATTGACGATTCCTACGACTGCCTACGGCGCGGTGCCTGTCGGTTATTCCTGGAATAACACGAATACCGCCGCTGTCCTCGGGTCGGGTACAACCAACAACTTGGCGCCGCTCATCGCAAACCTCAGCGTGGGCAGTGTTCCCGGCAGTTGGAACGGCAACACGTTGTCATTGGTCCTGACCAACGCCTATGGCACCAACATCTCTTATATCTTGTTGACCGTGACCAATGGTATAAGCCTCAACCCGACGAACATCGGGGTAACGCTGTCGGGCGGCAACCTCTACTTGACCTGGCCGACGGATCATACCGGCTACACGTTGCAAGCCCAGACCAACTCGCTAACGGTGGGCATCAGCACCAATTGGGTGGATGTGCCGACTTCAACGTCGACGAACCAAGTTGTGTTTCCGATCAACCCAGCCAACGGTAGTGTATTCTACCGCTTGTATTATAACCATTAATCCACTGGGAATCCTCCGGCTCTGCCGGAGGATTCCCGAAATTTGAAATAGTGAACCGATAATTGAACAAGAAAGTGTAAGTTGTGATGAATTCATTAAATTTGAGGACAGAGAGAACATTAAAGAATCGTCAGTTGATTCCGCAAATGAAGGGTGGCTCTGTTCAATCGAGAATCGCCAACGGCTTTACACTCATCGAGTTATTGGTGGTCATCGCCATTATCGCCATTCTAGCGGCTATGCTGCTGCCGGCTTTGGCCTCCGCGAAATTGAGGGCAAAAGACGTTCAGTGTAAAAATAACCTCAAAGAGTTGGGGACGGCGGAGCAATTATATATCACTGACGAAAACGGAGGATTGCCTCCTTATTTGGGTAGCGGAGCACTGTGGATATCGTCGTTACGCCCTGTCTATGGCAAAGTTGATGATGTGATGATTTGCCCACTGGGCCTCCCGTCAGATCCTCCGCCGACGGGGAACGCCATCGGTGACTGGAAAACCGCGTGGGGATGGGGGGCCACTGCTACCGATTCAATTAACGCTGTGACTGTCGGCAGTTATACCTACAACGGATGGCTTTACAGCGGCAGTTGGGGTTTTTCGGGTGTTAATGATCCTGCTGACAATGCGTTCCAGAAGGAGTCAGCAGTGATGACTGCGGCTCAAACCCCCATCTTCGGAGATGGATGCTGGGTAGATGGCTGGCCTGACATGCCAGACAAAGCCAATTCCGACCTCCAGTCTCCTATTACTGCTGCCGCTGGTACTGCAAATACTGGAGCTAACGGACCTTCAGGAATGTGGAGATACCAAATTGCGAGGCATGGTCCCAATCGGGTCACTCCGCCCCCGACGGCTCTCCTTCTTACTAGAGGAAAACGGCTTCCCGGTGGCATTATGATAACCTTTTTTGACTCACACGTGGAAAATGTGCCGTTGCAAAATCTTTGGAGCCTTTGCTGGCATAAAGATTGGGATACCAGCACGCAACGCCCAGGATTTTGAGGTTTTTCAAACACCCACAAATGGGGTATTTTCTCAATCCTTCCAGGCAATTAAAGTCCCACACAAAATCCTTGATGATACATTCGGCGCGCAACGCCTAAGGCTCCTTGCCTTATAATACTTAATGTGTTCGAAATCCTTCGGCTTTGCCGGAGGATTTTTGAATTTTGACAAAGTGAACTAATAATCACCCCTAACCTTACATAATCCGATAAATGAGATTGAAACAGAATATTATTATCGTCTTGGTAGTAGGTGTGTTCTGGGGCCAGCTCCGAGCGGAAAAATCTCGATTGCCGGAAACCGCTGCAACTACAGTGGCAGCGCCGAAATCGCCGGTGGCTTTTAATTTACAGTCAGATGAACCTGGCGAACTCACTTTCTCTGGTTCGGACTCTGCCAAACTATTCACCATGGAGGTGAACGAGTCATTCAAGGGAGTGCTGGCCCTTGATTACATATCCAAGCCCGATGACAAGTTTCCCCTTGGCTTTCTCAACGCGTCGCCGGCCGGGCAACCCTGGTATGGAACAATGTGGACACGCGACGCCGGCACCTTTATGCGTGAGCTGGTGTTTTGGGGGTATTACGAACATGCGTGCCAGGTTGCCCAACTTTCTATGGATTTGGTCGGGACAAACAGTGATGGGTTCGCCGCCTTTCCCAGGTATCTAGACCCGCAAAAAGGTCCTGAGAGCGGTTCGGAAATGGACGGTCAGGCGGCGACCGTTATGGCCATGATTGCATTGTGGCAGCGATTGCCGGCGGAAAACCCGTTCCGCGCCCGTCTTTACCAATTTCTTCACCGGGAATCCTCACCCGTGCGCGGCATTCACCATTTTCTTGAGCACGGTCTGCTGGTTCCGGGTTCAGGAGAATTCGGCGGGGGCAGGGAACACGAAAATTTCAGTGTCGTTCAAAACAATTTATGCGCGTTAACTCTGATAAGCGCCGCCAACATGGAAGAGGAAGTTGGCGACCACGTTACGGCAAAGAAATGGCGCAAAGATGCCAAAATGTTGTTCCGCAATATTGGGAAATACCTCATCAACGAAAAGGGTTCCTGGATTTGGGGGATTGATCCCAAAACATTAAAACCAAACCAGACTGATACCGATAGTGCCACTATTGGAGGCAGTGGCGGCCTGAACGGCGTGACGTCAATGTCGGCGGATGTGCTGGGATTCGATCCGGCTGCGTGGCCATGGCAAGGAGCACTGGCCAACGGCAAAATAACCTTTGACGAACTATACGCTTTTCCCCTGCGGAAGGAGCAGTTCGAGAAATATGGGTTTTGGGCGCAGATGAACTATACGCACAAGGGTCTGCTCACCAGCCCATCGTACGGACAAGGCTATGCCCTGCAGGATATGCTGCTCTTTGACAAGTTAGCCATGGCCGACCACGGCTTGGATTTTTTGGCTCAAACAACTTTCAAATCTTCGGATATGATCTTTAGCTATACAAACCAGAATTATGGACGCCTTTCTCCATATTATTTCTACGAGCGGATGTATTCGCCTGACGCGAAGGGCAAAATTGAAATGACGGCGGGTTGCGGCCCGCTTAACCTGGTAAATGTCTCCGAACCGCTCAAGGTGGCGCGCTTGATTGCTGGCGTTGATGACACGTCGATGAAGGAAGTCAGGATCATTCCGCGCTTGCCTCCTTCCTGGTCAGGATATCATTTGGAAAATTGGCCGATTCTCACGAGTCGCGGAGTCGTGCGGGCCGATATCTCTTATGAAATTAAAAACGGAACCGTAAATTTTGAACTCCAGGTCAAACCAGGCAGTTCGATCCCGAAACTGTCCGTGCGTATGCCCGGTACAAAGAAGGCGGTATGGAAGAGCCGGAACGACGTCAAAACAATCAAATTTGCCTCCACACTCTGAGATGAGTACTTGTATTCAATTTGTAAATTCTGGACCCGATCGGGAGAGCTAAAAAACCGTTAATGCATTTATTTTATTTAGCCAAACAACAGGTGAATTATAGTTATGTCTTGTTTAAACTTTCTAAACGCTCTGAACTCAAAGCCAAAAAAAATCATGTACCGTTCTTTTTGCCCCGCCTTAGCCGGTATCTTAATATGGGCTTGTGGGAACAATTATCTCCACGCGGCAGATTTTGATGCGCGCGCACGCGAACTGGTCGGCAAGATGACCTTGCAGGAAAAAATCACGGAGCTTCACGGGATTCAAAACACCAATCATGACCAGTATATTTATCGATATGTCCCGGCCATCCCGCGGCTCGGTATACCGGCCTTTCACATCGCCAACGGCCCGGCGGGGGTGGGCCCGGCTGGCGACGAACCGCAGAAACCGGCGACCGCCATGTCGTCGCCCATTTCCCTGGCGTCCACCTGGGATGCCGGGCTGGCGAATCGTTACGGAGTCGTCATCGGCAGGGAATCAAAGGATTTATGCGAAGATTTGCTTGAGTCGCCGGATATCAACATAGCGCGTGTGCCTCAAAACGGTCGCACGTTTGAAGCGTTTGGTGAAGACCCGTATTTGGTCGCGCAAATGGCTGTCGCTGAGATTCAAGGTATTCAAAGTCAGGACGTCATTGCCAATGTGAAGCACTTCGCCGTGAACAATCAGGAACGCGACCGCATGAAGGTCAGTGCAGTCGTTGACGAACGCACATTACATGAGATTTATCTGCCGGCTTTTGAAGCATCGGTCAAAGAAGGCAACGTTGCATCTTTGATGGCCGCTTATAACAAAGTAAACGGTGTTTACTGCTGTGAAAATGACGAGCTGCTGAATCAAATACTCAAAAGAGACTGGGGCTTTAAAGGTTTTATCACATCGGATTTCGGTGCAGTTCACAGCACTGTTCCTTCCGCGCTGGCGGGATTGGATTTGGAAATGCCGACCGGAAAATATTTCGGCACCAACCTTGAGACGGCGATCGAATCCGGCAAGGTGCCCATGTCAATTATAGACGACAAGTTGATCCGGCGCTTTCGGACCATGATGGAATACGGCCTTTTTGACCACGCAACAAAACCCAAGGCGATTCCAGCCCGCAAAGATGGCATTGAAGCAAGACATCTCGCCGAAGAAGGAATGGTTTTACTCAAGAACGAAAACAATGAATTGCCGCTCAATCCAAAAAAGTTGCATAACATTGCTGTCATCGGACTGTCTGCCACCAATGCGGTGACTGGCGGCGGTGGCAGCTCTCATGTCGAGCCGCTTTATACTGTCGCCCCGGTGGACGGCATCAAGCAACGGGTTGGTTCAAAGGTTAAAGTCGCTTTTGCCGACGGCAAAGATGTGACCCAGGCCGTGACGCTGGCCAAATCTTCCGATGTAGCCATCGTCATGGTTGGTGATGACGAGACTGAGGGGAAAGATCATTCGCTGACACTTGGCACCAATCAAGACACGTTGATCGAGGCAATTGCCGCGGCAAATCCACATACCATATTAGTCCTCAAAACCGGTTCGCCGATTCTCATGCCGTGGGTGGACAAAATGCCAGCGATTTTGGAGGCCTGGTATCCTGGCGAAGAGGACGGCAATGCTGTAACGGCGGTATTGTTTGGCGATATCAATCCTTCGGGAAAACTGCCGATCACTTTTCCGAAAAGCCTTGCTGATCTGCCGGCAAAAACCTCAGAGCAATATCCCGGTGTTCAAAGCGCGGCGCGGTATTCAGAAGGATTATTTGTCGGTTATCGTCATTATGACGCTCAAAAGATTGAGCCGCTTTTCCCATTTGGGTTTGGTCTCTCGTACACCACGTTCGCCTATAAAAATCTCGCCATCACTCCGCAGAAATTTTCGACGAATAGCAATTCGCGACCAAGCGTGGTTGTCGATTTGGATATTGCCAATGCTGGCAAAAGGTTTGGCAAGGCTGTGGTGGAACTTTATGTCGGATTGCCTTCAACAACAGAAGTTCCGCAGCCTTCAGCGCAGTTGAAAGGATTTAAGAAAGTGGCTTTAAAGCCCGGTCAAACCCGTCATGTCCGTTTGGAAATCAATGCGCGCGCATTTTCTTATTGGGACATAAATGCCCATGGCTGGAAGATTATACCGGGAACATGCCGGATCATGGTGGGGTCGTCCTCCCGCGACATTCAACTTCAAGACAGTTTGCAGGTCGATTAGTCCAATCCATTGCATCAGGATTTCCTGCGAATGAAGGATTCAACCTGGAGTAGTGGCATTTTTTATGAAAAAAATCATGGCATTAAACCTGGCCAGCATCATAGCGCTGGCTGTAACTTCTTGCAGCACATACCAACAGCCGGAAAACAGCCCGCACATGGGGTCTGCCGTGGCTCTTCCCGATCTCGTCCAATACGCCAAGCCGATGTGCGGTACCGGCACAGCGCTAAATACAGAAGGTGGTGACAACAATACTTATCCCGGCTCGGTCGCGCCGTTTGGCATGTTGCAGTGGAGTCCAGACACCGACAATGGCATGCATCGCGGCGGATATGGTGTAAACGACAAGACTATTGGCGATTTCAGTGTGGATCATCTGAGCGGCACGGGTTGCCACTACGGAGCGGATTTCGCATTCATGCCGATTCCTGGCCAGCAGCCGGCGACATCGCCTGCCGCACATAACACTTTTGCCGTGCCGTTTTCGCATACCAACGAAATTGCCAAACCAGGTTACTATGGGGTGACGCTGAATAATGGCGTCAAAGTGGAACTGACCGCGACAACTCGCAGTGGCTTTGGGCGATTCATTTATCCATCGGGCGTCGAGGTGGCAACGATGATGATCAATACCGCCAATGACGCTTGTGGCGCGGAAGCATCTGGCGTCAGCCTCAATCCGGCGACACGAGAAATCAGTGGCTGGTCTGTCGGTGGACATTTCTGCGGCACCCAGGAATCGCGGACGATTTATTTTTACGCGGTATTTGATCGGCCGTTCAAATCATGGAGCACTTGGAGCAACAAAAAAATGACCAAAGGTGCCACCGAGGCGTCCGGAACGGAGTCGGGGACGTTTGTTACCTTCAAGACTTCCGGGAACCGAACGGTTTTGGTCAAGATTGGCATTTCCTATGTCAGCATCGCCAACGCCAGGGAAAATGTTATTGTGGAAAGCCCGCTATCAGCATTCACGTCTGCGGATTTTGACAAAGCCGTCAAGGCGGCCAGCGACCAGTGGAACACCTGGCTTAATAAAATTCAGGTCAGCGGTGGAACGCGCGAAGAAAGGGAAACGTTTTATTCGATGATGTATCATACGTTGCTCGGACCGCAGGTGGTTTCCGATGTGAATGGCCAATATCTGGGTTATGACGCAAAAGTTCATACTGTTGGACCAGGTCAGGTTCAATATGGTGTTTTCTCTGGTTGGGACATCTACCGGAGCGAATGCCAGTTGCTGGGAATGCTAGCCCCGAAAGAGGCCAGCGATATGGCTCAGTCGCTGTTGATGGATTACCAGCAAGGCGGAACTTTTCCGCGCTGGGGTGTGATGACAGAGGACAGCGGGGTGATGATGGGTGACCCGGCTGCACCCATGATAGCAGATTTTTATGCGTTTGGAGCGACTAACTTTGACACTGTTGCAACATTGAAAGGTTTAGTTGGTGCGGCGACTAATTCATCCGTTCATGCCGGAAGAACAAAAACTTACGAGCGTGACGCATTGGATGATTACTTGAAATTAGGTTATGTTCCAGAAGGCCAAAAGGGTGGTTATGGAAACGTTTCGATGACATTGGAATATGCATCGGCGGATTTCGCATTGTCGCAATTTTCAGCTTTATTGGGCGACGAGCGCGATAGTGCCATGCTGTTGGAACACGCGCAGAACTGGAAGAACCATTGGAACCCGGCGAGCGGCTATTTGGAAATGCGCCGAAGGGATGGTTCATGGGCTCCGGGGTTCAAAAACAATGTCATTCGTTATGACGAGGATACGGCCTATGTGGAAGGTACAGCCGGACAATATTTGTGGATGGTTCCGTTCAACTTGAAAGGATTGGCGGATTTGATGGGAGGGCCGGAGGCAATGGTCAAGCGGCTGGATACCACTCTCGCAAGGCTAAACGCGGGCGCTCATGGGCCGGATTCGTGGATGGCTTGGGTTGGAAATGAACCTAACTTGAACATGCCGTGGATCTACGATTTTCTCGGTCAACCGTGGAAAGCACAAGCCACCGTGCGCCGGACCATAACGGAACTATATTCATCGAAGGACGCGGCTTATCCGGGCAACGATGATGTGGGAGAAATGTCGTCGTGGTATGTCTTTGGCGCGCTGGGCATATATCCGGAATTGCCAGGTTCAGATGTTCTGGTGATTGGCAGTCCGCTGTTTCCTAAGGCCGTGGTGCATTTGCCCAACGGTGACGTAACAATCATCGGCGATGGCGCTGCCAAAGATGCACCGTATGTGCAGAGTTTGAAGGTAAACGGACAGGCATGGAACAAGCCATGGATTCGTTTCCTGAATATTTCCCAAGGCGGAACTCTGGTCTATGATTTGGGGACGATGGCAAATACAAATTGGGGTAGCAATCTGGCTGACGCACCACCGTCTTACGATGGAAAGAAATAAGCATTTTCAAAAATAACCCGAGATCGACAAGGCGTTTTGGCAGCTAGAACCATGAATTCTCAAATTGCAAAAAGTCAATCACCGGCCATTAAGTCCGTTGAAGGGATTAGCCGACGCAGCCTGATAAAATTGGTGCTCTTGACCGGCCCGATCCTTAGCCGGCCAATTTCTTTACTGGCTGACATGATTCCCGGTCCATCTGCTAGCAGTCTCGATGCCGGGAACGATCAGCCGCCGCCGCATCCACGGCTCTTTTACAATTCAGATTCGGTGAATCGCCTACGCCAATGGCTTGCCTCCGATGCGGCGGCCTATGAGGCGTTGAAAAAGCTTGGCGAGGAATTGTTGGCCGCCAATTTTATTCCGGAGTCAGTTGCCAGGAATGGTCCAGGACAGCAGCAGAATTTTTTTGAGCCGGGAGACCAGATGTCAGAAATGGGTTTAACTCTTGGCCTGCTTTATCATCTCACTGGCGAAAAACGCTATGCCGACAAGCTCAAAGACGCGATGTTATACTATGCCGATTACTCCCGTTGGACGGCTACGGGTTTTCCACACCGATCGCCTCCCTGGCATTCGGAGCTCGCCACAGCAAAATTCGGTTTTGGTTACGCCACCGGCTATGACGCGCTGCACGACGTGCTTTCGGATGCCGACCGCAAAAGGATCGCGGACGTCATGGTCAGTATGGCCGTTCTGCCCATCCTCGATGATTGGGTATTGCCTGGCACCCGCATTCACTCATTGGATTCAATGGGACATAACTGGTGGGGTGTTTGCGTCAGCGGTGCTGGACTATGCGCGCTGACGTTGCTGGGCGACGACCCGCGCGTTCAAGGATGGATCGACGCGATGGACGCGGGTTTCAAACAGTGGTTCGATTACCAGGGCAACGTGATGCAAAACCGCGTGGCTACATTCGAGCGCTCTGGCCCGTCCTATGAAGGTGTGGGCTACACCGACTATGGGGTGCATGAATACCTCTATTACCGGTTGGCCTGGCAGAACACCTATCCGGGGCGAAAGCCGACGCACATGGAACCGCTAGACCATCTATCGCGCTATCTGCTCCATACGCTTTATCCGACTTCGTCGGGATTCTATACCGTAAACTTTAATGACAGTTCGCTCGAAGACGATTCAACCTCAGTAGTGCTATTGCTGATCGCCTGCGGATTGGGCACGCCGGAGGGCAGCCGTTACCTTGAACTGGTGCATACCCAGATGCAAGGAGTGATGCTCTCGTTGCTGCGACAATATCCCAAGCCCCAAGCCGCGGCCGATGTGCCGAATTCCTGCGCCTATCCTGACATGGGCTGGGCTATGCTGCGTTCCTCCTGGGAGGACGATGCCACGCTTCTGGCGATGAAATCCGGCTACACATGGAACCACGCCCATGCTGACGCCGCCTCGTTCATACTTTTCAAACAGGGAAAGCCGTTGATCATTGATTCCGGACACTGCGCCTATCACCTGCCGGAATACACCACCTACTATCGGCGGAGCAGGGCGCATAACGTCATTCTTTTCAATGGCGCCGGCCAACCGGACGAAGACCTCTTTGTCGGCAGCAAGTTCCCCGGGCGCCTCCATAGTTTGATTGACGGTTTGGGATTGAAATATATCTATGCAGACGCCACCGGCCCTATGGCGCGCTGGTTCACACGCAATTATCGTCACTGGCTTTGGAGCGGCGATGTCATCCTGATTTTCGACGATGTGCGGGCGCACACCCCGGGCCAAATGGACTGGTTACTGCACTATGACGGTAATTATACTACGTATCCGGGCGGAGGCGTCAGGCTCAAAAACGGCGAGGCCGAGGCCGTCGTCAAAATACTTTATCCGCGGACGAAATTTTATGAAGAGACAGGTTTAGCTGATCAACATCCCGAGACAAAAATACCCTATTTGGTTTTCTCACACGGTACTCAAGTACAATCGTGCCAATTCATAGCTGCCATCTGCCTGAATCCGAATGCGGTGCCGAAATTTGAAGTTCGGCAAGAGAAGGACTATATCGGAGTCCGAATACAAATCTCAGATGCTATAGAAGAATTCTACGTAAACCTTCGCGCCATCGACAATCCGGGCACCATCAGTGTCCAAATGGAAGATTGGACCACCGATGCCTATTTGTTGCATTTCAAGCGAGCGGCCTCGGAAGGTCAGTCCGTGCAACGTTTCTTTTTAGGCGATGGCAGTTATCTCCGCCACAAGGGTCAGAGCATGATGGAATCTCTTTCGAAATTGACTGTCAGCTGGTCGCCCGGCGATCCGCTGGAGGTTTTTTCCAACGGCGCATCCAATTCCATCCAGGTTGCCGCCGACCATTTTCCTGGAAGTGTCCAATGGAATGGCCGCCAAGTCGTTGCCAAATACGACGAACAAACCAAGCTTGTTTTATTGAGTCCTGCGAAAGTCTGAATCAACTTTCATTCTGAATGCTTCTGAGTAATGGATTATGCTCAAAGGCAAAGACGCGAGTCAGCACGATGACGAATGAACCGGATCGATGGCGGCCCTGGTGTTGTTCTTCACGAAAAGATCGGCCACCAGTCGCAATGTCGCGATGCCTCGTTCATATCATAAGGATGTTCTGGTAAGAGGCGGATCGTAGCGGTCAAGAATTGGCCCGATGAGAGAAATCCAAATTGCGCGACCTTGCTCGTTCAAATGCAAACCGTCCTTACCAAATAATTCCGGACGTGGTGCGCCCGACGCGCTCAACATGGGCGTAAAATCGTCGATATAAATCGTGTTCGCGTTTGTCCGGCAATAAGATTGGAGCAGGGCGTCAGTCGCTTTGATCTGTGCCAAGAGGCGACCTCGCGACGGCGACGGCTTAACGGCGATGCAGCCGATGATGGTCTTTGGTAAGGCGGTGTGGACTTGCTGCGTAAATGATTTGAAATCAGCCAAAATTTGTTCCGGAGTTTTATGATCGACCAAATCATTGTCTCCAGCATAAATGATGAGAATTTTAGGGCGATAAGGAATAACAATGCGTCCGGCAAATTCGGCCAAGTCAGACATCTCCGCCCCACCGAATCCGCGATTGATGACTTTATGGGCGGGGAAGGCCTTATCTATATTTTTCCAGAGCCGGATATTGGACGCGCCGGTGAAAAGCACGGCGTTCGACGGCGGCGGGTTTGTATGATCTGATATCTCAAATGCCGTGAGGTCGCTTTCCCATCGGTTCGTATGGGCGACATTTCCAGTTTGCGCGCCAATTGCCGTTCCGAAAGACGCGAGGACGAGCGCCAGAAAATAAATTGGCACGCTGCGATATAATTCTTTTATAATCTTCATGACATTTTCACCGGCATGTCGGGGTGGTTCGGGCCAAAATGCTTCCGGATGACCGTTAGCTGCAGCGGCTTCACTCACGAAATACTCGTCCTTTCTGGCCTGCCCAAAGCGTAACATGACTGAGACCTCCGCGTCATCGATTCGATTTCATGAAATTAGTCACGTTTTCTTGCGTAACGAGTTGGAACGGAATGTAACTCTCACGGTTGACCGTCTTGCCTTCGGCGAGCTGGACGGCCATGTCCAACGCCATAGAGCCCTGGCCTCTGGCATCCTGGAAAACCGTGCCCACCATTTTGCCATCCGCCACGGCTTTCAACGCGTCGGGAATTGCATCAATGCCGATCACGGCGATTTGTTTTTGTTTTCCCGCCGCTTCGATCGCTTTGAGCGCACCGAGCCCCATTTCGTCGTTTTGCGCGATCACTGCGTCAATTTGCCGGCCCGATGCCAGCCAATTTCCCATCAGGTTAAACGCCTGCGCACGGTCCCAATTTGCCGTTTGCTCCACGACAATTTTCGCGTCGGGATATTTAGCCAGCAATTGCCGGATACCGTCGGAACGTTGTACCTCCGCCGAGTGGCCGTTCGGTCCGTGAATTACGGCGATACTTCCTTTGCCCTGCAGCACATCCATGACGCGTTGCGCCGCGATGCGTCCTGCCTCGAAGTCTTCAGAACCAACATAGGCGTTCGCCCTGTCGAGGTTCGACACAATGGCGTTGACGACAACAATCGGCTTGTGCGCCTGAACCGCCAAATCTACCGCATGCGCCGAACCTTCACTGTCGTAGGGATTCAAAATCACCGCGTCCACGTCGCGCGCAATGAAATTTTCAACTTGTGATATTTGATTTTCGGTTTTGCCCTGGCCGTCGGCTTCGACCAGATCAACATTCAACTTTTTGGCCTCGGCACGCACGGCATCCTGAATGTTGATGACAAATTCGTTTTGCAGGTTTTGATACGAAATGCCGATCGTGACGCGATGGTGAGTTGATGAATTATCTTTTTGATTGCAGCCGGGAAGTGCCGCGAGCAGAACCGCGGTCATGGTCAATTGGCAGGTTTTGAGCGTTTTCATTGGTTTATGCTACAAGTCCTTTCTTCAAACCAAGATTGGCGTAACGCGCCATTTCGCGGGTAGCAACGATTGCAGAGTCCTTCCGGGGGCGTAAGTAAAAGACGTGCCGTCCCATCATCTCAAAGCCGGTGAAATGTGGATCGTGTTTTTGGACGATTTTGTAACTGGGCCAGATGCCGGACGAGGATTTGTCGCCCAATACCACTGCCATCAGCGCGACGGGGTGGTTGACAAAGGTGTCCAGTGGGAGCAGCTGCAAAATGGCGTCGAGCAACGGCGGTGCATTGTGGCCGTCACAGCGCATCAATCGTTGTGCGTGGCTGGCGGGGGAGAAATTTCTGTCGGCGATGATGATTTCGTCGCCGTGGCCCATTTCCATCAAAATTTTCAGGAGTTCGGGCGGCAAGCTGGTTGGAATATTTTTAAGCATTGGATGATTATTTCTGGCTCATGGCGGACTTCCATCCAGCGGAGTAACTGTAAATCCAATAATGATATTCATCCCAGCGACCGGTTTCCGAACTGACAAATTCGATGCGGATATTGATTTTGCTTTTGTTCCTGGTGTATTTGGCCGGCACTTCAAAGTCACTGTCGTACCAGCGGATGTTCCGATAAGCTTTTTCGTAATCCACACTATACCACGGACGCTCGGTCACCAATTGACCATCAATAAACACCCGCGCCGCCTGCCGGTTGTTTTCCTTGTCACTGCGGCGGCGCAGGCGGACGCCTTGATTGTCAGATGAAATGTTAACTGTGAAGGTGCTGCCATTTGTGAAAGAGACGCCGTCATCCTCAATCGCAGCGGATTTGAAGAGAATGTTGTTGAATTCCCCATCATACCACCACGTTCTATTCGTCCGTTGAACATCTCCCTCGGCGTGATAATAATGGGCTTGTTCGGATTGCGGGCTTCCTGGATCCAACTCATCCGATTGGACTAGCCGCGGTTGCGAAGTTCCATACCAGAAGGTCACGCTTTCTTCCGTGCCGACCTGGGTTTGGGATTTGAAACCCGCCGGTGAGTGTGGGCCGTAGGTTTGGTGGCCATACTTGATTCCGCTGGAGAAGCAATACAGGTCGGGCAACAAAAAGCGATAGAGACCTCCGTCACCACCTTTGCCGCTGGGAGCGCCAAAAATCGGCAAAGTCAAAGCATGTGGATACCAGCTCAGTCCATAGCCCATGCCTTGATCATCCTCAAATCCATCGCCTTCAATCGACGGTGTTTCACACCCGTCAAAATAAGTGCGCTCATTCTCTTCCATACTTGTGCCCCATCGGTCGGCCACGTGCCCGACGACCTGGCCGGAACAATTACTTGTTTCCAAAAAGGTGTAATCTGCGCCTTCAATTCGTGGGTCTTCCCGGTGATAATGAGCGAACAGGTAGCCGCAGCGATTCTGGGGATAGGGCGAAGCAGACGCTATCTTATAATCAATCGTAGTAGCCACGATGACGTTGCTTTGACCGCGATTTTCAATTTGAACCATCGCAGATTTCCAAAACGGCATGGGAAAATAGCAGTCAGCCTGATTATTGGACCAGCCCAGAAGCAACGAATCATACGAAGCCATGAGATTGCTTCGATAAATCCCGAAAAAGCAGCCCAGCGGTGCCTCGATTTGCGGACGCGCTGCTCCATCAAAAGTTACCTTGAGCCAAGAATCAAATACCCCATCCACGTTGTTAGTCAGAGAAATTTTGAAGTGCAATGCCGTAATAACACCGGCGTGATTGGATTCCCAAAGCGTCGCAGTCTTCCCAGATCTAATTTTGGAAGCTACTGCGTTCTCCTTGCTGCCTTGAGTCGCGCGCTCATGCTGATGAGTGACGTTCAAAGCCTCAAACAAAGCAGGCATCATGTGGCGACCGCCTTCGGGAGTCCATGAATCCAGTCCCTGATCGTCGGTAAATAATTGGTAGGTGTATTGATACCAATGGTAATGTTGACCGTCGCCATCCGGGTGCTTGGCCAGGCTCGTCCATGGTTCCAACACTTTGGGTGGACCCCCGGGCTCGGAACTCAAGACGATCTTCAGTCGTTGCTTGAAAAAAAACGGATGATAAAGAATTCGAAAACGATCTCGTCCGCTTTTCGGATCTTTCCCGTCAAATGCCACAAACGGTGATTGAAAAATCGCCAGCGAGTTGTTTGTGCTGAAAAACGTCGAGACATCCATGTCGATGCGCGGCAGCGGCTCATCGTCGAAATAAAATCGAATCTGGATGCCATTGTAATTCGTCGCGCCACCCCAAATGTTCATTTGCTGGCGATAAAGACAGCCGGGGCCAAAGGCGTCAAAAATGACACATTCGCCATTGGTTCTCGTGTATAACGGAAAATACTCCCAGTCAAAATTGTCGCCCGCGCGGTCGTAGGAACAGAACTGATGCGTTTGCATGCCGGTCCGCAGAAATGGCAGCGAAGCCAACCGGAATGCGCCTGCTTCAACCAGGCCCGCGTCTTCACCAGCAATAGCCGGATTTGCGGTCACGGTCACTGCGCACGACGTAAAAAGAATTCCAAAAACGAGTCTGAAGTTCATGTTTTTCGCCTTGTCAGTTTTTAGATTTCTTATCCAACAACACCGCGAGCGCAATAATCAAACCTTTAACGATCTGTTACCAGCAGGACGAGACGTTGGGCAAATCCATTCCGTTGTTCATCACGCAAAAAATGATCGTTGGAATTCACTTCTCCTTTTGTTTCTGGCCTTGGCATAACGTATATTTATTGCTCCATTACGACGGCGGCGGAACGGGCCCGAATTTTCAACCTGCCATCGGTTGGGATGGCGTTGGGATGTTCTGGCGTCGCCACGATCAGCTTGCCTGGATGGGGTAAATCCAATCTGGCGGTGATGGATTTGGAAAATTCCATATTGACGACCACCAAGGCGCGTTTACCGCTTGCGGTGAGGAAAACGGAATAACGCGACGAACCATCGGATGTCACGGTGGCTCCGAGGGTGTCGCGGAACTCAGCGTCCCAGAGATAGGTTTTATATCGCCGGCGAAGTGCATCAATTTTTTTGCCGTAAGCCAGTGTTAACGGGAAGTCCGTCAAGTGGCCTTTGAAGTTGTAAGGTTCATATTCGATGATGTAGCGGTTCATCAAAATCAGGTTCAATATTTCGCGGTCATCAAATCCGAGGACGGTCACGACCAACGGTTCCTGCGGATCAATGTAACGATTCACCGGTACCGAGCCGGCATTGATGCGGAAATAGGAACACGGGAAATACTGACACAACCAGTCCTCCGGTCCTTCTCCGGAAAAAAGGAAGTCGGGATTGACCTTGTCTGCGGCAGCACGCAACTGCGCGGACAACGGCAAGTCGCCGCCATAAATGTAACCGGGCGGATTGTAACCGTGATTGGGGGCGAAGTTATAAAGCGCGCTGGCATGGTGGCAGACCTCGTCCCAGAGCCAGCCTTCGGAACCAAGCGCCAGGATTTTTTCAAATTCCTTGGTCGCAATATCGCGATACCGAGGGTCGCAAAAATCCATCACCGCGCGGCGATGAACATCAATGTTAGCCAGTTGCGTTGGCGTGAAATACTGATAACCGCCTTGTTCGTATCGATTACCGTTGGGGTCGGTGCATTCGTATTTGTAGAGTTCGTTGGTATACCACGGCATCGTCAAATCAGCCCAATTTAGTTTGGCGAACAAAATAATTTTCACATTCCTGTCCTGACTTTGGGCAATAAAGTCATGCAACTGCTGCCAGGTGCCCAACCCCAGTTCAATGTCCTGCGCCGGATCGCCGCCGTCCTGCCCCCAGTGATTCCAACCAACTAGTTGAATGGCGCTCACACCGTTGTCGATGCATTGTTGGGCGTAGGTGATCAGATTTGTGTAAGGCACGCGAAAGTCCTGTTCCGGCGAGTCGATCTGCAACTGTTCCCATGAATTCACATTTTGAATCCACGCTGGTAAGTGCGGTTGCTTAAACCAGGTCGCACGCCACGCTTTGTAAAGGTCCACACCCGCGTGCCAGTCGCCTCGATAAAAGCGCATAACCACCGGTGCCAGCGTTATAGTTGAATCCGGATGCACATAGGCGACGTGTGAGGTGTGGAATTCCGTGCGCACTGGACTGTTGCTTGACTTCGTCAAACTGGTCCGGTCAAAAATAAAATTCAGCAAATACGGCTGGGTTGGGTTGTGCATTTCTACATAAAGCCCCGTATTTGTGGATTGGATCAGGCAAAAAAGACTTTGTTTGGACTGAACACCAGGCTTTCGGGAAATGTCTTCGGATGGCAGACTGCCATACCACAAATGCTTTACCGTCAAGGGCGTGCCCTCCGGCGCTTCATTCAAATCACTCAAATAAGGGTAATCAACGGATTCAATCATCAACGGCGAATTGTTTTCCACTGTCGTGACGAACATCAGTGCGCCATTCGTCAGAGTCACGTCGGCAGTCAGTACTATCGGCAACGATTTGTTCTGCTCGTCAACCAAATCTTTCCATTGAAGGCGGATTTTTTGCCCGGAAATTCTTTGCATCCCGACCGTGTGATGTTTCTCGCGGTAAACGAAATCATGTTTTTGTTCCGGCGAAAACATATTGAGTCGGAAAGGAACGGCCAATCCGGATTGCCGGTCGGCAACCCAGGGGGTCGTTCCGTTTTCGAGCCGAATCAGCGCGCCGGAATCGCTATCAAACGCCGCCAGCAGTTTATCATCCCGCAACATCATTTCGTCCGCCTGGGCCGAAGCCGTCGACAGCACTGCAATGGCAAAAAAGAATCCGACAACCAGCATGCGCGTCCGAGAAGACGGGGGTGTATCTATGAAATTCATTTAGGAGGAATAGAGGTTATTGATACGAAATTGAGAGTTAATGTTTAAGGAGATCACTTCCAGTATGCTGGTCACCCTGGTAACAGCGCACAACAACCGGGGCCAGTTTCATTACTGAATGAGGTTTCTGGAAAATAAGATGGCACATACGAAACTCCAAATGCACTGGTATGCCGGAAATCTCATCGGCTGGCGGCACCATTTCAGTAATGGACGACATCAAACCTGGATGCTGCTCAAAAGTGTATTGCAGACGGTAAGCCGATGAGACGCCACCAACTCCCACATAAATCCCTTTGCCCGGAGCTTGAATCAGGCAGAATGGGCTACGACTTGCTTCAAAAATTTTGGTTGGCCAAAAAACTCCCCAGTAACCTTTTTCATTGTGAAAGTGCGAATAGATTTCGTCGGAAACCAGAATGTCTGAATTGGTGTGCGGCATCGTCCAAACTGCCATGTTTGTGGATTGGCGCGATGGCGGACTGATGTCGCCAAAATAGGGATAATCAATTGTCTCAACCATTAATGATGAATCATTTTCCAAAATTGCGTCAAACGTCAGTACGCCGTTGGTCAAAGTCACATCCGCCGTTAACGTCAGCGGCAATACGCCGCCGTTTTCACTGACGAGATTCTTCCATTGCAGAAGAATTTCGTGGTCGGACAGTTTTTTGACTGCCGTAGCTGTTTGCTTCGAACCCAAAACCGGATTCCAGCGGCGATTCGGCAACGGGGCAAACAGCCGGAACGAATCACCCAACTTGGGCCGCCGCTCGACTTCCCAGTGTGTGGCTTTGTCATCAAATCGGGTCAGCGCCCCGGAGTGGCTATCGAAAGCAATCAAAACGACGTGATCTTCCAGGGTAACGTCGCGGGCAAAAGCAGGCTGCACCGCTGTGCCAGCTATACATAATGCGCCTAAAACGAGCGAAGTGGATAAAAAACGAGTCACTCTTGGGAGCATCCGGGGTTTAAAATGTTTCCTCTCGCGCGTTATAACATCCATAAATTTAAAGAATCGAATGAGACATTTTGTCGTTGGCTGGCAATCCCGTAGTTCCATCCACAAGGGTGAGATGGTCTGCCGGCTTTTTTCCAAAACCAGGGTCTAAAACTGCCTCAGCCAGGACAGCCAATCCCTCTTCCAAAGCGTCGCGCGGTATGGTTAATGGTGGCGCAATTTTAACAGTCTGCCCCCACGCGCCAACCGGGGCGAACATCAAGAGACCCTTTTGAAAACAACGTTCCACAATGTCGTGGGCCAGATCCGCATTGGGCTCCTTCCGTCCGTCCTTGACGATTTGCATTCCGCCGACCAGACCACGGACCGTCACATGCCCGACCACTTCGGGATGTTGGCGTTGAATTTTTTTCAATCCTTCCAGCAGCACCGGTTCCAGTCGTGCGGCTTTGGCGGCCAGGTTTTCGGTCACGATTTTTTTTACGCTGGCCAGGGCTGCGGCGCAGCAAACCGGATTGCCGGTGTGTGTGCTGGTCATGGAGCCGGGCGGAAATTGGTCCATGATTTCTGCGCGGCCAATCACCGCTGAGAGCGGAAGCGAACTGCTGATGCCTTTGCCGCAGCAGATCAAATCAGGAGTCACCCCATAGTGCTCAAACCCCCAGAACTTCCCGGTCCGCGCAAATCCTGCCTGTACCTCGTCGAACGTAAGCACAATATTGTGATGCTTGCACCATTCCGCCAACTGACGGACGTATTCCACAGGTGCGAAATCCGGCCCGACACCCTGGTAAGTTTCCATCACCACGCCGGCGATGTTTCCCGGTTTAAAGCCGCGCTGTTTGATAGCGTTGAGAAAAGTATCGAAACTCGTGTCCGTCTGCCAATAGCCGTCGGGAAATGGCGCGTTGAGGATGGCCGGGTCTTCGTTGACAATCCACGATTTTTGGCCGGCCATGCCGCCGGCTTGCTGGCTGCCCATCGTGCGGCCATGAAATCCACGCTCGAAGCCGACGATGCCGATTTTTTTCTTGCCGCCGCCGTGGATGCCATGCGCACGGCTCAATTTGATGGCGCATTCGACTGCTTCCGAGCCGGTGGTAAGCAGGAAAATTTTTTTCAATCCATCCGGCGCAACACCGGCCAAGCATTCTGCCAGAGCTGCGCGTTCTTCGCTGGGGAAAACGTAATTGTGGATCAGTCCGCTATTGACCTGATCAATAATCGCCCGTTTCACTTCCGGCGCGCCATGACCGGCATTGGTTACCACCACGCCACTTGACCAATCAAGCCAACGGTTGCCGTGTTTATCGAAAACAAAAATATCCTCAGCTCGTTCCCACACGATTGGCGGCTGGCCGCGCATGGAAAGCGGCTCAAATTGCCGCAGTCGTTCCAGCGTGGCGAGGGATTCCGGATGTGGCACCTGCGTGACTATGCGGCGATATCGGGTTTCAACATGCGGCACCGTTTGCGGGGTAATGTCAAATTCTTTGCCCATAATGTTTACCGCCCTTTTCGGCGGGTCATTGTTTCAAATTAAAAATATAAAATAGTCCGAGAGCACCAGTAGCACACATGGACCTGACGCAAAGCGTTGAACGTTGAACCGTTAGGAGCCAAAACACGGCACATGTCTCGCGACACGATTCAGCCGTCCAACTGTTGCGTGAGATATTTTACAACTGCTTCTGTGCGGCAATTAACATGGAGCTTCCCGTAAAGCCGTCGGATATAGGTGCGGATGGTGCCCATGCTCAATTCCAGTTCCGCCGCGATTTGTTTGTAGGGGCGTCCGGTGGACAAGAGGCGCAACACTTCACGTTCGCGTGGCGCCAGCGATCGCGTCACGGAAGCTGGCTGTGTCGCCTCAATCGAACCTTTTTCCATTCCCGTATTAATAGCCATATAGTTAATCTATGGCCTTTATAACACATTTGACGCCGGAACACTTCGCGCTTTCTAGCAAGTTCTAATACTTTTGTGCTTTGGGTAAATGAACGCGTCTGCCCGGGCCGGAATCATGCTCCTGTTCAACACATCGTTCGGGCTTGGGCTTCCCATTATATCCCCCACCATTTACAATTTTTGCATGAAACCGGTCTTTGAACAAACGCCACGCACTCAGGGGGAATCATTCCACTGTGAAGTCGTTCAAGGCACCAGCTACCATGCTGCATGGCACTTTCATCCGGAGTATCAGCTTACGCTGGTTATCAAGGGGTGTGGGCATCGCCTGGTCGGTGATAACATTAGCCCGCTGCGTTCTGGTGACCTCGTGATGCTGGGTTCAAATTTGCCGCATGTTTGGCAGCAAGAGCCGACAAATCGTCCCACATTGTCACCACCAGTTCACGCTATCATCATTCGTTTTCTGGAAACTTTCGCCGGCAGGGGCTTTTTGGAGATTCCGGAGATGAGGCTCATTCGCCGTCTGTTGCAGCGCTCTGGGCGGGGATTGCACGTCACAGGTATAACACAGGAGATCGTCGCTGAGAAGATGCGGCAGTTGTCTGAAACCAACGGATTGGAACGCATCTGCGGATTACTGTCCCTTTTGAATGTGCTGGCGACGTCTAAAGAGCTTAAACCAATTGCGAGCAGGGGATTTATGCCGGAATTGGACAGTTCCGATCAAGACCGGATGCAGCGTGTATGCGATTATATCAACAAACGCCTATCCGAACCGATCAATCGCGCGCAAGTAGCCAAAGTGGCGCACTTGAGTGAGGGGGCGTTCAGCCGCTTCTTCAAGCTGCGCACGGGCAAAACACTACCTCAATTTATCAACGAATTGCGCGTTGGTCGCGCTTGCCGGCTGCTGGTGGAAGATGAAATGAAAATTATTGATGTCGCCCTGAACTGCGGTTTTTTAAATCTGACAAATTTCAATCGCCGTTTCCTCGAAATCACGGGAGTGCCGCCGAGCAATTATCGTCGTCAATTCTGTCAGCGGATTTAACTGTCGTGTCATACCTTTATATGACTTTCACAAAATTCGATAGCGTTTATATGTGGCGGGCAAAATGGGTTGACTGAAACGATGAGATCAATTGATCGGGCAGAGCCGTCATCTTTCCGGTTTTTTTACCATTAATTAGGCATTCGTCATCAACGAACGTTTCGAGTCATAAAGTTTCACATAACGAGAAGTCATTGTGCTTTCACTTTGGTCGAGCTACACCGGTATGGTTGACCGACCATCAAGCATGGTGGCAAAGCGGATGTCACTTTTACCGACGGACACGTTCAGCTAGCCATACCGGAATTCGGCAACGACCCTGACAATTCCGAACCAAACCTATGACGGGCAGGAATAATCGTTATATTCAAATTATGCTCTTAATCAACAATCGCACGGCGCGTGACTTGAAATCCTTCCTGACCTGCGTGCCCACCCTTTGCGCGGCCCTGATGTGCATACTGCTGGCATTATCCACGCAGCAAGGTCGCGCCGAACAGAATAGCGAGGCTGAAATGCGCGCGCAATTTTTCAAATTGTGTGATGTGGCTGCGGCCAAGGTAACAAACTCAGAAAGCCAAGGGCCGTACTTCGTGGATTCCTATGCGGTCCGCGCCTTGTGTGTGGCGTATGACATGACTGGCAACGCAAAATACCTGGATGCTTGTCTTCAGTGGTCTGAGCAGATGATCAAGTTTCAGGAAAAAATGATTCCGCCGGGGGCGTATTACATGCATTACAACCGCAAGCCCGGCGAAACCAATGGCGACTGGTATGCCGCCGATAGTTCGTCCATCGGCATGGCGCTGCTGGCGACCTCGGTACGGTGTCAGGATGCAGAAAGAGAACGCCTGTTGGATTCGGCAAAGAGATTTGCCGAATTGATCATCACAAATTATGCGGAACCCGATGGCGGTGTCAGCGATGGACTATGGCACGAGTCCAGCGATGCATGGTGGTGCAGCTCCGGTTTGTTCGGTTCTTTCCTTTTTAATCTTTACGCAAACACGAAAGATGAGCGATACCTCGAGAGCGGCCTGGGCGTGGTGGATTGGTTGAGCCATTGGGACCTGACCAAAAAGCAGCCATTCCCGCTATCACAACAGGGTCCGGCCATGTCCATGTATGTCATGGAATGTTATTCGGCGGGCTGGCCCTATTTGAGCAAGGATAATGCGAGGAAAAAAGCGGCGCTGGCCAAAGTTTCCTGGTGCCTCCATTGGATTGCGGATCAACAGCAGAATCCGATCAAGCACACGCTCTGGCTGTCCCTTCGTCCGGCACGAGAACTAACCAAACCCCGGCAAGCGGAGAAAGTCATTTTGCAAGGGCGCTGGCCGATTTCAAAGGGCTGGGGCATGAAGGTCGGCGGACTGCCCTTTCATGAATATATATTCTCGCACTACCTGCCCGATGGCGAAAGATTGACAGCCGACGGCGACGCCGAACTGCAAAGACTCGCGCCGGTTGTTTTTGCGGGTAAGCCCCAATTCACCCAGCTTTCGGTTTTTATGATGATGTCCTACGCTGAACGCCTGGCTCCGGGTGCCATTTACCGAACCAGTTATACAAAATGAACACGCAAACAGCTTTGCTCATCGGACTGATCGCGGGAGTTCTCGACGGCGCTCCGCTATCAGCCGCCCAGCCAGCGGCAACGGCGGCTCCGCTTTCGGCGGAAATCAATCCTGCGCATGTTCTCGACGTAATGCAGTGTGTGGCCGATTGGCAACTGGCGCATCCGGATACGAATGCGGCTACAAGTTGGATCCAAGCCGCCGGAGACGCGGGCATAATGGCTTTAGCAGGTATTTCCCAAGAGGTAAAATATCGTGATGCCATGCTGGCCGTGGGCGAGACGAACAAATGGAAGATAGGTCCGCACATTTACAACGCCGACCATCAGTGCATCGGCCAGACCTGGGTTGAACTCTATTTACTTTACCGCGAGCCTAAAATGATCGCGCCGTTGCGCGAACAATTCGATTCCATTCTTGCACACCCCTCCAACGCAACTCTTGATTTTAGCCAGCCCCGCAGTATGGCGCTCGATGTTTGGTCCTGGTGCGACTCCCTGTTCATGGCCCCGCCGACATGGGTGCGGCTTTATGCCGCAACGGGTGATGCGCGGTATTTGGATTTTGCAATAACGAACTGGTGGCGCACGACGCACTTTCTTTATGACACCAACGAGCACCTGTTTTTCCGCGACAGCACTTATTTCGACAAACATGAAGCCAACGGCCAGAAAGTTTTTTGGTCGCGCGGCAATGGCTGGGTGATGGCCGGGCTGGTCCGCGTGTTGCAATACCTGCCGATGAATCATCCCGACCGGCCGCGGTTTGAACAATTGTATAAGGGCATGGCGGATAAAATTCTGTCGTGCCAGCAAGCAGATGGCCTCTGGCGTTCCAGCTTGCTCGATCCGGAAGATTATTCGCTCAAGGAAACCAGCGGATCCGGCTTTTTCACTTACGCGTTCGCCTGGGGCGTGAACCGGGGATTGCTCGACCGTGTAAAATTTGAGCCGGCGGTTGGAAAGGCATGGACGGCGCTGGTCGGCTGCGTGAATGCGGGTGGTAAACTGACGCACGTCCAGCCGGTCGGAGCCGACCCCAAAAAATTTGATGCGGACTCCACGGCGCCCTTCGGCGTCGGCGCATTTTTGCTGGCGGGTAGCGAAGTATACCGGATGGCTGCGATGGAAAAATGATTTACGAAAGTCTCCGTTAGCAAAATCATCCGCAGATCTCAATGTTTCGGCAATCTGCCCGCCAGTCGGCGCAAACATTTGAAGCAGCTGTGCCATACGATTTCTTAAGCTGCTCTAGCCGTTCCAAGGATTTTTACTATAGTGATTTAATGAAAGCGGATTTCTTTTCTGCTTTTCAGCACACTTCGCCACCCCCCCTGTTTCAAGAAAGCCATGTCCCCAAAAGAGGACAAAAGGGCGAGTTGCAAGACTTCGCCAAAAAATCTCTAGAAAAGCCTTATAACGCTGGTTTTTGGCGTGTTTGTGGACTTGGTAGGTATATACTCCCGGCAAGCAGCCTCACCCGTTTGAGGGGATGTGCAACATGAGGAAAACGGTGGATAATAAATCGTTACATATGTTTAGGTTATTATGCTTGCTCGGTTTGGCTTTGCCGATGGCGGTGCACGCCGCTAATGCGCCGAGTGGACTTTTGTGCGATTTGCTGGAGCATCCGGAAGAAGTCATCATCACTAACACGCGACCCCAATTCGGCTGGATTTACAATCCGTCGTTTCGCAATGATTCACAAAGCGGCTACCATATCATCGTCGCTTCAAGTGAAAAGTTGGCTGACGCGGATGTAGGTGATGTTTGGGATTCAGGCTGGATCGGTAATTCCGTTTCAATTAACGTGCCATACACAGGAGCGCCTCTGGCCGTCGGCGCGGATTTTTTTTGGCGCGTACAGACAGCGGATACTGCAAGGCAGGTCAGTCAATTTTCTGTTGCGCAACATTTCATCACTGGTTCGGTGACTAATTCTTTTGCTGGTCGCTATCCATTGAATTTCGTGGCTGCTACGCCCGTGTTGCTCACAAACACGGCGCCGGGCCGATGGTTCGTCGATTTCGGGCAGGACGCTTTTGGTTACGTGCAGGTGCATGCAAATGGCTCGTTTCACCCCACTACCATCCAGGTGCGTTTTGGAGAAATGTCGAACGGTCTGGCCGTCAATACCACGCCACCAATCGGCAGCATGGTTCGATACACGAACACCGCATTTAATTTGGCCGGCGGAAATATCACCTACTCAGTTCGACCGCCGTTATATCCCTATCCCACCGACGCGATCCATCCGCAGGGTTGCGGTGCAGTTATGCCGTTTCGGTATCTTGAACTCACTAATTTTCCAGGCACGCTCACGCTCAAGGATGTTGTGCAAATGCGACTGCTTTCCTGTTTCAACACCAATGCCGCAAGCTTCAGCAGCTCAAGCGACGCACTGAACCAGATTTGGAACCTGTGCCGAAACTCCATGCGGATGCTGACCTTTGATGGGATTTACGTGGACGGCGACCGCGAGCGCAAACCTTACGAGGCGGATTCCTACATCCACCAGATGAGTTCGTACGCAGTGGACCGGGAATTTACTTTGCCGCGCCACACTGTCGAATATCTGATGCAACATCCCACGTGGCCTACGGAATGGAAGTTCCACAGCATTTTCATGGCATGGGCGGATTATCTCCAGACGGGCAATACTAATCTGCTTGATGAGTATTATACGACGTTGCAAGCGGACTCGTTTACCTGGGCGGCGACGGGCTGTGGTTTGATGCAGGGCTTTCCGAGTTTTCCGCAAACCACCAATTCCGATGTCGTGGACTGGCCCATCGGCGATCGCGATGGTTTCGTGATCAAAAACGGCAACTATCGGAACTGCACCAATTCGGTCAACAACGCTTTTTATTATCACAGTCTGCGGCTGATGTCCGATATCGCCACCGTTCTTGGCCGCACGGATGATGCCACCAGTTATACGGTCTGCGCCGACCAGGTTTATGCCGCTTACAATGCAACATTTTGGAATGACGCCAACCAATGTTACGTGGATGGCGTTGGGACTGATCACGCGTCAGCGCACGGGAATTTTTTCCCGCTCGCATTCGGCCTCGTGCCCGCCGATCGGCAAACTGCGGTCGTCAATTTTCTTCACTCGCGGATCGACGCCAACGGCGGGATGCCATGCAGTGTCTATGGGGCCCAGTATTTGCTGGAATCGTTGTTTAATGCCGGCAATGCGGACACCGCGCTTGATTTGATGACCACCAACGGCCCACGAGGATGGGTGAACATGATAAATCTCGGCTCCACGCTCACCACCGAAGCGTGGAATTTCCAGGACAAGCCAAACATGGATTGGAACCATGCGTGGGGTGCGGCACCAGGCAATTTGATTCCGCGCTTTGTTTTAGGGCTGCGGCCGCTTACTGCCGGCTTCGGACAGATTCTCATCCAGCCTCAACTCGGCAAGACGTTGACTTATGCGGAAGGCGTGGTGCCGACTATTCGCGGACCCGTGGGCATTGCTGTCAGCAATGCGCCGGGACAATTTCAATTGCTGCTGAATATTCCCGGAAATGTCACCGCCACCGTCATGCTGCCAGCGCTCAATTCGACGAATCCGGTTGCATTAGTGGACGGTGACATTTTCTCTGGCGCGATATCGAATAACTGGCTCGTGGTCACAAATATCGGCGCGGGGCAGCACACGATCTCGTTGAACATAAAGCAACCGTCGGCGCCTATTGCGGCTTATGCCAAACAACCGGTCGGCTTTTCCGGCACGAACGCGGCAAATCCGGTCATCGTCGCGCCAACTGCAGACCGCCGTTCCCAAAGCAGCATTCAGCCCGGCGACGCCGCCAACTGAGGCGAACCCAACTGGATTTCCGCGCACGTGAATTTGCTTCTTTCAAAACTTGCAGGAGTGTCGGGATATGTTTGGAGTCGGTGGTATTATTATTTGGGTGCTATAAGGCGAGATTAGAGGGCTCAGAGACTCTAAAATGATTTTATGAAAACCCCATACTGGAAACAAATATCTGGATTGTGGGGGTTGCTGGCATGGCTTGGATTACTTCTGCCCGGTGCAGGACTGGCTGAGACTGTCAATTTCCAGCAGAACATTTCCTTCATCAGCACCACCGATTCCAGCCAGAGCAACCGTTACGCGCTTTTCATGCCGGTGGGTATCCAGCCCGGCACCAACTATCCACTGGTGGTGTTTTTGCATGGGTCGGGCAACCGGGGCACGGACACCACGGCCGCCTCTTTGCGCGAGGCCGCGCAGATTTGGGCGCGGGCAACCAATCAACTGGCGCATCCGTTATTCGTGCTCGCGCCAGTGGTGCCGACCAACCAGCTCTGGGCGGACAACCTGACGAACGGCGTGGAAAATTTTGCCAACACGCCTTACACCATGAAGGTAAGTCCCACGCCCAGTATGCGCATGATGGTTGAGCTGGTGCAATCGCTGGAACAAACCCAGCCGATTGACCCCAAGCGCATCTATCTGGTGGGTGAATCCATGGGCGGGTATGGCGCATGGGAGGCGGCGGTTCGCTATCCAACGCTTTGGGCAGCGGTGATCCCTCTCATGGGCGGGACCGATTCGTCTAAGGCGGCGAGCATCAAAGATCTGCCCATCTGGACGTTTCACGCGGCCGATGATCCCACTGTTCCCGTGATCGGCACGCGGCTGATGGTCAGCGCGTTGTTGGCGGCTGGAGGGCACCCGCTTTACACCGAGTTTGCCACCGGCGGTCACGGCATTTCCACGGAGGCGGTCAATTATCCCACACAATCCGGGAATCCCAGCTTATTAGATTGGACATATCAGCAGCCCAAGGTGGGTTCGCCAGCGAATGTCACTGGCATCATCTATTCCAACGCCTTTGATGGGGCGGCGGTGAACATTAACGGAACAGCGCCCACATATATCAATCCATATGCGACCTTGTTCGGCGGCAGTAGTAGCGCCTTATTTGAAGTTGTGAGTAACAATGCTGCTGCTGGATATGCCGCTTATCAGAATGGCACCCTTGGCGCGAAGCTGAACAGCGTTATCCTGCCGTTTACGGCGCAGTCCGGCCACATTTATACCCTGTCAACCAAGCTCACCTATACGGTTACTCCACCGGCCGGCGGTTGGGGTGGGTTGGGTTTTTCGACGCAACTCCCCACTGGTTATGTTCCAGACCCGCGGATTATGAACAATTGGGCGCTCCTGAACATGGGTGCCAATGGGGGTGGGGCGGAATTGTTCGCTAATGCTACGCTCATTGGCAATGTGCCTAATTTGATGACCGCATTGAACACGCCCTATGACATCAAACTTGTCTTGGATACCACGGGTGCCCAATGGTCCACGGCTTTGTATATTAATAGCACTAAGGTGGCCGATTATACATATGGCGTCAATCCAAGCATCGCTTCATGTGGAATTACCCAAACCACCACCACCGGCGGTGCCTTTAAATGGGGTGATTTGACACTTTCCACAGCGTTGCTGCCTGTCATCAACCAGCAGCCGGTGTCACAGGTTGTGGCGATGGGCGATGCCTACACCAACACGGTGAGTGCAACAGGCAGCACGGACGGCGAGGCGCTTTTCTTCCAGTGGTATGACAACGGCGCTCCGCTCGTCAACGGTGGCTCCATCAGTGGGGTCACCAGCAGTAATTTAGTGATCAACCCATTGTCAACCGACAACGCCAGTACTGGTTATTATGTAATTGTGACGAACAATTATGGTGCAACCACGAGCGCGGTGGTTAGTTTGACAGTTCTGCCTAACGTAATCACTAATGATCCACCCCGCCAGTTGACATCGCCTGATGGCAGTCTGGTATTGACGTTCGCTGTCAGTAATTTTGATGGTTCGGCGAATTGTCTGGTCTATAGCCTGAGTCGCAATGGGCAGACGCTCATCGCCACCTCAAAACTGGGGCTGACCTTTGGCAGCAGCGGTTTGCTGCAAGGAAATTTGGCCGTCTTGAGCGCGAGCAACAGCACGAACGACAGCACATGGCAGCCGGTTTATGGGGAGAAAAGCTCGATACGCGACAACTTCAATCAACTTGTAGTAAACCTGCAGGAACTCGTTTCGCCCTACCGCCTGTTGACATTAACTTTTCGCATTTACAATGAAGGCGCAGCCTTCTGCTACACAATTCCCTCGCAAGCAGGATTGGATGGCGCGACCAACCTCTCGGAGCTGACGGAGTTTCGCTTTGCCGCCGACTATTCCACTTGGGCCACTTACACAGCGCAGGGCGTTTATGCCCAAACGACCATCAGCGGTATTACCAGCGGTTGTGAACGACCACTGACGGTTCAGTTAACCACTAATTTGTATGTGGCCCTCGGTGAAGCCGGGCTGGTGGACTATTCGCGGATGAAGTTCGCCCCGCTGTCAGGCAAACTCTACAGCCTCGTCAGTTTGCTCGACGGTCCGGTCAACAATTCGTTGCCATTGACCACGCCCTGGCGGTTCATTATGGCTGGCGACAGTCCTGGCCAACTCTTGGAAAACGATTTCTTCGTTCTGAACCTCAACGCCCCCTGTGTCCTGACGAACACATCCTGGATTAAGCCTGGCAAAGGGATGCGCGTGATGTCACTCACCACACAGGGCGGCAAGGCTTGTGTGGATTTTGCCGCTAAACACCACTTGTCATACATCGAATTTGACGCCGGATGGTATGGGCCGGAAAATACAACACTGACTGCTACTAACGCCATAAGCTCACTGGATTTGCCGGGCGTTATCAGCTATGCCGCCTTAAACAATGTTGGCGTCATCCTTTATGTCAACTGGCTGGCCATGACCAATGAATTGCCTCTGCTTCCGCCGCTTTACCATAGTTGGGGGGTGAAAGGCATCAAGTATGGCTTCGTCAGCGTTGGCCCGCAGCAGGTCACCGCAATTGTGAACGCCGCCGCGCGCATCTGCGCCAGCAATCAGATGATGCTAGAAGTGCATGATGAGTTTCGTCCGTCTGGTTATACTCGAACCTATCCCAATTTCATGACCGCGGAAGGTGTCAGTGGCGACGAAACGACGCCAACCACCACTCAGGATACGACATTGCTTTTTTCCCGCATGTTGGCTGGCGGGGCTGACCACACCGTGTGTTACTTTGAAAAGCGGGTCACTAATAACTGGAGTTTTGCCTATCAACTAGCCAAGGCAGTCTGTTTCTACAGCCCGTGGCAATATATTTACTGGTATGACTACCCAACGAACGCTCCCGGGTATGTCAACGGCGGGAACCAGATGATCACCGAAGTGCCGGAAATGGAATTTTGGGATTATATGCCGCCGGTTTGGGATGAAACCCGGGTGTTGCAAGGCAGTATTGGCCAATATGCCATCATCGCCCGACGCACCGGCACGCAATGGTTCGTCGGCGCAATGAACGCAAACACGGCGCGCACCTTTACCGTGCCGCTAAACTTTTTGACTCCAGGCCAGAAATACACTGAGACCGTCTATTCGCAAGATCCCTCAATACCAACGCGTACCCAGGTCCGCATTGACCGTTTGGTGGTGGATTCCACTTCAACGTCGACAATCGTCCTGGACGCCTCACGTGGCGAGGCTATCCGACTGCTTCCTGCCAATCCTCCTGTCATTCAATCCGTGTCACAGCTTGCTGGTGGTGGCTTTGGCCTGACTATGGCCGGCGATGTCAGCCTGCCTTATTCGCTATGGACCAGCCCTGACCTCGCGCAGCCAGGTACTAATTGGACCCTGTTGTGCAGTGGATTGATTACGAACAATCCATTCCGGTCAGACGACCATTTAACACAAACGCACCGTTTCTACCGTAGTTCGACGCCGTAAACTACGAGAAACGTTCCTGTGGATCATTTGCGCGATGAGACCGAACACAAAGAACGTGCGGAGGCAACGCTGCAGCCCGGGGCGGAATTACATTGACGCATACCATGCCATGAACTAACGTAAATTTGAAAATCACCGCCCGTGAATTTGTATCCTCCAAAGCTTTCCGGACTTCGTGGACAATTCCTGAGACACGGGGCATTTTTGCTGTTTTGTCTGACCGCGAGCATCGCATCAGCCCGCACGGATGGAAGTTCTATAAGTGCCGTCAGCAATTATCCCGCTATTTATGTGGCGAAACCCGAGCCGGAATTAACCAATGGTTTGGGCTGCTGGATATGGGACAGCGTGACACTCAACAAGCAAACTGTTCGGCTGTGGCACAATTTTGACGTTCCAAAAGGGAATCCGGTTGTTCGCGCCGAGTTGCGTATTGCGGCGGACAATGCGTTCAAAGTCTGGTTGGATGGTCAGGAGCTCGGTAGTGGCAGTGACTGGCGAACTTTGAGCATTTATCATTTGGAAGGCACGTTGCGTCCCGGTCTGCACGTGCTGGCGGTGGAAGGCTTCAACGACAATGATCAGGCGGGGATCATCCTTGGCCTGCGTCTCGAAACGGCCAACGGCCAGTTGATCCGAATCCGTTCCGACTTGACGTGGCATATTGTTCCTAATTCGGATAACCATTGGGAAACGGCCCTGCACCCCGCCAACGATTGGCCGAATGCATCTGTTGCGGCAAATTTCGGCAGGATGCCCTGGTGGAGCATTCCTACATCAGTTCTTCATATCCGTGAGGAGTTACCAAAACCGATCTCGATTTGGCAAAACCGCAACTTTCAAATCGGGCTGTTGGTCGGCTGCGCCGTTTTTGTTGCCGTTTGCATTTATCTTTTGATTCAACTCGTGAGCCAGTCGAAAGCGCATCATCTGGTGCAAGCCGAACGCGACCGGATTGCGCGCGACATCCACGATGATCTTGGTTCCAAGCTCACGCAATTACTGCTGACCGGCGAATTGGCGCAAATCGAATCTTCGCCCGCCCGTGGCACGCCGCTGGCCCAAATGTGTGACGGTGCGCGAAACATTCTGGCCACGATTGATGAAGTGGTTTGGACGGTCAACTCACAGCATGACAATTTGGAGGATTTCGTCATCTACGTTTGTAAATATGCACAACAGTTTCTGGAATCGTCGTCGATTCGCTGCCGGTTCAATATACCTCAGGAATTGCCAACCAAAATTTTGAGTGAACTTACGCGTCGCAATTTGTTTCTGGCGATGAAGGAGGCGCTCAACAATGCTGTAAAACACTCGGAGGCCTCCGAACTAAAAGTGCAAATTGAGTTTAATGGTTCCAGGCTGAACATTATCGTGGTCGACAATGGCCGCGGTTTTGATTCCGAGCAAACCGGCCAGAACCGGAATGGTTTGACCAATATGAAACTTCGGATGGCGGAAATCGGCGGCGATTGCCGGGTGGTCAGCCGGCCGGGCGGAGGTTGTCAGGTAAGTTTTCGAGTCCCATTGAAACAGTCGTCGTTCTTCAAATCGTTGTTTCAATCACGAAATCATAGTGGTTCCAAAGCCAGGTTTCCAAGCCATCGCGAAGGGGTTTCTTCGCCTGAGAAAACGATCGGAGAATCGTCTTATTGAATTTTTTCAAATGAGCCCTGCCTCCAAGCCGCAATAGCGCATGAAATCCCCCGCTAAAAGTAATTCCTCCAAATCCACGGTTGATTCCATAATCAAGGTGGCTTTGGTGGAGGACCAAAAAGATTTGTGCCGAAGCTGGGTGCAAATCATCGAATCATTTGGCGGATTCAAGTGTATCTGCACTTGCGCGTCCGCCGAGGAAGCTGTGTGTGAAATCCCCAACGCGCTACCTGACGTGATTCTAATGGACATCCGCCTGCCTCGTATGTCAGGCATCGAGTGCACATCACGGCTGAAAGAATTGTTGCCGGAGACGCCCATTATCATTCTTACGGTGTTAGACGATGACGAATTGATTTTTCGCGCGCTCGAAGCCGGAGCGGATGGCTATTTGCTCAAGCGTTCAAAGCCGGCGGATTTACACGCGGCGCTGTTGGACGTGCTGGAAGGTGGCGCGCCGATGACCAGCTCCATCGCATGGCGTGTGGTTCGCTCATTCCGCCGTCCTCCGGCCAATCCGCGAAACCAGGCACATTTGTCTTCGCGTGAAATCGAAGTATTGGGTTTGTTGTCGCGCGGGTTGTCGAACAAGGAAATCGCCGACCAGATGAGTTTGAGTGTTGAAACCGTGCGCAGCTATTTAAAAACAATCTACGAAAAATTGCATGTTCACTGTCGCACCGAAGCGGTGATGCGCTACGCGGCCAACCGCTCGGCCAGCGCAATGCCGGCCCCCCCAAACACGCGGGAAAAGTTCACGGCGGCGTGAAACCGAGACGAAATTATAGCCAGGCGCCACAGTACCTAAATCGGACTATGCCATTGCCTTGCGCCTTCAACGCGATTACGAATTATTGGGAATTGGATCCGGGAGGTGTGGCGCGCATCTCAAACTCCAAGGTGTGATGGTCGAATAAGTCCGAACATTTGATAAATGGTGTGGCCAACGGCTGGCCGTCGAGTTTGACTGATTTGACGTAATTGTTTTCAGCCGACAGATTGTGCGCAATAATAGTAAAAGTATTTTGTCTGGGAAAAGTGAGATGTAAAACCACTTTTGGAAAAAATGGCCGGCCCACGGCATACTCCCCGGATGCAGGCGCCACCGGATAAAATCCCAGCGCCGTGAAAACATACCATGCCGACATCTGGCCACAGTCGTCATTGCCGGTGATGCCGTCAGGCGTGTTGCGGTAGTTGTTCCGAACCACGCCAGTCAGGATGTTTTGCGTTTTTTCCGGTTCGCCGACCCAGTCGTAGAGGTAAGGATAATGATTTTCTGGCTCATTGTCGTAGGCGTAGTGTCCGCTGCTAAAATTTTCATCGAGCCTGGCTATGAAATTATCGCGTCCCATCATCTGAATCAGTCCCGGTACGTCCTGCACGACACAAAAAAGATAAGTCCACGGGCTGCCTTCGGTGAAGGCGTGATACTTTTCGGGATTGCCGTCAAAGAACGAGCCGTTGGCCAGCCGCGCCTGCATGAAGCCGGTCGCGGGATTAAAAACGTTCCGGTAATTCCGGGAGCGCTTTATAAAAAAATCGTAATCGTTGGTCTTGCCAAGCCCTTTGGCTACTTGAGCCACACAATAATCTTCATACGCGTCTTCCAGTGTGCAGGAAACCGACTCCGCGGTTTTGTCGGCCGGAATGTAGCCGAGTTTTTTGTAATACGTCAGCCCTTCACGCGCTTCGTTGGATGTCCACTCGGCACGGTCTTGCCAACGGGTGTTTTCGTCGCCATCCGGTGGCGTCATCGCATCCTTGTAAATCGCGGCATAAGCGGTGTTCACATCATAATCGCGGAAACCTTTTATAAACGCGTCGGCAATGATGGCGTCCGCCGGTGTGCAGATCATGATGTTGCTTTCGGTTGGATTGGGCCACTTCGGGATCCAGCCGCTTTCCTCATACATTTGAACCATTGACTGGATCATGGGACCGACGGACTTCGGGTCAATCAGCGTTAATAGTGGATGCAGAGCCCGGAACGTGTCCCACATGGAATAGTCGTTGTAGGAAACTCCATTGTGGATCTTCTCGTCAAACGCGCTGTAATAACGGCCATATTCGGAAAACGTTCGCGGAAACAGTAGTGAATGATACATCGCCGTGTAAAAAATTGTCCGTTCATCCGGCGTGCCGCCTTCAATTTCAATCCGGCTCAAGCCGTGGTTCCATTCCTGTTTGTTCCGGCTGGCAAGGCGGTCAAAATTCCAGCCGGTGATTTCTTTGCGTAGATTTTCCCGGGCTTGGTCAAGACTGATAAACGACGAGCCGATTCGAACTTTGACCACTTCGTCCAGCTTAGTGGGGAAAGTGGCGAAGGCGCCAACGCGCATTCCAGTCAATTCCTGCTTCTCATCGTAAATTTCCATTTTCGGTTCTGAATTATTCGCCCCAGTTGCGACCAACTCTTCCCAGGTGGCGGATGAAAGGAACGGTTTTTCAAACTGAATGACAAACCAGCCTTTTAAGTTTTTCATTTCCGGCCCCATATGACGACCGTTCCATAAGTTGTGCCTGCCGGAATTATAACCGACTATTTCGCGCTGTTCGGCGGAAACTTTGACCCACCCTTCGTAGCCTTGCAAACGGCTCATCTCGACGAATAAATGTGATGCGTCAGACTTGGGATAGGTGAACTGAAACAAGGCGCATCGGGCGGTGGCGGTCATTTTTACGCCAATTTGGTTGGAACGAGTGTCGTTGGTGTCTTCCAATTGAACCGAATAAAAATAAGGCCGGGAGATTTGACTGCCGGGGACGATTTCCAGACCGCGCTCCTGCTCGCGAACGTGTCGTGTATCGGTTTCAGGCATCAAGGTGAGAAAGCCGTAGTCGCCCATCCAAACGGTTGGTTGATGCGAGCCCATGAAACCGATAATGGTCTTTTGCTCATAACGGTAGGGCAAACGGCTGATTCCGTTTTCCTGAGTCATCGGTGTCCAGTCCGTCATGCCATGCGGAGATGTCACCCATGGACACACGCCGCCGTAATTTGCCGTGCCAGCAGGCCCGGTGGTACCGATAACCGGGTTTACTTGATCCACCGGATCAAGCGTTGCCCTCGCAGGAGATATCGCCAAAGTAAAAACAAGGACTAACAGGATTAGCAGGCGCATAATTTCGAATCAAGAGTTCGGGTTTGTATCGGAACAAAGTTCACGATTTAAATGGGAGTTATTTCCAATTCGCCCGATTTGGATTCGCGTGACAGCTGGATTTGCAGCAGTCCGTCGTGCAACGTCGTAAATTCCATAGAATTTCCATTCCACCGGGCTTGATATCGCGCGCCGGGATTCATACATGCCAGCAGGCTAAATTCGCGACCGGGTTGGCCGGTAGATTTGAGTTTTGCCTCGAGCCGACGGTTGTTTCCGCTGAAACGGCATTCTTCAAGCCACACCTCAAATCCGCACGTCAGCCGCCCAGGCGTGTAAAGTGACGCGAACCACGACAGTGCCGGAGAAGACAAGCTTGTGAACTGATCCCATCCCTGGCCGACTGGCTTTAGTGGCTTGAAATGTTCCCAACAACAGTAAGTGGAGTCGGTCGCATCTTTCCAAAGATTCAGCCCGGTCTGCGCGATGCGATTGGCCAGGTCCGCCCGGCCCACATCCAGCATCGTCTTCCACAAAAACCACTGGTGCGCCAGCCAGACGCTGCCGTTCCAGTAACCGGTGGCGCTGTAGTAAGGTGCGGACTGATCAACCGTTGTGATGCCAATGTCCATCCAGAGATGTTTGGGAGAAAATAAATTCTCCAAAATCTTCTGTTCCTGTTCTTGAGAACAAATCCCGGCAGTCAATGGATAAACGCCATCCAGCCCCATGTTGAAATTCACGCCTCCCTCATCGCGCAGAATGCCGGTTGGATTTCCCTGTTCATCCTGCATCACGTAACCGAAGTAACCCGACGCCTCATCCCAGGAATACTTTTGAAGTGAAGCGGACAAGCCAACGATGTCCTCATCGTATTCCGCACAATCTTCCAGCCGGTCCACTGCCACTGCAATCTGGCGCAGAAGTTTCGCGCAGCGAATGGTATGGGCCGAATTGATGACCGGCGCTGCCTTTGACTCCAGCTTTTGCGCATGAATAAATTTCTGCGCCGGATAATCGTCCCAGCCGCCACTGTTGTAAAAATAGTCCCAGGTGCAAATCAAATGATCGCGACGCCGTCGCGTTGTGGAGTTGCCCAGTCGTCCGGCGAGGAAACGATGATACTGCCGCAGCCGCGGATAAAAATAGTCCAGCAGTTCGCGCGATTGCGTCCGGTTCCACAGTTCGTAAAACAGGTAAATCTGCACCGGTATCGGCGAGCCATGAAAAATAAAGGCGGACTGTGCGCCGGGCGGCGTGGTGTATGCGTTCAGAATTTCCACGGCGTGCTGCACATCCAGTTCGAGCAATCCCAAGCCGGAGAAGCCGGCGTCCCAGGTGTAAAGACAGTCCCAACTTCGACCTGGCGAGTAGTGGCGAATGTAGTTTCGCTGCGTGTAGAGCGGATAAACCAGATTTGACAGTGTGGTCGCCGCCATCAATTGCTGGCTCAGTTGATAACTTTTCCCAGCGGGCGGGGCGACTGGCTGGAAACTCTTTTTCTGCGCGGAACGATAGACGTTTTCATAGTCTGCCGACTGCGGATTGAAACCATTCAGGTCGCGTCTAACCCGCGCTTCCGAGCCTTCACACACCAAGCCGTAGATCACCTGCGTTGAGATTGGCGCGACTGTTAACGGCATAGTAAAGGCGTGGATGAACAGCGAGTCCGGATCGCCTGCGCGTCCGCGGCGGCGATCACCAAAAATGCGCGCCCCGGTATTTGGGCCAGGTTCGGTTCCGAACGCCGCGTCCAAGTCACTCCATTTCAACTTGCGATGGTCAGCCAAAGGTTTGCTCAAAACAAACCCGTAATAATTCGGCACATCCTGATACTTCAAGATCAACCCGGTCGTGTTGGATTTGATTTCCGGAACTGGGTGCCAGGGTTTGGTGGGAAAATGAAGCTGGTCGGCGTCCCCGGCTTTAACCAGTGCAAATCCGTTCAAGACGATGGGCGCGCCGCCCTGTGAAGTAAAATTAAGGTCATATTCGCCTGGAAGCAGCCTGCCCAGCGGCACCGTGCTATTGTCGAATTGTCCGCTACCGCGGAATGTAATCGTGCGGGAAACAGTACTATCCAGTTTGAAGGTGACGCTTTCACCCACAGCCATTTGGAACCGCCAAACCAGCGCCGCGTAGGAAAGAGATTGTTTCAACCGTATGTGATAAATCACGGTATCGCCGGGCTCCTTGCCAAAATCCTGTGCCACCACCGAGCCACCCACAGATTCGTGGCAACGCTCCTCGCCACGGAATTTGCCATCCGGCACCAGATTATCGGTGGGCCTCGGTTTGGCGAATTGCAAATCCACATAATCGAGGGCGTGAACCCAAATCCCTCCGGGTGGCAATTCGGCGCCACACAAGCGAATCGGTTCGGCGGTAAGTTCTTTGAGTGGCGGAAAGACAAGCTGCGTCAGGCAGTTCAATGTGATTTCTTGTGGCTCACTGGTTTGATTGACCAATTCCATCCGGATGAGCCGGCTGTTCTCAGACAGCCGCGAAAAAGACAGATCACAATAAAACTGGTCTTTCCAAATGGTTTCAAAACGTAGTGAATAGAAATCCAAATCCGGCGCCGCTTGCCAAGGATGGACACCGGAAGGATCCAACACACTTGGTAACTTCAGCGGTCCATGCGTGAGCGCCGGAAAAATGCTGAAATCATAACTCAAGCCACGCGACACATCGGGAATGTGCGAAACACCAAAGAATTTTTTGGAATATGGCCCCCAGTGCGGGAGCGACAGTAAATCATGCGTATTTGCGAGCTGTTTGGGATGAAATCGCGGGCCGTCGGAATTGTTAAACCATCCTCCCAGCCCTGTGTCTGGCAGGGCCAGCATGGCCGCTCCCAATCCCGCCAGCTTGAGAAAATCGCGGCGCGGCAGACCGTCCGCCGACGAAACGTGTTGCATTGCAGAAGCCTGGCGAAAGCCACCAAAACGATAATAGTCATACGAACGTATGACTGGCAGCGGTGTTTTGGATAATTGACTCTGGTTCACTTCAGCTTGTAGTTTGCCTGCGCTGGGTCGTGAATTCAAAGTCAAAAAACAAAAAGTCAAAAACGCCGCAATGCCCTCCGCTTCCGCCACCAGCCTGAGACAGACAATTCTTTCTTCTACGCGGACTGCTGCATTTCGGGATTACATTCAAAAGCTGTTAGTCGAGCTTTGTCGGATTGACACGACGCCGAGGCTCGAAGTGACTGAAATGCAAGCTGCCGAAGAGCGATGCTTCCAAATTCTCAGGCGCGAATTAGCTGCTCTGCCGTTTGCCGGCGCACGTTTGGAGCGCCGTCAGATTGATGCCGCCATTCAAACGCATGCAAATTACTCACTACTATATTTCACGAAAACGCCGGGTCGGCCGCAGGGACTTTCCCTGGAAAAGGCCTTCGCCGGACGCTCCAATCTCGTTTATGTTGTGCCCGGCGCTGGCAGTAAGACGGGCACATCAGTGGCAATAAACGCACATATCGATGTCGTCGCGCCGTATTTTCCAACGCGAGTTCGCGGCGGAATTGTTTATGGCCGCGGTGCATGCGACGACAAAGGATCGCTCGTCAGCATGGTTGCCGCGCTCAAGGTGTTGTCCCACGTGATGGAGCAAGCCGGTTACAAATGGAACCGGAACGTTGTGGCGATGTTTGTCGTCGAGGAGGAAACTGGTGGGAATGGTTCGCTTTCCCTGGCAGTGGACCGTGAATTAAAGCGGCTGTATGATTCAGTTCTTGTCGGCGAACCGACTTCGCTAAAAATCCATCCATCCAACCGCGGCGCGGTTTGGTATCGGGTGGAACTGAAGCCACCGCCGGGCATTTCGGCTTTCGAGATGTCGGCCTTTGTCATCGAGGAACTGGAAAAGGAAGGCGCGGCCATTCGTGCCGAAAGCCGCCATGAACTTTTCCCGCAACGGCCGGTCCAAACCTGTCATGGTATCATCGGCAAGTTTGGTGAACATCCGAGCCGGATTTGCGGCGAGGTAAGTTTCACAATCCAATTTGCAAACTTGCCTGGCAAACAAACTGAAGTGCTCGTGCGCGATTGTCTTGAAAGTGGCCTGGCCGGTTATATAGGCTTATATGGCGACAAAACAAAAGTGGCAGGTTCGGCAACCGGGAAACCTATGGTCGCGCGGCACTTCGATTTGCACCGCAACGGAAATAGTTTTGAAGTCGTCGTGCATGGCGTAACGGGCCATATGGGCGCGATCCGTGAACGCGATGGAGCAATCACCAAGATGGCGCATCTGGTCCGGAGCCTGGTTTATTCAAAAGCAAAACTGGACACGACAGGCGCTTCAGTGAGATGTGAGTTGGGCGGCAAATCTACCAGTGAAAATCTGGTGCTCGAAGGTGGACAAGGTTTTTTGCCGACACACGGAATTGAAGAAGTAATGGGGCGAATGCGCCGGGCCGCCGAGCGCGGCGCGGAAAATTACTTGCGTCGATTCCGCAGAAATGAAACCAGCGCGCAAACGGTCACCGTCACTTACAATAAATTACACAATGCCGCTTTTGACGGCGATCCAGATTCGCCGACCATGCGCAATGCGATCGCTGCCGCCAGAACATCCGGCCTGTGCAAAAACGAGCCGGTAAGTGGCTGGACAGTTTCCTGCGACGCGCGGTTGTTTGCATCCGAATATCCCGGAATGCCGGTGCTGACCTTTGGTCCCGGCGAACTGGCTTTTGCTCACTCCGATCAGGAACAAATTTCGTTAAATGACATCCAAAAAGCAGCTGGATTTCTGGCGTTGTTTCTGTTGCGGCAAACTGGAACGCTTTCAAAAATATGAAAACCAAACTTCGACTCGGTATTATTGGCGCGGGCGCCGTCGTGCGCGAGATTTACCAGTATCTTTACTTTCAAAGCCAATACTCATCGCTGCTGGAAATTTGCGCAGTAGCCGATCCAAATGAACAATACCGGAATTGGTTTGGCGATCTGGCAAATTTGCCAGAGAACCGCCGTTTTGCCGATTACAAGGAGCTGTTGACGCAGGTGGAACTGGACGCTGTTCAAATCAACACGCCTGACCATCTGCATTGCGCGCCAACGCTCGACGCGCTGGCAGCAGGCCTGGATGTCGTTGTGCCTAAGCCCACCGCCGGGACAGTCTCGGACGTGCACAGGATGATCCAGGCAGCGAAAAAGGCTGGGCGGTTTTTGGGAGTAGATTTTCACAAACGGGAAGACCCGCGCATCAAGGAAGCTCAGGCGCGATTTCAGAAAGGACATTACGGCACTTTTCAATCCGGCGTGTTCTACATGATCGACAAATTGCTTGTGGCAGACCCGAACCATTCGCCGCGTTTTTTTGCCTCGCCCGATTTCGCCGGGCGAAATTCGCCGGTCTCGTTTCTGACGGTGCACATGGCTGACGCGCTGATGAAAATCATCCGGCTCATCCCGGCGCAAGTGCGCGCGACAGGATATGCGCACAAATTGCCTTCGCTTAAACCGCTCGCCGTGAAGGGATATGATTTGGTGGATACGGAAGTCCAGTTCACGACAGGTGCCGTGGCCCACATCATCACCGGCTGGGCTTTGCCAAACACCGCCTGGGCGACAACAGTGCAATCGGGCCGGATGATCTGCTCTGATGGCTTGATCGATTTGGGATTGGACACGCCAGGTCTGCGCGAAATTCATGCCGATGGAATTGCTGAAGTGAATCCACTTTTCCGGAATTTTGAACGAGACGGTTCGGTATCCGGCTATGGGATCGTCAGTCCGGGAAGGTTTTATCAACAAATTCTCGCGTTGCGTAATGGCAGGTTGTCGCCGGAGGAATTCAGCACAGCCAACGATCCGTGGACACTGGGATTTCATACGACGCTGGTGCTCGAAGCCGCGGAGAAAAGCCTGGCCGAAGGCAAAAGACTGGAGACTGGCGCAACTTTGGGAACGACCATAAATCTCCGGGAGCTTTCCGCAAAGCAAATCGGCGAAGAGGCATCCCGTGAATATGGCCTGTAACGAATGCGTTTTTTTTTGCCATTTCGCCATACCGACAAAGCTCGCTCAATCGCGACGTACTTTCTCAAAGGCAGTGAGTGGTCGCAAGCAGCCGATTTAAATGCGTTAGTATGTCAGCCCAAACCCGAATGGGAACTGCGGGGTCTGTGATTGGACGGCGCTGACTGACAACTCATCATTGTTCGTCGGCCATGTCCGCGCCAATTTGCCGGTCGGTTTGTGGTCGCCGAACAAGACGTCCGCCACGCCTTGTCCTTCTGTGCCAGGCAACCACGCCGCAACGAAAGCATCCGTGGCATTCAACGCTTCGCCCAACACCATCGGCCGGCCGGATAACAACACCGTCACCACCGGCTTGCCCGTCGCTTTGGCAGATCGGACCAACGCCATATCTTTGGCAGATAGATCGAGATTCGTCCGGTCACCCTTCATTTCGGCATACGGCATTTCTCCCACCACCACGATCACCGCGTCAGCGGTGGCGATGTCCGTTCCGTCCGCGGAGTAGGTGACTTCCGTCGTCGGTGAAACAGTCTTGCGGATGGCCGTCAGGATCGTCGTTCCGCCGCTCGTGATGTTGCCGGTGCCGCCCTGCCAATCAATCGTCCAACCGCCGCATTGCATGCCTAGGTCGTCCGCCGCTTTGCCCACCACTGCCAGATGCTTCACGTTTTTGGAGAGCGGCAACGCACGGTTCGCGTTCTTGAGCAACACCAGCGATTCCTGCACGCATTTGCGCGCCACGGCGCGATGTTCTGGTGAACCAATGGCTGCCGTCAGCGCCGGATCAACCGCCGTGCTTTCGAAGAGACCCATCTGGAATTTCACGCGCAGGATGCGGCGCACCGCATCATCGATCCGCGACTGCGGCACTTTGCCTGCCGCGACCAATCCCTTGAGGTCTGTGATGAACTCCACGTAATTATTCGCGTGCCCCGGTCCGTACGGGATCATGATCATGTCCAGCCCCGCGTTGATGGAGATTTCGACGTCCTGTTTGAAGTCATCCGATATCTGGTCGATCGCCGCCCAATCCGAAACCAGGAAACCCTGGAACTTGAGTTCGCCCTTCAACACATCCGTCAGCAGATATTTATTCGCGCTCATCTTCACCCCGTTCCAACTGCTATACGAAACCATGATGGAACCCGCGCCCGCCTTCACGATGGCCCGATACGGCGCCAGGTGGATTGCCCGGAACGTGGCCTCATCGCAAACCGTGTTTCCCTGGTCCACGCCGTTCGTCGTGCCGCCGTCGCCCGCAAAATGTTTTGCGCACGCCAGCACCGAGGTCGGGTCCGCCGATAATTGTTTGCCCTGGAATCCGCGTATCGCGGCCGGCCCGAGTTTCGCCACCAGGTCAGCCGATTCGCTGAAACTTTCATACGTGCGACCCCAGCGTTCATCTTGCGCCACCGCCACGCACGGTCCAAACGCCCAGCGCGCGCCGATCCCCGCCATCTCCTGCGCCGTCACGTGTTCTTCCTGTTCAACCAGTTTCGGATCACGCGTCGCGCCCATCCCCACGTTATGCGGAAAGATCACCGCGCCGTTGATATTGTTATTCCCATGCACCGCATCAATGCCGTAGAGCAGGGGAATCTTCAATCGCGTCTTCAGCGCCCACGACTGGTACCCGGTGATGGCCTTCAACCAGCTCGACGGCAGATTGTCCGGCGATGGGTCCGAACTCCCGCCGCTCAAGATCGAGCCCAGCCCATACTTTTGGATATCCGCTTCACGGCCCTTTACCGCGTACATATCCGCCTGCACCATCTGCCCGATCTTTTCATCCAGCGACATCTGCGCCATCAAGTCCCGCACCCGGGAATCAACGGAATCAGCAGCGGCATGCACAGTGAGAGAAGTCATGGCCATAAGCCCCAGCCAAAATAAACGTTTCATGGTTTGAAAAACAGTTTGCGGTCTGCGCGACGTGTTGTCTTGTCCTTAATTCTATTGAGGTAGATGGCATGGGTACTGGCAGGTGAGCAAAACAGTTGCTACACCAAGGTATGAAAAAAAACAAACCTAGTACCAATACCCACACCACTGACAATGAAGCAAATCCCGTTGGCCGATACAGCC
>Ga0265338_10000144_pt1 | contig 131848 bp, 126 predicted proteins | sample 42126metaG_FD_193579 | JGI IMG/M metagenome (GOLD analysis project Ga0265338, IMG submission 193579) | Rhizosphere microbial communities from Carex aquatilis grown in University of Washington, Seatle, WA, United States - 4-21-26 metaG | ecosystem: Host-associated > Plants > Roots >...
TCGCCATCCGGCCCGCGGTCATCACGTCCATCGGCGCGACGATGACCGTACCGCCAGCCGCTTCCGCCTTCCTGGCGGCCTCGTCCACGTCGTCCACGTTGACGTAAGTCGTCCACCGCGGCGGACCTGAGCGTCTCGTCAGCAGCCCGGCCTGCAGGTATAACGAGCGTTATGTGCCGTCGTGGAGGCGAGCTCCCATCGACCCGGAGTCCGCTTCGGAGGCTGCTGCGCCCGCCCGGCCGCCAGGTGAACCAGGCGCTGCTCGTCGTCCTGCTGCTCACATTCGGCACCGGGGTCGCGGCGATCGCGATCGGCTCACCGAACGGATCCTGGGTGGCCGTCGGGCACGGGATTTGCGGAATGGCCGTCGTGCTGCTCATCCCGTGGAAGTCCCGGGTCGCCCGGGCCGGGCTGCGGCGCGCGCGGCTCAGCCGGTGGCTGTCCCTGCTGCTGGCCGCGCTGGCGCTGATCACCCTCGTCGCGGGCCTCGGTTATGCGAGCGGATGGGTGCGCTCGGTCGACGGCGAGACCGGGCTATGGCTGCATATCGCGGTCGCCCTCGCGCTGGTCCCCCTCGTGGTGTGGCACGTCTGGGCCCGGGGCATCCGACCGCACCGGACCGACCTCTCGCGTCGCACCCTGCTGCGGGCCGGCGGCCTGGCAACGGGCGCGCTCGGGCTCTACGCCGCCAGCGAGGCTGCGTTCCGCGTGGTTGGCCTGCCTGGGGCCAGGCGCCGCTTCACCGGCTCGTATGAGACGGCCTCGTTCCGGCCGGAGGCGATGCCGTCGACCAGCTGGCTGCTCGACGCGGTCCCCGGCGTGGACCCGGACCGGTGGCGGCTGGCCGTCAAGGACGCGCGGGGCCGCAGAGAGCTGACGCTGGTGCAGCTGGCGACGTTCGCCACCCAGGTGAGGGCCACGCTGGACTGCACGTCCGGCTGGTATTCGCAGCAGGACTGGACCGGCGTGCCGCTGGCCGCGCTGCTCCGCCGCGGACCGGGGGCGCAAAGCGTGTACGTGCACTCGGTGACCGGCTACTGGGTCCGCCTCCCGATTCACGACCTGGATCTTCTGCTGCTTGCCACGGGGGCAGGCGGCGCTCCCCTCTCGGCCGATCACGGGTTCCCGCTGCGCCTCGTGGCGCCCGGGCGCCGGGGCTACTGGTGGGTCAAGTGGGTCGACCGCGTCGAGCTGCAGAGCACGCCGTCGTGGTGGCAGCCGCCGTTCCCCCTAGGCTGACGCTATCTCGGCCGCCAAGTGGCTGGCCGTCGGTCGTGCGCTTGACCGAGGCGGCGCTGCATGGTGCGATGCCGCCAGCTAGGGGTGTGCGGATCCAAGCTAGATAGCCGGTTGCCGTGTCTCAGGGGGTGGGATTGACTTCGAGAGTGACCGGAGTTCTCCACGACGACGAAATCCCGATCGATGCCGGGTTGGTTCGTACCTTGGTTGACCGGGCGATGCCTCACTACGTTGATCTGCCCGTTCGGCGGTTGGATTCGAGTGGCTCGACGAACGCGCTGTTCCGTTTGGGAGAGGATCTCCTCGTTCGGCTGCCGCGCCAGCCCGGGGGATCGGCGGCGATCGCGAAAGAGGCCAAGTGGCTGCCGGTTCTCGGGCCTTCGTTGCCGGTTGGTGTTCCTGAGGTGGTCGCCGTGTTCGAGCCCGACTGTGACTACCCAGAACATTGGTCGGTGGTCCGCTGGATCGACGGTGAGCACCCTGAGGTGGTCACCCCGAAGACGCCTGTCGACCCGCGACGGGCGGACCTGGCAGTGGACCTTGCCAAGGTTGTGAATGCCCTGGGGCTGCCAGAGGTACCTAGCGAGGCAGTCGGAGACCCGGCCCTGCAGTGGTACCGGGGGGAGCCACTCGCGACCATGGACGCGGTGACTCGGCAGAACATCGGACGTTGCCGGGCGTTGGGTGACTTCGGGTACGACCTTGACGCCGCCGAACGGTTGTGGGACGAAGCCATGAGGCTGCCCGGGGCGAAGGACCGGCCGGCCCCACGGTGGTATCACGGCGACTTGACCGCGGAGAATCTGCTGGTGCACAACGGGCGCTTGGCGGCGGTACTGGACTTTGGCGGACTGTCGGTCGGGGACCCCGCAGTCGACCTGGCGGTGGCCTGGGAGGTACTTGACCCGCCTGCCAGGGAGATCTTCCGGCGGGAACTCGGCGTTGACGACGCAACCTGGCTGCGCGGCCGGGCCTGGGCTCTCTCGCTCACGTTCATGATCTGGTATTACTGGGCGACCATGCCACAGCGAAGGACCAGGAGCATTGCCGTAGGCCGCAACGTTCTGGCCGACGCCGGCTATTTCGGGTGACACCGGCTTTCCCCAATGGGGGAGCCGCCGAACCGGTGCTCCAAGTTCCGACACAGGGTCGCGCCCTCATCGGTTGAGGCGGACGTTCTCAGTCTGCTGCGGGAACCCAGATCGGCCGGCTCCGCGCGATCGCGGACGGCGCTGGTGGGCGGGTGCGGACTTCGGCCGGGCTCACATCCGGGTGTGGGGGAACTCGGCGGAGCGCCGCTGGAACGAAAGGATCTTGGGATTGCGGATCACGCCGTCGCGGATCTCGGTCGCCCGGCGGATGGTCTGGTCGCGGTCCCAGGCGTCGGGCCCGTCCATCACGGTACGCAGGTGCGGGATCAGCGCCTCGCTGATTTCCCAGGTGGCGGAGTTCCATAGGTGGGACGGGCTGTGGTCGACTCCGTAATAGTGCATTGCCTCGCCTACCGCGAACATTGGCTCGGCGAACGAGGTGGGCCGCGCCCACTCAAAACCCATGCCCTCGTCGCAGGACACATCGACGAACAGGCTGCCAGGCGCGAACAATCGCAGCTCGTCACGGGTGACAAAAATCAGTGGCGCGTCGGTGTCCTGCAGCACGCAGTTGACGACGATGTCGTGCCGGGCGAGGAACTCCGCGATCGGCACCGGACCGCCCGGCGCCAGCACCAAGATCCGTGCCGGGTCTTCAGCGGCGGGCTCGAAATGGACCATGCGGACCGACGGGATGGGCGAGGCGACGGCAGGCACGTTACGGTGGGTCAGCACGGTCACGTCGGAGATGCCAAGCGCCGTCAGCGCGGTGACCGCCCCGCGGGCGGTCGCGCCGAAGCTGATCACAGCGGCCCGCAAGCGCCGCCCGTACGCCCCGGTCGTGCCCAGCAGCTGCAGTGAATGCAGCACCGAGCAGTAGCCCGCGAGCTCGTTGTTCATGTGGAAGACGTGCACGTCAAAGCCGCCGTCGGGATTCCAGTAGTTCATTGCCTCCCAGGCGATCAGGGTCAGCCGGCGGTCGATGCCCAGCTGGGTGACGGCGTAGTCCTGGACGCAGTGCGGCCAGCCCCACAGCACCTGGCCCTCCCGCAGTGCGGCGATGTCGTGTTCGGTGGGCTTGGGCAGCACGATCACGTCGCATTCCGTGATGAGCTGCTGCCGCGAGCGCACGCCGGCCACCATCGGGGCGAGCTGCGCGTCAGCCATGCCGAACCGCTCGCCGTAGCCGTGCTCGAGGAAGATCCGCGCTCGCAGGTCCGGTTCGATCCGGTCCAGGTGCAGCGGGTGGATCGGCAGCCGGCGCTCGTTCTCCTTGCGGGAGGTCCCGCATACGCCGAGGCTTAGCTGTTCCATCAGCACTCCCGAATCCTCCCTTGGGCGCAACCGGTATCTGACCATGATGACGTGGCACCCGGGCAGTGGCCACCAGCGTTGCCGGAGCCCGCCCCGTTTTCTCCTGGCGTGCGGAGGCGGCTCTGGCGCCTGTGCCCTCAACCGGGTCCCCCGCCGAATGTAGCGCGCCGGCTCACCGGCCAGGTCCAGGCTGGGCCGCCACCGGCGCGATCCTGCCGCGCTGACGGTGCCTTGCCGTGCCCGCGCCGGCCTGAAGGCTCCCCCCGGCAGGCCCGGCGGGCCGACCGGCATCCACGCGCTGGATCGAGGTCAGCCTGAATCTGCCATCATTACCACCGGGGCGCGGTGGCAGGCGGAGTTCGAGTGGTGGGCGCATGCGCCGATGGCCCGCGAGCATGGGGTCGCCGCCGCGGTGGTGGACGCGATCGGGCGCGGCGAGGATCCGCCGTTCGAGGCGGATGACGAGCGTGCCGTCTACGCCGTGGCCCGCCAGCTCGGTCAGTCAGGCCGCCTGGACCAGGAGACCTACGACGCCGCGCACCGCTTTGTCGGCGACGCCGGGATGGTGGAGCTGGTGTCGCTGTGCGGGTACTACACGCTGATCTCGTTCGTGCTGAACGCGTTCGCTGTGCCGCTGCCGCCGGGCGCCGCGCCGATGTGGGAGGGATCGTGACGCTGCCCGCCGGAGCCGTCGGCTTCGCGCCCGGGCGCGGCCGGCTGACGGGGCGGCGGCTACTGGTGGCCGGGGCGGGGACGCGGCCGTTGCCGGAGCCGGATCCGCCCGGCTGGTAACGGCCGGGGCATCTCGGTGCGGGCGGCTAGGGAAGGCGCCTCGGTGGCCTGCGCGGACCGTGTCGCGGGCGCCGCCGAAGCGACCGCGGCCCTCGTCCGTGACGAGGCTGGACAAGAACCAGAGCAGTCGAAGGGATCGTGGCGGGCTGAAAGCTGGAAACGCTTGCCTGCTCCCGAGACAGAACAGGCAGACATGGCTGGTCAGATCGTTGAAGGCTGAGGTGCGATGCCAGTCGAGGGCCGCCTCCGCGGGCACCCGAACCCCTGGAAGACGCCGGCCCGCTGCTGGGCCGGGACCGCCAGCTGCTGCTCCCAGAAGTCTTCCCCCGCCTGCGGTGCCTGCCAGATCCTGGCGAGGTCATGCCACTCGAACTCGGGGTCGCCGACGCCGGCGGCATCGGTGACCCAGGACCGGACCAGCTCGGGCCGGGTCGAGACCACCCGGACCACGAGCCCGCCGCCCCAGTCATGCCCGACCAGATCAACGGTTACTTGTGCGTCTCCTGATGGCCTACAAGCCGAGCACTCGGCGCAGGCCGCGGTCGATCTCGGTCATGAGCGCGACGGGGAGCCGGCTGACCGGCGGGTCAAGGTCGGCCTTGTCGATAGTCACGAGAGCCGTGACGTTCAGCACAGAGTCCTTGGGCAGGCCGCTGGCGACGGCGGGGAGGAATACGTTGCCCGGCATCGCCGCGAGGGCGGTGTTCGAGGTGATGACCGCCACCAGGGTCGTGCCGAGCTTGCTTGCGTTGTAGGCGTCGGCCTGGATCACCAGGACAGGGCGGCGCTTGGCTGGCCTGCTGCCCTGGGGCCCGCCAAGGTCCGCCCAGCAGATGTCTCCCCGGCCGGGCTTACCACTCATCGGCAGTGGCGGCCAGGAGGGCGCGGCCCGCGGCAGCGGCGGCCTGGCCGGATTCGTCGGTCCCCGCCGCGTCGATCGCGCCGTCGATCTGCTGCGTGAGCGAATCGTCCGCGAGTTGGTCAAGGTACTGCCTGGCCGCGCGCGCAAAGAACTCGGACCGGCTGATGCCGAGCTCGGCAGCCTGCCTTCCCACCTGGTTGAAGATCTCGTCCGGCACCGAGATAGCGGTCTTCATGCAATGAGTATAACCCGGTATAACCAGATGAAGGCAAGGCGTCGGCAGTGCTGCCTGCCGTTGCACAAGTCTGGCCATCACCGCGCCTTGGATCACTCGAAGATGACTCACGTCATTAGTCATACATGGTCGAGTATACACGGATGCGGCAGAACCGGATGTATTCGGGCTGGCGGCCGGTCAGCGGTAGTCGGGATTCTCGAAGTCGAACCGGCATCCGGCGTCCCACTCTGAGCGCTGGTTGCCGTGGGCTGGGATCCCGCCCGCGTCCTTGAGCATGCGGGCCAGGTGCATCAGGTTCCAGGTCATGAACGTGGTGTTGCGGTTGGTGAAATCGTTCTGCGGGCCGCCGGAGCCAGGATCGAGGTAGGACGGGCCCGGGCCCGCCTCTCCGATCCAGCCGGCGTCGGCCTGCGGGGGGATGGCGTACCCGAGATGCTGCAGGCTGTAGAGGATGTTCATGGCGCAGTGCTTGATGCCGTCTTCGTTCCCGGTGATCAGGCAGCCGCCGGCGCGGCCGTAGTAGGCGTACTGCCCGGCGTCGTTGAGCAGGTGAGAGCAGGCGTAGAGCCGCTCGATCACCCGCTTGGTGACCGAGCTGTTGTCGCCGAGCCAGATCGGCCCGGCGATCACCAGGATGTCGGCCGCCAGCACCTTCTCGTACAGCTGCGGCCAGGCGTCGCTGGCGGCGCCGTGCTCGGTCATGTCAGGCCACACGCCGGTCGCGATGTCATAGTCGGCGGCGCGGATACTCTCCACGTTCACGCCATGCCTGCGCATGATCGCGGCGCTGGCGTCGATCAGCCCCTGGGTATGGCTGAGCTGCGGAGACGGTTTCAGCGTGCAGTTAATGTACAGCGCGGCCAGGTCGTCGTAGCGCGGGCCTGAGGTGGTCATCATCGCTCCCCTGTGCGGCAAGTAGGTCGTTCCTACAGTCCGCGCCAGAAAGGTATCCGTTACGGGCCGCGCGATCCACGGAAAGTAACGCGCCGCGCCTAGAGCATGATCAGGCACCCGTCCCAGTAGGCCTCGACGACTACGAGCTACGCCGTCAGTTGCAGGTCCGCCGAGGTAGGTGTAGCAGAACAGCAGCAGCGCGTCACCACCCAGATGATCACGGTGGACGGCCAGGGAATGCACTTGCGGCCGGTGGCCATCCGCTACAGCTGGCCGGCCGAGCTCGACCTGATGGCCGGCCGGGCCGGCCTGCGGCTAGCCGAACGCCACGCCGACTGGAACCGGCGGCGGTTCACGTCCGCCAGCAGCGGCCACGTCTCCGTCTATCAGCGAGACTGATCCGGAGTCGCGCACTTTAACGTCGCGGCTGGGTGGCCGGGTCCCTGGTCCGCCTTCGCCGCGAGGTAACGCGCCGGCACCTCTCCCCCGCCGTGCACGGCCAGGTCGGCGCCGGTCACGTACGCGGCCAGCGGCGAGGCGAGGAACAGGCACGCCGCCGCGATGTCGGACGGCTCCGCCATCCGCCCCATCGCGATGGTCGCGGCCACAGACGCGCCGCCGTCCTGGCCGTAGTACGTCGCCGCCGCCGCCGTCATGACCGGGCCGGCGGTGATGTGATTGACCCGCACCTTCGGTGCCCACTCAAGCGCGAGCGCCCGGGTCAGCTGGAGCAGGCCGGCCTTCGCGGCGCTGTAGGCGGCCGACTGCGGCTCGGCCTGCCGCGCGGCCACGCTGCCGATGTTGACGATCGCGCCGCCGGACTCCTGGTGCTGCATCCGCGCGTTCGCAGCCTGGGCCACGTAGAACGGCGCGAGCAGGTTGAGCTCGACGACCTTCTGCACGAACCGCGGCGAGACCGTGGCCGCGTCGGCGGCGGGCGCGCCGCCGGCGTTGTTGACCAGCACGTCGAGCCGGCCGTACCACTCCACCGCCTGGTCGACGGGGAGCCGCGCCTGGTCCGGGTCGCGCACGTCGGCGGCGACGAAGCGCAGCCCCTCGGGCAGCGACAACGGCTCGTTCCGTCCGCACACCACCACCTTCGCGCCGGCGGCGGCGAGCACCTGCGCGATGCCGAGGCCGATGCCGCGCGTCCCGCCGGTGACGAGCGCGACCCGCCCGCTCAGGTCGACCGGGTTGTCCACTAGAGCCGCTCGATGATCGTGACGTTCGCCTGGCCGCCGCCCTCGCACATCGTTTGCAGCCCGTACCGGCCACCGCGCCGCTCAAGCTCGTGCAGCAGCGTGGTCATCAGCCGCGCACCGGTGGCGCCGAGCGGATGGCCGAGGGCGATCGCGCCTCCGTTGACGTTCACCCGCGCCGGGTCGGCGCCGCTCTCGGCAAGCCAGGCGAGCACTACGGGTGCGAACGCCTCGTTAATCTCGATGAGGTCGATGTCGTCTATCGTCAGGCTGGACTTCGCCAGCGCGCGGGCGGTCGCCGGGATCGGTGCGGTGAGCATCCAGATCGGGTCGGCGCCGAGTACCGACAGGTGGTGGACGCGGGCCCGGGGCGTTAGCCCGTGCACCCGCAGCCCGCGCTCGCTCACGACCAGCAGCGCCGCGGCCGCATCCGAGAGCTGGCTGGAGGTCGCCGCGGTGACGGTGCCGCCCGCGATCAGCGGCGACAGCGAGCGGATCTTGTCCAGGTCAGGCACCCGCGGGCCCTCGTCGGCGGTGACGCCGGCCACCGGCTCGATCTCGCGGTCAAACCTGCCCTCCGCCCGGGCGGCGATCGCCCGCTCATGCGAACGGACGGCGAACTCCTCCATCGCCGCGCGGCTGACCGACCACTTCGCCGCGATCATCTCGGCCGCGCGGAACTGCGACACCTCCGCGTCGCCGTAGCGGGCCCGCCAGCCGGCCGAGCCGCTGAACGGGTCAGCGAAGCCGAGCGGCTGGCCCGCCGTCATGGCGTACGAGATCGGCACCGCGGTCATGTGCTGCACCCCGCCCGCCACGACGACGTCGGCGGTGCCGCTGAGCACCGCCTGCGCCGCGAAGTGCACGGCCTGCTGTGACGAGCCGCACTGCCGGTCCACCGTGGTGCCTGGCACGTGATCGGGCAGCCCGGCGGCGAGCCACGCGGTGCGGGCGATGTCGCCGGCCTGCGGCCCCACGGCGTCGACGCAGCCGAAGATCACGTCCTCGACCGCCGCGGGGTCGATGCCCGCGCGGGACACGAGCGCGGTGAGCACGGCCGCGCCCAGGTCGGCGGGATGTACCCCGGCCAGCCCGCCGCCGCGCCGGGCGACGGGGGTGCGGACGGCTTCCACGATGTACGCTTCCATCATTTCGAGGCTACCAAGCGCTTGCTCGGCAAACTAGACTTCTGAGGGTGGGCACGCCGACGACGATCCCGGCCGCGCTGATCCATGCCGCTCGGCGGTTCGGCGACCGGGAGGCCCTCATCGACGGCGAGGCCCGGTGGACGTTCACCGATCTGGCGGACGCCGCCCTCGGCAGCGCCGCGGCGATGTCCGCGGCCGGCGTCGAGCGCGGCGACCGGGTCGCGGTGTGGGCACCCAACGGTCGTCTCTTCGTCGCGGCGGCCCTCGGCGCGGTGACGGCCGGCGCCGTTCTCGTCCCGCTGAACACCCGGTTCAAATCCGACGAGGCCGCCTGGATCCTGCGCCGGAGCGGCGCCCGGCTGCTCATCACCGACAACGGCTTCCTCGGCCACGACTACGTCGGAATGCTGCGGGACGCCGAGCTCCCGTCGCTGACGGAGATCATCACGCCGAACGGGAGCGGCAGTCTCTCCTGGGCATCGTTCCTCCGCCGCGGGTCCGGCGTGACCCGGGACGAGACGCTCGCGCGCGCGGGCGCGGTCACCGCGGACGACGTCTGCGACATGTTCTTCACCTCGGGCACCACCGGGCGGCCCAAGGGCGTCATGACCACCCACGGGCAGAACATCCGCGTCTACACGGCGTGGGCGGACGGGGTTGGCCTGCGGCCGGGAGACCGGTACCTGGTCATCAACCCGATGTTCCACACCTTTGGTTACAAGGCGGGGCTGCTCGCCTGCATTATCCGGGGCGCCACGATCATCTCGCAGCCGGTGTTCGACGCCGCCGAGGCGATCCGCCTTATCGGGCACGAGCGGGTGACCGTGCTGCCCGGGCCGCCGACGCTGTACGCCTCGCTGCTTGACCACCCGGCGCGAGCGGGGCAGGACCTGTCCTCGCTGCGGCTGGCGGTGACCGGCGCGGCCGTGGTTCCCGTGCCGCTGGTGATGCGGATGCGCGCCGAGCTTTTCCGCGAGGTCGTCATCGCCTACGGCCTGACCGAGAGCTGCGGCACGGTGACCGTCGGCGACCCGAACGCCGACCCGGAGACCGCGTGCCGCACGGTGGGCCGGGCGATCGCGGGCACCGAGGTCATCATCGGCGGCCCCGACGGCGCCCCGCTGCCGCCCGGGGCCAGCGGCGAGGTCCTGGTGCGGGGCTACAACGTGATGCGCGGCTACTTCGAGGACCCGGCGGCGACGTCGGCGGCCCTCGACCCGGCGGGCTGGCTGCACACCGGCGACGTCGGCACGCTGGACGCCGACGGCAACCTGCGCATCACCGACCGGCTCAAGGACATGTTCACGGTCGGCGGGTTCAACGCCTACCCGGCCGAGATCGAGCAGGTCATCGCCCGGCACGAGGAAGTGTCTGAAGCCGCCGTCGTCGGCGTCCCCGATGCCCGCCTTGGCGAGGTCGGCTGCGCCTTTGTCGTGCCCAGGCCCGGCGCGGCGCCGACCGAGGCGGAGATCATCGCGTTCTGCCGCGAGCGGCTGGCGAACTTCAAGGTCCCGCGCTCGGTGCGGACGGTGGCCGAACTCCCCCGCAACGCCTCAGGCAAGGTGCTCAAGACCGAGCTGCGCGACCTCGCGGCCCGCGACGGATCGTGAGGAGCGGGCGAAACCGCCACGGCGACGCCATCTGCCGCACGACGGCGAGCGTCAGTTCTCCCCTGCTGCCCGCGTAGCACGGCACCCGGCTACCGTGACTCCTTTAACTCTACTTTGCATCCCCTTTACTTGATGGGCCTGCTAATGCTACGGTTTTGCCAATGCTTTACCAAACGGAGCGGCCCGCTAGAGCGGCGGGCACGGCGGCGAGGAGGATGCCCATGGAGGTTAGCCCGGTGCGCCGCCCGGCGCTGGTGGATGTGGGCAGACGCTACCGGCTGGTCCTTATCGTCAGCCCTATCGCCGGGCTCACCGGCCTCATCGTGCTTAGCGTTCTGGGGTATCCCGTAGCGGGGATCGCGTTGTGTGTCGGCCTGTTCATCGGATTCGTGAACAGCCGCATGGTGATCGCTCAGGCGGCGAAGTTCACGCAGATGGAGAACCCGGACAAGCGCGCTCTGACGCTTGGGGTGCTCCAGCGGCTGGGGGTGCTGACGGCGGTCGCGCTTTTGATCGCCTTTGCGTTCCGGCCGCAGGGCTTTACCGTCTTCATCGGCCTGGCCGTCTTTCAGCTGCTGATGATGGGCGCTGCGGCTGGCGCGATGCTGAGGCAGCTGCGCGGATGAGCCATCAGGCCCTTGCCTCCGTGACCATTGAGGTCGGCGTGCACAGGACCGTGACCGTCTTCGGATTCACGCTGAACATCGACACGATCTGGACCACGGCGGTGGCGGGCGCGATCGTGATCGGGCTCGGCCTCGTGCTGCGCCGGAGCGTCACCAAGGCCGTCCCGTCTAAGGTTCAGGTCTTCTGGGAGACGGTCGTCGAGACCATTGAGGCGCAGGTTGAGGAGAATATCGGCAAGCCGTCGCGCTTCGTGGTGCCGCTTGCCGTTACAATCTTCGTCTTCATTCTCGTCGCTAACTGGCTGGAACTCCTGCCCAGTGACGGATACCTCAGGTCGCCAAGCGCGGATGTCAACTTCACCTACGCCCTGGCGCTGCTTGTCATTATCTGGGCGCACGTGAACGGTGTGCGCCACGCGGGGCTGCGGCACTACGTCAAGCATGTGTTCTTCCCGCCCGGGCGCCCGGCCTGGCTCGCTCCATTCAACCTCATCGAGGAAATCGTCCGCCCGTTCACGCTGGCCCTGCGGCTCTTCGGGAACATCCTGGCCGGCGGCATCATGCTTTCCGTGATAGCCCTCCTGCCGTTCTACATCACGCCCGCGATCGGTGAAGCCGCCTGGGACCTTTTCGATATGTTCATCGGCCTTATCCAGGCAGGCATCTTCGCCCTGTTGACCATTCTCTATTTTGGATTCGCCGTGGAATCCGGACCAGCCAAGCAACATCCCGACAGCAACCGGAAGTGAGGGCTCAGTGGCCGCAACAGACATGGAAAAGGCAATCGAAGCCGCGGGCGCGTTCATCGGCGGCGGTCTCCTGCTCGGTGGTGGCGCGATCGGCGCCGCGATCGGTGACGGTCTCGCGGGTAGCGCCACCATCAGCGGTGTCGCCAGGCAACCGGAAGCGCAGACCCGCCTGTTCACCATCTTCTTCACCACGGTCGGCCTGTGCGAGGCGATGTACTTCATCAACCTCGCGTTCATGGCGCTGTTCGTGTTCGTGTTCGGCAAGTCGGTCTGAGAGCGCGTCGTGTCCGGCGCACTTGCCGCCAGTAACTTCCTGATTCCCAACATGACCTTCGTTGTCGAACTGATGGCGTTCGTCATCGTGCTCGGAGTGCTGTGGCGGTACGTCATCCCGCCCGTGCAGCAGGCGATGAACGCGCGGCAGGAACTGGCGCGGCAACTGGTGAGCGACAGCGCGGAAGCCAGGCAGCTCCTCGAGAAGGCGCAGACCGCCTACCAGACGGCGATGGCCGAAGCCCGCCACGACGCCGCGCAGTTGCGGGCCCGGGCGCAGCAGCAGCGAAGGGAGATCGTCGCCGGAGCATCGACAGAGGCCGCGGCCGGGGTCGCGGAGATCATCTCCCGTGGCCAGGCCCAGGTCGAGGCCGAGCGGCGGCAGGCGATCGGACAGCTCAAGACCGAGTTGGGCAACTTGGCCGTTGACCTGGCCGAGAAGATCCTCGGTGAGGCACTGGCCGACGGCCAGCGCCAGGAGCGCCTGATCGAACGGTTCCTGAGCGAAATCGAGTAAGAGGCAACGCTAGGCCCGGCGCCGGCGACAGCTAGCGGCAGCGGCCAGCGGCGGGCGGCGCCTCGGTGCCCATCAGCTGCTGGCGTCCTTCGTGCCGAGGATTACCAGGTTGGCCGCGTAGCAGAGCATGGCCACGGCGGCCAGCACGGCCATGGCGAGCGACGCGCCGTTGCTGCCGTCCTTGGTGAAGGACGAGCCGGCACCGAACGCGCCCAGGATCACCAGCAGGCCCGCCACGGTCGTGGCGATGGACGGCGCGTGCCGGGCCTGGACCGCCCGGACAACCAGCATGATCGCGGCGATGACCAGCAGGATGCCGAGGATCACGTGGACCGCGAGCAGCGGGCTTGAGAACATCCCGACGGACTTGCCGCTCGCCGGCGCGGTCCCGTACAGGCTATAGGCGGTCCCGAGCACGAACTGGATGATCAGCATGGTCAGGGCGCCGAAGCTGGCCATGCGAATGCGGTTGGCCGCCTTCGGGGTCAGCGCCACGGGCGCCTCCGTGGTGGGGATTGACATGTCCTACACCGTATAGCGCGCGCGGGCATCACCGCCCGGCGGGCGGCTGCGCTGATCGAGCGGCCGTCGGCGGATGCTGGCCTGTCCTGGGATACTGCTTAGGTGGCGGACCGGCAGCTGCTCGGTGACGACGATCTCCACGCGTCGGCCGTGGTGGCGAACTGCTCGATGAACCGGGAGCGGCAGCTTGCCGGGGTCAACAGCTACACCCGTGAGCTCGGGTTCGACCCGCTCGGCGTCCTGCGGGCAGCGATCGCGGGCGGCGGTACCGGAGCCTGGCTGGACCTGTGCTGCGGGAGTGGCCGGGCGCTCGTCCAGGCCGCGACCGCGCTGCGCGAGGAGGGCCTCCTCCCGCCGGCCGCGATCACCGGCGTTGACCTCGTGGACACGTTCGCCCCCCGCCCGGCCGGCCTGCCCGGCCTGCAGTTCGTGTCCTCGCCCGTCTGCGGGTGGACGCCATCGCGGTCCTTCGACCTGATCACCTGCGTCCACGGGCTGCACTACGTCGGGGACAAGCTGGCCGCCCTGGCCCGCGCCGCCAGCTGGCTCACCTCGGGCGGCCTGCTCGTGGCCGACCTGGACCTGGCCGGTATCTCGATCGCCGGGCAGCCGGCCGGCCGACGGCTGGCGCGCGCGCTACGCGACGCCGGGTTCTCGTATGACTTCCGGCGCCACCGGATCTCCCGCGCGGGCAAGCTGGATGCCGCCTTGCCTTACCGGTACCTCGGCGCGGATGACCGCGCCGGCCCCAACTACACCGGCCAGCCCGCCGTCACCTCACACTACGAGTGAGAACCGGGCCCGTTGTTGCCATGCCCTCAGCTAGCGCGGCCTAGCGCGGCGGGCCGGCGTCGATCCGGTGCTGAGCGGCCGTGTACTGCCCCGCCTGCGCCCGGAACCCCTCCAGCCACCAGGTGGCCCCGGCCGCCTGGATCGACCCGGCCAGCTCCGCGGCCGCGCCGGGTTCCTCCGCCGGCGTGCGCCCGGTGATCACCACGTCGAACGGGCCGGCGCTTTCCCGCAACTCCCCCACGGCGCCCACGATCTCCGCGACGACCGGCGGGGTGGGCGCCCAGGACCCGTCGCGCCAGTCAATCACCATGGGGGCCACCCCATCCCACCGGGCCGCCCGCCGCAGGGGACGGCGCGCAGGCCAGTTGCAGCCGATCCACACCGGCGGCCGCGGCCGCTGCACCGGGGTCGGCAGGAACGTGACGTCAACCGCTGTGACCTGCTCGCCGCGGAACTCCACTCGCTCCCCTGACCAAAGCCGGGCCAGGACCTCAAGGCCCTCATCCAGCCGCTGCGCGATGACGCGCGGCGAGGTCGGCTCGCCCCATGTCCCGAACTCTGCCTCCAGCGTGGACCCCAGCCCGGCACCGAACACCAGGCGGCCTGCTGACAGCCGGTCCACGGACGTTGCCTGCCGTGCGAGCGTCCCGGGGCGCCGCCGGGCGACCGGGGTCACCAGGGGTCCGAGCCTGATCCGCTCGGTCGTCATCGCGATCGCCGTCAGCAGCACCCAGGGGTCGGCGGTATCCAGCGTGCCGTAGGAGAACACCACGTGATCCCAGACGAAGAAACCATCCCACCCGGCGTCCTCGGCCCGTCGCGCCAGTTCGGCTACCTGGCGCGGGTCCGCGAACTCGCCCATGTTCGGCACGCAAATCCCAAAATGCATGGCGAGACGATATAGGGCGAGGGCCAGGATCACCAAGCTGCGCTCGCCGGCGGGCCAGACCCCCAACGCCTGAGACCGTGACTGTGCGGCTGCATAGCATGTGGGGGTGACCGAGTTCTTGAGTTGCCGACCCAACCTAGAGGTGGACGACCTTGCGCCCGCGGCCGCGTTCCTCCGCGAGGTGCTCGGCTTCGAGGTCGAGGTGGACGAGCCCGGCATGGGCCTGATGCTGCTGCGGCGCGACGGGGTGGGACTGGCACTGGTGCGGTCCGCGACTCCTGGCGTCAACGCCACCACCGCGGCCTACATCGGCGTCAGCGGCGTCGATGCCCTGCATGAGCAGTGCGCGGCCCGCCGCGCGCGGATCGTCGTCAGCCTGGCTGACCATCCGTGGGGCCTGCGCGACTTCGTGGTCGAGGTGCCCGGCGGCCACCGGCTGGCGCTCGGCGAACGGATCGCGCCGCCTGGCTAGGCCGCAGGAACTACCATGGCCGTGACATCGAGTCGCCCCGCACCGCTGCAGAGGAGGGGCCGATGAGACATGAGAAGGCGATCCTGGCAGGTGGCTGCTACTGAGGCGTCCAGGAGCTGATCGGCCGCCAAACCGGGGTCATCTCGACTCGAGCCGGATATTCCGGCGGGAAAACCCCGAGCCCCACCGACGGCAACCCCGGCGATCACGCCGAGGCGGTGGAGGTCGTCTATGACGCCGATACCCTTTCGTACCGGGATCTGCTTAGCTCTTCTTCCAGATCCACGATCCGACGACGCTGAACTTACCTGCAAAAACACCCAGACGGCGAGACGTGCCACCGGGCCTGGCCAACGGCCGGTGAGGACCCGCGGCCGGCGTGATCAGAGGAGACGCGGGCCAGGAGACGCGGCCGAGTGGCGGCCGCGGCCGGCCGCGGAGGTCTCCCCGGACTGTTCCCCGCGGTGGCGGGCCAGCAGGTCGTCAAGCGCGGCTTCGGCGCGGATCTGCTCCTCGGTCCGTCCCAGCGCGACGCTGAGGATCAGGATGAACGTCACGACGCTGATCACCACGGTCAGCGGCAGCACGAAGTCCGCCGCGGTGACCCCGCCGAGCATGCCCGCGGCGGCAGGCGCGGCGGTAAAGCGCATCGCCGCCATCGCCGTGTAATGCATCCCGCTGATAGCGACGCCCATTGCCACCGAGGCGGCCATCGCCGCCCGGATGCCGCGCTGCCGCAGCGCGGCCCACAGCGACAAGGTCGCGGCGGCCACCGCGATCAGGACCGACAGCAGGACGCCCCACCCGTTGTACTGGATGGTGTCCGGCATCCGCATGGCCGCCATCCCGACAAAATCCATACTGAACAGCACGCCCCCGCCGATGATGACCCCGCCGAGCAGCAGGCGCGGGAACCCCGCGCCGCCAGACCCGGCGATCACCAGCGCGGCGAACACCACTGCCACCGCCACTACCCCGGACAGCAAGCTCATCGTCACGTCGTAGCGGATCACCTGCCCCGGGACGCTGAAGCCGAGCAAAGCGATATTGTGCATGACCCAGATCCCGGTCGCCCCGATCGCCGAGGCGGCGAGCAACAGCCACCCCGCGCGCGCGATCCCGGCGCAGGCCCTGGCCCGCCCGGCGCAGCGCAGCCCGAGGAACGACCCGACGCACGACATCGCGAAGGCCAGCCCGGGCGTCAGCAGGCCGTGTGAGAACTCATTCGCGTGCACCATGCGGGTCCCCTGGAAACTGAATCGGCTGGAAGGCTGGTCCTGTTTACCAGCCGCCCGCCCTGTACTCACCTGACTCAGCGGCCCCGTCCGCCGTTCGTAAGATCTCAGTGCGCGGCGTGTGCCGCGCGGGCCTGGGGCTGACGGCTCGGTGATAGTCCCGGCGGGACATAGCCCGCGCACGGGCACCGTCTCCAGACGTTCAGCGAGCCCGCCCGGACCACACAGGACGCTCGCTTGCGGTGAGATGCGGCAGTGTGCGAGCACCGGGCGCACGACCGTGCGGCCAGCATGGACAGGCAGTGCCATTCCCAGAGCATGTCGGCCCCGGCGGACAGCCAGCAAACGAAGTAGGCGAACGCGACCACGAAGCCGATGACCGCGTACCCGACATGACCGCCCAGGGAACCGGCCGCGAGAGCGGCGGCGAAAGTGACCGGAGTAACCAGCCCCGATGCCGCCCACCTGGCGGCGTTGCTCATCCGCAGGGGCGGCTGGCGCGGCTGCTCAGCGACGACGACTGGCCCGGCGGGGAGGCCGGCGACGGCGACGGCCAGGTCCGCGTAGGTGCGCGCGACAAGCGCCTGGCTGATCCGCGCGTCGAACTCGTCCTTGGCCAGCCGTCCCCGCGCGAACGCAACACTGAGCGTGTCGATGACCTGCTCGCGATCGGCGTGCGATGCCCGCAGGTGGCCACGGGCCGCCATTGCGGCCAGATTCTCGTCTACCGCCCCAGACATGCGGGCACCTCCCCAGGACGAGGACCACAACAGCGTAACTCCGCCGCCCGCCAGCGGTCATCCGCGCTCCCGGCTGGTGCGGCGAGCCTTCCTAGGCCCGGTACTACGGGGGGCACGCTCGCGGCGCGGCTACTTTTCTGGCGGCTGACCGTCGCGGCCGTCTTGGCTGGTGCTGTCCGCTGGCGCGGCCGGGCCACTGTGGCCTGGCCGGGGCTGCTCGCGGGCCGGCGTCTGCTCGAAGATGTAGTACACGGCGACCAGCCCGCTGATGGCCAGCGAGGCCGGGGCGCTGACGAACGCGATGCCGATGGCGGTGATGTAGCCCAGGTTGCCGATGCCGAACCGGATCGTGGCCTGCCGGGCCTGTTGCGGAGTGCGCGCGACCCGGTGGTCCGCGCGCCGGATGGCCCGCCAGAACAGCAGCGTGAAGCTGATCGACATGCCCTCGAACGCGCCCTGGTAGATGGCCGCGGCCAGCGACGCGTCGTCGCCGCCTGCGCGCAGGTAGGCGGCGATGGTGGAGGTGGCGAACGGGATTGAGACCACGAAGAACAGCAGCAGCAGGTTGACGAACAGCAGCGGCCGGTCGACCTGGGAGAAGTTCCTGAACAGCGCGTGGTGGTTGACCCAGATGATCCCGATGGTGGCGAAGCTGACGGCGTAGGCGGCGAAGGCCGGCCAGTGAGTCCCCAGGTTGTGGGCCAGCGACGGCTGGTCCCGTCCCGTGCTGCCGACGGGCAGGTTCAAGGCCAGCAGGGTGATAGCCACGGCGAAGACGCCGTCGCTGAACGCCTCGAGCCGTCCGCTGTCCATCACGTAGCCCTCGCCCGTCCTGTCACATGAACTGATTACATTATTACACGCAATCGCGGGAGTTGCCCCGAATTGCGCTGCCGGCGCGGCGACCGCTTAGACGGCGCCCGGGGCGCCGAACCAGGTGGTGAGGGCCTGGCGCAACCCCTGGCTGCCCTGGCCGCTGACGGACCCCGCCCAGGCGATGTATCCGTCCGGCCGGATCAGCAGGGCAGGCGCGGGGGGTGCCGCGCAGTGCGCGGCGACTATATCCACCCTGTCTTCCCAGCCGTTCCCGTCTTTGCCGGATGAGCCGTTCCCGGTGAGGTCGAGCAGCACGCCTCGGGCCGGGCGCAGCAGTTCGGCAACGGTGGAAGCACCGGCCGGGGTGGTCAGGGCCAGGTCCGGTGCCCACTGGCCGGCGATGGGCGACGGATTGTCGGTGCCGGTGACGTAGCGGATGTCGAGTCCGTACATCAGGCTTACGAGGTGGCGCAGCGGCTGCTCGTACCGCAGCAACTGCGCCATCACCTCGCGGAGCGCGGCGACCCGTCCGTCGGCCGTCCCGCCCATCAGCGCGCCCTGGGCCCGGGTGTGCAGCAGGACCCGTTCGCCGTCGGCGTGCCGTTCGGTGTGGTAGGAGTCAAGGAGCCCGGCAGGCGCCCAGCCACGGACCTCGGCGGCGACCTTCCAGCCGAGGTTGACCGCGTCCAGCAGGCCGGTGTTCAGCCCTGGCCCGCCGGCGGGCAGGTGAATGTGCGCCGCGTCGCCGGCCAGCAGGACGCGCCCGGCGCGGTAGCGCGCTGCCTGGCGGCTGGAGTCGGTGAACCGGGAGACCCACCGCGTCCCGCTAATCGGCAGGTCCCGGCCATTCACCCGGCGGATGCTGGCACGGAGTTCGTCCAGCGTCATCGGCGTATCGCGGTCCGACCCGGCCTGGTAAGGCTCGGTGGTGATGACGCGGTAGAAGCCAGCGCCGAGGGGGATGAGGGGAACCCGGACATCGGGGATCTGATCTGGCGTCAGGTCCCCTTCCAGGGTTACGTCGCCGAGGCGCAGCAGGACGGTGGGGGGAAGGCCAGGGAAATCAATGCCGGCCTGCTTGCGGACGGTGCTCGCGCCGCCGTCACAGCCGACGAGGAACCGGGCGCGCAGACGGCCACCGCCTTGCGGCCCGTCGTACTCGACGTCCACCCCGTCGGCATCCTGGCGTACGGCGGTGAGTTCGCAGCCGACCCGGATCTGGACGTCGAGCTCACTGGCGTAGCCGCGCAGGATTTCCTCGGTCGCCGCCTGCTGGATGAACACCCCGCGCAGGCCGAGGTCACCGAGCTTCGACAGGTCCAGCGGGATCAGGGCGAAGTGCACTGCACCGGGTATCGCGACGGCGGCGCGGGCACGGAAGCGGTCGAGCAGGCCCCGGTAGTCGAGGGCATCCACCGACCGCCCGACGAGCGCCAGCGCCTTGGACAGGCCGGTCGGCTCGGCCAGCCGCTCCAAGACGACCGGGCGTATCCCGGCCAGCCGCAGTTCGCAGGCCAGCATGAGGCCGGTCGGTCCGCCCCCGGCGATGACAACGTCAGCGTCCACTGGCTATCTCCTTTGCTTCGGGGGGATGCGGCCAGGCGAAGCGCTCGGCGGGACGGACGGGACGGACGGGACGGGCAGGCCCGCGGCGACATACCGCAGGACCTCCCGAAGGACCTCGGGGAACGATTCGTCGGACTCGCTGACGCGCCAGTGGTCGAAAGCGGTCTGCGTCGCGCTGACAACCACGCCGGCCACCAGGCGCGGATACAGGTCGCGGCCGGCATCGGTGCCGGTCCTGTCGGCGATCGCCTCAGTCAGCGCGACTTCGATCGCCTCGTGCAGCCTCCGCTGCGCCGCTGAGAGCTCCGGGGGGAACCTGATCGAACGGGCGTACGCCCGGGGCACCTCGCCAGTGCCGGCGAACTGCCCTGACAGGGCGTGCGCCAGCGCCTCCCACAGCGGCTCGCCTTCCGGCCGGTCCCGCAACGCGGCCACCATCCGCGCTCCGCGGTCCTCGCCGACCGACAGCAGCGCCTCCCCCTTGCTGGAGAAGTAGTTGTTGAACGTCCGGGCGGATACGCCCGCGGCGGCTGCGATGTCCTCGACGCGGGCCCGCTCATAGCCGAGTTCAATGGTCAGCCGCCAAGCCGCCTGGCCAAGCGCCGCCCGGGTCGCGAGCCGCTTGCGCTCCCGCAGCCCTAGCTGTTCATCCGGCACAGGCAGTAACGTACAAAAAATTGCCGATGGATGCAATATTTCGCGGTTATGCAAAATCTTTGGAGGCGGCACACGGCCAGCGCATGGCTCGTGCCGAGCCAGAATCCATGGCGGTAGATGGCCGGGATAGCGATCAGCGGATAAGGCAGCATCGCGGCCCAGCCGAACAGCGTGAGGAACTACCCAGGCAGCTTCCGCGCGGCGGTCAAGCTGGCACAACGTGCGCGCCGCGGGTTATCCTGCATCCGGCGACCGTCCGCGCCCAACCTCCGCCGACCTGCCCCAGCCGGGTCACCCAACGGAGGCAAAGGGAGGCCCGCCTCTCGGCCGGGGCTTCGTTCGTCGATCGCGCCCGCCGCCGCGATCGCTGAGGGATCCTGCCGAAAAGCGAGCTCACTCCCGTCTCCTCCAACTTCCGCGCACTTTTGCATGACATGAGTGGAATGCCGAAGAAACGCTATCTAGTGACCTGCGCCGGGAGCCTTCGTTAACCGGATCTTAGGATCACGGTCTGGTTTCGCCGGGCTGGCCGAACGGCCTGGTCAGGCTGCACGTCACCACGTCGGCGGTGCTCGGACCGCTGCTAGCGGCGGGCGGAGAAGCCGTCCAGGAACACGGCGGTGATGTCCTGCGCCAGCTGGCTGGTCGGGTAGTCGCCGGCCGGGTGGTGCCAGCGGGCGGACAGCCAGACCGCGTCGCGGATCAGGCGGTAGAACACCCGCGGGGCGATGTCGCCGCGGAAGCTGCCGTCGGCGACGCCCTTCTCGATAACCAGCAGCCAGGTGCGCTGTATGTCGGCCGCGCCGGCCAGCACGTCGGCGAAGCGCTCTCGTTCGCGGAGGTAGGGCCGTTCGTTCTGGTAGATGGTAGTGGCGCCGGGCTGCTCGCTCGCCACCTGCAGCGAGGCGAGCACGAGGTCGTGCAGGCTGTCGGCGGGGGCCTTCCCGCTAGCGACGACGGCGGCATAGCGGTCCTGGATCGCGGCCAGGTAGCGGGTCAGGATCTCCGCGACGATCGCGTCCTTGGAGTCGAAGTGGTGGTACAGGCTCCCGGAAAGCAGGCCGGCGCCGTCCGCGATCTCGCGGACCGTGGTCACGCCGACGCCCCTGCGCGCGAACAGTTCCGCGGCGCACGCGAGAATGCCGGCCCGGCGGTCCTGGGACTCCTTCACCTCGTGAGGCTATCAAGCGCTTGCTCGGCACGCTAACCAGCCGCCGCCGCCCGGTGTAAGGTAATAGAACACGTTCTAGCTTTACTTGGAGAGCGGATGCGGATTGCCTTCACCCCCGAGCAGGAGCGGCTGCGACGGGAGCTGCGCGACTACTTCGGGCGGCTGATGACGGACGAGGTGCGCGCCGGGCTGTCCGACTCGGCCGAGGGCGACTACGGGAAGGGCGACGCCTACCGCGCGGTGGTGCGCCAGCTCGGCGCGGACGGCTGGCTGGCCCTGGGCTGGCCGCAAGAGTACGGCGGGCGCGGCGGCACCATGCTCGACCAGCTCATCTTCACCGACGAGGCCGCGATCGCGCGGGTGCCGGTGCCGTTCCTGACCATCAACACCGTGGGACCGACGATCATGCGGTTCGGCACGCCCGCGCAGAAGTCGTTCTACCTGCCGAAGATCGCCGCGGGCAAGGTCCACTTCTCCATCGGCTACTCCGAGCCGGAGGCCGGCACCGATCTGGCGTCGCTGCGGACGACCGCGACGCGCGACGGGGAGGAGTACGTGATCGACGGCCAGAAGATGTGGACGAGCCTGATCCATTACGCCGACTACGTGTGGCTCGCCTGCCGGACCGATCCGGCCGCGCCCCGGCACAAGGGCCTGTCGATCATCATCGTGCCGACGTCGGCCGTGGGCTTTTCCTGGACGCCGGTGCGGACGATGGCGGGAGTGGTGACCAGCGCCACGTACTACCGCGCGGTGCGCGTGCCGGCCTCCGCCCTCGTCGGCGCGGAAAATCAGGGCTGGCCGCTGATCACCAACCAGCTCAACCACGAGCGGGTGGCGCTCACCTCGGCGGCGCCGGTGCTCTCCGCGCTCGCTTCGGTGCGGGAATGGGCGCGGGACGCGAAGCTGGCCGACGGGCGGCGGGTCATCGACGCCGAGTGGGTCCGGCTCAACCTGGCCCGGGTGCACGCCAAGGCGGAGTTCCTCAAGCTCATGAACTGGCGCATCGCCTCGTCGGCCACCGAAGGCGGCGGTTCCGCCGGCCACGCGGCAATCGGGCCGGCCGCGGCGTCGGCCACGAAGGTATACGGCACGGAGTTCGCCGTGGAGGCGTACCGGCTGCTGATGGAGGTGCTTGGCGCCGCGGCACTAGTGCGTTCCGGTTCTCCCGGTGAAGCACTGGCCGGGCGGATCGAGCGCCAGCACCGCGCCGCGCTGATCTTGACGTTCGGCGGCGGGACGAACGAGGTGCAGCGCGACATCATCGCGGCGGCCGGGCTCGGGCTGCCCGCCGCCCGCCGTTGACCTTTCAGTTCCAGGAGGGCCGTCATGGACTTCTCGCTTACCGAGTCGCAGACCGAGATCGCGGGGCTCGCGAGGAAGATCCTCGCCGAGCAGGACGGGGCGGGCGGGCGGGGCGGGGCGGAGCGGCAGTGGGCCGACCTCGCCGCGGCCGGCGTGCTCGCCGCCGGGCTGCCCGAGCCGCTTGGCGGTGCGGGCCTGGGCTTTCTCGAGCAGTGCTCGGTGCTCGCGGAGGCCGGCCGGGCCGTGTCGCCGGTGCCTTACCTTTCGTCGCTGGTGCTCGGCGCGGGCGCGATCGCCGCGTTCGGCACCGCGGACCAGCAGCGCCGGTGGGCCGTTCCGGCGGGGGACGGCTCGGTGGTCCTCACCGCCGCGCTGGCGGAGGAGGACGGCGTCGATCCGGCGTCGCCGTCGACGCGCGCCGAGCCCGCGGGCGGCAGCGCGGGCGGGTGGCGGCTGTCGGGCGTGAAGACGGCGGTGCCCGCCCTGCCGCGCGCCGGACTGGTGCTCGTCCCGGCGACCGTGACCGCAGGGCCGGCCGGCGAGGTGCTTGTGTTCCTCGTCGAGCCGTCAGATCACGGGGTCGGCATCGCGCCGCAGGAGCTGACGGACACCGTGAACGGCGCGGAGGGCGCGGACGCCGGCCGCCTCGTGCTCGACGGTGTCCACGTGGACGACAGCCGGGTGCTCGGCGCACCGGGCCGACGCGGGGACGTGGCGAGCTGGCTGGCCGCGCGGGGCACCGTCGGGCTCTGCGCGATGCAGGCGGGCGTGGTCGGGCGGGCGCTCGAGCTGACCGCGGAATACGCGCGCCACCGTGAGCAGTTCGGGCGGCCCATCGGGTCGTTCCAGGCGGTGGCCCAGCGCCTGGCCGACGCCTACATCGACGTCGAGGCGGTCTGGCTCACGATGTGGCAGGCCGCCTGGCTGCTCGCCACCCGCCCGCAGGACGACGCCGAGACGGCCGCCGCGGTCGCCACCGCCAAGTTCTGGGCCGCGGACGCGGGCCACCGGGTCGCGCACACCGCCGTCCACGTGCACGGCGGGACGGGTATCGACGCGTCGTACGTGCTGCACCGGTACTTCACCGCGGCCAAGCGGGCCGAGTTCACCCTCGGCGGCGCCACCGAGCAGTTGCGCCGCCTCGGTGACCTCATCGCGACCACGGAACCCGCAGGCATGGGGCTCAGCGCCGAGAGTTAGACACCTATGCGGTGGCTAACTCTCGGCGCTGACGGAACCGGAAACGGGTGTGGCGCGTGGGGGGACAGGCGCGGGGCGAGTGGGGCGAGTGGGGCGAGTGCGGCTTTTGGTGACGGGCGCGGAGGTGAGCCCGGGGCCCCCGGCTGACGGATCTGCGGGTTAGAGGAGCTCCGCGACCTTTTCGAGCAGGCGCAGGTCGCAGCTGGCCAGGAACGTCGTGAGCACGGTCTCCCGCCAGCGCGGGACCTCGTCGGCGATCTTGGCCCAGGGGCCGACCAGCGCCACGTCCTCCACCAGCGCCGTCGGGACCGCGGCGACCGCGCCTTTCCTGTCCCCGGCCAGGTAGCGATCCTGGATGGCCGCGGCCTCCTTCTCGTAGCCCATCCGGGCGAAGACCTCGTAGTGGAAGTTCATGCCGCGGGCGCCCATGCCGCCGATGTAAAGCGCGAGCGAGGGCCGCAGCCGGTCGGCGGCCCGTTCGACGTCGTCGTCGACCACGATGCCGAGCGGGCCGCCGACCACGTCGAACGTCGCGGCCGAGCGGCGCGCGCCCAGGCGGCCGAAGCCCTCAGTGAGCGCCGCGGCGTAGAAGTCGTTCATCGCCGGGGAGAAGAACATGGGCAGCCAGCCGTCGGCGATCTCGGCGGCCAGGGCCACGTTCTTCGGCCCCTCGGCGCCGAGGTAAACGGGGATCTCGGTGCGGTACGGGTGCAGGATCGAGCGCAACGGCTTGCCCAGGCCGGTCCCGGCCGCCAGCGGAAGCTGGTAGTGCTTGCCGTCGTAGCTGGCCGGCTCCGCGCGCGCGATGACCTTGCGCAGGATGTCCACGTACTCTCGGGTGCGCTCAAGCGGGCGCGGGTACGGCTGGCCGTACCACCCCTCCACCACCTGCGGGTTACTCGTGCCGATGCCCAGCAGGACGCGGCCCTGGGTCAGGTGGTCCATCGTCATCGCCGTCATCGCCAGGGTGGCCGGCGGGCGCGCCGACAGCTGCGAGACCGCCGTGCCCAGCTGGACGCGCGAGGTCCGGGAGCCGTACCAGGCCAGCGGCGTCCACGCGTCGCTGCCGTAGGCCTCGGCCGTCCAGACCTGGTCGATGCCGAGGCGCTCGGCGGCGTCGAACAGGTCTGCCGCACCCGGCGGCGGCCCCGCGCCCCAGTAGCCGGCGGTGACGGCGACCCTCAACGCAGGCCGCCGGCCCGCGGGGGGGTCTGAGGGGGTCGTCCCCCCGGGTAGACAGCGCGCAGGGCCTCGTCGGTCTCGGTGATCAGCGACTTCATCACCTCGGCGACCGGGCGGACCTCGCTGATCCGGCCGACGACCTGCCCGGCGGGCATGGGCACCACGTCGGGCTGCCCGGAGCGCATGAGCCGCTGGTGCGCGTCGGCGACCAGCAGGTTCTGCAACGGCATGCGCAGCGGCTCCGGGGCGCCCGGCTGCTCCCACGCGGCCGTCCACCGGTTCTTCAGCAGCCGGGCGGGCTTGCCGCTGTAGATGCGCGAACGGACGGTGTCCGATGACGTGGCCGCCAGCAGCGCCTCCTGGACCGCGGGGGCCGCGGTCATCTGCGCGTACTCCGTGGTCAGCAGCCAGGCCGAGCCCATCCAGGCCCCGGCGGCGCCCAGCGTGAGCGCGGCGGCGACCTGCCGGCCGCAGCCGATGCCGCCCGCAGCGAGCACCGTGGCCCGGTCGCCGACCGCGTCCACGATCTCCGGGACGAGCACCATGCTGCCGATCTCGCCGGTGTGCCCGCCAGCCTCGTAGCCCTGGGCGACCACGATGTCCACGCCGCTCGCGACCTGCGCTCGCGCGTGCTTCACGGCCCCGGCGAGCGCCGCGACCAGCATGCCGCGCTCGTGGGCGGCGGCGATGACGTCCGGCGGCGGCGAGCCGAGCGCGTTCGCGATCAGCCGGGCGGGGTGGGCGAGCGCCACCTCGACGTGCTTGCGCGCGACCGAGTGCAGCCAGCCGAGCACGCCGTCCGAGCCTGCCGTGCCGTCGGGCAGCGGCGGCACCCCGAGCGCGAGCAGCGTCCGCTCGACGAAGTCCCGGTGCGGCTGCGGGATCATCGCTCCCAGGTCCACGGCCGCCCCTTCCGCGGGCACCGTGGCGGGCATGACCACGTCCACGCCGTACGGCCGCCCGTCGGTATTCGCGTCCATCCAGTCAAGCGCCGCGTCCAGCTCGGCCGGGTCGTTGTACCGGACGCAGCCGAGCACGCCAAGGCCGCCGGCCCGGCTGACCGCCGCGGCGACCTGCTCAGACGGGCTGAAGCCGAAGATCGGGTACTCAATGCCGAGCAGGTCGCAAGCCGGCGTCCGGATCGTCATGTGGCCCTCTCGGGTTGCGCCGGGGTGGCGGGGGGATGCTCGCCGGCGTACCGGTGCGCCCAGCGGTAGTCGGCCTTGCCTGACACGGTGCGGCCGATCGAGTCCACCAACCAGACGGTCCGCGGCACCTTGTAGCCGGCCAGCAGGCCGTGCACGTGCGCTTGAAGGGCGTCCTGGTCGACGGCGGTCCCGGCCCGCAGCTGCACCAGGGCGGCCACCCGCTGGCCGAGCCGGTCGTCGGGCACCCCGATAACCAGTGCGTCGAACACGTCGGGGTGGGATTTCAGCGCGCCCTCGACCTCTTCGGGGTAGACCTTCTCGCCGCCCGTGTTCACGCAGGTGTTGCCCCGGCCGAGCAGGGTGATCGTGCCGTCTTCCTCGACCCGGGCCCAGTCGCCGGGCACCGCGTAGCGCTTGCCGTCGACCTCGGCGAACATCTGCGCGGTCTTCACCGGGTCGTTGTAGTAGCCGAGCGGCACGTGCCCGCCGCGGGCCAGCTTGCCGGTCTGCCCTGGGCCGCACACACCGCCCGCCTCGTCGATCACGATGACGTCCGGGCCCGCCGTGACCGTGGGACCGCCGCGCTGCTGGTCGTCCGCGCTGACGAACGCGATGCCCGCGAAGCCGGTCTCGGTCGAGCCGATCGCCTCGGTGAGGAACACGTTGGGCAGCGCCGCCACGACCGCCTCCTTGACGGGGGGCGAGAACAGCGCGGCCGTGGAGTTGAGCGATACCAGTGAGGACGTGTCGTAGCCGCCGGCGGCCAGCGCCTCCATCAGCGGCCTGGCCATCGCGTCGCCGATGACGGAGAGCACGTTGACCTGGTGCCGCTGCACCGCTTCCCAGACCGCGTGCGCATCGAACTTCGGCAAGATCACGGCCGTGTCCCCGCCGAACAGGCACGCCAGCGTGGCCACCATGGCGGCACCGTGGATGAGCGGGGCCGGCGCCATGCGGACCATGCCGTTGCCCCCGGCGCCCGCGCTGGACTGCGCCCACTCGTCCTCAAGCGGCTCGCCGGTGATGAAGTCGATGCCGCCGCCGAGCGTGCGCCAGATGTCCTCATGGCGCCACATGACGCCCTTCGGCTGCCCGGTGGTGCCCCCGGTGTAGATGATGTAGACGTCATCGGGGCTGCGCGGGCCGAAGTCGCGGGCACCAGACTGCGCCGCGACCGCCTCGGCGTAGTTCCCGCCGATCACGACGCGCGTCATCCCCGCGGGCGCCGTCCCGGCGGGCGCGACGGCGTCGACGACCGGCGCCAGGTCCTGGTCGTGGACGAGGACGTCCACGCCCGCGTCTTCCAGGTGGTACGCCAGCTCTTGGGCCAGGTACCGGTAGTTGATGTTGATCACCACGGCCCGGAGCTTGATCGTGGCGAGCATCGTGACGACGGTCTCAACGGAGTTGCGGGCGTACAGGCCGACGTGACCGCCGGGACCGACGCCGTGGGCGGCCAGGTGGTGCGCGAGGCGGTTGGCCTCGTCCTCGAGCCCGGTGTAGGTGACCTGGCGGTCGCGGCAGATCAGCGCGACACGCTCCGGGAAGGCATCCACGGCATGCTCGAACAGGTCGGCCATGTTCAGCGCCATGGGATAGAAATTAGAACGTGTTACTGTTTTTAGCAATAGCTGGCCGTGGAGTGGGAGGCAGAGTTTGAGCGAGTCGGGTGTGAGCGAACCGGTGAGCGAGCCGCCGCACGCGCTGGTCGAGCAGCGCGACCATGTCCTCATCGTCACGATGAACCGGCCGCACGCGCGCAACGCGCTCAGCTCCTCGATGATGGCGCTCATGCGCCAGGCCTGGGACCGGGTCGACGCCGACCCCGACATCCGGGTGTGCGTGCTGACCGGGGCGGGCGGCGCGTTCTGCGCGGGCGCCGACCTCAAGGCGATGACCAGCGATCATCCCGGTTCCCGGCTCGGCGACTTCGATCTGGCGGTGATCGAGCCGCTGCTCAAGGGGCGCCGCCTGACCAAGCCGCTGATCGCCGCGGTGGAGGGGCCCGCCATCGCCGGCGGCACCGAGATCCTCCAGGCGACCGACATCCGGGTGGCCGGCGAGAGCGCGCGGTTCGGCGTTTCGGAAGCCCGCTGGGGCCTGTTCCCGCTTGGCGGCTCGGCGGTCCGGCTGACCAGGCAGATCCCCTACACGCTGGCTGCTGACCTGCTGCTGACCGGGCGGCACATCACGGCCGCGGAGGCGCTGTCCATGGGGCTGATCGGGCACGTCGTGCCGGACGGGCAGGCCCTGGGCAAGGCGCTGGAGATCGCCGCCGCGATCGCCGCCAACGGCCCGGTCGCGGTGCGCGCGATCTTGCGCACCCTGCGGGAGACCGAGGGCCTCGCGGAGAACGACGCGTTCGCGATCGAGGCCAAGATCGGCGCCGCGGTGTTCGCCAGCGACGACGCGAAGGAAGGGCCGCGCGCCTTCGCCGAGAAGCGCCGCCCGCAGTTCCGCGACGCCTAGCCCGCGGGTGTAACACGCGCGTTGGCTCAGGCAGCCGGATGGTTGCGTCAGCGATACGGCTATAGGCGTATGGATGCCCCAACCATCCCCCGGCACCGGGTTTGCGGCCCCGGTGGCGCGAGGCCGCGGTGACAAACGGTGCTCCCGGGCGGGGTGGTGCTGGGCAGCGGCACCGCTCCCGCCGGGCGAAGGAGACCGGATTGGGGGGTTTCGGCGGAGCGGGCGGCGGGTTGATGATGAATCTGTGCGCGATGACGACAGCACCCGCCGCCGGGCGCTGGACGAGGGCGATCAGGTCAGCTTTGGACCGCGGCGCCCGGGTGGCCGCTGGCGGCCGGGCCGGCTGCTGATTGCCTGCGGGGCCGTGCTGGCCGCGGCGGCCGCGGCGGCCGTGACGCTGATCATCGGGCACGGGAACAACCCGCCGCGGGCTCGGCCGGCGAGCACCGGCGCGGTGAGCACGAGCGAGGCAGGCCCCCGTCTGCTTGGCGTGCGGGCCAGCTGGGAGCTGTTCGGCTATGGCGATGGCCGGGTGGTGCGGATTCAGTTCGCCTCGGGCCGGATCACGCAGACGGCCGTCCCGGTGCAGAGCATCGGAACGGCCTCGCTTGTCGTTGGCCCGCACGAGGCCATCATCAGCCACCTGGATATGGTGCCCGGTTACCTAGTGCCCGATGGCCGGCCCGCCCGCCCCCTTTCCGGTCCGCTCGGCAACGGCGGAATTGCGATCCCGGGACCGCAGCCAGGGACAGCATGGGTGCAAGCCACATTCCAGGCCACGTCGATGCCGCTGGTCCGGATGGACGGCACCGAGACCGGGGTGTCCGTGCGCCTGCCGCCGGGCCGCGGCTATACGCAGGCGACCTCGGACGGCCGGGGCGGTGCGCTGGTCATCGATTACGGGGCCTCCAGTAGCGCGTACGTCGACGTACGGCCCGGCGGCTTCCAGCAGATGCGGATCGCCGGAACGGTGGCCGCGGTCGGCCCGACCCGGTGGCTGGTCCTTGACTGCCACGCTGGCCGTGGTTGCTCCTATGCCATCGTGGACCCGGCGACCGGGGCACAGCACACGCTGCCCGGCCCTTCGGCCGGGCCCCTGTCCTGGGCGACCGGCGTCATCGCCCCCGACGGCTCGGCCGCGGCGATCGCGCAGGCCATCGGCGACCGGGTAACCCTTCACCTGCTCAACCTGAATTCCGGATCCGATCAGCAAATCCCGGTTTCCCTTGATGCGGAATCGGCGGCCGGCCAGAGGCTTGCCTGGTCACCCGATAGCCGGTGGCTGTTCGTCGTGACCGCGCAGGGCAAGCTGGCCGCGGTCGATGCCCGCACCGGGCACGTCGAAGGCCTCGGGGTCTCGCTCCCCCGCCTCAGCCTGATCGCCGTCCGGAACTAGCGAGCGGGTGTAACACGCCCTCGTTCTGATGAATGAATCTGGTTTTCAGATTTGGCGGGCGCGGCCTGTCCAGTACGGGTCGCGGAGGCGGCGCTTGTAGAGCTTGCCGTTGGGGTCGCGGGGCAGTTCCGCGACGTAGTCGATGGTGCGCGGCAGCTTGAAGCGGGCGATGCGGCCGTCGAGGAAGGCCAGGAGTTCCGCGGTCAGGCCTGGTCCGGCTTGGCGGCCGTCGGCGGGCTGGACGACGGCCTTGATCTCCTCGCCCCATTCCTCGTGCGGTATGCCGAACACGGCCACGTCGGCGACCGCCGGGTGGCAGGACAGCTCGGCCTCGATCTCCGCCGGGTAGATGTTGACGCCGCCGGAGATGATCATGTCTGACTTGCGGTCGCAGAGGAAGAGGTAGCCGTCGGCGTCGAGGTAGCCGATGTCGCCGACGGTGAACATCCCGCGTGCGCGGGAGGCCAGCGTCTTTTCGCTGTCCTTGTGGTAGTCGAAGGTAGAGGTCCCCATCCGCATGTAGATGAGCCCCGTCTCCCCGGCGGGCACGTCGTCGCCGTTATCGTCGAGGATGCGGACCTCAGAACCTGGCCATGCCGTGCCGACCGATCCTGGCCGCTTCAGCCACTCCCCCGCGTTGATGACGGTCCCGCCGCCTTCCGTCGCCGCGTAGTACTCGGTCACCACCGGCCCCCACCAGTCGAGCATCCGTCGTTTGACCTCCGGCGGGCAGGGCGCGGCGGCGTGAATCATGCAGCGCAGCGAGCTGACGTCGTAGCGGGCACGGACCGGCTCAGGCAGTGCGAGCAGCCGCCTGAACTGCGTCGGCACCATGTGGCTGCTGGTCACCGCGTGCCGCTCGACCAGGGCGAGCAGGGTTTCCGGATCGAAGCGGTCCATCAGCACGACCGGGTGACCGAGTTGCAGGGAGATCGTCGCGAAGTTCAGCACCGCCGTGTGGTAAAGCGGTGAGCAGCACAGGTGGACGTGGCCGTGATGAGGCTTGAGCCCGAAGATGCCGAAGAACCAGGCGGTGAAGGGCGGTACGGCATCCGGATCCTCGCCGGTCAGCGCCCGTCGCACGCCCTTGGGGCGGCCGGACGTGCCCGACGTGTAGAGCATGGGAGCACCCGTCGTGCGCTCCCGCGGGCGCCCGGCGCCGTCTTTGCCCAGCTCGGCTAGCGGCGCGAACCCGGGCACGTCACCGACCGCGAACCGGGCGCCGGGGGCGATCCCGGCCTGGTCAGCCGCCGCGGTCGCGACGGCGGCGAACCGCTCGTCTGCCACGAACGCTCCCGCGCCGCTGTCGCCGAGGATGTAGGCGACCTCGGCGGCGGCCAGGTGCCAGTTGACCGGGACCACGTAAAGGCCGGTCTCCATCGCGGCGAAGAACAGCGCGAGGGCCGCGGAACTGTTGGGCAGCATCCCGGCCACGCAGTCGCCAGGACGCAGGCCAAGCGCCTGCAGGCCCCGGCCGATCTGGTCGGCCCGGCCGGCCAGCTCGGCGTAGCTGACGACCGTGCCGTCCGGGTCGATCACCGCCGGGCGGTCGGGTGCCTGCGCCGCGATGTTCCACAAGCCGGTGGCAGTCACGGGACTGTCAGGCACGGGACTGTCAGTCACTGGGCTTTCAGTCACAGGGCCCAATCTAGAACGTGTTCTAAGTCGGGGCAAGCCATGAACTGCAACACGTTCTACAATGAGCCGGTGACAGATACCCCGCTACGGGCGCCGATGGAGATCGCGTTCGACTACACGCGGTCGCTCGGGCCGGTGCTCGGCCAGTTCATGACCGCGCTCAGGGACCGGCGCGTCCTGGGGGCGCGCAGCGCGGACGGCACCGTGCACGCGCCGCCGTTCGAGTATGACCCGGTGACCCACCGGCCGCCGGAGGAACTGGTGGCGGTCGGGCCGGCCGGGACCGTGCTGACCTGGACGTGGCTGGACCGGCCGCTGGCCGGGCAGCCGCTCGGCCGCCCGTTCGGCTGGGCGCTCATCCGGCTGGACGGCGCGGATACCGCGATGCTGCACGCGGTGGACGCCGGGTCCGCCGCCGCGATGCGCACCGGGATGCGGGTGCGGCCGCGGTGGGCCGGGATGAGGGTGGGGAGCATCCGGGACATCGAGTGCTTCGAGCCGGGCGATGAGTCGCCGGAGGTGGCTCGGCCCGCGGCGGCGGACGCTCAGCCTTCGGCGGGGGACGCGGAGGGCCCCGCTCCGGTGACGATGACGGTCACGCCGGTGCGGCTGCGTTATGAGCACACCGCTTCGCCCGGGGAGAGCACCTACCTGCGCGGCCTGGCCGAAGGCCGGCTGATCGGGCAGCGCTGCCCCGCGTGCGGGAAGGTCTACGTACCGTCCCGGGGAACCTGCCCCGTCGACGGCGTGCCCGCCGACCAGGAGGTCGAACTGCCCGACACCGGTACCGTCACCACCTTCTCCATCGTGAACGTGGCCTACCCCGGCCAGCAGGTCACGCCGCCGTACGTGGCGGCGGCGGTACTGCTCGACGGGGCGGACATCGCCTTCCAGCACCTCATACTCGGCTGCGAGCCCGCTGAGGTGCGGATCGGCATGCGGGTGCGCGCGGCGTGGCGCCCACGCGACGAGTGGGACACGACCGCCTCGACCATCAGCCACTTCACGCCGACCGGTGAGCCCGACGCCCCCTACGAGACCTATGCGAGGCACATTTGACCGAGGTTGCCGTCATCGGCTTTGCCCAGTCACCCTGCCGGGTTCGCGAGGACGCGACCACGGGCGGGGTGGAGATGCTGGTGCCGATCTTCGCGGAGGTATACGCCGCTACCGGACTGACCAAGGGCGACATCGGGTTCTGGTGCTCGGGGTCGTCTGACTACCTGGCCGGGCGGGCGTTTTCCTTCGTGCAGGCGGTCGACGCGATCGGCGCCGTCCCGCCGATCATGGAATCGCACGTGGAGATGGACGGCGCCTGGGCGCTGTACGAGGCCTGGGTGAAGATCATGTCCGGCGAGGCGGAGATCGCGCTGGCCTACGGCTTCGGCAAGTCCTCGGGCGCGGAGTTGCGACGGGTGCTCGCGCTGCAGCTAGACCCTTACCTGGTCGCCCCGCTGTGGCCGGACTCCGTGTCGGTCGCGGCGCTGCAGGCGCGGCTGGGCATCGAGGCCGGGCTGTGGACCGAGAAGGACATGGCGGAGGTCGCGGCGCGCTGCCGGGCCGCCGCGGTCTCCAACCCGGCCGCGCAGGTGTCCGGGGACGTGCTGGTTGAGGACCTGCTCGGTGCGCCCTACGTCGCCGACCCGCTGCGGGCGCACGACTGCGCGCCGGTCGGCGACGGCGCCGCGGTCGTCATCCTCGCCTCCGGCGCGCGGGCGCGCGAGCTGTGCGAGCAGCCGGCCTGGATCACGTCGTTCAGCCACCGGATCGAGTCGGGGTCGCTCGGCGCCCGGGACCTGCTGAGCACCGGCGGCGTCAGCGGTCTGAGCCCGGTCGGCGGGCCGCCGGTTCAGGTCGCCGAGCTGCACGCGCCGTTCACCCACCAGGAGATCCTGCTGCGCCGGGCGCTCGGCCTGGACGGCGAGGCCGAGGTCAACCCGTCGGGCGGCGCGCTGTGCGGCAACCCGATGTTCGCCGCGGGGCTCGCCAGGATCGGCTGCGCGGCGCGGGCGATCATGACCGGCCGGGCCGGCCGCGCCCTCGGGCACGCGACCAGCGGGCCCGCGCTGCAGCAGAACCTCGTGTGCGTGATGGAGGGGCGGCCATGACCGGAAACAGGGTGAACGCCGCGGTGCTCGGCGTGGGCCAGACCAGGCACAAGTCCAAGCGCACCGACGTGTCGATGGCGGGGCTCTGCCGGGAGGCGGCGGACCGCGCGCTGGCCGACGCCGGGCTTACCTTCGCCGACATCGACGCGTTCGTGGTGGGCAAGGCGCCTGACTTGTTCGAGGGCGTGATGATGCCCGAGCTGTACCTGGCGGACGCGCTCGGCGCGGTCGGCAAGCCGCTGCTGCGGGTGCACACCGCGGGCTCGGTCGGCGGGGCCACCGGCATCGTCACGGCCAACCTGGTGCAGGCGGGCATCCACCGGCGGGTACTCGCGGTGGCGTGGGAGAAGCAGTCGGAGTCCAACGCCATGTGGGCACTGTCGATCGCGCCGCCGTTCAGCATCCAGGTGGTGGCCGGCGCTGGCGGGTACTTCTCGCCGCACATCCGCGCCTACATCCGCCGCAGCGGCGCGCCGCCGGAGATCGGGGCGATGGTCGCGGTCAAGGACCGGCGCAACGGCGCGCTTAACCCGTACGCCCACCTGCAGCAGCCGGACATCACGCTGGAGTCCGTGCAGGCTTCCCCCATGCTCTGGGACCCGGTGCGGTACGACGAGACCTGCCCGTCGTCGGACGGCGCGTGCGCGGTGATCATCGGCGACGAGGAGGCGGCGCTGGCCAGTCCGGGGCCGGTGGCCTGGATCCGGGCGACCGCGATGCGGACGGAGCCGACGATGTTCGCGGGCAAGGACCCGGTGAACCCGGCGGCGGGCGTAGCGGCAGCGGCCGAGCTGTGGCGGCAGGCCGGGATCACGTCACCGATCGACGAGATCGACGTGGCCGAGATCTACGTTCCGTTCTCCTGGTTCGAGCCGATGTGGCTGGAGAACCTGGGCTTCGCCGCCCCCGGCGACGGCTGGCGGCTGACCGCGGCGGGCGAGACCGCACTCGGCGGGAAGCTGCCCGTCAACCCCTCGGGCGGGGTGCTGTCATCGAACCCGATCGGTGCCTCGGGACTGCTCCGCTTCGCCGAGGCGGCCATGCAGGTGATGGGCAAGGCGGGCGCGCACCAGGTAGCCGGGGCGCGGACCGCGCTCGGGCACGCCTACGGCGGCGGGTCACAGTACTTCTCGATGTGGGTGGTGTCGAGCGAAAAGTGAGTCTGCCTACTGCAGTCCGGCGGCGATGCGCGCACTTGCGGCTGCCTCAGGTGCGGGCGGCTGGTCCCGGCGGTCGATTTCGAAGGCGAGGCACAGCTCGGCTATTCCGCGGGGATCAGACAGGGAGCGTCCAGTGAGCTGCTCAAGCCGGCGCATCCGGTGCCTGACCGTGTTGGGATGACAGAACAGGACGCTGGCCGTCTTGCTAGCTGAGCCGCCATTGTCGAGCCAGGCGCCGAAGGTGGCGAGCAGGACCGGCCGCTGTCCGGCCGGGATCTGGCCAAGCGCGGCCAGGATGCTGCCGGCGACGTGCCGCATCACCTCCGGGTTGCTGCCCGCCGCGACGGCGAGCAGGTCGCGGTCGAAGACTGTGACGCGCTGAGCAGCGAACGCGCTGCGCAGCGCGATCCTGGCCAGCCGGAGATTTCGGGCGGTGTGCCGGAGATCGTCGTAGCACGGGCTGACCCCGACCAGACCCGGACTGAGCGAGTGCAGGGAATCCGCCAGACGGATTAGGCTGGGCCGCCGGCCGGGCAGCCATGCGATCCCGACTTCGGCATCGTGCAGGAGCCGCCACGCCGAGATCACCCCGATGCGCTTGAGCGCCGCCTCCGCCTGCGGAACGGCATGCCGTCCGGGGCCCGGGACCTGCGCGGCGACAACGACGTAACTGCCCCGCAGCGGGATCCGCAGGATATCCGCCGCCTCCCAGAGACTGCCCTCATCCAGCCGACCGTCCAGCAGCGCCTGGACCACGGCCGAGCGTTCCTCCTCTTGGCTGAGGACCTGGAAGGTGATCTCCTCCCGGTAACCGTCGGCCATCTCCTGGGTGAAGGTGTCCAGGGCAAGCCACATCTCAGAGGCGGCACGGAGCGTGACGCCGGCAGGCACCGCGCTGCGGGCGGCGGTGTCGGCGAGGCAGTCCCACAGGTACCTGGCTGCGACCCGGTAGGCCGCCATCACCGCGGTCAGCGGCACGCCGGCCTGCGCGCGCCGTCTCCCGTTCTCGCGTGATTCCGGGGATGCGATCGCCGGGGCGCGCCCGATCGGCCCGAAGACGAACCCGATGTTGTCCAGGCAGGTCTGGCGCAGCTCCTCGTCGCTGATCAACGCGCCGGTGCCGTAGACCGGCACAGCTGCCCTGATCCGCGCGGCCATCCCGTCAGCCAGCTCGCCGGCCCGCTCCCTGAGCTCCGCGCCGAGCAGCGCGAGCCCGGCACCGTCCAGCGGCGATTGTTCCACTGGCCAATGGTAACTCCAGAGCTGGTGAGGCATCCCCGGTTTCTCAACGCAGCCCAGACAGGATGTTGTCCTTAGGAACAATCTGCGCCCGGTTGCCGTGCCTTCCCGGACATCGACTTCCAGTGGGCAGCCCGCAAGGATGAGCAGCAGTCCGACACTCTGCCCGCCGGTTACGCGCGCCGACGGATTCCCAGCTCCCGTTCCGAATGGCGGTATATCGATGAGCCTTACCACTAGCGAGACGCATGACATCAGCCGAGCTAACGCGACCGGACTGCCGCCGGTCGTCTTCGTTCACGGCCTGTGGATGCTCGCCTCAAGCTGGCAGCCATGGCGCACGCTCTTCGAGGAAAACGGCTACGCCACCATCGCCCCCGGCTGGCCCGATGACCCGGCAACGACCGACGAGGCCCGGGCCAACCCGCGGGCCTTCGCGGGCAAGAGCGTCGGGCAGGTGACCAGCCACATGGCCGAGGCCATCGCCGCGCTGCGGCACAAGCCAGCGATCATCGGGCACTCCTTCGGCGGCCTGATCACCCAGCAGCTCGCCGGCCAGGGAGTGGCCGCCACGTCCGTCGCGATCGACTCGGCCCCGTTCCGCGGGGTCCTGCCACTGCCGCTATCCGCGCTCCGGTCGGCCAGCCCTGTCATCGCCAACCCGGCCAACTACCGGCGGGCAGTCATGCTCACCTACGAGCAGTTCCGCTACTCCTTCGCCAACGCCATCAGCGAGAACGAGGCCCGGCGGCTGTATGAGGCCTACCCCGTCCCGGGCTCAGGGATCCCGCTCTTCCAGGCCGCGACCGCCAACATCAACCCGCTCACCGAGATCAAGGTGGACTCCAAGAACCCGAACCGCGGCCCCATGCTGCTCATCACAGGCGAGAAAGACCACATCGCACCCCATGCCATCGCCGCCGCCTCCTACAGAAAGCAGAAGCGCAACCGCGCAGCCACCCAGCTCCAGGAGATCCCCGACCGCGGCCACTCCCTGGTCTTCGACAGCGGCTGGCAAGACGTCGCCGAAGCAGCCCTGGCGTTCATCAAGACCACCCGCTGAAGCGCCCGCCCGGACCCGCCGCAACGAGGCCTGCTAAGGCACGCGCGGGCCCGCGAACGGGCACCCCGCACCCGTCTCATGGGTCTCGTCGGTGAGACACCGCGATTGGGCACGGCGTCCCCGCCGACGAGAGAAACGGGGTCGGTCGAGAGTAAGCCGCACCCGTTCCTGATAAATCTGGGCAGCAGCCGGGGCGGGCGGTCAGATCGCGCCGATGCCTTCTCGTCGCTGGCGAGCGTCCGAGCCAGATAAGGAACCCGTGTAGCTGACCGGCAGGTGCTTGATGCCGTTGAGCCAGCCGGAGCGCAGCCGCTCCGGCTGGCCGGCCGGGCGGATGTCCGGCATCGCGTCGGCGATGGCGTTGAAGATCAGCCCGATCTCGAGCTTGGCGAGGCTGGCGCCCAGGCAGTAGTGCGCGCCGAGCCCGCCCAGGCCGACGTGCGGGTTAGGGTCGCGGAGGATGTCGAACCGCTCCGGGTGGTCGAAGACCGCCTCGTCGAAGTTCGCCGACCCGTAGAACAGGCCGACCCGCTGCCCCTGCCTGATCCGCTGCCCGCCGAGCTCGGTGTCGGCGAGCGCGGTGCGCTGGAACACCGTGACCGGCGTGCCCCACCGGATGATCTCGTCGGCCGCCGTCTCCGGGCGCTGCGCCTTGAACAGCTCCCACTGGTCAGGGTGGTCGAAGAAGGCCATCATGCCGTGGGTGATCGCGTTGCGGGTGGTCTCGTTGCCCGCCACCGCGAGCATGAGCACGAAATAGCCGAACTCGTCCGAGGACAGCTGCTCGCCGTCGATCTCCGCGTTGACCAGCTTGGTGACGATGTCGTCGCGCGGGTTGGCCGCCCGGTCCTCGGCCATCTCCATGGCGTAGGCGAGCAGCTCCATCGCCGCCACGATCCCCGCCTCCTCGAACTCCGGGTCGTCGCTGCCGACCATCTGGTTGGACCACTGGAAGATCTTCTTCCTGTCCTCCTGGGGAATGCCGATCAGCTCGGCGATCGCCTGCAGCGGCAGCTCGCAGGCGACGTCCGTGACGAAGTCGCCGGTTCCCTCGGCCAGCGCGGTGGCGACGATCCTCGTCGCGCGCTCGGCCAGGTTGTCCCGCATCGCGCGGACCGCCTTGGGCGTGAAGCCGCGGGACACGATGCGGCGCGCCTTGGTGTGCTCCGGCGGGTCGGTGTTGAGCAGGATCACCCGCTGCACCTCGATCGCGTCCCTGGTGATGCCCTCATGGAACCGGATCAGCGCGGTGTTCTCCCAGCTGGAGTACAGGTCGCTGCGCCGGGAGACCTCGAGGATGTCGGCGTGCCTGGTGACTGCCCAGAAACCGTCGTCATCGAAGCCCGCGGAGCCGCGGCGCTGCGCGTTCCACCAGACCGGGGCCGTCCGGCGCAGTTCGGCGAACTCTTCGGTCGGAACCCGGCTGGCGTAGAGATCGGGGTCGGTGAAGTCGAATCCCTGCGGGATGCCTGGTGTGGTCACGACCGCCTCCAGGTGGTGCCGAAAATTGAAACATGTTCTATTTTAGGTAGAGTACACGGGCTTGACCGACCCGACCATAGGCCAACAACACGTTCCATCAATGGGGAAGGTGATTCTGGTGGGTACCGCGGTGATCGTTGAGGCTGTGCGCACTCCGATAGGCAGGCGCGGCGGGGTGCTTGCTGGCCTGCACGCCGCGGAAATCCTCGGGGCCGCGCAGGTCGCGCTGCTCGAGCGGGCCGGCCTTGACCCCGCGGTGGCCGAGCAGGTCGCCGGCGGCTGCGTGACGCAGGCGGGCGAGCAGTCGAGCAACGTGACCAGGACCGCGTGGCTGCACGCCGGCCTGCCGTACCAGACGGGCTGCCTGACCCTCGACGCCCAGTGCGGTTCCGGGCAGCAGGCCGTTCACCTGATCGCCGGCCTCATCGCGGCCGGCGCGATCAGCGTCGGCGTCGGCTGCGGGGTGGAGGTCATGTCGCGGGTGCCGCTGCGCTCGAACGTGGGCACCGGGGTCGGCGGGCCACGCCCTGACAGCTGGGACATCGACCTGCCCAACCAGTTCGTCGCCGCGGAGCGGATAGCCACGCGCCGCGGCCTGACGCGCGCGGATACCGATGCCTTCGGCCTTCGCTCGCAGGCGCTGGCCCAGGCCGCCTGGGCGGAGGGGCGCTTCGGCCGCGAGATCACGCCGGTGAAGGCGGCCGGCGGGCTGGTCGACCGGGACGAGGGCCTGCGGGCGACCAGCGCCGACGCACTGGCCCGGCTGACCCCGGTCGTCGAGGACGGCGTGCACACGGCCGGGACGTCCTCGCAGATCTCCGACGGCGCGGCCGCCGTGCTGCTGGCCGACGCCGACCGGGCGCGGGCGCTTGGCCTGCGGCCGCGGGCCAGGATCGTCGCGCAGTGCCTGCTCGGCGCGGAGCCTTACTACCACCTTGACGGTCCCGTCGCGGCGACCGAGCGGGTCCTCGCGGCCAGCGGCATGACGCTCGCGGACATCGACCTGTTCGAGGTCAACGAGGCGTTCGCCTCGGTGGTGCTGTCGTGGCTGCGCGTGCTACGGCCCGACGAGGACAAGGTCAACGTCAACGGCGGGGCGATCGCCCTCGGGCACCCGGTGGGCGCGACCGGCGCCCGGCTGCTCACCAGCGCACTGCACGAGCTTGAACGGCGCGACGCCAGCACCGCCCTGATCACCATGTGCGCCGGCGGCGCCATGGCCACCGCCACCATCATCGAACGGCTCTGACACCGCACTGAACATGCGAGGTACCGGCCTCCGGGGTCCCCGACACCGCTGCTGAGCTTGCCAATGACCCGCGTAACGGGAATGCTGGCGCGTGTGATCGATCCAGACTCGGCGGTGCCGCCGTATGAGCAAGTAGCCAACATGCTGCGAGACGAGATCGTCCAGGGAACCCTGACCGGCCGGGTCCCCTCGGCCCATGACGTGGCGGAGCACCACCAGGTCTCCCACCGCGTCGCGGCCCGGGCCCTGGAGATGCTGCAGGGCGAGGGCATGATCGAGAACGTTCCCGGCGAGGGGCACGTCGTCCGCCACCCCCGAACGTAGCCGGATGGAGCTTCCGGCGTTCAGCGCGCGGGCCCTGCGCGAAGGCCGCTCGTTGCGCTGGGCGGTGCTGGCCCCCGGGGAGATCGCGGCGGACTTCACGCGGACACTGCACGAGAACAGCTCGCAGCGCGTGGTGGCCGTCGGTTCGCGTTCCCCCGAGCGGGCGCGGGCATTCGCGTCGAGATTCGGCGTCGAGCGGTCATACGGCTCCTACGACGCGGCGGTCGCCGACGGCGCCGTGGACGCCGTGTACGTCGCCGCGCCCAACCGGTTTCACGCTGAGCTGGCGCTGCTGGCCATCGACGCGGGGAAGCCGGCCCTGGTCGAGAAGCCGTTCGCGGTCGACGCCGCGGAGGCCGCCCGGGTCGCTGACGCCGCCGAGAAGGCCGGCGTCTTCGTCATGGAAGCGATGTGGACGCGTTACCTCCCGCAGTTCCTGGTCCTGTCGGAGATCCTTCAGCGCCATGAACTCGGGGACGTCCACCTCGCGACGGCGAACGTCGGGTGGCGGATTCCGCCGGACGACACGGAGAACAAGCTCTTCAGCCCGGAACTCGCCGGCGGCGTCGGACTGGACATGAGCGTGTACGCCCTCTGGTTCACCCAGTTCGTGTTCGGTCAGCCGACGGCGGTGCAGGCAACCGGAAGTCTCACGCCCCGCGGCGTCGATGACCAGTTCGCGGCCGTCCTGGCGTTCGGCCAGCGGCAGCACGCGACGGTCACGGCCTCCCTGCTCGTCACCAACTCCGGGTACGCGTCGGTCCACGGCACGCGGGGCAGCGTCGAATTCACCGACTACTTCGTCTTCCCGGCCCGGATGCGGATCATCATCGACGGCGCGGCGACCGAGTGGGACGACGGCACCGGCCTGGGTGGCCGAGACGGCCTCGTCTGGCAAGCGGCGGCAATGGCGGAATACCTCGAGGAGGGAAGGCTCCAGTCGCCGGTCTATCCCCTGAGTGAGTCGATCGCGCTGGCGCGAACACTGGATGAGGTGGAAACGCAACTCGGGTCAGCGATCCGTTCGCGGTAGGTGACGATAAGATCGACGGCCGAGAGCTCAGGTGGTGTCAATTCCACGCGGGAACGACCGGTGCCGCCTTGTGGTGATGGGCTTCAAGGTAGCGGCGGGTCATGAGCAGGGCGGCGATCCCGTCGCCGACCGCGGAGCCGAGTTGCTTGGTCGATCCCGAGCGGATGTCGCCGGCGGCGAAGACGCCCGCCATGGACGTCTCCATGGTGGGGCTGGTCACCAGGAATCCGCCGGGGTCACGGGCCACCTCGGGGCCGAGGAATCCGTTATTGGGCTTCAGCCCGATGAACACGAAGGCCGCGGCGGCCGGGAAGCGGAGGACCTCCTCGCTGTCGCGGTCGCGGGCCACAACGGCGGTGAACCGGCCACGCTCGCCCTCAAGCCCCACGATGTCCACGCCGGTGCGGATGTCGAACTGCGGGTCGGACCGTACCCGCTCCTGGAGCACGGGCGAGGCGGTCAGGCCGGAGCGGGCCAGCACCCGGACCTTCTTGGCGAACTCCGACAGGTGCAGGCCCTCCTCGAGGGCTGAGTTGCCGCCGCCGATCACCACGACCTCGTCGGCGCCTTTGTAGAAGGGCCCGTCGCAGGTCGCGCAGAAGTGGACGCCGGCGCCGATGAGGCCGTCCTCGCCGGGCACGTCAAGGCGCTTGTACGTTGAGCCGGTGGCCACGATCACGGCGTGGGAGGTGAGCTGCTGGCCAGACGACAGCGAGGTAACCAGGTCATCGTCATCGTGCTCGACCGCGGTGACCGATACCGCGGAGACGAGTTCTACCCCGTACCGGCGCGCCTGGGCCACGAACCGGTCGGCCAGCTCGCCGCCGGAGATGCCGTCGGGGAACCCCGGGTAGTTGTCGATCTTGTCGCTGATCCCGGCCTGGCCGCCCAGGGCGTTCGCGTCCACGACGATCGCGTCGATGCCCTCGCGGGCAGCGTAGATGGCGGCGGCCAGCCCGGCCGGCCCGCCCCCCACGATGACCAGGTCGTAGGCGGACCGGTCGGCCTGCAGGGTGAGGCCGATGCGGCGGGCAAGCGCCTCGTCGCTCGGGTTCACCTCGTGCGTGCCGTCCGGGTAGATCACGGTGGGGATGATCTGCCCGCCGTCTTGCAGCTCCTTGAGCCGTTCGATCGCCTGGGGCTCGGCGTCGATGTCGACGTTGGTGTACCGGACCCGGTGGGCGGCGAGGAACTTCTTGACCCGCTTGCAGTGCGGGCACCACGGCGCCCCGTACACGGTCATGACCGGCTCGTCCGCAGACATAACTACCCCCACCCGGATCCCAGGCCGCCCCCGGCACCGGGGGCTGCCAGCATGTTAACGCAATAGGGGCGTACCCCACGTTCGCCGGCGTGACCGCCCCGCCGAAGACCGCTATAACGACTACAGACCTGCCCACGGAACAGAGGTGCTCCCGTGACCAACACCGCCCAGCCTGATTTTCGCGAGATCCGCTACGAGGTGGCGGGCGGCACGGCCACCATGACCTTGCACCGGCCCGACCGGCTCAACGCCTTCACCCGCACCATGGCGGGGGAACTTGTCGCGGCCTTCGACCTGGCCGACGCCGACGATGCCGTCCGGGTCGTCCTGCTCACCGGGGCCGGGCGCGGCTTCTGCGCGGGCGCTGACCTGGCGGCCGGCCGGACGACGTTCGCCGGGCGCGGCGAGGGCGAGGCCGAGGCCGGCGGCACGATCGCGGGGGTGCCGCGTGATCGCGGGGGCATCGTCTCGCTGCGCATCGCCGCCTCCCGCAAGCCGGTGATCGTGGCGGTCAACGGCCCGGCGGTGGGCGTCGGCGCCACCATGACGCTGCCTGCCGACATCCGGATCGCCGCCGACACCGCGAAGTTCGGCTTCGTCTTCGCCCGCCGCGGGCTGGTTCCCGAGGCCGCGTCCAGCTGGTTCCTGCCGCGGATCGTCGGCATCTCGCAGGCGATGGAATGGGTGGCGACCGGGCGGGTCTTCGACGCCGCCGAGGCGCTGGCCGGCCGGCTCGTCTCCCGGGTAGTGCCCGCCGCCGAGCTCATGCCCGCCGCCCGCGCGCTGGCCGATGAGATCGCGGCGAACACCTCGGCGGTGTCGGTGACCCTGTCCCGGCGGATGCTGTGGTCGATGCTCGGCCAGCCGACGCCGTGGGACGCGCACCGGCTGGACTCGCGGGCGATCTCCGTGCTCGGCCGGGGACCGGACGTCGCCGAAGGGGTGGAGTCCTTCCTGGAGAAACGGCCGCCGCGATTCTCGGCCGCGGTGAGCGACTACCTCGACGTCGTGCCCGAATGGCCGGCCCCGCCCGCGGACCTGCACTGAAGGCGATCACCTGGCCGCCGCGATCACCGGTGATGATTTCCCCGGGCGTCGCCGCTTGCGGCCGCTCGTGGTACTAAATATCATACTAATGATATTCAGTATCATGATGGCGCGAAAGCCACCGGCGGGGGCGCCGCGCGATTCTAGGAGGAGCCGGTGACCGTCTCGCAGACCAAGGTTCGGCAGGAAAACGGCCGCGGGCACGCTGGCCCGGCCGCCATGCCACGGGTGAACCGGCAGACCAGCCCGCTGACCTACCGCGGCTATCCCGTCCAGGAACTCTGCTGGCGCCACAGCTTCGAGGAGGTCGCGTTCCTCCTCTGGCACGGCGAACTGCCAACCCGTGACCAGCTTCTCGCCCAGAACCGGGCCGAGCGCTCGCGGCGCGCCATCCATCACGAGCTGGCCACCGCGCTCGCTGGACTGCCGCTGAGCGCAGACCCGATGGAAACGCTGCGGAAAGCGGTCGGCATGCTCGGCGCGAATGCCACCGCCCCGTACGGCAGCGCCTCCGCCGCGATGGCCGCGGAGGGCTTGCGCCTATTCGCCGTGCTGCCTTCCCTCGTCGCCTTCGAACAGCGGCGCCGCCGCGGGCTTGGCGCCGTCGCGCCACGCGACGACCTCGGCTACGCGGCCAACTTCCTCTACATGACCTTCGGCAAGGTGCCGGAGCCGCAGGTCGTCGCCGCCTTCGAGCGATCGCTCATCCTGCACGCCGGCGACGGCTTCGGCGCCTCTCCCCTGGCCGCCCGCATCGGCACCCCAAGCGTGTCCGTCCACTCCGCCGCGGTGGCCGCGGCGGTCGGCGGGCTCACGGCAAGCCCGCACGGCACCGCCGCCGAGGCTGTGCTCGGGATACTGAACGAGGGCATGCTCCACGGCAACCCGCGATCCTGGGCCGAAGAGGCGGCGGCCACGGGGCGCTGCGTCGCGGGCTTCGCTCCCGGTAACGCCACGGCCGTCGACAACCGGGTCCCCGCCATGCGCACCGCGCTCGGCATGACCGCCTCGCTGCGCGGCGGTCAGCGGCTCATCGAGACCTATGAGGCGCTGGCCGGCGCCATTCACGAGGCGAGCGGGCTACGCCCCACCCTCGATTTCCCCACCGGACCCGCCTACCACCTCATGGGCTTCGATTCCCAGATGTTCGCCCCGGTTCTCGCCGTCGCGCGCTTCCCCGGCCTGACCGCCCACCTGGCCGGTCAACCCGGGGTCAACGGCATCATCCGGCCCCGTGCCTCCTACCATGATCGGAGAGCAGGTCATTAGCAGGCAAGAGGTGAAACGCGTCGGTATCATGGCGCACTCGGGGGGGCTGATGAGCCGCTGGCAGGACTGGCCTGCCCGGCGGCTGGCCGCGCGCAAGCGGGAGCTCGGCACGACGGTCAGCGTCGTGATTCCCGCGCGCAACGAGGAGGCCACCGTCGGCGAGGTGGTGTCCCGCATCGCGACGCTCGCCGCCGGTACCGGGCTGGTGGACGAGCTCGTGGTGATCGACTCAGATTCCACGGACAACACATCCGAGGCAGCGGCCAGGGCCGGCGCCGTGGTGCACCGCGCGCGAGACGTGGCTCCGCAGCTGGACTCCTTCCCCGGCAAGGGTGAGGCGCTCTGGAAGTCCCTGCTGGTGACCAAGGGCGACCTGCTGGTCTTCGTGGACGCTGACCTGACCCACTGGGGTCCGCACTTCGTGACCGGACTGCTCGGCCCCCTGCTGTTCGACGAGCACGTCATGCTCGTCAAGGGTTTCTACGAGCGGCTGTACTCCCGCCGCGACGGCTCCGTCACGGCGGACGGCGGGCGGGTCACCGAGCTCATCGCCCGGCCGCTGCTCAGCCTGTGGTGGCCGGAGCTGACCGGGATCGTGCAACCGCTGGCCGGCGAGTGGGCGGCCCGGCGTGAGCTGATGGAATCGCTGCCCATCCCGGTCGGGTACGGCATCGAGCTCGCGGTCCTGCTTGACACCAGCGAAGCGCACGGGCTTGAGGCGATCGCCCAGGTCGACCTGGGCCGCCGGGGACACAAGCACCAAGCGAGCCACGACCTGGCGGTGATGGCCGCGGAACTGCTGCTCGTCGCCGAGCGCCGCCGGAAGGTGCCCGAGAACGACGGGCGCGCGGCCGTAGATCCGGTACTGCTGCATCAGTTCGTCCGAACGGGCGGCGAGCTGCACCCGACCGCCCGGGCCGTGCCCACGCACGAGCGGCCGCCGGCCCGGTCGGTGACGAGGACCCCGTGACCGGACCGCGGGTACGCGAGCCGGGTCCGCTGCGGCTGCGGGCCAGCGAGTTCCCGCCTGGCCGCCCGCTCGTCATGGCGATCGTCAACCGCACGCCTGACTCGTTCTTCCGGCCGGGACTGACCTGGGAAGAAACGGCGGCCATGGACCGCGTTCACCAGGTCGTCGCCGAGGGGGCGGACATCGTCGACATCGGCGGCGTGCCGGCCAAGCCGGGGAGCGAGGTCTCCCCCGCCGAGGAAATCCGGCGCGTCGTCGCGTTCATCGCGGTGGTCCGCTCTGCCTACCCCGACCTCATCATCAGTGTCGATACCTGGCGTCACGAGGTGGCGCGGGCCGCCTGCGAGGCGGGAGCCGACCTGCTGAACGACACCTGGGGCGGCTGGGACCCGGCCACGGCGGAGGTGGCCGCCGAGTTCGACGTGGGCCTGGTGTGCTCGCATGCCGGCGGGGTGCCCCCGCGGACCCGGCCGTTCCGTCTCGGCTACCGCGACGTCGTGGCGGACGTCCTCGACACGACGCTCGGGCTCGTCGCGAGCGCGCTCCGCGCCGGGGTGAATCCCGACCGTATCGTCATCGACCCCGCCCACGACTTCGGCAAGAACACCTGGCACTCCCTGGAGATCAGCCGCCGGCTCGACGAGCTGACGGCCACCGGCTGGCCGGTGCTGATGGCCGCGTCACGCAAGGACTTCGTGGGCGAGACGATCGGCGCCACCAACGTAGAGGACCGGCTCGCGGGCACCATCGCGGTCACGGCCCTCGGCGCCTGGCTCGGCGCCCGGATCTTCCGCGCCCACGACGTACCGCAGACCAAGCAGGCGCTGCACATGGTGGCCGCGATCAAGGGTGACGCGGTGCCGGCGCGGGTCGTGCGGGGACTCGCCTAAAGGACTGACCGCCCCCGCCAGCAGCCGTCGCGGCCAGGGAGGTCCACGCGGCCGCGCGGGCGGGCGCGTGGGTTTACTTGTTCCTTACAGGCTGGCGGGCCGAAGTAACTGGCACCGGCGTCGCCGGCGACCGTGATCTCTCCCGCTTACACGACATGACCGGAGCCACGGGATAAGGGACCGCGCCGCCGCAACGCGGTGTGGTGCATTCTGTAGATAGGGACGGGGTAGCTCACTAAGATTCTGCCGTGAACACCGTGCCTGTCCTGGAAGTCTGCCCCAACTGCGGTGCGCCGCTCGAGCTTGACCCGGCCAGTGAATGCCGCTGGTGTCACGTCCGGATCCGCACGGAGCAGGCCGCCCCCGCTTTCCTCGGTTTCCAGGACGAGGCCGGCCTGGTGCCGGAGGATGCCGACGACTGCACGTCGGCCCCCTTCCTCTCCCTCACCCTCAGTTCACTCCGCCTGCTGGGCGACCAGCCCGAGGTAAAGGAGTACATGAACGGGGAACCGGGACTGCTGGGCCAGATCCGGGCACTGAGCACGATGGTGAGCGCCGCCTACGTCCGTGTTCGTGACGCGGGCCTGCTGAAGGACAGCCTCGAGACCCACCTCGATGCGTACACGGCCGAGGAGATCTGGACCTTCGACCTCGCCTTCGACGTGCTCGCCCTGATCGGCGCATTGGACTGCCTGACTGGCAAGATACGCGCCATGACCGCCAGCAACGTGCAGTCGCTCGACTGGTACGCGGAGCGCCATACCTGGAAGAAGGCCATGAAGAAGGCTGGCGAAGGTCCGGTAGCCTTGCGCGAGTTCCGCGCCGCTGTGCCGCACCGCCGCTAGCCCGGAGAACGTGCTGCGGCGCCGGAGCCGGAAGCACTGGCTCTATAAGGCGTGGAGCAGGTCGCAGGTGCAGTCCAGGCCGGCCGCCGTCTTCACGGCCTGTTCCTTGAAGTCCGGAGGGTCATACTTTGGCTGTGGCAGGCGGGGTCCATACCGGCCGCGCTGGCGGCTTGCGGCGGAGGGCATTGCGCCCGCAAGAGCGGGTCGGGTATCCGGTCGCCGAGTCGCAGCAAGCCGGCTCCGGTCAGTGCTGCCGTCAAGGCGCCGCCCCACCAGACGGCGTCAGGTGACGTTGCGAGCAGCGCGCCGCCGATCGCGGGGCCGAGGGCCACGCCTGCCGTAAATGTGAGGCCGTAGAGCGACATGTAGCGGCCGAGCAGATGCGGCGGTGCGAGGTCGGCGACGATTGGGCCGAGCACGATGAACTGCGCGCACTCACCGATCGCGATCACGATCGCGACCCCGGCCAAGACGGTGGTAGCGGTGAGCGTCGAGCTCGTAAGCGTTGCGAGCAGGACCGCGAGCAGGCCGATTGCAAATAGCGCGCTGGTCGCGAAAAGGGCGTGTGTGCGGCGCATCCGCGTGACGACTCGTGTGGCTGGAATCTGCGCGACGACGATGAAGAAGGTGTTGATGAAGACGACGACGCCGATCTCGCCCGGCCCGACAGGCGTGTGCGCCTTCGCAAACGGCGCGAGGATGTTGGAAAAGAGCGCGCCACCGGTCATTACGAGCACGATGTTGGCGGCGATCAGGGTGAGGAAGAGCCGATCGTGAGCAACTGTTCGGAAGCCTGTTCCCCTGTCGCTCGCCGACGCAGCATTCGCGAGGCGAGGATTCGGGATCCCCACGAGCACAACCAGCGCGAAGACAGCGAAGGTGAGGCCGTCGAAGAGGTAGAGCGCCTGGAACGCGCGGAGGTTATTGGCGGAAGCAACGATGAAGCCCGCAACCGTCGCGCCGCTGCCGAGACCGAAGTTGCCTGCGACTCGGCGGAGCGCGATCGAGGAGGCGCGCTGCTCCGCTGAGACCAGGGTCAAGCTCAGAACCTGGTTCGCGGTGTTCGCGACTCCGAACCCGGCGCCGCCGATGGCCGCGCAGACGAAGGCTTGCCAGGGACGGCCGACGAATGCGAAGCCCGCGTAGCCCAGTGCGCTCGCGAGATTGCCGGTGATCAGGATCGGCTTGGCACGGAAACGATCGAGTAGCGCACCCGAAGGGGGCGTTACGACCGCCGCCGTGCCCATGACCGCCGCCAGCACCAGTCCCGCAGTCGCCGTTGGGAAGCCGCGGGCCTGGTGCAGGTAGATGATCTCGAAGGGAAGGATCAGTCCAGTGCCGAAGTAGTTGACCGCGGTCCCAGCCTGAAGAACGATGACAGGCCCCGACAGGCCCGTCCGCCAGCCGCCGAACACACGAGCGAGAGCGGCGGATACTGCGCGCCCGGCCGATGCGGACGATTCCATCGTCAACCTCCAGGGTCGTTTCCAGCTGCTGCGGCTCGATCCGGTGAGCGGATCGTCCGGGCGGTCGGTAGTGCATACACCGCGGCACCGGGAAACTGGGCGCCCGCGAGCCGCCCAGTTCGCGCCGTGGGCGGTGTATACCGGGCGGAGGTACGACGTGGGGCGGCACGGCCCAGGAGTCGCTGGCTCTACGTGGCGCTGGTCTTGTTACCGGGCTCACCTGCGGCCGGCGGGCCAGTCGTGGGCGCGGCGGATGGCGCCGGACTAGGCCGGGGTGGCTGTGCTGGCTGATAGAGGCCGAGCAGCAGGCCGTACCGGGGCTGGTCGCTTGCGTCCTCGGCCTGGTGGGCAAGGTCGTGGAGGGTGGCGGTGAGCTGCTGGGCATGCTCGGGAGTCAGCCGGAGCGTGCGCATCACCAGGAACGGCTCGGGCTCGGCGGCGGCGATCTCCGCAGCGAGCGCGCGGAACGCCACCTCGGTGGTAGCGGCATCGTCGTATGCCAGGCCGCGGGAGGCGCGCTGGTAGTACTGCTCGGTTCCGCCGCGCACCTGGCGGGTGCCTGCGGGCCGGACCAGGCCTGCCGCGGCGAGAACCTTCAGATGGTGGGCAATGTTGCCCTTGTTGCTGCCCAGTGCGGCGGCGAGCTGGCTGATGGTCGCCTGGCCGCCCTGGCCGAGGGCGAACAGCAGCCGGTGACGCATCGGATGACCCAGCGCCTTGAACTGCTCCGGCGTGGTAACCCTGGCGACGTCGTCCTCCTCCATGCCGAAAAGCGTTAACGGATCTTGACGTTTTGTCAAGCGTCTGCTTCTCTTAACGAATGGACGAGGCAGAGGTGGCACAGATCGTCGGGCAGATCCGTACGCTCGTCGAAACCCATTACCTCTTCCCTGACGTCGCCACGGCGGTGTCCCGGGTGCTGGCTGAAGGGCTGGCGGAGGGACGGTACCCTGCCGAGGAGCCTTCGCTGGCCGCGGCGGTCACCACGGACCTGCAATCGGTCAACGCCGACAAGCACCTGCGGCTGCTCTACCATGCCGAAGCCCTCCCGCAGCGCACGCCGGGTGACGACAGCGAGGAATACGCCGCCATGGCACGGTGGGCAGACCAGACCTGCGGCGGCGTGGCCTGCGTGCGGCGCCTCCCCGGCAACGTCGGCTATCTCGACCTGCAGCCAGTACTGTTCCCGGCCGCCCTGTGCGGGGAGACCATCACCGCCGCAATGAGCCTGCTCGCCACCACCGACGCGCTCATCATCGACCTGCGCCACTGCCTGGGCGGCGAGCCGGCCATGGCCACGTTCCTCATCAGCTACCTGTGGGATCACGAACCAGCCCAGCTCACCGGACTGCGGGAACGCGGCGACAACCAGGTCAAGCAGGCCTGGACGCTGCCCTACGTTCCGGGCCGCCGCTTCGGAAAGGCAAAGCCGGTGTACGCGCTGACCAGCGCCACCACGTTCTCCGGCGGCGAGCAGCTCAGCTACGACCTGCAGCAACTCGGGCGGGCCACCATCATCGGCGAGCGCACCCGCGGCGGCGCCCACGCCCGCGAGGCTTTCCCCGTCCACCCGCACCTGGAGGCAACCATCCCCGTCGCCGAAGGGGTCAACCCCAAAACCGGCGGCAACTGGGAAGGCACCGGCGTCGCACCCGACATCCAGACCACCGCCGACCAGGCACGAGACACCGCCTGCAAGCTGGCCCTCCAGGACGTGATCGCAGCCGGCGGCGACGCGGCAGCCGAAGCCGACGCTGCGCTAGCCGCAGCACTGGCACCCAACGCCTAGGCAAGCTGCAGGGAGAGAACAGAGCACGCAACAGCTCCAGACAGGAGGCGTCTGCTGGTTGCGTACGGTGGTGGGCGGCATGACGGATGTTCCGGCTGTGCCGGCGGGAAGCCCCTATGGAGGCTGGTTGCCGCAGCCATCGCCCCGGAACGGCCCTAGGGCCTGATGCGGGCGGATAATGAGGCATGCGTGACAGGTGCGAGGTGCTGGACTGGGCAGCGTCCGGCGCGATGGCGCTTACCGGCATGCCTGACGGGACGCCGGTGGCCTCCCCGGCGCCTACCATTGCCATGCTCGCCCAGGTCAGCGCGGAGTTCGCCCGGGTGACGGCGATGACGGGGAACGAGGTGCGCGCTGACCCGGCGGAGCTGATCGCCGGCCGGGCGGCGCTCGCGGGCTTCACCCGGGGCGGGCGGGTGTCGGCCGGCGGATCGAGCTTCCTGCTGCGTTCGGCGGACGGCTGGTGTGCCGTCACGCTCAGCAGGCCCGATGACGTGGCGGCCGTGCCCGCGATCGCCGGCGTGCTCGGCGTGGATGGAGCCTGCGGGAACGGACGCGTGACGCTGGCTCAGGCGCGCTCGGCGCTCACGGTGGCGGCCCTGGGCACGCCAGCCGAAGATTTCGCGGCGGCGGCGCAACTGATCGGAATCCCCGCCGCGGCCCTGCCGGCCGGCCCGCGACCGCCCAGCGCGCGACCACACAGCGCAGCCGGGGCGGCTAGCTGGCCGCCGTGGCGGGCCATGCGCATCGCGGAACCGCTGGCCGGCACTGGGCTGGCCGGCACTGGGCTGGCCGGCGCCCGGCTGGCTAACGCCGTAGTCGCCGACCTCTCGTCGATGTGGGCGGGCCCGCTCTGCGCGCGCTTGCTTGGCCTCGCCGGGGCGCAGGTCATCAAGGTCGAGTCGCCGGCCCGGCCGGATGGGGCACGGGCCGGCAACCGGGAGTTCTTCGACTGGCTGCACGCCGGGCACCGCAGCCTTTCCCTTGACTTCAGCACACGGGCGGGGCGGGCCGTGCTGGCGTCACTGCTTGAAGTGGCGGACGTGGTGATCGAGTCGTCCAGGCCGCGCGCGCTGGCCGCCCTGGGAGTGGCACCGGGCATGATCCGCCATCCGCCTGGCCAGGTCTGGCTGAGCATCACCGGGTACGGGCGGTCGCTGCCGGAGCGGGTGGCGTTCGGTGACGATGCCGCGGTGGCGGGCGGGCTGGTCGGCTGGCCAGAGGGCGAACGGGCAGCGGGCGAGCCGCCCGGGCCGGTCTTCTGCGCCGACGCCATCGCCGACCCGCTGACCGGCGCCTGCGGAGCGCTGGCGGTCGCGCTGTCGCGGTCGGCCGGCGGCGGCGAGCTGATCGACTTGCCCATGCGCGACGTGGCCGCCGCCTTCGCCGCCGCCGCGCCCGACCACGGGGTACCTGACCACGGGGCACCTGACCACGGGGCACCTGTCCACGGGGCACCTGACCACGGGCGGCACGATATCCGCCCGGGCGGATCGGTTGTCTGCCCGCGCTCGCACCGCGAGCAGGCCGTGCTCGCGCCGCGCCGCCCGGCGCCGCCCGCCGGCCCGGCCGGGCACGCGGCGGAACTTGGCGCGGATACCAGCGCGGTGCTCGCGTGGCTGGCCGACCGGCGCGCCGCATGCTAATCCGCGAAGCCCGGGTGTGGCCGCCCGATGCCCACCTGGCCGCCGAGGCGGAACTCGCGGGCCTCCCGCGCACCGACGTGCGCCTGGCGGCGGGCCGGATCGCCGAGTGCGGGCCAGGGCTGCGGCCGGAATCCGGCGAAGAGGTCATGGAGGCGGCCGGCGGGGTCCTGCTGCCCGGCCTGCACGACCATCACGTGCACCTGCGGGCCCTCGCTGCCGCGGCGGCCAGCGTCACCGTCGGCCCGCCGCTGACGCGGACCGGTGCCGAGCTGGCCGCGCGGTTGCGGGCGGCGGACGCGGACCTCCCCGCTGGCGCGTGGCTGCGCGCCGTCGGTTACCACGAGTCGGTCGCCGGCCCGCTCGACCGTCATGTTCTCGACCGGATCCTCCCCCAGCGCCCGGTGCGGGTACAGCACCGGACCGGCGCGCTCTGGGTGGTCAACTCGCTCGGTGCCGCCCGGCTGGGCCTCGACGGGTGCGAGCTCAGCGGCGTGGAACGCGACGATGCAGGCCGCCCGACCGGGCGGCTCTGGCGGATGGACCGCTGGCTCGCCGACCGGGTGCCGAACGCCGCCGTGGACCTGGGCGCGGTGAGCAGGAAGGCGGGATCGCTCGGGATCACGGGCTTCACGGATGCGACGCCCGGCGCGACCGATGGTGACCTCACGTTCCTGGCCGGAGCACCGATCGCGCAGCGCATCTGCTGCATGGCACCGCCGGGGGTGCGCCTGCCACCAGGGCCGGTCAGCGTCGGCCCGGTGAAGATCATGCTCGACGACACCACGCTGCCAGCGCTGGCCGAGCTCGCCGGCCTGATCCGCGGCGCGCACGCGGCGGGCCGTCCGGCCGCGGTGCACTGCGTGACGCGCGTCCAGTTCGTGCTCACGCTGGCCGCGCTTGACCTGGCGGGGCGGCGGCCCGGTGACCGGATCGAGCACGGCGCGGTCATCGGGGCCGATTCCCTGCCCGACCTCCGGGGGCTGACGGTGGTCACCCAGCCGCACTTCGTCGCCGAGCGAGCCGAGCAGTACGCGACGGACGTGCCGCCGAATGACCGGCCTGACCTGTGGCGGCTGCGGTCCCTCGTCGACGCGGGGGCCGACGTCGCGGCCGGCAGCGACGCGCCGTTCGGTAGCGAGGACCCGTGGCACGTGATGCGGGCCGCCGTTTGCCGCCCGGCGCAGTTCGCCGCGGACGAGGCCGTCTCACCCGCCCGGGCCCTGGCGCTGTTCCTCGGCCGGCCCGCCGCCCCGGCCACCCAGCGGCTCGTGGCCCCCGGCCACCCGGCCGACCTCGCGCTGCTGCGGGCCGGTCCCCTTGACGCGCTGCACTCGCTCGGGTCCGACCTGGTGGCCGCGACGTTCATCGGCGGCGAGCTCGCCTACGCCCGCGATTAGCGGCCGCGGGCCGCCCAACGGAGGATAGTTGCCTTCCATGCCCACCGAACTCGCCGAACTAGCCGGGCAGCTCGAGCTTCAGCTGTTGCCGGACGGTACGCCCGCCAACCCGTTGGTAGTGCTCCGGCTCGACGACTGGCGGGACGCGCCGCCCGGGCTGGTCAAGCGGGCCGCCGCCATGGTCGCGGACGCGCTGCCGGTCACCGCCGGCGTGCTCACCGGGCCGCCGGCGGCCGGCCTTGAGCCGCTTATCAGCGCGGCGACGCTGTCGCTGACCGCGCGGCCGGCGGCCGAGATGAGAATGCGGGAGGTTGTCCCGGTCGGCGACATCCCCGGCGGACCCGACCTGGACGAGGCGCTGCGCCGCCTGCGGGCGGCCGTCGAGCGATCGCCCAGGGCCGCGATCGCGTGCGGGCAGCTGGTGCGGCAGACCGCCGTCCTCGATACCGCCGGCGGCCTCGCGGCCGAGGCCGCGGCGTACTCGCTGCTGCTCGGCGGGCCGGAGTTCGCCCGCTGGCTCGGCGAGCGCGGCACCCCGCGCCACCGCGAGCCGCCCGCCGAGCCGGTCAGCGTCAGCCGGGACGGCGGGCGGCTCTCGGTCGTACTTAACGACCCCGCGCGGCGCAACCCGTTCAGCGCCCGGCTGCGGGAAGCGCTGCTCGATGCGCTGCTCGTCGGCGAGGCCGACGAGACGGTCGAGGCGGTCGAGCTGAGCGGCGCCGGCCCGGCGTTTTGCAGCGGCGGGGACCTGGACGAGTTCGGCGCCGCGACGGACCTGGTAGCGGCCTACCTGGTTCGGCTATCGCGGTCGCCGTGGCGGGTCATCGACCGCATGGCGGCGAAGGTCACCGTCGCCACGCACGGCGCCTGCGTCGGCGCGGGCATCGAGATGGCCGCGTACGCCGGGCGGGTCGCCGCCACACCGGACGCCTTCTTCGCGCTGCCGGAAGTTGGGATGGGCCTGGTTCCCGGCGCCGGCGGCTCGGTCAGCGTGCCGCGGCGGACCGGCCGCTGGCGCGCCGCCTGGCTGATGCTCACCGGTGACCGGCTGCCAGCCCAGACAGCGCTGTGCTGGGGGCTCGTCGACGAGGTTACCGAGGAGCCTGATCCTGTTCACGGGTTGCGAGGCCCAGGATGAAGATGTCCGCGAAGGACTTCGCCACTTCCTTGACCGAGAAATGACCACCCGCGCGCAGAGTCAGGTAGGTGTAGTTGTGCATGCCGAGCCACCCGCTGACCGCCAGCCGGGTGTCCACCGGGCGGAAGTCCCCGGACTCAATGCCCTGCTGGAACACGGCCTCAACCTGGCGCTCGTACGCCCGCCGCCGCTGCCGGAACATCTCGGCATTCTTGCCGGTCAGCGCGGGGAAGTCATGCAGGAACACCCAGACGTGGTGGGGGAAGCGGAAGATGACGTCAAGGAGCTCTTCGCCCAGCATCGTCAGCTGCTCGGGGGGCTTCCCGCCCGCCAGGGTCACCCGGTCGGCGCCCAGCATGACCTCATCCATGACCCGGTCGTGGATGGCGGCGAGCAGTTGCTCCTTGGAGCCGATGTAATAGTAGAGGGCGCCCTTCCCGATGCCGTTCGCCTCGCAGAGCTCCGTGGTGCTCGTGGCGTGGTAGCCCCGCTCGGCGAAGACCCGCGCGGACGTGTCCACGATCTCGTGGCGGCGAGCCTGCCACTTCGGGCTCTTGCCCTGCTTGTCCTTCACCCTGGTTTGCGGCATCGCGCAGCCTTATCTAGTCGGCAGCTTCCGTTGACAGCTAAAATAACCCCGTTCCGACGGGCCGGTCTTCCACGGCGCGCCCAAGCCCTTACCATCGGTAACGTATTTTACTACCGACTGGTCAGTCTATTCAAGTGCGCTGTTCGGGCCGGTGACGGCAGTGCAAGCCGGACGGCCGCCGTCTTGTCGGGGCCGGTCATCGAATCCCACTCGGTTGCTCATTGCGGCGGCCTCGCCCCTGTTCCTATTATGTACTGACCAGTCAGTGTAGGGCGGCAAGGCGAGAGGGCCATGGACTTCACACTCACCGAGTTCGAAGGCGAACTGCTTGACCTAGGCCGGACCTACGCCGAGCGGGAGATCGCACCGGTCGCCGCCCAGGCCTGGCACGAGGAGCGCTGTCCGACCGAGCTGCTGCGCGGCCTTGGCGAGCTCGGGCTGCTCGGCACGCTTATCCCCGAGAAGTGGGGCGGGATCGGGTCGTCCACGGTCGGTTACGTGGCACTGCTCGAGGCCCTGGCGACGGTGGACTCGTCGATCGCGACGGCCTGGCAGGCGCACTCCACCATTGGCAGCCTCCCGCTGCTCCTGTTCGCCGACGACGACCAGCGAGAGCGGTGGCTGCGGCCGCTGGCTGAGGGCCGCAAGCTTGGCGCCTTCGGGCTGACCGAGCCGGGAGCGGGGTCGGACGTCCGGGCGCTGCGGACCAGGGCCACGCGGGTGTCCGACGGGTGGGTGCTCAACGGGCAGAAGGCCTTCATCACCAACGCAGGCACCGACATGAGCTTCGGCGTCACCGTGCTCGCCCGCACCGGCGAGGACGGACACGGCAAGCCGCAATTCGGCAGCTTCATCGTCGAGCAGGGCACCAAGGGCTACACGCTCGGCCCGAAGCTCCGCGGCATCGGGTGGAAGTCCGCGGACACCAGGGACCTGTTCTTCGACGACGTCTGGGTACCCGACAGCCAGGTCGTCGGCGAGCCCGGCGGCGGGCTCGGCCAGTTCCTTTCCGCCCTGGAGGTCGGGCGGATCTCCGTCGCCGCCCTCTCCTTGGGTACCGCCGCCGGCGCGATGCGACTGGCGCTGGCCTACGCCAAGCAGCATGAGGCGTTCGGCACCCCGATCGGCAGCTTCCAGGCGATCCAGTTCAAGCTGGCCGACATGGCCACGGAGATCGAAGCCGCCCGGTGGCTCACCTACTACGCCGCCTCGCTGCGCGATGCGGGCAAGCCGTTCAGGAAAGAGGCTGCCATGGCGAAGCTCAAGGCGAGTCAGGTCGCCACCTCGGTGGTCAGCGAGGCGGTGCAGATCTTCGGCGGCGCCGGCTACATGCTAGAGAGTGACGTCGCCCGGTTCTACTGCGACGCGAAGGTACTTGAGATCGGTGAAGGAACCAACGAGATCCAGCGTCTCGTGATCGCCCGTGAGCTCGGCTGCTGATGACCGCAGGTAACCCCGACCGTCAAGGTCACGCCGACGTCGCCGGGCGGCGCGTCGTGATCACCGGGGCCGGGCGCGGCCTCGGCAGCGTGCTCGCCACCGCCTTCGACGCCGTCGGCGCCAGGCTCGCCCTGGTCGCGCGCTCGAAGCCGGCCCTGGAGAACCTGGCCGGCCGGCTCACGGGAGATCACCTCGTCTGCGCGGGCGACGTGCGGGACGAGTTGTTCAACGAGACGGTCGCCGAGCGGATGACCGAGCGCTTCGGCGGCGTGGACGTGTGGATCGCCAACGCGGGGGTGTCACGCGAGGACCCGGACATCACCAAGCTGTCCGCGGCGGCCTGGCGGGATGTCATCGACACCAACCTGACCGGGACGTTCCTCGGCGCGCGCGCCGCCGCGGGCCGTATGGGCGCGGGCGGCCGCATCATCGTCACCGGCTCGGTGCTCGGTGACCGGCCGCACGGCCGCCTTGCCGCCTACTCGGCGTCCAAGGGCGGCGCGCATGCCCTGGTCAGGTCGCTGGCGCAGGAACTCGGACCGCGCCAGATCACGGCCAACGCCGTGGCGCTCGGCTGGTTCGAGACCGGGCTCGGCGCCTTCTGGCAGCGGGACGAGCACCGCGAGCAGGACATCGCGCGGCACACTGCCCTCGGCCGCTGGGGAAACGACTCCGACCTGCCGGGCGTCTACCTGTTCCTCGCTTCACCGGCGTCGGCGTACATCACCGGCACCACGATCACCGTTGACGGCGGCTACTCACTGCTTTGACGCTCGATCCGTGACGATCGAAGGAGATGGGTCATGTACAACCTCACCCGGTCGCTGGACCGGAACGCGGACCGGACGCCGCATGAGGACGCGGTTATCTTCCGCGACACGCGGCTGACGCACCTGCAGCTGCTCGACCGGGTGAACGCGCTCGCCGCGGCCTTCCGCGAGGCCGGCGTCGGCAAGGGTGACATCGTGGCGCTGCTCATGGGCAACCGCCCCGAGTTCCTGGAGAGCGCGCTGGCGGTCAACCGCGTCGGCGCGGCGTTCCTGCCGCTCAACGTGCGGCTGGCCGAGCCCGAGCTGGAGTACATCATCCGGCACGCGGGCGCGGTGGCGATCGTGACCGAGCCCGGCTTCGCCGCCCCGGTCGCCGCCATCGGCGCCCGGCTGGCCACCCGGTGGACGGTGGTCATGGCCGGCGGGGACGCGAGCGCCCCCGCCGGTGCCGCCGGATACGAGTCGTTCCTCGGGTCGCGTTTGGGCGCCTACGTTCCTCCTGCTGATGTCGGCGAGGCGGACCTGCACCGGCTCATGTACAGCTCGGGGACGACCGCGCACCCCAAGGGGGTGCCGATCACGTACGGCAACTTCTACTGGAAGACGATCGGGCACGTCGCCGAGTTCGGCATCAGCGCGGCGGACCGCACGGCGATGGCCGGGCCGATGTACCACGTCGGGGCGTTCGACCTGCCGGGCCTCGGCACCTGGTGGGTCGGCGGCAGCCTGGTGATCCTGCCGCGCTTCGACGTGCCCGACCTGCTCGCCGCGATCGAGCGCGACCGGCCGACCAACGTGTGGCTGGCGCCCGCCATGGTCAACGCGGTGCTGAACGCGGTAGCGCAGTCGCCCGAACTTGGCGACCGCGACACGTCGAGCGTCCGCTTCATCACCGGGGGCGGGGAGAAGACGCCGGTAACGCTCATCGAGCGGTTGCTCGCGGCGTTCCCGAGCGCGCGGTTCGCCGACGCGTACGGGCTGACCGAGACCGTGTCCGGCGACACGTTCAACGACCAGGCGCACATCGTGTCCAAGATCGGCTCGGTCGGCAAGCCGGTGGTCAACCTGGACGTGAAGATCGTCGGCCCCGACGACGCCCCGGTCGAACCGGGCGGGGCCGGCGAGATACTGCTGCGCGGGCCGAAGGTGGTGTCGGGCTACTGGAAGAACCCGGAGGCGACGGAGGCCGCGTTCACCCCGGACGGCTGGTTCCGTACCGGGGACATCGGCCACCTCGACAAGGACGGCTACCTCTATATCGACGACCGCAAGAAGGACATGATCGTGTCCGGCGGCGAGAACGTCGCGTCGTCCGAGGTCGAGCGGGTGCTCTACGAGCATGAGGCGGTCCTCGAGGCGGCGGTGGTCGCCATGCCGGACGCCCGGTGGGGCGAGGTGCCGCGCGCGTTCGTCGTGCGCAAGCCCGGCCATGACGGCCTCACGACGGAGGCACTGATCGCGCACTGCCGGGCGCGGCTGGCCGGCTTCAAGACGCCGAAGGAGATCGTCTTCCTCGGCGCGCTGCCGCGAACCGCGTCGGGCAAGGTGCTCAAGCGCCAGCTTCGCGAGGTCCACGACGATGCGGGAAGGTAAGGAATTGCGGTCACCCATAGCGGCGGAGGAAACCCGCGAGCTCCCGACGGACGACCTGCTCGAAGCCTTCGGGCGGATGACCATGATCCGCGTGTTCGAGGAACGGGTGTCCGACCTCTACCGCGACAGTGAGGTCCCCGGCTTCGTTCACCTGTCCATCGGCCAGGAGGCGTCCGCGGTCGGCGCCTGCTGGCCGCTGGCCGCCACCGACGTGATCACGTCCAACCACCGCGGCCACGGCCACTGCCTGGCCAAGGGGCTCGCCCCCGAGCCCATGCTGGCCGAGCTGCTCGCCCGGGTCACCGGAACCAACAAGGGCCTGGGCGGCTCCATGCACATCGCCGACCCCGACCTGGGCATTTTCGGCGCCAACGGGATCGTCGGGGCGGGGGTGCCGATCGCCGCGGGCGCGGCGCTCGCCGCACAGCTGCGCGGGCAGAACGGCGTGGTGGTCTCGTTCTTCGGTGACGGCGCGGTCGCGCAGGGCGCGTTCCACGAGGCGGCGAACCTGGCGGCGCTGTGGAAGCTGCCGATGGTCTTCTTCTGCGAGAACAACGGCTACGCGGAGTTCTCGCCGAGCGCCGACCAGCACCCGGTGCCGCTAGCCAACCGGGCCGCCGCGTACGGGCTCGAGTACGTCGCCGTCGACGGCAACGACGTGGAAGCCGTCGCCACCGCCATGACCGACGTGGTGCGGCGCATCCGCGACGGCGCCGGGCCCGCGTTCGTGGAGGCCGTCACCTACCGCTGGCACGGCCACTATGAGGGCGACCCGGAAAGATACCGCGGCAAGGACGAGCTGGCGGAGTGGCAGGAGCGCGATCCCCTGGTCATCACCCGGGCGCGGCTGCTTGGGCGCGGGGTGCCCGCCGACACGCTCGACCAGGCCGAGGCCCAGGTGCGGGCCCGGATCGACGCCGCGGTCGACGCCGCCAGGCAGGCACCGCGGCCGGACATGACCGTGCTCCGCTCGTCGGTGTACGCCCCGCGCCCGCCGGTCGCGGAGCCCGCCTGGCGGCCCGACGCCGACGGCGAGATCTTCCGCACGATGGACGCGGTGCGGCTCGCGCTCGAAGGCGAGCTCGCGGCGAATCCCGAGATGTTCGTGGCCGGCGTCGACGCCGGCAAGGGCGGCAACGTGTTCGCCCTCACCCGCGGCCTGTACGCGAAGTGGCCGGACCGGCTGCTTGACACGCCGATCTCGGAGACCGCGGTGATGGGGCTCGCGGTCGGCGGCGCGATGGCGGGCATGACCCCGGTCGTCGAGCTGATGTACCTCGACTTCCTCGGCGTCTGCTTCGATCAGATACTCAACCAGGCCGCCAAGCTGCGGTTCATGACCGGCGGCAAGGCGCGCATGGGCCTGGTGATCAGGACGCAGTTCGGCGGCGGGCGGTCCTCGGGCAGCCAGCACTCCCAGTCGCTTGAGGCGCTGCTCGCCCACGTCCCCGGGCTGACGGTCGTCATGCCGTCCACCCCGGCGGACACCTACGGGCTGCTGCGCTCCGCGATCCGCGACCCGAACCCGGTGGTGTTCATCGAGAACCGCCAGATGTACGGGATGAAGGGGCCCAAGCCGCCGGCCGACTACCTGGTCCCCCTCGGTAAGGCGAAGGTGGTGCGGGAGGGCACCGACCTGACCATCGTGAGCGTCTCGCGGATGGTGCACGAGGCGCTGGCCGCCGCCGAGGCGCTCGCGCCGCGCGGGATCAGCGCCGAGGTGATCGACCTGCGGACCGTGGCCCCCCTTGACAAGGAGACGATCCTCGCGTCGGTGGCCAAGACGAGCCGGCTGCTGATCGCGCACGAGGGGGTCAGCGACTTCGGCATCGGCGCGGAGATCGCGGCGCTCGCCGCCTACGAGGGATTCTGGACGCTTGACGCGCCGGTGATGCGGGTGGCCCCGCCGCCCACGCCGTCGCCCTACGCGCCCAACCTGGAGGAGCAGTGGCTGCCCGACCGGCGGGCCATCGAGCGCGCCGCGGCGGCGCTGGCCCGGGTCTGATTTCACCCGGGTCAGGCAACTAGTTCGCCATGACTACGACATAGGTTTGGAAATTCACCAAACTACCTAATTACACTGTTCGCTCGGTGTTATGGTCGCGCTACCCAGTTCGTTGACGGCTGCCCGTCTCCTGCGAGGATCAATGACGACCTACCAACGTCGCGTCCATTCACGATCACTGCGGACGTTCCTGATCGCGATGATCGCGGTGCCCCTGGTGTCCCTGCTAGCACTGTGGGGCTTCGCGGCGAGCATCACGGTCAGCGCCGCCATCAAGGACCAGGCGTACACCGCGAGCAGCAAGTCGACCAACGCCGGGGTTTACGGGCTGGTGAGCGAACTGCCCCAGGAGCGGGCGCAGACCTACCTCTGGCTGCTGAGCGGCCGGCGAGCCCCGCAGGCGCCCCTGATCGCCGCGCGGAAGCTGGTGGATGCGGCCGTGCCCCCGGCCAGGGCCGCGCTCGTCGCGATCGAGGGAACCGCCAACCCGGTGCTCGGCACGCTGATCACCGACATGGGACAGATCCCGGCGATCCGCAAGGCCGTCGACGCCGGCACCATGAGCCCGTCGGCCGCGTTCGCGGCGTACAGCAACATCGTCGACGAGGAATTCCGCTACTTCAACTCGACGGTCAACGAACGGAGCGGCCCCTCGCTTGGCGGCATCTCGGTCGGCGCCGTCGACGGGGCGTACGCGCTGGAGATGGCGAGCAGGGAGGCCACGCTCATCGACGGCGCGCTGAGCGGCGGCGGCCAGCTGACCCCCGCCATCAGGGAGCTGTTCGCGGGTGCCGCGGCACAGCGGCACGACCTACTCGGCGAGACCCAGGCGCTGGTCACCCCGGCGATGTACCCGAGCTACGTCGACGACTCGCCGGCCTACCGTCAGTTCCAGGCGATGGAGACCCAGATACTGAACAGCTCCGGAGACGTGGTCCCGGTGAACGGTAAGACCTGGGAGTCGGCGACCACGGCGTACCTCAAGGCGACGTACAAGACCCAGGGCCAAGACGCCGCGACCCTGCAGGCCATGAGCGCGGCGGAGAGCGACCGGCTGCTCACCGAGGCCATCGCCGCCGGCGGCCTGGGCCTCGTCGCGGTCGTGGCCTCGGTGTTCTTCCTGGTCTGGTTCGGCCGTAGGGTCACCAGGGACCTCGGCCGGCTGAACACCGACGTCCGCACCATGGCGGAGGAACGGCTGCCCCGGGTCGTCGACCGGCTCCGTCGGGGCGAGGACGTTGACGTCCTCGCGGAATCCCCGCCGCCCGGCGCGAGCTCCATCAGGGAAGTCGCCACCATCGCCGACTCCTTCGCCACGGTGCAGGGCGCGGCGGTCGCGGCGGCGGTCGACCAGGCGCGGCTGCGCAACGGCGTCAGCCAGGTCTTCCTGAACATCTCCATGCGCAATCAGTCGCTGCTGCACCGGCAGCTGAAGATGCTGGACTCGATGGAGCGCCGCACCAGCGACCCGACCGCGCTGGCCGAGCTGTTCCGCCTCGACCACCTGACCACCCGCATGCGCAGGCACGCGGAGGGCCTCATCATCCTGTCCGGGTCCACGCCTGGCCGGGGGTGGCGAGACCCAGTGCCCGTCGTCGACGTGCTGCGCGCGGCCGTCGCCGAGGTCGAGGATTACGTCAGGGTCGACGTCACCAGCGAATCGCGCGACCTGGTGACCGGGAACGCGGTCAACGACACCATCCACCTCTTCGCCGAGCTGGTGGAGAACGCGACGGTCTTCTCACCGCCCAACACCCGGATCGAGGTCAGGGCGGACCGGGTCGGCACGGGCCTGGTGGCGGAGATCGACGACCGCGGCCTTGGCCTGAACGCATCCGAACGCGACGCCATCAACCAGCGCCTGGCCAACCCGCCGGATTTCGACCCCGCGAGCAGCGACCAGCTCGGGCTGTTCATCGTCAGCCGGCTGGCCGCCAGGCACCGCATCTCGGTCTCGCTCCGCGAGTCCGCTTACGGCGGCACGACGGCGATTGTCCGGCTGCCGTTCGGCGTGATCATCAGGGACGAAGATGAGACGCCGGTCGCCGATGACGACTGGGTGATCCCCCAGGACATGGGAGCCGGATCGCCGGAACCGGGCGGAACCGGGCGGCACCGCCTGCGGACGGCCGCGACGGGCCGGGTGGCCGAGGCCGGCAATCTCGGCGAAACGGCGAACTTCCCTGCCCCAAGATCCGTCCCCCGGGCGCCCTGGGAGATGGTTCCCCCCATGCCGGTGCCTGAGCCGCTGATGCCAGGCGCGGGGCCGCCCGCACGTAACGCTGGGCGGCTGACGCCTAACGGCGGGCCGCTGACGCCTAACGGCCGGCGGCCGGCGCCTAACACGGGGTCGCTCACGCCTAACACGGATCCGCGGGCATTGCCGCCGGCGGCAATGCCGCCTGGGCCGGCCGCGCAAGGGGTCCATCTCGGGATGCCGATCAGGGTTCCCCAGGCCAGCATGGCCCCGCAGCTGCGCGACCGTCACCAGGCGGGATGGGGCCAGGAGGCACGCGAGGAGGCCAGCGTCGACGACCGGGCACCGGAGGCGGTTCGCGACATGATGACGCACATGCAGCAAGGCTGGAAGCGCGGACGAGCGGACGACCTCGACGGCTCCACCGGCGCAGGTTACGGAACTGACTGGTAGGGAGAAAACCGGTAATGGCACAAACCGACGCGACCGGGCAGCTCAGCTGGCTGCTTGACAACCTTGTCGAGCAGGTGGAGCACATCGAGCAGGCGCTCATCTTGTCTCGGGACGGCCTGGTGGTTGCCGCGTCACGCGGCTTGGCGCGCGAGGACAGCGAGCACCTGTCGGCCCTGGCCGCGGGGGTGCAGAGCCTCGCGAGGGGAACCGGGGAGCATTTCCGCGGCGGCCGGGTCCGGCAGACCATCATCGAGATGGAGAACGCGTTCCTCTTCGTTATCGCGGCCGGGCGGGGAACGTGCCTGGCGGTGCTGACGTCAGCCGACCCAAACGTCGGGGTCATTGCCTACGAGATGGCGATGCTCGTTCGGCGGATGGGGAAGTACCTCGCGGCGGAGCCGCGGTTCCACGTCAACGAGATGAGCCTGGAGTGACCGCGCGCGCGAGACGGGCACGGGTCTTGACATCCTCCCCCGCCTGAAGCGGGGGATTCCAACTACACCGGTAGGAGCGCATGTTGAGGTTCGCGGTTCACGGGCCCGGCAACCCGGAAGCCTCCCCGCGCAGTCACGGCGTGCCCCGCCGCGATGTTCCTGGCCGCGTTCACGTCAGCGTTCAGCGCGAAACCGCAGGCGGTGCACTTGAAGCGCGCTTGGCTCTCGCGCGACCTCGCGTCCACGTGCCCGCACGCCGAGCACCGCTGGCTCGTGTACGCGGGTGGTATCTTCTCGACTCTGCCGGGGGCCTTATCCTCAAGGCGCCGCAGCAGCAGGCCCCAGCCGGACCTGCCGATCTCGCGGTTCAGCGCGGCCTTGGCCGCGACGTTCCGGCCCGGCTTTTCGGCAGTTCCCCTGGCCGAGCGCGTCATGCCCGCGATCTTCAGGTCCTCGACGCGGATCACGTCGAAGCGGCGCGCCAGAGCGGTGGACACCTTCTCAACCCAGTCTTTGCGCCGGTCGGCTTCACGGGTCTTCAGCCGGGCGGCGGCCGTCTTGGCCTTGCCGCGCCTGCCAGATCCCCGCTTGGCTCTGGCGAGCTTCCGTTCCAGCCGCCTCAGCCGCCGCCGCTCGCCGACGCTCAGTCCCGGGCAGTGCAGCAGTTCGCCCGTCGACACGGCGGCGGACACCGCGACACCCCGGTCGACCCCGACGGCCTTGCCGTTGCCCGGCGCGGGGACCGGCTCGGGCGCGACCGCGAACGCGATATGCCATCGTCCGGCCCGATCGCGGGTCACCCGGTAGGACTTCACCTGATCCGGTGCCGGACGGGACCAGCGGAAGCGCACGAATCCGATTTTGGGGATGCGGACCTCCCCGGAGTTCCGGTTCAGCCGCCGCACGTCGTCACGGGCGACCGCCACGACCCGGAATCCCTCGTCACGCCCGGCCTTGCGCCACCGCGGCTTGCGGTGGGTGCCGCGCAAGAAGTTCCGCATCGCCTGGTCGAAGTCCCGCAGGGCCTGCTGCTGAACCATCTGCGAACCCTGCCGCAGCCACGGGTTATCCGCGCGCGCCGCAGTCAGCTGACGGCACTGCTCCAGGTAACCCGGCCCGGGCTTGCGCCCCGGACGCCACCACAACTGCTGCTCGACCGCCAGGTTCCACACGTACCGGGCGTCGGCGCAGTGCCTGAGCAGGACTGCCTCCTGCTCAGGCTCGGGATCGAGACGGTACCGGGACACAGCCAGAGCATCCCACCCGCATGCGACATTCCGGCGCGCCCCGCGCGCCGCCGATTTCACCCCCGCCCCGAAAGACGGGGTTTCCATCGGAGGTATCGATGACCGGCGCGGGTCGTGGCGAGCACGGGGAGCGCTGGCTCGACGAGGAGGCAGGCCCGATCGTCCGGCCCTATGCGGTGACGAAGGGCCGGACGACGTCGGGCAGCGGGACGCAGTTCGGTCTGATCGACGTCGTGGCGGCGACCGGGGAATGGCCGCAACCGCATTTCCGGCCCGGACCCGAGCACCGCAGGATCATGGAACTCTGCCGTTGGCCCAAGCCCGTCATCGACCTTGCCTCGGAGACCGATCTTCCCGTCGGAGTGGTGCGCGTGCTGCTCGGCGACCTGATCGACGAGGGACTGCTGCGCGTGCTGCCCGCCCAGCGCAAACCCCAGACCGACCAGCACTTGTTGAGGATGGTACTCGATGGACTTCAATCGCTCTAATGGCGGCGACGGAAGCGCGCCGGCCACCGCCAAGTTCCTCATCGCTGGAGGCTTCGGCGTGGGCAAGACCACCTTTGTCGGCGCGATCAGCGAGATCAGGCCGCTGCGGACCGAGGAGCCGCTGAGCGACCGCAGCGTGGGCATCGACGATACCCGCGCGGTGAGCGGCAAGACCACCACAACGGTGGCCATGGACTTCGGCCGGATCAGCGTCCACCCAGGACTTGTGCTTTACCTGTTCGGCACGCCCGGGCAGGAGCGCTTCTGGTTCATGTGGGACGAGCTGGCGTTCGGCGCGCTTGGTGCGGTGATACTCGCCGACACGCGACGAGTCGCCGACTGCTTCGCCTCCATCGACTACTTCGAGCGGAACGGCACGCCCTTCGTCATCGCTGTCAACTGCTTCGACGGTGCTCCGCGGTTCCAGCCGGAGGACATCAGGATCGCGCTGAGCCTGGGGCCCGAGGTTCCCATCCTGCTGTGCGACGCGCGCCAGCGGGAGTCCGTTAAGCAGGTGCTCGTCAACCTGGTCAAGCACGTCATGACCGTGACCGACCCGGCGCTGAGCGGCGGGGCCCGCTAACGCCGCCGGTGGAGGATGTCTTCGGGGGCACCCGGCTGGGAGCCGGGCTGCGCACGGGTCAGGCGGACAGCAGCGGGAGCGGGGCGGGCGGGACGTGATCCTGCCAGAGGAGGCGGGAGGCTTCCTCCGGGTAGGGGGTGACCGACGGCGGCAGGTCGAAGACGCGGGTGAGGCGCTGCCGCGGGTCGTAGGCGGGCCAGCCGGGGTCGCCGGAGGTGGCGAACCGGGTCCAGGCGGTGCGGAACTGGGCGGAGATCTCTTCGGCGGCCGGGAACGGAGGCGGGCCGATCAGCCGGGCGGCCAGGCCGTCCTCCAGGTTGCCGAAGACGAGCGGCCCGTCGAGGCCGTGGCAGGCGCCGAGGATGCCGCCGTTGGCGGGAGCGGGCCAGGCCAGCTCGTACAGGTAGGCCACTCCCCCGCCGGCCGCGTGCGCCTCGGCCAGCTGCTGGGTCGGCATCCAGAACATCCGGCCGTTCTGGACCAGCTCGTACAGCCGCTCGGCGGACGCGCCGGGGAACGCGGCGCGGTAGGCCTGCTCGCCGTCGGTGCCGGGGCCGAGCGCGCGCAGGAACCGGGCGGCCTTTTCGTCGCTGATCTGGCCCAGCTGCCCGCTCATGGCCAGGAACAGCCGGGACTCGTCGCGGGTGTGGCCCGCGATCAGCGGCACGTCGCGGGCGGCGCCCGCCGCCAGTGCCTGCCATGGGGTGGCGGGAAGCACCTCGCCGTCGACGACCGGCGCGAACGGGGTGTCGGTCAGCGCCACCAGGCCCCACCGGTCCTGGTACTGGCTCTGCTTGCGGTTCACCGTGTCCCCGGCGTCGACTAGTCGCACCGGGTCCACCCCGGACAGGTCGGCGGCGGTCGGTCGCAGGCCGAGCTCGGCCGCGATGGCCGCGGCGATGTCGGCCGCCAGCGGGGCTGAGTAGTACAGGCCGGGCACGCTCTGCGCGATCGCCCGGTGGAACAGGCCGGCTGCCAGCGGGGCGGCGAGCAGCGAGGCGACCGACCCGGCCCCGGCCGACTGGCCGAACACCGTCACCAGGTCCGGGTCGCCGCCGAAGGCGGCGATGTTGTCGCGGACCCACGCCAGCGCGGCCACCTGGTCGAGCAGCCCCCGGTTGGCGGGTGCCCCCTCGATCTGGGCGAAGCCCTCCACGCCGGTCCGGTAGTTGAAGGTGACCACCACCAGGTCGCCCTCGCGGGCCAGGCGCCTGGCGTCGTAGGCGGGGATCTCGGCCGAGCCGACCTTGTAGGCGCCGCCGTAGATCCACACCATGACCGGCCGCCGGGCGCCCGGGTCGGCGGCCGGGGTCCACACGTTCAGCGTCAGCCAGTTGTCGTCGGCCGGCGCCGGAGCGGGACCGTAAGTGCTTGACTGCGGGGGCGGCGAGCCGAACGCGGACGCGTCCCGCACGCCGTCCCACGGGGTCACCGGCTGCGGGGCGGCGAACCGGGCCAGGCCGGTGGGCGGCTGCGCGAACGGGATGCCGCGGAAGACCGCCAGGCCGCCCTCGTGACGGCCGCGGACCCGGCCGGCGCCCGTGCGCGCCTCGGGGCCCGCCTGCTCATACGGTGCGGCGCTGGTCATAGCGAGGGCCTCTTCCAGTGCGTGTCGGCGAAGCGGCGGACCTCGCGCAGGATCTCCTGGTCTTCCGGCGCCATGCCCATGAACCCGCCGTGCCCGGCGGCCTCGGTGACGTGCAGCTCGGCGGGGACGCCGGCCCGGCGCAGGGCCCGGTGCAGCAGCACGGTGTCGGATAGCAGCATGTCGCGGGTGCCGGTGGTGAGGATGGCGGGCGGGAAGCCCTTGGCGAAGTCGCCGTTGAGCGGCGACAGGTACGGGTGGCTGAGATCCCGGCCGGCGGAGTAGAGGAGGAACGCCGGCCGGCCGCTGCCGGGGATGAGCGGGTCGAGGCCCAGGTTGACTTGGTGGGAGTCGCCTGTCTCGTTGAGGTCGGCCCCCGGCGTCATCAGCACCACCGCGGCCGGCAGCGGCAGGCCCTCGTCGCGGGCGCGCAGGATGAGCGCGGCGGCCAGGTTGCCGCCCGCCGAGGCGCCGCCGACGATGATCCGGTCCGGCGGCCGCTCGTCGAGCAGCGCCCGGTAGGCGGCGAGGCAGTCGTCGAGCGCGGCGGGGAAGGGATGATCGGGCGGCATCCGGTAGTCGACCGCCCACACCCGGGCGGCCATGCGGATCGCGGTGCCCGTGGCCATCGTCGCGCAGAGCTCGCCGCCGCCCCAGATGAACCCGCCGCCGTGGATGTCGAGGTAGACCCGGTCATCGCCCTCGCCGACGCCGTCCGGGATGATCTCGTAGACCCGGCAGCTGGCCAGGTCCCGGTTTCGCACCGTGACCGGCGCGGCGGCCCGGCCCGCCATCATCGCCGCGATCGCGCCGTCATGGGCGGCGATCATCGCCCGCCACGCCTCCGGGTCGTCCAGGGCCGGGTACTCGGTCCGCTGCGCGGACGTGTTCGCGATCACCGCCTGGGCTTCCTTGCTCACCGAGGCGGGCACGGGGATGCTCCGTGCGGGCAGGCGGATGGTGCCCCGCGGTTCGCTCATGTCAGCTGGCGGTGACCGGGCCGCTGGCCTCGCGCACCCGCTCGGGAGGAGGCGCGACGTGCTCGCCGCCGAGGTAAGCCGAGCTGATCATGTCGCCCACGACGCCGGGGGCGCCGTGGTAGGTGATCCGGCCGTTGATGAGCAGCGCCCCGGAGTCGGCCACCTTCAGCACCTCGGCCGCGAACTGCTCCACCACCAAGATGGTCAGGCCCTGCCTGGCGATGCCGGCCAGCACCTCGTAGAGTTCCTCGACGATCTTGGGCGCGAGGCCCATCGACAGCTCGTCGACCAGCAGGATGGACGGGTTCACGGACAGCGCGCGGGCCATCGACAGCATCTGCTGCTCGCCGCCGGAGAGCTTGCCCGCCAGCTGGGTACGACGCTCGGCGAGGCGCGGGAAGAACTGGAAGGACCTCTCCAGGATGTCCGCGTGGCTGGTTCCGGCGAAGGTGCCCATCTTGAGGTTCTCGGTGACGGTGAGGTTCGGGAAAACTCCCCGCCCCTCAGGGATCACGCACAGCCCGCCGCGGACCAGTCGCTCGGTCGGGACGCCCGCGATCGAGCGCCCGTTGATCGACGCCGTGCCCTTGGTCGGCGCCAGCTGGCCGGACAAGACCTTGAGCGCGGTCGACTTGCCCGCGCCGTTCGGCCCGAGCACCGCGCAGACCTGCCCGGCGCGGACGGTGAGGCTGATGTCCTCAAGCACGTCGATGCCGCCGTAACCCGCGGACACGCCATCGAGCTGTAGTGCGACCGGCCGGTCGGCTTCCAGGCCCGGCTGTGCTGACCGCGACTGGGCCGGCCCGGCCGACTCGGTGACCCGGGCGACCGGGCGGATGCCGTTCGGTTCGGCCGCGTCGCCGGTACCGAGATAGGCCTCGAGGACCTTCGGATCGGTCTGGACCTCGGCCGGGGTGCCGGACGCGATCACCTGGCCCGCGTCGAGCACCACGATGTGGTGGCAGAGGTTCATGATGAACCCCATGTCGTGCTCGACCACCAGGATCGCGATGCCGGTGGAGGCGAGCCCGCGCAACAGCTGCGCGAAGGTGTCGGTCTCCGCCGCCGACAGGCCCGAGGATGGTTCGTCGAGCAGCAGCACCCGCGGCTGGGTAGCCAGCGCGCGGGCCACCTCAACCAGCCGGGCGGTGCCGGTCGGCAGCAGCTCCGCCCGGGTGTCCGCCACCTCCTGCAGGCCCAGGTGCTCGATGATCGTGTCGGTGATGACGTCGGGGCTGCCGGCCCCGGTGCGGGCCCACCGCCTGCGGTGCAGGTCCGCCGCGACGCGGATGTTGTCGCGCACGGACAGCGAGCCGAACACCTCAAGGCGCTGGAAGGTGCGGGCGAGGCCGAGCCGGGCGAACTGGTGCGGCCGGGCGCCGGTCACGTCCTTGCCGTCAACGACGATCCGGCCCGCGTTGGGCTCCTGCATGCCGGTGGCGACATTGAACAGCGTCGTCTTGCCCGCGCCGTTCGGGCCGATGAGGCCGATGATCTGCCCGTCCTGCAGGTCGAGGCTGACGTTGTTGACGGCGAGCAGGCCGCCGAAGCGGACGCTGACGTCCCGGAGCTCCACCGCGGGCCGGTCGGTGTTGACGCGCGCCGCCGGCGAGGGCAGCCGGGTCTGCTCGCGGACCGCGGACAGGCCGGTCGCCTCCGCGGCGGGGTCCGCCGCGGGCGTGCCGCGCGTGGGCCCCAGCCACCTGCGCAGCTTGGCGATGTTCTGGACCTCGTGCTCCCAGAGGCCCTCCGGATTGCGGCCGACGCCGATGCCGATCAGGCCGGGTCCGAGGTTGGCGAACCAGGTGAGGAAGGTGTTGTCGGGGAACGCCTGGTTCAGCCAGGAGAACTGGACAAGGAAGATCGCGCCGACCACCGCGCCGCCGACCACCGATACGCCGCCCACCACCAGCAAGAGCAGGTACGGCAGGCCCGCGATGAGCTGGAAGTCGGTGGTGCCGACCGAGGTGTAGTAGAAGGCGAACAGGCCGCCGGCCAGGCCGGCGATCGCCGCGGAGAACATGAACACGCCTAGCTTGGTCAGCGTGAGGCTCATGCCGAGCATCGAGGCGGCGTCGGGACTGTCCCGCAGCGCGACCAGCCGCCGCCCGAAGCTGCGCCGCTGCACCGCGATGACGATCAGGCCGACGACGCTGAACAGGATCGCCGTGAAGATCAGGAACCCGGCGCCCTGCGCGAACGAGATCCCGAGGAAACTGAACGGGTTCTCCACTTGCAGGCCGAACACCGACAGGGGAGGGACCTGCCGGTTGCCGTTGCCGAATACGTGCGGCTGGTCAAAGAACAGGAACTCGGCCAGGCGGGCGAACGCCATCGTCGCCAGGGCCAGGTAGATGCCCTGCAGCCGGATCGCGGGCCCGGCCATGATCATGCCGACGGGCACCGTGAGCGCGGCCGCGATGAGCAGGCCGAGCACATTGCCGTTGAAGCCCCACTCCACCACCGCGAACGCGCCGAAGCCGACCAGGGTGATCTGCGCCAGGCTGATCTGGTTGGCCCAGCCGGTGAGCGGCACCAGGGACAGCATCACGAACGCGGTCAGGACGATGAGGGTGACCATCCGCATGTTGGTCCGGTCGAGGGTGGCGGCGCAGACGGCCGCGATCACGATGAGGGCGGCGAAGCCGAGCAGCGCGTTGCGGGTAGACGGGATGCGGTCGGTGGTCTTCCGCGGCTTGGACCGGCCCTTGATCCGCGCGTCCTTGACGAACAGCACCGCGATGAAGAGCAGGGCGGCCGGGATGGCCGACGCGGCTGACGTCCACCGCCCGGTCCAGCTCAGGAAGTTCTCCTGGAACGAGAGCGTCAGGCCGATGATCAGGCCGCCGACATAGGCCATGGGCAGGCTGCGCAGCCGGGCGATGATGGCCGCCGCGAACGCGTCGACGATGAACAGCGTCAGTGTCCCCGGGTCGAGCGTGCTCAGCTCCTCGGCCAGGAAGATGCCGGCCAGCGCGGCCATGGACGAGCCGAGCGCCCACGCGGTCATGGTGGCCGAGGCCGGGCGGGCACCGTTGAGTACGGTCAGGTCGCGGTTGTCGACGACGGCGCGCATGGTGACGCCAAGCCGGGTGTGGTACAGCAGGAACCGGAGCAGCAGGCCGATGGCGATTCCGGTGAGGATAGTGACGAGCCGGTAGTACGGCAGGAACGTGCTGCCGATGTTGAACCCGCTGCTGCCGAAGAACGTCGGGATGACGTGCTGGGTGTTGGGGTTCCAGACCGACGCGGCCAGTCCCATGAGGCCGAGCATCAGGCCGATCGTCACCACCAGCTGGGCGACGATCGGGGAGTCGGTGAGGTACCGCATGATTCCGCGCTCGATGAGCACCCCCATGACCGGCGCCGCGACGAGTACCGTCAACAGGATCCCGACGATGGTGGGCAGCCCGATGTCGACCCGGAACTCCCAGTACACGTAGGCCAGGAACATGCCGATGGCGCCCTGCGCGAAGTTGAAGACCCCCGAGGTCGCGTAGGTCACCACCAGGCCCTGCGCGGCGACGCCGTAGATGGAGCCGAGCGCGACCCCCGTGAGCAGGAACCCGAGGATCACGCTGCCCGTGACGGGCAGCCCGCTCCACGACTCCGCGATGATGACGGCAACGATGGCCGCGACCACGACCGCGCCCGCGAGGTTGCGGGTGCGCCCGCGGGAAAGCGCCTGCCGGATATCAGTCACCCTTAACCCAACTCCTCAGCTGGCCGGTACGAAGGCTGCACGCGTCATCGCTGCCGTCCTTGTCATCTGTCTCTGTACCGACCGGTTGGTAATTAGGATGGGCCCTCGCGGCGTTTGAGTCAACAGCCTGGATCGGCCGGGTTGACCCAGTGACGTTGACATATGCCCACTCACATATAAGACTGACCGTTCAGAACAAAAACCCTAGGTTGGAGGTTCCGGCGAGCATGCCTAGCGTCCAGTCAGGCGGCGCGTCCGCCGCCTCGCCGGGTGCCGACGGCGTGCTCATCGTGGGCGGCGGCCAGGCCGCGGTGCACCTGGCCAGCTCGCTGCGCGATTTCGGCTGGCAGGCGGCGGTCACCATCGTGAGCGAGGAGGCCTACGCTCCCTACCAGCGGCCGCCGCTGTCCAAGGCATTCTTGTCCGGAACCGTCGAGCCGACAACGCTAGAGTTCCGCTCAGCCGAACACTACGAGCGCGACCGGATCACCGTGCTGACCGGGCACAAGGTCACCGACGTGCAGGCCGCCACGGCACCCGGCCGTCCGGGTGTCGCGGTGACCGCGGGCGGTGACCGCCTCGAGTTCGGCCATCTCGCGCTGACCACGGGGGCACGGCCGCGGCGCCTCATGGTGCCCGGGGCCGACCTGGCCGGGATCTGTTACCTGCGCGAGGTCGGGCACGCGCTCGCGCTGCGGGAGCGGCTGGCCGCGGCGCGGCGGGTCCTCGTCGTCGGCGGCGGCTTCATCGGGCTTGAGGCGGCCGCCGCCGCCACCGCTCAGGGCAAGACGGTGACGGTGGTGGAGGCGGCGGACCGGCTCATCGGGCGCGTGGTCGCCCCGGTCATCTCCGACTTCTACGCCGCGGCCCACCGCCGCCGCGGCGTGCACGTCCTGCTCGGCACGGCCGTGTCGCGGTTCGACGGCACGGGGCCAGCCGACACGGGGCCAGCCGAGACGGGGCCAGCCGACACGGGGCCAGCCGACACGAGCGGCACCGTGACCGGGGCGCACCTGTCGGACGGCAGCTTCGTCCCGGCCGACCTGGTGATCATCGGCATCGGCGCCGAGCCGCGTACCGAGCTCGCCGAGCGGCTCGGGCTCGCCTGCGCGGGCGGCATCGTGGTCGACGCCTTCGCGCGGACAAGCGACCCGGCGATCGTCGCGGCGGGCGACTGCGCGGTCACCCCGCATCCCGCGGCCGCCGGCGACTCCCTGGTCCGCTTCGAGTCCTACGGGCACGCGATCGACCACGCCAAGGTCGCCGCGGCCACCCTGGCCGGGGTGCCTGCCCGCTACGACGCGGTGCCGTGGTTCTGGTCCGACCAGGGCAAGCTCAAGCTGCAGATCGCGGGGCTGTCCGGCGGGTTCGACCAGACGGTGCTGCGCGGCGACCCCGGCGAGGAGCGGTTCTCCGTGCTCTACTACCGCGGCGGCCGGCTGCTCGCGGTGCACGCGGTCAACTGCCCGCGCGACTACCTGGCGGTCCGCCGCGCGCTCGCGGCCGGGCAGCAGATACCACCGGACCGTGCGGCCGACCAGGATCAACCGCTGACGCCGGCTGGCGCCTGAGGCGGGAGGGGCGGGGACGGGGTCCGCCGCCCCCGTTCCTCTTACTCTTGCTCGTCCTCGACGAGGGAGAGCGCCCGGGTCGGGCAGCCGTCGACGGCCGCCCTGATCTGCTCCTCCGGGTCGCCGCGGGAGTCGATCACGATCGCGACGGTCTCGTCGTCCTGGTCGAACGTGTTCGGGGCGTACCAGCAGCACTGCCCCGAGCCCATGCACAGGGTCCGGTCGACGCGTATCTCACGGTGCGCGGTAGCGGCCATGGCATTCAGTCTTTCACGGTGAAGTCGAGGTGCAGGGTGGCGATGCCGTGGAACATGTGCGTCGGCAGGTAGTTGTACCGGCGGCTGCCCGCGGGGCCGTGCGCCTCTTCGTTGATGCGGATGTCGGTCGTCCGCTCAAGCAGCCGCTCGATCGTGATCCGCGTCTCCGACCGGGCCAGCGGCGCGCCCGGGCACGTGTGGATGCCGTGGCCGAATGCGATGTGGCGGCGGACGTTCTCCCGCGTCGCCCGGAACTCGGCTGGGCACTCGAACTGCCGCGGGTCGCGGTTGGCGGCCCCGTTGGACAGGAAGACCTGGGTGCCAGCGGGGATCGGGACCCCGCCAAGCTCGGTCGTCTTGAGCGCCAGCCGGTACTCGCCGAGGATGGGGCCCTCGGTCCGCAGCACCTCCTCGACGAACCGGGGAACCAGGTCGCGGCTGGCCCGCAGCTGCGCCTGGGTCTGCGGCTCCTCGGCGATGCGCCGCAGCGCGGTGGCGATCAGCCGCACGGTGGTCTCCTGCCCGGCGGCGAACAGGTTGGACGCGATCCGGGCGACCTCGATCGGCTCGGGGACGCTCCCGTCGGGGAACAGGGCCTGGGCCATGCCAGTCAGCACGTCATTGAGCGGCTGCTCCCGCCGCTCCGCGATCTTCTCTGAGAAGTAGTCGTAGAAGATCTCCAGCGTGTTGTGCCCGCTGGTGGCCGGGGCCGGCTTGTGCTCGGAGACGACGCCGGGCCTGGTGCCCGGCATCTGGGCCATGCCGCGGCGGGCCAGCAGCATCGCGTGGTCTTCCTCTGGCACCCCGAGCAGGTCGGCGATGATCAGCAGCGTGTACGGCTGCGCGTAGTCGGCCATCAGCTCGGCGGTGCCGAGTGGCAGCAGGTAGTCAAGCTGGCGGTCGGTGAGCCGCCAGATGAACTCCTCGTTCTCCTTCAGCCGCTTGGGCGTGATCAGCCCCATCAGCAGCGCCCGCTGCGCGGTGTGGACGGGCGGGTCGGCGGTGACGATCTGGTCGTTTTGCGGCAGGTACTCACGATGGGAGTTGACGAACTCCGTGATGTCGTCGCCCTCAGGCCGCTCCGGGAGCAGCGCCCACGGGTCCGGGCCGGCGATGAGGGTGGCCGAGGAGAACAGGTCAGGGCTCTTCAGCACCGTGATCGCTTCCTCGTGCCCGGTCACCATGACCACCCCATGGCGCGGCTCCCGGTAGACCGGACAGTGCGCGGCCAGGTGGTCGAGATGGCGGTAGGGGTCGGGCGCCAGCGACGGGTCGGTGTAGTCGATGCCGTCGATGTCCAGGTCCACGTCGTGCTCCTGCTCGTTTCTTGATGGGTGGGGGGCGGGTACCGGGGTCAGAGCACCCGGGCGTCGACTGACGGCCGGATCACCAGCTGTGAGATGTTCACCCGGGGTGGCAGGCTGACCGCGAAGACGATGGCGGCGGCGACGTCCTCCGGCTGCATCGCGCCGTCCTTCTCCACGTGCTGCCTGGTGAACTCGCGCACCTTCTCGTCCTTGATGTGCTCGTGGACCTCGGTGGCGGTCGCGCCCGGCTCGATGATGCATACCCGGATGCCGGCCAGGGTCACCTCCGCGCGCAGCGACTCGTTGAACGCGGTCAGCGCGAACTTGCTCGCGGCGTAAGGGCCGAAGGTGGCGCCGACCGCCCGTCGGCCTGCGGTGGAGGAGATGTTGACGATGTCGCCGCCACCGGCCTTGAGCGCCGGGATCGCCGCCCGCGACGTGTAGAGGCTGGCCCAGAAGTTGAGCTCCATCACGTAGCGCCAGTCGCCGAGGTCGCCGTTCTCCACCTTGCCGACCTGGGTCATGCCGGCCGCGTTGACGAGGATGTCGAGGCCGCCGAAGTGATCGACCGTGTCCTCCACCGCGTGGGCGGCTTCCCGCTCGTCGGTCACGTCGGCCGGCCGGGCGAGCGCCTTTCCGCCGGCGGCCTCGATCTGGGCCGCCAGGTCGAGCAGCCGGTCGGCCCGGCGGGCGACCAGCGCCACCTGCGCCCCCGCCGCGGCGAGGGCGACGGCGGCGCCCCGGCCGATCCCCGACGAGGCGCCGGTGACCAGGGCCGTCTTCCCGGACAAGATGCCAGTCATGGTGCCTACCCCCGCAGGTGGGACATGTAGTGGCCCACACAGTCCATCAGGTTGGCGGGCACGTAGTAACCGGCCTCGTCGTTGATCGCCGCCCAGTTCGCCGCCACGTCGTCGATCGTGGCGCCGGTCAGGCCGGGTTGCAGGTAGCCATCGGTGACCCCGACGAACAGGCGGGCGAACCGGCCGCCGCCGGCCAGGTAGGTCTCGCCGCTGACCTGGCATGACTCGTGGGCCAGGTAGGCGACCATGGGGGCGACGTTGACCGGGTCCATCGGGGGAACCGCCTGCGCCGCCTGCAGCGCCTGCTCCTGCTCTTCGTCGGTGCGGCCGGATATCCGGGTCATCGCGTTGGGCGCGATGCAGTTGACGTTGATGTTGGCGTCTTTCCTGCCCACGGTGAGGCTCTTGGCCATGCCGATCATGGACGCCTTGGCGATCGCGTAGCCGATGTTGTCCATCAGGCCGAACATGCCGATGGAGGTGGTGAGGATGGCGCGGCCGTAGTTCTTCTCCAGGAAGTACGGCCAGGCGGCGTGCAGGGTGTTGAACGACCCTTGGACGTGCACCTTGTAGTGGGCGTCGATGGTCTCGATCGTCGCCTCGGGCAGCGAACCCCACACCATGTTCCCGGCGTTGTTCACCACGATGTCGATGCCGCCGAAGTGCTCGAAGGCAGTATCGATGACGGATTTCCCACCGTCCACCGTGGACACGTCGGCGTAGTTGGCGACCGCCGCTCCCCCGGCTTCCTCGATCTGCTTAACCACCTCGTCGGCCGGGCCGGCGTCGCCGCCGGTGCCGAGGGTGGATCCGCCGAGGTCGTTCACCACGACCTTGGCGCCCAGCTGGCCGAGCAGCAGCGCGTAGGCGCGGCCGATCCCCCGGCCGGCGCCGGTGACCGCCGCGACGCGCCCGTCAAGCCGCAGTCCGCTCATCACTTTTCTCCTTCGAAGAAGCCCTGGTAGCCGCCGTCGACCGCCTTGGCCATGAACTCGTCGAGCTTCGGCCTGCCGCCCGGGTTGAGCAGGTATACCCGCGGCTTGCCCGGGGTGTTGGCGCCGTAGTACTGACCCCGCTTCTGGAACGGCGAGTAGGCCTCGAGCTGCGCGATCATGTCCATCCAGGCCTGCTCGTCCGCCTTCGGCACCTCGATCCGCTGCTGGCCGTGCGCGCGCGCGTGGTCGATGAGGCCCTGGACGAAGAGGATCTGGAGCTCTCCGTAGCGCGGGTTGTTGCCCGCGGCGCCGTGCGGGCCGCCGGGGAAGAAGAAATTCGGGAACCCGTGGGTCATGATGCCGAGGTAGGTGAGCGGCCCGTCGGCCCAGTAGTCGGCCAGCCGCCGCCCGTCCGCGCCCACGATGCCCATCCGCAGCATGGCGCCGCTACCGAAGTCGAAGCCGGTCGCCCAGATGATGATGTCGAACTCGCGCAGCCCGTCCGACGTCTCGATGCCGGTCTCGGTGACCTTGACGATCGGCGTCTCGCGGAGCGAGACGAGCTCCACGTTGGGCTTGTTGTACATCTCGTAATAGCCGGTGACGTACGGCGGGCGCAGGCCGACGTAGAGGTGGTCGGTGGGGATCAGCTTCTCCGCGACCGCCGGGTCCTTGACGATCTCGCGGATCTTGCCGGCCATGAAGGCGCACCAGTCGGCATTGGCTTCCGGGTTGAAAATGAGGTCGTCGTAGTTGGTGCTGATCTTCGCGAACCCGGGGCTGTTCCAGACCGCCTCGAAGAACTCCTGCCGCTGCTCCGGCGTGTCCTCGGTCCACTTCTTCCCGGCCGGCTTGTGCAGGAAGCCGCCGACCGAGGCGTCGAGCGCGTCCTTGATCGGCGCGAAGTTGGCCTTGAGGTACGCCTGCTGCTCGGCCGAGATCGGGTGGTTGTTCAGCGGCGTGGCCCAGGTGGCGGAGCGCTGGTACATCACCAGCGACTCGACCTCGTCCGCGATCGCCGGGCCGATCTGGACGCCGGTCGAGCCGGTGCCGATGACGGCCACGCGCTTGCCGCGGAAGTCCACCGGCTCCTTCGGCCAGCGCACCGGGTGGTAGGCCTGCCCGCGGAAGTCCTCACGGCCGGGCACATCGGGGTACTGCGGTACCGACAGCACGCCGGTGGCGGCGATCAGGTAGCGGGAGCGCACCTGGAACCCGTCCTCGGTGCCGGTCGTCCACTCCCTGGCTTCCTCGTCCCAGACGGACGAGTTGACCTTGCTGTTCGTCCGGATGTGGCGGCGCAGGTCGAACTTGTCCACCACGTGATTCAGGTACCGCTCGGTCTCCGGCTGCGGCGCGAACTCCTCCGACCAGTCCCACTCCCGCCACAGTTCCTCGGAGAACAGGTACCCGTAGGTATAGCTCTCGGAGTCGAACCGGCAGCCCGGGTAGCGGTTCCAGTACCAGGTGCCGCCGACGCCCTCGGCCTGTTCGAGCAGCACCACCGAGTACCCTGCCTGGACGGCCCGGTACAGCTGGTTGATGCCCAGGATCCCGGCGCCGACGATGACCACGTCGGCCTGCTGGTCGAGACGCCGCGATGGCACTGCCAATGTAGTCCCCTATGACAACTTGATTGACCGGTCGGTCCACTATCTCGCGGCCAGCGGTCACGGCGCAAGAGCCCGCGCCGGACCAGGCGCATCGTCTCTAATAGTATAATTATATACCAATTATATGGCAAGGGCGGTACCATCCCGGGATGGCGGTGCTCGAGCCCTTCCTTGTCGACGTCCCCGCGGACGTCCTCACCGACCTGGCCGAACGGCTGCGGCGGACGCGGTTTCCCAACGAGGTCGCGGGCATCGGCTGGCAGCAGGGCCTGCCCCTTGACTACCTCCGCGAGATCGTCCGCTACTGGCTGGACCGCTACGACTGGCGGGTCCACGAAGCCCGGCTGAACCGCTACCAGCAGTTCATCACCACGGTCGACGGCCAGCGGATTCACTTCCTGCACGTCCGGTCGCGCCATGACGGCGCGATCCCGTTGTTCCTGACCCACGGCTGGCCCGGCTCTGTCGTCGAGTTCCTCGACGTGATCGACCCGCTTACCGACCCGGATGACCCCGCCGACGCGTTTCACCTGGTGGTGCCGTCCCTGCCCGGCTACGGGTTCTCCGGACCGACGACGGAGACCGGCTGGAACCCGCGGCGGATCGCCGCCGCCTTCGGCCAGCTCGCCGACCGGCTCGGGTACCAGCGCTACGGCGTCCAGGGCGGGGACTGGGGCGCGATCGTCTCCTACCACATGGCCGAGCTGCGCCCCGCGCACGTCATCGGCCTGCACGTCAACCTGATGAACGTGCCGCCGCCCGCCGGCGAGGCCGCCGCGCCGCCGACCGCGTGGGCGCGGCGGGCGGGCGCGGCGGGCGGCGGCTACGAGGCGATCCAGGGGACGCGGCCGCAGACCATCGGCTACCTGCTTGATGACTCCCCGGCCGGGCTCGCGGCCTGGCTCATCGAGAAGTTTCACGAGTGGACCGTTCCCCCCGGCGGCCGGCTCACCCTCACCGAGGACCAGTTGCTGACCAACGTGATGGCCTACTGGGTGAACCGCACCGGCGCGTCGTCGGCCCGGCTGTACTGGGAGCGCCGCCAGGCCCCGGAGACGATGGTGCCCCAGCGGCGGGTCACCGTGCCGACCGGGGTGGCCAACTACCCCGGCGAACTGGTCAGGTCACTGCGGCCGCACGCCGAGCGCTATTTCAATGTCGTGCACTGGACCGAACTCCCGAGCGGCGGGCACTTCCCGGCGATGGAAGTGCCCGGCCTCTTCGCGACGGACGTGCGGGCCTTCTTCCGGCAGCTGCGCTAGTGTCGCCCGGGCGGCTCGCCATTGTCCTCGGGCGGGAATCCGGTCATGCCGGGATCGAGCTCAAGGCCGAAGGTCCTGAAGGCCATCGCCAGCAGGTCGTAGCACCCGGCGGTGAACACCAGGTCCATCAGCTGCTTGCGGTCGAGGTGCTCGGACAGCTGCTTCCAGGTCTCGTCGCTGACGTAGCGGTCGGCCGCGATCTCGTCCACCGCCCGGAGCAGGGCCGCGTCACGCGGTCCCCACACCGCAGAGTCGGGGCCCGCCATGATCGCGTCGATTTCCTCCTCCGGCAGGCCGATTCTCCTGGCCATGCGGACGTGCTGGACCCATTCGTACTCGGCGCGCCGCAGCCAGGTAATCCGTATCGTCGCCAGCTCCCGGTCACGCTCGGACAGGGTGCCGCGGAACACGTGGTTGTTGAATGCGTAGAACGCGCTGGCCAGGTCCGGATGCCAGGCGAAGATGCCCATGATGTGGGAGGCCGGGCGCTCCTTCATCGGCTCCCCCGGCTTGCGGGTGCTTCGCGGATGCCGCAGGCTCGCTGCCGCGGCGTCCGCCTCCGCGTCCCAGTCAGCGGTCGGCCTCGGCGGAATCCGTGGCTCGCTCAATGGCGTCCCTTCCTCGCGGCGGCGGCCAGGGTAAATTTTTACTGACCGGTTGGCACAAAAAGTATTGACCGCGGCTAACGATCGAGTCAAGGTGTGAGTGCGATTTGAACGCTAACCAGGATACGGAGGGTCATGGGAAAGCTTGAGGGCAAGGTCGCCGTCGTCACCGGCGCGGGGTCGGGCATGGGCCGGGCCTCGGCGCTGCTGTTCGCGGAGGAAGGCGCCAAGGTCGTCTGCGCCGACTTCAGCGGGCATGAGGAGTCCGCGGCGGATGAGATCGGCAAGGCCGCGATCGCGGTGCACGCCGACGTCTCGCAGGCTGCTGACGTGCAGGCGATGTTCGCCGCGGCGACGGAGACATTCGGCCGCCTTGACGTGGTGTTCAACAACGCCGGGTTCAACGCGCCGCACCACCCGCTCGACGAGACCGACGACGACCTGTTCGACCGTCTGGTGGCGGTGAACCTGCGCGGGGTGTTCCTCGGCATCAAGTACGCGATTCCGGCCCTGCGGGCCGCGGGCGGCGGTTCGATCATCAACACCGCGTCGGCCACCGGACTGGTCGGCCGCAAGGGCATCGCCGCCTACGGCGGCACCAAGGGCGGGGTGGTCTCGCTGACCATGGGGGCGGCGCTCGACTTCGCCGCCGACAACATCCGGGTGAACTGCATCTGCCCCGGGATGATCTACACCGGGCGGGGAGGCGCGCCGGCGGACAACTCGGCGCCGGTGCCGACCAGGACCATGCCCGTCCCGATGGCCCGCTACGGTACCCCGCGCGAGATCGCCACCGCTGCCGTGTTCCTGGCCAGCGACGACTCCTCGTACATGACCGGAGTGGCGCTCCCGGTCGACGGCGGCTACGTCGCGGAGTAGCGCGCGCTCATGGTGACGGCCGCCGGCCCGTCTCTGCGGTGGGCGGCGGCCGGTTCTGGCGTTCCGCTGGCGGAGCGGGCTCGTTAGGGGGCGGCGTACCCGCCGTCGACCACGATCGCCGACCCGGTGGTCCACCGCGAGGCGTCACTGGCCAGGTAGGAATAGGCGCCGACCAGGTCGCCGGCTGTGCCGAGGCCGAGCGGGTGCTTGGCCGCGATGGCGTCGACCGCCGCGGCGGGCAGGTCGGCGTGCATCCCGGACAGGAAAGTGCCCGGGCACACGCAGTTGACGCGGATTCCGTCGCGGGCGTACTCCACCGCGGCCACCTTGGCCAGCTGGATGACCCCGGCCTTGGTGACGCAGTAGGGCGAGGAGTGGCTCCACGCCGTCATCCCGGCCACCGAGGCGGTGAGGATGATCGACCCGGACCGCTGGGCCCGCATCACCGGGACGGCCGCCCGGATGCCGTTGACCGGGCCGAGCACGTTGATGCGGTAGGACCGCTCCCAGTCCGCGGTGGTGAGGTTGTGGATCCGGCCGTTGGGCGCGAGCACCCCGGCGTTGCTGATCAGCACGTCGAGGCGGCCGAAGCGGTCGGTCGCGTGCTTGACGACATTCTCGACCGCGGCGAAGTCGCTGATGTCCGCCTGCACGGACGCCACTTCCCCGGCGCACCCGGCGGGGTCGTCTTGCGCCTGCCGCAGCGCGTCCTCGCTCAGGTCGCTGAGCACCAGGTCGGTGTCCGGCTCGGACGCCAGTTGCCGGGTCAGGGCGGTGCCGAGCGTCCCGCCGGCCCCGAGAATCACGATGACCCGCCTCGATGTTGACAGTGCCACTGACGACCTCCAGACTAAGATTTGACCGATCGGTCAGTATAAGTTACCGGATGCTCGCCTCGCGGTCGATGGGGTCCGAACTGCTGCCGCAACAGTGATCAGTAGTAGGCGGTGCCGCCTCATACTGGTCACGGGGTGCGACGCCACCGTGGAGCACGGGAAGTGCTCTTTGTCCGGGCTGGCGGGCTGGCCTTTGCGGCGGTGGAATGTCGTGCCCGCGCGGAATGATGGCGGCATGGGTGTGGCCGGGTGCAGGTGCGGTGCCCGCGTTCGGATGCCAGCCGGGCGCGCGAGGCCAGGCGGTGCCGTGTCCGGGGGCGCTGGTGGCTAGGTTCATGGTCCCGGACGGGTGGACGGTGCAGGCGTTCACGTTCGCGCTGGACTGCACCCCGGGGCAGGCTGCCTGCCTGCGCCGTCAGTTCGGCGGCCGCAGGTACGCCCGGAACTGGGCCGTGCGGACCCTGAAGGACGACCTCGACCGGTACCGGGAGACCGGCCAAGAAACGGAGAAACCGTCCCTGGCCTCCATGCGCAAGCGGTGGAACCAGGCCAAGGACACCCAGTGCACCAACCGGGAGACCGGTGAGCCGTGGTGGCCGGAGATCAGCAAGGAGGCGTTCGCCGACGGCATCAAGGCCGCGGTGGATGGCTACTGGAACTGGCAGGCCTCCCGCGCTGGGAAACGCCGGGGCAGGCGGGCCGGGTTCCCTAGGTTCGCCAAGAAGGGACGGGACCGGGACCGGGTCACCTTCACCACCGGCGCGATCCGGGTCGAGCCGGACCGCCGGCACGTCACCATCCCCCGGGTCGGCACCGTGCGGGCCCATGAGAACACCCGGCGGCTGCAGCGGCTGCTGGCCAAGGGCCGGGCGCGGGTCCTGGCGGTCACAGTGTCGCGGCAGGGCACCCGGCTGATCGCGGCGTTCCGGGTCCTGGTCCAGCGTCCCCAGCAGCCGGGTGTGGCCAGCCCGGGCTCCCGGGTGGGAGTCGATGTCGGGGTGCGGGTGCTGGCCACCGTCGCCGCCGCTGACGGGACGGTCCTGGAGCGGGTGGCGAACCCCCGTCCGCTGGAGGCCGCCCTCAAGGAGCTGCGGCGCCTGTGCCGCGAGCGGTCGCGCCGGACCCCGGGCTCGCGCCGCTACGCCCAGGTGCAGCAGAACATCACCCGGCTGCAGCGCCGGGTGGCCGGCATCCGCGGCCATCACGTCCATAACCTGACCACGAGGCTCGCCAAGACCCACGGCGAGATCGTGGTCGAGGGACTGGACGCGGCCGGGATGCTGGCGCAGAAGGGCCTCCCGGGCGCCCGTGCCCGCCGGCGCGGCCTGGCCGACTCCGCCCTCGGCGAGACCCGCCGCCAGCTGGCCTACAAAACCGCCTGGTACGGGTCTCGCCTAGTCATCGCCGACCGGTTCTTCCCGTCGTCGAGGACCTGCCACGTCTGCGGGCACGTGCAGGACATCGGGTGGTCCGGGCACTGGACCTGCGGGCAGTGCGGGGCCAGGCACCAGCGCGACGACAACGCCGCGGTCAACCTCGCGCGCTACGAGCCGCCCCCCGCGGGCGATAGCGCCGTCGGCCCAGTCGGGGCCGCCGTCAAGCGCCGAGCCGGCCGTAAGACCGGGCCCCGCCCGGCCGGCGGCGATGAAGCGCGGAAGAGAGGTAGCCGCACGGCTGCCGAACAACCCCGAGACGGGGTGCCGGCTGGATGAGCAACACCGCTCACCCACCGGCAACGGAGTCTAGGCCGGCCTCGAACGGCTCCCAGCCTTCGGGGTTCTCGATGTCGTCCCAGGAACGGCGCACCTTCATCAGCAGCCCGATAAGCAGGTGCGCCTCGCGGTCGGTAAGGCCGAGGTCGCGGAAGAACTCCGAGTTCAGCAGGTTGATCGCCTTGCCGGTCAGTACCCGCCCGGCCGGCGTCATCTCGGCGATGGTGCTGCGCCGGTCGGTGGGGTGCGGCGTGCGCTTGATCAGTCCCTGCTTCTCCAGCCGGTCCACCAGGCTGGTGATGCTGGTCTGGTGGATCTGCAGCGCCTTGCCGAGGTGAGTGAGCGGCAGCGACCCCTCGCGGAAGTACAGCCGGACCAGCAGCTCGTAGCGGGCGAAGGTGAGGTCGAGCGGCGCCAGGACCTGGTCGGCCCGCCTGGTCATCATCTGGTGCACGCGCATCAGCGAGGTCACAGCGGTGCAGCCGGCGGCGCAATCCTCCCAGCCGTTGTCGTTCCAGAGGTGGTATGCCTCGAGGATCGGGTCCCGCTCGACGTTCTGAGCCACGCCGGGCCTTTCCATGGAAAGCTGACTATCGGATACGAGATCACTGTACAGCGACTCCCCCGCCGGCCCCGCTGCCGCGAACTTGCCCGCGGCAGCGGCATGGAAGTGCCGTTGGTGCTGCTATAGCGACACCTACGGCACTTCCATGCACCTAAGGAGCGCGGCGCGGCCAAGGAGTGCGGCGCGGGCGGGGGTCAGACCGTGGCGATCGGGTTCAGCGGGCCGCCCGCGGTGCCGGGCAGCCGCAGGGGCGGCGCGGTCAGCAGGAAGCTGCTGCGGCCGTTGGCTCGCAGCCAGGTGGCCAACTCCTGGGTGTACCACATCTCCCCGAGCGGGATGCCCAGCTTGAACAGGCAGAGGTTGTGCACTGGGATCAGCGTGTGCGGCTCGGGGCTCGGCACCGGCCAGCCTTCGACCGCGTAGTTGTCCGCGATCAGGGCCGACATCTGGGAGCCGGCGATCCACTCGAGCACCTCGGGGTCCTCGCCGTCGAGGTACGGGTACATGGCCTGGATGCGTGACGCGTCGGGCTGGTAGTCCCATTCGAGGATCTTGTTGGCGAACCCGGTGTGGATGATGACCATGTCGCCGGGCCGGACCTCGACCTTGTCGGCCGCCATGATCTCCCGGATGGTCTTCATCGGGACCGCGACCCAGTCCTCGGTGTTGTTCAGGTGGTGCGCCACGTCGATGAGCACCGCGCGGCCCTGCACGCCGTGCGCCGCCATGTGCTCGAGCCCGAGGTGGCGGGCGAACGCGGTGCTGCCGCTGCCGTCGCCCTTGGCGTCGTCGCGCGGCCCGATGATGTCCACGTGCGGCTTGAAGCCGTTGTAGTACAGCGGCTCGTCGACCCCGTCGCCGTCGGCGTCAAACAGCGCGCCCTGGTGCACAAGCGCGTCCCACTGGGTCGAGTACTGCATCCACAGGGTCACCAGGTCATCGGACCAGACGTCGATGTACTCGGGGGAGATCGAGTCCTTGGCGACCACGTTGTAGAAGGTGTCCGGCTTGTGCGCCAGGTCCTCGGTCGGCCGGATGATCGGCGGGTACCGGCGCTGGTTCAGCGAGGAGCCGCCGGGAAGGTCGAGCGGCAGGCTCAGGCAGAAGCTCTTGCCGGCCTGCACCTCCCGGACGCCTTCGAGCACCTTCTCGGACGTGATGAGGTTGATCCGGCCTAGTTCGTCGTCCTCGCCCCAGTCCCCCCAGGTCGAGCCTTCCGGCCGTCGTGCCCACCGCTTCGCCACTGGTGACCTCCTTACCACTTTGTACTGTCCGGTCGGAACAAAGCTAACAGTCGCGCGCGGCGCCGCGCCACCCCCACCTGGGAGCCTGCTGAATTTGGCAGTGGACTGTCACCGAACGGAGGCAGGTGCTTGCGGAGCGCCAGCAACCTCAGGACAGCGGGAAGGTGGACCGCGAGGTGGTGATCACGAACGGGAGCTCGCCCACGAGGAAGTTCGCCTCGTCGGCCCGGGTTCTGGCGTAGGCCTCGGTGGCGGCGCCCGCCCGCATCGCCGCGACGTCGTCGAACCAGGTGATGGCGAGGCCGTCGTAGGGCGCGGTGCCCGCCTCGCGGGTGCCGGGCGACAGGTGGGCCTGCACGTAGCGCCTGATCGTCGGGATCGTCGCCGCCAGCGGCCCGTGCACCTGGGCCCAGTAGCGGTCGAACTCCGCCCGGTCCATGTCCGGCCGCTTGGTCACCAGCTCGTAGTTCTTCACGAACGAGGCGGGCACCGGTCCCGGCTTGGCCACGTGCTCCTCCGTGACCAGGCAGGCGACCGAGGCCGCGTCGAGCAGCGGGCTCGCCCAGGCGCGGCGGAAGTCGGGATCGGCCAGGCAGCGCGCGACGCATCTCTCGTCGTCGAATACCAGCTCATCGATCACGTCAACGGCGGGCTCGCCGTGCCGGTAGGCGCCGGGCAGGGTCAGCGCCTGGGTCGCGCCGCGCAGCCCGTACCGGGCGGCGGCTGACCAGTCGCTGGCGCGGCCGGCCTGGTTACGGAAGTCGTCGATGTCGCGGCTGGGTGCTCGCTTCGCCAGCCTGACCAGCGTGGTCATGCGTCCTCCGTCTCCGTGCTGGCCAGCCCCGTGTTGGCCATCCCGGCCGCCGCCGCGAACGCGGCCAGCTCACGGGGGATGTCCGGGCCCATCGGCTGGTAGGCGACCTCGGTGATCCCGGCCTCGGTCAGCGCCCGCAGCCGGGCCCCGATATCGGCCGGGGTCCCGGTCATAGTCCATTTGGCAAGCAGCGGCGCCGCCCGGGCGAGCAGCGCCTCGTCGTGCTCGCCGAGCGTGATCAGGTGACCGTCGTGGACCGCGAGGTGGCGCCGGGGCGCCTCGACCGCCTCGACCGCTTCCCGCCATTCGCGGCCGCCCGGCAGCTTGTCCACCCCGTCGGCGCCCCTGGCCTCGTAGATGGCGTGGTAGGCGGCGGCCAGGGCGGGTCCCGCGGCGGCGACCGCCCGCGGGCCGGCCGCGACCTCACCGTCGTCGAGAACGGTGCCGAAGGTCAGCAGCACCTGCGGCTGTTCTTGCCCGCCCAGCCCGCCCCGGCCGGCCGGCTCGCGCGGCAACCGGCTGGTGAGCACGCCGTCACCGAGCCCGGCGGCGACCGCCCGGCCCCGAGGGCCGTCCGCGGCGATGAGCACGGCGACGTCGGCCGGCCGCCCGGCCGTGAAGCCAGGCGGCTGCGTCAGCCGAACCAGGCTCCCGTTCCAGCTCGCCTCCTCGCCGCGCAGCAGCGCCCGCACGCATCCGACGTAGCCCTGCACGTCGGCCCACCGCATCGGCCGCTCGCCGAGCAGCATGCGGCCGGTCAGGCCGGTGCCGAAGGCCGTGCTCACCCGGCCAGGCGCCAGCCCGGCCAGCGTCGCCAGGGCCGCGGCGGTGACCACCGGGTGGCGCAGGCTTGGCACCAGCGAGGCCGGCCCGAGGCCGATCGTCCGCGTGCGCGCGGCCGCGAGGGCCAGGACCATCCACGGGTCGGCGCACAGGGCGGGCGAGTCGTAGCACCACGCCCGCCGGTACCCGAGCCTCTCCGCCAGCTCGATGTGCGCCGGGGTGTCAAGCGACGGCGCGAACACGCAGGAGATCACGGGCATCTCGGCGGTACTCATGGCACGAAGATAGACCAACTGGTCGGTACAGACAATCGGGCAAGTTATTTGTTAAGGTCGAACTAAATAACAGATGGCGGGGAGGGCCTAGGCGTGAGCGGTGCTGGCCGCGACGGCAGCTACAAGTGTTCCCGCGGGCTGAGCAAGGCGGCGCGGGTCGGCTCACCCGGTGCGGGGCCATGATCCTTAAGGAAGACGCGTGACCGCCACCGACCCGGCCCTGCCCCGCACGCGGCCGGCCGACGGCAGCCAGGGCGCCGACGCGCGGCGCGCCGGCCCGGAGACGGCCGACACCGAGCCGGCCGAGGCGAAGGCGACCGTCACCCTCGTGCTGGTCGCCGCCGCGGGCCTCATGGTGTCCTTGTCCCTGTCACTGCTTGTCCCCGTGCTGCCGCGGCTCGCGGTCGAACTGCACACCTCCGCGACGTCCACCGAGTGGCTGCTCACCGCGACGCTGCTCACCGGCGCGATCTCCGTGCCGGTCCTCGGGCGGCTCGGCGACCTGTACGGCAAGAAGCGGATGCTCGTCGTCTCGCTCGCGACCTTCCTCGCTGGCTCGCTGATCTGCGCCTTCACCAGCAACATCGGCGTACTTATCGCCGGCCGGGCCGTCGCCGGGCTCTCCGTGGCGGCGATACCTCTCGGCATCAGCCTGGTCGGGACGGTGCTGCCCGACCGGCGGGCCGGCAGCGGCATCGCGCTCATCAGCGCGATGCTCGGCGTCGGCAGCGCGCTCGGCCTGCCGCTGGCCGGGGTGATCGCCGAGCATGCCGACTACCACGTGCTGTTCTGGATCTGCGTGGGGGGCGGCGCGGCCACCCTGGCCGGCACCGTCGCCCTGGTGCCCGAGCCGCCGGTCAGCGGGCACGGCCGGTTCGACCTGCCCGGCGCCCTGCTGCTCGCGGTCGCGCTCGCCGCGCTGCTGCTCCCGCTCTCCCAGGCCGGCGTCTGGGGCTGGGCCAGCGTCAAGACGACCGGACTGCTCGCGGCCGCAGCGGTGCTGCTCGTGGTGTTCGTCCTGGTGGAACGAAGGCTCGCCTCGCCCCTGGTCGACATGGTGGTCAACGCGCGGCCGGCGCTGCTGCTCACCAACATCGCGTCCGTGGCGGTCGGCTTCGCGCTGTTCGCCGTGCTCATCGGCACCGCCAACTTCGTGGAGGCGCCTCAGGCCGCCGGGTACGGGTTCGGCTCATCCATCCTGGTGGGCGGCTTCTGCCTGCTGCCGTCCGGGCTGTTCATGCTCGTGCTTTCCCCGGTCTCGGCGCGAATATCCGCGCTGTTCGGCCCCAAGGTCGCGCTGGCCCTCGGCGCGGCCGTCGTCGCGGCCGGATTCCTTGGCCGCATCCTCCTGGTCGCCCACCTGTGGGAGATCGTGGCCGGCACGGCGATCACCGGAGCAGGGACCGGCATCGCCTACGCGGCCATGCCGAGCCTCGTCTTGCGGTCCGCGCCGCGGGACGAGCTGGCCGCCGCCAACGGGCTGAACTCCCTCGCCCGCACGGCCGGCTCCTCGCTCGCGAGTGCGCTCGGCGCCACCGTGCTGGCCTCGCAGACGATCACGCTGGCGGGCTACGCGTACCCGTCGCTCGCCGCCTACCGGACGCTGTTCGCGATCTGCGCCGCCGCCGCGCTCGCCGGAGCGGCGATCGCCCTGGTGATCCCGGTGGCGTCCGCCCCGGAGGCCGACGCGGGCGCGGCGAGCGCAGGGAGCACCGGGACTAACGAGGCATATCAGGCGCCCTCGTGCGCAGCGCACCCGCCCGCGGTGTCATGATCAGGCAGAGTCGTGGTTCTGGGGGTGCGGTGCTGTGGGCGTGATCCTGCTGGTCCGGCACGGGCAGGCGTCGTTCGGGAGTGCGGACTATGACGTGCTTTCCCCGCTCGGCGAGCGGCAGGCGCGCTGCCTTGGCGCCGCGCTGGCGAAGCGGGGCGTCCGGCCCGCTTCGGTCGTGTCCGGCTCCATTCGGCGGCAGCTTGCGTCGGCCGCGGCGCTGGCCGCGGCGGCCGGCTGGCCGCTGGAGCCGTCGGCCGACGCGGGGTGGAACGAGTTCGAGCACCGCGGGCTGGCGGCGGACCCGGGCGCCGGGCCCGAGCCGCCGGGCGGGGCGGCTTTCCAGGACGCGCTTGAGGCGGGGATGCGCCGCTGGGCGGGAGTCGCCGGCTCGCCCGTGGCGGACGGGGTAGCCGGGGAGAGCTTCGCGGACTTCACCGCGCGCACCGAGGCGGCGCTGGGCGCTGTCATCGCCGGGCAGCCGCGAGGCACGACGACGGTGGTCGTCACCAGCGCGGGCGTCATCGGCTGGATCGCGGCGGCGCTGCTCGGCGCGGGCGCCGAGCAGTGGATCCGGCTCAACCGGGTCTGCGTGAACACGGGGGTCACGTTGCTGGTGACCGGGCGGCAGGGCATCTCGCTCGTGTCGTTCAACGACCACAGCCACCTGGACCCGCAGGAGATCACCTACCGCTGAGCCCCCGCGCTGGCGCCGGGGGTTTCCTGGGTGCCGGCGCGGTCGCGCCTGCCGCGGCGCAAGCGCACGATGACCGCGACTGCCGCGGCTGCCACGAGGATCCCCGCGATGACATAAGTCGGGCCGTGGAAGCCATTGGCGACGCTCTGCCAGTTGGCGCCGAGTGCGTAGCCCGCAACGCCCAGGGCCGCCGTCCAGGGGATGCAGCCGAGCGTGGTGTACACGCCGAACCGGACGGGTGGCACGGCGGCGAAGCCCGCCGGGAGCGAGATGAAAGTGCGGACCACCGGGATGACGCGGCCGACCAGCACCGCGGTGGTGCCGTGCCGCTGGAACCAGGCGGTAGCCCGGTCGATCTCGCGCTCGCGGATGCCGACAACGCGTCCCCAGCGGCGCACGGCCGCCTGGCCGGCGTACCGGCCGACCGCCCACGCGACGTAGCTGCCAGCGACGTTGCCGAGGACACCGGCGATGATGATGCCGACGAGCGACGGGTGCGCCCCGGCCACCGCGCCAGCGGCGAGCGCACCGCCGAACAGCATGATGACCTCCGACGGAACCGGGATGCACGCCGACTCGGCAAGCATCAGCACGAACACCGCCAGGTACCCGTACTGGGTGATGAAGTGCTGCACAGGCAGTTCCTCCTTGATAAGGAGCGCGCTGCCCGCTCCGGCCACTCCCACCGCTACCCCAGAATTTCTACATTATTGTAGAAATTAATCACTTCCGGCGAGCACGCTACGGCGGGCGGGCGGGCGCGGCCAGGCACGGCGTGCAACCGGCGGCACACGGCTAGGGGGAGGAGGGTGCCTTTGCTCTACACTCCCCGCATATGTCCATGTTCGGGGATGCGCGACTTACCCGGCCGCTTTGGCCGCATCAGGCACGTGCCCTCGCCAAGGTCGATGCCACGCGTGAAACCGCCTACCTCGTGGTACCGCCTGGCGGCGGGAAGACGCTGATCGGGCTGGAGGCCGCTCGCCGCATCGGCCGCCGCACCCTCGTCCTGTGCCCGAATACCGCAATCCAGGCGCAGTGGATGGGTCAGTGGCGGGCGGGCTTCGCCGCGGACGGGGTGGAAGCCACGGCCAGCCGCGATTTCCCCACCCCGCTGACCGTCCTCACCTACCAGGCCGTCTGCACCGATTCCGCCATCCATGAAGACGGAGCGTGGCTGCTGTCCAGGCTCGCCGAGTCCAGCCCGGTGACCTTGGTTCTCGATGAGTGCCACCATCTGCTGGAAGTCTGGGGCCGGTCTCTGCGCGAGGTCATCGCCCGCCTCGGCCGGCCGCACCTGATCGGCTTGACGGCGACCCCGCCGCACATGATGACCGCCGACCAGGCGCAGTTGCACCATGAACTGTTCGGCGCGATCGATATCGAGATCTCCGTCCCGTCCCTGGTCCGCGACGGCCGGCTCGCGCCCTACCAGGAGCTCGCCTACTTCACCGGGCCGACGTCGGCCGAGGCGGACTATATCCGGGAGGAAGGCTTGCGTTTCGCGGAACTGCGGACGGACTTGCTTGATCCCGGGTTCGCGAGCACGCCGTTCCTTGAATGGCTGGATGCCCGGGTGGTGGAACGCCGGTCTGGGGGCGCCCGGGTGTCGTGGCAGCGCTTCGAGAAGGACGAGCCGCCGCTGGCTGGCGCGGCATTGCGGCTGCACGCCGCCGGGCTGCTCGCGCTGCCGGACGGCGCCCGGCTGCGCGAGGAGCACCGGCGTCCGCCGGACGCGGCGGACTGGGTCGCGCTGATCGGCGACTACGTGCGGCATTGCCTGGCCCCCAGCAGCGACGCTGGTGACCGGGCGGCGCGCGAGGCGATCCGGCGGGCGCTGCCTTCGATCGGGTACGTGCTCACCAAGACCGGGATACGGGCGGCGGAATCACCGATCGACCGGGTGCTCGCCCGTTCGGAGAGCAAGGTCCGGGCCGTCACCGAGATCGTCCAGACGGAGGCCGCTGAGCTGGGACCGGGCCTGCGCGCGCTGGTGCTGTGCGAGTTCGAGGCGGCCGGCGGGATGATACCGGCTCGGCTGGCCGGCGTCATCGACGCTGGGGCCGGCGGCGCCCTGCTCGCCCTGACGGCCCTGCTTGAGTCCGCGCCCGGACTCGATCCCATGCTCCTGACCGGCCAGCGCGTCGCCTGCGGCCCGCAGACCGCCGAGAATCTCCTGCGCTGGCTCCGCCAAGCCGACCCTGGGCTGGTCCCGCGCGTGACGGCGTCCGGGCCGGTCGTGGAGGTCAGTGCGGAAACTGGCTGGGAGCCGCGTCGCTACGTCCCGCTCATCACCCGGTTCTTCACCAGCGGCGGCACCCGCTGCCTGGTCGGCACGCGCGCGCTGCTCGGCGAGGGCTGGGACGCCCCCGCCGTCAACGTGGTGGTCGACTTGACGACGGCCACCACGCCGACTTCCGTCGTCCAGGCCCGCGGACGCGCGCTGCGGCTCGACCCCGCCTGGCCAGGCAAGGTGGCCAACAACTGGGCCGTGGTCTGCATCACCGATCAGCATCCCAAGGGAGCAGCGGACTACAGCCGTTTCGTCCGCAAGCACGAGCGGTACTTCGCGCTATCCCGGGCCGGCGACATCATCTCCGGTGTCGCCCACGTCGACCCGGCCCTGTCGCCCTGGCAGCCGCCCGCCCAGGCGACCTTCGACTCGCTGAACGCCGCCATGGTGATCCAGGCCCAGGACCGCATGGCCAGCCGCGAACGATGGGCCATCGGCGAGCCCTACGCCGATCAGCCCGTAGCGACCATCACCGTGGTAACGCGCCGGTCCATGGCCGAGCCGCCCCCGACCGCCGCGCGGGCGAAGGCGCCGCTCGGCCGCACCGGCCGCTGGCCCTCCGCCAGCCTGGACGACATCGCCATGGCGACGGCCGACGCGCTGTGCACCGCCGGGCTGACCGCCCGCGGCGCCGGCAGCGTGCACGTCGAAGTGCTACCGGACGGCGGTTACCGCGCACGGCTGGCTGACGTCACCAATGAGGAATCCGCGGTCTTCGCGAGCGCACTCGATGAGGTGCTCGCGCCGCTCGCTCAGCCCAGGTATATCGTTCCCCGGTACATCGTCTGCCCGTCCGGCGCCTTCGACGCCTTCCTGCTCAGCGTCCGGCGCCTGGTCACCCGGCATGTTCCCGCCACGGTCGTCTACCACGCCGTGCCGGCCGTCCTTGGCGCGAACAAGAAATCAGCCGCGATCTTCGCCCGGTCATGGAATGCCCGGGTAAGCCCAGGCGACCTGCTCTACAGCGGCTCACCAGAAGGTACCGGCATCCTCGCCGTCTCCCGCGGCGACGACCCCTTCGCCGTCACGACCCAGATCCGCACCCTCTGGCGCTAGGCCGGATGGAATCCCGGGGTCATCACCCGCTACATCCAGCCCAGGTCGAGCTCGATCACCACCGGGGGCTGCGGGCGGGCCGGCGCGGGCGTCGCCTTCTCCTCACTGACCGGCAGCGAGTGGAACTTGCGGCGGAAGTAGACGAACGGCATCTCCTCGGCCTGGCTGACCTCGTCCACCCGGCCGATGAGCACCAGGTGGTCGCCGCCGTCCACCTTGGAGTAGGTCGTGCAGCGTAGCCCGATGCTTACGTTCGAAAGGAACGGCAGGCCGTCGGCGTCGGGCTGGAAGCCGGCCCCGTCGAACTTGGCCGCACCGCGGGTGGCGAAGCGCATCGCCAGGTCGGCGTGGCGGTGCTGCAGCACGTGGATGTTCCACCGGGGCGCCTCGGCGAACGCCGGGAAGCACTGGGCGGTGTTGGCGAGGCAGGTGAGCACCAGCGGGGGGTCCATCGACACCGAGCAGAACGAGCTCGCCGTGAAGCCCCACCAGCGGCCGTCGGAGTCGCTGGTGGTGACGATCGTCGCCCCGCTCGGGAACGACGACATGGCCTCACGGAAGGCGCTAGAAGAGGCTTCCACCGGCATACCACCGCTCGAAACGCTCCTTGGACCCGTGCAATCCGGACTCGGGCTCGAACAGGACCCCGCCCGGCGAGCGGACGTAGGTGAAGCCGCCGTACCCCTCCTCGGGTGACGCGCCCGCCAGCTCGACGGTGTAACCCTGGGCGACCAGGTCCTGGTTGACCTTCGTTACGTCGTCCACCCAGACGCCGACGTGGTGCAGCCCGGCACCGCCGTCGCGCACGTCGTAGTAGCTGCCAGGCGACCCGTAGAGCAGCTCGATGTGCACCGGGCCCTCGACGCTGAACGAGATCGTCAGGTCGTAGGTGCCGTAGCCCGTGCCGGGGGCCCAGGCTTTCATGGGGATCGTGGCCGGCTTGGTCCAGCTCACCCCGATCGCATCGGTCAGCTCCTGCTGCGCCGCCGCCAGGTCCGCCACGCGGATCCCCATGTGGAACACCTCACCCCACTCAAGGGCGGGAATCCCGAGACCGCTCAGGTCCGTCATCGAAGCCTCCGGTGCTACTTGGCGGGCGGGGTCGGCGCGCCGGGCGGCGGGAAGAACTTATGGCCCCAGTGCTGCCCGGCCGTGATCTTGTAGACCGGCTGCTGGCCGTCCACCCGCAGGCCGCCGTAGCCGAACTCGATCGCGTAGCGCTCGGGCGAGTAGACGTAGAAGGAGATCATCTCGTCGTTGGTGTGCTTGCCGAGGGTGTTCATGAACGGGATGCCGTACTTCTCGCGGCGGTCGAGCGCCAGCCCCACGTCGTCGAAGGACTCCGTCTCCACCATCAGGTGGATCAGCCGGCCGCGCCCGGGCGCCGAGGTGACGCCCAGGGTGTGGTGGCGGTCGTTGGAGCTCATGAACCAGACGGTGCGCTCGCGGGGGCCCATCGTGTTGCGCTCGTAGAAGCCGAGCACCTCGGTGTAGAACTCCTTCAGCGCCCGGCCGTCCTCGCCGGTGACGATGACGTGGCCCATGCCCATGTCGCCGGTCACGAACTTGCTCACCAGGTGGGGTGTCCGGACTGGCTTGTGGTCAAGGACGGGCCCGTAGAACAGCTCGATCGGGTTGCCGCCCGGGTCGTCGAACCGGACGAAGCCGGTGACCCGCCGCTCGTCGGCCTCATCGTCCGAGCCTTCGGTCACCTTGATGCCCGCGTCCTCGACCGCGGCGGCCACCTGCCGCATGTCCCGCTCGTTCAGCACCTCGAAGCCGATGGCGGTGGCCCTGGCCTCGGCGCCGGGCGACACCACCAGGCGGGCCGGGTAGTGGTCCATCCGGTAGCGAAGCGACTCGTCGCCCTCTTCGTGAACCGGCATCAGCCCGAGGAAGTCCCCGGCGAACGTCTTCCACGCGTCGAGGTCGGTCGCGTCAAGACGGAGGTAGCCGAGCGAAAGTACTGGCACTGTGAGATTCTCCTCGCGACTGGCGGGACTAGGGCTGGGGGAACTTCTTCGACCCGGACTCGCGGCGCTTCCAGTGGCCGTCATCGTGCCAGGTGGTCTCGATGAGGCCGAGCGGCTGCAGGTCCCAGCATTCGAGGTAGGTCACGCCCTCGGGCCCGGAGGTGATGGTGAACGGCACCTTGGCGTCGCCGGTCCAGAACTCGCCCGGACCGAGTTGCCTGGTCTCCTCGCCGCCCGCGCCGTACTCGACGGTCAGCTGCCCGCCCACGACGATCATCAGCTGCGGGTGGTTCACGTGCCGCTTGGGCACAGTGAAGTCCGGGCGGATGCGCCGCCCCTGCCACCGGAAGGCGGGCTCGACGTTGGTCGACCGCCACATCGCGCCGTCCAGGGTGGCGGCGATGTCAACCGGGGCATTCGCGATGAATCCGCCATCGTTCCAGTAGAACGTCGGGTCGCCCTGAAAGAACTCGAGCGGCTCCCAGCCCTCGTCGGCGAGGAGATCGAAAAAGGAGATAGGCACCCGCCCATGCTTGTCCAGGCGGCGGCGCTGGTCAACCAAGACGTCCCGCTGGATGGGACGTGTCTTGACCTGCGCTTTCTGCGTCCCGAATAACAGAACGGCGATGGTGACAGCGAAGGACGCGGCTCCTATATTGACCCCATGCCATTCTCTGTAGACAGCCTGCTAACCGACACCGACTGGATCCCCATGTCGCTGAAGGGCCAGCAGGAAAGCCCGACCTACTTCTGGGAGGACGGCGGCCTGCTGAAGGACGCGCCGGTTGACTTCGACGCGACGTTCGCGGAGAACATGTGGGTCAGCACCAAGCCGATCCAGTTCATGACGTTCTACCGCAACCCGCTGAAGGTGGTGCCGAACTTCGTCGTCCCGCGCCACCTGCACAACATCGACGAGACGATCATCGTCTTCAAGGGCGAGTACAAGATCGAGTTCGGCGACCCGGCCGAGGACCAGCACGTGATCGTGAAGCCGGGCTGCTTCTTCACCAGCCGGGCGGGCACCCCGTACACGATGACCGCCGGCCCCGAGGGCGTCACCTACATCGAGACCTGGGGCACTCCGGTGACCAGCCTGAAGACCGTCTGGTACGACTTCGGCTGGGTGCGCAAGCCAGGCCGCTGACCAAGCGGTCATCCCCCGATGGTTGTGGCAGCGAGCCGGTGGTAGGCGGCGCGCTGCCCCAACCATCGGAAACTTCGGGGGTCAGGCCGCGGCCGGGAGAGCGGTGAGGGGCAGGCGCGGCCGGGCGATCCCCGCCTGGTAGGCGTTTCTCATCGCGGCGATCACGGATGCCGGGTCGGCCCGGAGCTGGTGCGGGGTGAAGTGCAGTGTCACGATGGCGTGCGCACCGAACCTGGAGTGCCGGTCCATGGTGCGCTCCCAGTCGTCCGGGCTCAGATGCCAGCGCTTGGAGTCGACCTCCAAAGCCAAGCCCGCCTCCGCCCACCACACGTCGGGGCTGCCGAGGAAGGTACCGTCGGGCAGGTAGAGCCGCGGGTTGAACAGCGGCTGAGGCAGCGCTGCCCGCTTGATGAGTTCCCGCAGCTCAGCCTCTGGCGCGGACCTGACGCCCGCGCCGACCTCAGCGAGCACGGCTCGCAGCAGCGCGGAGTCGCGGACAGGCCCCGCGTTCAGTTCCTCTGTGAGCTGGCCGACTGTGCACGCTCCGTTCTGTACCGCGCCAGCGATCACTGCCCGAGCCTCCCGCATGCTGGTCAGCCAGCGCGCGGTATCAGCCGCCGCCCGGTGGGGCAGCGCGTATCGCCGGCTCGGCAGCACATCCACCAGCTCAGGCAGCCGCGCGGTCCGGTGCAGCCGGACGTCGGCGGTGCCCTGCCGACGTGCCTGCAGCGGGACGAGGACGTCGATGTGATCGGATCGCGGGGCTGGCAGGCGGTAATGACGCAGCGCTGAGCCGCCCGTGATCACGGATCGAGGACCGGCGTACAGCAGTGCCGCGATCTCCCGCTGAACCGGTGTCGGGGTTCCCGTGGAGGCCTGGTAGACGCCGGGCAGGAGGAGACGCCACGGTCCGCCCGGGCGCAGCCGGTGGGCGACCGCGTGGGGGCTCATTCCGCCGCGCAGCGCCTGCGCTCGGGAAACCACCTGTCTCTGCGCTTCGATCAGCGCGAGCAGCCGCCGCGCTTCTTGGTCTTGCATGTGAGCAGCGTGTCACCAGACTGTGACATTTCGTCCTCGTGATCGCCCCGAAGCGGGTCGCCGCACCGATGGTTGCCGCAACGATACGGCTATAGGCGTATCGCTGGCGCAACCATACGCCGGGGTTGAGGGGTCCCCGCCGGGGTTGAGGGGTCCCCGCCGGGGTTGAGGGGTCCCCGCCGGGACCGAGGGTTCCCGCGGGGCTGAAGGGTCCCGCGGGTTGAGGGCCACACGGCTGAGGGTTCCCAGTGCGGTCCCGGACGCGGCCGCGGGGCGAGGGATTAGGCCTTGCGGTCGCGGGCCAGGAACGCGAGCACGGTGCTCTCGAACTCGTCCTTGCGCTCGATCATCGCCCAGTGCCCGCAGTCGTAGAGCACGTGCAGCTCGCACTGGCGGATGAGCCGCATGGCGGCCAGCGCGCCCTCCATCGGCGTCACCCGGTCGTCCCGGCCGACGATCACCAGCGTGGGCGCCTGGATCTTGGTCAGCGTCGAGACCGCGTCGACGGCGCCGAACGCGCGGCCCTTGCGCATCCCCTCAAGCATCGGCCGGTTGTAGAGCTTCTTGATGTCACCTGAGGCTGCCGGGTTAGTTGCCGACTGCCACCGCATCTCGACGAACTCGTCGGTGAGGATGGCGGTGTCGTAGACCATCGACTCCATCCACTGCACCAGCCGCTCGCGGGTCGGGTTCTCGACGAACTCCACCAGCAGCTTGATGCCCTCCGGGGGGGACGGGCTGAGCAGCGACAGGCCGACGCCGCCGATGCAGACCAGCCGGGTGATCAGGTCCGGGTGATCGGCCGCGATCCGGGCGGCGACGTTGCCGCCCATCGAGTTGCCAATGACCGGCAGCGGGCCGAGGCCCATCCCGTCGAGGAAGTCGAGCACCCCGGCCGGGCCGACCGCCAGCGGGTTGGCGTCGGGCGAGTAGCTCTTGCCGAACCCGGGGAAGTCGAGCACGTAGGTGGTGTACTTCTCGGCCAGCACGGGCAGGTTGCCGCGGAAGTTGGCCCAGCCGCTGACACCGGGACCCGAGCCGTGCAGCAGCAGCAGCGGCGGGCCGTCGCCGGCCACGTGGTAGTGGAGCTTCCCCTTGGGGGTGTCCAGGTACCGGCTGGTCTCTTCGAACGACAGCAGTTCGGTCACTGGCCCTTCACCGTCCCGATGTCGCGCGAGGGCTTGCTCGCCAGGTGACGGCCCGCGATGTAGCCGAACGTGACGCTTGGGCCGATGCAACTGCCGCCGCCGCCGTAGATCGCGCCGAGCACCGAGGCGGCGGTGTTGCCCGCCGCGTAGAGCCCGTCGATGACCGGCGTCCGGTAGCCGAGCACCCGCGCGTGCTTGTCGATGCGGAGGCCGCCGTTGGTGCCGAGGGTGCCCGGCCACTGCTGGATGGCGCCGAAGGCCGGGCCGGTGATCGGCTTGCGGTTCACCGTATCTGGCCCGGTGAGCACGTGCGTCTGGCCGGGATCGCCCCAGTCCGGGTCCTCGCCCTTCTCGGCGTAGGTGTTGTACCGCTCGACGGTCGCCTCGAGCGCGTCCGGGTCGATGCCGGTCTGCTCCGCCAGCTCGCGGACCGAGCCCGCCATCTTGAGCCAGTCGGGCGCTTCCTCGCCGTCGGGGCCGGTCAAGCTCATCGCGATGCCCGGCTTGGACCCGATGATGCCCGAGTCGATGATGTCCTGGCCGAAGATGATCCAACCGGGGGGCTGGTTGGTGAACCCCGGGTTGCGCTGGTCGAAGAAGCCGAACGGGTGGGCGAAGTCGTTGTAGGTGTAGCCGCCGTGCATGAAGCGGTTGCCGTGCTGGTTGACGATGATCGACCCCGCCCCGAGGCCCATCATCATCTGCGGCACCGGCTTGCCGTCCCGGCCCTTGTCCCACGGCTCGTAGACGACGCCGTAGCCGAAGAAGGTGTTCATCGAGCCGAGCTTGGCCCCGACCGCCATCGCCATCTGGTGCCCGTCACCGGTATTCGGCGCCGGCGTCACCGGCTTGACCTCGTACCCGATGAACGTCCTGATCATCTCGGGGTTGTGGTCGAAGCCGCCGCAAGCCAGCACGACGCCGCGACGGGCACCGATCCGGCGGGTCCTGGGTCGACCAGCACTGGCCGGGCCCTCGACGACCAGGCCCACGACCGCGCCAGCGGCGTCGGTGACCAGTTCGACCGCCGGGGTGGACGCGCGCAGCTCGCCGCCGGCGTCGATCACGCCCTTCATCAGCGGGGCGATCAGCCCGCCGCCCTTGGCCCGCCAGACCTCCCGCCGCCGCTTGGCCAGTTCCTCGGCGCCGACCTGGCCGCGCCGCTGCTCGGGAAAGCTGACCTCCTGCGGCGGGATCCACGGGCCCGAGGCGATCTTCCGCGCGAGCTCCTCGCCGAGCTCGGCCCCGGCCGGGTACGGCTTGACCGCGCAGGTCCGCGGGAAGTGCCGGACGCCGGGGATGCGGTCGCCGATCACCGAGTAGTAGTCGTCGAGCTGAATGTGCGGCTCGGAGTCGTACCCGGTCGTCTCGATCAGGTACTCGAGCATCTCCGGGGCGGTGTCGACGTAGACTTCCTGCAGCTGCGGGTCGCAGGCGCGGCCGTCAGAGAGGCGCCGGATGTACGCGAGCGCGTCTTCCCGCGAGTCCCGGTCCTTGACGAAGCGGTTGTTCGGAATCCACATGTCGCCGCCGGACACCGCGGTCGTGCCGCCGAAGAAGTCGTCCTTCTCCACGACCAGGGTGCTCGCGCCGCCGCGGGCGGCGAGCAGGGCCGCGGTGAGCGCTCCCCCGCCGCTGCCGACCACCACCACGTCGAAGATCTCGTCCCACTGGTGATCAGAGCTTCCGGGTGCGGGACTCCCGGACACGGAGCTCACCGACACAGGGCTTTCCGGCACTGGACGCCTCCACGCAGGTAGTAAGTTCCGACAGCCTAACGAGGGCTTGCGAACAGGCAAAGAGCCGCGTTCCAATGACCGGGACGTCCCACTCAGCGGGAACGAAGTATCCCCTTCCCCGGCTCCGTCGGGCTACATTAAGGCCGCCCGACACCCCGACCATGAGACGGACACCGATGCTCGACGACGCCCTGCGCACGACCGCGGCCGACCTGCTCTGGGCGGCCGAGCGGGACCTGGTGCCTATTGACCCGCTGACCGAGACGTTCCCTGGCATCGACACGGTGGACGCCTACGAGATCCAGCTGATCAACATCCGGCGGAAGATCGCCGCGGGCGCCCGGGTGCGCGGTCACAAGGTCGGCCTTTCCTCTCCGGTCATGCAGCAGATGATGGGGGTCGACGAGCCGGACTACGGGCACCTGCTCGACTCGATGGTCCTCAGCACGGGGGCACCGATCCCGGCGGGAGCGTACTGCTACCCGCGGATCGAGGTAGAGATCGGCTACATCCTCGGCTCCGCCCTTCCGGGTGCCGACTGCACGGAGGAAGACGTCCTGGCCGCCACCGAGTACATCGTGCCGAGCCTGGAGCTGATCGACAGCCGCATCACCAACTGGCAGATCAAGCTGCCCGACACCATCGCCGACAACGCGTCCTCGGCGGGCGTCATCCTCGGCGAGGCCCGCCGCACCCCCGCCGAGCTGGCGCAGCGGGGAGTGGACATCGCGAATATCGACGCGGTGCTGTACTCCGGCGACCAGGAGGTCGCCCGCGGCAACACCAGTGCCGTCCTCGGCAACCCAACCTGGTGCGTTGCCTGGCTGGCGCGCACGGTGGCCAGCTTCGGGGTCAAGCTCGAGGCCGGGCACCTCATCATCCCGGGCTCCTGCACCCGGGCGATCGACGCCAAGCCGGGCACCACGTTCCGCGCTGAGTTCGCCGGGCTCGGCACCGTGACCGCCGCGTTCAACTAGCCGGCTTCGAGCAACAGGGAAGACACCGTGACCAAGGCCACCGCCGCGATCGTCGGGTCGGGCAACATCGGCACCGACCTCATGTACAAGCTGCTCCGCTCCGACGTCATCGAGCCGCGCTGGATGATCGGCGTCGACCCGGAAAGCCCCGGGCTGAAGCGGGCGGCCGACCACGGCCTGACCGCCAGTCACGAGGGCGTGGACTGGCTGCTCGGCAACGAGCGCCCCGACCTGGTCTTCGAGGCCACCTCTGCCTACGTGCACCGGGAGAACGCGCCCAAGTACAAGGAGCTCGGCATCCAGGCGATCGACCTCACCCCGGCCGCGCTCGGGCCGGCCGTGGTGCCCGCGGTCAACCTCGGCCAGCACGTCGACGCGCCCAACGTCAGCCTGATCACCTGCGGCGGCCAGGCGACCATCCCGATGGTCTACGCGGTCTCCCGGGTCGTCCCGGTCGAGTACGCGGAGATCGTCGCCAGCGTCGCGTCGCCGTCGGCCGGGCCAGGTACCCGGGCCAACATCGACGAGTTCACCAAGACCACCGCCCGCGGGGTGGAGACGATCGGCGGCGCGCAGCGCGGCAAGGCGATCATCATCCTGAACCCGGCCGAGCCGCCGATGCTGATGCAGGACACGATCTTCTGCGCGATCCCGCAGGACGCGGACCGGGACGCCATCGCGGCCTCCATCAAGGAGATCGCCGCCGACGTCGCCGCCTACGTGCCCGGCTACCGGCTGCGGACCGAGCCGCAGTTCGACGACCCCACCCCGATGAGCGGCGGGCGGGCCCGCGTCGCCGTGTTCGTCGAGGTTGAGGGCGCGGGCGACTTCCTGCCGCCGTACTCGGGCAACCTCGACATCATGACCGCCGCCGCGACCCGGGTCGGTGAGGGGTTCGCCACGCGCATCCTCGCCGCGCGCGCCTGAAAGGGAAACGTCTCATGTCCTACAGCGCCGACCTCGACGTCCGCGTCACCGACTCCTCGCTGCGCGACGGCTCGCACGCGATCAGGCACCAGTTCACCATCGAGAACGTGCGGAACATCGTCGCCGCCCTCGACGGAGCCGGCGTGCCGGTCATCGAGGTAACGCACGGCGACGGCCTCGGCGGCTCGTCGTTCAACTACGGCTTCAGCGCCGTGCCCGACCAGGACCTGATCTCCACCGCGGTGGCCACCGCGAAGCAGGCCAAGATCGCCTTCCTCATGCTGCCCGGCCTTGGCATCACGGAAGACATCCGCCAGGCGGCCGGCAACGGCGCCTCGGTCTGCCGGATCGCGACCCACTGCACCGAGGCGGACATCTCCATCCAGCACTTCAAGGTGGCCCGCAGCATCGGCCTCGAGACGGTCGGCTTCCTGATGATGGCGCACAGCCAGCCGCCCGAGGTCCTGGCGAAGCAGGCGCGGATCATGGCCGACGCGGGCGCGCAGTGCGTCTACGTGGTCGACTCGGCCGGCTCGCTGATCATGGACGGGGTCAGCGACCGCATCGCCGCGCTGGTGGCTGAGCTCGGCGACGACGCGCAGGTCGGCTTCCACGGCCACGAGAACCTCGGCCTCGGCGTCGCCAACTCGGTCCTTGCCGCCCGGGCGGGCGCCAAGCAGATCGACGGCTCCACCCGCCGCTTCGGCGCCGGCGCGGGCAACACGCCGGTCGAGGCGTTCGCCGCCGTCACCGAGCGGCTCGGGATCAGGACCGGCATCGACACCGTGAAGATCATCGACGCCGCCGAGGAGACCGTCGCGCCGGTGCTCGAGAGCAACCCGCCCGCGCTCAACCGGCTCTCGCTCACCATGGGCTACGCGGGCGTGTACTCAAGCTTCCTCAAGCACGCGGAGATCCAGGCGAACAAGTACGGCGTGTCCGGCGCCGAGATCCTCATCGAGGCCGGCCGCCGCAAGCTCGTCGGCGGGCAGGAAGACCAGCTCATCGAGATCGCGGTGGGCCTCGCCAACCGCAAGTAACCGCAGGCAGAGCGGTCCGAACGGACGCGCGGCGGCTAGCGGGCGGTGGCCAGCGGGCGGGGCAGCGGGACCGCGTCGCCGTTCCAGATCGCGACGGCGGTGTTGCGCACCTCGTGGACGAGGGAGTGCGCCCGGATCCTGGCGATGGGGCCGGTCACCGAGACCGCCCCGATGACCCGGCCGCCGCTGCGGATGGGGGACGCGACGCAGCCCAGGCCCGGGTAGGCCTCCTCGCGGTCGTAGGCGACGCCGGTCTGCCTGGCGCGGTCGAGCGCGGACTGGATCGCCCGCGGCTCGATGACGGTGGACTCGGTCCGCCGCCGCATGCCCGTCAGCGCCGCCGCCTGGCTGGCCGGGTCGGCGAAGGCCAGCATGACCTTGCCCAGTGCGGTGCAGTAGGCGGGCTGCCGGCCGCCCACCCGGGTGGGCAGCGAGACCCGGGCGGTGGTCACCCGGTCGAGGTAGACCACCTCGCCGTGGTCGAGGATGCCGAGGTGCACCACCAGGCCGGTGCGCAGGGCGAGCGAGTGCAGGTGCTTGTAGGCGACCTCGCGCAGCCCGGTCCGCTGCAGGGCGACGCTGCCGAGCTCGAGGAGCTTGAGCCCGACCCGGTAGCCGCCGCTGTTCCGCTCCAGCCAGCCCACCGCGCACAGCTGGTTGGCCAGCCGGTGCACGGTGGATTTGGGCAGGCCGACCCGGTGGCTGATCTCGCTCAGGCCCAGGGCGTGGTCGCACCCGTCGAACGACGCGAGGATGGCCTCGAGCCGGCCGACCACTGTGCTCGCCTGGCTGTCGTCGCGGTCCGCGTCCGCGTCGGTTCCACCGATCGGTCGGACGCGGCCGCCCGAGACGTTGCCGCCCCGGGCGCTGCCGCCCCTGACGGGGGACGCGGCAACGCGGTGCTGAAGCGCAGCCACTACAGGCTCACCTCCGGTCTTCACTGACTGGTCGGTACATAATATGAACAGTGGCATCGCGTCCGCAATGCACTGACGTGGTCAAAAGCTTGACCAGTCCGACAGGCAGCGCCACCGACCAGCCAGTTTTCGACCGTCCCGCCCAGCAGAACGTGGCTCGTGACACGAGCGGGCAGCCACGGTAGCTTCGCGCATGGTGGAGGTTTCACCGTGGTCTGACGATGAGGGAAGCCATTGACTACTCCCCGCCTTAAAGGACGGGGATTCCGGCCCTCACGAGCCGGGGTTCCTGTTTCACGGCCGATCGCACCCGGAAGGCCCCGGGGTGTCTGACATCGGCTCCGCAGGCAGTAACGGCAAGACCTGCCGCCAGGATGTTCTTCGCGGCGTTGACGTCCCGGTCGTGCCGGGTGCCGCAGGACGGGCACTGCCACGCCCGGGTGCTCAGCGGGAGCTCCGCGAGCAGGTGCCCACAGGCGGAGCAGGTCTTGCTGCTCGGGTAGAACCTGTTGATCACGATCAGGTGCCGCCCTGCCCTGGCAGTCTTGTACTGCAGCTGGCGGCGGAACTCACCCCAGCCGCAGTCCGCTATGGCCTTGGCGAGCGAGTGGTTGCGGACCATGTTCTGCACGGCCAGGTCCTCGATCACGATCACGTCATGGTCGCGGACCAGCTGGGCCGAGGTGCGGTGCAGGAAGTCGGCCCGCGACGCGCGGACCTTGCGGTGCGCGCGGGCGACCTTGGCCCTGGCCTTGTGGCGGTTCGCCGAGTTCTTCTGGCAGCGGGCCAGGCGCCGCTGGTAGCGGGCCAGGCTGCGCTCCCGCCGGGCCAGGCTCCGCGGGTTGCTGATCTTCTGTCCGTCGGACGTGACGGCGAAGTCCTTGATGCCCAGGTCGACGCCGACCATTGCACCGGCGGCGGGAAGCTGCGCGGACTCGGGCACCTCCACCGCGAAGGAGACGTACCAGCGCCCGCACGGGTCGCGGGAGACCGTCACCGTGCTCGGGTCGAGCGACGCCGGGTCGACGTCGGGCCACGACCAGGCGAACGCCAGCGGCGTGCCCGTCTTGGCGAGGAACAGCCGCCCGTCACGGTACCGGAACCCCGACCGGGTGTACTCGGCGCACTGCCGCCCGGTGCGGGACTTGTACCGGGGGTAGCGGGCGCGCCCGGCGAGGAAGCTGGCGAACGCGGCCTGCTGGTGGCGGATCGCCTGCTGCAGCGGGACGCTGGACACCTCGTTAAGCCAGCCCAGGTCCTCGGTGGCCTTCATGGCGGTCAGGTAGGCGCTCGCCTGGGCGTAACTCGTGCTGGCCTGCTCGGCGCGGTAGCGGGCCTGCCGCCAGGCCAGGGTGCGGTTCCACACGACGCGGACGCAGCCGAACGTGCGGTTCAGCACGCTCACCTGTTCGGTATCCTGGTAGGCCCGGCACTTGTATGCCGTACGCATGTTCGAATTCTATCGGAAGGAGTCCATGATGGATAAGCCGACACGCGAGAGGGGGGAGCGGCGTTCCCTCCCCGGCCTGAAGACCGGGGTCTCCACGCCGCAAATTCGATGAGCGAAACCGCGGCAGGGCCGCAGCAGGCAACCGTGCTTGACAACGTGCGGGCGCTGCTGCCTGAGATCAAGGCGCGCGCCGAGGAGATCGAGCAGGCGCGGGCGGTGCCGCGCGACCTCGCGGAGAAGCTGCGGTCGGCGGGCGTCTTCCGCCGGTACGTGCCGCGCTCCCATGGCGGTGACGAGATGTGGCCGGACGAGGGCCTGACCGTCATCGAGGAGCTGGCGCGGGCCGACGCCTCGGTCGCGTGGGTGGCGGCGGTCGGCTCTGAGGGGCCGAGCTTCTACGCCTACCTGCCGTCGGACACCTACGACAAGATCTTCTCCGGCGGCCCCGACGTCATCCACAGCGGCGTGATCAACCCGACCGGCAAGGCGGTGCGGGACAAGGGCGGCTACCGGTTCAGCGGCCGGTGGTCGTTCGGCAGCGGCTCCAACAACGCCGACTACATCTGCATCCACGGCGTGCTCGACGACGGGTCAGGCACCCGGATGGGCGTGGTCCCCGCCAGCCAGGTGCAGATCGACGACGTCTGGCACGTGAGCGGGCTCAAGGGCACCTCGAGCAACGACATCGTGCTCAACGACCTGTTCATCCCGGAGGAGTGGACCGGCAACTTCGCCGAACTGCCGAAGATCGCCCGGCACCCGCTCGACCAGCGGCAGCTGGGGGCGCGGTTCGGCTCGGAGTTCGCGGCCGTCGCCATCGGGATCGCCCAGGCGGCCCTGGACGACATCACCGACATCGCCCGCAACAAGATCCCGGCCACGTCGCGGAGCAAGCTGGCGCAAGATCCCGTCGCCCAGTACATGACCGGGCAGCTGGCCACCGACCTGTACATGGCGCGGACCCTGCTGCACCAGGTCGCCCGCGACGACCAGGCGAGCGTTCCCCTCGGCCCGCCGGACGACACCGCGACGATCATCAGGCGCGCCCGCCTGTCGCGGGCGGCGTCGGTGGCGGCGACCGTCGTCGAGGGCGCGTACGGCATCTCCGGCACCACCGGGCTGTTCGAGTCCTGCCCCCTGCAGCGGCGGCTGCGCGACGTGCGCGCCGTCACCCAGCACTACATGCTCTCCGCCCGCAGCGCGTACGGGCCGGTCGGCTTGGCCATCCTGAGCGAGGATTCCGCGGGCTGATGCCGGCCAGCGGTTTGAGCATGGTCGCCGTGGAGGCCATGCGGCTGCAGAACGCGTATGCCCTGGCGATCGACGCCCGCGACTGGGAACTCTTCCGTACCGTGTTCACCACCGACGTGCGGGCCGACTACCCGCACGCGGTGTTCGACGGCATGGACGCGTGGCTGGGCAACTTCATCCCGTTCCACGACACCTGCGCGTGGACCGTGCACGAGATCACCAACCACGTCGTCGGCGAGGACAGCCAGGGGATCTGGGGCACCTGCTACGGGTGGGTCCGCTGGACGATGAAGGACAAGCCCGGCTACATCAACCGGGCGGAGGTGCTGTTCCGTGACCGGCTCCGCGAGGACGGCGGGACCTGGCGGATCGCCCGGCGCAAGCTGCGGATGCTGTCGTCCCGCCCGCAGGCGCCGCTCCCGGCCCGGTACACCCTGCTGCAGTCCGTCCTCGACCTGGCCGACTGGACGTAGCGGTCAGGCGAAGAGCTCGACCACCGGCTTGTCCCGCAGGTCGTCCTTGAGCAGGTAGGCCGCGGCCGAGTCCATGTGGCTGCGCCACAGGCGCTCGGCGCCGTCCGCGTCGCCCGCCTCGATCAGCGCGAGCAGCCTCTTGTAGGCCTGCACCGCTTGCCGGAAGCGCTCCGGCGACCCGGGCTCGCCGAAGCTGCGCGACGCCCGCAGCGCGGTATGGGTGGCGACGATGTCCTGCAGCAGCGCGCCCTGCAGGGCGACCGTCTTGTTCCCCGACCGCTGCATGATCAGCTCATGGAAGCGGTAGCTGAGTCGCACCCACTGGGCCGGGTCAGGCTGGCCGCCCCTGGCCTCGACCACAGACTCGACCTCGGCCACCACGGCGGCCAGGTCCGCGATGTCCTGCTCGGTCCGGCGCCGGGCGAGCATGGCCGCGCAGACCGGTTCGGCTATCTTGCGCGCCTCGTAGACGTCGTCGATGGTCGCGCCGCGCAACTGGAGCAGCAGGCCGACGTGGCGGGCCGCCGCCGTCTGGTCGGGGGCCACGACCTGCGCGCCGCCGCGGCTGCCGGGCCGGACCACGATCAGCCCTTCGGCTTCCAGGATGCGGAAGGCCTCCCGGATCGTCGGCCGGGAAACGCCGAAGTGCGTCATCAGCTGGGTTTCCGGCGGCAGCTTCTCCCCCGCTCGCACCGCGCCGCGGACGATCTGGCGGCGCAGCTGGGCCGCGATCAGCTCGGACGTCTTGGGAGCCCGGACCGGCTGGCCAATCTGCCCCAGCTGGCCGTTGGGTACCCGAACGTAACTCACGGCAGTCACCCCGACCGGCCCCGCGCTCTTCAGCCACCATCAATATACGATAGAAGAGTTATCTAAGTTATACAAGTAGCGCCTCGGCGAAAGGCTGCGCTGTCTCCGGGCGCGCCCGTTCCTGGCTCCGGACCCGCGGCCCGCTAGACGGCAGTTATTTTTGTTTAGTAATCTGATTGTACCTTATAAGCTCATGACGTTCGGTAGCCGCAAGATGACATCACAACACGGCCAGCTGCCTGGAGGACGGGACGGATGATCGACCACACCCATCGGGGGGCCGACTCGTTGCTTTCACGGCGGATCCGCCAGATGACGAGACTGGATCCGAGCAGGCCTGCGCTGTTCTTTGCGGGCTTGACGTTCAACTGGGCGTTCTATTCGGATGCGGTGGCCGACCTAGAAACCCTGCTTGCCGGGCACCCTGACGCCCGGCGGATCGGGATCGTGCTGCGGAACCGGCCGGGACCGCTCGCGGCCCTGATCGCCACCCTCGGTACCGGGCGCGAGGTGGTGACGCTGAGCCCGCACCTGGGCGACATCGGCCTTGAGCAGGACATCGTCGACCTGGCCCCCGACGTGATCGTGGCCGAGGACGCCGACTGGGCCCGCGCCGCGGTCCTGGCCTCGGCTAAGGCGGTTGGCGCGATCGCGCTGCGGGCCGGGGCCGACCGGGGCCTGGCGGCCCAGCCCGTCGCGTGGTCGCCGGCCCCGTCGCTGCAGGATCCGGGCGATGTCGCGGTGCTGATGATGACCAGCGGCACGACCGGGCGGCCGAAGCGGGTTGAGCTGACCTACGACCGGATGACGGCGGCGTTCCGCGCGGCCGGGCTGGTCCTCGACGAGGCCCACGAGCCGCACCTGCGCGGCCGGACCGACATCCTGTGGGCGTCGCTCGCGCACATCAGCGGCCTGTACTTCGCCGTCGCCCTGGTGATCGAGGGCCGCAGCGTCGCCCTGCTTGAGAAGTTCGAGGTCGACCCCTGGATGGACTTGGTCAGGCAGCACCGTCCCGGCTACGTGCGGCTGCCGCCGACCGCGCTGCGGATGGTGCTGCAGGCCGGGGTCCCGGCCGAGACGTTCGACAGCGTCCGCGCGGTCGGCTGCGGCACCGCGCCGCTGCCGCCTGAGCTCTGCGAGGAGTTCGAGGAGCGGTTCCGGATCCCCGTCCTCACCTCCTACGGCGCGACCGAGTTCGCGGGGGCGATCGCCGGGTGGACGCTGAAGGACAAGAAGCTGTGGGGGCCGCGCAAGCGCGGCAGCGCCGGGCGCGCGCACCACGGCATCGAGCTGCGCGTCGTCGACCCGGACACCGGCTCGGTGCTGCCGGCCGGCGAGAGCGGCCTGCTCGAGGCGCGCGGCAGGCAGCTGCCGGGAGCGGAGGGCGCGTGGCTGCGCACCACCGACCTCGCCGCCGTCGACGATGACGGGTTCCTGTTCATCCACGGCCGGGCGGACGAGGCGATCAACCGGGGCGGGTTCAAGATCCCGCCCAGCGTGATCGAGGACGCGCTCGCGTCGCACCCCGCGGTCAACGAGGCGTCGGCGGTGGCGCTGCCCGACGCCCGGCTCGGCCAGGTCCCGGCGGCGGCGGTGACGCTCCTGCGCCCGGCGACCGAACAGGAGCTCATGGAGTACCTCACCGCCCGGCTGGCCCGCTACCAGCGGCCGGTCGCCATCAAGGTGGTCGACCAGCTGCCGCGGACCCCCTCGCTCAAGATCAGCCGGGCGCTGGTCCGCGAGCACTACTTCGACGGTTTCACCTCCCACGAGGCCAGCGAGGTGCCCGGCCCTTCACCGTTGAACACAGGGACGACAGGAGAGCCCGCATGAGCGCCGAACGTCCCGGGTACGGAGTCCTCACCGATGAGTCGTTCGAGCGCTCGCGCCGCCGGATCGGCATACCGCTCCGCATCAACCCGGCCCACATCACCGAGGTGACCGCCGATGCCACCAGGCACTTCGCCTACGGCTACGGCGACGACAACCCGCTCTACTGCGACCCCGAGTACGGCAAGAACACCCGCTGGGGCGGTCTGATCGCGCCGCCCAACTTCACCTACTGCATGGGCGAGAACGCGGCGCCGCCGCTGACCGCGGAGCAGAAGGAACAGCTCAAGGGAGACCCGTTCGCCGGCCTTGGCTCGTACCAGGCGGCGATGGAGTTCGAGTACTACCGGCCGCTGACGGCCGGCGACCGTTGCACAGTGATCCGTGCCCAGGTTGGCGTGGCCGACAAGCCGAGCCGGTTCGGTGGCCGGACCGCGCACGTGACCCACGACTTCCTGTACGCCAACGGCAACGGCCAGGTCGTCACCATCCAGCGCGGCACCTGGATCAACGCGGAACGGCACACCTCGCGGTCACGCTCGCAGGGGGCGAGCGGACCGGGTGGGACGAGCGGACCGGGCGGGGCGAGCGGGCCGGATGGGGCGGGCGGGTCGGGAGATAAGCAGCCGGTCACCTTCGACCCCTACACCGACGAGCAGCTCGCCGAGATCGACGCCATTTACGACGCCGAGACCCGCCGCGGCCCGCAGACCAGGTACTTCGAGGACGTCGAGATCGGCGAGGAGATCCAGCCGCGGGTGAAGGGCCCGCTGGTCGTCACCGACCTGGTGGTCTGGCACCTGGGCTGGGGCATGCAGCTGACGCCGCCGGGGGCGTTCGGCATCGCCCGCAAGATCCGCCGCAAGGCACCCGGCCTGTACCCTCCGAACGCGCGCAACATCCCCGACACCGTACAGCGGCTGCACTGGGACCCGGCCCGCGCGCAGGAGCTCGGCATCCCGATGAGCTACGACTACGGCGCGATGCGGGAGACCTGGCTGACCCATGCGCTGACCGAGTGGATGGGCGATGACGGCTGGCTGGCCCGGCTGCGCTGCGAGCACCGCAAGTTCAACTACATCGGCGACACCACCTGGGTCCGCGGCAAGGTCGTGGACAAGGTCCAGGTGGACGGCCGCAACGAGGTCCACCTGGAGGTGGGATGCTGGAACCAGCGCGGCGAGCAGACCAGCCCCGGCAGCGCGGTGGTGCTGCTGCCGACGCGGGACCGCGCGGTCGACCTGCCCGCCCCGCCCGCCGACTCCCTGGAGGAGCTGCTGGCGGCCGAGATCGCGCGCCACGCCTGAACGCGCCGCACCTGAACACGGGGACCGACAAGATCATGGAGCCCAGGTGGACTTCGAGCTGACGGAGGAACAGGCCGCGCTGCGCGAGGTGTCGCGCAGCATGCTCGCGGTGAGCTGCCCGCCGCAGCTGGTGCGGTCGCTGGCCGCCGCTGGCACGGACGTGGACGACAAGCTGTGGCAGCGCGGCACCGAGCTGGGCTGGACCGGGCTTGCGGTGCCCGAGGAGCACGACGGCGCGGGCCAGGGACTGGTCGAGCTGTGCCTGGTGGCCGAGGAACTCGGCCGGGCGGCCGCCCCCGGGCCGTTCGCGGACAGCGCCCTGGCCGGGCTCGCCCTCGCCCGGCTCGGCGGCTCCCGGCCGGAGTTGCTTGCCGCCCTCGCCGCGGGCGACCTCAAGGCCAGCCTGGCCTGCCATGGCCCGGTGGCCGGCCGCTACGACGGTGACGATCTGGTGCTCAGCGGCCGCGCGAGCGCGGTCCAGTCGGCCGGCGCGGCCGACTGGTTCCTGGTGCTGGTGTCTGGCGACGCAGGCCACCGTTTGGTGCTCGTCGACCGGGCAAGCGCCGCGGTCGAGCCCCGGCGGACCCTGGATGAGACCCGCCGCTGGTACGACGTGGTACTTGACGGCGTCCGGGTCCGTGAAGCGGACGTGGTGTCCGCCGATGACACGGAGATCCAGTGGCTGACCGACGCGGCGGCGGTGCTGAGCGCGGCCGACTCGCTCGGCGCGGGCGAGCGGCTGCTTGAGATGACCGTCGGCTACGTCAAGGTGCGCGAGCAGTTCGGCCGGCCGCTTGGCAGCTTCCAGTCGGTCAAGCACAAGGTGGCCGACATGCTGACCACGCTCAAGGGCGCCCGGGCCGCGACCTACTACGCGGCCATGGCCCTGGACGCCGGCGTCGCCGACGCGACGGTAGCGGCCAGCGTCGCCAAGGCATTCACCGCCGAGGGCGTCGCGGTGCTGGCCGGGGAGGCGCTGCAGACCCACGGGGGCATCGGCTTCACCTGGGAGCACGACCTGCACCTGTACCTGCGGCGGGTCAAGGTCAACGAGATGCTGTACGGCGCGCCCGCGGAGCACTACGAGCGGATCGTCGCGCTGCTTGAGTAGGGGCCGCCGCCCAGTTCGCCGGTGAACAGTGCGGCGCGGTCTGGTCAGGTGACGACGCGACCGCCGTTGACCCCGATCAGCTGTCCGGTCACGTAGCTCGATGCCTCGCTGCACAGGAACGCGCAGGCATTGGCGATGTCCTCGGGGCGGCCGACGCGCCGCACCGGCAGCGTCGCCGCGAGCCGTTCCGCGCTGGCCTCGCTGATGTTCGCATCGGCCATGATCGTGCCCTGGATCGAGCCCGGCGGGATGGTGTTGACCGTGATGCCGTCCGGGCCGAGCTCCTGGGCCAGCGTGCGGGTCAGGCTGATGACCGCGCCCTTGGACGAGGAATAGACCGCCATCTTCCTCGAGCCGGTCTGCGCGCTTGAGGAGGAGATGTTCACGATCCGGCCCCAGCGCGCCGCCCGCATGTCGGCCAGGGTCTCCTGCGTCACGATGATCGGGCCTAGGACGTTGACCTTGTACACGTAGCTGAACAGCTCCTCGGTGATCTCCTCGAACGGCGTGAAGTCGGTGACGCCGGCGTTGTTCACGACGATGGTGACCGGGCCGAAGGCGTCCCGCAGCCTGGCCACCGCGGCCTTCACCTGGCCGCGATCGGACACGTCGGCACCAAGCGCGACGGCCTGGCCGCCGTCCGCCTCGATCGCCGCGACCGTGCCGGCGCAGCGCTCCTCGTCGAGGTCGAGCACGCCCACGGCGATGCCTTCCTGGGCGAGCCGCCTGGAACAGGCCGCTCCGATGCCCGCCGCTGCGCCGGTAACGAGGGCCACTTTGATGGTTGTCATTCGACCTTCCCTGTGCAGGGGACCGCCCGTGCGGGCCGGTCCCGGCTGACCGCGTGCGTACGTGCTAGCGGTAGCTGCGGATGGACTTGTCCTTGATGCGCCACCCGGCCGGCGTGCGCACCAGGACATCGCGGTAGGCGATGTCGGCGATCCCGCCCTCGTGCAGCGGGATCAGCGCCTTGGTTCGCGTAACCACCTCGTCGCCGGACACGCTGTCGATGATGTGACTGACCAGCATGTGCTGAACCGGATGCGGCAGGATCCGCATCGCCTGGTCGATCTCGGCCAGCCCGGCGTACGGCCCCGCCCCGCTGGGACGGTAGTCAACGACCGCGTCCTCGGTGAACACCTCCCCCAGGCGGTCGTACTCGCGGTCGTCGATGAGAAAACCGTACTTCATGATCACGTACTGGATGGCGAGCACGTCTTCGCTGCTCAGGCCGTGCAGATCAGCGGGAACGGCCACGGTGAGATCACCTGCTTTTCATCGGAACGAGGTCGAGGTAAGGCACACGGCTCGTCGGGCTCCCCGTGCGCGATCAGGCCGGGCACCAGGCGGCGCAGCAGCTTGCCGGTTTCGGTCCGCGGCAGCGCGTCGAGCAGCCAGACGCGGTCTGGGGTCTTGCTTGACCGGAGCGCTTGCCGGGTGAAGTCGCGCAGCTCGGCCGGGTCGAGGCGCGCCTCGGAGCGGGCGACCACGGCGGCCTCGATGCGCTGGCCCCACTCGGGGTCGGGCACGCCGAACACCACCGCGTCGAGCACCGCCGGGTGCCGCAGCAGGACGTCCTCGATCTCGGCCGGGGCGATGTTCTCGCCCCCGCGGATGATCGTGTCGTCGGCGCGCCCGCTGACGAACAGGTACCCGCCGGCGTCGAGGTAGCCGTCGTCCCTGGTGTCGAAGAAGCCGCGGTCGTCGACGGCCTGGCCCAGGCCCGCGTACTCGGCCGACACCTGGCCGCCGCGCACGCAGATCCGGCCGGCCTGGCCGGCGCCGAGGACCTCGCCACCGGGGCCGCGGATCTCCAGCTCGATCCCGGGCAGCGGCTGGCCGACCGAGGACAGCCGCGCCCGGACCGCCGGGTCATCCGACGCGATCGCGGCCCGGTGGTCCTCGGGGCCGAGCAGGGCGACGGTCGAACTGGTCTCGGTCAGCCCGTACGCGTTGACGAAACCGACTCCGGTCCACTCCCGCAGCGCCCGCTCGATGAGCGCGGCCGGCATCGGGGCACCGCCGTAGGACAGCGACCGCAGTGACGGCACCGAGCGGTCCTCCGCGGCGTCGATGATCCGCGCCAGCATCGTGGGCACCACCATGGCGCTGCTGACCTCTTCCTCGCGGACCGTGCGGAGCCACTCGCCCGGGGTGAAGGCCTCGAGCACGAGCGTGCGGCGGCCCGCGTAGAGGTTGGTGATCACGTTGGCGACGGCGGCGATGTGGTACGGGGGAACGCTGACCAGCGCCGCCTCGGTCTCGGCGGCGGCCGCGAACTCGACCGAGCCAAGCACGTAGGAGACGAGGTTGGCGTGGCGCAGCAGCACCCCCTTGGGCTCGGAGGTGGTACCGCTTGTGTAGATGACGACGGCGACCGGGTTCTCGTCGCCGGGCGCCTCGCTGACCTCGCCGCGGTCGGCGCGGGTCTGCTCCAGCCACGCGCCGGCGGTCATCGCGTCGAGGCCCGCGCGCTCGAAGTGCGTCAGCGTGCCGGGGCCGGCGATACCTACCGCCTTCGGGTGCCTGGCGAGCAGCGCGTCGAGCTGGTGCTCCCCCAGCCGGTAGTTGACAGGGACAAGCGGCACCCCCGCCCGCGCGGCCGCGAACAGCGCGACCGGGAAGGCCGGGCCGTTGACGTCCAGGTAGACGAGCGCGTCGGCCCCGCGCTCGCGGAGCAGCGCGGCGCCGGAATGCGACCGCCGGGCGAGCTCGGCGGCGGTGATCCCGCCAGACCGGTGCCCGACGAGAACGCGGTTGCCGAACCCGTCGGCGGCCATGTCGAGGAGCAGCGTCAGGCGCACTCGCGGTACCGCGCTCAGTCCGAGGCCGGCAGCGGCTTGGCCGCCTGGAGCACTAGCGGCTTCCCGTCGAGCGCCAGCGTGCCGTTGCCCGCCTTAGTGCACAGCACCTGGATGGTGTCCGCCTCGTCGACGTAGCGCTTGCCGATCTTGGTGCCGCCCATGAGCGACGGATCGGGTTCCGCCGCCGTGACCGGCTGGTCGGGGGCCGCCATGGCCACGCCGCCGCAGGTCAGCGTGCACTCGACCTCGGGCGCCCGGATGACGATCACCGCGGTGCTGTCGACCGCGCTGACCAGCTGCTGCCCGGCACGAAACTTCACAGCCATTCGCTGTACTCCCTGACCTGATGAACCTGCCCGCCAGATGGGCCGACCGCGACCGCCCGGCCTGCCTGCCGGACGATGTCCATTGATAATATCAGTTTACTGATTTGAATTAAATACCACGCCAGACCGGGGCCCGCTTCTCCGCGAAGGCGGCGGCGCCCTCGCGGGCATCGGCCGAGCCGAACACCGGCTTGTACAGCTCTTCTTGCCGCTGCCAGCCCTCGGCAACCGTCCAGTCGGCCTGCGCCCGGGCGATCTGCTTCGTGACGGCTACCGCCAGTGGGCCGTTGGCCGCGATCACCCCGGCCAGCGCGAGCGCGCCGTCAAGGGCCGTGCCGTCCGGGACCACCCGGTTGACCAGCCCAAGCTCCGCCGCCCTGGCCGCGGTGACCTGGTCACCGGTCAGGAGCAGTTCCATCGCCACCGCGAAGGGGATGCGCCGGGGCAGCAGCAGGGCGGCGCCGCCGCCGGCCACCAGGGCGCGCTTGACCTCGGGGACGCCGAACTTGCTGCTCTCGGCCGCCACCACCAGGTCGCACGCCAGCATCAGCTCGAACCCGCCGGCCAGCGCGTAGCCTTCCACCGCGGCGATGAGCGGCTTGCGCGGCGGGGTGATGGTGATGCCGCCGAAGCCGCGGCCCGGGATCATCGGCTTGTCACCACGCATCCAGGCCTTGAGGTCCATCCCAGCGCAGAACGTGCCGCCCGCGCCGGTGAGTACCCCCACCCGCAGGTCGTCGTCGGCGTCGAGCTCGTCGGCCGCCGCCGCCATGGCCCGGGCGGCGGCGCCGTCGAGCGCGTTCCTCGCCTCGGGGCGGCTGATGGTGATGACCTGGACGTGGCCGCGCCGTTCGGCGGTTACCGGCTCTGCCATGGGTGTCCTCCTGTTGCCGTGTCCTGTATCAAGCCGTCACACGGTCGCCATCAGGGCGTAAGCCGGATAACGACCTTACCCGTGGGGAGCCGGTCGGCGACCCGGCGGAACGCGGTGCCGACGTCGGCGAGGTCATGCACCTCGGACACGGCAGGCCGCATGCCCTCGGCGACCAGCTCAGTCAGCGCCTGCAGGGCGCGCGCCGTCTCCTCGGTCAGCCGCTCGGTCCACGTCCGCAGCTCGACCCCGCGCACGGTGATGTTCTTGAGCAGGACGATGTTGAGCGGGATGCGGGGAATGTCACCTCCGGCGTAGCCGACGGTGACGAACCGACCGCCCCAGCGGATCGCCCGCAGCGCGGGCTCCGCCCAGCGGTCACCCACCGGGTCGACCACCAGGTCCGCGCCGTCGCCGGTGATCTCCCTGATCCGCTGCTTGAGGTCCTCGCGCACGTAGTCGATGCCCGCCTCGGCCCCAAGCTCCGCGCAGACCTTGAGCCGCTCGGGCGAGGATGCGGCCGCGATCACCCGGGCACCCAGCCGGACCGCCACGTCCACCGTGGCCGTGCCGACGCCGCCGGCCGCGCCGAGGACCACCACCCACTGCCCGGGACGCAGCTCCCCGGCGGTGACCAGCGAGTGGTAGGCGGTCAGGTAGGTCACCCGGAACGCGGCCGCCTCGGTCAGCGACAGGCCCGGCGGGACCGGCGCGACCACGCGGGCCGGGACGAGCACCTGCTCGGCCATCGCGCCGCTGAAGACCGACCCGTAGACCAGGTCGCCGGCCGACACCCCGGTCACCCCGTCGCCCACCGCCGCCACCCGGCCGGAGAACTCGTTGCCCGGGGTGAACGGGAGCGGAGCCGAGACCTGGTACTTGTTGGCGATGAGGAGCAGGTCCGGGTAGTTCACCGCCGCCGCCGCCACGTCAACGAGCACGTGACCGGGGGTGACCTCCGGGTGAGGAATGTCGCGGATGACGACGTTTTCCGGACCGCCGTACTCTTCGCAGCGCGCTGCCCTCATGCGTCCTCCCGGTTTCAGCTTGCCGACAATTATATCACTAAATATATAATCATACCCATTAGCGGACGGCTGGGGAGGTCATGGCGGCGGGCTGAGCCGACCGAAGCTGCGCTGCGCTAGGGTCTCGGAACATGGACGACGCGTGGGGCACCATCGAGAAGATCGTCAGGTGGCTCGATGACAGCAGCACGCTGCCACCGGAAACCGAGAAACTGCTGCGCATCATGAAGCTCACCGAGGAAGCCGGCGAAGTCTCCCAGGCCGTCATCGGGACGCTCGGCCAGAACCCCCGCAAGGGCGTCACCCACACCTGGGACGACGTCCAAGCCGAACTGTGCGACGTCATCCTCACCGCCATGGTCGTGCTCACCACGCTCACCCCCGACGCCCGTGAGACTTTCAACGGCCATCTCGATCGCGTCGCCAGCCGCTCGCTCGGCACTTTGCATAGCTCGTGACCACGATCAGCCGCCCTTGCATAACGGGCGCCCATGATCACATTCGATTTGTACTGAATGTCCAGCCGCCGGCTATGCAAAGATGAGGATCCGTGGTCCTGGGCTATGCAAAGCTAGCTCATCCCGGGAGACGGTGACCTGACGCCCGCGTTCCCGGGCGGCCGAGCGCGCGATCACGTTCCGGCGGGCTGAGCGGCCCTGACCGCGGCGGCCACCGACGCCGCGTCGGTGATGGTGGCCAGCAGCCGCAGGTGCTGGGTGACCTGCATGTGGTGAGTCTCCGGGGTGGCGCCGGCCGTGCAGTCCTCGGCCAGCACCACGTTGTAGCCGAGCCCGACCGCCTCGGTCGCCGCCCCCGGCAGCGCGATGTTCGTCGAAACACCGCTGAGCACTACCGTGTCGATGCCGTAGCCGCGCAAGGTGGCGTCCAGGTTGGTGCCGGTGAACGGGGCCATGCCATGCGAGCGGTGGCAGACGAGGTCGGACGGCTCGACGGTCAGGTCATCGTGGATGGCAGCGGTGGCGGTCCCGGCCACCAGGTGCCCCTTGCGGCGGATGCCGGCCGCGAGCACGCAGTTGACACGGAAGCCCTCGAAGTCGGCCCGGTGGGCAGCGATCGTACAGAAGATCACCGGCGCGTCGGCGGCACGGAACGCCGCCGTCAGGCCGTTGATCCGGGCGACGATGCCGCGCGCGGCGACCTGGCCTGTCAGCGGCGTGTCAATGTAGGCCCGGTTGGCGATGGCGTTCTGCATCTCGTTGACGACCAGCGCCGCCCGGTTCCCTGGTTCTAGCCCGCGGACCGGTGCCATGACCCTCCCTTCGCCGTTCCAGCCCCGTTCCAGAGCGGATGGTTGTGACAGTGAGCCGGTCATAGCCGGCCCGTTGCCACAACCATCCGGCTAAGGAACGGTCAGAGCCGCTCGATGATCGTGGCGTTGGCCATCCCGCCGCCCTCGCACATGGTCTGCAGGCCGTAGCGGCCGCCGGTGGCCTCCAGGTAGTTCAGCAGCGTGGCCATCAGCTTGGTGCCGGAGCCGCCGAGCGGGTGGCCGAGGGCGATCGCGCCGCCGCGCGGGTTGAGCTTGTCCTGGTCGGCGCCGAACTCCTGCGCCCAGCACAGCGGGACCGGCGCGAACGCCTCGTTGACCTCGTAAGCGTCGATGGCGTCGATGGTCAGGCCGCTGCGTCGCAGTACCTTCTCGGTGGCCGGGATGACGCCGGTCAGCATCAGCAGCGGGTCGCTGCCGGACACGGCGAAGGCGTGGAACCTGGCCCGGGGCCGCAGGCCGAGTTCGGCCGCCTTCTCCTCGCTCATGATCAGCGCCGCCGAGGCGCCGTCGGTGAGCGGCGAGGAGCTTCCGGCGGTGACGAGCCAGTTGATCTCGGGGAAGCGCTCGGCGTAGGCCTCGGTGTAGTAGGCGGGCTTCAGGCCGGCCAGCCCCTCGGCGGTCGTGCCTGGCCGCACCGTCTCATCGACGGTGTGCGTGCTGCCGTCGGGCAGCTTGACGCCGACGATCTCGTTGTCGAACCCGCCGCTGGCGGCGGTCGCGGCGGCGCGCGCGTGGGACCGGGCCGCGTAGGCGTCGAGCGCCTCGCGGTCGAGCTTCCACCGCGCGGCGATCAGCTCGGCGCCGATCCCCTGGTTGGCCAGGCCCTCGGGGTAGCGCCCGGCCAGCGGCTCGACCGGGTTGCGGCCCGCCCGGGAGCTCCCCATCGGTACCCGGCTCATCGACTCCACCCCGCAGGCGATGACGATGTCGTAGGCGCCGGCGATCACCCCCTGGGCGGCGAAGTGGGCGGCCTGCTGACTGGACCCGCACTGCCGGTCGACGCTGGTGCCGGGCACGCTCTCCGGGAAGCCGGCCGCGAGCAGGGCGGTGCGTGCGATGTTCAGCGACTGCTCACCGACCTGCCCGACACAGCCCGCGATCACGTCGTCGACCAGTGCGGTGTCCAGGCCGTTGCGCTCGACCAGGGCGGTTAGCGTCTGCGCGAGCAGGGCCGCCGGGTGCACGCCGGACAGGGCGCCGCCGGGCTTGCCCTTGCCCGAGGGGGTGCGGATGATGTCGACGATGACGGCTGTGGTCATGGCTCCTCGCGATTTCTTCGCTTTACACAGATATAAGTAATCTAATTTATCTAGTACGGGATTGCCAGGTCAGGCGCGGGCGTCGCGGCGCAGCGCCTCCGGCACCCAGTTCGGTGACCGCTTCTCGATGAAGGCGGCGAAGCCCTCCCGCGACTCCGGGCGCTGCAGGCTGTCAAAGAACGCGATCCGGTCGTGCAGCCCGACGTACTGGTCGAGGACCCGCTTGACGTCCCGGCGGGCCTCGGGCGCGGTTTGCGCGATCTGGATCAGCTCTTCCGTGGCGGACTTGAGCAGCTCCTCGTGCGGGACGACCCGGCTCACCAGGCCCCAGTCGAGGGCCTCGGCGGCGGTGAGGCGCCGGCCGGTGAACATCAGGTCGCGCGTGCGAACCGGGCCGATCAGGCGGACGAGCAGCTGCGCGTAGTAGGTATCGGAGATGCCGCGGAGGAGTTCTGGCACCCGGAAGGTGGCGCGCTCGCTCACCACCGCCAGGTCAGAGCACATCGCGATGAGCAGGCCGCCGCCCTGGCAGATCCCGTTGACGGCGGAGACGACCGGCTTGACGCTCTGCCGCAGCACGTCGAACGGCAGCACGTCGAACGTGCCCGGCGCCGCGTTGAAGTCGGCCCACTTGTCGACGGCCTGCTGGCCGAGGTCGCCGCCGGGAATGAACACGTCGCCGGTGCCGGTGATCAGCAGGCCGGCCAGCTCCGGGTCGGCGTCCACCCGGCGGACCGCGTAGCGGATGCCGAAGTACATGGCCTGGGTCAGCGCGTTCCTGGCCTCCGGCCGGTCCACCGTGACGCGGGCGAACGGGGGATGCCGCCCGAACTTCAGGTAGGGCGTCCCCAGCCAGTCGCCCTCGGGCGGGCGCGGCGCCGCCCCGGAGTGAGCGGACCCGTTAGCGGCACCGGACATGAGACCTCCAGCCGTCTACGTGCCTGCGGCACGGTGAACTTGCTTGAATAAAATCATATAACTAAATAATCTACTATGGCCGCAGGCGGTGTCGGACGGCCGGGCCAGGACGGCAGGATGGTCAGTGCACCGGGGCTGCCGGGCACCGGGCGACAGGAGGCAGTGGTGGGTTCTATGCGGGTCGGGTTCGTCGGAGCGGGGCGGATGGGCTTTCCGATGGTCGAGCGGCTGGCCGCCACCGGGCACGACCTGGTGGTGTACGCGCGCCGGGCGGAGGCCAGGGACGCCCTGACCGGGCTTGGCGTCCGGCACACCAGCGAGCTGACGGAGGCCGCCGCCGACGTCGACGTGCTGCTGCTGTGCGTGTTCAGCGACCAGCAGCTGACCGAGATCGCCGCGCCGCTGGCTGCCGCCCTGCCGGACGACGCGGTGTTCGCCTCGCACGTGACCGGCCGCGAGTCGACCCTGCGGGCGGTGGCCGACCGCTTCCCCGCCATCCACGTGGTGGACGCGCCGGTCAGCGGCGGCCCAGGCGAGATCAGCGCGGGGCGGCTGACCGTCCTGCTCGGCGGCGACCCCGCCGCCAGGGAGCGGGCGGCCGACGCCGTACGCCCGTACGCCGACCCCATCATCGAGACCGGCGAGCTCGGCACCGCGCTGGCGGTCAAGCTGGTCAACAACTTCCTCTTCGCCGCCAACACGCAGCTGGCGGCGGAGGCGGTCCGGCTCGGCGAGGCCCTCGGGGTGTCTCCCGGTCAGCTGCTTGGCGCGCTCGAGCACATGAGCGGCGGCAGCTCGGCGAGCCACCGCGCCGCCGAGGGTAAAGGTGACATGGCGGCGTTCGCCACCCGGATCGGCCCGTTCATGAAGAAGGACGTCGCCGCCTGCCTGGAGCAGGCCGCCGAGCGGGCGGTCGACCCCGGGCTGCTGATCGATGTCGTCCGGCGGGGCCCGCTGCCGCTCATCTAGCGGCGCCCAGCCGGCTCCGGGGCATCGCGACTCGGCTCACGCCGGTGCTTCGACGGGAAGTCCGAGTGCGTGGGCCGAGTCGCGCAGCCGCTTGTCGTAGCAGACGAACGCGGTTAGTTCGGTGCGCAGTTCGTGCGCGGTTGCCAGGTGGATAGCGTCGAGGCTGCGGAGCATCGGATCCCCGATGACCTCAGCGGTCGGCGCGACGTCGTCCATGCTGACCAACGCAACGGATGACAGGACCACATTGGCACGACTCAACCGCTGCGGCGCGGTCCTAGCCACGCTGCGCAGCATCTCGATCCGCAGCAGCCGGGAGGAGACCCTAGGTATCCCCGCGCGCTCGGCGATCCACCGCTCAAGCCCCGGCGTCTCTGCCTCGGGCATGACGAGCTTGAGCGCGGCCGAGGTGTCGAGGTAGATCATCAGTACCGCTCGTTGTCGCGCATCTCGGCGAGAGTGGCGCTGAGCGAGACGCCCTCCTCGGGATCCTCGCGCAGCGGCGTGGGTGGGATCGGCCCGTCGTTGACCGCCGGGATCGCCCTGCCCTGCGCTATGAGGCGGTCGAGCAAGGGTGCTCCCGTCGTTGGCACAGCTGGGAGCAGGCGAGCGACGGGTCGGCCGTACTCGCTGATCTCAAGTGATTCGCCAGCTTTGATCCGGTCGAGCACCTTTGCGGTCTGCCGGTTCAGTTCGCTGACCGTTACCGAATCCATGAGGACATGGTACTACAAAGTACTAACTTAGGCTGCATCCCGCCTCGCCGCGCGGTTCCCGCTATACGGAGACTGGGCTGGCGCCCGGTCATGCCCCCGCTTCCGACAGCAGCTTGTCCAGCCAGTTCGCGGCCTGGGCGGCGGCCGCGTGGTGGCCGATGGCGTCGATCGCGGGCCCGTTGAGCTCGCAGTCGAAGACGCCCGGGTAGCCGGCGTCGAGCAGCCACCGGACGACCGCCGCGAGCGGCACGTCCCCCGCGCCGGGGACGGCCCGGCACGGCAGTGACCGCGCGCCCCGGGTCATGTCGCTGAACTGCACGTGGGCGATCAGGCTGACGTGCTCGCCGATCTCCTCGCGCAGCCTGGCCTCGGTCCAGACGTGGAACGCGTCCAGGCAGATCCCCATCCCGGCCCGGGGGGCGACGAGCAGCGCGTCGTGGAACGCGTGGATGAACGTCAGGTCGGCGTACAGCCAGCTGGTCGGCTCGATGGCGAGGGTCACCCCGCGGCCGGCCGCGTAGCCGGCGATGTCGCCGGCCGCGTTCACGTAGGAGTCCGCGCAGGCGTCCCAGCGGTCGGCGGTGCGCGGGCCCGTAAGCCCGTACATCACCGCCGCGCCGACCGCCGCGGCCAGGTCGATGTCCTGTTCCGCGCGCTGCCGCGATGCCGCCGCCACCGACGACGAGGAGAGGTCGAAGGCGAGTGCCCCGGTCGTCGCCGCGATCTTGACCCCGTGACGGCGGCAGGCCGCGACGACGGGGCCGGCCCCGGCCGCGCGGGCCTTGGTCCCCGTGACCGAGGTTCGGGCGGCGCCGAGGCCGGCCACGGCCTCGATCGCGTCGGGGGCCGCGAGCCCGGGAAAGCAGAGCCCGCTGACGCTAACTCTCGGATGCACCCGGGTCTCTCCTTTGCGTGCCTGGTTCGGCCGCCCTCGTTCTGGACAATGCGTGCCTTCGCCCGCGGTGACGGTCAGCCGCTCACCATGCGGATGGCCTCCTGCACCAGCCGGGGCAGCTCCGGCTGCATCCGCGCCATCGGTCCCTTCACCGGCCGGCCGAGCTTCACCGCGCGCTTGAGCAGCAGGCCGGTGGTGGCGGCCTCCTTGTAGCGGGTGAGCGCGTCGAACCAGCCGAGGTCGGGCACGGGCCGGCCGGTCGCGTCCTCGTAGGCCCGGACGACCTCGCGTCCCGCCGGGGTGCCCGCGCCCGTCCCCGGCGCGACGGCGGGGTGCCCGGCACCGTCGGTGAAGTAGGTAAGCCAGGACAGGTCGACGCGCGGGTCGCCTACCGACCAGATCTCCCAGTCGATGACCGCGTTGACCCGGTCGCCCTCGCACAGGGTGTTCCCGAGCCGGAAGTCGCCGTGGGTGACCGCGGGCGGCAGTGGCGCGGGCATGGTCGCCCGCAGCGCCTTCGCGGCCCGCTCGTAGTCGCCCGCCATCTCCGGCGGCAGGGTCGCGAACGCGCGGGTCCAGCGGTCGACCTCGTCGGCGAGGCCGACGGCCGGCTCGTCGGCCAGCCCCACCTCGGCCGGGACGATCCCGTGCAACTGCGCGAGCACCCGCACGGCGTCAAAGAACCGGGCCCGCACCACCCCGGGCGCGGGCCGGTAGGCCGCTTCGCTCAGCACCGGCTCCACGCACTCACCCGCGACCAGGTTCATCGCCAGGAACGGCGGGACGTCGGGCGGGTCGCCCGGGTCGGTGAAGAGCACGTCCGGTGCCAGCGGGCGCCGGGTCCCCTGGACCGCCCGCTGCAGCCGCGCCTGGCGCAGCACGTCGCGGTTGCGCAGCGGCGCGAGCCCGGGCGGCGCGACCTTGAGCACCACCGGGCTCTCCCCCGCGGCCACGCCAGCCAGCTCCACCAGGAAGGTCAGGCTGGAGGCACCGCCGGTCAGGGGAGTCAGACCGCTGACCCGCGCCCCGGGGCGCCAGCCGGTCACCCGCTGCCCGACCCGGTCCCGCAGCTGAGCCAGCAGCGTCTCGTCGGCCTGGCTGGCGGCCATCACGTCCTCCCCCTAGATCCTCGAATCAACTATCTTCTAGTATTTAGTAATACGATTCTCGTCTGAGGACCGACGATACCCGGCCACCGCGGATCCCGCCAGGCCGGGGGCGACACGGCAGGAGCGGTACATGTGGGATTTCGGCACCGAACCCGAGTTCCAGGAGAAGCTGGACTGGATGGCCGCGTTCGTGCGCGACGAGTGCGAGCCGCTTGACCTGCTCTTCCCGCGCCCGGGCGACCCCTATGACGTAAACCACAAGGCGTCGCGGGCGATCCTGGCCCCGCTGCGGGAGAAGGTGAAGGAGCAGGGCCTGTGGGCCTGCCACCTCGGCCCGGAGCTCGGCGGCCAGGGATTCGGGCAGCTCAAGCTGGCGCTGATGAACGAGATCCTCGGCCGCTCGGGCTGGGCGCCGACGGTCTTCGGCACCGCCGCGCCGGACACCGGCAACGCCGAGATCCTCGCGCTGTACGGCACGCAGGAGCAGAAGGCCCGCTACCTCCAGCCGCTGCTCGAGGGCAATATCGTGTCCACCTTCTCGATGACCGAGCCGCAGGGGGGCTCCGACCCCAAGGAGTTCGTGTGCAAGGCCATACGGGACGGTGACGAGTGGGTGATCGAGGGCGAGAAGTGGTTCTCCTCCCACGCGCGCTACGCCTCGTTCTTCATCGTCATGGTGGTCACCGACCCCGACGCGAGGCCGCACGAGCGGATGTCGATGCTGATCGTGCCGGCCGAGACACCGGGGATCGAGATCATCCGCAACGTCGCGACCATGAATGAGCGCGACGACCTGGACGAGGGCACCGAGGGCTACCTCCGCTACAACAAGGTCCGGGTGCCGCTCGACGCCATGCTGGGCGCGCCGGGCGAGGGGTTCAAGGTTGCCCAGTCCCGGCTGGGCGGCGGCCGGGTGCACCACGCCATGCGGGTGGTTGGCAAGTGCCAGCGGGCCTTCGACATGATGTGCGAGCGCGCGCTGTCGCGCCGGACCCAGGGCAAGCTGCTGGCCGAGCACCAGTTCGTCCAGGGCTTCATCGCCGACTCGGCCATCCAGCTGCAGCAGTTCCGGCTGCTGGTGCTGCAGACGGCGTGGATCATCGACAACCAGCCGCACGGGGCCGCCCGCACCCACATCGCGATGTGCAAGGTGGCGCTGGCCGCGGTGCTGCACGACGTCCTGCAGCGGGCGGTGCAGCTGCACGGGTCGCTCGGCACCACCCAGGAGACGCCGCTCGGCCCCTGGTGGGCCTATGCGCCGCAGCTGGCGCTGGCCGACGGGCCGACCGAGGTGCACAAGGCGGCCGTCGCCAAGGGCATGCTGCGCGGCTACTCGCCGGCCCCCGGGCTCTTCCCGACCGAGCACATCCCCACCCGGCGGGCCGCGGCTCGGATGAGGTACGCGGCGCTCCTTGAGGAGCACGGGCTGTGACCTCCGCCGCTGACCCCGCGGCGCTCTTCGACCTGGCCGGAAAGGTCGCCCTGGTCACCGGCGGCAGCCGCGGCCTTGGCCGGGAGATGGTGCTCGCCTTCGCCGCCGCGGGCGCCGACGTGGTCATCGCCAGCCGCAAGCTGGACAACTGCGAGGCGCTGGCCAAGGAGGTGGAGGCGAACGGGCGGCGGGCGCTGCCGGTCGCCTGCCACGTGGGTCACTGGGGCGAATGCGACGAGCTCGCGGAGCGCGCCTACGAGCACTTCGGCCAGGTCGACGTCCTGGTCAACAACGCGGGCATGTCTCCGCTGGCGCCGTCGTCGGAGCAGACGTCAGAGGAACTGTTCGACAAGGTGATCGGGGTCAACTTCAAGGGACCCTTCCGGCTGAGCGCGCTGATCGGGCAGCGGATGTACGAAGGAGACGGCGGCTCGATCATCAACATCTCGTCAAGCGGCGCCCTGTTCCCGGCCCCCCGGTACGGGCCTTACGCAGGCGCGAAGGCGGCGCTCAACGCGCTCACCACGGTCTTCGCCCGCGAGTTCGCGCCCAAGGTGCGGGTGAACACCATCTCGGCCGGGCCCTTCCTCACCGACATCGCCAAGCACTGGCCGGAGGAGAGCAAGCGGACCTGGCGCAACGCGGCCGGCCGCGCGGGCGATCCCGCGGAAGTCGTGACCACCGCGCTGTACCTGGCGTCGGCCGCCTCGAGCTTCACCACCGGCTCGCTGATCCGGGTCGACGGCGGCCTGTACTGAACTGTTTTGGCTAACCCCTCGAAAGGAATCTCAGGCCATGACCGGACTTCGCGTCGTGCAATGGGCGACCGGCAACATCGGCAGCCGCTCGCTCCGCCAGGTCATCGAGCACCCCGCGCTCACCTTGGCGGGGGTGTACGTCACCTCGCCCGCCAAGGCCGGCCGGGACGCCGGCGACCTGTGCGGCCTGCCGCCGACCGGGGTCACCGCCACCAGTGACGTCGGGGAGATCCTCGCGCTCGGCGCGGACTGCGTGCTGTACATGCCTGCCGTTTGCGACCTCGACCAGGTGTGCGCCATCCTGGCCGGCGGCACGAACATCGTGACCACGCGGGGAGAGTTCCACCACCCCGCCAGCATGCCGCCCGCGATGAGGGAACGCGTCGAGCGGGCGTGCGCCGAGGGCGGCACCTCCATCCACGCCACCGGCTCGAGCCCGGGCTTCATCAGCGAGGCCGTCCCGCTGGTCCTGGCGTCGATCCAGCGCCGGCTCGACCACGTGGCGATCAACGAGTACGCCGACCTGGCCAGCCGGAACTCGCCGGAGATGCTGTTCGACCTGATGGGCTTCGGCCACCCGGTGGGGGAATTCCCGCCGGAGCGGTTCTCCTTCGGCGCCTACTCGTTCGGCCCGTCGATGCGCCTGGTCGCCGAGGCGGTCGGGCTGCCGCTCGACTCGGTCACCGCGACCGGGGAGGTGGCGGTCACGCCGGAGAAGCTCACCATCGCGGCCGGCACCCTGGAGGCGGGCACGGTGGCCGGCCAGCGGACCATCGTCACCGGGACCCACGCCGGACGGCCCCTGGTCACCTTCACGGCGACCTGGTACTGCACGGAGCACCTGGAGCCGGCCTGGACGGTGCCCGGCTGGGACGGCTGGAAGGTCCACGTCGACGGCGACGCCCCGGTCGACGTCGACATCCGCTTCGCGATCCCCGAGGGCCGGATGGGCGAGATGACCCCTGGCTACACGGCGAACCGCCCGGTGAACGCGATCCCCTACGTGTGCGCCGCCGCGCCGGGCATCCGCACCACGGTCGACCTGCCGCAGATCATCCCGGCGCTTGGCCACGGCTGAGCGGGCCTACCGCGCTGACCGGCCAGAGCATGGCCCTCACTGTTCGCACGACCTAAGAATCGAGAGACAGACATGACCGGAAGAGTCCAGGGCAAGGTCGCCCTCATCACCGGCGGCGGCCGCGGGCAGGGCCGCAGCCACGCGCTCAAGCTCGCGGCGGAAGGCGCCGACATCGTGGCCTTCGACCTCTGTCACGACCTGAAGTCGGTCGCCTACGACCTCGCCACCCCGGATGACCTTAAGCAGACCGTGGCCGAGGTGGAGGCGCTCGACCGGCGGGCCCTCGGCATCCAGGGCGACGTGCGCGACCTGAGCGCGCTCACCGACGCGGTCAAAGCGACCATCGACACGTTCGGCAAGCTGGACATCGTCTGCGCCAACGCCGGCATCGCCAGCTTCGTGCCTGGCCTCGGGATGGAAGGCTGGGCCGAGGTCGCCGGCACCAACCTGGTCGGCGTGATGAACACCCTGCACGCCACGCTGCCGGCGATGAGCGCGGGCGGCTCGGCCGTCGTCACCGGCTCATTCGCCGCGATGATCAAGGGCGGCATCGGCGGCGAGCCGGGCGGGCTGGCCTACAGCTACGCCAAGCGGCAGCTCATCGACTACGTCAAGTGGGTCGCGGCCGCGGCGGCGCTGCAGGGCATCCGGGTCAACGGGATTCACCCGACCAACGTCAACACCCGCCTGCTGCACAACGACGGCGTTTATGCCCGGTTCCGGCCCGACCTGGAGAACCCGACCCGCGAGGATGTCCTGCCGGCGTTCGCCACCTTGCAGCTGATGCCCGGCGTGCCGTACATCGAGCCGGAGGACATCAGCAACGCCGTCGTGTTCCTCGCCTCGGACGAGGCCCGCTACATCACCGGGGAGTTCATCAGCGTGGACGCCGGCGCCCACCTGAAGCTCCTGGAGTAGCAGACGCTCCGCTGCCTCGTCCTCATCCCAGCCCGAAGGAGTGCATTAGTGACTACTACCGCGGCCGATGGCGGAACCGGCGTGCTGGCCGGCGAGCAGCGGATGCTCATCGACGGCGACCTGACCGGCGCCGCCGGCGGGGTGACGTTCGACGTGATCAACCCGGCCACCGAGGAGGTGGCCGGGTTCGCCGCGGACGGGCGGCCGGCCGACTTCGACCGGGCGGTCGCGGCCGCGCGCCGCGCGTTCGACGCCAACGCCGGGCGCTGGCGGGATGACGTGGAGTTCCGCGCGCGCTGCGTCACCCAGCTGCGCGACGGGCTGGTTCGCGCGCAGGAGCGGCTGCGGCGCATCCTGGTCACCGAGATCGGCACGCCGATCGCGATGACCTACGGCATCCAGCTCGCCTTCCCCATCGAGGAGGCCGGCTTCTGGCCGGATCAGGCGCGCCGCTTCGCGTTCCTGCGCGACGCGGGAACGCATTCCGGGCTTGGCCGGACCTTCCGGCAGAAACTGCAGTACATCCCGGTTGGCGTGGTCGCCGCCATCACCCCGTGGAACGCGCCGCTCTACCTGAACGTCACCGAGAGCGTTCCCGCGCTGCTCGCGGGCAACGCGGTGATACTGAAGCCGGCCCAGCTCACCCCGTGGGCGGGGCTCGAGCTCGGCCGGATCGCGGCCGAGGAGACCGACATACCGCCGGGCATCTTCCAGGTCGTCGTGTCCAACGACAACGACGTGGCCGCCATGCTGACCGCCGACCCGCGGGTCGACATGGTCACCTTCACCGGCTCAACCGCCGTGGGCCGCAAGATCCTCGCGGCGACCGCGCCGACGGTGAAGAAGACCATCATGGAGCTTGGCGGCAAGTCCACCCACATCGTGCTCGACGACGCCGACCTGGCCACGGTCCTGCCGCCCGCGGCCGGGGGCGTGTGCACGATGTCGGGGCAGGGCTGCACCAACGCGACCAGGATCCTGCTGCCGCGGCGCAGGCTGGCCGAAGGGCTGGCGATACTGAAGGCGACCATCGAGCGGTTCCCCTACGGCGACCCGTGGGACATGGGGAACTATTCCGGGCCGTCAATCAGCGACGTCCAGCGGGCCAAGGTGCTCGGCCTGATCGAGGGCGCCGTGGCGGCTGGCGCCACGCTGCTGGCCGGGGGCGGCAAGCCGGCTCACCTGCCGACCGGGTACTACATCGAGCCGACGCTGCTGTCCGACGTCCACCCGCGTTCCGTCATCGGGCAGGAGGAGACGTTCGGCCCGGTCGTCACGGTGACGCCGTACGACACGGAAGACGAGGCGGTCGCGATCGCCAACGGCACCGTCTACGGCCTCGCCGGCCAGGTGTCGAGCGGCGACGACGAGCACGCGCTCGCGGTCGCGCTGCGGATCCGCACCGGCACCGTCGGCGCCAACGTGGCCAGTACCTTCTCCCTGACGAGCCCGCTCGGCGGCGTCGGGCAAAGCGGCCTTGGCCGCCGCTACGGCGAGCACGGCTTCGAGGAGTACCTGGAGGTCAAGGCGATCGGCCTGCCCGCGGGCGGCTGAGTGGGGCGACGCACCGTCGGCGGCTGAACCGGCCCCGCTTGACGCCACCACCGCGTAGCCGGGCAGTGCGCGCGATATCCGCCTTATGGCGCAGGTTTCATCGTCTGGCTCTAGTCAGTCGCCACTCACTGATCAGGGTGATCTGCGCGCCAAGTCCGCGGGCCGACAGGCGAACGGATGCCCGCTCATGCCGATGAGCGCGTCGGGCGGGATCCGATCACTGAAAGCCAGCCCGGGTGCTGCGCGACGCTGTAGCCTCGGCCGGGTGGCTGGTGGTGGTGCAGACGGTCCCGGCGAGGCCGGGCCTGGT